>Ga0208587_1000009_pt1:52500-143416 | contig 143416 bp, 132 predicted proteins | sample NGESurdeep092012_7_FD_184472 | JGI IMG/M metagenome (GOLD analysis project Ga0208587, IMG submission 184472) | Arctic peat soil microbial communities from Barrow, Alaska - NGEE Surface sample 210 deep-092012 (SPAdes) | ecosystem: Environmental > Terrestrial > Soil > Wetlands >...
CATGCCCGGCATCTCGGCGGTCTCGCCCCCGAGGAGAGCGCAGCCGTTTTCGCGGCACGCCTTCGCGACTCCCTCGAGGACTTCGCCCACGATCTCGGGGCGCATCTTTCCCGTCGCGATGTAGTCGAGAAAGAAGAGCGGACTCGCTCCCTGCACGAGGATGTCGTTCACGCAGTGGTTCACGAGGTCCTGCCCCACCGTGCCGTGGACACCCGCCGCGATCGCGACCTTCAGCTTCGTGCCGACGCCGTCGGCCGAGGCCACGAGGAGCGGGTCGGACATCCCGGTGAAATCGGGGCGAAACAGCCCGCCGAATCCACCCACGTCGCCCACGACGCCGCGCGTGAAGGTGGAGCGGATCGCGTCCTTCGCGCGGGCGACGGCCCCCATCTTCGCGTCGATATCGACGCCGGCATCCGCGTAGCGGAGCGGGCGGGGCTCGGTCACGGCGCGGATCGTAGCAGCGTCAGAGGAGACCCATGCCGGACGCCCACCGCCGCGCCGCATCCTCGAGAGTGAGAGGCAATCGCACGACCTTGTCCTGGGAGGTGTCTCCGGAGACGATCTCCACGTCCGACGTCGCAAGGCCGAACGTCTCGGCCACGAGCGCGAGGACGTCCCGGTTCGCCTTGCCCTTCTCGGGCGGGGCCTTCACCGATAGCTTGAGCGCGCCCCCGTGCACGCCGAGGATCCGGCGGCGCGAGGCCCCGGCCGAGACGCGGAGGCGGAGACGCACGCTCCGGCCGCCGCCCTCGGGCGTGAACTCCGGCTCGTCCCCGGCCGCTCGGGCCGCTTTGGCCACGGCAGTCAGGTCTTGGCGGCACGGACGAGCCGCGGGAAGGTCTCGGCCGGCCTCTCCCCCGAGACGTCTGCGTGCGGTTCGTCGGTGGGAAACAGCGTGGCCTGCGGGTCGGGCACGGTCAGCGGAATCGGATAGCGGCCCGAGAAGCAGGCCGCGCAGGAATCGTTCTCGGAGCGCCCGAAGGCCGTGAGCATCCCGTCGAGCGACAGGTAGCCGAGCGAGTCGGCCTCGATGAATTTCCGCGTCTCTTCGAGGTCGTGCGTCGACGCGATGAGCTCCTTTCGCCGTGGCGTGTCGATCCCGTAATGGCAGGGGTTCTTCGTGGGCGGCGACGAGATGCGCATGTGGATCTCCGTCGCTCCCGCGGTCTTCAGCATCTTGACGATCTTCTTGGACGTCGTGCCGCGCACGATCGAATCGTCCACGAGGATCACGCGCTTGCCGGCCACGACCGAGCGCACCGGGTTCAGCTTCACCTTCACGCCGAAATGGCGGATGGACTGCTTCGGCTCGATGAACGTGCGGCCGACGTAGTGATTGCGCACGAGGCCCATGCTGTACGGGATCCCGCTCTCTTCCGCGTAGCCGAGCGCCGCGAAGATGCCCGAATCGGGCACGGGTACGACCACGTCGGCTCCCACGGGGTGCTCGATCGCGAGGCGCCGGCCGAAGGAGCGCCGCGACTCGGCCACGGACTTCCCGAACACCGTGGAGTCCGGCCGCGAGAAGTAAACGTGCTCGAAGATGCAGAAGGCCGTGCGCTGCCCCATCGCGAACGACGCGGAGGCCGTTCCGCCGGCGTCGAAGACCACGATCTCGCCGGGCTCGACGTCACGCAGGGGTTCGGCGTCGATGAGGTCGAACGCGCACGTTTCGGAGGCGACGACGCGCGCGTCGGGCGCGCCCTCGATCCGCAGGCGGCCCAGCGTCAGCGGACGGATGCCCTGCGGATCGCGCGCGGCGATCACGCGATTCCGCGCCAGGAGGACGATCGAGTAGGCACCGCGGACGCGCGCGAGCGCGTCGCGGAGCGCGCCCACGACGTCGTCCACGCGCGACCGCGCCATCAGGTGCAGGAAGACCTCCGTGTCGGAGCTCGTCGTGAAGATCGAGCCCTCTTCTTCCAGCTCGGCGCGGATCTCGTCCGCGTTCACGAGGTTGCCGTTGTGGGCGATCGCGAGCGGCCCCTTGTTCGTGTTGTAGACGATGGGCTGCGCGTTTTCGAGACGGGACTCGCCCGTCGTCGAGTACCGAACGTGACCGATCGCCGACGAGCCGGGCAGGCGGGAGAGGCGCCCTTCGTCGAAGAGGTCCGCCACGTACCCCATGCCCTTCTCCACCGACACACGCGAGCCGTCCCACGTCACGATGCCGGCGGATTCCTGGCCCCGGTGCTGCATGGCGTAGAGGCCGAGGTACGTGAGGTTCGCGGCGTCCGCGTGGCCGAAGATGCCGAAGACGCCGCACTCGTCCCGGAACTTGTCCTGCGCTTCGTCCCGGAAGGCCCCCGCCACGCAAGGAGTCTAATGGAATTGGCGCCGCGGGGCCGGCGTGGCCCTGCTGAGAACCGCGTCCAGCATCGTGGGCGTCAGCCGACCCGTGAAGGTGTTCCGCTGGCTGACGTGATACGAGCCAAGAAGAAGGAACGGGCCCAGCCGGACTTCCGCGCCGTGTGAGAAGGCCGGGAGGGGCTTTGGGCGTGGGGCGCCGTTTTCCGCGAGCGCCTCGATCGCGGCCCGCCACGCGTGAGCCCCGAGGGCGAGGACGACGGAAAGGTGCGGCAGCGACGCGATCTCGCGGACGAGGAACGGACGGCAGCGCGCGAACTCCGCCGGCGTCGGCTTGTTGGCGGGCGGGGCGCAGCGCACGGCGGCGGCGATCCAGGCATCCCGCAGCTCGAGGCCGTCGCCCTGCGAGACCGAGCCCGGCTGATTCGCGAAACCGGCCCGATGCAGCGCGGCGAAGAGAAAGTCTCCCGAGGCATCGCCCGTGAAGACGCGGCCGGTGCGGTTGCCCCCGTTCGCCGCGGGCGCGAGTCCCACGACGAAGAGGCGCGCCTCGGCGTCGCCGAAGCCGGGCACCGGGCGCCCCCAGTAGCGTTGTCCCTGAAAGCGGCGCGGCGGATGCGCGGCGGCCTCCTCACGCCAGGCGACGAGGCGCGGACACGCGCGGCAGGAGACGATCTCCGCGGCGAGGCGGCAGAGGTGAACCGGAGTCTTCGAAATTACTTCTTGGGGGCGACGGCGGTGCTCGCGGCCTTCGCGGCGCCCGCGGCGGCTTCCTTCGTCTTGTCGGCAGCCTTGTTGGCGGCGGCGACGGCCTTGTCGGCTGCTTTGTCAATGGCAGCGGCAGCGGTGGCCGCGGCGTCCTTCGCCTTGTCAGCGGCTACACTCATGGACTTGGCGGCTTCGGCCGAGGCGTCCTTGACCTTCTCGACGGCCCTGTCGGCCGCGGCGCCGGCCTTCTCCATCGGGCCCTTTTCTTCTGTCTTCGCGCAACCTCCGAGAACGAGAACCGAGGCAGCGGCAAGAGCCAACGCGCCTCCGAACGAACGACCCATCGTGAGCTTCATGTCGTGATCTCCTTCTGGCGCTCCTTCTGTTCAACAGGGGCGCGTCGCTGAATTTCCAGCAAAAAAGCGGCGCGGAGAAAATACGAGAACGAGTGGAGAAACGCAATGTAGAAACCGACAAGGCCGTCCAGAAACCCCGCCAGCAAAACGAAAGAGCGCAAGAATTCGACGAGCGGGCGGAAAAAGAGCGTCGAGACGCTCCCGCGCGCACCGCGGTCGAAGCGGTCCTGCGCGCCGAGCCGCGCGTACGTCGAGGTCTTTCGGAGCGCGTCGGAGAGGTCGCGGTATGGATAGTGAACGAGCGGCGCGACGAGCCTCTCGACGGGACCGTCGACCACCATCACTTCGTGGACGCGCCCTCCTTCGGCCCTGAGGCCGCGCGACCTTCGTCCCAGGCGCATCTTGACGTCGGGATACCAGGTGCCATGGCGCACCGGCCGGGAGAGGAAGTGGGACAGTCGCGGCATCCGGTAGCCCGAGATCCGCGCATCGTCCTTGTCGAGCACCGCGAGGATCTCGTCTCTGAGCGTTGGCGAAATCCGCTCGTCCGCGTCGAGCACGAGAACCCAGTCGTGGCGGGCCTCCGCCAGGGCCCGGTTGCGCGACGCGACGAATCCCTCCCAGCCGATGGACTCCACGCGGGCGCCGCCGAGGCGCGCGACGCGAGCGGTCTCGTCCGTCGAGCCGGTGTCCGCCACGACGATTTCATCCGCGAAGGCGACGGACGCGAGCGCGCCGGGGAGCCGGTCCTCCTCGTTCTTGACGAGGAGGACGACCGAAAGCGGGGCGCGCACGGGCGCGACATTAGTCAATATGGAGCTGCCGGTCCAGTTCGCGAGGCCGGACGCCCTCGACTTCGACCCCCGTCTCCTCGTCGACGTCCCGGCCTTCAGTCGCGCCGCGGACGAAAATGAAGTTACTATCCCTAATCGGAGAGGCAAGACTATATGAAACGCTCGCTATGGCAGAGCCGCATTGCGTCGCTCGTCGTCTCGATCCTGCTGGCTCTGGGCGCCACCGCCGTGCAGGCCGCCGGCGCACCGACCGCGACCACCAACGCCGCCACGGCGATCACCCAGTCTAGCGCCACGCTCAACGGCACGATAACCGCCAACGGCGCCAGCACGACGGTGATCTTCGAGTGGGGCTTGACCAGCGCCTACGGCTTCAGCATTGCGGCGACGCAGAGCCCGCTCGCCGGCAGTGCGTCCGGCGCCGCAGTGTCCCGCCCCGTCGGCGGCCTGTCATGCAACACCGTCTATCACTTTCACGTCACGGCCAACAACGGCACCGGCGGCACCATCGATGGCGGTGATCTCACCTTCACCACGTCAGCCTGCCCGGCCGGTACGCCGAGCGCGACCACCAACGCCGCTACGGCCATCACGCAGAGCGGGGCCACGTTAAACGGCACGGTAACCGCCAACGGCACCAGCACGACGGTGGTCTTCGAGTATGGCTTGACCAGCCTCTACGGCACCAGCATTGGGGCGACGCAGAACCCGCTCCCCGGTAACGCGTCCGGCGCCGCGGTGTCCCACCCGATCACCGGCCTGTCATGCAACACGCTCTATCACTTCAACGTCACGGCCGACAACGGTACCGGCCCTCAATTTGGCGCTGACCTCACGTTCACCACGTCGGCCTGCGCGGCCAGCGCACCGACTGCGTCCACCACCGCCGCCACGGCTATCACGCAGACCGGGGCCACGTTAAACGGCACGGTAACCGCCAACGGCGCCAGCACGACGGTGACCTTCGGCTATGGCTTGACCAGCGCCTACGGCACCAGCATTGCGGCGGCGCAGAGCCCGCTCACCGGCAGTGCGTCCGGCGCCGCGGTGTCCGTCCCGATCACCGGCCTGTCATGCAACACCCTCTATCATTTCCACGTCACCTCCAACAACGGTACCGGCGGCACCATCGATGGCGGTGATCTCACCTTCACCACGTCAGCCTGTTCGGCCGGCCCACCGAGCGCGATTCCGACCTTGAGCGGTGCGGCGTTGCTGTGGCTCGGTGTGCTGCTCGCCGCGCTCGGCTTCGGCATCCTGCGCGCACCGCGGGCCTGACGTTGCGGCCAAACATTTCCAGCGCAGACCCCACAAGCACTGGTAAGGCGGAAAGCGTGCGCCTTTAATAAGGCGCAACGGTGTTCGGCCGCGGTCGGAGGGATCGCGGCCTCGAAACGGCCGGTGACGAAAAACCCTAGCGGGCACGGGCGGCGGCCGGCGCTATTCTCCCCCGCGTGAGGCTGCTCGCTCTCGACCTCGGCGCCTCTCTGCGCGGCGGCCAGAAGCAGACGGCCCTCCTTCTCGCGGAGCTCGCGGGCCGCGGCCACGCGATCCGGTTCATCGGCAGGCGCGCGGCTCCCCTCGCGGAATGCCTGCGCAATCGCGGGATCGACGTCGTCGAGGCTCCGCCCGGTCCCGAGGCGTCACCCGGACTCCTTCTCGCGGTCGCCCGGGCCGCGCGCCTCTTCCAGCCGGACCTCCTCTATGCGGGCGACTCCCGCGGGCACGGCGCGGCAGTCTGGAGCCGCGCGTCCGCGGGGCGCCCGCTCACCGTCCACCGGCGCGTGGCCTTTCGCCCCTCCGGCCATCCTCTGTCACGGGTGAAATACCGCGCGGCGGACCGCTTTCTCGCCGTCTCCGGAGCCGTCGCGGCGAGCCTCGCCGAGGCGGGTGTCGACCCGTCGCGCGTCGCCGTCGTGCCCGACGGCCTCCCGCCGGAGGCCTTCGTGAGCGCGCCCGCACCCCTTGAGCCCCCTCACCGCCTCGTCCACGTCGGCGCGTTCGACGGCAGGAAGGGACAGGACATCGCGGTTGAGGTCCTCGCGCGCCTCGTGCGCCGCGGCGTCGATGTGACCCTTCTTCTGCTGGGCTCCGGGCCGGAACAGGCCGCTGTCGCGGCCCGCGCGCGCGCCCTCGGCGTCGCGGAGAGATGCCACTTCGCGGGAGAAGTCGACGACGTCGCCACACGCCTCGCCGCGAGCCATCTCCTGCTCCTGCCGTCCGAGAGCGAGGGTGCGCCTCTCGCCCTCGTCGAGGCGATGGCCGCGGGCTGTCCCGTCCTGGCTCACGCGGTGGGCGGCATTCCGGAGATCGTCGCACATGGGAACGCGGGCCGCCTCGTCTCCTCTCTCGGTCCGGAGGCCTGGGAGGCGGCGGTTTCGGACCTTCTCGACGACCCCGCGGAGCGCCTCCGCCTCGTCCGGGCCGGCCGCGCGGCCGCGGCGACGCGCACGCTTTCGCGGACCGTCGCGCTCGTCGAAGCCGAGCTCGAGAAGGCTCTCGCGGGCGCGGGGAACGCCTCATGAGAACGCTCGTCCGCGCCACGAACTGGGTCGGCGACGTCGTCATGTCGCTGCCGGCCGTCCGGGCTCTCCGCGCCGCCGACCCGAAGGGCACGCTCGCGCTCCTCGCGCGCCCGTGGGTCGCGGAGCTGTACCGCCTTCTCCCGGAGGGCGACGAGGTCGTCGTCGACGACGCGAACGGAGCCGAAGCCGACGCGAACGCCCGCGAGCGCCTCGTCGGCGAGATCCGGGCCGCGCGTTTCGATCGCGCGGTCATCCTCCCGACGAGCTTTCAGTCCGCGTGGACCCTCGCCCGTGCGGGCGTGCCCGAACGGATCGGCTACCGTGGCGAGTGGCGCGGCGCGCTCCTGACACGCGCGGTGGGCCTTTCCCTCGCGCCCGGCGAGCACCAGGTCTGGAAGCACCTCCGCCTCGCGGAAGCGGCGGGCGCCGCGCCCGCCGGCGCGCCGGACATCTCGTGGCCCGTGAGTGCCGCCGTCCGGGACGCCGCGCGCGCGCGCCTCGCCGAGGCCGGCTGGAAAGGCGGAGCGTTCGCCGCCGCGCACGTCGCCTCGTTCGCCCACGCCGCCAAGCGCTGGGAGCTCAGGCGCTTCGCGGCCGTCTTCGACGAGCTCGCGGCGCGGCGCGGACTCCCGGTCGTCCTCCTCGGAAGCGCCGGGGAAAAGAGCGTCAACGGCGAGGCCGCGGGTCTCGCGAAGAAGGCGCGCGTCTTCGACCTCTCGGGCGCCACGTCGCTCCCCGAGGCGCTCGGCATCCTCGCGGACGCGGCGCTCTTCCTCGGCAACGACTCCGGCCTCGCGCACCTCGCGGGCGCCGTGGGCACGCCATCCGTCGTCGTCTTCGGCCCGACGGATCCCGAGGCCACCCGGCCGTGGGACGGCCCGCGCGGCGACGGCAAGCGCGTCCGCCTCGCGCTCGCCCGTCGCCGCACCCTCTGCGCGCCCTGCCGCTTCGCCGTGTGCCCGATCGATCACGCGTGCATGGATGGCGTGACGCCGGCGGACGTCCTCGCCGCGATCGACACCGTGTTCCCGGTTTAGCGGTACTTCCGCGTCCCGATCGTGATCGCTCGGACGTAGAGCGTCTCGCACGCGCCCGCGCCCGTGTCCGTCCGCGTGAGGCTCGTCTTCCAGACGAACCCGTCCGGGCCGTCGATATCGACGAGGTCGCCCTCGAGGCGCACGACGTCGCCCCGCCGGACACGCGCGAGGGCCGACGCGACGCGGGACGAGCCCGGGACGAGGTGCGTGTTCGCGGTGTGGCTCGAGACGTACCCGGGATCGAGCGACCCATCGCGCGTCGACCACATGTAGAAGCGCCCGGTCTGCGTGAACGAGATGGAAGGCCACGCCGGCTCTCGCGTCACGGCGCCCCACGTGAGGACGAAGTCCCAGGGAAGGAGGCTCCCCGAGGCGCCCGATCTGTAGCGCTCGGTCGCGCCGACGCGCGCGGCGACGTCGTACGCGGCGCGCGGCGTGATCCGGAACGTCCGCCGGCCGCGCGTCTCGGCGAACGGCTCGCGGGACGGGTCCGTCTGCACCGGCTCCTTCAGCTCGTTCGGACGCGGGGCCGCCTCCGAGGAAAGGAACGAGAGCGGGACCGCCGGCACGAACCGGTCGATCGCGAGCCAGGCGACTAAGGCGATCGCCGCGGCCTTCAGGACGGCGCCTGTCCGGCCCTCCACCCGCCGTCAGCCCCTGCGGCCCCGTTCCTCGTCCACGAACCGGCACATCAGATGCAAGGCGGCGAGGTGAAGCTCCTGCACGTGCGCCGTCTCGGTCGAGGGCACGACGATGCCGACGTCCCAGCGTGCCGCCTCGGCGCGGCCCTTCTCGCCCGTGAGCATGATCGTCGTGAGGCCCCGCGCCTTCGCCGCCTCGAGCCCCTTCAGGACGTTCGGGCTCTTTCCCGAGGTCGTGAATCCCACGGCCACGTCGCCCGGCTTTCCGAGCGCCTCGATCTGCCGCGCGAAGATCACCGAGTAGTCGTAGTCGTTCGCGCAGGCCGTCAGGATCGCGATGTCGGCCGTGAGCGCGACCGCCGGGAGGGCCGGTCGGTCGTCCTTGTAGCGCACGACGAGCTCGGCCACGAAGTGCTGGGCCTGCGTCGCGCTGCCGCCGTTTCCGAACGCAAACGTCGTGCGCCCGGAGAGCGCGGCGTCGGCCACGAGCCGCGCGGCCTTGTCCACCGCGAGCCCGATGGAGTGGGCGGCACCGGAGGCCAGGGAGGCCAGATCGTCGAAATATGCGCGCATCAGAGTTCGCCTTTCAGGCGCGCGACCATCGACGAGGTCGACCGTCCTTCCACGAGAGGAATCAGGACGACGTCCCCACCGTAAGAACGCACGAACGGCGCGCCGACGACGGAGGCCTCCGTGTAGTCGCCGCCCTTGACGAGCGTCTGGGGCTTCAGCTCGCGGATGATCGCCTCCGGCGTGTCCTCGTCGAAGACGACGACGAAGTCCACGGCGTCGAGCCCGCCGAGGACCTGCGCGCGATCCGCCTCGGAGAGGATCGGCCGGCCCTCGCCCTTGAGCCGCTTGACGGATGCGTCGCTGTTGAGGCCGACGACGAGGAGGTCGCCGCCGCGCCGCGCTTCCGTCAGGAGCTTCACGTGACCCGAATGCAGGAGATCGAAGCAGCCGTTCGTGAAGACGACCTTCTTGTGCGCGCGCCGCAGCATCGACGAGAGGGCCGGCAGGTGCGCGCGATCGAGGAGCTTTTCGTGCGGCGTTCCAGAGGCGCCCTCGAGAAGATCGGCCCAGTGGACCGGCGCGGTTCCGATGCGCGCCACCGCGCAGCCCGCGGCCCGGTTCGCGACCCCGGCCGCTTCGAAGAGAGAGAGGCCGCAGCCCGTGGCCACGCCGAGCGCCGCGAGGACGGTGTCCCCCGCACCCGTCACGTCGAAGACCTCGCGGGCGTGGGCCGTGATCCGGCGCGGCTCCTTCCCCCGCTCGAGAAGGAGCATGCCCTCCTCGGATAGCTTCACGAGCAGCGCCTCGAGGCCGAGCTCGTCCCTCAGGCGGGCGCCGAGGCGGGCAACCGCCGGGAGGTCGCGCGCGGACTCGCCCGTCACGGTCTCGAGCTCCTTGCGGTTCGGCGTGACGACCGTCGCGCCCCGATACCGCGCGTAATCGCGTCCCTTCGGATCGACGAGCGCGGGGATTCCCTTCGCGCGCGCCGCCTCGAGAAGGGCCGCCATGAGGGCCGGGGTGAGCGTGCCCTTCGCGTAGTCGGAGAGGAGAAGCACGTCGGCGGCGTCCACCGCCCGCCGCGCCGCGGCGAGGAGCTCCCGCTCGGCGGACGGCGACAGGGAAGAGGCGAGCTCCTCGTCGACGCGCAGCATCTGGCGTCCTTCCGACATCATGCGCCGCTTCACGGGCGTCGCGCGGAGCGGATCCACGACGACGGTTCCCGACGCGCCCGGCAGAGTCGTGAGCCGCCGCGCGAGCCATTCGCCCTCTTCGCCCGGGCCCACGGCGCCGAGCGTCACGACGCGCGCGCCGAGGGCGGCGAGGTTCTCGACGACGTTCCCCGCTCCGCCGGCGCGCCGGCTCATCGCGGCGAGCGAAAGCAGAGGGACCGGCGCCTCCGGAGCGACCCGCTCGACGGAGCCAGTCCAGGTCTCGTCCAGCATCAGGTCGCCGGCGACGGCGACCGTGACGCTCGGCGCGGCCGCCGCGAGAGCGGCGATTTCACGCGGCGTCACGCGGACCTCCGCGGCGGACGTCGAGTGGGGGCGCGGGACAGGAGCTGATCGAGCGCATCGGCGAGCGTCGTCGCGAGTATCGCACCGGGCGCGCGGGCGATAACGAGCGGGCGTTCCCGCCGGCCATGCCCCGTGAGGACGTGCGCCGTCGCCGCGCCGAGCGCGACGCCCGAGCCCACGTCGTCCCACTTGTCTCCCACGACCGCCGAGCGGCGCGCCGAGAGCCCGCGGGCGCGGAGGGCGCGCTCGTGGAGGAGGGTGCCCGGTTTCCGGCAGCGGCACCGGCGCCGCAGGGACGCGACGACTCCTTCGGGGTGGTGCGGACACACGAGAACGCCGGCGAACGGAACGCCCCGGGCGGCGTAGCGCCGCACGATTTCGGCGTTCACGGCGTCCACTTGGCTCCAGGTCAGGAATCCCCGCGCGAGGCCGGACTGGTTCGTCACGATGAAGAGGGCCGTGCCCTTCCGCGCGAAGACGCGCAGCCGCTCGGCAGCGCCCGCCGCGAGACGGATGTCCTTCGGGTCGCCGAGGAAACCGCGCTCGACGACGAGCGTTCCGTCGCGGTCGAGAAAGAGCGCGTCGAAGGGCGGGCGACGCGCGGGCTTGCGGCGCGCTTTCAAGGACCCGCGACCAGCGCCTTGCGGACCGCCTCGGCAAACGACTGCTCGGTCTGCGGGCCGAGGAGCCGGGCGGCAAGCTCGCCTTTGCGGTCGTACACGAGCGTGTACGGCACGGCGCCGTTCCAGGTCTTGTCGACGGCTTCGATGAAGCGCTGCGGATCGGTGCTCTTCGCCTGCCAGCAGACGAACGGAATTTTCTGGGACGCGAGGAACTTCTGCACGTCCGGCGTCTTCTTCAGCGAGTCGGTCGACACGAGGGCGACGGCGACGTCCTTGACGGGGAACCCCTTCGCGGCCGCGACGAGGGCCGGCATCTCCTCGCGGCACGGCTCACACCACGTGGCCCAGAAATTCACGAGCACGACCCGGCCCTTCTTCGCCGCGACGACGCGCGAACGATATTGCTCCGGCTTCACGAGCTTCACGAGCTCGCCCGCGGCGGGCCGCGCGAGGACCGCAAGGACCGCGAGGACCGCCGCGGCCGACAGGAGCCTGAGGGCGAATCTCACACGCGCTTGATCGAGCAGCCGAAGGCCTTCGTCCGGGCCGTGGGGACCGGCTTGCCGGCGAGGACCGCGTCGAGCGCGTTCCGGAGGTCCGGCGACTTCACGTTCTTCGGATCGTCCTGGTTCTCGTCGATGCGCCCGTGGTAGATCAGGTTCCCTTTCGGGTCGAGCACGAAGACCTCCGGCGTGTGCGACGCGCCGTACGCGTCGGCGACCTTGTTTCCCTCGTCCTTGAGAACGGGAAACGTGAAGCCGTGCTTCTCGGCGTGTTGCTTCACCTCGGCCGCGGGCTCCGTCTTGTTGCTGTTGATGCCGACGAGCGGGATGCCTTTCGCGGCGTACTCTTTCCCGAGCGCGGCCATCCGCGTGTTGTACGCGTTCGAGACGGGACACTTCGTCGCGACGAAGACGACGGCGACCGCCTTGTTCTTCGCGAGGAGATCCTTCAGCGCGACGGCCTTTCCGTCCGAAACGGCCGGCAGCGTGAAGTCGGGCGCCGGAGCCCCGATCTTCAGGTCGGCGGCGCGCGCCCCGAGAGGCACGGCGGACAGGACGACGAGAAAGGAAGCGAAAGACGCGACGGCGGGAAGCTTCTTCACGATTCAGGCCTCCAGGAGTCTCTCGAACGCGGATTCTGACAGGGCCTTCAGCGCGGACGTTTCGAAGTCGAACGCGCGGACGCCGTTGACGGATGCGGCGAGCCGGCCGGACACGACTCGGCCGAGAAGGGCGGTGGCGACACCATAGCGGCGCCCCGCCTCCACGAGGTGGCGCTCGCGCCCCGCGGGCAACGAAACGACGGCGCGCCCGGCCGTCTGCGAGAAGAGGAGGCGCGCGGAGGAGAGCGGAGTCTTGACGTCGATGTCGGCTCCGAGGCCGCGGGGGCCCATCGCCGCCTCGGCGAGCGCCACGGCGAGGCCGCCCTCGGACACGTCGTGGGCCGAGGTGAGCATGCCGTCCCGCACGGTCTCGAGGAGCAGGTTCACGAGCGCGCGCGCCGACGCGAAGTCGAGCGACGGGCACGGGCCCTCGTCGCGGCCGAGGATCGTCGCGAGGTATTCGCTGGCCCCCAGCTCGTCGCGGGTCGTGCCAAGAAGCGCCACGATGTCGCCCTCCTGCGCGAAATGGAGGCCCACCGTGCGTGTCACGTCGTCGAGGAGGCCCACCATCCCGACCGTGGGCGTCGGAAGGATCGAGACGCCGTCCGTCTCGTTGTAAAGCGACACGTTGCCGGAGACGACCGGCGTCTCGAAGACGCGGCACGCTTCCGACAGGCCGCGAATCGCGGCGGCGAACTGGCCGAGGATCTCGGGGCGCTCGGGATTCCCGAAGTTGAGGCAGTCCGTGACGGCGAGGGGCTTCGCGCCCACGCAGGCGAGGTTCAGCGCGGCCTCGGCCACAGCGTGCGCGGCCCCGGTCTGCGGGTCGGCCGCGACGTAGCGCGGGTTCACGTCGCACGTCATCGCGAGGCCCTTCGCCGTGCCCGGGACCCGGATTACCGCCGCGTCGCCGCCGGGACCCGCCACCGTGTTCGTCCGCACGCTCCAGTCGTATTGATTCGTGATCCAGCGCTTGCCGCAAAGATTTGGAGACGCGAGAAGCGCGCGGAGCGCCGCGGCGTCGTCCGGCGCTCCGTCGAGAGAGACGGGCGTCGTGGGCGGCAGGGCCTTGGGAATCGTGAACGCGCGCCGATAGAGAGGGGCCGACTCGACGAGCGGCGCGATCTCGAGATCGGCGACGACGCCGCCCTCCCAGAGGAGGCGCATGCGCGGCTCCTTGCGCACGACGCCGATCGTCTCGACGTCGACGCCCCACCGGCGGAAGATCGCGGCGACCTCGGCCTCCCGCCCCTTGTGGACGACGAGGACCATGCGCTCCTGCGACTCGGAGAGCATCAGCTCGTACGGCGTCATTCCGGACTCGCGCATCGGAACCTTCGAGAGGTCGATCTCCATCCCGACGCCGCCGCGTGAGCACATCTCGAACGTGGAAGACGTCAACCCCGCGGCGCCCATGTCCTGGATGGCGACGACGGCGTCGCCCTGGAGGACCTCGAGGACGGCCTCGAGGACGAGCTTCTCCACGAACGGGTCACCCACCTGAACCGTGGGCCGGCGCTGGGCTTTTTCGTCGTCGAACACGTCCGAGGCCATCGACGCGCCGTGGATCCCGTCGCGACCCGTCTTCGAGCCCGCGTAGAGGACCGGATTCCCTGGCCCCGCGGCCTTCGCGCGGAAGATGCGGTCCTGGCGCACGAGCCCGACCGCCATCGCGTTGACGAGGATGTTCTTGTCGTAGGCGGGGTGAAAGAAGGTCATCCCGCCGACCGTCGGCACGCCGATGCAGTTGCCGTAGCCGCCGATCCCGCGCACGACGCCGTCCACGAGGTCGCGCATGCGCGGGGCCGCGAGGTTCCCGAAGAAGAGCCCGTCGAGGATCGCGAGCGGGCGGGCGCCCATCGTGAAGACGTCTCGCAGAATTCCGCCCACGCCCGTGGCCGCGCCCTGATACGGCTCGATGAACGACGGGTGGTTGTGGGACTCCATCTTGAACACGACGGCGAGACCGTCGCCGATGTCCACGGCCCCGGCGTTCTCGCCCGGGCCCTGCAACACGCGCGGGCCCGTCGTGGGGAGCTCCTTCAGGAAGGGTTTCGACGACTTGTACGAGCAGTGCTCGCTCCAGAGCGCCGAGTAGATGCCGAGCTCCACGAGGTTCGGTTCGTGCCCGAGGATTTCCCGGATCTTCAGAAACTCGTCCGGCGAGAGCCCGTGCTCCGCCACGACGGCGGGGGTCAGGGGCGCGGCCGTGTTCGCCATCCCCCTCAGTTTAGAGCAGCGCCGAAAAGGAGGGCCTCGCCACCAGATGTCCGCGCCGGAAGGCACGAGAGGCTCCGGGTATCCTTCCGCATCACAAGGTATTCCCTTAGGCGTAAGAACGGCGTAAGATTTCCATAACGCCCGAATCCCGAGCGGGAGGAAAGGACGTATGAGCGATCGTTCGGCTATCGAGTGGACCGATGCGACTTGGAACCCGGTCCGTGGCTGCACGAAGATCAGCCCGGGCTGTACGCACTGCTACGCGGAGACGTTCGCGGAGCGGTTCCGTGGCGTTCCCGGCCACCCGTACGAGCACGGCTTCGATCTGCGTCTCGTTCCGGACAAGCTGAGTGAGCCTCTCCGGTGGAACGACCGGCGGACGGTGTTTGTGAACTCCATGAGCGATCTCTTTCACGAAGGGGTCCCAGACGCCTACATCCTCGCTGTGGCCATAGTGATGAAGGCGACGCCCTGGCACACCTACCAGGTGCTCACGAAGCGCGCTGAACGGCTGCAGCGACTCCTGAACGGGCCCCTGAAGTCGGCCGGGAGCATGCCGAACGTCTGGTGGGGCGTGAGCGTGGAGGACCAGAAACACGGCGTTCCGCGGATAGGACACCTCCAAGCCGCGCCGTGCCATCTCCGCTTTCTATCCGTCGAACCGCTCCTGGAAGATGTGGGAGACCTCCCTCTGGACGGCATCGGCTGGGTCATCGTGGGTGGTGAGAGCGGCCACGGGGCCCGGAAGATGGAAGAGAGCTGGGTCCTCCCCCTCCGCGATCAGTGCCGGGGGGCCAGCGTCCCGTTTTTCTTCAAGCAATGGGGCGGGGTACAGAAGAAGAAGGCTGGACGGCTTCTCCGCGGCCGAACCTACGACGAGATGCCGGCGAGGTCTAACGCTCGAGTCCCGGACACCGACGAGCGCCGGGTCCTGCAGGCCCGGTTCGAGCTGATGGCGCGTGCATTCGCCCCGGAGCCCATCCCCCATCGCACTGTTCGACGCGCTCTCGCGGAGGCAGCTGTGGCGTGAATAATCCGTTTTTCAAATCGAAGCGCGAATGGTCTCACTGGAAACATCTCCTCTTAAAGAGCTACCTCCCGAAGTTCGCAGGCATCATCGGCTCACGCCATCCCATCATTTATTGCGTCGATGGCTTCGCAGGGGCTGGCCGTTACCTTGATCCACCCGAAGACGGGTCGCCGGTTATCTCCGCAAACCTGGCGCAAGAGATTGCCGCGAGAGGGAGGGGTTACTCGCTCAAGTGCATCAACGTCGAACCCCTCAACTTCGACGAGCTGGTGGCTGCAACTTCGACCTTTGACCCTGCTCTCGTCGACAATCGGAAAGGGCTGCTTAGCGATCACATCGACGACATTCTGAAGACGATCGGAACGCATCCGGCGTTCTTCTTTCTCGATCCCTACGGCCCAAAGCCGCTTGAGTGGGCCCTCGTGGCGCGTCTGGCAGAGCGTTTTCAGCGGGGTGCGATAACTGAAATCCTGGCGAACTTCCACGTTCCGAAGATAGACAGAGATGCCGGGTGGATCGACTCCCCACCCCAGCCGGGTCGTGATGCATTTGTCGCCAACACCAACGGCGTCTTCGGCGGGTCAGAATGGCAGCCGATCATCACGCCAATCCTGAACAAGGCAGAACGAATCGAGAAGCTCACGGCGCTCTACGAAGGGAAGGTCACGGCGGTGTTCGGCTGCAAGTCGGGCCACTACGCCGTGCGGACCTTGGATGGTGCGACCAAGTACATGCTCGTCCACGGCACCGGCAACAAGCGTGGCCGACGAGAGATGAGCGACTGCGTGTTCCGGGTTTCGATGAAGTATGACGAGGCCGCCATCATTGCTGCCCAGAAAGCCGCGCTCGCGGCAAGGCAGAGCCTCTTGTTTCCGCTGGAGAAACCGTCAGCGGAAGAGATCGATGTTGGCATCGCCCAAGAGCTTGTCCTCGACATTGCAGCGCTCCTGACCGCCTCATCGCCGCGAGTCCCACTCACTATCGAACAAATGGAAGATCGGCTCCAGACCGGCGCGTGGTTCGGACGGGCCGTTACGAAGCACTACAGGGCCGCTTGCCATACTCTCGTCGCGCTGGACAAGGTGACGGTCGTTGGACAGCCGAAGCCTAAGAAGCCTGGCGCTCGCATCGCTATTCCAGCAGACGCGAAGATCCTCTGGAAAGACCGATAGCCGCAGCTTCATCAGCCGGGAACCACGAGAAGGGGTAGCCTTCGACAAGATGACGAGAGGCGATTCCACGTCCAACCCCTTCTTCGAGCGCCCCATCCTCAATTCTCCTTACGCCTACCCCTCCCGCCACTGGGAGCTGGACAAGGACGGGCAGCCGACCCAGCGGATCATCGAGGCGCGGCGTCACGCCGAATTCGTCTCCCCGGTTCCGAAGCCGAAGAAGCACAAGAAGCAGTCCGGCTTCGTCTTCGACGAAGGCGAGGGCCTGTCGACTGCGGCCCAGCAGTACGAGCAGAACGCATTCATCGAGTCGGTTCGCCAGCGTGTCGACGCCTGGCGGAGTCTGCCGAACCCGAACGACTGGCACGTCTCGCCCGAGACGGCGCGCCTGCTTGAGCACTGGCGACACCACGCGTTTACCGGTGTGCGGCCGTTCTTCTGCCAGATCGAGGCGGCGGAGACCGCCATCTGGCTGACCGAAGTGGCGCCGTATCTCGGAAAGGACGTCGAGACCGTCCTCCAGTACCTCGTGAACGCGAACAACAACGCGAATCCGCAGCTCATGCGACTGGCCCTCAAGCTCGCGACCGGCGCGGGGAAGACCACCGTCATGGCCATGCTCATCGCATGGCAGACCGTTAACGCTGTCCGGCACCCACAGAGCAAGCGCTTCACGCGCGGCTTCCTCGTCGTGACCCCCGGCATCACCATCAAGGACCGGCTGCGCGTCCTCCAGCCGAACGACCCGGACAGCTACTACGCGAGCCGCGAGCTGGTGCCGGGCGACATGCTGGACGACGTCAATCGCGCCAAGATCGTCATCACGAACTTCCACGCGTTTAAACGCCGCGAGCGGGTAGAGCTTTCGTCGGGAGGGCGGGCGCTCCTCCAAGGGCGCGTCGGCGACGAGCTGGACACGCTCGAAACCGAAGGGCAGATGCTCCAGCGGTTCATGCCGGATCTGATGGGGCTGAAGAACATCCTGGTCCTGAACGACGAAGCGCACCACTGTTACCGGGAGAGGCCGCCGGACGAAGCCGAGGACGGCGAGCTGAAGGGCGACGAGCGGAAGGAAGCCGAGCAGAACAACGAGAGAGCCCGCCTGTGGATCTCGGGCCTCGAAGTTGTGGGCCGCAAGCTCGGCCTCGCCCGCGTCATCGATCTTTTCCGCAACCCCGTTCTTCCTGCGGGGCTCCGGCTACGCCGAGGGGACGCTCTTCCCGTGGACAGTGTGCGATTTCTCACTCATGGACGCCATCGAGAGCGGCATCGTGAAACTGCCCCGCGTCCCCGTGGCGGAAAACATCCCTGGCGGCGAGATGCCGATGTTCCGAAACCTCTGGGAGAACATCCGCAAGGACATGCCGAAGAAGGGCCGCGGCAAGGCGGAAAACCTCGACCCCCTCGCCCTACCTACTCGGCTCCAGACCGCCCTTCAGGCGCTCTACGGCCACTATGAGAAGACCTTCAAGCTGTGGGAGGAGGCGCGGATCTCCGTGCCCCCATGTTTCATCGTCGTTTGCAACAACACCTCGGCGTCGAAGCTCGTCTACGACTTCATCTCGGGGTTCCACCGGCCGAACGAGGATGGCTCGACGACCCTCGTAAATGGACGTCTCGCCCTCTTTCGCAACTTCGACGAGGACGACAAGCCGCTTCCACGCCCCAACACCCTCCTCATCGACAGCGAGCAGCTCGAAAGCGGCGAGGCGTTGGACGACAACTTCCGGGGCATGGCGGCTGACGAGATCGAGCGCTTCCGCCGCGAGATCTTCGAACGCGGCGGCGCGCTTGCCGGTGAGCTGCAGAAGGGCAAGGAGCTGGACGACGTGACGCTGCTCCGTGAGGTCATGAACACGGTCGGCAAGAGCGGCCAGCTCGGCGGCTCCATTCGCTGCGTGGTTTCCGTTGCGATGCTCACCGAAGGCTGGGACGCGAACACAGTCACTCACGTCCTCGGTGTGCGCGCGTTCGGCACGCAGCTTCTCTGCGAGCAGGTGATCGGGCGCGCGCTGCGCCGGCAGTCGTACGACCTGAACGAGGACGGGCTCTTCAACGTGGAATACGCTGACGTGCTCGGCATCCCGTTCGACTTCACGGCGACGCCGGTCGTCGCGAAGGCGCAGCCACCGCGCGAGACGATTCAGGTGAAGGCCATGCGCCCGGAGCGCGACGCCCTCGAGATCCGCTTCCCGCGTGTCGCGGGCTACCGCGTGGAATTGCCCGAGGAACGGCTGACAGCGAAGTTCAACGAAGACTCGACGCTTGAACTCACGCCCGATCTCGTCGGCCCATCGAAGACTCGTAACCAGGGAATCATCGGCGAGGGAGTGGACCTGGACCTGGAACACCTGGACGTTATGCGGCCTTCCACGTTGCTGTTCCACCTCACGCAGCGCCTGCTCTACACGAAATGGCGCGATGCCGGCGAAGCGCCGAAGCTTCACCTCTTCGGGCAGCTCAAACGCATTACGAGAGCGTGGCTCGAGAATCACCTGGTGTGTAAGGGCGGCACGTACCCAGCGCTCCTCATGTATCAGGAACTCGCCGACATGGCTTGCAACCGCATCACGGCGGGGATCACGGCCGCATTAGCGGGTGAGCGCCCGATCAAGGCGATGCTCGATCCGTATAACCCCGTGGGTTCCACCGCGTACGTCCGCTTCAACACGTCGCGGACGCTTCGTTGGCAGACGGACCCCGCGCGCTGTCACGTGAACTGGGTTGTGCTGGACAGCGACTGGGAAGGCGAATTCTGTCGCGTGGCGGAATCGCATCCCAGGGTGAAGGCGTACGTCAAGAACCACAACCTCGGCCTCGAAGTCCCGTACCGCTATGGCTCCGAAGTGCGCCGCTATCTCCCAGACTTCATCGTCCTCGTGGACGACGGGCACGGCGACAATGACCTGCTCCACCTCGTCGTCGAGATCAAGGGCTACCGGCGCGAAGACGCCAAGGAGAAGAAGTCCACGATGGATACCTACTGGGTGCCGGGCGTCAATAACCTCGGCACGTCGGGCCGCTGGGCGTTCGCGGAGCTGACCGAAATGTACGAGATCGAGTCAGACTTCGAGGCGAAGGTGAAAGGCGCGCTCGAGCAGATGATCGGCCGGATCGTTGTCGCGCCGGCGGGAGCCGGGGGCTGACGATGGCGAAGATTTCGAAGGTCCGGAAGGCTGGCAAGAACAAGAAGGTCGAAGCCCTCCGGCACGACGAGGCCACGCGCAAGAACATCCCGACCGCAGAGTACCAGTCGGTGGTGGAGAAAGAGGCGCAGAGCCCCGTTCGCGTCGCCTACGAGCGCCGGAACCGCGACCTGGACCCCCAGCTCGTCTGGCGCGGCAAGGACGAGCAGGATTGGAGCGACCTCGTCGTCCACGCGCCGCCTCTCTACATTCAGGAGAAGGTCCTCGCCAAGGCGCTGATTGACGATCTGCTGCGTCAGACGCGAGAAAGCCGTTACGAGGCTGGGGAAACGACCGCTGACCTGTTCGACGACTTCAACGGCCTGCCGAAGGGCGTCGACAGGACGGAGTTCTACCAGCACGACCAGAACTGGTCGAACCGTATGATCCTCGGAGATTCGCTCCAAGTGATGGCGAGCCTGGCCGAGCGCGAGGGGCTGCGCGGCAAGGTGCAGTGCATTTACCTTGACCCGCCGTATGGGATCAAGTTCAACAGTAATTTTCAGTGGTCGACGACGACCCGCGACGTGAAGGACGGCAACGTGGCGCACATCACGCGCGAGCCGGAACAGGTGAAGGCGTTCCGTGACACGTGGCGGGACGGAATTCACTCCTACCTAACCTATCTCCGCGATCGGCTAACGGTGGCAAGGGATCTGCTGGCAGAGTCGGGGTCGATCTTCGTACAGATCGGGGACGAGAACGTGCACAGGGTGCGGGCAGTGATGGATGAGGTGTTCGGGGAGGAAAACGAAGTCACCGAGATCGTCGTCAAGAAGAAGGGCAGCCAAAAGTCGTCACTCCTCGACCCCGTCAACGATTTCATCCTGTGGTACTCGAGGTCGCCTCGGCACGCAGGTATCACTAAATTCCGCCCCCTCTTCGAGGAACGATTGCTCGATTCCGAGACGGTGGACGAATTCTCGCGCCTGGAATTGCCTTCCGGTGAGGTTGTTAGCCTGAAGCGCTACAGCACCGCCGAGGGTGAACTGCTTGATTTCAGGGCATACCCACGGCGGATAGAGGATGAATTCCCCGGAAGTCGTTTGTTCCGGCCATGGCCTATTACGAATGGCGGCGAACGGGCCAATCAAATGGATCCCATTCTGTTTCGGGGTACGTCGGTGTTGCCGCCCAAGGGCAGATGCTGGAGTCACACCTCGCGACCACCGGAAGCCGGGCTCTCTGGAATGCTGCGGGTGCTTTATGCCGACCGGCTAGTCCGGTCTCGGTCATCGCTTGATTTCAAGCGATACCTCGACGATTTTCCGTTCAAGGCAGTTTCAAACTGGTGGGACGGTTTGGGCGGCGCACCAGACCAGGTGTATGTGGTGCAAACGAACGAACGAATCGTGGAACGCTGCTTGTTGATGGCTACCGACCCGGGCGATCTTGTGCTTGATCCGACCTGCGGCTCAGGCACAACCGCCACCGTGGCTGAGCAATGGGGCCGGCGTTGGATCACGATCGACACGTCACGCGTCGCGCTAGCTCTGGCGCGTGCGCGTATCATGGGCGCGCGTTTTCCTTACTATCTGCTCGCCGACTCGCGGGAAGGGCAGATCAAGGAAGCCGAAGTGAGTGGCACCGCGCCGTCGTCGCAACCGACGCGCCGCAACATCCGGCACGGCTTCGTAAATCGGCGCTGCGCTTCCGTTACTTCTGGCTCGATCGCAAACAACGCCGAGGTCGACGTCATCTGGGAGAAGTGGCAGCGGACGCTAGAGCCGCTACGCGACAAGCTCAACGTCGCGCTGAAGAAGAAGTGGGCGGAATGGGAGATCCCGCGCGAGCCTGACGCGACGTGGCCCGACACGGGCAAGAAGCTCCATGCCGAATGGTGGGAGACGCGGATCGCGCGGCAGAAGGAGATCGACGCCTCGATCGCCGCCAAGGCCGAGTTCGAGTACCTTTACGACAAGCCCTATCGGGACAACAAGACCGTCCGGGTCGCGGGCCCGTTCACCGTCGAAAGCCTCTCGCCCCATCGCGTGCTCGGTGTCGACGAGAACGACGACCTGATCGACGGCATGTCGGATGTAGGCGACGAGTACGGCGCCAGGCAGTCATTCCCACAGATGATCCTGGAGAACCTGCGCACGGCCGGCGTCCAGCAGGCCCACAAGGACGCGCGTATTACCTTTACCGCTCTCACGCCGTGGCCGGGCGACCTCGTCGCCGCCGAGGGACGCTATATGGAAGGGGACGGCGCGGCGGCCGTCGAACGGCGGGCCGCGATCTTCGTGGGTCCCGAGTTTGGCACCGTCACCCGCCCTGACCTCGTCCAGGCCGCCAAGGAGGCCGGGGACGCGGACTTCGCCGTTCTCATCGCCTGCGCCTTCAACTACGACGCGCACGCCACGGAATTCAACAAGCTCGGCCGCATTCCCGTGCTCAAGGCGCGAATGAACGCCGACCTCCACATGGCCGACGACCTCAAGAACACCGGGAAGGGCAACCTGTTCGTGATCTTCGGCGAGCCCGACATCACGTTGCTTCCCGAGAAGGACGGCCGCCTGCGCGTGAAGGTGAACGGCGTCGATGTATTCCATCCGAGCACAGGCGAAGTGCGCAGCGACGGGCCTGATGGAATCGCCTGCTGGTTCATCGACACCGACTACAACGAGGAGAGCTTCTTCGTCCGCCATGCCTACTTCCTCGGCGCCAACGATCCTTACGGCGCGCTCAAGACCACACTGAAGGCGGAGATCGACGAGGAGGCATGGGCCACCCTTCACAGCGACACCTCACGTCCCTTCGAGAAGCCGAAGTCGGGGCGCATCGCCGTAAAGGTGATCAACCACCTGGGCGACGAGGTGATGAAGGTCTTCCGCGTGGGGTAGCGACGCAAGATGGAATTCCGGATAGCTCCGCTACGACCGCGCCGTCACATTCGGACTCTCCCGGCCTATCCGAATCGACGCGTCGAGCCTCGAAACGACCCCCGGAAGCTCCCATCCACGGAAACCAAACTCACCCACCTGCAGACACCTCCCCCCGGGTCCGCTCCATGAAGCTTCCCCACGTGCAAACCCGCTCTGCAGCCGAATCCTGGTTAGACGCGGCCCACACCCGCGCTACACTACCCTGAGCCGTGAGCCCACCTTCCTCCCCGCCGAAGTCGTTCCTGAGCCTGTTGTGGAACAGCGTCACGGCTACACACGGCTATCTCTTCGGCACGCTCGGCCTGCTTCTCACCGGCGCCGCATGGGTGTTTCCGCCACCAGTCCATGTCCCTTTCCCTGTCATTTTGCTACTTTGCCTGCTCGCCACCCTCCTCTGCACGGTGCTCTCCCACGCTGCTCTCACCGCCTTTCACTTCATGGAGCACCCTCTCCCCACCGTTAGATCAGCACGCAAACCCCCTCCACATTACAGCGGGGTGCACGCGTTGTGCTTTCTTGAGCCGTCCGACCTGTTCTCACACGGTAGCCAGGTTTCTTTCTATCTGCTCGACGACGGACAATACGAACTTCTCTTCGGCCTGGGCCACGTTCTCACGGTGCAGGGTAACGGCCTAATCCAAGTCGCGCTTACCCGATTGCTACCTGGCTATGACTCTACGCTTGAAAAGCTTTGGAACAGCGACTCGACTATTCTCAAACGTGTGATTATTAAGCCCACCGTGCCACACCTCGACATCGTTTTTCCGGAGGCATCGCCCTCATGAGTTCACTCGGAGACGTTCCCCAAGCTCGCCCCTTTCCAGCCACCGTCGCCGAGGTTCTCGACCCTATGCGGGTTGTTATCAATCGTGGCACTAAGGACCTGGTGAAGCTTGGCAAGCGCTTCCTGATCTATGGCATTGGACCGGAAATTGAGGACCCAGAAACCGGCAAGCCTCTCGGTCGCGTCGAGCTAGTTCGTGGCACCGGGGTCGTAATACACGCGCAAGAGCAGATGGCCACAATAGAGTCCGATCGCACCGATCCGCCGCAGCGCCGCGTCATCAAGACTTATCTTTCTGTCCTTGGTCCTCAAGAAGAGACCGTTTACTCTTCGTCGAGCCGCAACCCCTTCGATGCTCCCGCGACGGGCGATCTTGCAAAACCCATTTAGGGCCACCTACGCCTCGTTGCTGGGGTCTCGCTTCCGCCCGCCGCTGAGCGATATCGCTAGGCGCTTTAGAGGCATATCGTGAACAAGCTCAGCTCGCTACTGCCGGACCCAGAGGTCTTCCTCTCGCTACAGCCCGAAGAGCTCGGCGGCTACGTCCTCGCCGCGCTCAACTCGGAGCGCTATCAGCGCTGGAATCCTCGCAACTGGACCAACTTCGCGCTCGAGGATTACGGCAGCCGAAAGACAAGTGCTATGGAGCTCGCTCTAATGGAAGCCTGGTGGTGGCTCCAGCGCGCAGGCATGCTCGCACCGTATTTCGCCACGAGCGACGACACCTACTTCGTAACACGCCGCGGCAAGCAGGTAGTGCAGGCTTCTGATCTCACTGCTCTCCACAAGGCAGACCTTCTTCCAGCCAGCACCGTTCATCCAGTCCTTATCCAGAAAGTCAGACCAGCGTTTCTGCGCGGAGATTACGACGTCGCGGTGTTTCAGTCGTTCAAGGAGGTTGAGGTCTCCGTGCGCGAAGCCTCTGGGTTGACCGACTGTCTCGGTGTCGACCTCATGCGAAAAGCGTTTGACGCAAAAGCGGGCCCCCTCACAGACTCAGAGCTACCCATCGCTGAGCGGGAGGCCGTGGCGCACCTCTTCGCGGGCGCAATCGGTAGCCAAAAGAATCCGCATAGCCATCGAAACGTCAGCGTCTCCGCCATCGAGGCGGTCGAACTGATTATGCTCGCAAGCCGGCTGCTCCGTATCGTAGAGGCACGACGCGCCTAAAGGCGCTCACACTTTATTCCCCCCCAGGCTCCAGCAAGGGAGGTTCAGATGCAAACCTGGATCGTCACGGGTACTTCCGGCAGCGGTCGTATCGAGTTCCTGGATGAGCTCAAGCGCTGCTGTGACGAGCGCGGCACACCAGCTATGGTTCACGATGTCGGCAACATACTGACCGCTGAAGCAAAGAAGCAGAGACTACAGTTTGCAGACGACAAGATCCTGGACGTTGACGCCCATCTCCTCCGCATTCTGCGAGCGGCAGCAATCAAAGAGGTCCGTCTGCGGATCCTCCAGAACCCAGCCATCGCACTGCATCTCGTAGGCGTCCATGCCACCTTCCGCTGGAAGGAACGCCTCATTCCTGGGATTTCCTTTGCCGACATTCGCGATTTGTGCCCCAACGGCTTCCTTAACATCGTCAATAACGTCAAGGCGGTCTACGAGCGCAACTTCAAGAATCCGAAGTGGGACGCCGATAGCCTTCCCAGTCTTGAGGAGACGCAGGACTGGATGGTCGAGGAAGAATTCGTTACCGAGGTACTCGCGGAAGTTCAGGGCGTACCGATGTTCTTGGTTGCGCGCACCCACAATCCCTCCAACCTCGCCGACCTCTTCTTCACCAACAAGAAGAGGGTCTATCTCAGTTATCCGATCACTGCGGTACGCGAGGAGAACCCGGAACTGCTCTTGCGGATTCAGGGAGAGATATTGGAACAGCTCGAAGAGATGTTCGTCGTATTCAATCCCCTCGCAATCCGCGACATGGACCTCGTAGCTGGGAAAGGGTTACCTGCAACGATTCGGGAGCTCACAGCGAGCACAAAGGCGGCGATCAAAAGTAGGACGATCGCACGCGACTACCAGTTCATCGATCAATCTGACGCGGCCGTCGTGTATTACATGACCGAGAAGGTCTCGCCCGGCGTTCTCGCGGAGATCTACTATGCCCATCGCAATATGAAGCAGGTCTTCGTCTGCTTTCCGTACTCCCGTAGCCCGTTCTTGGAAAGTGCCGCAACGGAGATCTCGAACACGCCAGAGGAACAGCTGGCACTCCTCGGCGCCTTCGCCGTCCCAACACGCGATTGAGCCAGTGCCTAGCCCCGCGTTCCAGCGGACGGAGCCCGTCGAAAAGTCGCGCCCGCACGGGCGCGTGGATTGAAACTGGTACACCAACCCGTTCGTGTGGCAGCGCTGAGCGTTCGAGCCCGCACGCCGCCTACTTCGGAGTCGCCGTGATGGCCTCGAGGATGCCGCCGAGCCGCTCCTTTGGTTAACCAGCCAAGTCCTGGCCTGCGTCGGACTACCACCTCAACTGCGGACGGCTTCAGGCGTACTGAAGACGACGACCCTTTGGCTCGGGGATCGGGTCGCCGAACTCGTGCGCCGTGTCGAGCCAAAGAGAGATCGCCTGCTGCGCTTCTGCCAGCGCCTTGGCGGGAGTCTTTCCGTGCGCCGCGCAGCCGGGCAGTTCTGGAACCTCCGCTACAAAGACGCGGTCCTCGGCGCTCCAGTAGATGATGACTTCGTAACGGTGCATCAGAGATCTCCCCCCAGACGATAGCGCAGGATCACGGCACGAACCTGACGGACTTGATAAACCTTCGCGTGCTTCCCGTCGCGCTGCAGGTTGATTCTCTCCTCGACACCGGGCCTTCTGAAGAAGTGATGGCTTCCCCGGGTTCGCTCATCGAAACCCAGGCGACGCATCAGGTTCCGGAGCTAACGGACGTTTTCCCGGTTCAGCGAACGGCAGAGCGCGGCGAGGTCCCGGAGCTCAGGCGCGCCAGGCCCTGTCAACGTCCGTCCGCGCCTGCTGCCGCAGACGGGCGCAGGACGAAGACGAGGGCTAGAATAGATTCGATGACGAACGTCGACGAGATCGTCGCGGCCGTCTTGAGGCTCGATCCCTCGAACCGCCGGGCGGTCGTCGCGCGCATCAAGGAGAGCCTCGGGGAGATGTCGGAAGCCGAGATCGAAGCTCTCTGGCTCGAGGAGGCCACTCGGCGCGCACGTGAAGCGCGCGAGGGCCTCGTCGAAGATATCCCCCTCGAACAGGCGCTCCGGGACGCCCGAACGCAGCTTGATTAGGGTCGTCCTCGTCCCGAAGGCTCGTACGAGTTAAGACGGCCAACCCTCGCCGTCGAGAGACGCCCATTCCGCGCTGAGCTGGCGGCGCCATTTCTCTTTCCGCGCGGCCTTGTAGGCGCGGTCGAGCGTCCGCCGGTCAGGGGCGAGCCGTGCGCGCATCTAACTCTCCTCCTCTATCCGCACCCGAAGGAAGGCGACGTCGGCCTTGTCGCTGTCGCGGATAGTGTCTTTCGTGAGGATGAGAAGTCTCTTGCTCGCGACCGGGACGTCGACGTCCTCGATCCGTTTCGTCTCGACGCCAAGCCCGAGGGCCTTCGCGTAATCGATGCCGCAAGCCTCGGCCATGAGGTCGACGACGACCTCGTCGGCGACCCTCACGACGCGGTAGCGGCCGATATCGTCGTCCGCGACTTCCGCGACGGCGTTGTCCGGGAGGTCCTTCATGGCCCGCTTCAGCGCGCGGACGTTGTCAAGGGAAGCGTCGACGAGAAGGTCGATGTCCTTCGTCGTGCGCACGGAGCCGTGCAGCACGACCGCGAAACCTCCGATGAGGAGATATCGGACGTTCTCCCGGTTCAGCGAACGGCAGAGCGCGGCGAGGTCCCGGAGCTCAGGCGCGCGTGAGTAGCCGCGATCTGCAGGGTCATCCATGCGTCGGCCTCTTCGTGGCTCGCGAAACGGTAGACCCCGCGCGGGACGAGCGCGTTCCCGCGGAGCGCGTTGAGCGTTCGCTGGAGGATCGCCGAGTCCCTCAGAGCGTCTTCTCCGGGCCGGCGCCTCGTCACGATCTTCATCGAGGAAGCCTAAAGCCGGGCGGAAGGCCCGTCAATGTCCGTCCGCACGCTGCTTCACCAGACGCGCTGGGCAGCGTACTTGACGAAGATGACGTCGTTCGAAAGGAGGGGAAGCCCTCGAAGAGTGCTTGCGCGACAAGCGTCAGCGCCGCCGCTCCTCTTCGAGCCGCCTAATTGACGCGGCCTCCCACTCGTCGCGTAGACGGTTCGATTCCTCGATCGAACGGTGTTTGTAGACGCCGGGCGGAAACCTCATCTGGCTTGCGCTCGCCGCGAAGCCCCACACGGCGGCCATCGCGTCCCAAAGGCGCGGGTCGCCGGGCTCGTACCACAGGTCGCAGCTCATCTCTTCGACGCTTCGAAACTTACGGACAGGCATCACGAATCCTCGATCCTGAACGCCTGCGTCGCGCGCGGCAGACCGAGGAGGTTGATCGCCGCGGCGCCAACGACGACGTACCTGACTCCCTCGCGCTCGAGGGCCGCGAGAACCCGTCCCGTCGAGTCGAAGTCCATCTCTACCAAGCGTAGGGCCGGGCGCAAGGCTCGGCAACATTTCGCCGGCGCCACATCCGCCTGCGCCACGCCCTTCTGCGCCTCCAGGGACCTGCTACTCTGACTGCGTCATGTCGACGCTTCCCGATCTCGCGTCCCATTTTCACGCGCTCGAGAAGCTCGCCGAGGCGGAGCCGGAAGGCGTGACGGCCGAGATCGTGCGAGGGGTCTACCTCATGAGCCCGCGGCCACGCGTCCGACACGCAGCGGCGCAGGTGGCGTTCGCGCGAATCCTGGACTCCGCCATCGGCCGGGGTGCAGGCGGACCGTCCCGGCAGCCCGACTGGCTTTTCCTGATTGAGCCCGAGATCCGGTCGGAGCGCTCATGGACGCGCTGTATTCCGGACCTCGCGGGCTGGCGGCGCTCCACGAGCGGCTGGCCGAAACCGGACGAATCGCTCATCGAGCTGATGCCGGAATGGGTGCTCGAGGTTCTTTCCCCAACGAGCGCGAACGACGACCGCGGACCGAGGCTCGAAGCCTACGGCATGATGGGAATCGGCTGGGCGTGGCTCGCCGACCCCGACGCCAAAACCATCGAGACGTTCGTAAACGTCCGCGGGTCGATGAATCCTGACCGGCGAGCTGAAGCTGGCGCGCTGAACGCCGCTCCTTTCGACACGGTGGCGGTCCGTCTGGACGACGTCTTCTCTTTCTAGGAAGCGCGGCGGCCAAGGGCAGCGGCGAGCTCGACGGGCCGTATCATCCGCGCCCGTGCTTCCCGCTCGCGTGCTCGAACTCGAATTCCCGGACAGCGTCCGGGCCAAGGGCACGCTGTACTTCCAGGAAGGGAGAGTCCGGCTGGTAGCGGGATCTGCCTGGCGCGTCCGCGCGGTCGTCACCGGCACGGCGACGTACTCCGTCGGCGTCGAGAGAGAGCACGACTTGCTTCGCCTTTCGTGTACCTGCCCCTACTTCGAAGGCGACGGGCCGTGCAAGCACCTGTGGGCAACGCTCCTCCTTGCGGGCGAGAGGGGTCTTCTCCGCGGGGACGGCCGCCCGATAAGGGACGTGGACTGGGATGGCTTCGCGGACGGCGGTGCGGAAGACCCGGACGGCGAAGACGATTCCGATCTCGAGGAGGCTGGTGGAAACCGCCTGCTGTTTCCCGGGCTCTCGCCGGGGCTGAAGCGCCCGGTCCCGCAGAAGCCGCCCGAACCGCCCGCGTGGAGCCGCGTTCTCGCAAGCGTCGGCGGCGGACCGTCGCCCGCCGCGCGGCCGTTCGTCTGGCCGGAAGGGTGCGAAATCCTCTACGTAATCGACGCGGAGGCCACGATCGAAGGCGGAGCGCTCAGGCTCGAAATCCTTCGCCGCGACCGCGCCGTCAAGGGGGGCTTCTGTAAACCGAAAAGGATCTCGCTCCTCAAGGGCGAGATCTCCAGGCTTCCCGACGAGGCGGACCGGAGCCTCATGGCGCTGCTCTCCGGCCCGAGGGCGGTGCTCGAATTCGCCGGCGACGCGTTGTGGGAGCAGAGGGAGGCGGTACGGGCGCAGATGGCCCTGTCGAGCTCACTGCCGGCGGCGATTCTCCCTCTCCTCTGCGAAACCGGCCGGTGCTTCCTGCGGGTCCGCTCGTGGGACGAGGAGCTGCATCGGCTCTCCTGGGACGAAGGCCCGCCATGGAACCTGTGGCTCGAAAGCTCGAAGGGCGGGGCGGGAGACCTCGTCCTCGTGGGCTCGCTCAGGCGAGGCGAGGAGAGGCTCGCGCTCGCCGAGCCGGTCTTGCTCCTTCAGGGCGGACTCGTCTTCACGAAAGAGAAGGCCGCCCGGCTCGACGCGGCGGAGACGTTCCGCTGGGTCTCCGCGTTGCGAAAGGATGGCTCGATCCGCGTACCTTCCGCGGACACCGCGCGCTTCGTGGAGTCGCTCTTTACGATTCCGCACCTCCCGCGCCTCGACCTGCCGGAGCAACTCCGGTTCGACGAAGTCGATGTCGTACCACATCCCCGCCTCAGGCTCGTCTCCGAACCCGGATCGCCCTGGCAGCAGGCGTCGCTCCGCGCGGAGCTTGCCTTCGACTACGAGGGGACGGAGGTACCGCACGGGGCGGGCGCCCGCCGTGTCGTCCAAGCGGATCGGCGCCGCGTGATCCGGCGCGACGAGACCTTCGAGGCCGGCGCGGTGGCGCGCCTCTCTCAGCTCGGATTCCAGAGCGGCCGAAAGAGCCGGGAGGGGCGCCCCGTCCTGTCTCTTCCGCCCGGACGCCTTCCCGAGGCTGCCCGCGCCCTCGTGGTGGAAGGATGGCGCTTGGAAGCGGAGGGCAAGGCTTACCGGCAGAGCGGCGCGTCGAGCCTCTCGGTCACGACGGGCGCGGACTGGTTCGAGCTGCACGGCTCCGTCGATTTCGGCGACCAGAGCGCGAGCCTTCCGGCGCTTCTTTCAGCCTTGAAGCGCCGCGAAGGGTTCGTCGTTCTTGGAGACGGGTCGCTGGGCCTCCTGCCCGAGGAGTGGCTAAAGAAGCACGCCCTGCTCGCGAAGTTCGGCCACGCCGAGGGCGACCACATCCGATTCACGCGCTGGCAGGCGGGGCTGCTCGACGCGCTACTGGCCGCCGAGCCCGCGGCCTCGTGCGATGCTCTCTTCACGCAGGCGCGCAATGCGCTCGCGCGCTTCGAAGGCGTGCACCCTTGCGACCCGCCCTTGTCGTTCCAAGGCAGCCTCCGCCCCTACCAGCGTGAGGGGCTCGGCTGGCTCACCTTCCTTCGGGACTTCGGGTTCGGCGGCTGCCTGGCGGACGACATGGGGCTCGGCAAGACGGTGCAGGTACTGGCCCTTCTCGATTCGCGGAGAGACATGGGACGCGGGCCCTCTCTCGTCGTCGTCCCGCGCTCGCTCGTCTTCAACTGGAAGGACGAGGCCGCCCGGTTCACGCCGAGCCTTTCGATCCTGGATTACACGGGGATTGGCCGGGGAGGCGCGGCCTTCGGCGCTTACGACGCCGTCGTGACGACCTACGGCACGCTCAAACGCGACATCCTGACGCTCAAGGAGGTGGAGTGGGACTACGTGATCCTCGACGAGGCGCAGGCGGCCAAGAACGCGGCGAGCGCCACGGCCAAGGCCGTTCGACTGCTCAAGGGAAAGCATCGCCTCGCCCTGAGCGGCACGCCGATCGAGAACCACCTGGGCGAGCTCTTCACCCTCCTCGACTTCCTGAACCCGGGCCTCCTGGGCACGTCGTCGGTCTTCGGCGGCAAGGCCGCGCGCGACCCCGACGACCCCACGCGTAAGCTTCTGAACCGGGCGCTCCGGCCGTTCGTCCTCAGGCGGACGAAGGAGCAAGTCGCCTCCGATCTTCCGGCCAAGCTGGAGCAGACGCTGCTGTGCGAGATGGAAGCGCCGCAGCGCAAGTCCTACGTCGAGCTGAGGGACCACTATCGCAGGACGCTCCTGGCGCGCGTGGACAAGGTCGGTCTGGCAAAATCGAGGATGCACGTCCTCGAGGCGCTCCTGCGCCTTCGTCAGGCGGCGTGCCATCCGGGTCTTCTGGACGTAGCTCGGGCTCACGAGAGCAGCGCCAAGCTCGAGGCCCTCCTCCCGCAGCTCGCGGAGCTTCGGGAGGAAGGGCACAAGGCGCTCGTCTTCTCCCAGTTCACGTCATTCCTGGCCATCCTCCGGGAGCGTCTTTCGGCGCGCGGCGTCCCCTACGAGTACCTTGACGGCAAGACGAGAGACCGCGCCGCGCGCGTCGAGCATTTCCAAACGGATCCGGCCTGTCCGCTCTTCCTCGTCAGCCTCAAGGCGGGAGGACTGGGCTTGAACCTTACGGCGGCCGAGTACGTCTTCCTCCTCGATCCGTGGTGGAACCCGGCCGTCGAGGCGCAGGCTGTCGACCGGGCGCACCGGATCGGCCAGACGCGGCCGGTCTTTGCATACCGTCTGATCACGAAGGACACGATCGAGGAGAAGGTCGTCGAGCTGCAGAAGTCGAAGAGGCGGCTGGCCGACTCGATCCTCTCCGGAGACGCCGGTCCGCTGTCCGCTCTCGGGCGGGAAGAGATCGAGCTTTTGCTGTCTTAGCGGCTGTCACTCATGCCGCGGGCCGCCAGCCCCGGAGGTTGCGCACGATGACCTCCGCGTCCACGAGGGCCTTTCGCACGGCCGCCGCGATCGCGGCCGCGTTCGGGGTGTCGCCGTGGACACAGAGCGTATCGGCCGCGACGGGAATCGTCTGCCCGTCTCGCGCGACGAGCCTGCGCTCGAATACGATCGCGAGCGCCGAGCGGGCGGCGTCCGCCGGATCCTCGATGAGCGCTCCCGGCTTCCCGCGCGCCACGAGCGACCCGTCGGCTTCGTAACCGCGGTCCACGAAACCCTCCGCCGCCACCGCGAGACCGAGCGCGCGCGCCGCCTCGAGCAGCTTCGAGCCCGGGAACGAGACGACGACGAGGTCCGGCGACACCTCCCGGATGGCCCGCGCGACCGCCGCCGCGACCGCGTCGTCGGCCGCCGCGGCATGGTAAAGGGCCCCGTGTGGCTTGACGCCGGTGAGCTCGCCCTCTTCCTCGCGGACGACGTTCCGGAGCGTCTCGACCTGCCTCTTCACGAGACCCTCGATCGCGGCGGGCGCGAGTGCGACGGGCGCGCGCCCGAAGTTCTCGCGGTCCTCGTAAGACGGGTGCGCGCAGATCGCGACGCCCCTCGAAAGGGCGAGGCGCGCGACCTGACGCATCGAGCGCTCGTCCCCCGCGTGCCCCCCGCAGGCGATGTTCACGGTCGAGACCGAGCGCATCAGGGCCGCGTCGTCCGCGCCCTCTCCCCCGTCGAAATTCAGATCGACGGCGTAGCGGCCTTTGGTGCGGTACTCACGAACGGGCTGGGTCATGTTCGGCCTCCCGGAAAAGAACGCAGGCGGACGTCACGCGCGACGAGGAGACTTCGGGCTTCGGTCACGGGGATTCTCTCAAAGCGCACGCTTCGCCCCGGCGGCGTCCGGGCGAGGAGGCCGAGATCGACGGCGGCGACGACCGCGAGCTTCGGGTAGCCGCCGGTCGTGGGCCTCTCGGCGAGAAGGACGATCGGGTGGCCGTCCGCCGTCACCTGGACCGTGCCCGGCGTCGTCCCCTCCGACGCGCGCGAGGCCGTCTCCTGGAGGCCGAGGGACGGCCCTTCAAGCCTCAGCCCCATGCGGTTCGACTCGGGCAGAATCCTCCAGCGCGCGCCCCAGAAGGCCGCGCGCTCTTTCGCGTCGAATTCCGCTTCGTCCGGACCCGCGAACGCCCGCAGGACGATGTCGCCTGCTCCCGGCTCCAGAAGGTCGACCGAGACGTCGAGGAGCGGGGGCGACGACGGCGAAGGCGGCGAAGACACGGCGAGAAAATCTCCGCGTAGGAGCCGCCTGCCCTGGAATCCGCCGAAGCGGGCCGAGAGACACGTGGAGCGGCTCCCCAGGACGACGGGGACGTCGATTCCGCCCGAGACGGCGACGATCGCTCGCGCCGTGCCGGGAGCGGCCGTGAGCGACACGACGTCGCCGTCCTCGAGCCGGAGCACTCGCCCCGGGGCCGGGCCGAACGAACCTCCCACGACCGCGACGTCGAGCGCGCCCGACACGCGCAGCACCGGTCCGACGAGCGTGATCTCGAGCGCGCCCGCGCCCTCGGCATTCCCGACGAGCCGGTTCGCGAGGCGCAGGGCCTCCTCGTCGAGCGCGCCGGCCACGGGCACGCCGAAGGCCGCCCAGCCGGGACGCCCGAGGTCCTGGACCGTCGTCAGGAGCCCGGGCTCGAGGGCGAGGAGGCCTCGCGCCGCCGTCACAGCCGGAATCTCACGCGGTCGCCCGGCGCGAAGAGAAAAGGAGGATCGGCGCGAAGGTCGAAAAGGCGGCGTTGCGTCGTACCGAGGAGATTCCAGCCGCCGGGTGTCGACGCCGGATAGATCCCGACGTACGGCCCCGCAAAGGCGATGCTGCCCGCGGGCACGGCGACGCGCGGCGTGCCGCGCCGCGGCAGATGAAACGCCCCGGGAAGCCCGTAGAGATAGGCGAACCCCGGCGAGAAACCGAGGAATCCAACGGTGAACGGGAGCTGCGTGAAGACCTCGAGGAAATCGGCCGGCGAGCGCCCGCAGCGCGAGGCGATCTCGTCGAGATCCGCGCCGTCCGGCACCATCCGGATCTCGTGCGTGCGGGGCGGCGCGAGCTGCGCGGCCGGAGCGGCCGGGGCGCCCTCGAGACGGGCCGTCTCGAACGCGTGGAGCCGGCCGGGATCCAGCTCCGGCGTGCCGGCGACGAGCACGGATCGCGCCGCCGGCACGACATCCACCACCCCGGGCAGGCGCGACGCGAGGATCGCCGCGGCGGCGTCGCGCGCGGCCTCGTTCGCCGCGGCCTCTTCACCTTCGAACGTGAGGAGCCATGCGAATTCGCCGGCCTCCTTCATCCCGCGCGTCCCCTCCCCCGCCGCGCGAGGAAGACCGGGATGCCGAGGAGAACGAGGCCGAAGCCGGGCAGCGTCGTGCGCGGGCTCGCGACCGCGAGGAGAACGACGACCGCGCCCGCGAGGAGGACGAACAGGCCCGAGGTGAAAGGATGCCCCCACGCGCGGTACGGCCGCTCGCGCGCGGGCAGCCGGCGCCGCAGGGCGGGCACCGCGACGACGAGAAGGACGAGCACGACGAATTCGACGGCCACGACGTAACGGAGGAGATCGGTGTATGTGCCCGAGAGCACGAGGACGAGCGCCCAGGCGGCCTGCAGGGCGAGCGCCACTCCGGGCACGCCCGCCCGGTTCAGGCGGGCGGCGGCCGCGGGAAGGTGACCGTCCGCGGCGAGCGCGTAGACGACGCGCGCGCCCGACAGGACGAGGCCGTTCGCGCACCCGAACGTGGACACGAGAATCGCTGCCGCCATCCACGCGCCGCCGCCCGGCACGAGCGCCGCGGCGGCCGCCGTTCCGACGCGATCCCGCGGAGCGTGGGCAATGCCGGAAAAGCCCAGCGTGCGCATGTAACCCACGTTCGCGAGCACGTACAGCCCGGCCACGAGCGCGCAGCCGAGAAGGAGCGCTCGCGGAAACGTGCGGCCGGGCTCGGCGACTTCCGCGCCCGGGAACGTCACGTTCGTCCAGGCCGACTGCGAGAACGCGGGCCCGACGAGCGCGAGCGCGAAGGCCAGGACGAGGGCGCTCAGCGCGGGGGTCTCCGCGGCCGCGGCCCCGACCGCCGCCCCCGCCTCCGCCGGGGCCCGCCCGAAAATGATGCCCCCGGCGGTGAGGGCCAGGAGCGCGGCGACCTTGAGGACCGTCAGGACGTTCTGAACGCGCGTGCCTGCCCGGAGCCCGAGCGCGTTCGTCCCCGTCAGGACGAGCACGACGAGCGCCGCCACGGCCTTCGTCGCGCCGCCCGCGACGGACGGCACGAGAAGACCGAGGAACATCGAAAACGCGACGGCGACGGCCGCGATCGTGCCGGTCTGGATGACGAGCACCGTCGTCCACCCATAGAGAAAGCCGAGGAGCGGCCCGTAGGCCTCACGAAAGAAGACGTAGGGACCGCCCGCGAGCGGGAACATCGTCGCGAGCTCGGCGCACGCATTCGCGGCGAGGAGCGTGAGTAGTCCGGCGACGAGCCACACGGCGAGCAGCCGCGCCGGCGTTCCGACGAGCCGCGCGGACTCGGCCGAGACGATGAAGATGCCCGAACCGATCATCGAGCCGACGACGAGCATGGTCGCGTCGAAGCGGCCGATGAGGCGGCGAGGCGCGCCGGACTGCGTCTGCATGAGTGGCGTGACGTTAACTCATTCGCGGCTCACGCTTGGAGCGCGCCTGCCTTTTCGCCTCGCGCGTGAGCGCCTTCCAGCGTTCCTTCTCGGCGCGCGCGCACCCCGCATCTTCCCTTTGGGCGAGCCAGGCGGCTTCCTTGAGGAGCTTCCGGTGGCCGAGGAGTCGTCCCGCATCCAGCCGGCCCTCCCCGACTGCCGCGCGCACCGCGCAGTCTGGCTCGGCGTCGTGCCCGCAGTCGCGAAAGCGGCACCTCGACGCGAGCGCTCCGATGTCGAAGAAGGCGGCCTCTCCCGGCCCGTCCCAGAGCGCCAGCTCGCGCATCCCAGGCATGTCCACGAGGAGGGCGCCCCCTGGCAGCAGCAACAGGTCGCGACGCGTCGTCGTGTGTCGCCCGCGGCCGTCCGAGGCGCGGGTCTCGCCCACGGCCTGGACGCCTCTTCCGGTCAGTCGATTCACGAGCGTCGACTTCCCGGCCCCGGACATGCCCGCGAGCGCGTGCGTCCGTCCGGGTGCGAGCCGGGCGGCGAGCTCGCGCAGGCCGGCTCCCGTCACGGCGCTGACGGCGAGCACGTCGGCGCCCGACGCCGCGCGGGCATCCGCGACGCGCGGGCCGACGTCTGCACACGCGTCGGACTTCGTGAGAACGACGAGCGGGAGAGCCTCGCTCTCCCAGGCGAGAGCGGCGTAGCGCTCGAGGCGCCGGAGGTTGAAGTCGCCGTCGAGCGCCATGACGATGAGAAGCACGTCCACGTTGGCCGCGAGGACCTGTGGACTCGCCGCATCTCCCGCGGCCTTGCGCGCGAGACGGTTGCGGCGCGGGACCACCGCGTCGATGACAGCCGGGCCGCCCCGCGACTGCGGTCGGAGGGCGACCCAGTCGCCGACCGCGGGCAGGCCGAGGCGGCTCTTCGCGGCGTGCCGCAGGCGACCCGAGGTCTCGGCGACGGCCTCGCCGTCCGGAAAGACGACGAGAAAGGACTCTCTTTCCTCGCGCAGGATGCGCGCGGGAACGAGCCCTTCTCGCACGAAGGATGAAAAGCGGGACTCGAAGAAATTTGACCATCCGAAACGCTCGATGAGCGTCATGACGCACTCCTTGTTTTCGATCGGGATCCCACACGGAAACCATTCGCCGCCGCGAAAGGCGCGGCGCGATCGGGAGAGCGCGGGCGGCCCCAAGGGGCCGGGCTCTCAGTGCGGGGCTACAAGATCGTGCGTCAGAGGCCTGAAACCAGACTGCACTCTAGCAAAACGACGACTTCCCCTTCACCCGGATCGAGGACGCCCTAAGGGTTCCGGTCGGCGAACGGAAACCACGATGTCCTGAAATGTCACGCCGCTCGGGCGTCCGCTCCACGTACCCGGGTAAGTCGAGTCCGCAACCACGAGCCCTGCGGCAGCATAGTCGGCGTTCACGGCGTCAACATCGATTGCGATGGCGGCCTCCGGCTGACTCGGGTCGGTCGTCAACCCGTCCGGCACGGGATGGGCGAAACGGAGCGCGCTGCGTTCCGCTTCGACAGCGATCCGGGATTCCGGCGTCAGAAGAAAGTGCGTGATGAACGTCCGCCCGCGCGGCCGGAGCACGCGGGCGATCTCTGAGAGGTAATGCGCCGCCTCCGCACGGTACATGTGTGTCAGGACGCTGGTGGCGAGCACAAAGTCGAAGCTCTCGTCGTCGAAAGGGAACCGAAAAGCCGCCGCCGTCCCGCGTCCGCCCGGGCAGTAGAACGAGTTGAAAATGTCGGCGTGCTGAAAGCGGAAACGGGGGAAGCGCGGTGTGAGGTGCGCCTGGCACCAGGCGACGCCCTCGCGCACGATGCCGAATCCCTCGAAGCGCCCCTGCGGAGAAAGCACCGCGGTCAGCGCCACGGCCATTCGTCCCGTCCCGCTTCCGACCTCCAAGACGGCGTCGTCAGGGCGCAGGCCTCCCAGGCGCACGGCCAGCCCCGAAAGCTCTCGACCGATCGCGTGGTAGTCGCTTCGAACGAGCGAATTCGAACCCACGAAGATCATGCGGCGGGGTGGCCGAAGCGGATCGCGATTCCCGCGAAGAGTGACGGCGTCGCAAAGGCGCGCTTCGATGAATCGGAGCACCGGGCGCAGCCGGTGTCGCGAGCTGGGCGGAAGGGCATCCACGGCCGAGCGCAATTTCAGAGAGAACGAAGGCACGTCCCGAGTCTAGCGCCGGCTCGACATCGGCGAGGCCGATGAGGCGCCGGGACGTCGAAGGCGTTCTGACGATCCCTCAGGCGAGCCTGAGATCGGTCTTCGCGAAGTCATTTCCCGTGCAGAGCAGCGGCTGCCCCGCGAGCTTTGCGACGGCGTAGCTCATGCAGTCGCCGAAGTTGAGCGCGGCGCGGTGGCGACCCTTTCCAAAACGAGCGAACGCCTCGGCCGCCTCACGCGCGTGCTCCTCCGAGAAAGGAACGACGACGGCCTCGCTGCGCCGAAGGAACCCCTCCAGGTGCCCTGCGGCATCCGGCCCGAATCGCGAGGAGAGAACCATCAGGGTCTCGACGAACGTGGGCGCCCCGATTCCGAGCGCCGGGGCGGCAGCGACCTTTGCCTCCAGCTCGTCGGCCCCGGCCTCCCTCAGCAAGATGGCGATGACGGCGGACGAGTCGAGAATCACACGCCGTGCGGGCCGTACCCGAGGATGGCCTCCCGCTCCTTCTTCGTGATCCTTTTCCCGAGAAATCTCTTTGGAATCGTCGGCCACACCACTTCTTCGAGGAAGCGACGAATGCGCTCGCTTTTCGCCGCTGCCGCTCCGGAGAGCGACAGCCGCTCGCGCCGCTCGCGAAGAGCCACGCGCACCGCTTCGGTCTTGCTCTCCCCGGCTATCTCAGCGACCTCGGCGGCGAGCTTTTCGGCGACCGGATCCTTGATGTTCAGCGCCATGGTGTAATTCTATCAAAAAGGTGCCATCGGACAAACTCCCGGATCCTCGGAATCTACGCCCCGTGCATCGCCATGCGGGTCGTCGCGAAGGACTTGAAGAGGCGTGCCCCGTCGGTGCCGCCGAGGAGGTTCTCGGCGGCGCGCTCCGGATGCGGCATGAGACCCACGATGTTGCCCTTCACGTTGCAGATGCCCGCCACGTCGTCGAGCGAGCCGTTCGGATTGCCCCCCGCTCCCCGCGAACCGTCGGCGCGCACGTAGCGGAAGACGACCTGGTCCCGCGCGAGCATCTCCTCGTACACCCTCTTCTCGGCCGTCCAGTTCCCGTCTCCGTGCGCGATGGGCATTCGGAGGACATCGCCCTTGTTGATCGCGAGCGTGAACGGGGTGCGCTTCGATTCGACACGCAGGAAAACGTCCCGGCACACGAAACGGAGGCCTTCGTTCCGCAGCATCGCCCCCGGCAGGAGTCCGGCCTCGCACAGGATCTGGAAGCCGTTGCAGATGCCGAGCACCGCTCCGCCCTGCCCCGCGAACGCCGCGACGGATTCCATCACCGGAGAAAAGCGGGCCATCGCGCCGCTCCTCAGGTAGTCGCCATACGAGAACCCACCCGGAAGGATCACGAGGTCGGGATCGCCGAGCGCGCGCTCGTCGTGTCGCACCATCTTCACGTCCGCCCCGAGCACGTTTCGTGAGGCGAGGGCCGCATCCTCGTCGCAGTTGCTGCCCGGAAAGACGACAACGGCGACCCGCGGTATGCCCGCCCCCGCGCCGCCGGCCCCCGTCGCGCCGCTCACCGAAGTGCTCTGGCTTCCATGCCGGCCGGCGCGCCGGCCGCCTCGAGAACGAGCTCGTAGTCCTCGATGACGGGATTCGCGAGCAGCTTCTCCGCCATCTGAGAACCCACCTCCCGCGCCGCCTTCGGATCGTCCGTGTCGACCTCGATGCGGAAGAGCTTCCCGGCCCGCACGTCGGAGACGGCGCCGTAACCGAGGCGGTGGAGGGCGTCGGCGATGGCCTTCCCCTGAGGATCGAGGACCCCCGGCTTGAGCATGACCTTCACGAGAACCGTCATCGTCGACTCCTCTCTTCTAGTACGCGCCGATCCATTCCGTGGGCGCGTCGTGCCGGGCGACGGCGAGCGTTGCGCGGGTCCCTGTTGCCTCGAGCGCCTCGCGAAACACCCGCTCGGCGAGCGCCCCCGTATTGTTGTGTCGCGAGACGTGAAGCGCGACCACGGCTCCGGTCCGCGGCCCGACGAGGCGCTTCAACCCGTCCGCGGCGCACTCGTTCGACAGATGTCCCACGGCCGAGAGAATGCGTTTCTTGAGGTAGGGCGGATACGGACCCGACCGCAGGAGGTCCTCGTCGTGGTTCGCTTCGAGCCCGAGCACCTCGCAGTCCTCGAGCGCCTCGAGGACCGCATGCGAGAGATGTCCGAGGTCCGTCACGATGCCCACGCGGCGCCCTCCGGCGTCCGCGAAGACGTAGCACACCGATTCGGCCCCGTCATGCGGCGTCGACGTGACGCGCACGTGGAGGTCGCCGACGGCGAGCTCCTTCCCGCCGGCGACGGGCCGCACGTCGGCGAAGAGGGGGCCGGGAAATCCCCCGGCAACGGCGGTCCCGCGAGAGGCGTAGATGGGAATGCCGCGCCTCCGGTTCAGGTCGAGAGCCGCGTGCATGTGGTCCGCGTGCTCGTGGGTGATGAAGATCGCGGAGATCGCGTCGAGCGACGAGCCGCGCTGCACGAGCCGGCGCTCGGTCTCCTTCATCGAAAGGCCCGCGTCCACGAGGATGCTCGTCCCGTTCACGCGCACGACGGCGCAGTTTCCCGAGGAGCCGGATCCGAGGAAACTGACCTCGAGGCGGCTCACTGCCCCCCCGTACTTCCGAAGCCGCCGTCGCCGCGCACCGTCTCGCCGAGGAGGGAAGCCTCCTCGAACACGGCGCGCGCGACAGGCGCGATCACGAGCTGCGCGATCCGCTCGCCGCGCGCGAGCGTCACGGCTTCGTTCCCGAGGTTCACAACGAGGACCCCGACCTCTCCGCGGTAATCCGCGTCGATCGTCCCGACCCCGTTCGCAAGCGCGATCCCTTTCTTCAGCGCGAGGCCCGAACGGGCACGCACCTGCCCCTCGAAGCCCGCGGGAATCTCGAGCACGAGGCCCGTCGGAACCACGAGTCGCGCCCCGGGAGCCACGACGAGGGGCTCGGCGACCGCCGCGCGTAGGTCGGCGCCGGCGGCGCCCTGGGAGGCGTAGGCCGGCGGAGCGAGATCCAGAAACGCTTCAGCCATGCGGTAGCGCACGCGGACGGGAAGGCCGGGGGGTGGGGCCGTCATGCCGCGAGCGCCTCGGAGACGTCGTCGGCGAGATGGCGCACGAAGGCCTCGGGCCGCGCCCCCGCGGGCAGAGGCCCGGCGATGCCGAGACCGAATTGGCCTGCACCCGCGCCGCCCGAGGGGCCATAGAGGTAGCCGATTGCCGCGGACACGTCGTCGCGCGTCACGCGGTCCACGTCGGCCAGAAATTGCTCGGCGGAGTACGGGCGGCCCCGATAGAGCCAGGCGCGAACGGCGGTCTCGCGCCGGGCGGCCGTGGACTCGAGCGACAGCGCCGCTTCCGCGTGGAACTGGTTTCGCACGCGGGAGAGCTCAGCACGCGTGACGCCCTCCTCGCGGAAACGCCGGAGGGCGCGGGCCGTCGTCGCGACGAGGCGCGCGAGATTCTTCGGTTGCGTCGCGGCGGAGACGAGGGCGACGCCTGCCGCACGATGCAGCGTCAGGCCCGTGCCGATGGAGTAGGCCAGGCCGCGCCGCTCGCGCACGTCGCGCCAGAGACGCGACGAGACGCCGCCCCCGAGCACCTCGCTCGCGATCCACGCGGCCGGAACGAGCGGATGGCAGAACGGAATCGTCGGCCCGCCCACGAGAAGGTGCGTCTGCTGAAGCTCCGGCCGCGCGAGATGAAACGCGCAGCGGGCCGAGCGGGGCTTCCCCGGCGCGGGCGCGGGACCGGCCGGAGCCGCATGGGGACGCCGCCCACGAGAGCGGGTCAGAAGCTCCACGAGCCGGTCCGGGTCGAAGGCGCCCGCGGCCGCGACGAGCGTGCCCGCGGGGCGCGCGATCACGCGGAAGCGTGCCGCGAGGCGCGCGCGCGTGAGACCCGTGACCGTCTTTTTCGTTCCGAGAATCGGCGCGCCGAGCGCGTGCGAGGGCCAGAGGCGCCGGAGGAACGCCTCATGGAGGAGGTCTTCGGCAAGGTCTTCGGCCTCCGCCATTTCCTCCAGGATCACGCCGCGCTCGACCTCGACGTCAGCGGCCGTGAACGCGGGGGCGGACGTGAGGTCGAGGAGGAGGTCCACGGCCTCGGCCGCCCGTTCGGAGGGGACACGCGCGTGGAACGACACGGACTCTTTCGTCGTGTACGCGTCGCACTCGCCTCCGAGCCGGTCCGTGATCCGCGCGACGGCCGCGCCCGAGCGGCGGCGCGTCCGTTTGAAAAGGAGATGCTCCAGGAAGTGCGTCGCGCCGCGCTCCTCGGGCTCCTCGCCCGAGGAGCCGCCGGCCATCGTGACCGAGAGCGCGAGGCTCTTCACGTCGCGCATCGGGTCTAGCCACACCGCCGTCCCGTCCGGGAGCCGCCTCTCGAGCACGGCCGATTCTAGTTCGAGGACGAGCGTTTGGAACGCCCCGGGGCGACAATGGTTCGGGACGAAGGGAGCAAACGATCGCCTCGAAGGAATTCTGGCGGAATGCCGCTCTCACGCTGGCCGCGCTCGCGGCGGGGCTCGCCGGCGCGGAGGCTGGTCTCCGACTCTTCGCTCCCCAGCCCCTCGCCGAGCGTTACGCCGCGCCCAACGCCGGCGGCCCTCTCGTGCACGTCGACCCGGAGCTGGGCTGGACGCTTCGGCCCAACGTCGTCGGCCTCAGGAGCGACGAACCCTGGCAGGCGGACGTGCGGACGAACACGCTCGGGTTCCGCGACGACGAGCACGCGGGGAAGGTTTCTGGAATCATCCGCGTCGCCGTCCTGGGCGATTCGTTTGTCTTCGGCAGCGGCGTGCGACAGGACGAGACCCTCACACACCAGCTCGCGGTGCGTCTCGGGCCGTCCTTCGAAGTCGTCAATCTCGGCGTCCCGGGCTACGGAACCGATCAGGCCCTCCTGACCCTCCGGCGCTGGGGCCCTCGCCTCGCGCCCGATGTCGTCCTCGCCGGATTCTTCTGGAACGACGTCATGGAGAACGCGAGCCCGAAGATCTACGAAATGGAGAAACCGCGGTTTCTCCTCTCGGACGGCACGCTGACGCTCGTCCCGCAAGGCGCGGCATCCGGCCCGTCGGGGCTCGTGAGGCTCGCCGACATTCTCGGGTCCCGCTCTCATCTCTGGTCCCTCGTGAGGCGCGCGCTCGGCCAGCCGGGCGGGGTCGAGCCCGAAGAGCGGCCCGTCATGCTCGACCTCTCGCTCCGCGCCGCGCCGCCTTCCCGAAACGCCGAGTTCGAGCTCACCTGGGCGCTCCTTCACGCCGTCACTCGTGAGGCGCACGCCCTCGGCGCGGCGCCGCTCGTCTTCACGGTCCCGCCGAGATTTCTTGTCGACGACGCCGTGAAGGAGCGAGTGCTCAGGATCTACGGACTCGGCCCGGAGGCGCTCGACCCCGACGGTTTCTTCCGCGTGAAGGAGGCCTGCGCACGCCGTAATGTGCCGGTCGTCGACCTCCTTCCCGCGTTCCGCGACGCCACGCGTGCGGGCGAACGGCTCTTCCTTCCGACCGGCATCCACTGGAGCGCGAAAGGTCACGCGCTCGCGGCGCGCTCTCTGGAGGCGGCCGTGCGCGACGCCGCACGGCCCGCGGCATCCGCCGCCACGCCGCGGCCACGGCCCTGACTCAGCGCCCGATTCCGATTCCCGGGCCGGGCGGGAGCGGCGGCCCGGAGGGAGGCTGATTCAGAAGCGTCTGCTCCGTGAAGCGCCACTCGTTGTAGTTCTCCCGCCCCGTGAAAAGGCGATAGCCCTTCTTCTTCGACGTCGAGTAGACCCCCATGATGGGGCCCGGCGGCGCGTCCCCGGGATTGCCCGGCGTCCCCGCCGTTCCCGGCCGCGGCGTGGGGACGGGCGTGGGGGTCAGCAGGCCGCCGCCCGGCATGCCTCCCGGCGTCGCCCCCACGAGCGGCGCCCCGCTCGTCAACGTGATGAGACCCCAGTTGAGCGAGTTTGTCATCGGGTCTTTCCAGAGCTTGCGGAGCGTCCGCGGGCGGACTTCGTACATCTCCTTCAGCGTGTTCGGGTACCGTCCGTAGTGCTTCCGGAACGTGCGGATTCCCTCGGCATACTGGAGGCCGCGGAAGATGAGCTCGGCCTCCTTGTCGCGCTGCGCCTCGGCCGACGCCATCGGAAGCACCGCCGCGATGAGAATCGACATCACCGTCATTCCGATGATGAGCGCGACGAGCGTGTAGCCGCGGCTCGGGCTCTTCACCTTCACCACGTGTTGTACGGAGACCCGTCGAGCGACGCCTGTTTCGCGCCGCTCTTCACGTCGATGATCCCCGGGGGCTCCTGCGATGCCGTCTCCGAGGAGTCGGGCTCCTCCATGATGACCTGCCACGTGTCGGCCGACTTCGTGAACGGGTCGATCGGAATCTTGCGGATGTACTTGTCCGTCACGAGCGTCTGGAGCGTGTCGGGATAGTGGCCCTTGTCCGCGTAGTACTGGTCGAGACACGAGCGAAAGGTGAAGAGATCCTCGCGCAGGGTGACCTCCTTCGCGCGGATCGGGGCCTTCTGGAGCTGCGGAACCGCGATGGCGACAAGAATGCCCATAATTGCCATGACCACGAGAAGCTCGACGAGAGTGAAGCCTTTTCCTCTTCGCATCACCAGTCCTTGTACTTCGTCTTGTCGAGGCCCGTCAGCGGCGAGAGCGAGTACACGTCGTACACGTTCTGGCGGCCCCACGAGCGCGCGTCCGGATCGTCCTGATAGCTCCGAAGACCCCATTCCGCCTTGCCGGTCATCGGATCGAACGGGATCTTCCGGATGAACCTCTTCTTCTTCTTGACCTGGCCCACGAGGTCGACGCCCTCGACGAGCTTGTCGAGGGTCTTCGGGTACCCCTCGGTATCGAGGTCCACGGGGATGAGTCCCTGGTCCGAGAGGCGCTTGAAGTCGTCGATCGCGCTGCGCATCGAGCGCAGCGCCTCGCGCATCTCCATTTCCTTCTGCCGCACCATGCCGAAGCGCGTCACCGGCACGATCATCGCCGTGAGAATGAGGATGCAGGCGCAGACGATGACGAGCTCGACGAGCGAGAAGCCGCGCGTGCGGGAGCGGCAACGGATCCCCAGGAACGGGGTCATGGCACCTGCTTCACCGTGAGAGAAGCCGCCTCGACGCGCGGCGCCGGCGTGGCTCCGCCGGTCGTGGATGCCGTGCCCGCGGTGACGCGCACGAGCGTGGTCCCCGGAGCAAGGGCGCGCACGGCGAGCGTTGTGAGGACGCCGTCGGGCAAGCCGACCCCGCCGGCGCGCTTGAAGTGGAGGTGAGCACGGCCGGCGACGCGGTCCGCGTCGAATTGCACCATGTCCCCGCCAAAGCCGCTCCGCCACGGTCCGGGCGCGATCCCCGTGACCTCGGCTACAAAGGGATCCCACTCGACCGTGAGCTCGAGCGCTGAGAGCGCGTCGAGACCGGAATCGCCCGTGAGATTCACGACGGAAACGCCGCCGGGCGCGACTTGGGAAGGCGTCGCCTCGAGCCGGAGCACGGGGCCGGCCGCGGCGGTCGGGCTCTGGAGGAGAGCCTGTGTTTCGACCGTGGCCGTCGCATTCGGCGCCCTCGGCGTAGCGGGCGTCGGCGCCGGGGCCGGCGTGGGCCTGAAGGGATCGTTCGGCCCCGAGCCCCCCTGGATGATGATGGGCAGGTTGGAATTGGGCCCTGCGGGGGTCGCCGGCACCGGGCGCACGGGCGGGCGGGCGCCCCCGGCGGGCGGCGCGTCGAAGGGCGAGCCCGTCGCGTTCGGCGACTCGAGGCGGGTATTGAGGCCCGAGAACGAGACGTTGTTCTCCGTGCCGACCCAGATCGGGATCAGATCCTCGTCCGTGATCTGGGGGGACCGGATGATGTGCGGCGTGAGCGTGAGGTATAGGTCCGTCCGCTTGTCGTCCGTGATGTTTTGCGTGAAGAGGGCACCGATGAGCGGAAGGTCGCCCAGGAATGGGATCGTACTCTTGGTCCTGGAGATGTCCTTGCGGATGAGGCCCGCGAGGAAGTTCGTCTCGCCGTCCTTCAAGCGGATCGACGACGTGATCGTCCGCGTGCCGATGGTCGGCTGCCCGTCCTTGTTGAACGCCCCGAGCTGCGACACCTCGATCGTGAGCTTGAGCGACACCTCCTTGTTGTGGTGGACGCGCGGCTCCATGTCGATCTTGATCCCGACGTCCTGATACTGGTACGACGTGATCGGGACGATGCCTGTCTGACCGATGGCTTGCTGCGTGCTGATCGTCGTGACGGGGATCGGCACGCGATCGCCTATGACGAGCTGCGCCTTTTCGCCCTCGGCGATGCGGAGCTGCGGCTTGGCGAGGAGCTCGGCGTCCGTATTCTGCTTGAGAAAGTTGTACGCGATCGTCGGAATCGAGAACGAGAGGTCGTTGATCCCGAGGCCCTTGATCGCACTCCAGGGCAGCGACGTTACGGCGGCCCCGCCCCCCGGCGTGACCGACACCGACCCAGGGGTGGAGAAGGACAATCCCAGGTTCATGGCTTTGTCCGTGTTCACCTGGAGGAGCTCAACGTCCACGACGACCTCGGATTTCGCCTTGTCGTTCACCTCGATGAGCCGCTCGGCCACGGCCACCTTGTCGGCCGTGTCGCGGATGATGATCGCGTTCAGCGCCGGGATCGTGCCGAGCCGGCGCAGGTCCAGGATCGACCGCACCATCGCCGAGACGTCTTTCACGTCGCCGTTCGAGAGGAAGAACGTGCGGATGACCTGGTCCTCGTACTCCTTGCGGTTCTGCGGGGTGTCCTGCGCGATCAGGATCGTCTTCTCGTCGATGACTTTGTAGAAGTGGCCGGCCTGGCGCATCGCGGTCTCGAGGGCCTTCTGGAACGTCATGCCCCGGAGGTCGAGCGTGAATTTGTCGTCCTTGAGCTGGGGGTCGTAGATGATGTTGATGCCCGCCGCCGCGCCCAGCGCCGCGTAGATCTTCTTGATGTTCGTGTCGGGCGCGAACGCCACGTCGATCGGCTTCGTCGACGACGGATTCAGCATCGGCGGAGCGCCGCGCATGCCCCGCGTCCGCGCCTTCGCCTTCTCGACGGGGGTCCCGCCGGCGTTCTCGCGGTTGCGGCTCTCGATGTCGGCCTTGGCTCTTTTCAGCTCCTGAAGCGCCGAGTCGTTCGTGGAGTCGAGGGCGGTCGACACCTCGAGTTCGGCGACGGCGAGGTCGAGCTGGCCCGCGGACCGGTGCAGGCGCCCGCGCTCGTAGTGGGCCTGGGCCGCCTGAAAGCGCGCCCGCTGCAGGGAAATGCGCGCGGCCGAGTCCTTCGAATCGAGGGCGAGGGCCCTCTCGTAGGCGAGAACGGCAAGGTCCCAGTGCTTGCGTGCCTCCTCGCGCTCGCCGTCGCGATAAGCCCGCGACGAGACGCAGCCGGACGCGAGGAGCGCGAGAACGAGAGCGACCGCCACGCCCGGAAGGCGTGGGAATCGGCGGGAGGCTCGGCCGTTTCGTGTCGTCGTCATGCGAAGTCCTTCAATCTCCCGCATCACGGGAGCGGGATGGGAATGCGCCTTGTGATCTCGGGTGGAAGACCGGGAAAGCTGAAGTCGACCGACTCGCGGTTGATCCTGTGGACCTTGAAGCGGACGTCGACGACGTCCCCCTCTCGGGCGTTGATGATCCGGCCGCCCTCTTCGAGCGACACGATGAGCGCGTCGCGGGAGCCGAAGACGCCGAGGACCTTGTACGGGATGCTCGGCGGAATGATGGGCGTCGGCGTCGGCGTCGGCTGAATCGGCATCGGCCCGACGAACCGCGGGCTCCCGGGCAGGACCGGCGTGGGCGTCGGGATCGGTGTCGGGCGGGGCGTCGGCGTGGGCAAATCATAGAAACGGAACACGTTCCGCCCTACGCGCTCGTCCGCGCTGCCCCGCACGGCCACGCGCGTGAGGTCGGGCACGGACTCGGGATCGGCGCCGATCCGGGCGGCCCGCGGACGGCCGGAGATAGGCGCGCCCGCGGGAGCCTCGGGAGCTTCGGGCGCTCCGCTCCCCCGGGAAAGGTAAGACAGCCCCGCGAGGCCCAGGACGACGAGAAGAACGAACAGGAGCAGCCTGAGACTCGACTTCCGAGTTGCCTTCAACGCGCTCATTCCGGAAGCCCTCCAAGAGCCGGCGTGGGCTTCGGCGCGGAAGGGGCCGCCTGCGCCGCGGAGGGCGGCACCGCTGCCCGCCCTGCGCGGCGGGGCGCGGGCGAGCCGTCGGGGCGGAAATAGTGCGCCACCGTGAGGTTCAGGCGCAGCACGTCCGGCTGCGTCTCGTCGGTCACGAGCGCGACGTTCTCGGGGAGAAGAAAGCGGGGATTGCTCTCGAACGAAAAGAGAAGCTTCTTGACGTCGGCGTAGCGCCCCTGAACGGCGAACGTGAGGCCGAGGCGCGTGGCGCTGTTGGCGTCCGTGAACGCGTATGCGATCTGGCTCGGCACCGTCCCGGCCTTCTGCGTGAGCAGGTAGACGTCCTCGATCACGGCGGCGAGCCGTTCCTTGCGGCCGCCGAGGACGTCCCGATTGAATGCCTCGAGGTCCCGCTCGAGAGCGCGGAGGCGCTGCTCGGTGTTCACGACCCGCCGCGTGGCCTCCGCGGCCTCGTCGCGCTTCGCCTCGAGCTCGGCCCGGGTCTTTTCGAGCGCCTTGAACCTTTCGTCGTAGAAGGCGTGGTAGCCGATGAGCACGGCCGTCGCCAGAACGAGGAGGACGGAGAGGAAAGCGAACAGGGGCAGGCGGGCCCGCCAGGGCGACGGCCGGACGCCTCCACGGCGCACGAGCGGGAGCCATCCGCGAATGCGATCGCCCGCACCCTGAAGGACGGTAGCCGAAGGCGCGCTCACGGGCGCCCTTCCTTGCGGCCTTCGACGTCGTGGTACGCGACCGAGAGGGTGAGCCGGCGCCCTTCGGGCAGACCCTTCTCGCCGCGGTCTTCGCTCGCCGGCGTAGGCGCTTCGAACCAGGGTGAGGCGTCGAACGCGCGAATCGTCTTCGGCAGGCCGTTCGGGTCGCGCGAGACGAGGACCAGGCTCACGAGCACCGTCTCTCCCGAACCGCGCCGTGCGATGGCAATGGCGGGCGTTCCCGAGGTCGCGGTCATCTTCTGGAGCCCGATCGACGCGATGCGGATGTCGGGCGGCAGGGTCTTCTCGAGACGGGAAAGAAAGCGGGTCCACGAAAAGGCGCGCCGGAGGGCGATCTCATTCGCGTCCTCCACGTCGAAGGCCAGGGCGCCGACGTCGATCCGCGCGAGCGACGCTTCTGCTTTCCGCCGCGCCTCCTCGAGGCTCGAGATCTCGGCCCTGAGGTTCGCGATCGACGCGCGCGCCCGGCTGGAGTCGGCGAAATACCGGATCACCGTCCGGGCCGCGACGAACGAGAGCACGGCCACGAGCATCGCGAGAAACGTCGCCGTGAGGTTTGCCGGACGCGTGTCGACGAAAGGCCGGCGCGCGAGGTTGAAGCGGCCCGGCATCAATCCCCCCCCGCGAGCGTACCGAGGGCGGCGAGAGTTGAAGCCTCCTCGGCCGCCGCAGCCGGCGTCACCGTCGCGCCCGGCACGAGCCGGACCTGCGTGAGAAGGTCCGGCTCCGCGGCCCCGGCCCCGGCTCGAAACGCGCGCAAGGCCCCGACGACCGGAGAGTCCACGGGCCCCGCCGCGCAGGCCGCCGTGACGTCCACGGGAGGCGCCTCGGGCGACCGAACGGGCAATCCGAAGGTGACGGCGAGGCGGATATCCTGCACCGCCTCGAGGGGATCCGTGAAGCTCCGCGTGCGCGCGAAACGGAGCTGCCCGCCCGCGAAGACGAGCGTCGTGGCCGCCTCATCGTCCACCCAGACGAGGAATCCCTCCCCCACCGCGCGCGCGCCCAGCACGGAGACCGCGAACGCGGCCGTCTCGAGCGAGCCGACGCGAATCCCTGCCCTTTCGAACGGGGTTTCCCACGAGGACGCGGCCTGTTCGGAGGCCGCGAGCGCGAGGACGCGCGTTCCCTCGGCTCCCGGCCCCGCGGGCTGCCACGAGAGGCGCAGCGCCGGAACAGGCTCGCCGAATGCGCGGCCGAATTTCCAGCGCAGGACCTCCTCGACCTCGCGCGCGTGGCGCTCCGGCTCGTCGGCGTCGATGACGAGAAGCTTGACCCATCCGTCGGGCACGACGAGCGACGCGGCGTGAATCTTCGCGCCCGCCTCGGCGAGCAGCCGCTGGAGCGCGTCCGCGAGGGCGGGGCCCGCGTGCGGCGACCCGTCAGGTCCCGGCGTGAACGTTTCCGCGGGGAGCGAGCGGGTCAGCACCCGAAACGCCGGCGCCGCCGAAAGCGCCGCGCGCCGGGTCGGATCGGAGGGGCCGACGTACACGAGCCTGTCGGACGTCAGGACGAACGCGTGTGGCGGACGCGGGGAGCGCCAGAACGTGGCCGAGAACGGGTTCGAGGCGCCGCTAGTCGACAAAGGTCACCTTGTTGATCTCGCGGAGCGTCGTCTGGCCGGTGAAGACTTTCTTGATGGCCGACTCGCGAAGGAAGCTCATGCCCTCGGCCTGCGCGGCCTTCTTGATCTCGGCGGCGGGGCGCTTGTCGAGGATGAGGCCGCGGATGCGGTCGGACAGGTCGAGGAGCTCGGTGATCGCCATGCGGCCGTAGAAACCCGTTCCATTGCACTCGATGCAGCCCCTCCCCTCCCATAACGTCGCGCCCTTCATCTGCTCGGGCGTGAGCGCCGACTCCTCGAGGAGCTGGGGCGTGGGTACGAAGGGAATCCTGCAGTGCGGACAGATCTTGCGCACGAGGCGCTGCGCGAGAATGCAGTTGAGGGCCGAGACGAAGTTGTAGAGCTCGACCTTCATGTTGAGGAAGCGGCCGAGGACGTCCACGACGTTGTTCGCGTGCACCGTCGTGAAGACGAGGTGTCCCGTGAGCGCGGCCTGGACGGCGATCTGCGCCGTCTCCTCATCGCGGATCTCGCCGACCATGACCTTGTCGGGGTCGTGACGCAGGATCGATCGCAGCCCGCGCGCGAACGTCAGGCCCTTCTTCTCGTTGACGGGGATCTGCGTGATGCCCCGGAGCTGGTACTCGACCGGGTCCTCGATCGTGATGATCTTGTCCTCGACCGACTGGATCTCCGACAGGCACGCGTAGAGCGTCGTCGTCTTGCCCGAACCCGTCGGTCCCGTCACAAGGACCATCCCGTAAGGCTCGCGGATGAACTTCCTCAGGCGCCGCATCGTCTCCTGGTCCATGCCGAGGACATCGAGGCGCAGGTTCTTGAATTCGGCGTTCGCGGACTCCTTGTCGAGGATGCGGATGACGGCGTCCTCGCCGTGAACGGTCGGCATGATCGACACGCGGAAGTCGATCGTGCGGCCCTTTACGCGCACCTTGAAGCGGCCGTCCTGCGGGACGCGCTTCTCGGCGATGTCGAGCTCCGACATGACCTTGATGCGGCTGATGATCGTCTGATGGTGCTTCTTGTCGATCGGCTCCATCGCGGGGTACAGCACGCCGTCGATGCGGTACTTGATGACGACGACGTGTTCCTGCGTCTCGATGTGGATGTCCGAGGCCCGGCGCTGGATCGCGTTGAAGAGCACGGAGTCGACGAGCTTGATGATGGGGCTCGCATCAGCCGTGATGCGGTCGATCGAGAGGACCTCCTGCCCCTCATCGTCCTCCCGCACGACCTGCATCCGGAATTCCTCGGTGGCTTCCTCGAGGACGCGCTGCGTGGACTCGGATTTCTGGAGGATGTCCTGCATCGCGGCACGCGAGCCGACCCGGACCAGCAGGCGCTTCTTGAGCAGGCCCTCGAGCTCGTCGCGCTTCACGACGTCGGCCGGGTCGGCCATGATCACGGCGAGAGAGCCGTTCTCGGCCTTTTCGGGCACGAACTCGAACCGGAGCATCCACTCGAGAGGGATCGAGCGGAAGACCTCGGCGTCGATCCGGAACGTCCAGAGGTCCACGTACGGCAGACCGAGGCGCTCGGCGAGCTGCCGGGCACGCGTCTCCTCGGAGGCGGCGTCGAGAAACCGTGGAATCACCGTACTCATCTCGTCTTCCGCTTTTACGGCCCGTCAGGCCCGGATGTTGGACAGGATCGTGAACATGGGCAGATAGATCGACAGGAGAAGCGTCGCGACGACGCCGCCCATGACGACGAGGATGATCGGCTCGATGAGGCTCACGATGCGCTGGAGCTGGGCTTCGATCGCCTCGTCGTAGAAATCGGATGTGTTCGTGAGCATCTCCTCGAGGGCTCCCGTCGCCTCCCCGACCTTGATCATCTCGACCGCGAGAGACGTGAACACCCCGGTGGACTCCAGGCTGTGCCACAGCTCGGCGCCCTCGCGGACACGGGGCACGACGGCGGCAACGGCCTCGGAGACGCGGCGGTTCGCGACGGCGCCCGCCGCAATGTCGAGCGCGGGCACGAGCGGCGTGCCGGCCCCGACGAGCGTCGCGAGCGAACGGGAGAACTGCGAGAGCGCGAACTGCCTGAGGATCGGCCCGATGAGCGGAAGGCGCAACAGGAGGCCGTCGAACGAGAGTCTCCCGGCGTCGCTCGCCTTCCAACGGGAAAAGAGAACGCTGCTCGCGGCGATCACCGCGACCACGATGAGGATGTGCGCGCGCAGGAAGTCGGCCGTCCCGATGACCATCCGCGTGATGAACGGCAGCTGGCCCGCTTCGAACCCTGCGAAGAACTCCCGGAACTTCGGGATGACGTACGTCATGAGGATCGCGACGAGCCCGATCGACAGGCCGATGAGAACCGCCGGATAGACGAGGGCCCCCGTCACCTTGCGCCGGATCGCGCCGAGGATCTTCTGGTAGGCGAGGTACCGGCGGAGAACTTTTTCGATCTCGCCCGAGCGCTCGCCGGCCTTCAGGGACGTCGAGTAAAGCCGGGGGAAGACGTCTCCGTGCGCGAGGAAGGCGTCTGAGAGGGCGATGCCCGAAGCGAGCTGATTGCGGACGTCCTTGAGAATCGCCTTGAAGCGCGCGTTCTCCTGGCGCTCGAGGAGAATGTCGAGGCCGTTCACGATGGGGAGGCCGGCCTTCAGGAGCGCGACGAGCTCCTGGTTGAACACGAGAAACTCCCCGACTTTCACCGGATGGCGACGGCGGGGGAGGAGCGCCGCGAGGGAGTCATTCAGGGAGAAGCGCGCGCGAGAGGCCGCATCCGGCGTCGCGCCGGACTCGAGCCTCACGGAAAAGAGCCGGGCCCCGAGGCGCGCGAGCTCGGCCTTCAGGGCGCCCTCGTCGGCCGCCTCGATCGCGCGCGTCGCGACCGCGCCGTCGGCCATGCCGAGCCTGCAGACGTACGTCGGCATCAGTTTCGGGAGATCCCCGGCCCGGGCCGGCGCCAGTTCGCGAAGAAGACGACGAAGAGCTTGTCGCCCGCGGACTCGTCGCGGCCGACCCCGAGGATGTAGGGCTGGCCGAGGTTCACGTTGATCGACGTGCGCACGATCTCGCCGCGGACCTCCCTGCCCGCCTCGTGGCGCATGCGCTCGAGGGAGAGGTCGCGGAGCTGGACCTGGGTGCCGTCACGCGCCGGATCCAGGAGGAACTCGAGCCGATAGCCGCCCCCCATGACGTATGCGACGCGCTGGCCTTCGATCCCCTGAACGACCACCGAGTCGAGGCGGATGAAGTCGGTCACGTTGAAAAGCTTCTTGAGCTTCTCGCCGATCCCGCGGATCTCTTCCGAGACGTCGGCCTTCTCGCCGCCGCGCGCCTTCTCCCCTGAGGACTTCAGGAGCGTCACGACGATGTCGATCGCGCGCAGCGGCACGTCGAAGGCCGCGACCTCCCGGGCGATTTGCTCGACGCGCGCCGGCGTGCCGCGAACGGTGAGGGAGTTGAGGTTCGTCTCGAGGACTGCGGAGACGGCTCCCGAGTCCGAGAGAAGGGGGCGCAGGCGCGCCAGTGCGTCCTCGACCTTGCGGTACTTCAGCGTGAAGACCTTGACGACCGTCTGCGGCGGCGGGCCGGCGGCCGAAAGGATGGCAGGGCCCGCGAGGCCGACGCAGAACGCGAGAACGGAGGCCCGGAAGGCGGCCCGCGGCCGGTGGGAGCCGAAACGCATGACTTTTGAAATCCTCTAGAGATCCGCGTGCGGGTCCGCGATGAAGACGACGCTCGGCTCCTTCGCGGAAATGGCGGCGAACTCGTAGACCCGCGCGGCAGGGTTCTTCAGGTCCTGAATCAGAGGGCGGGCCGAGGGGCGCGCGGCCTCGCTCATGGCCGCGATTTCGGCGTCGGGCACGAACCCGGGCGCGGCCGTCGGCGCCATCCCCGCCGAATGGGTCGCCCGCTCCCTCGCGAGGCGGATTCCCTGGACGCCGAAGAGTCCAGCGGCGAGAGCCACGAGCGCAGCCGCCACCTGCAGGAAGCGGCGCGAGACGAAGGGGCGGGCCGGAGCGGGAGTCGAAACGCGCATCCGCCGCCGCACCTCGGCGAGGACGTCGTCCGCGACCCGGCGCACGTCCTCCGCCGATGGATCGGCCGCGGCGGAAGTGCCAAAAGTTCCGAGCGGCACGAAGAGAAGCGTCGGGTCGAGGGCGCGCGCTTCGGCCGCGCAGACCCCACAGGAGGCGACGTGGGCCTTGAGCGCGCGCTCGGAAGAAGAAGATACTTCTTCTGAAAGGCGCTGCCGCACGGCCTCGCGGGTGCTGGTGAGCTCCGGGCAGAGCGCGTTCGTTCTCATCGACCCGCCACGAACTCCGGGAACCGCTTCCGGATCTCGTCACGCAACAGGCGCCGCGCCTGGAAGAGGTGGTTGCGCACCGTGGATTCCCGGCAGCCAAGGATCTGCGCGATCTCGCGGCTTTCCTTGTCCTCGAATTCCCGGAGGACGAAGACGAGCCGCTGTTTTTCCGAGAGCACACCCGCGCAGCTCTCGAAGACGCGCCGCACCTCGACCTCAGCGAGAAGCGCCGGCCCGTCGGGCTCCGCGCTCGTCCGGGCCCCCTTCACGAGGCGAAAACTCTCGGCCTCGGTGCGCTGCCGCGTGCCGCGCGCGCGCAGGGCGTCGATCGCGAGGTTGCCCGCGATGCGAAAGAGCCACGTGGAGAATGCCCAGGCCGGATCGTACCGGTCGAGATTTTCCCAGACCCTCACGAACGTGAGCTGGGCGACGTCGCGCGCATCCTCGGCGTCCCCGAGGAGCCGCCTCAGAAACGCGAGAACGCCCGGCGTCCGGCGCGCGACCAGCTCGGCGAAGGCGTCGGGATCGCCCTCCGCGGCGCGGCGCGCGAGCGCGCGTTCTTCCGCCGGGGCGCCGGGGGATTCGGTCGAGCGGAGCCGTGACCCGACCGCCGCGGCGGGCGGCTTCTGGGACATGGGACGGGCGGCAGACGAGACAAGACGCATCGCTTCGGCATCTTTTACGTTTCCGAAGTCGTTTTCGTCTACCAGGAAAGGCACCCCCGCAGCCCGCCGAAGTATAATCTCCGGTACGAGTGGAATGGGGCGATAAATTCTTGTCAGGACTCGATTTGATGGCGCCTCTGCCCTCCGAGGCGCCCCTCTTTCCGCTCGTCGTTTCGCGTCTCTTCCCGGCGGCAGAGGGACCTCGGGCCTCGGGTGGGGTCTGGATCCAGGGCGTGTCGCTCGGTGAAGTCGAGGTCGCCCTTACGCTTGCCGAAGAACTCGCCGTCCGGCGTCCTAGCCTGCCGCTCCTCCTCACCTCCACGACGCCCGCCGGCGTGGGCCTCCTCTCGCGCAGGCGTCCCGGCGCGTGGCGGACGTTTCCGCTCGACGTCCCCTTCTCGGTTCGGCGATTCTTCGACGCGACCGCCCCGCGCCTCCTCGTCCTCGTCGAGACCGAGCTCTGGCCCTCGGTGCTTCGCGAGGCGCACCGGCGCGCCGTTCCCGTGCTCATCGTGAACGCGCGCCTTTCGGAGGGGTCCGCGCGGCGCTATCGGCGGGCGGCGCGCCTCCTCGCGGGTTCCTGGGACGCGCTCACGCGCGTTCTGGCGCGCACGCCCGAGGACGCTGCCCGGTTCGCGGAGATCGGCATCCCGCCGTCGCGCATCGCGGTCGGCGGCGACCTCAAGTTCGACCGCGCTCCCGCCGATGAGCCGCCGTTCGCGGAGGCCCTGCGGCGCCTCGCGGACGGGCGGCCCGTTCTCGTGGCCGGTTCGATCGCCGCAGCCGAGATCCCTCTCGTCCTCGACGTCCGGCGCCGGCTCGCGGCCGCGGCTCCGGGCGTCTTCCTCGTGCTCGCGCCGCGGCAGCCCGAGTCGTTTGACGTTGCGGCGCGCGCCGCCGAAGCCGATGGTCTCGTCGTCGCGCGGCGCTCGCGGCTCGAGAGGGAGAATCCGGCGCCCGCGCGCGTCGACGTTCTGCTCCTCGACTCCGTCGGCGAGCTCGCGGGCACGTACGCGCTCGGCGGCGCCGCCCTCCTCGGCGGCACGTTTGCTCCGAAGGGGGGGCACAACGTCCTCGAGCCGCTGCGTGCCGGCGCGCCGGTCGTCCATGGGCCGTCGACCTCCAACATCCGCTCGGCGCTCGCCGCCGCGGCAGGCGCCGTCTTCGCGGCGGCCGACGCGCGCGCCGCCGCGGACGCGCTGCGGCCGCTCCTCACGGATCCCGCCGCGCGCGCCCGTGCCGCGAGGGCGGCCCGCGACCTCTTCGTCAGGCACGCCGGGGCCGCGCGCCTCGCCGCCGACGCCATCCTCGCGCTCGCCCCCGAACGAGCGGCGCACGCGTGAGGCTCCTCGCGCCGCTCGCGGCCCTCTACGGGGGCGCCGTCTCGGCCCGGCTCGGCGCGTATCGCTGCGGTTTCCTGAGGGTCCACCGGGCGGCGCGACCCGTCCTCTCCGTCGGGAACCTCGCCGTGGGCGGGACGGGCAAGACCCCTTTCGTGCGCTGGCTCGCCCGCGAGCTCCTCGCGCGCGGAACCCGTCCGTCCATTCTCACGCGCGGTTACGGCCGCAGGGGCCGCGGGTCGGTGGTCGTCTCGGACGGCGCGGGCGCCGTCGCCTCCGTCCGCGCTTCCGGAGACGAAGCCGCCGCACTCGCTCGCGCGCTTCCCCGCGTCCCGATCGTGGCCGATCGCGACCGCCTCGCCGCCGCCCGCCGCGTCGAGGACCTCGTCCCCGACGTGGGTGTTCACCTCCTCGACGACGGGTTCTCGCACGTCGCCCTCGCACGCGACCTCGACGTCGTGCTCCTCGACGCGACGGCTCCCGACGCGGGCGGCGCGCTGCTGCCCGAGGGGCGCCTGCGCGAGCCCCTCTCCTCGCTCGCACGGGCGGACCTCGTCGTCGTGACGAAGTGCGAACAGGCCGACCCCGCCGCCGCGCGCGCCCTCGCGAACCGTTGGGCCCCCGGGGCGCCCGTCTACCACGCCCTCACGCGAGTCCTCGGCATCCGGGACGACTCGGGGGAGGAGGTCCGGGCCGAAGACCTGCCGGGGGCAACGCTCGTCGCCGTCGCCGCCCTCGCCCGCCCGGACGCCTTCTTCGCGACGCTCAGAGGTCTCGGGATCGCGCCGGCCGGCGCGGTGACGTTTCGCGACCACGACCCTTACGGGCAGTTCGCGATGGGCCGGATCGAGCGGGCGGCCGAGGAGTCGGGGGCGACCGCGGTCGTCACGACCGAGAAGGACGCCGTCAAACTGGAGGGACGCCTCCGCCTCCCTCTCTTTCGCGTCGCCGTGGAGATGGCCGTGACGGAAAATGGCTTCGTCGAGGACGCGCTCCGGCGCCTTGCTCTTCCGCCCTCCTGAGAACCTCGTGCCGAAACATCGCACCGCGCTTCGCAATCGTCTCGAGGCCTTCCTCGCCGGCGCTCTCGGCGCCGCTCTCGCGCGGAAGACGCCCGAGGCCGCCGAGTCGACGGGGCGCGCGCTCGGGCGCCTCTACCGCCACCTCGATGCGCGCCGACGGAACCTCGCGCGGACGAATCTCGCGCGCGCCTTCCCCGAAATGTCCCCGGAAGAAGTCGATGCGCTTTCCGTCCGCGTCTTCGAGCACTTCGGCGGGGTGGCGGCCGAGTTGCTTTACGCCCTCTCCCACGACCCCGCGGATGCGCTCACGCGCGTCGACACGGAAGGCGCCGTGATCGCGAAGGATGCCTTCGCGACCGGGCGCGGCGTCTGCTTCCTGACCGCGCATCTCGGGAACTGGGAGTGGGCGGCGCTCGGCACCGGCGCGCTCGGCATTTCGATCGGCGTCGTCGCGCGCCCGCTCGACAATCCGCTCCTCGACGCGACGCTCAAGCGCCTGCGCGCATCCACGGGAAACACCGTGATCGAGAAGCGCGATGCGGCCCGGGGCATGTTGCGCGCCCTCCGAAGCGGCGGCTCGATCGGGATCCTCAACGACCAGCATGCCCGCCCTCCGGACGCCGTCACGGCACCGTTCTTCGGGCGCCCGGCCGCCACGTCCTCGGCCCTCGCGAAGCTCGCGGACCGCACTGAGGCGCTCATCGTCCCCGCTTACACGATTCGCGTCGCGCCCGCACGCTGGCGCCTGACCTACGAGCCTCCGTTGGACGTCCGCACGCTCTCCCGGGAGGAGCGTGGCGTCGAAAGGCTCACCGCCCGCCTCAATGGAATCCTGGAGTCGATGATTCGCCGTCATCCCGAGCAATGGCTGTGGCTTCACAACCGGTGGCGGCTCGACTAGTTCGACGAGCCTCCGGACCGAGCGGCTACCCTTCCGAGCCCCAAAGAAAAAACGCCCGGGCACGAGGCCCGGGCGTCGAAGCTCGAAGTTTGATTTTTGGAACTTACTTCGTGGCGGCGGTGGGGGCGGGGGCGGCGACGGTAGACGCCTCGGTCTTCGTCGTATCGCTCTTCGTGGCGCCGCTCTTCTTCGTGACCTTCTTGGTCGACTTCTTCTTCGTGGTCTTCTTGCCGGTCGGAGCCTTGGTCTCGGTCGTCGTCGAGGCCTTCTCGGTCGTATTGCCCGTGATCACGTTGGTGGTGGTCTTGGCATCGGTCTTTGTGGTGGTCTTCGCCTCTTGGGCGAAAGCAACCCCGAGTGACAGGACGGCGACGGCGACGAGAGCGGAAAGGGTCTTCTTCATTTTTTTCTCCAGTCCCCTGTTTCTGTGGCCGGCTCGGGGTTTACCGACGAAACACTTAGCGCAACCCCGCTGCCACGCGCGCGACAGATGCCGTGCCAGAACGATAAAGAGTATTTCTTAGAATGGTTTAGGGGCTCTGAGCGCCGCGTGGCGTCGAGGTGCGGCGAGGCGGCGATGCACCTTTCCGTGCATTCCTGATACGGGAACCGTGAGATTGGGCGCGCCAAATCCCTCTTCGGCGCTACTTCAGCTCGACGTTCCAATACGCCATGTCGAGGAAGTTCTTCCACGTCGGGTGGATCCGGTGCGGCGACATCAGGCCGAGCGGAGTCCCCCTCGGCTTCGCCGGGACGCGCCGCAGCTTCATGCCCGCCTCGTCCGGGAGGCGGTTCCCCTTTTTCACGTTGCACGGCAGGCAGGCGCAGACGATGTTCTCCCAGTTCGACGGCCCCCCGCGAGACAGCGGGGTCACGTGATCGAGCGAGAGGTCCGACGTGGAGAAACGCCTGCCGCAATACTGACAGCGGTTCCCGTCCCGCATGTAGATGTTGTGGCGCGAGAACTTGACCTCGTTGCGGGGCGAGCGCTCGCAGGAGAGAAGCTGGATGACACGCGGCACCCTGATCACAAGATTCGGAGTCGTCACGACGTCGTCGTCGGCCTGGACCGGAATATCCTGCCACTCGTCCCAGGCATACGTCGTGTAGTCGGGCAGGACCGCGCGCACGTGCCCCTTGTAGAAAAGCGTGAACGTCCGCTTGACGTCCGTCAGCGTCAGGGCCGCAAAGCCGCGGTTCAGAACCAGCACCGGAGACTCGAGCATGGCTCAAGGATAGCCCAACGACTGTTAAGGTTGCGCCTGTCCGATGCGAGTCCTTTTCGTGCGCCTCTCGTCTTTCGGCGATGTCGTCTTCGCGCTGCCGGCGGCGAAGGCGCTGAAAGCCGCGCTTCCCGCGGCGCATCTCGCCTGGGCGGTGGAGGGGCCGCTCGCTCCCCTTCTCGAGGGCGCGGCCTACGTCGACGAGATCCTCGTCGCGAACACCCGCGTCTGGAGGAAGGCGATTCTGGAAAAGAAGACCCGGGAAGAGATTTCGGATTTTCTGAGAAGGGGAAGAGGGCTCGGAGCAGATCTTGTCGTCGATGCGCAGGGGCTGTTCAAGTCGGCTTTCATCACGGCCGCGATTCCCGCGAGGCGGAAAGTGGGCTTCGGATTTCGGACCTCGACGGAATGGATCAACTGCCTCTTCACGAACGAGCGCGTGGACGTCGACCGCGCCGCCCGCCCCCATGTCGTCGACCAGATGCTCGCGCTCGCCGAGCACGTCACGGGAAAGACGGGCTTCGAGCGCGTCCCGGATGTCCGGCATCTCGTCGAACGAGAAGACCCCGTCGTCGACGATTGGCTGCAGCGAATCGGGTCACGTCCCTTCGCGGTGCTACAGGCTTTTTCTTCGAAGGTGAACAAGGAATGGGGCGCGGACGACGTCGTCGCCTTCGCCGAAAGGCTCTCAAGAGACGGTATCCAGCCCGTGCTTCGCTGGGGACCGGGAGAAGAGAGCCGGGCGGCCGAGCTGATTGCTCTTTCTAAGAAATCTTCCTCTTCTCCTTCTATTCTCCTCGCCCCACCGACGACGCCGGCCTCCTCCGCGCGCCTCGCGGCGCGCGCGGCGCTGTTCGTGGGCGCGGACACGGGCCCCACGCATCTCGCGGCCGCCGCGGGCGTGCCCACGCTCGCCCTCTTCGGTCCCACGGCCGTCGAGCGCTTCTCACCGGTCGGGCCCCGCGCGGCGGTCCTCCGGGAATTCCCCGCGGACTACAATCGTTCCGGCTCGAGATGGCCCGCCAATGCCGTTCATGAAGCCGCACGTCGTCTCCTCGCGTAGGGCGCTCCTCAAGGCGGCGCGCCTGGCCGTCCCGGGCCTCGCCTTGGCCGGGGCGCTCGTCGCGGTCTTGACCCTCATGGCGGGGGCGGGAGGCGCGGCCGGCAGCGCCGAGAAGGGCCCCTCGCTGTCAGCCGCGCGCGCGTCCCTTTCCAAGGACCGCCTGTACCCCGTGCCGTTCGGCTCCGGCGAGACGCTCGTCTACACGATCGCCTGGCTGAAAATCGAGGGCGGCGAGATGACGCTCCGAACCTCCCGCGAGACGACGAGCGACGGCGTTCCGGTCCACCGCATGACCCTCATCGCGACGTCGAACGACTATGTCTCGAAGTTCTACCCGGTGCGCGACCTCTACGAGACCTGGGTCGACGCACGCGACTTCCAGCCTCTCCGCTTCGAGAAGCACGCCCGCGAGGGCCGCTACGAATCCGACGAGGTCGAGGAGTTCGACCTCGCCCGGCGGATCGGAAGCTGGCGGGAGGACCGGACGCCGCTCCCCGAACGGGTGCAGGACATCATCTCGTCCTTCTATTTCCTGAGGGCACAGCCCCTCGCGATCGGCCAGGACGTCCGCGTCGACATGTTCTCGCGCGGAAAAGTCTACAAGCTCAAGGCCCAGGTCCTCGGAAAGGAACGGGTCGAGACCGAAGCCGGGGTGTTCGACGCCTTCAAGCTGCAACCCCAGCTGCGCGAGAACGAGACCGACGAGGACCGCAACCGCGGAAAACTCTTCCTCTGGTTTTCGGACGACGAGCGCCGCCTCCCCGTGATGGCGAGAACCGTGATGCCCATCGGGTCCGTCACGGCCCGCCTCAGGAAGATCACGGCCGGGACGAAATCTTCCGGCCCCGCCGGACCCGCGAGCACGCCGGAGAGCATGGCCAAGAAGACCGATCCGCCCGCGGCGCCCTGACCCGCTAGAATCAGGAAATGGCCGTCAAGCTCGGGGATCTCCTCGTCAAGGCGAAACTCATCACGAGCGAGCAGCTTCAAGAAGGGCTGCGGGAAGTCCAGTCCTCCGGAATGAAGCTCGGCGAGTCTCTCGTCAAGCTGGGCTACATCAGCGAGGACGACATCACCGAGACGCTGTCGGCTCAGTTCGGCGTTCCGTCGATCAACCTCTCGCACTTCGAGATCGATCCGGCGGTCCTCAAGCTCGTCGCGGCCGACGTCGCGCGCAAGTACAACATTCTTCCCGTCAACAAGACGGGCGCCACGATCACGATCGCCATGGCCGACCCGACGAACGTGTTCGCCATGGACGACATCAAGTTCATGACCGGGTACAACGTCGAGCCCGTCGTGGCGTCCGAGAACGCGCTCTCGCTCGCCATCGACAAGCACTACGGGGCGACGCACGCCCTCGAGCTGAAAAAGGTCATGGAGGAGATGTCGGTCGTGGACTCGGCCGACACCTCCCTCGAGGTCGTCGAGGAGTCCCAGCAGGAGACGATCGACCTCGAAAGACTCGTCGACGAGGGCGAGGAAGCGCCCGTCATCCGGCTCGTGAACATCATCCTGACGGATGCGATCAAGCGCGGCGCGTCGGACATTCACATCGAGCCCTACGAACGCGAATATCGCGTGCGGTACCGCATCGACGGCATCCTCTACGAGGTCATGAACCCGCCTACGAAGCTCAAGGAGGCCATCGCGTCGCGCGTCAAGATTCTCGCGAAGATGGACATCGCTGAGAAGCGCCTGCCCCAGGACGGCCGCATCAAGATCAGGATGAAGCTCGCGGGCAAGGTGAAGGAGCTCGACTACCGCGTGTCGGTGCTCCCCACGCTGTTCGGAGAGAAGATCGTCTGCCGCCTTCTCGACAAAGACAACCTCATGCTCGACATGACGAAGCTGGGGTTCGAGAAGGAAAGCCTCCTCAAGTTCGAGAAGGCCATCCTGCGCCCGTGGGGGATGGTCCTCGTGACCGGTCCGACGGGATCGGGGAAGACGAACACGCTCTACTCGGCTCTCTCGCGCATCAACACGCCCGAGACGAACATCATGACGGCCGAGGATCCGGTCGAGTTCAACCTGCCGGGGGTCAACCAGGTCCAGATGAAGGACCAGATCGGCCTGAACTTCGCGGCCGCCCTGCGCTCGTTCCTCCGGCAGGATCCGAACATCATCCTCGTCGGCGAGATCCGCGACTTCGAGACGGCGGAAATCGCGGTCAAGGCGTCCCTCACCGGGCACCTCGTGCTCTCGACGCTCCACACGAACGACGCGCCTTCCACGATCAACCGTCTCATGAACATGGGCATCGAGCCCTACCTCGTCGCGACGTCGGTCATCCTCATCGCGGCGCAGCGCCTGATCCGGCGCGTCTGCCCAAGTTGCAAGGGCCCCACGGAAGTCGCCCCGCAGGTCCTCGTCTCTCTCGGCTTCACGGCGGAGGACGCCAAGAGCGTTCAGGTCATGAAGGGCAAGGGCTGCGAGAAGTGCAACAACACCGGCTACAAGGGCCGCGTCGCCCTCGTCGAGGTGCTCGAGATCTCCGAGGAGATCCGCGAGCTCATCCTCTCTGGCGCGTCTTCCATCGAGATCAAGAGAAAGGGCCTCGAGGAGGGCATGGTCTCCCTCCGCCGCTCCGGCCTCCAGAAGATCAAGGACGGCATGACGTCGATCGAGGAAGTCGTGAGGGAGACGGTGCTCTAGTCACCCGACGGGGGGGCCCGCTTCGCCTCACTTCCCCGGACGCCTGACCCCCGGCTTGGCCTCCGGCCCGTCCTCCGCGTATCATTCGTGCATACTCAGGAGGGATAGCGCAATGGGGGCCACGCTCCATCAGCTCCTCAAGACGCTCGTCGAGCGCGGGGGATCGGACCTTCACATCACGACGAACTCGCCGCCCATGATCCGGGTGGACGGTGATCTCATCCCGCTGGATTACCCGCCCCTCACGGTTCCCGAGACGAAGCAGCTCGCCTACTCGATCCTGACCGACGTCCAGAAGCACCGCTTCGAGGAACAGCTCGAGCTGGACCTGTCTTTCGGCGTGAAGGGCCTCGCGCGTTTCCGCGGCAACTGCTTCCTGCAGCGCGGCGCCGTGTCGGCCGTCTTCCGGCAGATCCCGTACGAAATCCTCGGCTTCCGCGAGCTGGGCATTCCGAACGTCGTCGAGGGGCTGTGCAACAAGCCGCGGGGCCTCATCCTCGTTACCGGGCCGACGGGCTCGGGCAAATCGACGACGCTCGCGACCATGCTCGACAAGATCAACCGCGAGCAGCCGAAGCACATCGTGACGATCGAGGACCCGATCGAGTTCCTCCACACGCACAAGCGCTGCATCGTGAACCAGCGCGAGCTGCACGCCGACACGCATTCCTTCCCGAACGCCCTGAAGGCCGTCCTCCGCGAGGACCCCGACATCGTTCTCGTGGGCGAGATGCGCGACATCGAGACGATGGAGATGGCCCTCCGCGTCGCGGAAACGGGCCATCTCACGCTCGCGACGCTCCACACGAACAGCGCCGTGCAGACGATGAACCGCATCATCGACTCGTTTCCCGCGAGCCAGCAGTCCCAGGTGCGCGCCCAGCTGTCGTTCGTGCTGGAGGGAATCCTCTGCCAGAGCCTCCTCCCCCGCGCGGCGGGGAAAGGTCGTTGCATGGCGATGGAGATCCTCGTGCCGACTCCCGCGATCCGCAACCTCATTCGCGAGGACAAGCTCCACCAGATCTACTCGATGATGCAGACCGGGCAGAACAAGTACGGCATGCAGACCTTCAACCAGTCGCTCGCGACGCTCGTGCATCGCCGCGTCATCTCGCAGGAGCTCGCCATGTCGGTCTCCTCGCTTCCCGACGAGCTCGCCGAAATGATCGCGCGCGGAGTGGGCGTCGTCACGACGCAGGCGGCGGGCGGCTCCGCCGCCCCGGGCGCCCCGCCGAACGTGGCACGGCGCGGGTAAGCAGCGAGCAGCGGAGGACGCATGGCGCAGTTCGTCTGGAAAGGCCGCACGCGGCAGGGAGGCACGACCGGCGGCGTCCTCGTCGCCGACTCGAAGGATCGCGCGATCGCCGACCTGAGGCGCCGGCAGATCGACGTCACGACCGTCAAGGAAAAGGGCAAAGAGTTCGCTGTGCCGAAGATCGGCGGGGGCAAGGTCAACGCCCGGCGTCTCGCGATCTTCACGCGCCAGTTTTCGGTCATGATCGACGCGGGCCTTCCGCTCGTCCAGTGCCTCGAGATCCTGGGCAACCAGCAGGACAGCCGCCTCTTCCAGAAGATCATCCTGGCCGTGCGCCAGGACGTCGAAGCCGGTTCGTCGCTCTCCGAGGCGATGCGCAAGCACCCGAAGGCGTTCGACGACCTCTTCGTGAACATGGTCGCCGCCGGCGAAGCCGGCGGTATTCTCGACACGATCCTGAGGCGCCTCTCGACCTACATCGAGAAGGCCGTCAAGCTGGCGAGTCAGGTCAAGACGGCGCTCATCTACCCGATCGCGGTCCTGTCGGTGGCCGGCATCGTCGTTTTCATCATCCTGTGGAAGGTCATTCCGACCTTCGCCTCGCTGTTCGCGGCCCTCGGAGCCGAACTGCCCCTCCCGACGCGCCTCGTCATCAAGGCCTCGAACTTCGTGGCGAGCTACATCGTCTTCATCGTCGCCGCATTCTTCGCCCTCGGATATTTCCTGAAGCGCTATTACGCCACGTATCGGGGCCGGCGGGTGATCGACGGCATCGTCCTGAAGATGCCGATCCTCGGCGACATCATGAAGAAGATCGCCGTCGCCCGTTTCTGCCGCACGCTCGCGACGCTCACCGCCTCGGGCGTGCCGATTCTCGACGGCCTGGAAATCACGGCCAAGACCGCCGGAAACGCGATCATCGAAGACGCGATCATGGGTGTGCGGAAGTCGGTCGAGGCCGGACGCACGATCGCCGAGCCTCTCGGCGAGACGAAGGTCTTCCCGTCGATGGTCGTGCAGATGATCGGAGTCGGCGAGCAGACGGGCGCCCTCGACGCGATGCTGAACAAGATCGCGGAGTTCTACGAGGAAGAGGTCGACAACGCGGTCACCGGACTCATGAAACTCATGGAGCCCGTGATGATCGCGATCCTCGGCGTCGTCATCGGGACGATCGTCATTGCGATGTACATGCCGATGTTCGACCTGATCAGCAAGATCAACTAGTAGACTCGTCGGCGTGAGTTCCGGGCGGATGCGGGCCTTCGAGCCGTTGCACTCGATGCTGCGGGCCTTCGTCGTCCTGCGCGTCGTCATCGTTTCGACGCTCCTGCTTTCGGCATTCCTCATCCAGATCACGTTCTCGACCGCGCTGCCGCTCAACTCGATCTACTATCTCGCCGCCTTCGCCTACTCGATCTCCATCGTCGCGATCCTGTCGCTCGACCGGATTCCCGCCGAGACGAACGCCGGCGTGCAGCTTTTCGGCGACCTCGTCGTCATCACGGGCCTCGTGTACGCCTCGGGCGGGCCCGACTCGAGCTTCACCTTCCTTTACCTCAGCACCGTCTCGGCGGGCTCCATCCTGCTCGGCCGGCGGGGCGGGCTCGCGACGGCGGGCCTCGCAGCCGTCTTCTACGCCGTCCTCGTCGACCTCATGTTCTTCGACGTCGTGAAGCCGGCCGAGACGGCCGAGACGACCGAGCACACGCGGCAGCTCTGGAGTCTGCCGACCCTCGTCGGAAACGTGGGGCTCAACGTCGCGGCCTTCGTCGCGACCGCGCTCCTCGTCGCGGTCGCGTCCGAGAAGCTCCGCGAGGCGCGGGCCGACGTGGAACGCCGGAAGGCCGAGATCGCGCGCCTCCAGTCGCTGCACGGCTCGGTTCTGACGTCCATGTCCTCGGGCGTGCTCACGACGGACCTCGACGGCCGCGTCACGTATGCGAACCGCGCGGCGCAGGAGCTCCTCGGAGCGCCATCCCTCGACCTCGTGGGCCGGCCGCTCCTCAGCCTCGGGCTCCTCGGCGAGGCCGACTGGAAGAGGATCGCGGCGTCGGGCTCGGAGATTCTCCGATTCGAGAACACCCGGCCCTCGGGCGCGATCGAGGACTACTTCGGGATCTCCGCCACGGCGCTCCGGGACGGCTCGGGCTACACGATCGGACGGATCCTCATCTTCCAGAACCTCACCGAGCTCAAACGCCTCGAGGGGGAGGTCCGTCTCAAGGACAAGCTCGCCGCCGTCGGCGAGCTTGCGGCCGGAATCGCGCACGAAATTCGCAATCCGCTCGCCTCGATCTCCGGTTCGGTCCAGGTCCTCAAGAATTCCTCCTCGCCCGGGTCGCCCGAGCAGCGGTTGATGGAGATCGTCGTCACCGAGTCGCACCGCCTCTCCTCGATCCTGGAGGATTTCCTCCGGTACGTGCGCCCGAAGGAGCACGCCGTCGAGCCGGTCGATGCCCCCGCCGCCCTCGACGACGTCCTCACGCTGCTCGCGCACGGTGACGAGGTCTCGTCGCACCACCGCCTCGTGAAGGAATTCGATCCGCCCTCGGTCGTCGTTCAGGCGGACCCGGGCCAGCTCCGGCAGATCTTCTGGAACGTCTCGCGCAACGCCCTGGCCGCGATGCCCGGGGGCGGCACGCTCACCGTCTCGGCGCGCCTTCAGGGCGGGTCCTGGAACGTGTCGTTCACCGACGAAGGCCACGGGATGACGGCCAGCGAGCGGGGCCGCCTCTTCACGCCCTTCGCGCACAGCTTTCCCGGCGGCACCGGCCTCGGCCTCGCGATCGTCTACCGGATCGTCGAGGAGCACGGCGGCACGATCCGCGTCGACACGTCACCGGGGCACGGCACGACCGTCTCGATTTCGCTTCCCCTGACCGGTCCGGCGCCTCAAGTCGTCGAACCCGGGCTCACCACGACGGAGGTCTCATGACGGCCGAACAAGGCCCCCACCTTCTCGTCATCGATGACGAGGCCGGTATCCGGGAGATGCTCACGATCCTCTTCCAGAAGGACGGCTACCGGGTCACATCGGCGCGCGGCTGCGTCGAAGGCCTCGCGGCCCTCGACGCGACGTCGCCCGACCTCGTCATGACCGACCTGAAGATGCCGGACGGAACGGGCCTCGACGTCCTCGCCCGGGTGCGCGAGTCGAACCGCGACATCCCCGTCATCATGATCACGGCGTATTCGTCCACGAAGACGGCCGTCGAGGCCCTCAAGGCCGGCGCCTACGACTACATCGCCAAGCCGTTCGACGTCGAGGAGCTCAAGCACGTCGTCGCGCGCGCCCTCGAGAAGAAGCGGCTCGTCGAGGAGAATGTCGCTCTCAAGGAGCGCGCCGAAGGGCGTTCGGCGGCGGGAGTCGTGGGCATCTCGCGGAAGATGCGCGCGCTGTTCGACCTCATCTCGCGCATCGGCAAGACGACCTCGACGGTCCTCATCAATGGCGAGTCGGGCACCGGAAAAGAGCTCATCGCCCGGGCGATCCACCAGGCGTCGGCCCGAGCCGCGCGGCCCTTCATCTCGATCAACTGCGGCGCCATGCCGGAGAACCTTCTCGAGTCGGAGCTGTTCGGCCACGAGCGCGGCGCGTTCACGGGCGCCGTCAAGGAGAAGAAGGGGCTGTTCTCCGAAGCGGAGGGGGGCACGCTCTTCCTCGACGAGATCGGCGAGACGTCCGTCGCGATGCAGGTGAAGCTCCTCCGCGCGCTGCAGGAACGCGTCGTGCGCCGCGTCGGCGGCAACACCGAGGAGCCGATCGACGTCCGGATCATCTGCGCCACGAACAAGGACCTGCAGAAGAAAATCGCCGACGGGACTTTCCGCGAGGACCTCTACTACCGCATCAACGTCATCCCCGTCGCGCTTCCACCGCTGCGCGAGCGCCGCGACGACATCCCGCACCTCGTGCGGCACTTCCTGAAAAAGGTCTCCCTGGAACAGGGCATCGACGAGAAGCGGATCACGACGGAGGCGCTCCGGCTCCTGGAGGCATACGCGTGGCCCGGAAACGTGCGCGAGCTCGAGAACCTCATCGAGCGCACGATCGCCCTCGAGCCGTCGGACGTCATCACGACGGCGGCCCTGCCGGACGTCTTCCAGCATTCGGCGGGCCTGCCGCCCGCGTCCTCCCTCGAAGGCTTCGATCTCCCTGCCGACGGCCTCGACCTCGAGGCCTACCTCGAATGGCTGGGCAAGCGCCTCATGCAGCAGGCGCTCGAAAGGACCGGCGGCGTGCAGATCCGCGCGGCCGAGCTGCTCCGCATGTCCGAGCGCTCGTTCCGCTACTACGGGAAGAAGTATGGCATCCGCCGGGACGGCGAGGAGACGGCGGAGAAGCACACACTGCCGCCGTCCCCGGTGGAGGAATCGTGATCGATCGGTGCGCCGCCGGCGGCCTCTCTCTCCTCGCCGTGCTTTCCGCGGCCGCCTGCTCGAAGCCGGCGACCCCCCCGGGCGCCTCGCCCGCCTCGGCGGCGACCGCCGGGACGGCCGCGACGGTCGCAGGCTCGGGGCCGCGCGTCGTCCTGCCCTCGGGCACGGCGATCAGCGTGGAAGTCGCCGTGACGGATCAGGAGAAGGCGCAGGGCCTCATGTTCCGCGAGTCGATGCCGAAGGACGCCGGAATGGTGTTTCCCTTCGACGGCCTCGAGATCCGCCCCTTCTGGATGAAGAACTGCCACTTCCCGCTCGACATGATCTACGCGACGAAGGACGGAACGATCGTCGACGTCCTGAGGAACGTGCCGCCCTGCGCCCCCGATCCCGCGCCGTGCGACAACGCCACGCCCAGGGCGAAGGCCGACACCGTCCTCGAGGTCAACGCGGGCGTCGCCGACGCGCAGGGCGCGGTTCCCGGAGCGAAGTTGAAATGGGTGGGAATCCCGGGACGGTAAAAACTCGGCGACTACCCCCCCGGCACGAACCGGAACAGGCCGCGGCCGATCGTCGCGAGGTAGAGGCCCGACGCCTTGCGCGGGTCACCAGCCCACCCCGCGACGACGAGGCCGGTCTCCGGCATCGTGACGGCGATCTCGCCATCGGCGTCGTCCTCGGGCCGAAAGACGAGAACCGAGCGTTCCTGAGAGAGCGCAACGCCTATGGGCTCGGGCACGAAGTGCGTGGCCGCGCGCGGCCGCCCGAAGCCGCCCGACAACGTCCGCCCCGCGCCCGGCAGAGGCCGCCGGGCCCATTCGACGCCGTCCCACCACAGCGTGAGCCCCTCGGCATCGGCGGACCACGTCTTGAGGCCGCGATCGGGAAGGCGCGCGCGGCGCACGTCCCCGACGCGCGCCTTCAAGCTGCCGAGACGCCGCCACGTGACGCCGCCGTTCATCGACTCGTAAACGCCCGCGTTCGTCGCGGCCAGGATTCGCCCGTCGCCGTCCGACGCGAACGCGCGCGTCCCGAACGCGAGCACGCGCGTGAACGCCGCGCCCGCGCGCGCGGCCCGGTATATTCCGTCCGGCGCGCCCGCGAGAAGCGCCTCTCCGGCGGACGCGAGGGAGAGCACCGTCGCCGGCGGAGACGACGCGAGCCGCTCGACGTCACCGGTGGCCGCGTCCACGGTCCAGAGGCCGCCGCTCTTCCCATCCGCGGCGCGCGCCACGACGACGCGTCCCGAGGGGAGGAGCGTCACCGCCGACACGCGCGCCTCGGAGAGGCCCCGGTTCGACTCCGTGAGCGTGACGCCGCCGTCCTCGGACCGGAGGACGCCATCGGCCTCCGTGCCCACGAGAAGGCGCGAGGGATCGCGCGGATCGAAGACGATCGCGTTGACGACAACGTCCGCAGAGATGCGCCGGAAGGTCTTCCCTCGGTCGCGGGTTTCGAAGAGGCCGCCCGTCGTGCCCACGAGGACGCGGTTCGGATCCCGGGGGTCCACGCGGACCGCTTGAGAACGGCGGTCGGCGAGGCCCTCGCGGTAGCGCATCCAGTTCGCGGCGCCGTCGGTCGTGCGGTAGACCCAGCCGCACGTCGCCGCCCAGAAGTCGTTCGGGTCGTTGGGCGAGAAGTCGATCGCGAAGACCTCGGTGTCTTCCACCATGCCGTTCGCGATGCGCAGCCAGGTCCGCCCGCCGTCCCGGGACCGGAAGGGGTGGCGGAAGGAGCCGCAGTAGAGAACGCCCGGGAGGACGGGATCGAAGGCGAGAAAGGAGACCCCGCTTCCCGGGTCGAGCGGCGGCGCGGAGGCGCGCCACGTCACCCCGTCGTCCTCCGAGAGCTCGATGCCCCAGTCGCCGCCGACGCTAACGGTCTTCCGCCCCCGCTCGGAGACGGCCACCACGCGCGCGCCCGCGCGGTCTTCCCAACGCCGCACGACCTCGAACGTCCTCCCGAGGTCGGTCGAGCGCGCGAGGAGACCGCCCTTCACGACGCCCGTCAGTCCGGCCCAGACCGCCCCCGGCCGAGCGGGATCCGTGGCGAGCGATGTGACCGCGTAGCCGGGAAAAGGGGCTCCGCTGGGCGGAGAGGTCCAGGACACCCCGCCGTCTGCGGACCGGTAGATGCCCCCCTGCGCCGTGCCCGCCCAGAAGACGCCGGGCAGGTCCGGGTCGGCGACCAGGGACTTCACTTCCGCGCCCGGCAGCGGGTAGCGATACCAGGAACCCGCCATCCCGCGCGGCGGCGACCCGGCCAGCGGGAAGGAAACGCCGAGGACCGCGGCGACAATGGCTGCCGGAAAACGCATGAGAGAGTGTAGCCGGAGAACGACCGAGGCGCCGGCACCCGATCTCGCGAGGAGCCCGTTCTATTTCGTATCGCCCTTTTTCTTCTTGGAAGGCGCGGGGGAAGACGGTCCCGAGGGTGCCGCCGGTGCCGCGCCCGGGCCGCCGTCCTTCTTCCCCTTCGAGGAATCGGCGGTGCTCTCCCCCGCCGATTCGCCCTTCGAGACGCCCTTCGATTGGCCGCCGCCCTCGCTTTTCGTTTCGCCGCCCTCTTTCGCGTCCTTCGCCTTCCAGGCGTTCTCCCGGTCCGTCCTTCCCGACTTCCCGTAATCCGTCGCGTAAAAGCCCGAGCCCTTGAACTGGACCGCCGGAGAGGAAAGGAGCTTTTTCAGCACGCCGCCGCACCGGGGACACTTCGTCTCGTGCGGGTCGGAGAAGTTCTGGATGAACTCCGACTTCTTGCCGCATTTCGCGCACTGGTATTCGTAAAGAGGCATGGGTCCTGTTTTTCCTTTCGGTGCCAGGCGCCGTCAGCCGGCAGAGCCGCTGCCCGCGGCGGGTAAGCCGCCGGAGCCCGTTTTCCACTGAATGCGCTTGATGCCGCTCGTATTGACGTCGCGGCGCGCCACGAGGTGCAGCACCCAGAAAGCATAGACCAGCTTCGCATTCGTCGAGACGTCGCCGGGCCCGGCGGTAATGAGGTCGCGCAGTGTCCGCCGTCCGTCCACCAGCGAGAGAAGCTTCAATTCGGCGGCGTTCCAGGAGACTCCGCAGGTCTCGGCGGACACCTCGCCGCGGTCGAACACCGTCCACGACGGCCCGAGGCGCAGGACGACGCGGCGCGGGTCGGGCAGCACGCGGATGCCATCGGCAATCGCCTGCGGCGTGGGCACGTCGAGCTGAATGAGCTCGTCCTTCCGGAAGTGCCCGACCTCGAACGTCACGCTGCCCTTCTCCCACGAAAAGACCGAATACAGGATGGCCTTCACCTGCTCCGTGACGATCTCCCGAAGTCGCTCGGGCGTCAGGACGCCCATTTCGACGAGCAGCTCGCCATGGCGCTTGCCGTGCGAGGCGTCGATCCGGCCGACCGACAGGCGCAGTTCGGCGGACGAGACGAGCGCGCTCTGCTTCAGGTAGGCGCCCAGAGAATCCCTAAGATCCGACGAGGTCGCGAAGATCACGTTTCCTCCCATGAGGTAGATCTTCTTGGCGACGTCGCCGGACGTGGCCGTGACGACCCCGGGGACGCGGTAATGATGAATCGTTCGGAGGATCTCGGGAAGCGGTTCTTCCCCGAGATCGCCCGTGTACTGGAACGGGGATTCCGTCACGATCGATGGATTCTACTCACGGACGAGGGTCGCCGCCTTGCTACGATCACACTCGTGCTCGCGTTCGACGACGCCCTCGCCATCGCCCTGGGCGCCGTCACGCCGCTCGCCGCGGTCGCCGTGCCCCTCGCAGACGCCACGGGCCGGGTGCTCGCGGAGGACGTCGCCGCGGATCTGCCGCTCCCTGCGTTCGACACGACGGCCATGGACGGGTGGGCCGTTCGCGCGGCGGACGTCAAGAGGACGCCGGCGCTCGTCGCGCGCGCCGGCGCCGCGGGCGCGGGCCGCGTCCCCGGGACGCTGCCCGAAGGCGCCGCCTGGAAGGTGATGACCGGCGCCCCGATGCCGCCCGGCAGCGACGCCGTCGTCCCCGTCGAGGACGCGGTCGAGATCGATACCGGCGTCGTGAGGCTCGACGTCGCCCCGCGTCCCGGCGCGCACGTCCGTCTCCGCGGAGAAGTCTTCCCGAAAGGTGCCCTGCTGCTTCCCGCGGGCCGCCGCCTCACACCCGCGGACCTCGTCCTCGCCGCGGCCGCCGGACGGGCCACGCTGCGGGTGGCGCGCCCCGTCCGGGCCGCGGTGCTCGTGACCGGGGACGAGATCGTCGCGTCCGGCGCGAGTCCTGGCCCCGCGCAGATTCGCAACACGAACGGGCCCCTCCTGATCGGCGCGCTCCGGCGCGCGGGTGCGGAGGTCACGGACCTCGGCGTCGCGCGCGATACGGAAGCCGTCCTCCTGAAGGCGCTCCGCGCCGCGCTCTCACGCGGCGATGACGTCCTCCTCACGACCGGCGGCGTGTCGGCGGGCGACTACGACTTCGTGGCGGCGGCCCTCGAGGCCGCGGGCGCCTTGATTCGTTTCCACAAAGTCGCGATCCGTCCGGCGAAACCGGTGCTCTTCGCGACGCATGGCGCGACGCTCGTCTTCGGACTGCCCGGCAATCCAGTCTCGGCCGCCATCGCATTCGACTTCTTCGTGCGGCCCGCGCTGCGCGCCGCCGCCGGAATCCGGCCGCCTCTCCCGCCCGCGCTCCCCGCGCGCCTCGCGGCCTCGGTCAGGAACAAGGGGCCCCGCCTCGCGTTCCATCCGGCGTCGCTCTCCCTTCGCGACGGCGTGGAAATCGTCGAGCCGCTCGCCACGAAGGGGAGTCACGACGTCCTGGCGCACGCGCAGGCGAACGCCTTCCTCGAGCTTCCCCCCGCGTCGTTTTTCGACGAGGGCGATCTCGTCCCCGTGCACCGCGGGACGGCCGAAAGCACGTTTTGAAGGGTCGCCGCGTCGCCCTGACGGGTCTCGGCTGCCTCACGCCGATCGGAAACGGCGTCCCCGCATTCACCGAAGGGCTGAGGAGCGGTCTTTCGGGTGTCGGGCGCATCGCGCTCTTCGATCCCGCCGCTCTCGACGTCACGATCGCCGCCGAGGTGAAGGGCTTCGACCCCGAGTCGGCCCTTCCCGCCAAGGAGCTCCGGCACGTCGCGCGCGTCGTGCCGCTCTCGATCGCCGCCGCCGGAGAGGCGCTCGCGAGCGCGGGGATCGACACCGAATCCCTGTCCCTCGAGGAACGCCGCCGCATCGCGGTGGTCTTCGGCACGGGCGGCGGGCCGGTGGAGTTCTTCGAGAAAATGTACGGCCACTGGTACCGCGGCGACCTCAAGAAGGCGTCCGTCTACTCGATCCCGACCGGGACGATGGGAACGCTCTCTTCCGAGATCTCGATGCGCTTCGGCCTCAAGGGCCGCTCCCACGTGATCACCACGGGCTGCACGTCGTCGGCGGACGCGATGGGCTACGCGGCGCGCCTCGTGGCCTGGGGCGATGAGGACCTCGTCCTCACGGGCGGCGGCGACGCCGTGATCACCCCCGGCATCATGACCGGTTTTTCGCTCATGCAGATCCTCTCGACGTCCCGTCAAGGCGCACCTCGGACCGCAAGCCGGCCCTTCGACGCCGGGCGCGACGGATTCGTTCTCGGCGAGGGCGCGTGGATGTTCGTCCTCGAGCCTCTGGAAAGGGCGCGCGCGCGCGGCGCCCGCGTGCTCGCCGAGGTCTGCGGCTACGGCACGACCTGCGATGCCTACCACCGCGTCCGCCTCGACGAATCGGGCGAAGAGCCGGCGCGCGCGATGAAGGAGGCCATTGCCGACGCCGCCCTCTCTCCTTCCGACATCGACTACGTCCAGTATCACGGGACGTCCACGCTCCTGAACGACCGCATCGAGACGCGCGCGACGAAGAAGACGCTCGGCGCCGCCGCCGCCGGCATCCCGGGCAGCAGCGTGAAGAGCCAGATCGGGCACCCCCAGGGCGCCTCGGGAGCGGCCGGAATGGCGGCGACCATTCTCGGGATGATGGGCGGTTTCCTTCCGCCGACGATCAACCTGGAGACGCCCGACCCCGAGTGCGATCTCGATTACGTTCCGAACGAAGCGCGCGCGGCCGAGATCGAGTTCGCGCTGTGCAACGGGATCGCCTTCGGGTCCAAGAACTCCGCGCTCGTCCTCAAGAACGGCCGGGCCCTCTGAGGCCCGGGCCCAGGCGATGAGCTTCTGGGTTCCGGAGCGGCGTCCCGAACCGGAACTCCTCGATGGCGACGGCGTGTCGTCGTCCGAGGCGGAGGCGAGCCTCGCCGACATGGAATGGGCGCACCGGCGGCTCGGCGGGCGCGCTCTCGTCCGGCGCCGACTGCTGCCGCTCCTGAAGGCCCTGCCGGCGCGGCAGGGCGCGCTTTCGGTCCTCGATCTCGGGTGCGGTTCCGGGCACGTGGGCCGCGACCTTCGCGCGGCGGCAGCGGAATCGGGCGCGCGCCTCCACGTCCTCGGCCTCGACCGCAAGACGTCGCATGCGCGGCTCGTCGACCGCGGAACCGCCGTAACCGCGGACGCGCTCCGGCTTCCCTTCCAGGACCGGAGCGTGGACGTTGTCCTGTCGACTCTCTTCCTGCATCACTTCACTCCCGCCGAGATGACCGCGCTTCTCTCCGAGTCGCGCCGCGTCGCCGCGGCGGCCGTCGTCGCGCTCGACCTCTCCCGCCACCGGCTCGCCCTCGCCGCGATCGCCGTCGTCGGCCCCCTGACCTTCCGGAGTCGACTCTCCGTCCTCGACGGGAAGATCTCCGTCCGCCAGGCCTATACGCCCGAAGAGATCGCTCAGGTCGCCGAGACGGCTCTCCCGGGCGCGCGCGTAGCCCGTATCTCGCGCTTCGTGTGGGAGCTCGTGTGGAAGCGCGCGTAGACGGCGTAGACCACTGCGACGTGGCCGTCGTCGGGGGCAGCCTCGCCGGCGCCGCCGCCGCCACGGCGCTCGCGCGGGCCGGAGCGCGCGTCGTCGTCCTCGAGAAGGCGCGGTTCCCACGCCCGAAAGTCTGCGGATGTTTTCTCTCCCACGAGGCGCTTCCCGTCCTCCGCAAAATGGGAGTGGAGGAAGAGCTTAGAAAGGCAAATCCGGAGACGATCACGCGATTCGCATTGGTGGAGCGCGGCGGGCAGAGAGTCGAAGCGGATCTCCCGGCGCCCGTCCTTTCGATCTCGAGAGAGCGCCTGGACGCGCTGACCGCAGCCGCAGCACAGCGCGCGGGCGCCCAAATGCGTTTCGGTACGACCGTTCTCGCCCTCGAAGGAGATCTTTCGAAGGGTTTTCTCGTCCGGGGCATCGACTGGGAAGTGCACGCCCGCGCCGTGGTGGGCGCGTGGGGACGCTACAGCCCGTTGGACGGCCGCCTCGATCGAGCTTTCATTCGAAGAAAAGCTTCGCTTTTCGGATTCGGAAAGACACTCGCCGGGAGGAGCGAGCATCTCGCGCACCGGGCCGTCCTGCATTTCTTCGAAGGGGGCTATGTCGGCTTGTCGCGCGTCGAAGGAGGCCTCGTCAACCTCGCCGCGCTGGCGTCACGCCCGGTCGTGCACAAGGCCCACGACGATCTCGAAGGACTTCTCACCTTCCTCTCGAGGGAAAGCGCCGCTCTCGCGCGGGATCTCGAAGGCCTGACGGCCGTCCCGGGCCCCGCGCTCTTCTCCGAGCCGGTGTTCCTCGGCGACCATGGTGCGCTCGCGGGAGACGTGCTCTGCGTGGGCGACGCCGCGGGCGTGATCGACCCGTACACCGGCACCGGAATGTCCCTCGCGCTGCTCTTCAGCGACTCCGCGGCGGCGCCGCTCGCCGCATTTCTCGCGGGGAGCCTCGACGCGGAGGGTCTTCGGCGCGAGCATCTTCGGCGCCACCGCGAGATCGCGGACCGACGCTTCTTCTACTCCCGCCTCTTCCGGCCGTTCTTTTCGGGCGGCGCCCTCTCGCGCCTCATTCATCCGGCGGCGGCGCCCCTCGCGCGTTGGGCCGCGAAGGTCACCCGGGGAAAACCGCTGCGCTAACGCCGGCGCGCGGCCTTTTTTCGCACCGGGCGCTTCTTTCCGGCCTTCGGGAACAGTCCCGTGCGGATCGTCTCGATCTGTGAGAGGTGAATGCGGTCGTGACCCGCGTACGTCGCCACGGTGTAACGGATCGATTCTTCGCCCCGTTCGGCGTGAAGACCGACGCGGTCCCACGCCTCCTCCGGCAGGCGATCGAGGAGCCCGAGATTCACCGCGCGCGCCATCGCGAAGTCGTCGACCAGCTCGGCCGCCTTGGCGTTCAACGGACCGAGGCGCTCGACGAATGCGTCCTGGTCGTACCCCATCAGCGCGGGACGGTCGTGCGCGGCAATGAATCGGTAGCGGCTTCCGAGGATCACCTCGCCGTCCGCGAGGTGCGCGACGATCTCCTGGATGCACCACTTGCCGGGCGCGGGTCTTGCCCGGAGCTGCTTTTCCGAGAGCCCCCGGAGGAGCTTCCGGATGCGGTCCGGCGTCTCGGCCATCACCGCGACCGGATCGTCGTCACCGAGGGCGACCGCGTAGCGGGAAGGCACGACGGGTCCTGGAGCGGCCATGGGTCCTCCTCAGCGGATTGCGTTTGCGATCTCTGCGGCCGAAAGGGGTTCTCGACTTCGCAGCCGGATGTTTCCGCCCGTCCGCCACGCGATCCAGTAGGGCGCCTTCTCGATTCCCGACTCTTTCGCCCACTCTCCGTGCGGGTCGAAAACGACGGGCCTGCGGATTCCCCGCGCCCGCTTGACCGCCTCTTTCACGGGCTCCTCGCCGAGCACGATGAAGCACTCGATCCTCTGCTGCTCGAGCTCGCTCGCGAGCTTGATCGCGTCGGGGAGAGCCTCCTGCGAACCCTTGCCGATCGTGGGCGTCAGATACACGGCCGCACAGCCCGGCGGCGCACAGCTGCGGAGAGACACCGCCTCCAAGTTCGACTCGAAACCGGCGTACCTCTGGAGCGCCTGAGGGCCGACCTCACCGACGGGCTTCAGATAGAGCCAGGTCCCCGCGATGGCGGCGAGGATCACGAGGAGGATCGAGGCCCCCGAGGGACCCAACGGCATCTTGCGCTTCTCGAACCGGAAGCGGGACGTGGTCGCGGTCTGCGAAAGGGGATCGCCGCCCGAAGGGGGGCGGCCGGCGGGTGGCCGCGACGTCGGAGGTGGTGAAGTCGAACCCATGTTTGGTTGATTGTAACGAAGCCGCTCGACTCGTGCCTCTAAGTCATTCGAATCAGGCCACCGGCATCACCTGACGGCGGGCTCCAGCAGCGTGAGCGTACCCGCGTCGCCGTCCAGCTCGGCCATGACGCCAAGCGGAAGCGTCGCCTTGTCGGGGACGTGGCCGAAGACGAGGTTCGCGACGACGGGAATCCCGAGCTTGCCGAGGCGGTCCTTGCAGACCTCCTGCCACGTCCACGTGCCCATTCCGGCGAAGCTGGGCTTGTAGTCGCCCGGCGCGCAGTGCGCGAACTTCCCGAGCGCGACGCCCGCGAGGCCCGAGAGCTTGCCCGTCAGGAGGAACTGCGTGAGCCATCGGTCGATGCGGTACGGATCCTCGCCGACCTCCTCGAGGAAGAGGATGCGGCCCTTCAGCTCCGGCTCGAACGGCGTCCCTACGAGCGTCGAGAAGACGCTGATGTTCCCCCCCACGAGGCGACCCTTTCCCTTCCCGGGAGCCAGCTTGTAGATCCAGTTCTCGCGATCGACAAAGACCTCGCGCGGCGGACCCTTCGGGGCGGGTGGCTCGGCGATGCGGCCCGCGGGCTGCGCACGCATGAGGACTTTCTTGAACGAGGCGAGCGTGTATTCCGTTTGCTGCTCGCCACCGAGCGGGCCGTGGAACGTCACGAGGCCCGTGAGCCGGTGGATCGCGTTCAGGAGCGCCGTAGTGTCGCTGTACCCGCAAATGATCTTCGGGTTCTTCTTGATCGCCTCGTAATCGAGGAGCGGGAGGATGCGCGAGGCGCCGTAGCCGCCACGCAGGCAGAAAATCGCGTTCACGGACGGGTCGAGGAACGCCGCGTTCAGGTCGGCCGCGCGATGCTCGTCGGGCCCCGCGAGGTAGTAGGTCGTCTCCCCCGCGTGCGGGAAGAGCTTCGGCTTGAAGCCGAGCGCCTTCACGATCTCGGTGGCGACCTCGTTATCGATGAGTCCCTGGCCCGGGGACGACGGCGCGACGAGCGCGACCGTCATCCCGGGCTGGAGCGCCTTCGGGAAGACCGGCTCGGGCGGCTTTTCCGCGTACTTCTGGAGCGCGGCCTGCGCGGAGAGCGGGAAACCGGCGATGAGAGAGGCGAACGAGACTTCCTCGAGGAACGTGCGTCGGCTGGTCGGCATGGGCCGGATTCTAGGCCGGTGCTGTTCCCAGACGGCCCCGGATCAGCACGCGAATCGCCGAAAGGACGAGCAGCGCGGCCCCGAAGGTCCCGACGATGGCCGCTCCGGTCGGCAGGTCGAACTGGAACGAGAACCACACTCCGAGCGCCGACACGACAGCTCCCATCGTCCATCCGATCGCGAGTCTCGGCCCGAGCCGCTCGGCAAAGAGCATCGCGGTCACCGAGGGCACGATGAGGAAGCAGAAGACGAGAAGCACGCCGGCGATCGCGACCGACGACGTCACGACGAATCCGAAGGACATATAGAAGAGGAAGTCCCACCACCGAATGTTCAGTCTCTGTCGCTCCGCTTCCGGCTCGTTCATCGAGATCAGGAGGAATTGCCTCCGGAAGATGTAGTGAAACAAGCCCACCAGTGAATAGAGAAGCGCGGTCTTCGCCAGCTCCCTCCATGTCACCGAGAGGATGTTGCCGACGAGCATTTCCTTCAGGTGCTCCGTCTCCTGCGTCGCTTTCGACATCACGAGGATGGCGACCGCCGCCGATACCGCGTAGACGATGCCGATGATCGCCTCCTGCGGGATGCGGGTCTTACGGTGGACGCGCGACATCGCGAAGATCGCGGCTCCCAGGAACGTGAAGCCGAGGGAGAAGAGATAGGCCGTCGACGAGTGCAGATCGTATCCGGCGAGATACGCGACCGTCGTGCCGAGAGCCGCGATTTGCGCGAGCGAGAGGTCCACGAAGATGACGCCCCGCTCGACCACGTGAACGCCGAGATAGGCGTGGATTCCCGTGAGGATGAGGCTCGCAACGAAAGCGGGAAGCAGGATCTGAAGGATCGTCATCCGTCTATCTCTTTGCCTTATTGGCAGCGACGAAGGCGTCGATGTTGTGATCGAAGAGCGAGAAGTAATCTTTGATCTCCGAAATCCCGCCGACCGACGGATAGAACGTGACCACCTGGGCGCCCGTCTTCTCTCCGATGTACTTCGGCGTCTTGCTGTCGAAGTAGGGTTCAATGAGGATCACCGGGATCTTCTGCGCCTGGATCAGGTTGATGATCTCGAGCGTGTGAGAGGGCGAGGGCGGAATGCCGGGCTTCGGCTCGATGTGCCCGGCGATTGCGAGCTTGAAGTACTTGGCGAAGTTCGGCCAGGAGTCATGGAAGGTCACGACCTTCGTCCCCGAGTAGGGACCCATCTTCGTGTTCCATTCCTTCTCTTTCTGAGTCAGACGCGCTTCGAAAGCGGCGAGGTTCGTCTCGAAGGCGGCCTTCCCGGAGGGATCGAGCTCCGACAGCTTCTGGGCGATGGCCCGGGCCATCACGCGGCCGTTTTCCGGATCGGTCCAGTAGTGCGGGTTCCCGTACGGATGCACGTCGCCCATCGCGCGGGTGACCTGCTGCGTCGGCCGCTGGAGGATGTCGCAGCCGATCGAAGCATCCAGATATCCGGCGTTTCCCGGATGAATCTTGTCGTTGCGGCTCTGGTCGATCAGCGGCGGCAAGTATCCGATCTCGAGCTCGAGGCCGGCGACGATCAGGACGTCGGCGCGGGAAAGCTTCAGGATGAAGGAAGGCTTGGCGTCCACGAAATGCGGGTCCTGATATCCCTTCGCCAGCGCGTATGTTTCTATCCGGTCGCCGCCGATCGCGTCCGCGATCGAGGCGAAGTCCTGGAGGGACGTCACCACGTGCACTTTCGCCAGGAGAGGCGAGGCGAAGGAAAGGATCAGGGCAGCAAGGAGGGTCTGGGTTTTCGTCATCGACATTTCCTCAGAACGGATGCGCGCCGTGCGCACCGATCGCAAATTGCACCTGGAGAAGAAGCTCGTTGGCTGTGTAGATTTCCGGCGCGCCCGGATGGCCTTCGTAGCGTCGGCGTCGGAACTCTCCGCGAACCTGTGAGAACTCGCTCGGCCAGAAGGTCAGGGTGGCGGCGACGCCGGTGTCGCGCTTGGCGGAGTCATCCGCATGGTCGGATGACTCGACGCGCGCTCCGGTGAACCAGCGTTTGGAGAGCTGGTACTCGCCCGAGACGAACCACCCTCGCGCGGTTTGGAGGCCGGAGGGCTGGTCGCGCCGGCTGCGAAAAAGCTCCCCCCTCAGAGAGGCGGATCGGTAGCTGCCGTGCGCGAGCGGCTTCCAGCGAAACGTCGCGTCGATCGCCTCGAGGCGCGTCACCGCGTCCGGGGCCGTTCCGTTCGGGCCCTGCCCGTAAGAGAAACCGAGGTCGAGGTTCGTGGAGTCGCTCAGGTCGCGGAAGATCCGGTAATGCCCGTTATAGGCCAGATCGCTCCTCTTCTGGGCGACGAACAGTCCGGCCGAATCCCCCCGGAAGACCTGTGCGGTGATCTCCGAGAACGTGTCTCCGGGCAAGGGCACGAGCTTGGCGAGTGACACGCCGGTTCCAATCCACCCCTCCTCGCCTCCCAGGAGGTTGACGATCGGGAGGGGCGCATCCGGCCACGGGAGCACGTGCAGGTGAAGGGTGTTGATCTTGCCGAACGACACGCGCATCCGGCCGACCTTCGCGAGGAGGCCCGCGGGCAGAGAGGTTAAGGTCAGGAAGCCCTCTTCCACCTCGACGCCCTGCTCGCCGAAGGAAAGGAAGAAATCGGCTCGCCCGTATGGGTCGACGATCGCCTGGATGCCGACCTCCGATTCCCGCAGGTTCGCGTTGGGGAGGTCCTCCACCTGGTTCTGGCCGGCGACGGCAAGGAAGTTCCCAATCACCGAGATGCTGGGGTTGAAGTAGTTCGTCGCCTGGCTGCCGACGCTTCCCGCCTGTGGTGGTGGACTGTCGGGCGGAGGCGTCGCGGGGGGAGCATCGGTCTGCGCGGCGGCCGGATGCGCCGCGAGCAGGGAAAGAGTAAGAAGAAACAGCGTTTTCCGCGGCGATGAGCGAATGGTCATGTTTTCGAGCCTCCCTGAGCGTTGAATCTGGGGAGGCCGAAGCCTCCCGACCGTGGACGAAGCGAAAACTCGTCTACGCGGTCAGGGAAGGAGGAGAACGGCCGGAAAGGTCCGGAAGCACGGACGCGGGGGCCCGCCGCTCGACGCGCGTCTCGTGGACGGCGCACAGGACGCGGGGCACGAGAAAGACGGGTGCGGAAGCGGGCGGCGTCACGTTCGCGACGGCGCATGCCGCGCACGCGTGCTCATGCTGCGGAACGAAAGGCGCGTGCGCGGGATGGTCGGGCGCGAAGAGCTGCGTCCCCTGCGAGAGGATCTCCAGGCCGTCGACGTGGCCGAAGGCCCCGCCCAGCACGAAGGGGGACAGGAGGATCAGGACGAGAAAGCGAAGGAGCGGCCTCTTCACGGCGGAGCCTAGTCTATCCCTTCGTCCTTTCGAGAGGGCTCAGGGGCCCGGCTTCGCGTCGTAGTGCTGGAGGGCCACGCTCTCCTCGTCGTAGACCTCGAAGATGGGCAGGAGCTGCGAAAGGTGCAGGCTCTTCCGGACCCGTTCGTGCAGATTCAGGAGCTTCAGCTTCGCGCCGAAGCGCTCGCTGACCTTCAGGCTGGCCACGAGCTCGCCCGTTCCCGCGCTATCGACACTCGTCACTTCGGAGAGATTGAGGAGGATCTTCTTCCACCCCTCGGCGAGGAGCTCGTTCACGACGTTGCGGAGGATCTCGTCGCCGACTCCCGCGAGAAGCTTCCCCTGAAGATCGACGATCACGACGTCCTTCGCCTTGCGGACTTCCACGTGCATAGGGCAGATCGTACCGCGAAGACGCAAAGCCGCGAAGCTGGCAGAATCGCGCCCTCATGAGCCCATCGACTCTCCACGACGGCCTCGAGGCGCTGCGCGCCGACCGCGCCCACGAATCCGCCGCTTCGAGCGCGGTTTCACGTCTCGCGTCCGAATTCGGAACCCCGCTTTACGTCTACGACCGCGAGACGATCGTTTCGCAGTTTCGTTCCCTCCGCGCGGCGTTTGCGTCCCGCTTCCCGAAGCTCCGCATCCATTACGCCCTCAAGGCCAACGGGAACGGGGCCCTTCTCGCGGTGCTGCGCGCCGAGGGCGCGGCGCCCGAGGTCGTCTCGCTCGGCGAGATCGTGATGGCGCTCCGCGCGGGATGGGCAGGCGACGAAATTCTCTTCACGAGCTCTTCGAAGGGGCCCGAGGAGATCGCGAAGGCGGTCGAGATCGGGGCCGTCCTGAACGTCGACTCGCGCGACGAGCTCGAGCAGGCGGCGACCTCGGCGGCGGCGGCGGGAAAGCGCGTCCGCATCTCGTTCCGTATCAACCCCGGCGTCGATCCCCACACGCTCCATCACATCAACACCGGCATTCCCGAAGCGAAGTTCGGCCTCCATCTCGACGGCGCCCTCGCGCGCGCGGCCTACGCGCGGGCCCGGGAGCTCCCTTCGGTCGCGATCACGGGCATTCACTGCCACATCGGCTCTCAGATCATGAAGACGGACGGCTACGTCGCAACGGCGCGAAAGATGCTCGCCTTCGTGCGGGAGCTGAAACGGGATTTCGGCCTCTCGCTCGAATTCGTCGACCTCGGCGGCGGGCTGGCGGTGCCGTACCACGATGGGGAGGAGGGACTCGCCCCCGCCGTCCTGGCCGCCGCCCTCGCGCCGGTCTGGAGCGAGGCGATGGCCGCTCTCGGCGGGGACCCGCCGGCCCTCTGGCTCGAGCCCGGACGCTTCTTCGTCGCCCCCTCGGGTTTCCTCGTGACGCGCGTGAATTCCGTCAAGACGACCACGGTCAAGACCTTCGTGAACGTGAACGCGGGATCGAACACGCTCCTTCGCCCCGCGATGTACGCCGCGCACCACCGCGCGCGCGTCGTGGGCGCCTCGGGGGCGCCCGAGATCCTCGACGTCGCGGGCGACGTCTGCGAGACCGGCGACATCCTGGCCGCCGAGCGCCGCCTCCCGCGGCCCCGGGCCGGGGACTTCGTCGTCTTTCTAGACGCGGGCGCCTACGGCTTCGCGATGGCGTCGACATACAACGCCCGGCCGCTTCCGGCCGAGGTTCTCGTCGACGGCGATACGGCGACGCTCATCCGCCGCCGCGGGACGTTCGAGGACCTGTTCCGGGACGAGACGAAATGATGCAACACAAAACTCTCCGCCTGACCGCCGTTCTCGCGGCATCCGCCCTTTTCGCGTCCTGCAGCGGCGGTAATCCGTTTCCTCCCGTGACCGTCGACTTCGGCCAGCTCACGGCGGACCTTCCGCGCGCGATTTCGCTGACGCTCGACGAGAAGATCGGCCAGCTCTTCGTGGTGTCGGCCCGCGGCATCTACATGAGCGAGGAGTCGAAGGAGTTCCAGACGCTGCGCCACCACGTCGTCGACAACCGGGTCGGCGGCGTCATCCTGTTCCGTTCGAACGTCTACGAGGCCGCCGTCCTCGTCGGGAAGCTCCAGGAAATCGCGCGGGTGCCCCTCCTCGTCTCGGCCGACCTCGAGGCCGGTCTCGGGATGCGCTTCGACGACGTGACGTATGGTCCATGGGCGATGGCGATCGCCGCGGCCGGCGATCCGGCGCTCGCCGAGAAGCGCGCGTATGCAACGGCCCGCGAGGCGCGGGCCATCGGCATCGGGCAGGTCTTCGCGCCCGTCGCGGACGTGAACGTCAACCCGGACAACCCCGTCATCAACGTGCGGAGCTTCGGTGAGGACCCCTCCGACGTGTCCCGCTACGTCGAGGCCACCGTGAAAGGGCTGCGGGACGGCGGCGTTCTCGCGACCCTCAAGCATTTCCCCGGGCACGGGGACACCGACGTCGACACGCACCGTTCCCTCGCGATCAGCACCGCCGACCGCTCCCGCCTCGAATCGGTCGAGCTCGTGTCGTTCCGCGCGGGCATCAAAGCGGGCGCCGAGGGCGTCATGGTCGCGCATCTCTCGGTCCCCGTCCTCGACGCGACGCCCGCGCCAGCTCTCGCGGCGCCTCCCCGGAGCCCGAATGCCGTTGGAGAGAACGTCGAGGTCGAGACGAAGGGCACGATGCCCGCGTCCCTGTCCGAGCCCATCGTCACCGGAATCCTCCGCAAGGAGCTCGGATTCGCCGGCCTCGTCGTGACCGACTCCATGCAGATGGGTGGAATCATGTCGCATTTCGCGGCCGGCGAAGCCGCGGTGCGCGCGATCCTCGCGGGATCGGATCAGGTCCTCATGTCGATCGACACGGACGCCGCGATCGCGGCCGTGCGGGACGCCGTCAAGTCGGGCCGGATCACCGAGGCGCGCCTCGACGAGTCGGTGAAGCGGATCCTCGACGCGAAAAAGAAACTGAAACTCTACGATGGCCGGATTCCTTTCGTGGGCGGCCTCGCGAAGATCGTCGATACGCCGTCCATCCAGGCGCTCGAGGCCGAGATCGCGCGGCGTTCGCTCACGCTCGTGCGCGAGGAGAAGGGAGTGCTGCCGCTGCAGAAGGGCGCGAAGCTGCTCTCGCTCGTCATCGCCGACGAAGCGTCCCTGAACGGCCCCGCCGGCCCCCTCGCGGCCGATCTGAAGACACGCGTTCCATCCGTGAAAACGGTGCGTCTCGACCCCCGTTCGACGCCCGAGGAGACGAAAGCCGCCGTCGACGCCGCGAAGGACGCCGACGTGGTTCTCGTGTCGCTGTTTGTGAGGACCCGCTCGGGTCAGGGCAAGATCAACGTGCCCGAGCCAGGCCGCAACGCACTGGCTCAGATTCTCGCTTTCGGCAAGCCCGTCGTCGCGGTCTCGTTCGGAAGCCCCTACCTGCTGCGCGATCTCCCCGACCTTCCCACCTACCTCTGCGCGTGGGGCGGCCAGGACGTCAGCCAGGCGGCCGCCGTGCAGGCGCTCTTCGGCGAGACGGCGATCGGCGGGAGGCTTCCGATCACGATCCCCGGCGTCGCGAAGCGCGGGGACGGGATTTCAAGGCCTGTCGCGCCCCGCTGAGGGAAGAAAATCTTCAATAATCCCCGCATGAGAACACTCCGCTGGCTTCTGCTCGCGTGCACGGCCTGTGCGTCCCTCTCCGCGTTCGCCTCCGACGTCGACGAGGCGCGCGCGCTGTTCGAGAAGAACCTCGCGGCCATCCAGCGCCGCGACCGCGCGGCCTACCTCGCCTGCTACCTCGACTCGGAACGCCTCGTGCGGACCTCGCCCGACGGCCAGGCCCTCGGTTTCACGGATTTCGAGAAGCAGGCGGGGACGAAGTGGCCCGACACCCTCGAGGCGGCCGACCTCCAGCTCGTTCCCGTCCGTGAGGGGATCGTTTACGGAACGTACCGCTATCGCGTCCGCTACGGCGGGGACGAGCACGCCGGCATCTCCGAGCGGCTCTTCGTGAAGACCAAGAAGGGCTGGAAGATCGCCGTGACATCCGCCTTCGAAGCCCCGCCCGGCACGCCCCCGCCGCCCCGCGCCTTCACGTGCGCGACGCTCCTCGACGGCACCGGGGGTCCCCCCGTGAAGGACGCGGTCGTCCTCGTGCGCGGCGGCAGGATCGATTGCGTCGGCACGCGCGCGGCCTGCCCGGTTCCACCCGGCGTCGCCCGGACGGATCTCACGGGTGCGTTTCTCGCGCCCGGACTCATCGACGCGCACGTCCACTTCGCCCAGACCGGATGGGCCGACGGGCGGCCGGACGCCTTCGACGTGCGCGCGAAGCACCCCTATGAAGACGTTCAGAAGGATCTTCGCGCGCGGCCCGAACGCTTCTTCCGCTCGTACGTCTGTTCCGGCGTCACGAGCGTCTTCGATGTCGGCGGCTACGCATGGTCGCTGGACCTTCCGGCGCGCGCGGAGAACGACACACTGGCGCCGCGCGTTCGCGCCGCCGGGCCGCTTCTCTCGACGATCGACTTCTGGCTGAACCTTCCGGGCGAGAGGCAGTTCATCTTCCTCAAGGACGCGGAGTCCGCGAAGACGGGCGTCGCGTACCTGGCGTCGCGGGGCGCTCAGGCCGTCAAGGTCTGGTACGTCGTCACTCCCGACCGTCCCGTCGAGGCGTCCGAGGCGGCCGTCCTCGCGGCCGGCGCCGAAGCGAAGAAGCAGGGCCTGCCGCTCATCGTCCATGCGACCGGCCTCGCGGAGGCGAAGGTCGCTCTCCGGGCGGGGGCCTCGCTCCTCGTCCACGGCGTCTCGGACAAGCCGGTCGACGACGAATTCCTCGATCTCCTGAAGAAGAGCGGCGCGATCTACAACCCGACGCTCGTCGTGATCGACGGCTACGTCGCGCTCGCGAAGGCCGCCGCGGCGGGCGCCGCCCTGGCGTTCGACGACCCGAACGGGTGCGTCGACCCGGCAACGCGCGCGCGGCTCGCCGCGACGCCGGAGATCGACGCGGCGAGCGTCGCGTCGAAGGTCCACGACCGCGAGGTCCGAACGGCCGAACGGAACGCCGTCGGCCGCGCGAACCTCAAGCGAGTCTCTGGCGCCGGCATCCCGATCGCCATGGGCACCGACGCCGGCAACCCGGGAACGCTGCACGGCCCGTCCGTGTACGCCGAGATGGAAGCCATGCAGGCCGCGGGAATGACGCCGATGGAAGTCCTCGTCGCCGCGACGAAGGGCGGCAGCCGCGCGCTCTCTCGCGAGAAGGAGATCGGCACGGTCGAGAAAGGCAAGCGCGCCGACCTCGTCGTCTTCGCGAAGGATCCCGCCGCCGACATCGCGAACGCCCGCTCCGTGAAGGGCGTCGTGCGCGGCGGCGTCTATCGCACGAGCGAGGAACTGCGCGCGATCGTGGCCGCGGAAGGGGCGGACAGGCCGTGACCGCGGGGCTTTTCGCTATTGTCCTCGCGGCCGTTCAAGCGGCTGTCCTCGCGGTCACGCCTCCCGCGGCCGTGAAGATGTCGGCCGAGCGCCTCGCCCGCATCGACGCGGTGGTCGCCGAGTCGATCGCGAAGAAGGAATGCCCCGGCGCCGTCCTGGTCGTCGGCCGGCACGGAAAGGTCGTGTTCCGGAAGGCCTACGGCCATCGCGCCGTCGTCCCCTCCGTCGAGCCGATGACCCTCGACACCGTTTTCGACCTCGCCTCGCTCACAAAGGTCGTCGCGACGACGACGAGCGTCATGACACTCGTCGAGGACGGCAAGGTCCGCCTCCAGGACCGCGTCGCGAAGCACATCCCCGAGTTCGCATCGGGTGGGGGCGCGCGGGACCAGGTGACGGTGGAAGAGCTCCTGACGCACCGCGCGGGCCTCGCGGCAGACGATCCGATGGCTCTCTATGTCGGATCGGCGAAAGAGATCTTTGAAAGGAAATACCGGCAGCCTCTCGCGAGCGCGCCCGGCGCGCGCTTCGTGTATTCGGACGTGGGGTTCGAAGTGTTGGGCGAGCTGGTGCGCCAGGTTTCCTCTCTTCCACTCGAAGAATTCGCGCGTCAGCGCGTCTTCGTTCCCCTCGGGATGAAGGACACGGAATTCCGGCCCGGCGGGCACGGCCGGGTGCCCCTCTCGCGCATCGCTCCCACGGAGCGCATCAACGGCGAGATCCGCCGGGGGGCCGTCCACGACCCGCGCGCGTATGCCCTCGGCGGCGTCGCGGGGCACGCGGGCCTCTTCTCGACCGCGGACGACCTCGCGACGTTCTGCGCGGCAATGCTCGCGGGCGGCGGCGGCGTTCTTTCGCCCGCTACCGTCGCCGCGATGACGCGCCCGCGCTTTTTCGGCGACGAGAACCTTCGGGGCCTCGGCTGGGACGTGGCGACGAGCTTCTCGTCGGTCCGGGGCGACCTCTTCCCGCTCGGATCGTACGGGCACTCGGGCTGGACGGGCACGTCGCTGTGGCTCGACCCCGTGACGGACACGTTCGTGATCCTCCTGACGAACCGCAACCACCCGGACGAATCCGGCAACGTCATCCCGCTCCGCGGCAAGATCGCGACGCTCGTCGCGGCCGCGATCACGGACGGGAAGCCGGAAGAGCTTCGAATGGCTTCGGAATCGACCGCGCTCCTTGCGGCGGTGGGTGCCACGCGGTCGAGCCCGAGGAGCACGAGTGCGGCTGCGGCGGCGCGCGTCGTGGGTGAGGTCCGGCCCGGCATCGACCTACTCGAAGAATCCTCTTTCAAGGCGCTCGCAGGAAAGCGCGTTGCCCTTCTGACCAACCACACCGGTCTCACGCGCGATGGCCGCTCCACCATCGACGTGCTCAATTCTCCGAAGGCGCGTTCGGCGGGTGTGACCCTTTCGAAGCTCTTCTCCCCAGAGCATGGGATCCGCGGCGCGCTGGACGAGAAGGTGTCCGACTCCGTCGACGAGAAGACGGGCCTTCCCGTGCGGTCGCTCTATGGCGACACGCCCGAGTCGCGGCGGCCTCGTCCCGAGGATCTCGCGGGCCTCGACGCCGTCGTCGTCGACCTGCAGGACGCGGGCTGCCGCTTCTACACGTACCTCACGACGCTCGGCTACGTCCTCGAGGAGGCCGCGAAGGCGAAGGTGAAGGTCGTCGTCCTCGACCGGCCGAACCCGATCCGGTCGGACGTCGTGGAAGGACCGCCCGCCGACGCGGACGCGCTCACGTTCGTCGCGTACCACCCGATTCCGATCCGCACGGGGATGACGATTGGCGAGCTCGCCGGCCTCTTCAACGCCGAGAAGCAGCTCGGTGCGGACGTCACGGTCGTGAAGATGGCGGGCTACTCCCGCGATCTCTGGTACGACGAGACGGGCCTTCCGTGGGTGAACCCGTCGCCGAACCTGCGCTCCGTCACGGAGGCGGCGCTCTATCCCGGGATCGGCCTCCTCGAGACGACGAACGTCTCCGTGAGCCGCGGCACGGACGCGCCGTTTGAGCAGTTCGGCGCCCCGTGGATGGACGGCGCGCGCGTCGCCGCGACGCTGAACGCGCGCGGAATCCCCGGCGTGCGCTTCACGCCCGTCACGTTCACGCCAGCGTCGTCCGTCTTCAAGGGCGAGAGGTGCTCGGGCGTGCGGATCACCGTCGTCGACCGCAACGCATTGAACGCCGTCGCGCTCGGCTTTCACGTCGCCACAGCGCTCCGCGACCTGCACCCGAAGGACTGGAAGAGCGAGCGGCTCTCCCGCCTCCTCGTGAACGCCGCCGCCCTCGCCCGCTTCCAGCGCGGCGAGACCGCCGGCGAGATCACGGCCGCGTGGGCGGCGGGCGCGATGGAGTTCGAGAAACGCCGGGCGGCGTTCCTGCTCTACTGACGCCGAGCCGGAGGCGGACGTGGCGCCGCCGAAGGTGCAGCGCGGCGAAAATCATGGCCCGAACTCTATGCCGGGCGGGCCATCCTCGTCTTTTCCGGAATCGGGAGCTCCGCCGCGGGAGGGGGAGCCAAAGACAGGGCCACCGCCGGCGCCGGGCGCGGCGCCACGCGGCGCACGAAGGGCCGCATGGACTCCCACTCGGCCAGGATGCGGGCCGCGACGGCGCTCCCCGTCCTCTCGAGGTGGGCTCCGACGAGCGGCAGGAGGATCTCCTCGTCCGCCGCAGTGAGGGCCTCGACCGCGACGAGCTCCGTGTTGCAGCGCGAGGCG
>Ga0208587_1000010_pt1 | contig 138947 bp, 122 predicted proteins | sample NGESurdeep092012_7_FD_184472 | JGI IMG/M metagenome (GOLD analysis project Ga0208587, IMG submission 184472) | Arctic peat soil microbial communities from Barrow, Alaska - NGEE Surface sample 210 deep-092012 (SPAdes) | ecosystem: Environmental > Terrestrial > Soil > Wetlands > Peat ...
TGAACCCCTCGACCATCTCGTCCTCCCTTTCTTCCGGGGGCCGATCGAGGGGGGTCAGTTTTACTGGCGTAAGGGGGTCAGTTTACGTGGCGCCTGACAATGGCGGGGGGTTCCGATACGAAGTGCCTTCGCCGGCGCCGATTTCGAAGAACAGTCGCTCAACATGGGGATCGCGCATCGACGTGTGGTGGTCCTCAAAGGATACTGCACGTAGCGGTCGGGCTCGGCCCCTTGCGGACGGGAACCGGATGCGATCGGAGGTTGGCGCCGGCCCCAGCCGGCCTCTACGCGAGCGGCTTCACCGTCCCGCTGGGTCTGATGATCTTGACGAAGGGGGCAGCCTTCCGCCTCTTACGGCCATCCGACGAGGTTCGTAAAACCCCCACCTCAGGCAAAAACCCACTTCTCTCGCCTGAAGAGTTCCATCATGCTGATGCATGACACGTGCAGAGCGCTGCAGACGTCGGGGATGTTAGGGCGGTTCAGGCTGTTCGTAGGCCGCTCGCCGGTGAGCACAGTCAGGCGACGGACCTGCGCAAGGCCGATCACGAACGGATCAGCGGACATGCGGTTCGGGCGGTTATCGATGAGCTTCGGGTACGTCTTGAGGATGGCGCTTGCCGCCGACTGGATCGACGCGTCAAGGGGGACAAATAGAGCCGCTTGGCTCTTCGCCCACTTGTAGGCGTCGTCGAGTTTCGCTTTGAGTTCCTCACGCACCTCATCGGGCGCGACGAGGCGGCCCGCTGAAACCAATTCCGCGAGCCTCTCCCAGACGGCTGGGAACACGTCCTCGGGGTAGTAGCGGAGCCACCCGTCGAGGATTGCGCTCGTGTCGATGGCGTAGCTCAAGGCGGCGGGGTCACACGAATGCAGCGGCCTCAGGGGCGGTATCGCCGACGGCGCGCTCGATCTTCCCGAGGTGGTTGAGGCGGACACTCAAGTAGTCGGACACGTCGCTCGAAGTGATCTTCTCCTGGTAGTAGCCTTGAAGGACTAGGCGGACGTAAAGGCGCCCGGCGGTGCTGAGCGCTTCGCGGTCGGGCGTGACGAATCCGCCCTTCTTCGGCGCGAGCCGAAGTTCCTTGAGAAACTGCCGGCGCTTTGTTTGGTAGAAGTCGGCTGTGGTCCGGCCAACCGTGAGAAGCCGGCGCAGAACCGCCTCGCGGCTGACCTTGAAGTCACGGGCTAGGGCGAGTAGGTCGTCGTCGGGCCACGTCACTCGTCCACCGCCGCGGCGCTGGACGACCGCGTGCCCCAGGAGGGCTGGGCGCGGCAGGAGCGCGGCCGCCGCGACGCCGTTGCAGAAGACTTCAACCTCCTGGTCACTCCGATCGCGGCGTGCCTCTTCCTCCTCAAGGTCGCAAAGCCCTCCGTCGCGGAGGAGCACGTGCGTGAGCTCATGGAAGAGAGTGAAGATGCGACCACGGAGGGAGTCTCTCCGGTTGACCACGATGACCGGGAGCGGAGTATCGGTGATAGAGAACCCGCGCGCCTCTCCGACAGCAACCTTCACCATCTGGAAGACGAGGATGCCGTAGTTTTCCAGGGTACCGCGCCAGGCGTTGAAGGCTTCGCGCTCATCCCTCCAGCCAATCTGCATCTCGAGGGGCACGCCGAGGACTTCGCGGATCCGCGTTGCGACGACCTCGGGGTCGTCGCTGAGCCGTGCAGTAAGAGGAACGCCCGGAAGGGGCTCACCTAACGAGCCGTATAGGTCCAGCGCGATTTCGCGCCGCTCGTATGCCCTCCGGACCTGAAGGTGAAGCGTCGGGCTCTCATTGCCCGCGACCTCGCCAGGAAGGCGACGGTAGTCGTGCATCGGGCGAAACGTGGTGGGCGGGACGTCGAGATAAAACACTGCAATCGGTCGTCGGTAAAGCTTCCCGAGCTTGCGCAGCTGAGCGATCGTCGGGCGTTTCTCCCCCCGCTCCCACGCCTCCAGTCGCTCAAGCTTCACACCGAGCTTCTTCGCCACCTCGGCGTGCTTGAACCCAGCATCTTCACGCGCCCAGACGAGCAGGGCGGGCTTAGCGGCGGCTTCAACCCTTTCGGTCATATATGGGTGCCCGTGGATCACAGGCTAGCACTCTCGCCTACCACGGGCGAGGTCGTCTCCGTCGACTTTCGCGTCGAGGAAGAATGGAGGCAGCCTCGAGGTATCAGGCCGCTTTCCGCTTCGCCCGCTGCTCGAACGCGACCGCTTGCTCGACTTGCTCTTTCGTGAGGTCAAGGTCTCTTGAAACGGCTTCGACGCTGTCGCCCGCCGCAACTCTCCCGCTGATGATTTCCGTACGCACTCGTGTTCCAGTGACGACGGGGTGGCCGAAGGCGATGCGTGGGTCGACGGCGATCGGCCTCTCCGTGTCCGAGACCACGACGGGAAAGAAGCGAATGGGCCCGGTCGCGTCGCGCTCGATTCGTTTGAGGTGTGACTCGAGGAGTTTCTCGATCAGGATCTGCTCGGGTCGGTTCAGGTCGATCAGCTTGCCGAACTTCCGGACGAAGAGATCAACACCGTCCGTCAGAAAATCGACGAAAGCGAGCGGATGAGGCTGGGAATGGTAGCTCGGCAGCGCCTCGAGGGCCCTGCGGATCTGCTGCATCGAGAGGTCGTGCTCGCGCCGAAGGGCGCGCAGGAACTGTGCTTCCATCAGGTTCACGAAAGACAGCATGGGGTTTCCCGCGTCGGGAAGCTCGAGGAGCGCGTCGGCGGTCCTCTGGCCCGCGCGGACCGGATACTTCCGCCCGAGGGCCCAGGTTTGCAGCGTTGCGGGGTTGAGGTCGAGGCAGAGAGAAGCCTCGCGAATCGCGTAGAAGGGGATGTCGCGCGGATCACGGCCCCCGTAGATGTCGTCTTCGGCGGGCGTGTTTAGCGGAAGCCCCATGGTTGGATTATGACCCAGTACCTTCGACGAGTCGGCGAGGCGGTGGGGCGGACGGGGGGCCTACGGGCGAACCTGAGACTTCGCGAGGTTGGCGAGGAGACGGAGGGCCTGGTTGACCGACGATGAATCCCGAAACACCTCGGCGACATCTGGCTCCAGCGTGACGACGACGGAGCCCTTCTTGTACCGCTCGAGGTACTTCCCGCGAACGCCCTGACTGAAGTCATATTCAGCCCGCATTTCTTCCTTTGGCTCGACCTTAGCTCTGCGACTCATATTGCCTTCGATGCTTCGAGAGATTGGAGGCGGCCTTCGCCGGATCCCATTCGAATTCCACTGACGGATTCTAGGGGCCAAACGCCCTTCCCATTGGAGCGGCTCGAACCCGAGCTTCTGGAGTGCAGATGCGAGGGCGTCGCCGTCGACGTTCGCGTCGAGGAAGCGGGGAGGCGCTTCAGAAGCCCAGAGCGAAGAGAAGGGCGGCCCGGATCTCGGCCATACGGTCGCGGCTCAGCGTGGTGATAAGAGCGCCGATTTTCTTCTTGGCTACCGTCTGGATGTGGTCGAGGTTGGCCGCGCAGTCGCGAGGCATGCCTTCGTGGACCGTCAAGACGACTTCCGAGGGGATGTCACGGATCGTCGACGTCACCGGGGCGATCGTCACCTCACCGAGCGCGTCGAGGATGGAGTCACGAGTGAGAATGACGACCGGCCGCCTCTTGTCGGGTGCGGCGAACCGGTACCAGCGAACCTCGCCTCTCCTCACGGTTCGACCCAGGTCTGCTCACGCTCCCAGGCATCGAACTCGCCGCGTCCAACCGGCTTGCGCGCATATCCGTCCCGCTGCTTCTGTTCCAGGCTCCGAACCCGAACGCGCCTCAACGCCTCCCGCAGCGCCTCGCGGGCAAAAGCCGACCGGCTCGTGCCGAGCCTTCGCACGACCCGGTCGACCGCTGTCACCAGCTCTTCATCCAGCGTCATTTGAACCGTCTTCATGACCGATCTCTCATATAGGCCTCGATAGCTATTCTAATCCACATCCGACGAGTCGGCCAGGCGGTGGGGCGAGACCGAGGCCTGGTTACAGCCTTACGCCGCGGTCTTGTGGAAGCGGGACACGGCGAGGCCGATGATCGCGAGCGTGTAAAAGGTGAGCCAGGCGACGGGCTCCCACAGCTCCGTCAGCGGGGCGCCGCGCAGGACGATGCCGCGGACGACCTGGATGAAGTACTTCGCGGGAATCAGGTAGGTGACGTACTGGAAGAACTTCGGCATGCCGTCGATGGGAAACACGTAGCCCGAGAGGAACACGAACGGCAGGAGGAAGAAGAACGACATCTGCATCGCCTGCATCTGCGTCGTCGCGAGCGTCGAGAGGAGCATCCCGAGGCCGAGGACGGCCGCGATGAACATGAGACCGACGAGGTACAGCTCGAGGACGCTCCCCGCGATCGGCACCTGGAAGAGGAAGCGCATGAGGACGATGATGAGCGTGAGCTGGAAGACGCCGATCACGACGAAGGGCGCGATCTTCCCGAGGATGAGCTCGACGCGCGTCACGGGCGTGACCTGGAGCTGCTCGAGCGTGCCGCGCTCCCTCTCGCGCACGATCGCCATCGCCGTGAACTGGATGAGCGTGAACGTGAGGAGGATCGCGATGAGGCCGGGGATGATGAACGTCGCCGTGCGGAGATCGGGGTTGTACCAGGGCCTCACGCGCAGATCGACGGGTGGGCCGGATTCCTTCCAGCCGGCTTTCGCCGCGAGCGTCCGGAGCGAGAGCTGGTTCGAGATCCCGCCCGCGATCGCCATCGCCTGGCTCGCGGTCGTCGTGTCGGAGGCGTTCACGACGAGGAGCGCCTTCGCGGGGGTGCCGCGGTGCCGGTCCTTGCCGTAGTCGTGGTCGATCACGAGGCCGACGGAGGCGTGGCCCGCGTCGATCTCGTGGCGCAGCTCGGCCTCGGAGCTGACGTGCTTGACGATGTCGAAGTACTCGCTCGCCGTCATCTTCGCGACGAGCTCGCGGCTGTCGTACGACTTGTCCTCGTCGAGGACCACCGTCCGGAGGTGCTTGACGTCGTAGTTGATCGCGTAGCCGAAGATGAGGGTCTGGATGATCGGCACCATCACGATCATCCGGAGCGTGATTGTGTCGCGGCGCAGCTGGAGGAACTCCTTGCGGACAAGGGCGAGAAGGTGCGTCATCGTTCCTCCGTCAGGCCGCCACGGCCGCGCCGGAAGGCGCGGCGCTCCGGGCGAGCGATACGAATACGTCCTCGAGGGAAGGCTCGGCGGCCTCCGGCGCGCCGAACCGCGCGAGGAGCCGTGCCGCCGCGCCGGCCTCGCCCGCGCGGGCGACGGCTCTCAGGCGCCGGCCGAAGAGATAGGCGTCCTCGAGGCTCGCGTCGCCCCGCACGGACGCGAGCGCCGCGAACGGCTCGGACGCGAGCGGCACCTCGAGGAGCCTGCCGGCGAGCGCGCCCTTCAGCTCGGGCGGGCTGCCCGCGGCGATCAGTTTCCCGTCGAGGATGAAGCCGAGGCGGTCGCACTGTTCGGCCTCGTCCATGTAGTGCGTCGTGACGAGAACCGTCATCCCGCGCGCGGCGGCGAGCTCGTAGATGAGGTCCCAGAAGAGGCGGCGGCCCTTCGGGTCGACGCCTCCGGTCGGCTCGTCGAGGAAGAGGAGCTCCGGCTCATGGAGCAGGGCCGCCGCGAGCGCGACGCGCTGCCGCTGGCCGGTCGAGAGGTTCTCCGTGAGCTCCCCGAGGAGTGGCTCGAAGCGCAGGCGCGACGCGAGTGCGCCGACGCGGTCGGCGAGACGAGAATGTGAAAGACCATAGATGGACCCGAAAAAGCGCAGGTTTTCCTCGACGGTGAGGTCGATGTAGAGCGAGAACTTCTGGCTCATGTACCCGAGGCGCTTTTTCCAGGCCTCCGTGTCCTTCGCCACGTCGAGGCCGCCGAATCCGGTCGCGGTGCCGGACGTGGGCTTGAGGAGCCCCGTCAGCATCCGGATCGTCGTGGACTTGCCCGACCCGTTCGGGCCGAGGAAGCCGAACACCTTCCCGCGGGAGATCTCGAACGAGACGCGGTCGACGGCGGTGAACGCGCCGAACTTGCGCGTCAGGTTGTCGCAGCGGAGGAGGATGTCCGAAGAGGAAGACGAAGATTTCTTGGAAGGTGAAGAGGGGAGGGGAGTCGGCCGGTCGCTCACGCGGCCAGCCTCGCCATTCTGGTTGCTGAAGAAAACGAAGGCGTCGTCCAGCGTCGGCCCACCGGGGCGGCTGTTGTCGGCCGGACAGGCCGCGAGGATCTCATCGCGCGTCCCGACGGCCACGAGCCGCCCCTCGTCGAGGAAGGCGAGGCGCGAGGCGTACTCGGCCTCGTCCATGTAGGGCGTCGAGACGACGATCGTGAGCCCCTCGTGGTGGAGGGCGTTCAGGACCTGCCAGAACTCGCGGCGCGAGACGGGGTCGACGCCCGTCGTCGGCTCGTCGAGGAGGAGGAGCGCGGGCCGCGTCAGGAGCGCCGCGACGAGCGCGAGCTTCTGCTTCATTCCACCCGACAGCTCGCCCGCGAGGCGCGTCGAGAAGCGGTCGAGACCGACGCGTGAGAGGAGGTCCTTCGCCCGCGCGGCGCTCTCGGCGGGCGGCACGGAGTAAAGCCGGGCCCGGAGCGCGAGGTTCTCGTCCACCGTGAGGTCCTCGTACAGCGAGAAGCGCTGCGGCACCATCCCGAACGGCACGTCGTCGCGCACGGCGCGGCCGGACGTCGGCGCGAGAAGGCCCGCGACGATCCGGAAGAACGTCGTCTTGCCGGCGCCGTCGGGTCCGATGAGCGCGAACATCTCGCCGCGCGCGATCGAGAGATCGATCCCGCGCAGCGCCGGCCGGTCGCCGAAGCTCCGGACGAGCTTTTCGGCGCGGATCACTTCGGGGCGATCTCCACGGCCTTCACGCGCACGTCGGCCGGCTGGCCGGGCACGAGCGGCGCGTTCCAGCCCGCATCGAGGTCGACCTTCGCGGCATACACGAGGTTCACGCGTTCGCGCGGCGTGTCGACCGGCTTCGGCGTGAATTCGGCGTCGGGTGAGATCTCCGTGACCTTCGCGGGAAACACCTTTCCGGGAAGCGCATCGACGGTCACCTCTGCGAGGCTGCCGGGGCGCACCCGTCCGAGCTGCGTCTCGGGAATGAACGTACGCACGTAGAGGCGGTCCGCGAACGCCATCGTTACGGCGGGCTGGCCCGCGCCGAGGAGGAGCCCGGGCTCGGCCATGCGGTGGAGGATGACGCCGTCCGCGGGCGCGCGGATGTCGGCTTCGCGCGCGACGGACTCGGACTGTTTGAGCACTGCGCGCGCGCGCTCCACGTCGACACGCGCCTGCTCGGTCTGCCCCTTCCGGAAGCCCTCGCGGGCCAGGAGCAGCCGCTCTTCGCTCATCTTGAGGCTGGCCTCGGCGCGTTCGAGATTCGCGCGCGCAACGTCGACGTCGCGAGGAATACCCACTTTCTTGGAAAGCAAAATCTGCTGCCGCTCGAGCTCCGGCTTCGCCAGCTCGACTGCGGCGCGGCGGTCAGCGACCTCTTGTTCGGCCCCTTTGATTTCGGCAGTCCGGCTGCCTGTCTTGAGGTCGTTGAAGCGCGCCTCGGCCGACTGCAGCCCTCTCGCGTCCCGCTCCGGCGCGAGCGCGGTCTCCCCGAGGTCGAGGCGGGCGATGAGGTCGCCGGCCTTCACGCGGTCGCCCTCGCGGACCTTCACCTCGACGACGCGGCCGGCGACCTTCGGCGCGAGGTCGACGACGGGCGCCTCGAGGCGGCCGCTCAGGACGACGACGTTCGGGTCGCCGCCGTTGCGGCAGGCGGCCGCGAGGGTCGCTGCGGCCAGGACGGTGAATCGGGTCGCAGGGCGCATGGCGTCTCCTAAAGCGCGGCCGCGGCCGGCCGGGTCTCCGGCACGGGGGCGGCCTCGGGGGCGGGCTTCTTCCTGAGGCGGCGGACGAGGCGGCCTGCCTCCTGCTGGGCGTCGTCGAAGAGAGAGTACGCGACGGGCGTCGCGAGGAGCGTGAGGAGGAGGGCGAGCGTCTGCCCGCCCGCGATGACCGAGCCGATCGCGCGGTTCGTGCCCGCGCCCGGCCCCGAAGAGACGAGGAGCGGCAGCATGCCCGCCACGAACGCGAGGGTGGTCATGAGGATCGGGCGGAGGCGCTCGCGGCTCGCGAGGACGACGGCGGCGTCGCGCTCCATGCCGCGCTCGCGGAGCTGGTTAGCGAACACGATCTGGAGAATCGAGTTCTTCTTGACGACGCCGAAGAGGACGAGGATGCCGAGCGACGTGAAGATGTTCACGCTCTGCCCGAAGATGAGGATCGAGAGCAGCGCGAACGGGATGGTGAGCGGGAGCGCGAGAAGGATCGTGATCGGGTGCAGCCAGCTCTCGAACTGCGCCGCGAGGATGAGGTACATGAAGACGAAGGAGAGCCCGAACGCGAGCATGAAGTTCTGCGCGGCGCGGCCCTGCTCCTTCGACCGGCCGATAAACCGGTAGGTGTAGGACGGGTCGAGGTTGAGCGCCTTCGTCTCCTTCACGAGGAGGTCGAACGCGACCTGCGACGAGAAGCCGGGGTTCATGTTCGCCATGATCGTGACCTGGCGCCGGCGGTTCAGGCGGCGGATCTCCGACGGCCCGACGCCCGCCCGGAACGAGGTCACGTCCTCGAGCGGGACGGCGCCGAGGCGGTTCGAGGGCACGTTGAAGCGGCGGAGGCTCGCCTCGTCGGCCCGGTCGAGCGGCCGCGCGCGGAGATAGACGTCGTACTGTTCGCCCCCGTCGTCGAACGCGGAGACCTTCTCGCCGCCCACGAGGACGCGCAGGGTTTCGGCGACGTCCGCCACGGAGACGCCGAGGTCCGACGCCTTCGAGCGGGCGATCGTCACGCCCAGTTCGGGCTTTCCGAAGATGAGAGACGAGTCGACGTCCACGATGCCGGGCACCTGGGACAATTTCTTCATGAGCGCGTCCGAGACCTTCGCGAGCTGGTTCAGGTCCGGCCCGTTGATGACGTACATGATCTCGGCGTTCTTCTGGCCGCTCGAGAAGGCGTTCACATACGAGACGTCCGTGCGCAGCTTCCAGTCGGCGTAATGGGGGAGGATCTCCTTGCGGACGCGGTCCATGACGCCCGTCTGCGGGAGCTTGCGCTTGTCGGCGTCCACGAGCTTCACGTAGACGGCCCCGAGGTTCGGCGTCTTGGCGTCGTCGCCCCCGACGGTCAGGAGCGCGTACTCGACGCCGGGCAGCTGCCGGACGTCCTTGCTGATGCGGTTCCCGAGGAGCGCGGTCGCCTCGAGAGACGTGCCCTCGGGCGCCCGGAAGTTCACCTCGAACTGCGACTCGTCGTCGTAAGGGAGGAAGTTCTTCGGGACGACCTTGAAGAGGATCGGGACCGTGAGGAGGGCGAGGACGCAGACGAGGACGATGACCCAGCGGTGCGCCATCGACCACTTGAGCATCGCCATGTAGGTGCGGTCGATGACGGCATAGAACCCGCGGGACTTGGACTTCTCCTTCTCTTCTTTCCTCTTGAGGAACCGCGCCGACAGCATCGGCGTGAGGGAGAAGGAGACGAGGAGCGAGACGAGGATCGCGAACGCCATCGTGAGGCCGAACGAGTTCATGAACCGGCCGACGATGCCGCCCATGAACGCGACGGGGAGGAACACGGCTACGAGCGAGAGCGTTGTCGCGAGGACGGCGAGGCCGATCTCCTTCGTCGCGTCGATCGCGGCCTGGAAGGGCATGACTTTCTTCTCCTCGATGAACCGGAAGATGTTCTCAAGGACGACGATGGCGTCGTCGATCACGATGCCGACCGCGAGCGTCAGCGCGAGGAGGGTCAGGACGTTCAGGGTGAAGCCCATCGCGTACATGAGCGCGAAGGTCGAGATGACGGATGTGGGGATCGCGATCGCCGCGATGAGAGTCGCCCGGAGGTTGCCGAGGAAGAGGAGGACGACGAGCGCCGCGAGGAAGCCGCCGAGGATGAGGTGCTCCTGCACGGTGTCGACGGCCGCCTTGATGAACTGCCCCTGGTCGCGGACGATCTCGGTCGTGTAGCCCGCCGGAAGCTGGGGCGCGATCTCGGCGAGGCGCGCCTTGAGCGCGTTGATGACCTCGACCGTGTTCGTGCCCGACTGCTTGCGCACGGAGAGGACGACCGTGGGAACGCCGTCCTTCGAGGCGGCGCGCTCGGCGTCCTCTTCGCTGTCCTCGACCTTCGCGACGTCCCCGACACGCACGGGGAGCCCGCTCTTCTGCGTGATGAAGATCTGCTCGAACTCCTTCGCGTTCGCGACGCGCCCGTAGACGCGGACCGTCGCCTCGTTCGCGCCGCTTTTCAGCGTGCCGCCGGGCATCTTCACGTTCTGCGTCTGGAGCGCGCGCCGCACGTCCACCGCCGTGAGGCCGTAGGCCTTGAGGCGCTCCGTGTCGAGCCGCACGTTGATGCGGCGCGAGCGCCCGCCGAGGATCGTGACCTGGCCGACGCCGTTGACGGACTCGATCTGGCGGCGGAAGACCTTGTCGGCGAACTCGGTCGTCTCGCGCAGCGTGCGGGTGCCCGAGAGCGCGATGGAGAGGACGGGCGTCGCGTCGGGGTCGAGCTTCTCGACGATGGGCTGGTCGATGTCGCGCGGCAGCTCCGCGAGGACGCGGTTGACCTTGTCGCGGACTTCCTGCGCCGCGACGTCGACGTTCTTCTCGAGGACGAACGTCACGAACACCTGCGAGATGCCCTCGGCGGAGACCGACTGAAGGTCGTCGATACCCGCGATCGTGTTGATCGACTCCTCGATCTTGTCCGTGACCTCGGTCTCGACCTCCTCGGGCGCGGCGCCCGGCAGCCGGGTGATGACCGCGACGACGGGGAAGTCGATACGCGGGAAGCGGTCGACGCCGAGGCTGGTGTAGCCGACCCCGCCGACGACGACGAGGGCGATGATGAGGACCGACGCGAAGACGGGCCGGCGGACGCAGAGACGGGCGAGGGCCTGCACGGTGTGGTTTCCTTTCGCCGATCAGTTGGGCCGGACGACTTCGAGGCCGTCCGTGAGGCGGCGGTCGGGGCTGACGACCACACGATCACCCTCCCCGAGGCCCGAGCGCACTTCGATCGCGTCGCCATAGTGGTCGCCCAGCGCCACGATGCGCTCGGCGACCCGCTGGGAGGAGAGCACGAAGACGTGCGAGACGCCCGAGTCCGTGAGGACCGCGGCGGAGGGCACGAGGAGCGTCTTTTCGGACTTCGGAAGCGCGAGACGTGCTGTCACGAACAGGCCGGGCTTCAGGAGGTGCTGCGGATTTGGCACGACCGCCTCGACGACGAGCGTCCGCGACTCAGAACGTAGCGAGGGGCCGATGTAGCGCACCGTGGCGTCGAATGCCCCATCCGGGAACGACTGCACGCTGAGCTTGCCTTTCTGTCCGATCTGGATGGCGGACACGGCCGACTCGGGGATCGCGAGCTCGGCGCGGAGAGGGTCGATCTTCACGAGGCCGCAGATCGCCTGGCCGCGCTTCACGAAGGCGCCCGCGGAGACCTTCTTCTCCGTGACGACGCCCGCGAACGGCGCGCGAATCACGCAGTCGGTGAACGCCTTCTCGGCGAGAACGAGCGCGGAGCGGTTGAGGTCGCGATCGGTCTCCTTCCGCTGGTTCTCGGACTTCGCGACAACCTGCTTCAGCCGGAGCTCGGCGTACCTTACGTATTCGGATTCGGCCCACGCGAGGTTCGCGCGCGCCTGGTCGAGCTGCGCCTTCGCCTCGCGGTCGTCGAGGGTCGCGAGGACGGCGCCCTTCTCGACGTAGGTCCCGCGTTCCACGCGGACGCTCGCGACGTTCCCGTCGCGCTCGGACGCCACGTCCGCCGATTCGTCCGCGGTGAGGGCGCCCGTGACCTCGAGGACGCGCGGGAGAACACGGCTCTCCACGGCGGCGGCCCGGACGGAGATCGGCGCGGGCGCCGGCACCGCCGCGGTCACGCGCCCGTTCGCGTTCCGCGAGCAACCGGCGGCGGCGAGCGCCCCGAGGGCGGCGAGAGAGGCCGTGAGAATCGGAGAAATGTTCGATCGGGCCATGTTCACTTTTCCCCTTCGGCCCTGAAGGCCGGAGCGTCGTCCCGGATCTCGATGTGGCGCTCGTCGAGAAGGATCCCCGTGGAGCGCGCGAAGTCGGTCAGGGCTTTGCGGTAATCGGTGAGCGCGGCGGTCTCGGTGAGAGCGGCCTGCGCGAGCTCGTTCTGGCGGGTGAGGACGAAGAAGTTCGTCGACAAGCCGACGCCGTAACGCTCCTGCTCGGCGCGGAGCTGCGTTTCGGCGGCCTCGCGCCCCGCCTTCGCAGCCTCGATGCGCGCGGCCGCCGTCTCGAGCGTCAGCGCGGCATTGCGCACGTCGACGGCGACGCGCTGCTTCTGCTGGGAAAGCGTCGTCAGGGCCTGGCCCTTCTGCGCCTTCGCGATGGCGGCGTCGCCGCGGGCGGCGCGGTTCAGGATCGGCACCGAGACCGAGACTCCGATCGACGCGTCGGGGAATCGTCCCTCTCCGATCGTGCCCAGCGAGCGCCCGAGGCCGCCGTTCAGCGCGTCCGGCACGACGACGGGCTGTCCCGTGAAGCCGATCGCGGGCACGTTCGGGTTCAGGTCGCCCGCGAGGCCGCGGCGCCCGTACGAGGCCACGAGGTCGACCTGCGGAAGGATCCGGCTCCGAGCGAAGGCGACGTCCACGTCGCGCTCGGCGACCCGGGCCGAGGCCTCGGCGATCTCGGGCCGGCGGGTGTCGGCCTCCTTCAGCGCGGCCGCGAGGTCGATGCGGCGGAGGTCGGTTTCCGGCTTGTCGGAGGGGAGCAACCTCTGGTTCCACACGGCGTCGTTCTCGTCGTCGAGGAGGAGAAGCTTGAGGAGAAGCTCGGCGCGGCGCGCGGACTCCTGCGATGCGTAGAGGTCGCCCTTGCGGCGCTCGAGCTCGGCGACCGGCTGCGAGATCTCGGACTCGGCGAGCGTGCCGACCTCGATCTTCGTCTTCGTGTCGTCGCGCTGGTCCCCGGCGAGCTTCACGCTGGCCTCGCGCACGAGGACGTCGCGCCCGGCCGCCACGAGCGACCAGTACGCGCGTTCGACGGACGCCACGGTCTCGGTCACGGTGCGGCGCAGGCTGGCCGATCCGCGGTCGCGGTCGATCCGGGCGATACGCAGGGCCCGCCGCGCCGGATCCAGGGAGAGCCCCTGGAGGAGCGGCTGGCGAAGGTCGATGCCGACGGAGGTGCTCCACGCGGGGGACAGGATCGCAATGAAGTTATTCGTGAGATCGCGCGATCCGCTCGCCGACACGTTCACCGTGGCGCCCGTCGGGAGGAGCTGGCCGATGCTCGCCGAGGTGGCGAAGCCCTCGGCCGACGGCGCGATTTCGCCCGCCGGCGCACCGGACAGGAGCGAGTTCACGGGATCCGTGTGGTTGCGGTAGCGCGCGTCGAGGTGGAAGGAGGGATCGTACGAGCCCTCGGCCTTCAGAATCGTCGCGTCCGTGATCCGGAACGCGTCGCGCTCGAACGCGATGTCGTGGTTGCGGGCGAGCGCGCGCGCCGTCGCGTCGGCGAGCGAGAGCGGCACGCCGGCGGCGGCCTCGGGTGTGCCGGCCTCCTGGGCCGCGAGGGGAAACGCGAGAAGCGAGAGGGTCAAAGCGAGGACCTTTCGGATCACGAAGGTCTCCTTTCGGTGTCGGGGCCCTTTTCGGCGTCCGGGCGTTGCGCCTCGTTCGGGCGCAGGCTCGCTTTCTGGAGGCGAGGGTCGATGGTTTCGGCGAGGCGCTCGAAGAGCGCTCCGTTCGTCGCGAGAAGAGCGTCCCGCTCGGCCGTCGTCAACTCCACGCCGCAGGCGGCGAGTTTGTCGAGGGTCCCCTGCGGATCCCGCCGGAATTCCTGGCGGAGCTCCTCGTCGGTCGCGAGCCTTCCAAAGATCATTTCCACGCATTTCTGGGACATGGCGGTCGAGTCTCCCGGGCGCGGCACTTCACACACTGTGCCACGGGCATTGGTTGCATCCAAAGAGCACCTAAAATTCTCCTAGAAGGTAATTTATACGGACACACGGCCCGTGCGCTCCGCCGTTCGTCCCAACGGCGCGTGCGGAGAAATCGACAGATTGGGCGACAGCCCCTCAGACCCCCGCGATCCGATTCATTTCCGCGGCGAGGCGGAAGTCGAGCTCCGTGATGCCGCCCGCGTCGTGCGTGTCGAGATCCACCGCGACGCGGTTCCAAGCGTTGGACCAGTCCGGGTGGTGATCGAGCTTCTCGGCGGCGAGCGCGGCGCGCGCCATGAAGGCGAACGCCTCTGAGAAGTCGGCGAACGTGAAGGTGCGGTGGAGCTTTCCCTTCGCGCGCTTCCAGCCGGGGAGCATGGAGAGCCGGGCGTCGACGTCTTTCGCGGACAGTTTGGCGGAGCGTTTCATGGATGCATTCTGCCTCGTATCATCCCCTGTCCGGAATATCGGAGGCCCTGCATGCGGATCGGAAGGACAATCGGGTTTCTCGTTCTCGCCCTCCTGGGGGCGGCGCTCGTCTGGCTGGGGGCGGGGTCCCTCAAAGCCGCGCGCCGCGAGCGGGCTGCGGAGGGCGCGTGGGGGGCGCCGTCCGGCTCTCTCGGGGGCCTCACGACGCAGTTCCCGGCGCGTCCCACGAACGAGGCGGCGCGCGCCCTCGAGGGCGCGGCGCGGACCCTGGGGATCGAACTGCTGCCCCGCGGCGAGCAGCCCGCGGATGACGAGGCGAGCCGGCCGAAGAAGACCGAATGGGACGGGGTTCGCGCGCCCCTCGAGAAGTGGGCGGACACACAGGCCGCGAAAGCCGAGGGCCTTCCCGAACCGCCGCCGGCCCCGGTCGCGTCGTTTCTCGCCGCGCACGCGCCGGCGCTCGACGCGATCGAAAAGACCCTTCTCGCGGAGCCCTCACCCGAGTGGGCCGTGGATGTCTCGAAGCTCTACGCGTCGCCGGTGCCGAACCTCTCCGGACACATGCAGCTCGCTCGCGTTCTCGTGGGGCGGGCCGAGGCGAGGGCCGCCGCGAAGGACCTGCGCGCGGAGGAGCCGCTCCGCGCCGCCTTCGCGCTCACGGGCTCGCTGCGCGGCCGGCCGGAGATCGTGAGCCAGCTCGTTTCGATCGGTGCGACGCGCCTCGAAATCGCGGCCGTGCGCCGGATCCCGGTCGATGCGGCTGCCTGGCGCGAGCGCCTCAAGACGCTCGACCCGCGCGCGGGAATGCTCCTGACCTGGAAGCGCGAGGCGTGGGTGCAGCACGAGGCGGCGAAGAGGCTGCGGGAGGGACGGCTGCGCGCGGGCCCGCTCTCGGGCCGCGCGGCGGTCCTGCTCCGCTCCTGGCGCGATCGCGTCGCGTCCGCGGCGTACCTCGACGCGTGGCGCGCCGCAACCGAGGCGGCCGCGAAGAGCGCCGTGGAGGACGCGGAGACGAAGGGGCTGACGGAGGTCTTTCAGGCAGAGCTCGTGCGAAACGGCGGGCGTGCCGTGCCGCCCGAAGCCATGCCCAACCTGGTCGGATCCTGGCGCCGGGCGAACGTCCTCGCGCTCGAGATCCGGAAGACGGACGAGGCCCTGGCCGCGCGGGCGCCGAAGCCCTGACAGATAATCGAAGACCATGAAGCTCCGGCGCGCCGTCGCCTTCTCAGTCGCGGCCGCGCTGTTGGCCAGCGGGCTGTGGGTTGTCGGCGGAAAGATGTGGGCGGCGCGAGCTGAGGAGCGTTGCGACAAGGAATGGACCGCGATCTTCGAAAGCCTCGATGATCTCGAGAAGAAGCACCCGAAGCGCGAGACGAACGAGACGGCGAAGAAGTTGGAGGCGCTCACGCGCGGGAGCAGCTTCGACCTGACGTCCGACGTGCGAAGGCCCGGTTCTCCTCGGCGCGGTGTCCCTCCCGCCGAGGCGAGGAGCAACCAAGCCATCCTCGATTACGCCGTGGCTGAGATCACGAAGGGAGAAGCAGTTGTCGACCCGCCGCCAGAGGACATCGCGCGTTTCTTCGAGGAAAAGCGTACCCAGCTCGACGCAATCGAGTCGACACTGATTGCGTCACCGACACCTCAGTGGTCGCTCGACATCTCGCTCTCCGAACGCGAGTCGCCCCCGCCAAATCTCCTCGGGCACATTCGTCTTCAAAGAGTCCTGATGGCACGAGCGCTCGCCGTCGCGCACGGTGGCAACAATGACGCCGCCGCACGTTTACTCGGGGCTTCGTGGAATCTCAACGAATCGCTTTGGACTCGACCGGAGACGATCTCAGTTCTGATGGCGATGGCCGGCGCTCATCTTCAGGTCGGAGTTCTTAGAAAGGTGAATGTCGACGAACGCCTCTGGAACCAGCGTCTGTCAGCGTTGGATTCCCGGCGGTCGCTACTCGGCGCGCTCATGCTCGAGTCCCGGCCGAGGTCGGCGAAGAACTCGTTGAGTCACGCTTCGACGCGCGGTGACGATCCCTCGTGGTATCAACGGTCCCAGGACTTTCTCACACGCCCGATGTATCGACTCGCGATGGTCGATTACTCCAACCTGCTGCGCGACGAGTTCGCGCAGCTGCGGGGAGCTCCACTTTCGGACCATTTCCCGGAGCCTCCGACCCCCGATGTGCGGGACGTGGCGCACATCCTCATCGCCGTCTCGATGCCGAACACCAAGAACGCGTTCGTTCGCGCCGACCGGCTCATCGTCGACGCGGAGCTGACCTCGAAGATCCTCGAAGCCAAGCGACTTCGGAGTGAGAACGGCGGCCGCTGGCCGGCGGCGATTCCCGGGATCGAGACGTCACGCTTCCCGGGCGCGTCCTGGCGCTACGAGGTGTCACCCGACGGCGGACGGATGTCGATTTCGTTCAGCCGTGAATTGGCCTCCCCTTACGGGCAGGGGATGAAGCCGCTTCCTTTGCGCTTCTCCTCGAACTGACGCCATCGCCCGTACGCCCGTAGAATCCGCTCGATGCGTGTCGCCGTCGCGATGTCCGGGGGAGTGGACTCCTCCGTGGCCGCCCTTCTCCTCCGCCGCGAGGGCGCGGACGTGGTCGGCCTGTCGATGCATCTCTGGAACCACGATCGAGACGGGACGGGGTCGAACGAGGGCCGCTGCTGCACGCTCGACGACCTCTCGGTCGCCCGCCGCGCGGCCGGCATTATCGGCGTGCCGCATTTCGTGCTGAACCTCGAGGAGAGCTTCACCGAGGCCGTCGTGAAGCCTTTCATCACGAGCTACCTCGAAGGGAAGACGCCGATTCCGTGCACGGTCTGCAACACGGAGGTCAAATTCAAGGGCCTTTTCCAGAGGGCGGCGGCACTTGGGTGCGAGGCCGTCGCGACCGGGCACTACGCGCGCATCGGGGTGGACGAGGTCACGGGGGCGCCCTGCCTGCTTCGCGCACGCGACCGCTCGCGTGACCAGTCCTATTTTCTCTACGACCTCACGGAGGAGCAGCTCTCCCGCGCCCGGTTTCCTCTCGGCGAGCTGACGAAGCCCGAGGTGCGCGAGATCGCGCGCGAGGCGGGGCTCCCGAACTGGGACAAGCCCGACTCGCAGGAGATCTGCTTCGTGCCGAACGGCTCGACGCCCGCCGAGTTCATCCGGCGCGAGGCTGGGGCGCTCGGCATTTCCCTCCCAACTCTCTCGGGCGCTCGGCCGGGGAAGATTTCCGATGAAAGGGGAGAGATCGTGGGCGCGCACGAGGGGACGTTCGGCTACACGGTGGGCCAAAGGCGCGGCTTGGGCGTCGCTTCACGCGACCCGCTCTACGTCCTCTCGACCTCTCCCGAAGACTCGCGTGTCGTCGTTGGGCCGGCCGCCTCCCTCCTTTCTAAGAAAATCTCTCTGGAAAGCGTGAGTGTTCGCATGCCTCGCCGCATCGCACCTGTCGCCGTGCTCGCCCGCATCCGCTCGCGCCATCCCGAGCAGGCGGCCTTGCTCACGCTTGAGGACGGCGGACGCGGCCGCCTGGAATTCGAGGAGCCCGTCCGCGCGGCCGCGCCCGGGCAGTCGGCCGTCTTTTTCGACCCGAGCCGCCCCGATGTGATTCTCGGCGGCGGCGTCATCGCGCGACCCGAAGGCTGAGGCTTTTCCAAGGGTTCTTATGCCCCCTTGACTTTCGCCAAACTTACGCCTAACTTGCGCTAGGTGGGGTGAAGCGATGGTTGCCGTCAGAAAAGTCGTGCTCGACCCGATCAACATCCGCGACCTGATCGTGCCGGGCGTGGGAAATCGCCGGATTTTTCGCATCCTCCTCACGAACGCCTGCCGGTTCTCTTGCGACTACTGCCCGATGCGCGCGGAGCGCGACCTTTCCCGGCACGCGCTCGAGCCCGCCAGCCTCGCGCGCCTCTTCATGACGGCTTTTCGCCGCGGCTGGTGCGACGGCCTCTTCGTCACGAGCGGCATCCCCAGCGACCCCGTCTTCGCGATGGAGCGCATGCTCGAACTCGTCGAGATGCTGCGGTTCACGCACGGGTACCGTGGCTACCTCCACGCGAAGGCGCTCGCCGGTGCCGAGCCGGGGCAAGTTGAGCGTCTCGTGCGCCTCGTGGATCGTGTTTCCTATAGCCTCGAGTCGCCGTGCCAGCGGGCGCTCGACGAGCACGCCCCGGGAAAGAGCGTGGCAAAGGGAGCCGCGTTTCTCGAAACGGCCCGGGACGCGGCCACGGCCGTGCGTGAGGCCCGGCGGGCCTCGGCGCGTCAGGCCCCCGCGCCCCTGTCGTTCGCGGAGGGACTCGAGAAGAAGCGTCTCATCCAGGCGGATCACCTGTTGCGTGAATACGGCTTCACCGCCGACGAGCTCGTGTACGGCAAGGATGGCCATCTCCCCCTCGAACACGACCCGAAGCTCACCTGGGCGCTCGCGAATCCGGGGCGGTTCCCGGTCGAGCTCACAACGGCCAGCCGGGAGGAGCTCCAAAGGGTTCCGGGGTTCGGCCCTCTCGCCGTCGAGCGAATCCTTTCGACGCGGGCACGCGGGTCTCTTCGGGATGCGGCCGACCTCAAGCGGCTTGGCGTTCAGGTCGGTCGGTCGGGCGGATTCGTCACCTTGCGCGGACGACCGATCGGCACGCGCGCCATCCAGCCGCCACTCTTTGCAACTGCCTCTAGTGGAGATGTTTATGAGTTCAGTCCGGGGACATTTTGATGAATCTCCGGGTGGGGAGGGGGCCGAAAGTGGTCAGTCGGTGTGCTAGAATCCATGATTGCGTATGGTCAAGGCCGCACCGTCTGCCGCGCTAATACTCAAGGACATCCGGGCCGCGCTGGATTCGCGTCTGGACGGTCGCGGGGACCGTGGAGACAAGTCCAAAGGGGCGGCTTCCAAGAGCCCGCTCAAGGCTCTTGGGGTCCGTTCCTCCTTCGTCCGATCGATCGCGCGCGACATCCAGACGAAGGCGAAGCCATCGATCGACTACGCGGTGGCCCTTGCGCTCGTCGATGCGGCGGTGGCCCGCAAGGTGCGCGAGGAGATCCTCGTCGTACTCGAGCTCCTCGAGCGGCAACAGAAGGACTTCACGTCGGGTCTTTTCGCGAAGGTCGAGAAGTGGAGCGCCGTGGCCGACGATCTGGAAGTCGCCGAGGTGCTCGGTGCGCGCATTGCCGCTCCGGCGCTGGGCCTCGAGCCCGCGAAAATGGCGGTCGTGAAGAAGTGGGCGAAGTTGAAGAACGTCGGCAAGCGGCATCTCGCCGTGCTCGCGGCGATGGGTCTCGTGACGGACGGCCACCGGGAAGCCGCGGCCGTACTGACCCTGGCCGAAGCGCTCCTCGACGAGCAGCACCCCGTCATGATCGGGGCCGTGGCCAGGTTGCTCCGGGAGACGACTCGGGTGGACGCGAAAGCGGTACAGGATTTCCTGTTCCGCCGCTCGATCGATGGCAATCCGGACATTCTGAGGGCCGGGTCCGAGAACCTCGACGCGGCGCGACGCGCGGCGCTCATCGCGAAGCTCGAAGCGCAGGCCGCCCTCGCCGCGCCCCTCGCCGCGCCCCTCGCCACGGCCGAACGCTGAACGCCTTTCAGACCGCTTTCCCCGTTTTCGCTTTCGCTCCCCGGTAGAGCAGGTATGCCAAGCCCGCGAAGGCGGCGAGCGGGAGGACGTCCGAGCCGAAGGCGGCGGGCCAGAACCGCGGTCCGAGAGCGAGCTTCGGCAGGTCGAGCTCGTCGTCGAATCCGAGGCCGAAGACGGGGAAGTGCAGGAACGCCACGAGCACGCCCACGAGCGCGCCGCCGGCAATCAGGCCGGACGAGAGGAGCGTGCCTTCGCTCTCGCTCGCGTCGTCGGGCACGCGCCCGTATTTTCGGTCGGCGAATTTGCGCACGAGCCCGCCGATGAAAATAGGCATCGTGCTCGAGAGGGGCAGGTAGACGCCCACCGCGAACGTGAGGGAATGCCCGGTCAGGAGCTCGATGAAGACGGCGATCGCCGCGCCGATGAGGACGAGTCCCCATGGCAGCTTCTGGTCGAGGAGGCCGGAGATGAGCACCGCCATCAGGTTTGCCTGCGGGGCGGGGAAGTTGCGGTTCCCGATCCCGTCCACGCGGTGGAAGAGCGCCGTGCCGGCGGCGCGGTCGACGAGATAGTTGCCGGCTTCGAGCGCGGCGACGTCTCCCGTGGCGATCTTCACGAAAGCGTAGGTCCTCCCGTCCGGGCCCTTTTCGTCCTCGGCCGCCGCGAGGGACGCGGCGGGGACGGCGATCGGCGACGCGAGCTTCGTGACCTTCGTCTCCGAGGCGTTCAGGGCCCATGTCGTCCAGCCGATCGCGAGCACGGACGTCAGGACGCCGGCGAGGATGGCGGCCTGCTGGGCGCGCGGCGTGGAGCCCACGAGGTGCCCCGTCTTGAGGTCCTGCGCCGTGGTACCCGCGTTCGAGATGGCGATGCAAACGACGGCGGCAACGACGAGCGCGAGATAGGAGTAGCTCGGTCCCGTCCAGCCGACGGCGAGGAAGATGAGGCAGCTTCCGATGACGACCGCTATCGTCATGCCGGAGAGCGGACAGGAGGACGAGCCGACGAGGCCCGTGATGCGGGCGGACACCACGGAGAACAGGAAGCCGAAGACGACGATGAGGGCCGCGCCGAGCACGTTCATGCGGAAGACGGGCACGAGCGTGATGAAGATCACGATCGCGAGCGAACCGAAGACGACCCACGTGATCGGCGTGTCGCGATCGGTCCTCAAGACCTTCGCCCCCCCGCCACCGCCTGCGCGGAGCTGCTTCACGGACGCGGTGAGAGATTCCCAGATCGACGGCGCCGAGCGCACGAGTCCGAGGACGCCTCCCATCGCGACGGCCCCCGCGCCGATGTAGCGCAGGTATTTGTCCTTGAGAGCGGCATAGTCCATGTCCCGGATGAGGGTCGTGGCGGGGGCCAGTGGCTCTACGAGGTGGCTCCCGAAAAACACGACCATCGGCCCGAGGATGAGCGCCGCCAGGAGGCCGCCCGCGACCATGACGACGCTCGTTTCGTATCCGATGATGTAGCCCACGGCGAGGAGCTCGGGCGACGTCTCGCACTCGAGCCGGGAGCCCGGGTAGAAGGAAAGCGCGCGCCCCACGTTGTCCTTGAAGACGCCGAACAGCTTCGTCGCGAGCTTGAACGTCGCGCCGAGGCCGATGCCGAAGAAGATCTTCCTCGCGGACGTGCCGCCCTGCTCGCCCGCGATCAGGATCTCGGCGCAGGCCGTGCCCTCGGGAAAGCGCAGCGTGCCATGCTCTTTCACGATCAGGTAGCGCCGCAGCGGAATCATCATGAGGACGCCGAGGACGCCTCCGGTGAGCGCAATGAGGAACGTCACTGGAATCCTCATCGGAAAACCGAGGAAGATCAGGGCGGGAATCGTGAAGACGACCGCGGCGGCCACCGACTCGCCGGCCGACCCCGTTGTCTGGACGATGTTGTTCTCGAGGATCGTCGAGTTCCCCAGCTTCTTCAGGATCGTGATCGCCATGACGGCGATCGGGATCGAGGCCGAGGTGGTCAGGCCGACCTTCAGGCCGAGGTAGACGGAGGCGGCCCCGAAGACGATTCCGAGGATCGACCCGAGGGCGACCGCCCGGAAGGTGAACTCGGCCGGCGTTTCCGTGGCCGGAATCCAGGGCTGGAAGACGGGAGAGGGCGTCCGGTCGACGGCGGCCATGGCCCCGCGAGTCTACGGGACCATCAGCGCGAGAGAAGAAGCCTTTCCGCGCTCGCGAGCTCCTGGCCGGTGAGCGGCTTGGCGAAGGGGAGCGCGCGCCAGCGCGCCGTGCGCTGCTCTTTCGGGAGGCGCTCGATGAGCCGGATTTCGGATTCGAGCCGGTCGTGCGCGCGCGAGTCGAGCTCGTCCATGCGGCTCGCGAGCCGGCGCAGTCCGGCGCGCTGGTCGTCGGAGAAGTCGCGGACGAGCGTCCAGCGTTCCTCGAGGAGCGAGCGTTCTTCCTCGGGGCGATCGCGAAACGACTTTTCGAGCTCGGAGAGGCGGATGCGCTCCGTCCTGGGAGCGCGCTGCCAGTCGAGAAAGCGCCCGGTGATCGCCTCGGGCGTGTCGGGCGGGGACGACGGAAAGCCACGCGCTGGAACCGGCACTGGAGCGCGTGGGCCGACGGGTTCGGGGAAGAACATGTCGAGGCGCGCGAGCGTCCGGAAGGAATTGAGGAAATCGAAGCCGTGGAGCGCGACGGCCTCCGCCTTCTCCTCCGCGTTGAGCGGCGCGGTTTGAAACGAGATCGGCGTCGAGCGCACGGCGACGATGTTGGGAGGGGGCGCTTCCGGTGCGGGGGCGGCCGCCGCGATGGAGACGAGAGCGGAAGCGGGCTCCGCGGGTGCCGGCGGCCCCGGCTTCGGGCGCGCCCGAAGAAAGTGTGGGGCGAGGAGAGCCGCCAGCGCGAGCACGGCCACCGCGCCCCCCAGAAGCCACGCGCTCGAGACCAGGCGCCGGGATCCAGCCGACAGGCGAAGGCGCAGCCGCGCCTCGAAGTCGGCCGGCGGCGAGAGGGGAAGCGCGGGCTGGACGAGCCGGTCGAGAGCCCCGTATTCGCGGGCCGCGGCGCGGCAGGCCGCGCACTCTTCGAGATGAGCGACCACGGGAGCGTGGCCGCCCTGCGATGCCGAGTCGACGATGCGCTCGCGCAGTTCGTCGCAGGTCACGAGGCGGCTCTCGTGGGGCCGTCTTCAGGCTCGCCTTGGGGGGCCGGCGCGGCCGGGCTCTCGAGAAGCGGAACGAGAGACGTCCGCAAGGATTCGAGCGCGCGCACGAGCCGGCGCCGTACCTCGGTCTCCGGGACGCCCAGGGCCTCGGCGGCCGCGGTCGCGGGCAGGCGCGCTACGCGGGTCAGGAGGAAGGCCGCGCGTTCGGCGGACGGTAGGGCCGCGATGGCCGAACGCACGAGGGCCGTCCGGGCGGCCGCGGATTCGGCCAGCTTCGGCGCGGGGATTTCGAGGACGTCGCCGGTCTTTCCGTCCTCGACGATCTTCACGGCGATTCCCCAGAGAAACGAAGGGAACGGAACATCGGGCGCGTAGCGGGGCGAGCTCGTGACGAGCCGCTCGAATGTCGCGAGAGCGGCTTCCGTGGCGGCGGACGGCTCGCGCGTTCGTTCAAAAAATGCATAGACAGGCTGGCTCCATCGCGTCACGAGGCGCGTGAGAGCCGCGCTGTCCCCGGCGGCCACGAGCAGCAGATCGCCGGAGTCGGGCGCGAGCTGAGTCGCGCTTCTGGGGGGTCTCACCGGCCTGATTCTGCCAGAGCACGGGCGCTCGCGCTCAGCGCGGCGCGCTACTTTTCGGTCTTCAGGAAGCGCGCCAGAAAGTATTCCTGAACGGCGGCGTCGCCCTTTCGGGTGAGCGCGGCCATCTCGCCCTGCGCGAGGACTTCCATGATCCGCGCGTCCGGCATCAGGATCACGATGCCGGGCTGTTCGGCGGCCCGGTTGACGTTGTAATCGACGAGGAGCGAGGCGTTCGTGCCGCTCGAGACGTCGACGTACACCGGGATGAACTGGTTGATGAACGCCGCGAAGAACTGCTTCTCGTGAATCGCGCGGTTGAACGCGCGGCACGGGGCGCATTCGTTCGTGCCGAAGACGAGGAGAAGCCTGCGTCCGGAGTCCTGGGCCACCTTCTGATAGTCGGCGATCTGCCTCTGTCCGATCGCGTCGGAATCGAAGATGGGTGCCGCCCGCTGCTCGGAGAGAGACGCGGCGGGCGCGGATGCCGGGATGCCGGACTTCTTCTGAGCGCCCGCGGCCGCGGGAGAGAAATTGACAGAAAGGCCGAGCGACAGGCCGAGGGAGAGAACGAAGAGTTTGCGCGGATTCATCGGTCGTGATCTTCCTTGTCTTGCGTTTTGTCTTGCGCCGTCAGTTGGGTCGAAAGGACTCGCTGCCGCCGGGTCGCGGGGCTTCGAAGTCGGTGCGAATCGTGCCGAACGTCTTCTCGTACAGGGCCACGTTCTGCGCGAGGGCGTTCAGGAGCTGCTTGGCGTGGACGGGCGTCGTGAGCACGCGCGAGAGGACGCGGACGTCGCGTCGGCCCGGCACCACGCGGCCGAAGTCGAGGACGAATTCGGCGGGGTTGTGAATGATGTTCGCGAAATTCACGTAAATGCCGTTCGCGACCGAGTCGTCGATCGAAAACTGGAGGGACGGAGGCTGGGGTTCGGATTTGGGATCCTGATCGGCCACGGCGGCACCTCGTGTTCGTGCGTGAGCCTCTTCGCAAGGGGCGCGCCAGTATAGTGGACCCCATGCGGCGTCTCTCCGTCCCATTCTGCCTCTTCGCCCTTCTTCCCGCTCTTCTCTCGGCGTCAGAGCCCGTGCCGAAGCCGGCCGACATCGACCGGCTCTGGGCGCTTCGCGCGGAGGGGTCGAAAGGGGGGCACGCTCTTTCCGCCCCGATCGATCTCACGATCGGCGCCTGTCGCGCGGCCCTCGCCGCGGAACCGGAATCGCTCGAGTTACGCTGGCGCCTCATGCGCGCGCTCTACTTCAAGGGCGAGCACACGACGGACGATTCCGTCGCGAAGCGGACGCTTTTCGACGAAGGGCGGACGGCGGCCGAGCAGGCCCTCTCGATCCTGCGGCGCGAGGCCGGTCGGGAAGCGCGCCGGGATCTCGGGGAGGCGACGCCGGTGGAGCTCGTCCCATACGTCAAGGGAAACCCGGCGGCGGTCCCGTCGTTTCTGTGGGCCTCCGTGGACTGGGGCAAGTGGGCGCTCGTCTTCGGGAAGAGCGCCGCCGTGAAGCAGGGGGCAGCCGCGAAAATCCGCGACTACGCGCAGGCGGTCATCCTGCTCGACCCCGCGTACGACGGCGGAGGCGGCTACCGCGTTCTCGGGCGCCTTCACCACCAGACCCCTGCTGTTCCGTTTCTCACGGGATGGGCGTCGCGCTCTCAGGCGCTCCGGAACCTCCGTCTCGCCGTCGAGGTCGGGCCGCGGAATCTGGTTGGGCGCCAGTTTCTCGCCGAGGCCATGTGGGACTACGAGTCCTCCCGCCGTGCGGAGGCGCGCGCGATGCTGGAGAAGATTCTCGCCGAGACGCCGGACCCCGCCTACCTCGTGGAGAATCGCAAGACGCAGGAAGAGGCCGGGCAGCTCCTCAGGGAGTGGGCCGGGCGGTGAGAGAATGAGTCGCATGGGAGCCACACGGCTGCGCGCGGCCATCGACCGGATCGTGACAGGGGCGGAGAACCGGCCCGTTCTCTCGGCGGTCGACGCCCCGCCGAAACCTCAGAAGAAGGAAATCATCGAGATCCTGCGGATGCTCCAGGAGGTCGTGTATCCGGGCTTCTACGGCCACACCGTGCTCTATCGCGCGAACCTGCGCGACCACCTCGGGGACGTCCTCTTTCGCATCCACCTGAGCCTCGCGAACGAGATCGAGAAGGCGCTGCCCGACGAAGCGCGCACGAGCGGGAATGCCCAGGACCTCGCGACGCGCTTCTTCGAGACCCTGCCCAGGATCGCCGACCTCCTCGCCGCGGACGTGCGGGCCGCGTTCGACGGCGATCCCGCCGCAACGGGCTTCGACGAGATCATCCTCGCCTATCCGGGTGTGAAGGCCGTGTTCACGTACCGCCTCGCGCACGCGCTCCACGAGCTCGGCGTGCCGCTGATTCCGCGCATCATGACGGAGTTCGCGCACCTCGAGACCGGCGTGGACATCCACCCCGGCGCGCGTATCGGCCGGGCGTTCTTCATCGACCACGGCTCCGGAACGGTCATCGGCGAGACCACGGACATCGGCGACCGCGTGAAGCTCTACCAGGGTGTCACGCTGGGGGCCGTCTCGTTCCCTAAGAACGAGCGCGGCGAGCTGATCCGGGGCACGAAGCGCCATCCGACCGTGATGGACGACGTCGTCATCTACGCGGGCGCGACGATCCTCGGGGGCGAGACCGTCATCGGGAAGGGCTGCGTCATCGGCGGCAGCGTCTGGCTGACGGCCTCCGTGCCGCCGCGGACGCGCGTCACGCTGCCGAACGACCAGCTCCGGGTGGAATCGCGGGCCCTTCCCCTCACTCCCAAGCTCTCGACGAAATGATCTTCGACGCGGTCGTTCTGGGGGCGGGGCCTTCGGGCTGCGCGGCGGCGACCGCTCTGGCGCGGGCGGGGCGGTCGGTGCTCCTCGTCGATCGGGATCCCGAACCGCGGTTCAAGATCGGCGAATCCCTCCTTCCCTGGAACCTGCCTCTCTTCGAGGAGCTGGGGCTCATGGAGAAGATCGAGGCCGCCGGCTTTCAGAGGAAATTCGGCGCGCTCTTCACGAACGAGGCGACCGGGGGCACCCGTCAGGTCATCTTCCGGCAGGCCTGGAACGGGGACCATCCGTCCGCCTTTCAGGTCAAGCGGAAGGAGTTCGACGGGCTCCTCGCGGACCACGCGCGGGCGTCGGGCGCGGAGGTGCGCCGCGGGCTGAAGGCCGAAGAGGCGCGCCGATTCGAGCGGCCGCCCGAGCCGGCGCCGCTCGCTTCGACCGTCTGACGGGCCCGGCGGGTCTGACGCGCTCCGTCGAGTCGAGCCGGGCCTCGGCCAGAAGCCGCGCGACCGTCTTTCCGGTTCCCGGCACGACCCGCCGCGCGGCGACGTCCGCCAGGGGCACGAGGACGAACAGGCGCGACGCCATCCGCGGGTGCGGGACCGTCAGGCGCCGCGTCGCGATCTGCTCATTGTCGTAGAGGAGGAGGTCGAGGTCCAGGGGGCGCGGCCCGTTCCGCGCGCCACGCGCTCTCCTTCTGCCGGCGGCGAATTCGGATTTTCTTAGAACGGTGAAGAGCGCCCGTGCCGAGAGACTCGTCCGCCCGACGATGACGGCGTTGAGGTAGTCGGGTTGATCGTGGGGGCCGCCGACGGGGGAGGTTTCATAGAAGGGTGAAGAGCGAACGTCCGTAAGGTGGGCCGCCAACGCCCTTCTTACCTTTCGAAGACTCTTCTCCCGGCTCCCTTCGTTCGCGCCCAATCCGATCGCGACGAAGACGGGCCGGCGAGCGCGATCAGTAGTCGTCTTCGGAGTCTCCCGTGCCTTCCAGCGTCTTGGCCTCGCCGAGGGGCAGCTCTTCGTCGTCATCCACGCGTTTGGCCGCCGGGTCCTCCGGCTCGCCGGTGGCGACGTCTTCGTCCTCGCGATTGCGGTCGAAGACGTCCGGATCGGCGAACTCGTCACGCTTCGCCCGGCGCGCGGCGTGGAGCACGACGGGAGACGTCGGTTGCGGGGGAGCGTCCTTCTGGTCGGCGCCGCACTTCGGGCAGTGGACGGGCGTCTTCCTCAGGTCGTAGAACTTCGCCCCGCACTTGAAGCACGTATGTTTGTTTCCGAGATCCGGCAATGCGCCTCCTGCAAAACGGGCCGGAACATAGCATTCTTGGTTTTTCAGGGTCAACGCGCTTGGGGAACGTACACTGGGGGCCCGTATGCCGTGGCCTCCCGCTCCGCCCCGAAAACACGTCCTCGCGGCGTTTGCGGCCGCTCTCCTGTGGGCGGGCGCCGCCCGCGCTCAGATGCCGTTTTCTCCTTTCGGCGCGCGCTCCGTCGCGCTCGGGGGCGCGTCGGTGGGGCTCGGCCCGGACGTCGCCGCCGGGATCGACAACCCCGCGGCCGTCCCGGATCGGAAATTCGCGTTCACGGTCTCCGCCGGACTCCTCACGCGAGAGAGCGGCGATTTTTTGGCCCCGCTTCACGTCCTCTCGGGCAACAACCCGGTCGCGCTCGCGTCGGGTTCGCAGCCGCAGAGCTACGCGGACGTCGTCCAGGCCCTCCGCACGCTCGCCGATCCGGGAAACGGGTTCTCGGGAAACGGCGTCGCGGGTCTCGCGATCGCGCACGGGGGCTGGGAGCTCTCGTTCACGGACTGGGGCTTCAGCGGTCTCACGGCACGCACGGATCTCGTCCATACCGCGCTCGGCGCGAACCCCGCCACCTCGATCGCCTTCAACAATTCCGGGGCCGCCTTTCGCGGCCTCGAGCTCAAGGACCTCGCGCTCTCGAAATCGATGTCGTTCTTCCTCGGGCGGGTCACGGTGGGCGCTTCGGTCCACGCGCTGTTCGGTTCGACGTATACGAAGGAAGAGTCCGCCTTCACGACCGAGGTCGGCGATCCGTGGAACCTCGCCCAGCGCGCGCTCACGGGCCGGGAGCGATCGCACACGGACTGGTCCTTCGATCTCGGCGGCCTCGTGTCGCTCGGCCCGGTCCACGTCGGCGGGGTCTTTCGGGGAATCAACAAACCCACGTTCCCGTTCGCGGACGACGGCCCGGCGGCGGATCGCGGCCGCTCCGTGACCTACGGCCAGCAGGCCCGCATCGGCGCATCCGTGAAAATCCCGGTCGTCGGTCTCCTCGTCGCCGCGGATTACGACCTCACCGTGAATGAGACGCTCGTCGAAAACCTTCGCGTGCGGGAGCTGGGCGGCGGAGTCGAGTGGACGTTCCTTCTCGCCGTCGTGCGCGCCGGCGTTTCGGTGAACCTCGAGTCGCAGGACAGGACGCCGGCCTTCACGGGGGGCGCGGGGGTGGTCATCGGTCCCGCGAAGGTGGATCTCGGAGGCTGGTACAGGACCGATAAGAGCGCGCTCGGCCTCACCCTCACGGCCCGCGTCGGCCTCTAGACAGGGATGCTGCGCTTCGAGGTCCTTTCCTCTTCGGGCGGCGGCGCCCGGGGTCCCCGGCGCGGACGGCTGACGCTCGACCATGGGATCGTCGAGACGCCCGCGTTCATGCCGGTCGGCACCGCGGGAACCGTGAAGGCCGCGCGGTGGAGCGACGTCGAGGCCGCGGGCGCCGAAATCGTGCTCGCGAATGCCTACCATCTCATGCTCCGTCCCGGCGGCGACGTCGTCCGGCGCCTCGGCGGGCTGCATCGCTTCATCGGCTGGGACCGGCCGATCCTCACCGACTCCGGCGGCTATCAGGTCATGTCCCTGGCCGGAAACCGGACGCTCTCCGAGGAGGGAGTGATCTTCCGGAGCCACGTCGACGGCTCGGCGCACGCGCTGAGCCCCGAGCGCGCCGTGGATCTTCAGCTCGGGGACTTCGGAGTCGACGTCGCGATGGTCCTCGACGAGTGCACGCCGTATCCGGCGACGGAGGACGCGGCGCGGGCGTCGATGGAGCTCACGCATCGTTGGGCGCGGCGGGCGATCGAACGGCGCGACGCGCTGGGGGGAACCCGCGGCGCGCTCTTCGGCATCGTCCAGGGCGGCATGTTTCCCGGCCTCAGGGAACGGAGCGCGGCGGCGATCGCGGCTTTGCCGTTCGACGGGATCGCCTGCGGGGGCCTCTCGGTGGGCGAGCCGAAAGAGGAGATGCGCGCGATGGTCGCGCACACGGGGCCGCTCCTTCCCGAAGGCAGGCCGCGCTATCTCATGGGCGTCGGCCGCCCGGACGACCTCCTGCACGCGGTCGCGCAGGGCTTCGACATGTTCGATTGCGTGCTCCCGACGCGCGCGGCCCGCCACGGCCTCCTCTACACCTCCCGGGGCACGCTCGCGATCAAGCACGCCCGCTATCGCGAAGACGACGCGCCCCCCGACCCGGCCTGCGGCTGTCCGACCTGCCGACGGCACTCGCGCGCGTACCTGCGGCACCTCACCATGGCGGGCGAGCCCAGCGCCGCGACGCTCATGACCGTTCACAACCTGACCGCGATCCTTGACTTGATGCGGGGAATCCGTGAGGCTCTCGACGCGAAACGGTACGCGGCGTGGGCGGCGGAAACGCTCCCGAAGTGGTCGCGGTCCGTCGGAAAGGACGTTCCATGAACCCGTTCCACCTCTTGCAGGCGGCGCCCTCAGCCGCGACCTCGCCGCTCGTGCAGATGGTTCCGTACATCCTCATGTTCGTGATCTTCTACTTCGTGCTTCTCGCTCCAATGCGCAAGCAGCAGAAGAAGCAGAAGGAGCTCCTCGCCACCCTGAAAAAGGGCGACCGGGTGGTCACGTCGGGCGGCATCCACGGCACCATCGCGCAGGTCGAGGACCAGATCGTCTGGCTCAAGATCGCCGATACCGTCAAGATCAGGGTGAACCGCAGCGCCATTGCCGGGACGACCGGCGAGGCCGACTCGAAGGAATCGGCCGCGTAATGCGAAACTAGGGAGTGACCACCGGGCGCTCCCTGACGTTTTTGCAGTCCTCGGACTGGCATCTCGGCTCCGCCCTGACCGGCGGCGGCCTGTCTTTCACGCCCGAGGCGCGCGCCGTCCGCCGTGACGAAGTGGACGGAGCCGCGGAGCGCGCGGTAGAGGCCGCGGCATCGTGCGGCGCCGAAGCGCTGCTCGTCCCCGGAGATCTGTGGGACGCCGAGAACGTCCCGCCCGCGACGATCCACCGCCTCCTCGAGGCTTTCGCATCGTTCGCGCCGCGACCCGTCTTCGTGGCGCCCGGGAACCACGACTTCGCGGGGCCCGGCGGTTACTACGACCCGGCGCTCCTGTCCGCGCTCGGGATGAGGCCCTGGCCCGAGAATGTCGTCGTCTTTCGCGGCCCGGAGTGGGCGGCCGTCCCGTTTCCGGGCCGTGACGACGTCACCGTGGTCGGACGCGCGTTCCTTTCGTCCGCCGTGGTCGTCGAACGCCCGCTCGCGCCCCCACCGCCTCGTCCGTCGACCTCGCACGCGCTCCTTCTCCTGCACGGCTCTCTCGAGTCTTATGCGGGGGCCGATTCTCCGAGGGGAACGAAGCGCACCGCGCCGTTCTCCGCGAACGAGCTCACCGGAGCGGGCTTCTCGTGGGCGGCGCTCGGGCATCACCATCACGTTCACGTCGTGGCCAACGACGAGGGCCGCCCGCGCGGGGCTTATGCAGGGTGCCCGACGGGCCGGGGCCTCGACGAAGCGGGCCCGCGGTTCTTTCTCCGGGTGACGCTGCCCGCAGGCGGATCGCCGATCGTGGTCGAGCGGATTCCGGCCGATACGCGCGTCGTGCGGGACCTGGCCGTGGACGTGAGCGAGCTCGAAGCGGGCCCGCTCGCCGAGAAGGTGGAGGCCGCGTTCCGGGACGCCGGAGTGGAGGCGCCGGACCTCGTGCGCGTGACGCTGACCGGGACGCAGGCGTTCGGCGCGCGGCCGGCCGACATCCTGAGGCCCCTCGCCCTCTGCGTGAAGCACCTCGCCGTGCGCGACCAGACCGAGCCGCCCGCGCCCGAGCCGGGGCCGCGCTCGGCGGAGGGCCGCTTCACGTCCGACCTCCTGGCCCATCGCGCGGCGGCGCCCGACGACGCGCAGCGCCGTGTCGCCGATCTGGCGCTCCGGCTCGGACGCGACGCGCTCCTCGGGAGGCCGATCCGGCCGCCCGAGGCCGAGGACCGATGAAGATCGAGCGCATCCGCATCGACGGATTCGGCGCGCTCCGCGCTCTCGATCTCGCCTGGCCGGAGGGGCGCGTCCTCCTCGTGGTCGATGCGAACGAGACGGGCAAGACGACGCTTTGCGAGGCCATCGTCGCCGCGCTCTACGGACTCCCGAAGAGCCGCGGGGTGGCGGGGCGCGTCCGAGAAGTCCGGAGGCCCCGGAGCGGCGCTCCTTTGCGCGTGGGCCTCGACGTCACCGCGGGGCAGACCCGCTGGTCCGTGGACCGCGACCTCGAGGCGGGAACCGTCCGCGTGGTGGACCGCGATCGCGGCCTCGACTGCACGCAGGAATTCCTGCGCGCGGGAGGACGCGACGCATTCGGCGAAACGGTGACGGGGGGCCTCACCGAGGCCCTTTTCCGCGCGACGGCCTACGTCTCGCAGAACGTCCTCGACCGCGATTCGCTCGACGCGGGTCTGACCGTCGAGCTCGCGCGCATCGCGGACTCGGGGGGAGGCGAGGCGTCGGTCGTGCGCGCGCTGAAGGGCCTCGAGGCGGTGCGGGTCGAAATGCCGGAGCCCGCCGCGGGCTCCAAGATCTCCGTGGACACGGAAATCGCGAGACTCGGAAAGCGCGTCGAAGCGCTGAGGCAGCGGCGGGCGGAACTTGCGGCGCGTCGCGCGGCCGCCGCGCAGGCCTCGGCGCGCCTGTCGGGATGCGCGAGGGCGCGCGACGAGGCGCATCGCACCGCCGAGATCGCCGCCCTCGCCGAGGTCCTGGCACACCGTCGGGCGCTCGCGCAGCGGCAGGAGGCGCTGGCGTCCGCGCTCCGGAAACGGCGCGCGGCCGAAGGCGAGGCCCGGGAGCTGGCTCCAGAAGCTGAGCTCTTCTCGGACGCCGCGCTCGCCGCCGTGGACCGCCTCCGCGAGGAGCGCGGGAACCGGCCTCAGGCCCTCGAGACGGCGCGGGCCGCAGAGGCCGAAAGTGGGCGGATCGCGGCGCGAGAGGTCGAGGAGGATGCGCGCCGCTTCGGACCTGCGGTCCGGCTCGAGGAAGCCGAACGCGTGGGGCTGGAGGAGATGCTCCGCGCCGAGCTCTCGACGGCGCGGGATTTCGCCGAAGCCGAGCGCCTCCTCGAGGAACGATGGAACACCCTCCGGAAGGACGGTCTCGCCGAGGATTTCGTTCGGCTCGAGGCTCTCGCGCCCGAGGACCGGCGCTTCCTCGCGGGCGCCGAGGAGGAACGGGCGGCGCTCGAGCTCGAGGGCGTCAAGCTGGACCGGCGCGTGGCCGACGCGGGAGCGACGGCGGCGATCGCCGCCGTCGAGCGGACGCAGCGCGTGAGGCTCGCCCGCTCCCTCGTCGGCGTCGCGGCCGTCCTCGTCCCGTTCGTCGGCTGGCTCGCTTTCCGGTTCTCCGGCGCACCGGTTTACATGACGGCCTCGCTGGCCGTCTTCATCCTGTCGCTCGGTCTCTTCGGAGGCATCGCGTGGGCCCGCGCCGCGCGCCACCGGCTCCGCGACGAGGCGCGCGCGCGGGAAGACGAAGCGGCCAGCCGGCGCAAAGCCGTGGAGCTCAGGAAACGGCTCTCCGATCTGCGTCTCCGGCTCGACCGCCTCGCCCGCGGGGCGGGGTATCGCGACACGTCGGCGATGCTCAAGGCCCACCGCCGTGCGCGGGGCGCCGAGGAGCCTCGGCGCCTCGTCGTCGCCCTGACGGCGCGCCGCGACGACGCGCGCGAACGCCTGCGGTCACTCGGCGAAGATCTCCGGCCGCACCACGCGCTCCTCGCGCTGCCCGAGGGACTTCCGGCTCCCGAGGAGGCGGAGCGCGCGCTGAGATTCCTTGCGGATCTCGCGCGGGCCCGCCAGGACGTCCGATTGCGCGAGGAAGTCCTCGCCCGCGAGGCGGAGCGCCTCGACCGCGAGGAGGCGGATCTCCGCGAAATCGAGGGAAGGCTTCGGGAGGCGCTGGGCCGGATGGGGGTTCCCGCTTCGCTCCCGCTGGCCGAAGGGTTGCTCGCGGTGGAGGCCGGCCGGCGCAAGGCCGCGCGCTTCAGGCGGCTGCTCGAGCACGAGCTTTCGGCGCGGTGCGAGGGCGGGGGCGAGGGCGACGAGGCGGACCTCGCGTCGCGACTGGCCAGTCTCGACGACGAGAGCGCGCGGCGCGCCTCGCTTCTGGGAGTCGATCCGCAAGCGCTCGCGCTTCCCGAGACGCCTGAAGCGGCGCGCCGGGCAGCCGACGCCGCGCGCGCGGCGAGGACGGCCGCCGAGAACGCGCGTGTGGCGGCCGAGCGCGAGCTCGCGAACGCGGCGCGGGAAGGGGGCGAGATGGCCCGCGCCGTCGAGGAGGACCTCGCGGCCGCCGAGGCGTCCCAGGCCCGCGCGATCCTGTTTCGGGACGCGCTCGACCTCGCCCGCCGCACGCTGGCGGCCGCGGCCTCGTCCGTGTACGGCGACTTCCGCCGCGGGCTGCAGACGGCCTCGAAGGAGATTCTCGCAACCTGGCAGACGCCCTACGAAGCGCTGGAGTTCGGCGACGATCTCTCCCTTTCGGCGCTCGTGCGCGGGGGACGCGTCGCGACGAATGGCGAGATTCAGTCGGGCCTTTCGACCGGCGCGCGCGAGCAGCTGCACCTGACGGCGCGCCTCGCGGCCCTGAGGTACCTCGGCACGGGGGTGGCGGGCGTGCCGCTTCTCCTCGACGACCCGCTCGCCGGCGCGGACGATGAGCGCTTCCTCGCCGTGATGCGCTTCCTCGCCACGGACGTCCTCGGCGAGCGCCCGGTGCTCGTCGTGTCGTGTCACGCCTGGCGGCACGAGCGGCTTCTGGCGGCGCTCCCGCCCGACGTCGTCGAGAGGCTGACCCGCGTCTCGCTGGCCCCGTATTCCTCGCGGCTGTCCCCCCGACATTTGCCGGGTCCTGAGGAGTAAGGGTTCTGCTAAACTCCGCCGGTTCGCCCGGAGAAGCCGGGCGCATCCCGCGGTCTCCCTGACGAACGGGTGGCTCCTCGCCGCCTTCCGGACGGGCCCGCGCCCGGAGGTTGCGTTCGTGAACAAGCCCACCGGATGGCGCGTCGGCGTGACGTTGGCCGTCCTTCTCGGTTCGGTCGGTGCGTACTGGTGGCGGGGCCACGAGGCGCTGAAGAAGTCGCCGACGGCTCCGCCCAACCCGACGATCTCGGACGTCCTCAGGAACGGCCTCAAGCTGGGGCTGGACCTTCGCGGCGGCATCCACCTCGTCATGCAGGTGAAGACGACCGATGCGCTGCGCGTCGAGGCCCAGGACACGCTCGAGCGGCTCAAGGACGAAGGCGGCAAGCGCGGCGTGTCCGTGATTCCCGCCGGTCCCGCGGACGGCACGGGCTTCACGCTCGGGATCGACGAGAAGACGGACGCCGCGAAGCTCAAGGATCTCGTCACGGCGGTTCTTCCGCCGAATGCGTGGTCCATCGACCAGCGCGGGCGCGAGTGGAAAATTTCCTTCAAGGACTCCGAGCGGATCACGATCGAGGATCAGGCGACGCGCCAGGCCGTCGAGACGATCCGCAATCGCGTCGACGCTCTCGGCGTCGCCGAGCCCGTCATCCAGCGGCAGGGCACCGACCGCATCGTGGTCGAGATCCCCGGCGTGGACGATCCGAGCCGCGTCAAGGAGATCATCGGGACGACGGGCCTCCTCGAGCTCAAGCTCGTGGATGACCGCGGCGGTCCGTTCCCGACGATGGAGGCTGCCCGCTCCGCCTACGGCGGCACGGTGCCCGAGGACCTCGAGATCGTCGAGGGCTTCAACGAAGACGCCGACGCCCGTACGCGCACGCCGGTCTGGTACGTGCTCAAGCGCGCCGCCGCCGTCACGGGCCGCGACATGAAGAACGCGCGCGTCGACCGCGACAAGTTCAACCAGCCCGCCGTCATGTTCTTTCTGAATGCCCAGGGAGCCCTGAAGTTCGGGAAGGTCACGGGCGAGAACATCAACAAGCGCCTCGCGATCGTGCTCGACAAGCGCGTCCAGTCCGCGCCGAACATCAACAGCCAGATCAAGGAGAGCGGCATCATCGAGGGGAACTTCACCCCGGAGAAGGCAGACGCCCTCTCGCTCGTGCTCCGTTCGGGCGCGCTTCCGGCCGAGATGATCATTCTCGAGGAACGCACCGTGGGGCCGTCGCTCGGCCTCGACTCCATCAAGAAAGGCGTCCTCGCCTCGATCGTCGGCATGATTTGCGTCTTTTTCGCGATGGTTTTCTATTACCGGCTCTCGGGCGCGAACGCGGTTCTGGCGCTCGTCCTCAACGCGCTCATCCTCCTCGGCGCGATGGCCTACATCAACGCGACGCTCACGCTGCCCGGCATCGCGGGCTTCATCCTGACGATCGGCATGGCCGTCGATTCGAACGTCCTCATCTTCGAGCGCATCCGCGAGGAGATGGACAACGGCAAGGCGCCAAAGGCCGCCATCGACCTCGGCTTCAAGCGCGCGTGGGGCACGATCGTCGACACCCACGTGACGACGATCATGGCCGCCCTTTTCCTCTTCCAGTTCGGCACCGGGCCCGTCAAGGGCTTCGCCGTCACTCTCGTCATCGGCCTCCTGGCCTCGGTCTTCACCGCGGTCTTCGTCTCGCACCTGCTCTTCGATCTGATCTACGGTCCGAGGGAGCGCGTCGAGACCCTTTCCATCTGAGCGTCTTTCCATCTAACCAATAGAGCGGAGCCAACGTGCGCCTCTTTCACAAGACGAACATCGATTTCCTCAAGATCAAGTGGATCGCGATTTCGCTGTCGATCCTTTCGATCGTCATCGGCACGATCTCGCTGATCGCCAAGGGCGGCCCGAAGCTCGGCATCGACTTCACGGGCGGCGCCCAGATCGTCTACGGGTTCTCGAAGACCCCCGACGAGGACCAGATCCGCAAGATCGTCGAAGCCGCGAACGTGAATGTCGTCTCGGTCCAGCGCTTCGACAGGCCCGAGAAGAACCAGGTTCTCCTGCGCGTTCCACTCGAAAAAAAGGAAGGCCGCGACCTCTCGAAGGAAGTGACGGCGGCGCTCACGAAGGCGCTCTTCCCCGAGGGCGCGAACGCCACGGCATTCGACCTGAACCTGAATGGCGCGGACACGCTTCTCGGGAAGCTGATCGCCGACGACCCCGAGAAGCTCGCGACGCGGCCCAACGCCGACCCCAAGGTCGAATACGGCCGCGAGGTGCAGGGGCTCATCGCGGCGCGGTCGGAGAAGGGGCTCTTCCATTCCATCGACGAGGCCGCGAAGACTCCGGGCGTTTCGCCCGCGACCGGGGATTGGCTCAAGACCAAGACCGTCGCCGGCCCGTTCACGCTGCTCTCGGCCGAGAACGTCGGCCCGCAGGTCGGGAAGGACCTGCGCGAGAAGGGCATGTGGGCGATCCTGTTCTCGTGGGCCGCGATGCTTCTCTACATCGCGTTCCGCTTCCGTTCCGCGTCGTTCGGAACGGCCGCCGTCGTCGCGCTCATTCACGACACGTGGACGACGCTCGGCCTCTGTTCGATCCTGAACCTGGAGATCTCTCTCACCGTCGTCGCCGCGTTCCTCACGCTCATCGGCTATTCGGTGAACGACACGGTCGTCGTGTTCGACCGGATTCGTGAGAACCGCGAGAAGTCCAAGCGCTCGCCGCTGCCCGAGCTCGTCAACCACTCGATCAACCAGACGCTCTCGCGGACGGTCCTCACCTCCGTGCTGACCTTCGTCGTCGTCGTCGTCCTGTTCTTCCTCGGGGGCGAAGTCCTGCGCGGCTTCGCCTTCGTGATGATCATCGGCATCATCGTCGGGACGTACTCGTCGATCTTCATCGCCGCTCCGCTCGTCGTCCTGTGGGAGGAGTGGAAGCAGAAGCGCGCGTCCTTGAAGGCTCAGGCCAAGCCCCCGTCCGCTCCCGCAGGGGTCAAGTCCGGCAAGGCGGCGGCGAAGGCCCGGTAAGAAGGGACGCGAGTGGGCCTCAGCCCGCTTCGCTCGCCTCCGGGCCGAGGACGCCTTCCCACTTCGCGACGACGACGGCCGCGACGCAGTTGCCGGCGAGGTTGATCGACGTGCGGCCCATGTCCATGAGCTCGTCCACGGCGAGGATCATCGCGACGCCCGCTTCGCCCGGCAGGTTGAACGACGCGCAGCCCGCCGCGATGATGACGAGTGACGCGCGCGGCACGGCGGCGACGCCTTTCGTCGTGAGCATGAAGACGAGGCACATGGAGACCTGCTCGAGGATCGAAAGGTGGCGGCCGGCCGCCTGCGCGATCGTCATCGTCGCGAGAACGATATAGAGCGTGGAGCCGTCGAGGTTGAAGCTGTAGCCCGCTGGCAGGACGAACCCCGCCACGCTCTTCGGGACGCCGAACTCCACGATGCGCTCCAGAGCTCGGGGGAGAGCGGCCTCCGACGACGCCGTCGAGAAGGCGATCAGAAACGGATCCCGGATCTTCCGGACGAATCGTCTGACGGAGACGCCCGCGAGCTTGAGGGCGGGCACGAGGACGATCAGGGCGAAGACGACGAGGGCCGCGTAGAGCGAGCCGACGAGCTTCGCGTAGCTCCCGAGGACCGTGATGCCGTGATGCGAGACGGCGCCTGCCATCGCGCCGAAGACGCCGAGCGGCGTAAGCGACATGACGTAGTCGGTGAGCTTGAAGAGCACCGCCACGGTCGCCTCGAAGAAGTCGACGAACGGCTTCGCTTTCTCGGCGCCCACATGCGCGGCGGCGACGCCGAGAAGCGTCGCGAAGATGACGATCTGGAGGATGTCCTGTTTTGCCATCGCGTCGATCACGTTCGACGGGAAGAGATGGAGCAGCGTCTCGACGAACGTCTTCGGCTTCGCGAGGGCCAGGTCGCCGCCCGGCGGGAGCTTCAGGTCGAGCCCCGGTTTCACGAGATTCGCGAAGACGAGGCCGATGACGAGCGCGATCGTCGACGCGATCTCGAAGTAGACGAGCGCCTTGACGCCCATGCGGCCGACCGCTTTCACGTCGCCCGTCTTCCCGATGCCGAGGACGATCGTCGCGAAAATGAGCGGAACGACGAGCATCTTGATGAGGCTGATGAACGCCTTCGACAGGAACTTGAACGACTCGTACGCCCAGGGGTAGGTCTCGGCGGGGAGGAAGTGCCCGAGGACGACGCCGAGGATCAGCGCGTAGAAGATGAGCGCCGTGGAGGAGAGCCAGCGCGAGCGCCCGGGGGAGGCCCCGCCGCTCATGCCTTCGGCGCGCCCGCGCGGCGCCGCGCCGTCCACGCTTCCCAGAGGATCGGAAGCGTCGAGACGAAGATGATCGCGAGGATGACGAGCGAGAAGTTCTTCTTCATCACGGGGATGTTGCCGAAGAAGTAGCCCGCGCCGACGCAGGTCGCGACCCAGAGAACGCCGCCGACCACGTTGTAGGCGAGGAAGACGCCGTACTTCATGGAGCCGACGCCCGCGACGAACGGCGCGAATGTGCGGACAATGGGGACGAACCGGGCGAGGATGATCGTTTTCCTGCCATGCTTCTCGTAAAAGGCTTCGGTCTTCCGGAGATGGTCTTGCTTGAGGAAGCGGAATGTGCCGTCGAAGGCGCGCGGGCCGATTCTCTTCCCGATCCAGTAGTTGGCGGTGTCGCCGAGGATGGCGGCGAGCGCGAGCGACAGGAACAGCAACCAGACGTTCAGCGAACCGAGCGCCGCGAGCGCGCCGGCCGCGAAAAGCAGGGAATCGCCCGGCAGGAACGGCGTCACGACGAGGCCGGTCTCGCAGAAGACGATGGCGAAGAGGATGACGTTCGTGAACGTCCCGTAGTCCCGGATCACCTCGGCCAGGTGCCGGTCGAGGTGCAGGAAGACGTCCACGAACTGCTTCAAGAGATCCATCGGGGCTCCTTCGGTGGCGCGGAGATTAACCGGAAAGGCCCGTATGCCGCGATAATGGGCCCGTGCTGCGCTTCGAGGACATCCTCGAAAAGGTCGAGTCCTACCACCCCGCCATGGACGAGGACCTGCTGCGCCGCGCCTACGTCGTCTCGGCGCACGAGCACCGCAACCAACTCCGGTCCTCCGGCGAGCCGTATCTCATCCACCCGCTCGCGGTCGCCATGACGCTCGCGGAGATGAAGCTCGACGATGCGTCGATCGCCGCCGGTCTCCTCCACGACGTCGTCGAGGACGGCTCCGTCTCGAAGGAACGCATCGGCGAGCTGTTCGGCGCCGACGTCGCGCACCTCGTCGACGGCGTCACGAAGATCGGCAAGTACGCCTTTACATCGAGGGAGGCCCAGCAGGCCGAGACGTTCCGCAAGATGCTCCTCGCGATGACGGACGACCTCCGTGTCATCCTCGTCAAGCTCGCGGACCGCCTCCACAACATGCAGACCCTCGAGCACCTGCCGGAGGCCAGGCAGCGTGCGACGGCGGCCGAGACGCTCGAGATCTACGCACCGCTCGCGAACCGGCTGGGCATGGGCAAGATGAAAGGAGATCTCGAGGACCTTTCGTTCCGCTTCCTCCATCCGGAAGAGTTCGCGGCCCTGCGCGCGGCCGTGGACGAGCGGATGGCGGCGTCGGCGGCGAATGTCGAGAAGATCCGCCTCGAACTCGTGGCGAGGACGAAGGCCATGGGAATCGAGGCGGAGATCACCGGACGCGTGAAACGCTACTGGTCGATCCGCCAGAAGCTCATCCGGCAGGCCATTCCGCTCGAACAGCTCTACGACGTGCTCGCGTTCCGGGTGCTCGTGGACTCGATGCCCGACTGCTACACCGTCCTCGGCATCGTCCATCAGTCCTGGCGCCCCGTGCCCGGCCGCATCAAGGACTACATCGCGATGCCGAAGCGAAACTTCTATCAGTCGCTGCACACGACCCTCGTGCCCGAGGGAGCGCCCCCGTTCGAGGTGCAGATCCGCACCCGCGAGATGGACCTCGTCGCCGAGAACGGAATCGCAGCCCACTGGAAGTACAAGGAAGGGAAGCTCGTGCGGACGGACGCGCGGCACGAGGAGAACGTCGGTGTCCTCCGGCAGATCCTCGAGACGACGAAGGACGTGTCCGACCCGCGCGAGTTCCTGTCGTCGCTCCGGATCGACCTCTACCCGGACGACGTCTACACGTTCAGCCCCAAGGGCGCGGTCTACGCGTTTCCGCGGGGAGCCACGCCCTTGGACTTCGCATACCGCGTCCACACGGACGTCGGGCACCACTGCGTGGGCGCGCGCGTCAACGGGCGCCTCGTGCCGCTGAAGTCGCTCCTTGAGAACGGCGACATCGTCGAGATCCTCACGGCGCCATCCGCGCACCCCTCCAGGGACTGGCTTTCGTTCGCGGTGACGTCACGGGCACGCAACAAGATCCGAACCTTCATCCACACGGCCGAGAAGGAGCAGTCGGTGGAGATCGGCCGGCGCCTTCTCGAGCGCGAGCTCAAGAAGTGGAAGAAGAGCTTCGCGAAGCTCCTCGAGGCGAAAGCCTTCGATCCGCTGCTCGGCGATTTTGGCGTCGCCAAGGTGGACGACCTCATCGCCGACATTGGATCCGGGAAGATCGCGCCGCGCGCCCTCGTCGCGAAGCTGCTGCCGGAGACGGCCGCCCCTCCCGAAGGCGCGTCGCCGGCTCCGTCCCGGGTCTCGGCGATCTCGAGCGTGATCCGGCGCGTGCTTCCCTTCGGCGCCGCGACCGGGATTCGCGTCAAGGGGGAGAACGATCTCCTCGCGACGCTCGCCAAGTGCTGCCAGCCCGTGCCGGGCGACGACATCGTGGGCTATGTGACGCGCGGCCGGGGCGTCTCCGTGCACACTACGACCTGCCCGAACGTCCGCGCGCTCCTGTTCGATCCCGGCCGCGAGATCCCGGTCGAGTGGGAGACGGCGAAAGACGCGACGGTGACCGTGGATCTCGAGATTCGCACGGAGGACCGGCAGGGAATGCTCGCGCGCATCACGCAGGTGCTTTCGGCCGCGAACTCCAACATCCGGTCGATCGAGGCCCGCACGAGCCGCGACGGGAACGCGTCGATCGAGGCCAGCGTCACGACCCGGGGCCGCCGGCACCTCGAACGGCTGCTCGTGGCCCTCCGGGCCCTGCCGGGCGTGACGGACGTGCGGCGCAAGCTGCGCGACACGGATGCCGAAGCCGGTTGACGGCCCCGACGCTCCTGGTCCTCACTTACGGGATGGGGCGCACTTATACCAACAACGTTGCACAGGAGCAAGGGAAATCGCGCCGGGCTAATGACTTGACACCCCCCGGAGGGGGGCGACAAAATAAGGCGAGTCAATCCCTTTTCGCGTCATGCCCCCGGGGGACCGGGTCGAGGGAGGGCAACCCTATCGTGCTGTTCCGAAAGGCGAAAAACCTGGTCGGCCTCGACATCGGCTCGTCTGCTGTGAAGCTCGTCGAGTTGAAGGAGGGCAAGGAGGGAACGTTCCAGCTCGTCAAAGCGGGCATGGAGGTGCTTTCTCCCGAGGCGATCGTCGACGGCGCGATCATGGACTCCTCCCTCGTCGTCGAGACGATCTCGCGGCTTCTCGCGTCCACCGGCGTGAAGAATCCGAACGTGGCGGTGTCCGTGTCCGGCCACTCCGTCATCGTCAAGAAGATCATGCTTCCGACGATGCCGGAGGAGGAGCTCTCCGAGTCCATCCGGTGGGAAGCCGAGCAGTACGTCCCCTTCGACATCAACGACGTCTACCTCGACTACGTCGTGCTCGATCCGGGGGCCGTCGGCGAGACCATGGGCGTCCTCCTCGTGGCCGCGAAGAAGGAAAAAGTGGACGACTTCAAGAACGTCGTGACCCAGGCCGGGCGCACCCCGGCCCTCGTCGACGTGGACGCGTTCGCGCTCCAGAACTGCTACGAGGTGAACTACGGAGCCGACCCCGGCCGCGTGGTGGCGCTCGTGAACGTGGGGGCCTCCGTCATGAACGTAAACATCCTCGCGCAGGGGCAGACGGTCTTCTGGCGCGACATCACGTTCGGGGGAAACCAGTTCACGGACGCGCTCCAGAAGGCCTATTCGCTCAATTTCGAGCAGGCCGAGTCGTTGAAGAGAGGCGAACCGGTCGCGGGGCAGACCGCCCAGACGATCCAGCCCGTTCTCACGGGCGTGGCCGAGGACGCGGCCGCCGAGCTGCAGAAGACGCTGGATTTCTTCCAGGCGACCTCGGGCGCGGAACGGGTCGACTCGATCATGATCTCGGGCGGCGGCGCGAAGGCCGCGCATCTCGAAGACGTCCTGAAGGACAAGTTCGGCCTGCCCGTCGAGGTCCTCAACCCCTTCCGGTCGATCTTCACCGACGACCGCGCGGTCGACGCCGCGTGGCTCTCCGAGGCGTCGCCCTCGCTCGCGATCGCCGTCGGTCTCGGTGTCCGGAAGATCGGGGAGTAGCGGCATGATTCGCATCAACCTCCTCTCCGAAGCCCGTCCGCAGCGCAAGAAGAAGGGCGTCTCCGCGCTGGGCGGCGCCGGCCGCCTCAATACCCTCCTCATGGGGGGCGCGATCGGCCTCGCGGTTCTTATCGGGATCGTCCACTACTGGGTGCTTCGCTCTTCGATCAAGGCCCAGGAAGAGAAGATCCGGATCGCCCAGGTCGAGGTGACGCGTCTCGAAGCCGTGCTGAAGGAAGTAAAGGACTACGAGGCGAAGAAGGCCCGCGTCCAGCGCAAGGTCGACCTCATCAACCAGCTGAAGCAGAACCAGCGCGGCCCGGTCCGCCTCATGGACGAAGTCTCCAAGGCGCTCCCGGACCTCGTCTGGGTCGAACGGATGGAGTACCACGGAAACGCGATCTCGATCGACGGGAAGGCCTTCAACCCGCCGGCGGTGGCGAACTTCGTCGCCAACCTCAAGCTCGTGCCCTCGTTCCAGGAACCCAAAGTCGAATTCTCGGCGTGCGGCGGCCCTGCGGGCTCGTCGCTCTACTGCTTCAAGACGAACTTCGGCTTCTCGAATATTGACCGCACGCAGCCGGACGCGGGAGCCCCGAAGCCGGCCGAAGCGCCGAAGAAGGTCTAGGGGAGAGCCATGGCGTCGCTCGACCTCAAGCAGCTCGAAGGGAAACCCTGGTACTACGGGCTCGGCATCGGCGTCGCGATCGCGATCGCGCTCTATGCGGCCGCCTACTACCAGCTCCCGAACTTCAGCGAGATGAAGCAGACGCTGGAGAACAAGAAGACCGAGCTCGACCAGCTCAACCAGAAGATCAACCAGGGCCGGGCGGCCGAACGCCGCCTGCCTCAGCTGCGCGAGGAGGTCCGCCGGACCGAGCTCGACCTGCAGCGGCTCCTTCAGATCCTGCCCACCGCGCGCAACGCCGAAGAACTCATCAAGAAAATCCAGGCGTTGGCCGGACAGGGCGAGTTCTTCCTCAAGAAGTGGGCTCCGAAGGAGTACATCAACAAGGACTTCTATGCGGAGTGGCCGATCGACCTGCAGGTCGACGGGACTTACCACAACCTCGCGCTCTTCTTCGAGAAGGTGGCGCGTTTCTCGCGGATCATCAACATTGAGGATCTCGTGATGGTCGGCTATCCCGACGCGGCTGGCGGACGCACGCTGGGCGCGAATTTCACGATGAAGACCTTCATCTATCTCGGGGACACCGACGCGGCCGCGTCCGCCGCGCCCGCCGCGACAGCCGCTGCCGCTGCGCCGAAGAAGCCTGCCGGCGCTCCCGCGAAGAAGGAATCGATGGAGTGATGAGAGTTTCCCGGTCCCTCGCCGCGCCCGTCTCCGTCGCCCTGCTGATCCTGTGCGCGCCCTCAACCTCGTTCGCGCAGGCGCCTCCCGCGGCATCCAATGCGCCGGCCGAGGCCCCGGGCTCCGCGGGCAAGGTGACCGAGCAGGATTTCGTACCGTCGGCCTACACCTACGAAGTCGGCGGCCGCCGCGATCCCTTCCGCTCGCTCCTCGTGCGCAACCCGTCCGACAAGGACCGCGTGCGCCCACCGGGCCTGGCGGGGGTCATGGTGGACGAGCTCGAGCTGCAGGGCACGATCAAGATCAAGCAGGGCTGGGTCGCGATGATGCGTGGCCCGGACAACAGGTCGCATCTGATCCGGAAGGGGACCACGCTCTTCGACGGCGAGGTCGTCGAAGTGTCGGCGACGGAAGTGACGTTCCGGCAGAACGTGAACGATCCGACGAATCCGAAGCCGTTCCGGGAAGTGGTCAAGGCGCTCACGCTCGAGAAGAAGTCGTGACCGAAGGGATGTCCATGACGACGATGCTGATGGGCTCGAGGAACTCGAAGGGCACGGGAGATCTCGTGTCGTCCGGGGGAGGAAGCATGCGGCGAAACCGAAGGGGAGGCGCGTCCCGTCTCGCGGCGCTCGCGTTGATCGTCCCTGTGCTGGGCGGCTGCGCATCGCGCACCGACCGGGTCGTCGCGGGAGACCCGTCCGCGACCGGAGCGGCGCCCGCTACGCTCACGGGAGCCACGCTCCTGACCGACGGAGAGACGCCGCGGCTTCTCCTCACCGGCAACGGTCCTCTCGCAACCACCCTCTACAACCGCGAAGGTTCGACCAAGGTCGTCATCGACGTCGCGAACGCCGTGATGTCGCCGGGCCTCGAACCCCCTCGCGCGGACGGCGTGATCCTGTCGCGTCTAGACATGAAGTCGTTCACGGAGATGGGCAAGCCCCACGTCCAGTTCGAGCTCACGGGGCGCGCGCCGATCGAGCCCGCCATCACGTCCGACTCCGGTTCGCCGGCCATGGCGATCGCGCTCGGAAAACCCGCCGCCGCCGCCGCGACACCGGCTTCTGCCGCGACGCTGGCTTCTGCGTCGACGCTGCCGCACGTGGAACCCGCGCGGGCTTCGGAACCGGCGCCGGTGGAACCCGCCGTGAAAGTCGAGGACGTGGCTTCGCCTGCGGTGCCCGCGGCTGTGGCAAGCGCCGCGCCGGTGCCCGTCCGGCACGCCGCCCTCGGCCACGCCGCGACGCGCCTGTCCGCGGTCAGCGTGCAGACGATCGACGGCAATCTCGTCGCGACGCTCGCGGGCAACGGCAGTTTCGCCTACGAGACCTTCGCGCTCGAGAATCCCCCGCGCTACGTCGTGGATCTCCCGGGTGTCCTCCTGGCGACGACGAAGAAGTCGCAGGACGTCCGGCATGCGGCCGTGAGCCGCGTGCGAGTCTCCCAGTTCAAGGGCGGAGGCGAGCCCGTCACGCGCGTCGTTTTCGACCTTGCATCTCCCGCGGAGCCCGCCGCGAAGAGCTCGGGCACGGCCTTGGCGCTTTCGTTTGGCGCCCGCGCGGCAGCCCTAGATTCGACGATCGCGGCACTCGCGCCGCCCCCCTCGGAAAGGTCCGTCGAAAAAGTCGCCGAGCCGAAACCCGCGCTCGTGCGAGCGGCGCCCGAGATGGTCGCGGCCGCGTCGCCGGTGCCGGCCGGGGGCTCCTACGAGAAGCATGAAGTCGACGATCCGAAGGAACCCGTCGTGCGCGAGGGACGCGCTCTCGACGTGACGACGTCTCCCGCGGCGTCGCCCACCCCGGTTCCGGCCGGCCCGGCCGCGGCCCCGGCTTCCCAGTCCGACACGCCGCGCCTCGTGCGGACCTCGCCCGAGTTCCACGAGGTCAAGGCTCCGCCCCCGGTCCCCGCCTCCGTCAAGGTCGCCGCCGCCGAACCGCGTCGCAAGAGGGCGCCCACCGCGGAAGACAAGGCCCTGATCGAGGCGGCCGAAGCCCTTCTCGTTCAGCAAGACGGTTCCTCGCGTCCCCGCGAAATCGCGAATCCCTACGAGGCCCGCACTCTCGGCTCCGGGGACAAGCAGTACACGGGCGAACCGATCACGCTGAACCTCAAGGACGCGGACATCAAGGACACGCTGCAGCGGTTCAGCGAGCTGACGCAGTTGAACATCGTGCTCGACCCGGACGTTCGCGGGACGGTCACCGTGAGCCTGCAGGACATTCCGTGGGACCAGGCCCTCGAGTTGATCCTCAAGATCAACCAACTCGGCTACGTGCTCGAGGGAAACATCATGCGCATCGCCTCCACGAGCAAGCTGACTCAGGAGGAGAACTCGCGGCTCCAGTTCATCCAGGCGCAGGACAAGAACCGCCCGCTCAGGACCGTGCTCCAGAAGATCTCATACGGAAACGCCCAGGAGATGGCGGCCACGGCGCGCAAGGTCATGTCGGCGCGCGGCGACATCTTCATCGACACGCGCTCGAATACGCTCGTCATCAAGGAGCTTCCGGACTACCTGCCGACCGTCCTCGACCTCATCAAGAACCTCGACACCGCGAACCCGCAGGTCATGATCGAGGCCCGGATCATCGAGGCGAATCGCACGTTCTCGAACTCGATTGGAATCGTGTGGGGGGCCAACGGGACCGCGGACGCCTCTCACGGCAACACGACCGGCCTCGTGTTCCCGAACTCGGGAACGGTCCTCGGGAACGTCTCGCTTCCCAGCGGCGCGCCCCAGGTCCTTCAGCTGAGCCTCGCGAACGTTCTCAACACGTTTTCGCTCGACGCCGCCATTCACGCGGCCGAATCCCGCGGCCTCGTCAAGGTCATCTCCACTCCGAAGATCCAGACGCAGACCGGCGAGCTGGCCTCCATCCAGTCGGGTTTCCAGCTCCCCGTCCAGACCACCGTCAATAACACGACGTCGGTCCTCTACATCAACGCGACGCTCCGCCTGGACGTCACCCCGCAGATCACGAATGAAGGCACCGTCATCATGGACGTCACGATCCAGAAGCGTGAGCCGGCGCCCGGCATCAACATCGCGTCAGGCCAGAACATCCCGCTCACGACGCGCGACGCCAAGACGCGGCTCATGGTGCGCGACGGCGGCACGGCCGTGATCGGCGGCATCTTCAAGATCACCACGAACGACGCACAGTCGATGATCCCGGGCCTCTGGAAGATTCCGATCCTGGGCAACCTGTTCCGGAGCCGGGACCAGACCGAGACCACGGACGAGCTCATGATTTTCATCACGCCGCGGATCATTCGGTGAGGAGCGAACTGATGAAGAAGCGCTTTTTCATTCTCGCCGCCATCCTCGCCGCCGTCACGGTCGCCGCGCTCCCCGGCTGCTCGACGAACACGCAGGGCGACAGCGCCTCGCCGGTTTTTCTCGTCGGAAGCTTCACGGCGCCACCTCTCAACGCTTGCGTGAACTCATTGCTCCCGCTCCCGTTCACACTCCCGACGACGACCGTCCAGGTTCGACTCAAAAACCCGGCCGTGACTTCGCTCCAGTTTCTGGACGTGCAGGTCGAGAAATACACGATCGTCTGGAGGCGCATCGACGGCGGGACGAAGGCCTCGCCGACGCAGGACTTTGCCGGCGGTTTCCTCGTGCCGCCGAACGGATCGACCACGCTTTCCGACTATCCGTATATGTCATTCAGCAACCGTACGCAGCCGCCGCTCGACCAGCTCCTTCCGTTCAATGGCGGGATCGACAAAGAGACGGGCCGTACGGAGATTCACGAGACCGGAAGCGTCACGTGGTACGGCCACACGCTTTCGGGGCAGCCTGTCGTCTCGAACGTGGCGACTTTCGAAATGACCTTCATCTACTGCGCGTCCCCCGCGGGACGCATCGAGCCAACGCGTGCCCAGTGACGAGGTGACATCCATGCGACGTTTCCAGATTCCGTGCGCCGCGTTGGTGGCGGGCCTTGCCGTCCTCCTGAGCGGCTGCTCCGGCGAGACGCCGACAGCGCCGTCATCGAACGGCGGAGCCGGCAACGGCAGCGGCACCGGCGGCCCATGCACGGTGCTCGTCTCGATGTCGGCCACGACGCAGTATCCCGTCGTCGGGTCGGGTGTCATCGTGAGGGCCACGGTCACGCGGTCAGGCGTTCCGGTTCCGGACGGCGGCTCCGTGCAGTACACGACCGATCTCGGCCTTTTCCTTGAGAACGGCCTCCAGACGATCTCGAAGACGACCAGCGGCGGAGTCGCCGACGTGACCGTGTTCTCCTCGAACGCCGGCACGGCGCACGTCAAGGCGGTCTTCGACTGCGCGAACGCGCAGATCAATCTGCAATTCGGCGGCGTTCCGGACACGGGTCCGTTCATCTCGTCGCTCTCGCCGACGACCGGTTCGTGCGCGGGCGGCGACGTGGTCACGATCCTGGGCGGCCGCTTCGGAAGCGGCAACGTCGACGTCTTCTTCGGGGGCGTGAGGGGCTTGGTCAAGAGTGCCACGAACACGCAGATCACCGTGACGACGCCGGCTCACGCGCTGAAGGATCCGAAGGTGCCGGAAATCGTGAACGTCGTCGTGGTCGTGAACGGATTGACGTCCCCGCCATTCCCGTTCACCTACGCGTGCATCCCCCCCGAGCTGAAGATATTCCTTTCGTCGATCAGCCCGACCGCCGGCTCTCCGGCGGGTGGGGACATCGTCCAGATTTTCGGCGGCCACTTCGGCACGAACATCGCCACGACGCAGGTCACGTTCTGCGGCGCACCCGCGACGATCACCGCGCAGACGGACAACCAGATTACCGTGTCGACGCCCCGGCACACGCTGGCGAACCCCGCCATCTCCGAGACGTGCGACGTCTCGGTCCGGCGCGACATCGGCCTCGTTTCCGAGAATTCCGCGACGCTCCCGCAAGCGTTCACGTATCGCGGCAACGGGTCCGGCGGCACCTGCAACACGGACCCGACCTTCTTCATCGCGAGCCTCACGCCGAACAGCGGCCCGCCCGACGGCGGCACGGCCATCACCCTGACGGGCAGCGGCTTCGGCTCGACCGCGTCCCTCATGCGCGTGGACTTCGGCGGCACGCCGGCGACGATTGTCTCCATCTCGGACACGACAATCGTGGTTTCGACGCCGCGGCGCACGCTCGCGAGCCCGAACGTGCCCGAAACCGTCGACGTCACCGTGACGGACCTCGGCAGCCCGGTTCAGCGCTGCGCGCGCGTCGTGAGCGGCTTCGTGTACACGGCGGCGGCCCTCGACCCGGTCATCTACTCCGTCTCGCCGCGCACCGGCCCGAACGACGCCACGACACGGGTCTCGATCTTTGGCACCGGATTCCAGTTCCCAATGCAGGTCTTCCTGACCGGCGGCACCTGCGGAGCGCAGCGCGTCGAAGCCGCGGTTTCCGACATCTCACTGAACACAATCGTCTTCAAGACGCCGGTCGCCGTGGGCGGAAACGTCTGCCTCTCGAGCCAGCTCGTCGACATCGTGATCCTGAACCCGTCGACCGGGAAGACCGCGACGTGCTCGGCCTGCTTCAAGTACTACTCCTGTCCGACGATCACGTCGATTTCCCCCGGCTTCGGCCCATACACGGGCGGCACTACGGTCGTGATCACCGGCCACAACTTCGAGGAGCCGGCAGCCGTCGACGGCGGCGGCACGGCGTGGTCGACGGTCTCCGTGTCGTCCCAGGAGATCATCGCGATCACCCCGCCACTCCTCGTGTCCGGATGCGCGGACATCTCCAAGGCGGTCCACGTGATCGGCACCTCACTTTCCTCGAACTGCCCAAACCCCGACGGACCCATCTTCACGTACTACGTCAAGACCATAAGCCCGTTCATCACGAGCATCTCGCCGTCGAGCGTTCCCGAAGCTGGTGGAGTCCCGGTCGTGATCACCGGCGGCAACTTCATCGATCCCAACATGCGCGTGGCCGTCAAGATTACCCCGCCCGTAAATGTCTTCCCGACGGCGAGGACGCCGACGCAGATCACGTTCACCGCGCCGCCCTTCGCGGGCAGTTTCACCCAGGGCGCGTGTACCGTCGGTACGACCCCGGGTTCGCGAAACCTCCCCACGCTCGTCGGTCTGGACGTCCTCAACGTGACCACAACGTGCTTCTCCGCCGACGACCAGATCACGTACATCCCCGCCGACACGACCTGCAGGCTCCAGCCGCTCGCGATCACAGCGACCCCTCTTCCGAATGGAACGACTGGAACGGCGTATAACTCCACGCTTGCCGCCACCGGTGGCGCGCCGCCGTACACCTGGGCGTTGGCCTCAGGCGCTCTTCCGACCGGGCTCAACCTCGGCGCTGGGGGAGTGATCTCGGGCAGTCCGACAGCAGCGGGCACTTTCACCTTCACGGCAAGGGTGACGGACTCGATCGGCGGAACAGCGACCGCGGTTCTCACGATCACAGTCGTCGGCCCGCCACTCTTGATCGCGACGACCACCCTACCAAATGGAACGCTTACTCCCCCGCTTACGCCCTACAGCTTCACGTTCGTCGCGACAGGTGGTACGCCAGGCTACACTTGGGCGATCACGTCCGGCGCCCTTCCGCCCGGGCTTGGCACCCTCAGCGCCGGGGGAGTGATCTCGGGCACTCCGACGACAGCGGGCACCTTCACCTTCGCGGTAAAGGTTACAGACGCCACCACACCCACGGCCCAAACCGCGACCGCGGCCGTAACGATCACGATCACCCCTTAGTTCCGGCCTTGGTTCCCGGGGCCGGGTACGGGCCGCCTTCGGGCGGCCCGTACTGTCTCGAAGCCGGATGCCGTAGACTTCGGAGTCGAGCAAACGAACATGGCGTTCTTCGGCGGTCCCTCCACCCCGGTCTCACGTCTCGAGGAGCTCAAGAGGCTCCTTCAGAAGGACCCGACGTCCCGCCAGTTCCTGGCGCTCGCGGAGGAGTACCGCCGCCACGGGAAATATCGCGACGCCGTCATCATTCTCGAGCGCGGGCTCCAGCTGCACTCCACCTCGGTGGCGGCGCACGTCGCCCTCGGACGGACCTATCAGCAGCTGGACCGGCTCGAGGACGCCATCCGCGCGTTCACGAGCGCACTCAGGCTCGATCGCGAGAACCTGGTCGCGATCCGCCAGCTGGCCGAGGTCTACCTCGCGAAGGGCGACAAGGTCGAAGCGATCAAGAAGCTGAAGCTGTATCGCGGCCTCCAGCCCGGCGACCGCGACGTGACGGTGACCATCCAGAAGCTCGAGGAGGAGATGTCCGCCGCGGTGGCCGAGCGACCCCGGTCGGGCGTCCATCCTGCGTTGTCCGAGCTTCCGGAGGCTCCGCGTCCGTCGCCGTATGCGAGCGGCGTCCGCCGGGTCGCCGTGATTTCCCCGCTGGACCGCCCCCCGACGCCGCCCCCGACGACGCCGTTCTTCGTGCCTCCGTCGGTCGAGGACCGCCTCGTGGAGACGTCTCCCGCGCTGTCGCCGTTCACGGCGCCGATCGCGACGATCCGTGAGGAGCTGGTCGCGGAGATCGCCCCCTTCGCGCTCGACGAGGCCGCGCAGGAAGCCGACGTCCCCGAAGAAGAGGCGACCGCTCCCTTCACCTTCCCGGTGGACCTCTACCGGACGGAAGCCTATGCGAGGCCTTCCGCGCCCGTCGAGACGGCTGCTCCGTTCGATATTCTGGGCGAATCTCGCGAAGCGCCTCCAGCGGGTCTTGCCGCGCCTTTCGCGCCGGTCGTGCCGCTCGTCACGGAGACCCTCGGGGACCTCTATCGCGCGCAGGGCCACATGGCGGACGCCCGCGAGACGTACCGGACGCTCGCGGAGGCCGCCGCCGACGAGGAACGCGCGCGCGCGCTGCGCGAGAAGGCCGCCGCGCTCCCGCGGGGCGAGAGGACCGACTATCCCCGCCTCCGGCGCCTCGCGCGACAGTTCCCGAAACGGATGGAGGTCACCGTGGACGATTTGCACGGGCTCATCTCGAGTCTCGTCGAGAGAACGGAGGGCATCCGCGCCGCGACGCTCTCCGATCTCGAGGGGCTTCCGGTGGTGATGGCCGGGGCCTCGTCGCGCGATGCCGCGATGGAGATTCTCGTCGCGGAGCTCAGCTCCTTCCTGAAGAACGTCCGGCGGACGACGTCCGAGACCGGCGCGGGCGAGCTCGAGTCCTTCGCGGTCGCCGGCCCGCAGGGCGCGGCGGTCGTCTCGCGTGTGAACGCCGACTACTCTCTCATCCTGCAGGTCGACCCCGATGCGGCGCTCGGCGAGATCCGCTGGGAGGCGGCGCGCACGGCGCGCGCTCTCCGTCCGGCGGTCCGCTGAACGGCATGAGCGGGCGCTCGAAAGGAATCGAAAGGGCACGATGAACGTCAAGGAGATCAAGGAACTCGTCGAACTGGTGTCGCGCCGGGGCCTCGCCGGCCTCGAGATCGAGCGGGCGGGCTTCCGCCTCCGCATCGAGGGAGCCCCCGCGCACCGCGGAGCGCCCGTCTTTGCGCGGGCCGTGGCCGACCCGGTCGCCACCGAGGCGCCCGCGCTGCCCCCGGCCGGGCCGGTGGCGGCCGTCGCCCCGCACGTGCCTCCCGGGCCGCCCGGCTCCGGAGAACACGAGGGCTTCCACGTCGTCACCGCGCCGATCGTCGGCACCTTTTACCGCGCCGCGAATCCCGACGCCGAGCCGTTCGTGAAGGTCGGGGACGTCGTGGAAAAGGGCAAGACCCTCTGTATCGTCGAGGCCATGAAGCTCATGAACGAGATCGAGGCGGACGTCTCGGGCACGGTGGTCTCCATCTACCCGCAGAATGCCCAGCCGGTCGAGTTCGGGGAAAAGCTCTTCGCGATCCAGCCGCGCTGACGGGAAACACGTGTTCCAGAAGATCCTCGTTGCCAACCGTGGAGAGATCGCGCTGCGCGTCATCGCGGCGTGCAAAGAGCTGTCGATTGCCACCGTGGCGGTCCACTCGGAAGCGGACCGCGACTCGCTTCACGTGCGCGCCGCGGACGAATCGGTGTGCATCGGTCCCGCGGCGCCGTCGGGCTCGTACCTCAACATCACCTCGCTCGTCGCCGCCGCGGAGATCACGGGCGCCGATGCCGTGCATCCCGGCTACGGTTTCCTCGCGGAGAACGCCCACTTCGCGGAGATCCTCGAGGAAGTCGGATTGAAGTGGATCGGTCCTTCGCCGGATGCGATTCGGCGAATGGGCGACAAGGCCGTCGCGAAAGCGACCGTCAAGAAGGTGGGCGTGCCGACGATCCCCGGCAGCCCGGGGCCTCTCGACTCGATCGAGGACGCGATGAACTTCGCGGAGGGCGTCGGCTACCCGGTCCTCCTGAAGGCGGTGGCGGGAGGTGGGGGACGTGGCATGCGCGTCGCGCGGTCCGACAAGGAGCTCGCGGCCGCGTTCGACCTCGCGACCTCCGAGGCCGAGCGCGCATTCGGCAACGGAAGCGTCTACCTCGAGAAGTACCTCGCGGAGCCGCGGCACATCGAGTTCCAGATCTTCGGCGACCGGGCCGGTCGCATCGTGCATCTCGGCGAGCGCGAGTGTTCTCTTCAACGGCGGCATCAGAAGGTTCTCGAGGAATCGCCTTCGCGGGCCCTCAGCGACGCCCTTCGCGCGAAGATGGGGGCCGCCGCGGTCGCCGTCGCGAAGGCCGTGGACTACGTCGGAGCCGGGACGGTGGAATTCCTGCTGGACGACGACGGCTCTTTCTACTTCATGGAAATGAATACCCGGATCCAGGTGGAACACCCGGTGACGGAGATGGTGACCGGCTTTGACCTCGTGAAGGAGCAGATCCGCGTTGCGGCGGGGGAGCCGCTCTCGTTCGGGCCGACGCCCCCCGGCGACGGGTTGGGGTGGCGGCCGCAGGGGCACGCGATCGAGTTCCGGATCAACGCCGAGGATCCGGTCACGTTCGCGCCTTCTCCCGGGACGATCACGACGCTTCACCTGCCAGGGGGGCCGGGAGTGCGCGTGGACACGGCGGCCTACTCCGGCTGGAAGATCCCTCCATACTATGACTCGCTCATCGCGAAGCTCATCGTGCACGGCCGCGACCGCGAGGAGGCTCTCAGCCGCGGCCGGCGCGCGCTGGAACTCTTCATCGTGGAGGGCGTCAAGACTACGATCCCGCTCCACTTGAGGCTTCTCGACGACCCGGACGTGCGCCGTGGCCGCGTCTCCACGAAGTGGCTCGAGCGGTGGCTGAAGAACGTTCCGCCCCGCTGACGGATCGGGCCGGGGGAGCCGCGACCGGGACGCCGGGTCGCGTCTACCTCGTCGGGTTCATGGGGAGTGGCAAAACGACGAGCGGGCGCCTCCTGGCGAGCCGCTGGGGAGTGCCGTTCGTGGACCTGGACCTGGCCTTCGAGTCGATGTCCGGAAAGACGATCCGCGAGACCTTCGAGACGCACGGGGAGGCCTATTTCCGCCAGAGGGAGGCCGAGCTGCTGCGCGGCACGGCGACGCTCGCGGACGCGGTGGTCGCCCTCGGGGGGGGGACCTTCACGTTCCCCGATAACGTCCGGTTCGTGAAGGAACACGGCATTTCGGTCTTCCTCGACCCGCCGTTCGAGGTTCTCGCGGCGCGCCTTGCAGCCAAAGCTGCGGATCGTCCCCTCTTCGGTTCGCTCGAGTCGGCCCGATTGCTCTGGGAAGCGCGGCGCGCGTTCTATAAAATGGCAGACCGGATCTTGGACGTGGATCACGAATCGACTCCCGGCGACGTTGCCGGCAGGCTGGCCCTCCTGCTCGACCCGCGCATCGCCGGGGGGCGCTGACGTGCGTTACCTCATCCTGTCCGACCTGCACGCGAACGACGAGGCCCTGACCGCCGTATTGCGTCGCGTGAAGCGCAAGACATTCGACCGGATCGTGTGTCTCGGTGATTTCGTCGGCTATGCCGCGGACCCGAACAAGGTGCTGGACCGCTTCCGGAAGCTCCGGAAGACGACGATCTCGGTTCGCGGAAATCACGACAAGGTCGTGTCGGGTGTCGAGGAGGGAGCTCTGTTCAATCCGCCGGCGCTCGAGGCGGCGCGCTGGACGATAGACCGGCTCTCGAAGCAGAACATGGACTTTCTGAAGAAGCTTCCGCTCGGACCGGAGGTCGTGGACGGGCTCTTCGTCGCGTGTCACGGCTCGCCCCTCGACGAGGACGCGTACATCTTCTCGGACTTCGACGCCTCGCTGAACTTCGTGCAGCTCCACCGGTTCGCCGAGGGCATCGACCTGTGCTTTTTCGGCCACAGCCACATTCCGTCGATCTTCACGCTGGAACCGGGAGGGATCCGCGTCGAGGCGGTGCGCGAGGCGCGCTACAAGCTGAGGCTCGAGCCCGGGAAGCGTTACCTCGTGAATCCCGGTTCGGTGGGCCAGCCGCGGGACCGGAATCCGCGCGCCGCGTATGCCATTTACGACGCGAGCGCCCGCGTCGTCCACTTCGACCGCGTGCCGTACGACGTGGGCGCCGCGCGCCGCAAGATCCTGCGCGCGGGTCTGCCGGCCGTGCTGGGCGACCGGCTCGTCGTCGGGCTCTGAGCTCCGGCGGGCGTTCGATGTCGCGCCGCGGCCGTCACGCGTTCGCCGTTTCCCTCGCCGCCCTCACCCTCTCCGGCTGCTTTTCGTTCGGCCCCGAGAAGGGCACCCCGAGGGGCACCTATCGGGAACGCCTCGGCGGATTCGCCGGACTCCTCCGCATGGAGGATCGCCGCGCCTACGATCCCCTCCTCGCGGGGCGCGCGGCGGTCTCACCCGATCCCTGGCTGCGCGCGAAGACGGCGCTCGCTGTCGGGCGGCTCCGGGATCCCGCCGCCGCGCTCTACCTGCCGGTCCTCCTCGAGGACCCGGACGCGGGCGTGCGGCGCGCGGCCGCGTTCGGGTCGGGGGTCTCCGGGGACGCGCGCCTCGTTCGGTTCCTCGCCGTGGCCCTCGGCGATTCCGACTCGGAATCGGCGGCGAACGCGGCCGAAGCGCTCGGGAAGATCGGCGGGAAGGACGCGACGGACGCCCTCGTCGCGGCTCTCGTGCGGAAGGGCGGCCCCCGTCCCGCCGTGGCGATCGCGCTGTTCCGCAAGCCGGAAGAGAAGACGGTCGCTGCGCTTCTCACTGCTTTCGGAGAACAGAATTCTGCTCCCGAGCTCAGGCGAGCGGTTGTCTACGCCTTGTCGCGAAAACCGCAACGGGCAGCGGCGCCCGCGCTTCGCGCGGTGCTTAGAAAGGGGGATGACGATCCCACCGTCGTTTCCTGGGCGGCCCGCGCGGCGGGGTTGCTCGAGGACGAGGAGAGCGCTCCGGACCTCGCCACGCTCGCCCGGAGCTCGAACGTGTCGATTGCCGTGCAGGCCTTGGGTGCGCTGCATTCACTTTCTAAGAAAGGCGCGATCTCCCGGAGCGACGAGCTGACTCGCAGGGCGCGGGAGGTTGCTCTTCTCCGAGCAAACGATCCCCTTCCCGGGGTGGCGGTCGCCGCCCTCCGACTGCTCGGCTCACTTCCCGATGCGCCTGCGGCTCGTGCGACCCTCGAAGAGAATCTGCTTCGAAAAGGGTGGAGAGGGCAGACGGCTCTCGTCTCTCTGACGCGTCTCGACGCGGCCCGGGCGCCAGAAGCCGCGGCGGCCCGGATCGACGCGGCGCTCGTCGCCGGCACTCTCGAGCTGCGCCTCGGCGCCGCCGAATCGCTGGAATTCTTCGAAGGTGACGGGCCGCCAGAGCCGGTCGTGACGGCGGCGCTCGCCGACCGGTCCGCACGGGTGCGCGCCGCCTCCCTCTCTTCCCTTTCGAAGAAGAAATCTTCCCGTCTTTCCGCGCGGCTTCTCGCCGGGCTGATCGACCGCGACCCGGCGGTGCGCGACACGGCGCTCGAAGCGGCCGCGCCGCTCCTGGAGCAGGGAGGCGCTGACCTGAGACGCGCCTGGACGGCGGCTTTCGACCGCGTGTTCGAGTCCGGGGAGCCGGACTTCAAGGTCGGCGCGCTCGACGCCGCGGCCGCGCGGGGCGAGGCCGGGCGCGCCTTCGTGGCGGCGCACGCGGACGACGCCGACGCGGTCGTTCGCGAGAAGGCGCGCCGGCTGCTCGTCGAGAAGTACGGAGCAGCGGCCGACTCGTTCCGGCCGATCCCGGCCGCGACACGGCTTTCGCGCGAGGATTACGACCGCCTCTCACGCGCGGCGAACGAATCGGTGTTCGAGGCGGAGATCGTGACGTCCAACGGGGCGATTCGCATGGAGCTCCTCGCCGAGGAAGCCCCGATGACGGTCGAGAATTTCCGTGCGCTCGCCGCGAGGCGCTTCTTCGACGGACTCCTGATCCATCGCGTCGTGCCCGACTTCGTCGTTCAAACCGGCGACCCGCGCGGGGACGGAAGCGGGGGGCCGGGCCACGCGATTCGCGACGAAATCAACGGGGCGCGCTACGCCCGGGGGAGTGTGGGGATGGCGCTCTCGGGGCCGGACACGAGCGGATCCCAGTGGTTCGTCGCGCTTTCACCGCAGCTTCACCTCGACGGCGGATACACGGTCTTCGGCCGCGTCCTCGAAGGGATGGAGGTCCTCGACCGCACCGAGCAGGACGACCGGCTCGTTTCCGTGCGCGTGAAAGAGAGCGCGCGCGCGAATCGGCCGCCGGGGGCGACGCCGTGAAGATCTTCGTTGGACAGCCCCTCGTCGAGCCCTCCACGAGGGATCTCCTCGCGGAACACGAGGTCCTCACGGGCGCCGGTGGTTTGCCGGTTTCCGAATGGCCGCTCCTCGCGGAGGCCGAGGCGCTCCTGCCGACACCCGTCGAACGCGTCACGGAGGCCGTGCTCGCCGCCGCGCCGCGCGTCCGGATCGTCGCGAGCCACTCGGTCGGCGTCGACCACGTCGACCTCGCCGCGTGTCGCGCCCGCGGGATCCTCGTGACGAACACGCCGGACGTCCTCACGGACGCGACGGCGGACCTCGCGTGGGCCCTGATCCTCGCGGTGGCGCGGCGGCTGCACGAGGGCGAGGCGCTCGCGCGTTCGGGGACGTGGGACGGATGGAAGCCGCAGGAGCTCCTCGGCGTCTCGCTCTCGGGGCGCACGCTCGGGATCTACGGCATGGGCCGCATCGGCCGCGCCGTCGCGCGCCGCGGCGAGGCGTTCGGGATGCACGTCGTGGCGTTCGGTAGGGGCCAGAATGAAGAAGACTTCGAAGTGTTTCTTTCGAAAGTGGATGTCCTGTCGATACACGTTCCACTCACCGACGAGACACGCGGGCGGTTCGGAGAGAGAGAGTTTCTGAGAATGAAAAAGGGGGCGATCCTCGTGAATACGGCACGCGGCCCGATCGTGGACGAAGAGGCCCTCGTCGGGGCCCTTTCCTCGAGGCATCTCTTCGGCGCGGGACTCGACGTCTTCGAGAAGGAGCCTGCGATCCATCCCGGGCTGGTCTCCCTGCCGAATGTCGTCCTTCTCCCGCACCTCGGTTCCGCGACGCGCGAGACGCGCCTCGCGATGGCACGTCTCGCATGCGGGGAGATCGCGCGCTTCGCGCGCGGCGAACCGCCGCTCCACCCCGTTCCCTGAAATCCTCTTCGAACGTCACCCGATGGCGATGTCTCTCGTCGTGAGCGAGCTGGCGGCTAGTGCCAAGGGTGTGATTGCGGCTGCCGTCGCCGAGATGAGGAACGCGGTGATGAACGGCCATGCCGGCAGATGCATCTTCAGAAGCGCGCCGAGCAGCAGCCGGAGATCGTCGGAGACGGCCACGGTCGCGAGGAGCGAAAGTCCCGTCGAGAAGACCAGCGCGAGCACGCCGCCGGTCGAGAGGGCGACCGTGACGGCATTGGGGGCGTCGTAGCGCGGGAAGACTCCGCCGAGTCCGACGTGGAGCGCGGGGATCGCGAGGCCTCCCACGAGAGCGGCGAGGAGCGCGACGGCGGACGTCGCGCCCGTGGGCCGGAGGACGAGGAGGCTCGCTCCGGTCAGGGCGAGGGCGATCCCCGTGGCGGGAAGGGCGCGGACGGCCCAGCGTGCGAGGAGCTGCCGCCGCGGGTCGAGGGGCAGCGCCCGGAGGACGAGCGCGGCGCGGCCGTCCAACGAGACTGAAGGGTATGCGAAGCGCAGCGAGAGGGCCGAGACGAGAAACAAGGACAGCCCCGTTTGAAGCCCGGCCACGAGGTCTCTCGCGGAAGCGTCCGCGCCCGGCAAGAGCCGCACGTTCATCAGGTCGAGCAGAAACACGGCGGCCAGCGACCCGAGCTGCGCGGGCGTGGAGGCATCGCGGAGAAGGCTCGCCGCTTCCGCGCGGAGGAGCACGGTGGCGAGCGAGCGGGCTTCGGGGCCCCGGTGCTTCTCGCCAGCCGCTCGCGCGACTCCGGGCCGCGCATCGCGGAACACGTGCAGGTGCAGGCGCCAGAGCGCCCTGGGCACGAGGAGGAATGCGGCGAGGCCGGAAAGGAAGAGCGCGGCGCCGGGCAGGAGTCCTCCGGCGTCTCCGAAGAGTCCGCGGGTCGCGGCGCGAGCGGCCCACGCCGCGGGGTTGAGGCCGGGCGGGGAGAGAGGCGCGGTTCCCAGCCGGGTCACGACGGAAGCGCTTCGAGGGGATCGAGGAGTCTTTCCGGCCGGGCGGCGCGAAAGCCGAGGAGCGCCACCGCGAGGCCCGTGGCGGAGAGAAAGGCCGCGAGCAGACGCGCGCGCCTCGGGGGTACGACGCGCACGAAGAGAAGTGCCGCGGCGATCCCCGCCGCGCCCGCGAGAAGGATCACGCCCGCGAGGGGAAGCACGCCGGAAAAGAACGTGAGAATGGGCCGCCCGCCCGCGCCGGCCGCGACGAGGAGCGCGGGCGCCGCGAGAAGGAGCGTCGGCGCGGAGGCGAGGACGAGCGTCAGGAGGGCCTGCCGGAGCACGAGGCGGCGGTGGGGGAACGGGAGCGTGGAAAGCGCGGCGAGCTCCTCGGAGAGGAAGAGCGTACCGATGGCCGTCGTGAGGGAGCCAAGAAATCCGAGGATGAGGGCGGCCGCGAAGGCTCCGGCGAGGAGGCGCTCGAGGAGGAACGCGGGCCGGATCTCGCGCAGTTCGCCGAGCGCGGCACGCGAAGCCCGAAGGGCGCCTTCTAGGCCGGCCATCTCGAGGCCGAGGAACATGAGAAGCGCGAAGAGTCCCGCCATCGCGGCGAGGCGCCCGCGGGCGTCGCCCGCGAGGAGAACCCTTCCAGAGGCGCGAAGGGTATTCGCGCGGAAGACCCGGTTCACGGCCGCGGCGTTCCGCCCGCGAGGTCGAAGAAGATCTCCGACAGCGTGCCCGTGCGGCCGGTTTTCGTCACGAGACTCCGCGGTGTCCCGCGTGCGACGAGTCGCCCGTCGACGAGGAGGCCGGCAACGGTCGCGATTTCCTCGGCGAGCGCGAGCTGATGGGTCGTGAGAAGGACGGCGGCGCCCGCGGCCGCAGCGGCCGCGAGGCGTTCCGTCAGGCCGCGCTGGGCGAGCGGATCGAGGCCGACCATCGGCTCGTCGAGGACGAGAACGTCCGGGTCGTGCAGGAAGGCCTGCGCGAGGGCCACGCGCTGCCGGGTACCGTGGGAGAGGGTCTCGTTGCGCTGGCTCGAAAACTCCGTCAGGTCGAACGCGGCGAGCTCCACATCGATCCGGTCTTCCAGTTCCGGCCCGCGCCGGGCGAACACGGCTCCCACGAAGCGCAGGGTCTCGCGCGGCGTCCACTTCGGCCAGAGATAAGGACGGTCGGGCACGAAACCGAGCCGCGCTTTCGCGGCGACGGGATCGCGCGCGACGTCGATTCCCGCGAGGAAGGTCCGGCCGGAGGTGGGAGCGAGGAGGCCGGTGAGGAGGCCGATCGCCGTCGTCTTGCCGGCGCCGTTGGGCCCGACGAGGGCGAAAAGGGTTCCGGCGGGAATCTCGAGGGAGAGGTCCGAAAGGGCCGTCTTGTCGCCGTAGCGCTTTGTCGCTCGCTCGAACAGGATCGACGGGGCCGCGGGGAGATCAGGTGTGACGGTCAGGCGTAGAGCCCCCGGACCTGCATGGCGTGTGCGACGCGCTGGATCGCGACCATGTAGGCGGCGATGCGGTACGAGACCTTGTGGGCGGCGGCCATGTCGCGCACGTCGCCGAAGGACTGCACCATCATCTCCTCGAGGCGCTCGTTGACTTCCTGCTCGCGCCAGAAGAAGCCCATCCGGTCCTGGACCCACTCGAAGTAGGACACCGTGACACCTCCCCCGTTGGCGAGGATGTCGGGAATGACGATGACGCCCTTCTTCTCGAGGATCTCGTCGGCGTCGTGCGTGGTGGGCCCGTTCGCGCCCTCGAGAATGATCTTTGCCTTGATGTCCTTGGCGTTTTCGGCGGTGATCTGGTTCTCGAGCGCGGCCGGCACGAGGATGTCGCAATCGATCGTGAGGAGATCGTCGGCGTCGAGGGGGATGCTCCCGGAGAAGCCGACGATGGTTTTCTTCTTCGCGACGAATTCGAGGAGGGCCGGAACGTCGAGGCCCTGTTTATTCTGGATGGCACCGTTCACGTCGGACACGGCGATGGTCTTCGCGCCCTGCAAGAAGAACATCTTCGCGGAGATCGACCCGACGTTGCCGAAGCCCTGGACGGCCACACGCGCGTCCTTCAGCGGCACCCCGTGGGCCTTGCCGGCCTCGCGGCCCGCGATCATGACCCCGCGGCCGGTCGCTTCGAGCCGTCCACGCGACCCACCGATCGTGATGGGCTTGCCGGTGACGATGCTCGTGACGGTGTGGCGCATGTGCATGGAGTAGGTATCCATGATCCACGCCATCGTCTGGGAGTCCGTGCCGACGTCGGGGGCCGGGACGTCCTTCTCGGGCCCGAGGACATCCATGAGCTCGGCGGTATAGCGGCGCGTTATGCGCTCGAGCTCGCCGCGCGAGAGCTTGCGCGGGTCGCAGATGACCCCGCCCTTGCCCCCGCCGAACGGAATGTTCATGACGGCGCACTTCCACGTCATCCAGGAAGCGAGCGCGCGCACCTCGTCGAGAGACACCCCCGGGTCGTAGCGGATTCCGCCCTTTGCGGGCCCGCGGGCGATGTTGTGATGAACGCGGTAGCCGATGAATAGCTCGATCCGGCCGTCGTCCATGGTGACGGGAATCGCCACTTTGACTTCCTTGATGGGCTCGCGGAGCACTTTGCAGAGCCCGGGATCGAGCTTCAGGAGACGGGCCGCCTGGTCGAAGCGAGACGCCATCTCTTCGAACGGATTGATGTTGTGCCCGGAGCCCCGGGCGGGATGGTGCAGGACGCCCGATGTGGATTCATGTCTGAAAGTCACGGAATTCTCCTTCATGGGGACATTGTCCGACTGAGTATTCTAGGCGCTCCTAAGGGGGTTGATATGACACGATCTCATCATGGCGTCTTCCGAAACCCGTGATGACGCGGAGCTGGTGAGGCTCGTTCTCGCGGGCGAGACCGAGCTGTTCGCCGTCCTCGTGGACCGCTACCGATCCCGCCTCTCGCGGTACGTGGAGCGCTTCACGTATGACGTCGAGGATGCCCGCGACGTCACCCAGGACGTCTTCATCAAAGTATATGGCGCCCTCGATTCGTTCGACCCGCATTTCAAGTTTTCGACGTGGCTCTTTCGAATCGCCGGGAACGCCGCGATCGACCATCTGAGGCGGCGGCGCGTGCGCACTCTGCCGCTCGAGCGGCCGCCCGGCGAGGATGGAAAGGCGCGTTCCGTGGATCCCCCCGAAACTCGCCCGAATCCCCACGAAGAGCTGACCCGCCAACGGCTCCGCACCGCCCTCGCCGAGGCGATCAACCGGCTTCCCGATGACTACCGCGAGCTCATCAGCCTCCGCCACTACGGCGAGATGCCCTATGAGGAGATCGCGGAACTCAAGGGGATGCCCCTCGGCACCGTCAAGAACAGGTTGTTCCGGGCGCGGCAGGCATTACGAGATCTTTTGCCAAGAGACATCGTATAGAGGGGTCAGGATGAACGAGAGCGCCGCCCACGCCTGGGACGTCCAGCCCCCTTCGAAGGAGGAGTTGGAGGGGGATCGTCGCCTGGAACTCATTTTGGATGAATGTGTTATGGCTTCGCCGACGCCTCCCTGGGAGGCCGGCCTGATCGTCCGGGTAATGGCTGCGCGGCCCTTCGCCTGCTGGGAAGTCCGGCGGGCTCGGGCCTGGCGGGCGCCCGCCCTGGCGGCCGGGGGGCTCCTGGCCGCCAGCCTGGCCGTTTTTCTCGCCCCTCTCTGGTCGTTCGGGCCCCAGACGGCGCTCGAAATGTGGGCGCGGGTGATGGCCGCCGGCACGACGGCCGGCCTGCCGGCACTTCTCGCCGCAATACCCGCCCTCGCCGACGCCCTCGGGGCGGTGCTGTCCGGCACGCCGGGCACTCGCCCGGCTCTCGCGGGAGCCCTCCTCGCCTCGGGCGCCACGTTTGCCATTCTCGCGCGGCGGCTGTCCCGGCGTCCGTCGCGTCTCGCACGCGCGTTCGTCGGCACGCCTCGCGGCTGACGCGGGACTCCGAGTGAGCCGCTTGACCCGCTTGACCGGAAGTCGGGCGATTCTGGTTCTGCTTCTGATCCTCGCTCCGGCAGTCGCTTCACGCGCGAACGCCGAGGAGGTCTCCCAGTCCATTCCGAAGGGCACGTCCCGCGCGGGAGATATCGTGGTTCTCGGAAAGAAGATTTTCTTAGAAGGTGATTTGGGCGGGAGCCTCGTGCTCGTCGGTAATGGCGATGCGCTGATCAGCGGGCGAGTTCGACGGGATCTGATTCTCCTCGGCGCCGACGCGACGATCCGCCGAGGCGCCCGCATCGACGGCGACGTGCTCTCGGTCGGCGGCTCTCTCACCTTCGAAGAAAATTCCGGTGGTCTCTCTTCGGACCCGACTTCGGCGCACGACCACCCGCAGGTTGGCGGACACGTCCGGACGATCTCGGCGCTCGAGGCGGCGGTCGCGTCCGAGCTCGAAACCTCGCCGCTGACCTCCGGCAAGTCCTCGCCCCTGGTCCTTTCGTTTCGGCTCTTCCTCCTCTTCGCCTGGCTCATCGTTTCCTTCGGCCTTCTCTTTCTCGCGCCCCGTCGGCTTCTCCGGGCCGCGGACGGCGTGCCGGGCTGCTTCGCGTTCCTGGCCGCGCTCGGCGCGACCGCTGTTCTGACCGTGTTCTTTCTCGCGGCTTTCGCGCTGTCCGTCCTCCCGGCCCGGCCCGCGCTCGCCGTCGGCGCCGCTCTCCTCGCGGTGCTCGCGGCCGCCAAGATCTTCGGTCTTGCGGTCGTCTTCGTCGCGCTCGGGCGGCGGATTACGAAGGGCGCCCCGCGCGGAAGCCTCCTGTTCGGCGATCCGGCGGCGCTCGCCGCCGGCCTCCTTCTCCTCGGACTCCTGTCGCTCCTTCCGGTCTTCGGCCCTCTCCTCTGGGGCCTCTCGTCTCTCGCCGGGATCGGCGTGGCGCTCGCCGCCGCCCTCTCTCGCGAGCCGCACCTCGTGCTCGCCGCCTCCTGATAGGCTCGGGCCGAGAGCCCTCGCGAAGGGCCGCGAAGGAGAAGATGACTCGATGACACCGGCAACGATTGGCGTCGTGGGCGCCGGACAGATGGGAGCGGGCATCGCGCACGTGGCGGCGCTCGCCGGGAAAAGGGTCGTGCTCGTCGACATGACGCCCGACCTCGCGGGAAGGGGCCTGAAGACGATCGAGAAGAACCTCGCGCGCCAGGTCGACAAAGGCAGGGTCGCGGCGGGCGATTGCAACGCCGCGCTCGCGCGTGTCACCGCAACGGCCGATCTCTCGCGGCTCGCCGAGGCCGGCTTCGTCGTCGAGGCGATCGTCGAGAACGAAGCCATCAAGAGGGACCTGTTCGCGCGGCTCGACGCCCTCGTCCCGCCCGCGACGATCCTCGCGACGAATACGTCGTCAATTTCGATCACGCGGCTCGCGGCGGGCACGAAGAGGCCCGACCGGTTCATCGGCATGCACTTCATGAACCCCGTGCCCGTCATGGCGCTCGTCGAGGTGATCCGCGGGATCGCGACCTCGGATGAGACGACGGAGGCCGTGCTCGCTCTCGCGAAAGACCTGGGAAAAACCCCGCTCTTGTGCCGCGACTTTCCCGGCTTCGTCGCGAACCGCATCCTCATGCCGATGCTGAACGAGGCGTTCTTCGCGGTGCACGAGGGGGTCGCAACGCCCGAAGCGGTGGACGGCATCATGAAGCTCGGGATGAACCACCCGATGGGTCCGCTGACGCTCGCCGACTTCATCGGCCTCGACACGTGCCTCGCGATCCTGCGGGTCCTGCATGGGGGGCTCGGCGACGACAAATACCGCCCCTGCCCGCTCCTCGTGCAGATGGTCGACGCGGGCTGGCACGGCCGGAAGACGGGGCGCGGTTTCTACCGCTATGACGGCCCGGGAGGCGAGAAGCTCTCGTGATCTGCCAGGTCTGCGGGGCCTCGAACGAACTCGAACGCGAGTACTGCGTGAAGTGCCAGAGCAGGCTCCTCGTCGTCTCGGGAGCCTCCGAAGCGTACGAAGAGGGGACGCAGCAGGAAGAGGGCGTCTCGATGGACGAGCACCTCCTCGAACGCGTCAGCGTTCTCGAGGAAATCGTCAAGCGAAGCGCCGAGACGCTCAAGATGCTGCTCGACGCCCTGAATCGCCAGGAGAAGAACGGCTTCGTCGCCCAGACGGGGCTCCTCGCTCTCAAGGACCTGCTCGAGCGGAAGGGCCTCCTCGTCGAGGAAGAGCTGCTCGACCTCTGGGAGACGCGCGTCGACCATCACATGACCGCGATGGAGAAGCGCGAGCGTTTCCTCGAGCGCAAGGAGAGGATGCTGGGCGGCTTTTCGGGAGACCGGCGGGAGCGCTTCAAGGGACTGCTCTCCGACGCGGAGTTCGCGTTCTACGCGCTCGACCCGGACAAGGCGGTCAAGGTGCTCGAGGAGGCCTACCGGCTCGACAAAGGGAACGCCGATCTCGCGTTCTTTCTCGGCGAGACCTATTTCAACGAGGGCGAGACGGATCGCGCCGCCTCGATGCTGCGGGCGGTTCTCGCGAAGGAGCCGAAGCACTTCGACGCGCTCGTATACACGGGTGTCCTCGAGAACGAGGCCGGCCGCACCGACCGCGCGCTCGAGGTCCTCAAGGAGGCGGTCGCGGTCAAGCCGGACGCCTTCCTGCCTTACTTCACGCTCGGCGCGCTCTTCGCTCTCAAGGGCCAGCTCGCCCGGGCGGAGACGTTCCTCAAGAAAGCCGTCACGATCGACGAAAACGCGCAGGCGTACTCGCTCCTCGGCACGATCGCATACGAGCGCGGCCGCCTCACGGAGGCGACCGAGGCGTTTCAGAAGGCCGCGCGTCTCGATCCCGACGACGAGGACGCCCTCTATCAGCTCGGCCTCTGCTATCTCGACCGCGGATGGACGCAGAAGGCGGCCGAGCGGTTTCAGTCGGCGCTCGAGCTGAATCCCAACCGCATCGAGTACCAGGAGGCGTCGAAGCTCCTCGCGCCCTCGGGCGCGCGGGCGCTGCCGAAGGTCGTCGGGGAGGCGGCCCTGCTCGCGCGCAAGGCGGAGGCGGCCGCGCCGCGCGACCCGCAGAAGGCGATGGCGCTATATGGGCGCGCGCTGAAGCTCGACCCGGAGAACCCGACGCTCCTCATCGCATACGCGCTCCTGTGCTCGGCCGTCGGTCGGACGTCGGAAGCGGTCGCCACGACGCGCCGCGTCCTCTCCCGCGCGCCGGGCGAGATGGTCGCGGCGGCGGCGTACACGACACTCCTCGAGGCCCTGAAGGCCGAGGGGAAGTTTCGCGAAGGCAGCCGCGTCGCCGAGGAAATGCTCGGCGTCGTGAAGTCCAATTACGCGCGTTCGATCGCGTATTTTCAGCGAGCGTCGACCCTCGCGGAGATGGGGGAGGACCTCGACGCGGCCCTTGAGCTCGCCGATCTCTCGCTCAAGCTCTCGCCGAAGGAGATGCGCCAGTTCCCTCTCGCCGCCAAGGGGTGGGTCCACTACAAGCGCCGCGAATACGATCGCGCGGTCGAGTGTCTGCGCCGCGCCACGGACCTGGGCGAGACGCCCACGGGACTCACGCACCTCGGCCTCGCGTATCTCGCGGTGGGCGACGCGCGCGCCGCGCGTCAGGCATTCGGGCGCGCCAAGAGGCGGGACACACGTGTGTCCGCGGGCCGCGGCCTCGAGGCCAAGATGCTCGAGCAGATCCGGCGGAACCTCCAGCTCACCGAAAAGCTGGCGAACCGGGGCCGATCGCGGGCCCGGGAGCGCCACTAGGCCCTCCCCGGAGTGCGGGCGTTAGCGCGCCCTGGGGAGTTTCGGCTTGACAGTCCGGTTTCTCCGCCGGTATTGTCAAAACATACCGACTGTTCGGGATTTTGCCGCTCGCGCGGCATTGGAGGAGGACGACATGGTGAATCGCATGAGGTTCTCGAGGGCGCGCGCGTGGCTCGTGCCCGTCGCCGTACTGGTTCTGACGCTCGCGTCGTTCCCCGCCGCCGCACAGACGGCGACGGCGTCGCTCGACGTCGTGGCCGTGGACGGGAGTGGCGGACCGCTTCCCGGCGTGACCGTCGAGGTGAAGCGCCCGGACACCGGCTTTTCCCGCGCGGGTGTCACGGGCACGGGCGGCCTCGCGTCGTTCGCGGCGCTTCCGCCCGGCACGTACGACGTGGCGGTGAAGCTTCAGGGCTTCGAGACCGTCGAGCAGAAGGGCGTCGTCCTCCTCGTCGGCCAGAGCGCGCGCGTGAGCGCGACGCTCCAGGGCAAGCGGACCGAGAGCATCAGCGTCGTCGCGACGGCGCCGCTCGTGGACGTCTACAAGACGGACTCCTCGACGAACATCACGCCGCAGCAGATCCAGGACCTCCCGACGCCGGACCGCGACTTCCAGAGGCTCGCGTTCGTGGCGCCCGGCGTCGAGCGCGAGCGCGGCGCCTTCCGCTTCGTTTCCGGCGGCCCGGTCATCGGCGGGGGCGGCAACGCGAGCCAGGCGACGATCCTCGTGGACGGCGTCGACTTCACGGACCCGGCGCTCGGCCTTGCGAAGACGAAGTTCTCGCAGGACGCGATCTCGGAGTTCCGCGTCATCAACAACCGCTTCGACGCTGAGATCGGCGGCTCCTCGGGCGGCGCGCTCTCGATCCTGACGAAATCCGGAACGAACACGTTCGCGGGCTCGCTCTTCGGCTTCTACCGCGGCGACGCGCTGCGCGCCAAGGGCGCGCTCGAGCAGGACTCCTCGATCAGCTACGAGCGTGACCAGTTCGGCGGCACGATCGGTGGCCCGATCGTCAAGGACAAGACGCACTTCTTCGCCTCCTTCGAGCAGATCAACTCCACGACGCCGATCCTCTTCCGGCCGCAGGGCGCCTTCAAGGCGCTCGCGGCGGACGTCAAGCACCCGTTCCACCAGACGCTCGCCTACGGCGGCCTCGACGAGACGCTCACGGACTCGAACCAGCTCACGGCGAAGGTCGAGTACGAGCGCTATCGTGAGAACAACTTCCGTGTCGGCGGCGTCGCGGACGTCTCGAACGGACAGGAGCTGAACCGCGACAACCTGAACGTCACGGTCGGGGACACGGCGGTCCTCGGCTCGACGACCGTCAACGAGTTCCGCGCCCAGTACGGCACGCGCAAGTACGACGAGCCGCCGAACTCGACGGCGCCCGGGGAGTGGTACACGGGAGGGACGACGCTCCAGACGGGCGGCAGCATTTACGGCGACCTCCTCGGCGACGGCAACCAGTGGGAGTTGCGCAACACGCTGAACCTCCACTTCGGCGGGAAGACGGGCACGCACGACGTCAAGGTCGGCGCGGCGTTCCAGCGCGTCGTCGACCGGTCGCGGATCGACACGTACTCCCCGGGGCTCTTCTACTACCTGACGGACACGAAGGCCTATCTTTACGCGTACCTTTACGGCGTCGGCTCGGCTGACGTCACGGCGAACACGAACCGGGTCGCGGCTTTCGTCCAGGACGACTGGCGCCCCATCACGAACCTCTCGATCAGCCTCGGCGTCCGGTACGACCTCGACACGAACGGTAACAACCCCGACTTCCAGCAGCCGGTCCTCGGGATCAACGGCCGCAAGGTCGACTCGACGAACATCCAGCCGCGCCTCGGCTTCTCATACGACATCAACGGCAAGGGCGCTTTCGTCGCGCGCGGTGGCGTCGGCCTCTTCACCGGCCGCTACCTCATGGTCCCGCTCTTCACCGAGCTCCAGCAGAACGGGATCACGGGCCGCCTCACGTACACGAACGCGAACGGCGCGCTCCTCGGCTACCCGCAGTTCACGCTCGACCCGAACAACCCGCAGAACACCGGCATCCGGTCCAAGCCCGCGATCGTGGTCCTCGCGCCGGACCTCAAGGCCCCGCAGTCCACGCAGGCGACGCTCGGCCTCACGTCGAAGCTCGGGTCGACGGGCCTGTTTTTCGACGTCGAGGGCGTCTACATGAAGGGCCGCGACGAGATCGCGGTCCGCGACGTGAACTGGAGCGGCAACGCGACGCACACCCGCCCGATCACGGCGTACGACCAGGTCAACATGTACACGAACGACGGCCGTTCGGAGTACAAGGCGATCGTCTTCGCGCTGAACGGCAACCTCCGGGGCGGACACGTCATCTCCGCGTCCGTCACGTTCGCGAGCAAGCACAACATCAACGACGACTTCAGCCCCGAGTTCCCGACGGGCTACCCGAGCGACCCGGCGAACATGGAGGCCGAGTACGGCCGCGCCCGCTCGTACGAGCGCATGCGGATCGTCGTCTCGGGCGTCGCCCGGCTCCCGTGGCAGATCGCGGTCGCGCCCGTCTTCGAGTATGGCAGCGGGCAGCCCTGGACGCAGCGCCTCGGCTACGACTACAACGTTGACGGCAAGACGGGCGACCGCCTCGCCGGCGTCGATCGCATGGGCCAGGATGGCCCGCGCTACAGCAGCCTGAACCTCCGCATTTCCAAGGCGTTCAACTTCTCGGGCTTCGGGTTCGAGATCCTCGCCGAGGCCTTCAACCTCCTCAACACGGTCAACTACGACGTGACCTCGATCGATAACGCGCAGTTCCTCTCCGGGCCGACGGTCACGAACCCGGCGGCCGCCTACAAGGCGAACCTGAACTACGGCAACTACTCGGCGACGCTGCCGTCGCGTGAATTCCAGCTCGGTGTGAGAGTTTCGTTCTGAGCGCTCGCGTCGCCATCGTGACCGGAGGCGCGGCTGGCATCGGCCGCGCCACGGCCCTCCGCTTCGCCCGGGGCGGCTACGCCGTGTCCGCGTGGGACGTCGACGAGGCCGGCGCCGCGGCGCTCGTCCCCGCGCTCCAGGCGGCCGGCGCGCCCGACGCCGAGGGCCGGAAGGTGGACGTCACCGACTCCGCGGCGGTCGAGAAGGCAGTCGCGGAGGTCGTCGCCCGCTTCGGCCGCGTCGACGCCCTCGTGAACAACGCGGGCATCGTGCGCGACTCCCAGCTCGTCAAGTGGAAGGAGGGCGCCGTCGCCTCGACGATGACGGACGCCGACTTCGACAAGGTCATCGCCGTCAACCTCAAGGGCGTCTTCACGTGCACGCGCGCCGTGGCCCCGCACATGATCAAGCAGGGAAGCGGCGTCGTCCTGAATGCGTCGTCCGTCGTCGGCCTCTACGGCAATTTCGGCCAGACGAACTACGCCGCCACGAAGGCCGGCGTCATCTCGTTCACCCAGACCTGGGCCCGCGAGCTCGGGAAGTTCGGCATTCGCGTGAACGCGGTCGCGCCGGGCTTCGTCGCGACGGACATCATCAAGGCGATGCCGGAGAAGGTCATCGCGGGGATGGTCGCGAAGACCCCCGTCGGCCGGATGGGCAAGCCCGAGGACATCGCGGAAGCCTACTTCTGGTTGGCGTCCGACGCGGCCTCGTTCGTCCACGGCGCGACGCTCTCCGTCGACGGCGGTCTGGTGCTCGGGACATGAACCGCTCGGCCCGGATCGCCTCCACCGGCTCGTACGTGCCGGAGATCGAGGTGTCGAACGACGCCCTGAGGGCGCGCTTCAACGCGACCGCTCCGGAGTTCGTCGACAAGATGGAGGCGGGCAGCGGGATCAGGACCCGCTGGTACGCGCCGCCCGACTGGGCGACGTCCGACCTCGCCGTCCGCGCGGCCCGGAAGGCGCTCGACGCGGCGGGGAAGACGCCGCTCGACGTGGACCTCATCCTCCTCGGCACCGACTCGCCGGACTTCATCACGCCCGCCACGTCGGTCGTCGTCCAGCACAAGCTCGGCGCGAAAAACGCAGGGACGTTCGACGTCGGCTGCGCGTGCGCGTCGTTCCCGACCTGCCTCGCGACGGCCGCGGGCCTCATCGCGACGAACAACGGCCTGAAGACGGTCGTCGCGATCGGGGCATACATGATGCACAAGCTCACGGACCCGAACGACCCGATGATCTTCTTCTTCGGGGACGGCGCGGGCGCGGCCGTGCTCGAGCCGTCCGAGAAGCCCGGCTTCGTAGCGTCGGGCTTCCGGGCCGACGGCTCGTACAACCGCAACTGGGCGATCTTCTCCGGCGGCACGGACGAGCCGGCCTCGGTCGAGTCCGTCAAGGCCGGCCGCACGTCCGTCAAGCTCGTCGAGCGCTACCCGCCCGAGCTCAACAACGAGGGCTGGCCGAAGCTCGTTCGCCAGATGGCGGCCGACGGCGGCTTCGCCGTTTCCGACATCGACATGCTCCTCCTGACACAGGTGCGTCGTCCGACGATCGAGATCGTCATGAAGGACCTCGGACTGCCGATGGAGAAGACGCACATGGTGATGGACAAGTGGGGCTATACGGGCTCGGCGAGCGTCGCGATGGCGCTCGACGACGCGCGCGCCCTCGGGAAGATCAAGCAGGGAGATCTCGTCGTCTTCGTGGCGTCCGGCGTCGGCTACAACATGGCGGGCGCCGCCTTCCGGATGGTCTAGGCTCCGGGGCACCGTGCCGCGCGCCGCGAAGATCGTCCTCGCCCTCGTCGCCGTCCTCCTCCTCCTCGGAGCTGCGGCGGGGGTGATTTTCTGGAGACGGCCGCTCGCGACCCTCGCTTGGCTCGGCCGCCGGCGGCTCTCCGCGGCCGGCTTCGAGAAACATTTCCAGACCTCGGCCGTGGGACCGCAGTGCGTCTTCTCGGGGGGCGGCGGCGGCGCGGTCGTCCTCGTGCACGGGGCCGGCGACCAGGCGGGCGGATGGGCGAAGATCGCGCCGCGCCTCGCGAAGAGCTTCGCGGTCGTCGCCGTGGACCTCGCCGGGCACGGCGAGAGCGCGCCGGCGGAGGGGCCTCTGCCCTTTGCGACGCTCCTCGCGGGCTTTGACGGCGCGATGAAGGAGCTCCCGCGGGGGAAAGTCACGCTCGTCGGAAACTCGCTCGGCGCGTGGGTCGCCACCGTGTGGGCGAAGGACCACCCCGACAGGGTCCAGCACCTCGTCCTCGTGAACGGCGGGCCGCTCCTCGGCGACCGGCCCGACCTCACTCTCCATCCCAAGAACCGCGCGGAGGCGGACAGGACGCTCGCGGCGCTGCGCGACCCGTCGGCCCCGATGGTCCCGGACTTCGTCGTCGACGACATCATCCGCGTAGCCGCGACGGGCCCGATGGGCCGCCTCGCCGCCGAGCCGAAGAACCTGAACGCGTACCTCCTCGACGGCAGGCTCGGCGGCTTCGACGTGCCCGTGGATCTCCTCTGGGGCGCGTCGGACAAGCTCGTCTCGGTTGACTACGCCAGGCGCCTCGCCGCGCAGCTCCCGGCCGCACGACTCACGACGATCGACCGGTGCGGCCACGCCCCGCAGGTCGAGTGCTCCGAGCGGTTCGCCGAGGCTCTGATGAAGGTTCTCAAGGATCCCCTGCCGGCGCCGACGGTCTCGGGGCCGCCGGTCGCCGCGCCCGCCCCCGCGGCGGCCTCGACGCCATGATCGCCGGCGACGTCCTCGGCGAGCGCGCGCGCCTCTCGCCGGAGAAGACCGCGCTCGTCGAGGTCGCGACCGGAAGGCGGTTCACATATGCGGAGCTGGACGCGCGCGGTCGGGCGGCGGCCCGCGCCCTGACCGAAGGCCTCGGCCTGAAGAAGGGCGACCGCCTAGCCCTCCTCGCCGGCAACCGCGTCGAGTTCCTTGACGTCTTTTTCGCCTGCGGCAAGTCGGGCGTCGTCCTCGTCCCGCTCAACACGCGGCAGACGGCGGGGGAGCTGCAGGGAATCCTCGAGGATGCCGAGCCGAAAGCTCTCGTCTACGACCGGGCACACGAAGAGACCGCGGAAGAATTGCTTAGAAGGGTAAGAGGTTGCGAAGGCGTGCCGCTCGACGCACCGGCGGCACCCGGGCGCGGGCGTTCTCTCACCTTCAAAGAAATCTTTCTTGGTCTTCCAGCGGCGCTCGCAGGCGCCGCTGCAGAATCCCCCGGTCCCGAGGATCTCTACTGCCTCCTCTACACCTCCGGCACCACCGGTAAGCCGAAGGGCGTGATGGTGCCGCACCGGATGGTCGCGTGGAACGCGGTGAACACGGTCGTCTCGTGGCAGCTGCGCGAGGACGACGTGTCGCCCATCTACACGCCGCTCTACCACGCGGGCGGGCTGGGCGCGTTCCTGACGCCGATCTTCGCGGTCGGGGGGACGATCGTCCTCTTCGCGGGCTTCGACCCGGCGGAGATCCTCGCGACGATTGCGAAGGAGCGCTGCACGGTCGTCCTCGGCGTCCCGACGATCTTCCGCATGCTCCAGGAGCATCCGGCCTTCGCGACGGCCGACTTCTCGAGCGTTCGCTACTTCATCAGCGGCGGCGCGCCGCTCCCCATGGACGTCATCGAGACGTGGCAGAAGCGCGGCGCGGCCTTCAAGCAGGGCTACGGCCTCACGGAGGTCGGCGTGAACTGCTTCGCGATGAGCATCGCAGACTCGGTGAGGAAAGCCGGCTCGATCGGCCGGCCGATGATGTTCACCGGGGCGAAACTCACGGACGAGGACGGGCGCGAGGTCCCGGTCGGCGAGGTCGGGGAGCTCCTCTTGCGCGGCCCGCACGTCTGCAAGGGCTACTACCGGAACCCCGAGGCCACGGCGGCCGCGCTCGACGCCGGGGGCTGGTTCCACACCGGCGACCTCGCGAAGAAGGACGCCGACGGCTTCTTCACGATCGCCGGGCGCAAGAAGGACATGCTCATCTCGGGAGGCGTGAACGTCTACCCGGCCGAGATCGAAGGCGTCCTCTTTCAGCACCCGGGCGTGAAGGACGTCGCGGTCGTCGGCGTGCCGGACGAGAAGTGGGGCGAGGTCGGCGTCGCGTTCGTCGTGAGAAGAGAAGAGAAAGAGATTTCTTTGAAGGTAAGAGAGGCGGAGAAGGCGGAAATGGCCGCCTTCGTCGAGCAGCGCCTCGCGAAGTACAAGGTCCCTCGGGATTTCGTCTTCGTGGAGAACCTGCCGCGGACGCCCTACGGGAAGGTCGTAAAGGGAGAGCTCCGTTCGTCTTACCTTTCTAAGAAATCCCCTTCGGGCGAATCGAAATGAGGTCGGCGGCGCAAGTGGTGTTGGCCCACCGCGTCGACGGGGACGGTCCCCCGCTCCTCCTCCTCAACGGCGGAATGATGTCGATAGCCGCGTGGGAGCCGATCGTGCGGCGCCTTGCGGTGCGGCACCGCGTGATCCGCTGCGACTTCCGGGGCCAGCTCCTCTCGCCCGGCGAGCCGCGCGCGTCCATGGAGGACCATGCGGACGACGTCGCGGCGCTCCTCGACGCCCTCGGGGAAACGCGCGTGGACGTCGTCGCGGCGTCCTACGGCGCTTACGTCGGCCTCCTCCTGGCGGCGCGCCATCCGGAGCTCGTGGGCTCGGTCCTCGCGGCGACCGTGACGGACGTCGCGAAGGCCGGGGACGCCGGTCTCGGCGAACCCGGCGCGCGCCTCGCGGCCGCCGTGGTCGCCGCTGCGCGGGGCGGCGACCGGACGGAGGTCTATGACGCGATCGTTCACCTTGCCTACACGCCCGAGTGGCAGGCCGCCCACGCGGAGGAGATCGCGGCCCGCCGCGCGCAGGTTGGGCTCCTGCCGGACGCGTGGTTCACGGGGCTCGAGAGCCTCCTGACCGCGCTCGAGAAGGTCGACCTCAGGCCCGTCCTCCCGAAGATCGCCTGCCCGGTCCTCGTCGTTGCCGCGGGCCGGGACGCCGCGATGCCCCGCGAGCGGACGGAGGCCGTGGCGGCCGCGATTCCCGGCGCGAGCCTCGTCGTCGTGCCGGGTTCGGGTCACGCGCTGATTGTCGAGCGGGAGGACGAGTTCGTCCTTCTCGCCGAGCGCTTCCTCGAGCGCGTGCGCCGCGCCGCGGACCCGGCGTGAGCGCCGGCCCGCCCGCCCCCTCGCCCGACCGCGAGGGCCGGCTCGTCCATGAGGGGCACGGCTACCACTGGGAGCTCTGGGGCTCGGGGACGCGCGAGACCGTCTGCCTCTTCAACGGCCTCGCAATGTCGACGAAGAGCTGGCTCTCGTTCCTCCCCGAGCTGATGGGGGACCGCGACGTCCTCCTTTACGACTACCTCGGGCAGGGCGCCTCGGACGACGCGGCGCTGCCCGGCGCGCCAATCTCGGCGTTCGGCGACGCGCTCGCGGCGATTCTCGACGCGGCCGGGATCGCGAACGTGCATGCGGTCGGCGTCTCGTATGGCGGGTTCGTCGCGGCCGAGTTCGCCCGCCGCCACCCGTCGCGCGTCCGCACGCTGACGCTCTCGGGGATCCTCCTCACGAAAGAAACGCTCTTCTCGATGTACCAGGATCTCTCGCTGCGCTTCTACGCGGACGGCCCGGCGCTCTTCGACCTGTATACGCGATACCTTTACGAGAAGATCTTCGGCGAGGAGTTCGTCGCGCGCGTGGGCGAGAAGCTCGAGACGATGCGCAGGGGTTTCCGCGACCGGTACGCGGGCCGCATCGAGGCGCTCGTGAGGCTCACCGAGGCCCAGGACCCGTTCTTCGCGGCGCTCGAGGAGAACGGGGCGAGCTTCGCCGCGATCCCGTGTCCCGTCCTCGTCCTCGCAGGCGCCGAGGACCGCGCGATTCCGGTCTCGCAGCAGCGGAAGATCCAGTCCGTGATCCCCCATGCCGACTACGAGGAGATCGCGGGGGCGGGCCACGTCGTCTACCTCGAGAAGCCCGAGGTTTTCTGGCCGCGGCTCAGGCGCTTCCTGGACGGCGCGAAGGGAGCCTAGGAGGCCTGGCGGCGGGCCCGGGCGAGCGACGGCGGCGCCGCCGCCGCGAGCCGGTGCTCCCTCAGCATCCCGTGGCGGAGAATCTCGGCGATCTCGCCCATGACGAGGTCGCTGCCCTTCCCGAACTGCTCCGGGACGCCGAAGAGGATCTCGACAGCGTAGTACTGGAGGAAGACGCGGCTCGCGAGCATCACGGCGGTCGTGACGGGCACGCCGGGGCGGATCTCGCCCGAGAGCGTCTCGCCGTGCATGACGATGAAGCGCTCGAAGCGCGAGGCCATCTCCGAGTAGAACTTCCGGATGTGGTTGCCGGAGAGCTCGACGACGTCGACATAGATGAGGGCGACGTGGCGCCGCCACAGGTGGACGCTCGCGCGCGCGGCGGCGGCGAGCTCCTCGAGGTTGTCCGGGAACGTCCCCGAGGCGAGCGCCTTGTTGAACGGGAAATCCGGGCTCTCGATCGCCTTCCAGTACTGGCCGAGGACCGTCTGGAAGATCGTCTCCTTGTCGGGGAAGTGGTGGTAGACGTTCCCCGTGGAGACGCCGGCCGCCTCGGCGATCTCGCGGATGCTCGTGCCGCGGTAGCCCTGGCTCGAGAACAGCTCCAACGACGCCTCGAGAATGGCCGTCCGGCTCTTCTCCGATCTCTTGTCCTGCTCCACCCCGGGGAGTGTAGCGCCGCCGGTCAGCGCGCGGCGGATGCCGGGACCGCTGGAGCCTGAGCCAGAAGGGCCCGCAGCCGTGGGAACGCGCCAGCGATGTCTTCCATCGAAACCGCGCCCGCCGAGAGGCGGAACCAGCCCGTGTCGCCCGCGAGGCCGAAAGCCTGGAAGGGCACGACTCCCAGGCCCGCTCCGAGGAGGAGGCGCCGCACATCTTCGTTCGTCTTCACGGAGACGCCATTCACGGTGCGGCCGAAGAGGTCGAACTTCGCCGAAAGGTAGATCGCGCCCTGCGGCTCGATCGCGTCGACGGGGAAGCCGTCCCTTTTCATCGCCATCACGCCGTTGAAAAGGGCCTCGAGGCGCTCGGCGAGCTTCCGCCGCACGGACGCGCGATAGGCGCGGACGGCTCGGGGGTCGTCGAGGAAAGCCGCGACACCCACCTGCTCCGCCTTCGGCGCCCAGGCGCCGATGTGCCCGAGGATGTCGGACATGCGCTTTCGGATGGCGGGCGGCATGACTCCCCAGCCCACGCGCATTCCGGTCGCGCAGAAAGCCTTCGAGATCGCGTCGAGGAAGATCACGTACGGGGCGCTTTCCTTCACGACCTCCACGGGCGTGTGGTGCTCGGCCCTGCCGAACGTGAGCGTCCAGTAGACCTGGTCGTACACGAAGTAGAGCGGTTTGCCGCCCGCTCTTTCGCGCCGCCGGTTCTCCTCTACGACCAGCTCCGTGATCGCGGTGAGGGCGTCTCTGGAAATGACGGTTCCGGTCGGGTTGAGCGGCGAGTTGAGGATGAGGAGCCGCGCCGAAGAGAGGTGGGGGCGCAGCTGGTCGGGCGTCGGGAAGAAATTCGACGCCGCCGTGACGGGCACCGGGATCCCGTGCGCGCCCGACAGATAGGCGTAGTGGTTGTTGTTCCAGGTCGGGACGGGATAGATCGCCGTGTCACCGGGATCCACGAGCGTGCGGTAGGCACCGTAGAGAAGCGGGCGGGCCCCCGCCGCGATGACGACGGAACCGACGGGATACTTCAGTCCGAGGTCCCGCTCATACAGGCGCACGACGGCTTCACGGAGCGGCAGGATGCCCTCCGCGGGCGGGTAATTCGTCTGCCCGGCCGCGAGGGCCGCGCGCGTGGCGTCGAGGAGCTCCTTCGGGATCGGGAAATACTTCGGATCGAAGTCGCCGATCGTGAGGTTGCACACGGGCTGACCCTTCGCCTGCATCGCGCGGATCTCGCCGGCGATGCGCAGAATTTCCGAACCGACAACGCCGCGAGCGAGCGCCGAAAGCCCGGCATCGCTCTTTTCAGGCGACTGGAAAAAACGGGTCACATCCATCGCCGCGGCAGTCTATTATTTTTCGGTTCCGTAAATGGAGGTTCCCATGCGGCGCTCGACCATCCTCGCGGGAGGCCGCGCGGGGGACTCGAGCCTCTATGTGAGCTTGATCGTTCTGGTGACAGACGGATATCGGTCTACTTGAACGGTTGCGCTCGCTTCATAGTTGGCCGGAGGAAGGCCTTCGGCGGATACATTGAATTCGAATGGCGGGGGACGGTCGCCCGGGCGAATCGTCTCGCGTCGAGATTTCTCTGTAAACCTGAAGCAGTCGGTTTTCTCGTCGCTCCGTTCCCGATCGAAAGGCATGTAGTTGTGAGGGTTTTCGACGAAACCCTTCGGCAACACGATGCGTAGGACAAACGCCGGCACGGTCTCCTGTCCGACATTTGCGAGCGACACCACCAAGCGGTCCTCCATCCTGCCTCCGCCTGGCGTACGACCAACGTTCTTCTTCAGCTCCATCTCAACTTCCAGCGGCCCCTCGGCCTTTGGCAAAAGGTGACCCCATCCCGGAAGGATGCCCTTGAGGTCGGTGAGTATTTCGTCCGCCTTCGCAAAGTGCACGGGGTTGAGTTGAAGGTGTTCGCGCATCCCTTCTAGGGCGACGCCCTCCTCGACATAAGCCCGCACCTCGATCGGCCGCTTCCCGACATGCTTGAGGAATGCCGCGATTCCGATTTCCTGCTCAACGAAGACCGAAGCACGGTCGAATGCCGGCATCTCCGGCACGGCGACACGCCCGCGTCGGTGCATGACCGTGACGAGCGCGACGCACTTGTCGAGCCTCATGAAGATGTTGCCGGTTAGACCCTCGAGCGTGCTCTCGTCCTGTGCGAAGTAGCCAGTCAGGTTATCGGTGGCGTTGATCAGTTCGCAGATCTTGGAGCCAAGCGCCCTCTCTTCCGCTGTCCGTTGACCGCAACTCACGAAGACGATGCCACGTGGTTTCATGCTCTTCGACTCCCTCAGCGCTTGTCCTTAGGCGGGCACGGGTCATTCCCGTAGCTGTCGCTTTCGCGGATCTTGCCGTCGCGTCCGTGCGTGATGACCTCCGAACCGTCGCGACGTCCCATGTCGTGCGCCCTTCTGGACGCTTCGCTCTGCGTCGGGTGGACTGAAGATGCCCTATCCGTTCCCGGTCTCTTGACAGCCCAGTCGGCGCCGCTCGGAACTATGTGGATCTCTTTTCTGGCCATATGGCCTCCCTTCCCACGAGAATCATAACACTTGACATAAAGAAATACAGGAAGATATAACGTACCTATGGAAATTGCAGCGGCTATTCGCCAACTCAGGGAACGGCAGGGGCTCACCCAAGAAGCGTTTGCCCGTTCCATCCGGTTCGCATACCCCACTGTGAACCGCTGGGAGAACGGCAAGGCCGCCCCGGACGGGTCCTCTCTTCGCGAGCTTCTTCGTCACGCGGAGCGGCTAGGCGCGGGGTTCGAAGACGTTGCCGCCGCCCTTTCTGCGGCTTCAAGCAGCGAGTCCGCCTCACCGGCGGGTGCGGCGCGAAGGCGCGGCCGCAAGCTCTCCGAGCCCGACTATGACGCGCTTCCTTCTCCAACCACGGGGAAGCTCGACCTCAAGGCGATGGAGGGGATGCTCTGGAAGGCCGCCTGCTCGATTCGGGGCGAGAAAGACGCTCCAAAGTTCAAGGACTACATCCTCCCCCTCATGTTTCTGAAGCGCCTCTCCGACGTCTTCGAGGACGAGATCGCGAGGCTGACCGCGGAATACGGCGACGAGAAAACGGCTCGCGAGGTCGTCGAGGCGGACCATACGGTCGTTCGCTTCTACATTCCGCAGGAGGGGTTATGGCCGGTTCTCAGCGGCCGGCGTGCGTTCGAATGGAAGGAAGGCCGCGAGCCAAAGACCGTCGGTGAGAGAGTCACGAGCACCCTGCGTCTCGTGGCACGTCTGAACGCCCGACTCCAGGGAGTCATCGACATCGTGGACTTCAATGAAACCCGAAACGGTGAGCGCGAAATCAGCGACCAGGCGCTTTCCCGGGTCATCGAGCTTCTGAGCGAGGCGCGTTACCGACTCGGCTTGAGCGACGTCGAGCCGGATTTCCTCGGCAGGGCCTACGAATACCTCCTCCGGAAGTTCGCTGAGGGACAGGGTCAGAGTGCGGGAGAGTTCTTCACGCCTAAGGAAGTCGGCTGGCTGATCGCTCACCTGGTCGACCCGCGGCAGGGTGAAGAGGTCTATGACTTCGCCTGCGGTTCCGCCGGCCTCCTCGTCAAGTGCGAGCTGCTTCTCGCCCAACGCGAGAAGGAGGTCCGTCGGCCGCTGAAGCTTTACGGGCAGGAACTCACCGGCCCTAGCTTCGCCATCGCGAACATGAACATGGTCCTCCACGACATGGAGGGCGAAATCGTCCGCGGCAACACGATGACGAACCCGAAATTCGTCGACGGCTCAGGCCTGGAACGTTTCGACATCGTCGTGGCAAACCCGATGTGGAACCAGGACAACATCGACGTCACCACCTACGAGAACGATCCCTATGCCCGCTTCGAGGCCGGCTTCGCACCGGCGGGCACGGCCGACTGGGCGTGGCTCCAGCATGCGATGGCATCGCTGAAAGAGAACGGCCGCGCGGCCGTCGTACTGGACACGGGGGCCGTGAGCAGGGGAAGCGGCAGCCAGGGCGAGAACCGGGAGAAGACGATCCGGAAGACGTTCGTCGACCGGGACTGGATCGAGTCCGTGATCCTGCTCCCCGAGAACCTCTTCTACAACACGACAGCCGCTGGAATCATAGTGGTGCTCAGGCGAGAGAAGGCCCCGAACCGGAAGGGCCGCGTCACCCTCATCAACGCGAGCACGCAGTTCATCAAGGGCCGGCCGAAGAACGAGCTCACGGACGAGGGGATTCAGAGAGTCGCGGATGCCTTCCGGGAGGGAGTAGACGTCGAGAAGCTGGCGAAAGTCGTTACTCTCGATGAGATCCGTAAGAAGGACTTCAATCTCACTCCGTCGGCCTACGTGCAAACGGGCAGCCCGGCCGAGCATCGCGAAATCCAGCCAATCCTCGACGAGCTGGCAGCTTTGGACGAGAAGGCACGCGTACTGGACGGGGAACTCGCCACGATCTTCGCGGGGCTCGGCTTCCGATGGGGCTCGAAATGAAAGGCCAGACCTCCCTCGCGAAGCGCCCCGCGATCGACGCCCGAATCCTCATGATTCGCGGCACCAGGGTCATGCTCGACGCTGATCTCGCGGAGCTCTATGGCGTGACGACGAAGCGCCTGAATGAGCAGGTCAAGCGCAACCGAGAGCGTTTTCCCGAGGATTTCATGTTTGCGCTGACGGCCGAAGAGAAGGCCGAGGTGGTCGCAAACTGCGACCACCTCTCCCGCCTCAAGTTCTCCCCCACGCTGCCATACGCGTTCTCGGAGCACGGGACGATCATGCTCGCGAGCGTTCTGAACAGTTCGGTCGCCGTCAATACGAGCGTTCAAGTCGTCCGCGCATTCGTGCGCCTCCGAGAGATGGCGGGTCTCCATAAGGACCTGGCGAAGAAGCTCGACGAGCTCGAGAAGCGCTACGACAAACAGTTCGCAATGGTCTTCGAGGCGATCCGGGGGCTCATGCAGCCTTCATCGGCAACGCGGCGTCGGATCGGGTTTGGTCTGCGGGATCAGGAGAAACAATGAAACAGATTTCCGTCAAGTGAGCGCCGCATTTAGCTTCGAGAACCTTCCGGATGGCTGGCGGCCGAACACCCTCGGCGGGCTGTTCGACGTACAGCAGGGAAAGGCGCTTTCGCCCGAGGCTCGTGGCGGGGTTTCGCGCCGCCCGTTTCTTCGTACTCGAAACGTGCTTTGGGGAAGGCTCGATCTGGCGGACGTCGACACCATGAGCTTCGATGAAGGCGAAGCCTCGCGGCTGACCCTCCAAGATCGGGACCTTCTGGTCTGCGAGGGTGGAGAGATCGGCCGCACAGCCATCTGGCGGGACGAGCTGCCCGGATGCCTCTATCAGAACCATATCCACCGGCTACGTCGGAAGACCGATGAAGTCGATCCTCTTTTCGTCATGTACTGGCTTCAGGCCGCGTTCCTTCAGCTCGGACTCTACGAGGGGATCGGAAATAGGACGACCATCCCGAATCTCTCCGGCGCGCGGCTGAAGAGCCTACCGGTCCCCGTCCCACGCGTACGAGAACAGAACGCTGTCGCTGCGATTCTTTCGAAGCTCCACGAAGCCGTTGAAACCATGGCAGGCCGCGTCACGGCATTGAAGGATCTGAAGGCCGCGACGATGGCTAGGCTCTTCCTTTGCGGGCTTCATGGCGAAACCACAACCGACACAGAACTCGGGCCGATCCCGCGCTCATGGGGGGTTGTCACACTCGGCGAGCTCTGCCCAGGCCCGATTGGGACGATTCAGACGGGCCCCTTCGGGAGTCAACTACATTCTTCGGACTACGTCGAAAGCGGTATCCCGATCGTAAACCCCACTCACATCGCGAACGGCCGCATCGCTCAAACCCGGATTCCTAGGGTTACAGACGCTGACGCGTCGCGCCTGGTTCGCCACCGACTCCAAGTGGGAGACATCCTGTTCAGCCGGCGCGGCGATGTTGGGAGGCACGCCTACGTCGGTGAGCGCGAAGAGGGATGGCTCGTTGGAACGGGCTGCCTGCTCGTTCGTCCAGCGCCGGGAGCGGTAAACCCGAAGTTCCTTTCATATGCCCTGGATCATGGAGAAGTCCAAGCGTTTCTAAAGACACACGCCGCCGGCACGATCATGCCAAACATAAACACTAGGATTCTCTCGTCGGTACCGATCCCGGTTCCGGCACCACCTGATCAAGGGCCGATCGCCGATGCGCTCTCTCGTCTTGACGCGAGCGTTGAAAGCGCCGAACACCGCTTGTCCCTCCTAGGTAACATTTTCTTAACCAGTCTTCAATCATTGACCACTGGTGTGCTCCGCGTGCCGCCGCCTCTCGGCTCAATGGAGGTGCCTCGTGTCTAGACTGGGCGCCGAGAGGGAGGCCGTACAGGACCCGATTCTTCTTTATGCGGAAGAGATCGGGTGGGCGATCTTGGACCCCTCCAACGCCATCACTGAGCGTGGCGGTGAGAGCGGAATGTTCCTCCTCAAGACGCTTCGGGCGAAGCTGCTCGAGCTGAACCCCGGAGTCGTCACCCCAGCGAACGTCGACGAAATCATCCGAAAGCTCGAAAGCCTGCGTACGAGCATCGAGGGCAACTTCGAGGCGCTGGCCTGGCTTCGCGGGGAGAGGACGGTCTTCGTCGAGTCCCAGAAGCAGCAGCGGAATGTGACGCTCATCGACTTCGAGCACCCGTCAAACAACCTCTTCCATGTCACGAAGGAGTGGCGCTACACGAACGGGCAGCACGGAAACCGCGCGGATGTGATGTTTGTGGTGAACGGGATTCCGGTTGCGCTGGTGGAGACGAAGGCCGCCGCCAAGAAAGACGCCCTCGACATCGGCCTCCGTCAGGTCCGGCGATACCACCGGGAGACGCCCGAGCTCGTGGTTCCGGTGCAGGTCTTCAACATCACACAGATCCTCGACTTCGCCTACGGAGTGACCTGGAGCCTCGACGCGAAGGCGCTCTTCAACTGGAAGGACGAGGAGAAGGCGAACTTCGAACGGAAAGTGAAGCGCTTCTTCAGCCGGGAGCGCTTCCTCAAGGTGCTGAGCGACTGGGTCATCTTCTACAGGCGCGACGACGAGCTCAAGAAGATCATCCTTCGCCAGCATCAGACCCGTGCAGTGGAGCGAGTCGTCGAACGTGCGCTCGATCCCGAGAAGTCGCATGGGCTCGTCTGGCACACGCAGGGATCCGGGAAGACGTTCACCATGATGGCCGCAGCCGAGCAGCTACTCCGTCACCCCGCCTTCCGGAACGAGAAGCCAACAGTCCTGATGCTCGTCGACCGGACCGAGCTCGAAGGCCAGCTCTTCAGGGAACTGAGCGGGTACGGCCTGGACTTTCAGGAGGCCCGATCGAAGGCGCATCTGAAGCAATTGCTGGAGAGCGGGTTCCGGGGCCTCATCGTCTCGATGATCCACAAATTCGACGGCGTCCCCAGCGGTCTTTCGGATCGCGACAACATTTTCGTGCTCGTCGATGAAGCACATCGGAGCACGGGCGGTGATTTCGGGAACTACCTCGTGGCCGCGCTTCCCAACGCTACGTTCCTCGGCTTCACGGGAACCCCGATCGACCGTACCGCCCACGGAGCTGGGACGTTCAAAACGTTTGGCGTTGACGATGCGCCGCGCGGCTACCTCGACAAGTACTCGATCGCGGAGTCGATCGAGGACGGGACAACCCTGCCGCTCCACTACACGCTCGCACCCAATGAGCTGCGCGTTCCGAAGGAGGAACTGGAGAGCCAGTTTCTGAGCCTCAAGGACGCGGAGGGGATCAGCGACATCGAGGAACTAAATCGGATCCTCGACCGGGCCGTGAGCCTCAAGACGTTCCTCAAGGCCGACAATCGCGTCGACAAGGTGGCCCAATTTGTCGCGCAGCACTTCAAGGAGAGCGTCGAACCGAAGGGCTATAAGGCTTTTCTCGTCGGGGTGGACCGGGAAGCCTGCGCCCTCTACAAGAAGGCCCTCGATCGTTACCTGCCCCCTGAACAGTCGGCCGTCGTGTTCTCTTCGGGCCACAACGACGAAGAGCTTCTCACGCAGTTTCACCTCGACGGAGCCGCTGAAAAGCGGCTCCGCCAGAGCTTCGTTCGGTCGGACAAGCTCCCGAAGATCCTCATCGTGACGGAGAAGCTCTTGACCGGCTTTGATGCGCCGGTTCTCTACTGCCTTTACCTCGACAAGCCGATGCGCGATCACACGCTGCTCCAGGCGATCGCCCGCGTCAACAGACCTTACGAGGACGCCCAGGGGAGCCGCAAACCGTGTGGCTTCGTCGTGGATTTCGTCGGCATCTTCGCGAATCTCGAGAAGGCCCTCTCGTTCGATTCTGACGAGGTCGCGAGCGTCATCCAGAACGTCGACATCCTCTGCCAAACGTTCGAGCGCCTGATGAAGGGCCCGGCGGTGGCGTATCTCGAGCTGACGCGCGGCGCGCCTGACGACAAGCTCGTCGAGCGGGCAGTCGAGTTCTTCGTGGATCCAGCTCGTCGTGACGCCTTCAATCACTTCTTCACCGAAGTTCACAACCTCCACAGCATCTTGTCGCCGGACCCGTTCCTCAGGCCCTTCCTGGGAGAGCACGTGGCGCTCGCCAAGCTGAGCGCCCTCGTACAGCAGGCTTTCGCGCCGCACACCGGCCCTGTTCGCGACCTGGCGGACCAGACCGAAACGATCGTCCGAGAGAGCGTCTCGGCCTTCGGATTCACGGGAACACTTCCGCTCGTCCGTATCGACGAAGAGGCTTTGGCCGCGCTGAAGCGCGACGGGAAGGACAAGTCGGTTACCCGTGTCATCAACCTGGGTCGCAGCCTCACCACGACGATCGCTGCTCAATCAGCTCAGCAGCCGTTCTTGATTCCGCTGGGAGATCGGGCAGAATCGATTCTGGCGGCATTGGCCGATCGCCGCGAGACCACCGAGGCGGCGCTCGAGGAGTTGGAGAAGCTCGTTCGGGAGTATCTGGATGTCCAGGCCGAGCGCCAGAGCCTCGGGCTTTCCCCTGGCTCGTTCTCCCTCTATCAGGCGCTGAAGCTGTCTGACATCGAGCAAGCGCAACTTAAGCCTCTCGCCGAGCGGTTGGATGTTGTCTTTTCAAAGTTCCCGGAATTCGGAGACAGCGCCGAACAACTTCGAGCTCTGAAGGCGGCGCTCTATAAGGACCTGATGCCTGCGGTCGGAACGGAACGTATGGTGAAGGTGGCGGACGCCGTCATGAGGGCCCGAGGGTGAGGCGCAGGGGGCGTTCCGCAGGAAACAACCGCCCACTCGCCATCCGGCGTCGACAGGAATTCAAAAAGCGGGTCTGGTCGTGGGCAACAAGGGTCGGGGTCCAGCCACGTCGGGTTCAGATCCAGGCGATGCGAAAGAAGTGGGCGTCCTGCTCGACGACGGGAACCCTCACGTTCAGCCAGAGCCTTTTCGACCAGCCAAGGCGTTTCCGCGAGTACGTCGTCGCCCATGAGGTCCTGCACCTGAGCGTGCCGAACCACGGAAGGCTCTTCAGGAGTCTGATGTCGGCATTCATCCCAGGCTGGGAAGTGGTCGCGAAGGGTCGCGTCTCGGGGGCGTGCGCGGCGCGCCCGACCCGGCGGCAAATCTAATCCTGGCAGAAGGCAACCCGGCGTTTATGAAGCTGAACGTCGTCCTCAACGGCAGGGGCTGACCGGAGAGATCGTTAGCTCCTGACCCAGCGGGGGAGTGGCCACACGGCCGCTCCCCCCAATCAGGTCTCGAGCATCCTCTCGAAACTCGGCGTGCGCGAACGAAACGCGGGCGGTGCTGAAAGCGATCGAGTCCGGCCTCGTTTGACGCGGCCCCTGCTATCCTCGCCGGCTCTATGCGCTGGTCCCAGTCGTTTCTCGTGACCCTCCGCGAGGTGCCCGGCGACGCCGAGGTCGTCTCGCATCAGCTTCTCTACCGGGCGGGGATGATCCAGAAGCTCGCCTCGGGCATCTATTCGTTCACGCCGTTCGGCTTCCGCGCGCTCCGGAAGATGATTGACATCGTGCGCGAGGAGATGGACGCCACCGGCGCGATGGAGGTCGACCTGCCCATCCTCCAGCCGAAGGAGCTGTGGGTGGAGTCGGGACGTTGGGGCCGTTATGTGGACGACGGCATCCTCTTCCACCTCGAGGACCGCAAGGGGGGCGAGTTCGCGCTCGCGCCGACCGCCGAGGAAGCCGTCACCGACATGGTGCGGCGCTCGGTCACGTCGTGGCGGCAGCTGCCGTTCAACCTCTACCAGATCCGGACGAAATTCCGCGACGAGATTCGCCCCCGCTTCGGCCTCCTGCGCGGCCGCGAGTTCCTCATGAAGGACGCGTACTCGTTCGACGTCGACGAGAAGGGGCTGGACCTCCACTACAAGAAGATGGATGCCGCTTACCGGCGCATCTTCGAGCGCTGCGGCCTGGAGTACGCGCTCGTCGACGCCGACTCGGGCGCCATCGGCGGCTCCGCCTCGCAGGAGTTCATGGTCGTGGCCGAGACCGGCGAGGACGCGCTCGTCTTCTCCGACGCCGGCGACTATGGCGCAAACCTCGAGAAGGCGGTCACGGGCCCGTTGCCCGAGCCGTGGGCGGGGGAGGAGGAAAAGCCTCTCCAGAAAGCGAGCGCCCCGACACCGGACTTGACCACCTGTGTGGATCAGGCGAAGCATCTCGGGACGACTCCTTCGCGCATCGTCAAGACGATGATCTATGAGGCCTTCGGGGCGGACGGGAAGACCAAGCTCGCGGCCGTCCTGATCCGCGGTGACCTCGACATCAACGAGGTCAAGCTCCCCAAGGCACTGGCCGCGCTTCACGCGAAGCTGGTTTCGGAAGAGATTCTTAGAAACGTGTCGGGCACGGTCCCCGGATTCGTGGGGCCTCTCGGTCTTCAACCATTCGAAGAAAACCCTATTGCGATTTATGTAGACCGATCCTTGCAGCACGGGCGGAACGTCTGGTGTGGGGCGAACCAGGAAGGCCTCCATCACGCGCAGGTCTCCATCAAGCGCGACGTCATGTCCCTCCCCTCGTTCAAAGGCGTTGTCGAAGTCGCGACGGCACGAGACGGCGACCCATCGCCGACGGAAAAGGGCGGTACGCTTCGCATCAAGCGAGGCATCGAGGTCGGCCACATCTTCAAGCTCGGGACGAAGTACTCCGAGGCGATGAAGTGCGAGGTCGCCGACCAGAGCCAGAAGATGGTGCCGCTCGCGATGGGGTGCTACGGACTCGGCCTCGGCCGCACGGTGGCAGCCGCCATCGAGCAGAACCACGACGACGTCGGGATCGTCTGGCCCGTGCCGCTCGCGCCCTTCGCGTGTGTGGTGGCCGTCCTGCAGCGCGACGCGCACGTCCTCGAGGCGGCGGACAAGCTCTACGAGAGCCTCAAGGCCGCGGGCGTCGAGGTTTTCTACGACGATCGCGACGAGCGTCCCGGCGTGAAGTTCAAGGACCTCGACCTCATCGGCTTCCCCGTGCGCGTCGTCGTGGGCGGCAAGGGCCTCGCGAAGGGCGTGGTGGAGGTCTCGACGCGCCGCGAGAGGAAGGCTGCCGAGATCGCACCGGAGCGCGTCATCGAGCTCGTCAAGAAGACGCTCGCGGCGGGCGCCAGGACGCTGGCGACGGGCTGAGTCCGCGATGCCTCTCGCCGAGAATCGCCTCTCCGAGGCCGTCTCGATCTTCACGTACTCGTCTTTGTTAGTGCGTCCGCATCATGCGGGCACGGAAGGGGGGGTTCTAGAATCGCCGCTGGACCGACGAAAGGAGCACGCGTGAGTTTCACCAAACAGGACGCCCTCGACTACCACTCGACGGGTCGCAAGGGAAAGCTGGAGGTCGTCCCCTGTAAGCCCTGCGCGACCTCCCGCGACCTCTCTCTCGCCTACTCGCCCGGCGTCGCCGAGCCGTGCCTGGAGATCGCGCGGGACGCCGAGCTCGTCTACGAGTACACGGGAAAGGGGAATCGCGTCGCCGTCATCTCGAACGGCACGGCCGTACTCGGGTTGGGCGACATCGGCCCGCTCGCCAGTAAGCCCGTCATGGAAGGAAAGGCCGTCCTCTTCAAGAGGTTCGCTGACATCGACGTGTTCGACATCGAAGTCGACGAAAAGGACCCGGACAAGTTCGTCGAGTGCGTCGCCCGGCTCGAGCCCACGTTCGGCGGCATCAACCTTGAGGACATCAAGGCGCCCGAGTGCTTCTACATCGAGGAGAAGCTCAAGGCGCGGATGAAGATCCCCGTTTTCCATGACGACCAGCACGGAAGCGCGATCATCTCCGCCGCGGCGTTCCTGAACGCGCTCGAGCTCACGGGCAAGAAGCTCGAGGACGTGAAGGTCGTTTTCGCGGGCGCGGGCGCCGCCGCGAACGCCTGCGCGAACCTGTACATCACGTACGGCGTGCGCCTCGAGAACATCCTCATGGTCGACCGGACCGGCGTGATCTGGAAGGGCCGGACCGAGAACATGAACCCGTACAAGGAGCGCTTCGCCCGCGACACGAAGAAGCGCACGGTTGCCGAGGCGCTCGAGGGCGCGGACGCCTTCGTCGGCGTGTCCGCCGCGAAGCTCATCAACGGAGAGATGATCAGGAAGATGGCGAGGGATCCGATCATCTTCGCCCTGGCGAACCCGGTGCCGGAGATCACCCCGGAGGAGGTGAAGGCCGCGCGTCCCGATGCCATCATGGCGACGGGCCGCGCGGACTATCCGAACATGGTCAACAACGTCCTCGGCTTCCCGTTCATCTTTCGAGGCGCGCTCGACTGCCGCGCGACGCAGATCAACGAGGCCATGAAGCTCGCCGCGTCGAAGGCGCTCGCGGATCTCGCGAAGGAAGACGTGCCCGACTCCGTCGCCCGCGCGTACGGCGTGGAGGGCTTCAGGTTCGGGCGCGAGTACCTCATCCCGAAGCCGTTCGATTGGCGCGTGCTCCTGCATGTCGCCCCGGCGGTGGCCGCGGCGGCCGCGGCGACCGGAGTCGCCAAGCGGCCCATCAAGGACCTCGACGCGTACCGCCGGAAGCTCGAGGGCATGCTCTCGCGTTCGCGTTCGTTCATGCAGGTCATCCACGAAAAGGCGAAGTCGAACCCGAAGCGGATCGTTCTGGCCGAGGGTGACCACCCGAAGATACAACGTGCGGCCAAGATCCTCGCCGAGGAGGGAATCGCCTTGCCGATCCTCCTCTCGCGCGGGAAGAAGGCCGAGGCGGCGCTGAAAGCGCTCGACGTGAAGGCGGCCATCACGGTCGTCGATCCGGAGGAGCACCCGAATTTCAAGGCCTATGTCGAGGCTTTCTGGGAGAAGCGGAAGCGCCACGGCGTGACGAAGGAGGACGCGCAGCACATGCTGCGCGTGAGGAATTTCTTCGCCGGGATGATGGTCGAGATGGGCGACGCCGACGTGGCGCTCTCGGGCCTGACGACTTATTACCCGGAGACGATCAGGCCGGCGCTGCTGACGATCGGCGTCGCCCCGGACGCGAAGAAAGTCTCAGGCCTCTACATTCTCATCCTGCAGGACCGGGTCTTCTTCTTCGCCGACACGACGGTCAACATCAACCCGTCGGCCGAAGACCTCGCGGAGATCGCCATCCGGTCGGCCGATACTGCGAAGCTCTTCAACATCGTGCCGCGCGTCGCGATGATCGCCTTCTCCAACTTCGGCTCCACGCGCTCGCCGGAAACCGACAAGGTGCGCGCGGCGGTGAAGATCGTGCACGAGCGGCGGCCGGATCTCGAGTGTGACGGCGAAATGCAGGCCGACACCGCCGTTTTGCCCGAATTCCTGAAGGAAAACTACCCGTGGACGGTGCTCACCGGCGCGCCCAACGTCCTCGTGTTCCCGGAGCTGCAGAGCGCGAACGCGGCCTACAAGCTCGTCTGGCGCCTCGCGAAGGCCGAGGCGATCGGTCCGATCCTCATGGGGATGGGCAAGCCTGTCCACGTCCTCCAGCGCGGAGTCGAGGTCTCGGACATCGTGAACATGGCCGCGTTCGGCGTCGTGGACGCCCAGTCGCGCGCGGCCCGCTGACCTTCGGCGCTACGATCCAGGCCGCGTGGACACGACGACGGTCCTTTGCGGCCTGCTGGCCCTCGCGGCGGCGCTGCCCGCGCTCGACGCGACCCTGAGGCTGCGGCGCCTCACGCGCGGGCGGGGCGCGCCGGAGCGAGGCGTATGCCCGGCACGCCTGCTCGTGCTCGTGCCGGCGCGCGCCGAGGGCGCGCGCGTCGGCGACATCGCGGCGGACGTGCAGAGGGAAGCGAGAGCGGCGGGTGAAGGAACGACGGTGGACCTTCGCGTCCTCCTCGACGGGCCGGATCCCGAAGCCGCCGCGCGGCTGGAAAGGGACGGGGTTCTTTACCTTTCCAAGAAATTTCCCGGTCCTGCCAAGGGACATGCTCTGGCCTTTCTCGCCGAGCACATGGGCTTCGAGCTCGATGCCTTCGATTTCGTCCTCGTGTTCGACGCCGACATGAGGCTGCCGGAAGGGTTCTTTCGCGACCTCGCCGTGCCCGTGGGGACGGAGGTGTTCCAGCTCCCGGTCCGGCCCGCGGGGATCCCCGCCCCTGGCGCGCCGCGCGTCGAGGCGCTCTCTCTCGCCCAGGCCGCGGAGGACGACCTCGCGCGGGATGCCGAAGGCCTGCCGGTCCGGCTACGCGGCAAGGCCATGGGTTTCTCGCCGCGGGCGTTTCGCGTCGGGCCCGCCGCCTCCACGCGCACGACGGTGGAGGATTCCGAGGCGACGCTCGCGCTCCTCGCGAGGGGCGTGACCGTGAGCGCGCTGAACGGTCCCTTTGCCTTCGACGAGCCCTCCGCGGAAGCCGGCGCGATGGCGCGCTCGCGGTCGCGATGGTTCGGCGGCCAACTGAAGTTGCTCGCGACGGGGTTCGGCGATCTCGCGAGAGGCTTCGCGCGGAAGCCCCTCGGGACGTTCGTCCTTGCGGCGGATCTCTGGCTGAGGCCGAGAGTGCTCGTGCTGCTCGCCCTCGTGCTTCTTGCGATCGGTGCGGATATTGCGATGGTGGTTTTTTCTTCGAGTGGCGCGTGGGGTGCGGCTGCTTCTGCGCGGCCGGCCGCGCTCCTGCTCTTCCTCCTGCTTCTTTCACTCGAAGCAAAAATGACCCTCGTCTTCGAGTGGCTCTCACTCGCCGCGCTCCGGCGGCGCATCGGCTATCCCGAGGAAGTCCCGAGCGTCTCCCTTTCGGATGTCGGGGCCTCGCTTCGCATGTGGATCGGCGCCGTCTTCGGCGGCGCCACCGCGCCTTCGCGCTGGCACCGGGCGCGCCCTCCCGCATGAAGGCGATCCTGCTCGTTCCCCGCCTGCCGGGCACCGGCTTCACGGGCGATCGGCTCAGGGCGGAGATCCACCTCCAGGCGCTGCGCGACGCGGGGTTCGAGACGACGATCGTCGGAGGCGCCGGGCCGCGGGAGAAACCGCACGTGCCGCTCGCGGCGCGCGTCCTGCCCGTGGCCCTCGCCCCCGCGCGCGTCCCGTTCGCCGTGGCGCGGGCGCTTGTCTCCGGAGACCCTTTCCAGTCGGCTCTCTTCACGGGGGACTTCCGCGCGGCGTTGAAAAAGGCGGGCGGCGCCGACCTCGTCGTCGCGCTGCTCCTGCCGCGCCTCCTCGCGCACGTCGCGGGAGCCCTGCCCGAGGCCCCGCTCGTCGTGGACTTCGTGGACGCGCTTGCCGAAGCGGCGCGGCAGGCCGCCCGGCACGAGCCTGCGCTCTGGCGGCGCGCGTACTGGACCGTCGAGGCGCCGCGTCTCGCGCGCGCCGAGGAGCGGGCGGCTCTGGGCGCGGCCGTCCTTCTCGCGACGACGCCGGCCGACGCCGCAAATCTTCCGCGGGGAACGCGCGCCGTCGCGAATGGAGTCGTGCTGCTTCCGGCCGGGCCGGCCCTGCGCGGGCCCCTCGTGGCCTTCACCGGGCGTCTCATGTACCGTCCGAATCGCTTGGCCGCGCAACGACTTCTCGAGGACATCTGGCCGCGCGTGAAACGCACGGTGCCGGACGCCCGCCTCCTCTTCGGCGGCGCCGACGCCCCGGACGAGATCCGCGCGGCGGGGGGACAGGGCGGCGTCGAGGTCGTGAGCCCCGTGCCGGACATGGCCGCCTTCCTGCGCAGGGCGCGCGTGGTCGTGGCGCCCGTGGACCTCGGGACGGGAACACCGAACAAGCTCTTCGAGGCCTTCGAGGCGGGCGCGGCGGTCGTGGCGTCGCCCGCCGCCGCCCTACGCGCCGCGTCGTCCGGCGGTCTTCCACCCGCGCGGACCGCGGACACGGACGAAGAGTTCGCGGGCGCCATCGCGGACTATCTCGGCGACCCCGAGCGGGCGGCACGGGACGGCGCGATGGGCCGCGCGTTCGTCGAAGCGCACGCGGACCGCCGGGCTTCCGTCGCCGGCTTCGTGGCGGCGTACCGGGCGGCAAAGGTGACTCCGTGAGGCCGCGGGGCCGGCGGAGGGGACGCGGCCTGCTCCTCGCGGCGGGCGACGGCTGTGTGGCCTCCGGCCTTTTCGTCCTCGTCGTCGTCGCGCGCCGCCTCCTCCCTCTGCCGGGTACGGTCGGAAGGCTGCCGGCTTCCAACCTCTCGCTCGAGATCCCGTGGCTCGCACTCGTGGCTTTCACGACCCTGGCGGCGCTCTGGCTGGCGGGCACCTACGACGAGCCGTTCGCGTCGGTGAGGGAGCGGGGCGGCCTCCTCGTGTCGGCGCTCATCGCGGGCGGCCTGCTTCTCGCCGCGTACTTTTTCGCGGGCCAGGCGGTGCCGCGCACGGTGCTCCTCGTCTGGGTGCCGCTCCTGTCCTTCGCGCTCGGGCGCTGGCGGTCGTTCGCCGAGATCCTCGCGCCCATCGGCACGCGCGCGGTTCTCGTGCTCGGCTCGGGTGTCGATGCGCGTCGCGCCGCCGAAGCGCTGCGCGCGGGGGAGATCACCGGTCACGCGCTCGCGGCCTGGAGTGAAGACGTGTCGCTTCAGGAGTTGAAGGGGGCGCGGGACGTCATTTTCGCGTCCGAGCGGCCGGAAGACCGGCCGAAGCTCGTGGCGCTGCTCGAACGAAGCCTCGAGAACGACTTCAACCTCTGGATCCTTCCCGGGCTCGCGGACATCGTGTCCTCGCGGGCCGTGACGAAGAGTCTCGCCGACCTGCCCCTCACGCCCGTGGCGACGCGTGGCGCGAGCCTCTTCGCGTTCGCCTGGAGACGCGCTCTCGACGTTCTGTTCGGGACGATCCTGCTCGTCGCCGCGGCCCCGATCCTCGTCGTGGTGACGCTGGCCGTCGCGCTCGGCAGCCCGGGAGCGCCGTGGATCCGCCAACGCAGGGTCGGCCGGGGGGGACGGGAGTTTCTCCTGTGGAAGGTCCGCACGATGCGGGCCGACGCCGAGGCCGGGACGGGTCCCACCCTGTCGGACCGCGACGACGAGCGCGTGACGCCCACCGGGGCGCTTCTACGGAGGACGCGGCTCGACGAGCTTCCGCAACTTCTCCACGTCCTCGGCGGATCGATGAGCCTCATCGGACCGAGGCCCGAGCGCCCCGAATTCGTGGCCACCTACGAGCGAGAGATTCCCGCCTACCGTCTCCGGCATGTCCTCAAACCGGGTCTGACGGGTCTCGCGCAGGTGATGGGAGCCTACGCGACGAAGCCGGACGTCAAGCTCCGCTACGACCTCGGCTATCTCTTCCATTGGACGCCGCTTCTGGACGTATTCATCCTGCTTCGGACGGTCGTCACGGTCCTCAGGGGGAGTGGAATTTGAAGGACTGTCACCATGAGTGAGAGCTTCGAACAGCAGCGGCTTGGAGCGACGCTTCGCGCATGCCGTGCGCTGCGCCACGAATTCGCGACGCCCCTCTCCGCCGCGGTGCTTCATCTCGAGCTCGCCCGCCGCGCGGTGCTTCGCGCAGACGGGGACATCCCGGAAAAACTCCGCGCCGGCCTCGAGACCGGCAGGAAGCAGCTCGACGAAGCGGTCCTGCTCCTCGACGGCTTTTCGGCGATCGGAGGGGCCCACGAGGGAGAGCCCGGGCTCCTCGACTTCGCGGCCCTCGTATCGCGTGTGGCACGGGCGCTCCGCCCGGAGTTCGAGCACCGAGGCCTCCTGCTCCGAATCGGCGGGCCGTCGCAGGGGATTTTCGTGGACGGATTCGAGGACGAGATCGAGCGCGCGACCCGGGAGGTCTTCCTCACCGCGGCGCGCTGGGCCGGTCCCGGCGAGGGGCTCGTCGAGATCGCGGCGAGCGGCAGCATGGCTTCCTTCTTCGTCCGTGTCGCACTCGCGGACGCCCGGCCGGGAGAGGCGCTGTTCCGGGCGCGCAGCCGCCCGGGCGCCGACCTCGGGCCCTGGCTCGCGCGGTGGGCGTTCGAGGCTCATGGCGGCCGGCTGGAGGGCCGGGAGGACGCGACGCATCTGACCGTGACCGCAACCCTTCCGCAGGTCGCGCCGGGATGAAGGTCCTCGTCGTCGAAGACGATGCCGAGACCGGGAAGGGGCTCGAGCAGCTTCTCCAGGAGTTCGGCCTTCGGGTGCAGGTCGCCGGCACTCTGGCGGAGGGCCGCGCCGCGCTCGCGACCTTCGATCCCGACGTCTGCCTGACGGATCTGCAGCTTCCCGACGGAAACGGGATCGACTTCATCCGGGCGGCCCGCGCGACGGACTCGCGGCGCGAAGTCGTCGTCCTCACGGGTCATGGATCGCTCGACACGGCGGTGGAGGCGATGAAGGCGGGCGCCTTCGACTACCTCGTCAAGCCGCTGCGTTTCGCGCAGCTCGAGGCGGTGCTCGAGCGCCTGCGCCCGGGACGGCCCTCGGGCATCGCCGATGCCGGTCTCTGGAAGGTTCTGGACGAGACGGGGCGCTTCGGCACCATGATCGGCGTCTCGCCGTCGATGCGCGAGATGTGCGCGATCATCGCCCGCATCGCGCGCTCCGACGCGCCCGTCATGATCACGGGCGAGAGTGGCAGCGGCAAGGAAGCGGCCGCGCAGACGATTCACATGCTTTCGCGCCGCAGCGACAAGCCCATCGTGGCGATCAACTGCGGCGCCGTTTCCTCGAACCTGATCGAGAGCGAGCTCTTCGGGCACGAGAGGGGAGCCTTCACGGGAGCCGACAAGAGGCGCGCCGGGTATTTCGAGCTCGCGCAGGGCGGCACCCTGTTTCTCGACGAGGTGACCGAGATGCCGCCGGAGCTCCAGGTAAAATTCCTGCGCGTCCTCGAAACCCGCTCCTTCCGGCGCGTCGGGGGTAACGAAGAGATCGGAAGCGACGTCCGGATCATCTCGAGCTCGAATCGCGACCTTCTCGAAGCTGTCGAGAAGAAGATGCTCCGTGAGGACCTCTACTATCGGCTCAACGTGCTGCCGCTCGCCATCGTTCCCCTTCGCGAGCGGCGCGAGGACGTGGCGGTGCTGGCCCGGCACTTTCTCGAGCGCGTCGCCGAGAGCGAGGAAGGCGGCCGTCGCAGCTTTTCGCCGATGGCCGTCGAGAGGCTTCTCGCGCATGGGTGGCCCGGAAACGTGCGCGAGCTTCGCAACGTCGTGCACCGGGCCTACGTGCTTTCGGACGAGGGCGTGGTGGACGAGACGACCGTGGCGGCCGTTCTGGCCGGCCGTTCGAGCGGCGTGTTCGCGGGCGTGCGCCCGCCGGCTCCGACGGCCTCGGCGCCGGCGGGCGAGCTGGCCTCCGAAGATCCTCTCCGCGTGCCGGTCCGCGTCGGCGATTCCTTCGAAGAGGTCGAGCGCCGCCTTCTCGAGTGCACGCTGCTTGCGGTCGGCGGCGACAAGAAAAAGGCCGCTGAGATTCTCCGGGTCAGCCTCAAGACCGTCTACAACAAGATCAAGCAGTATCGGATCGGCTCCTGAGCGCACCGTCCGCCCGGGAACCGGCAAAAGTTTCAATCATCCGCATGATCGGCGATGCTGGTGGGGAATCGTCCTGACGCAGACCGCGCTCGCCGCCGTCCTCGGGCATGCTCCGCTCGGGGCGCGCTGGATTCAGGAGCACTTCCTCGTTTTCGAAGGCGGCCAGGAGACGTCGAGTTATTATGGGCCGCCTTTTCAGCCGGACGGTCCGCACCGAGCGCGGGCAGCGACCGGCCGCCGCGAACGCGTCCGTGGCGGCCTGAAATAACTGCTGGCACGGTCCCTGCTTTTAACCCGTTGGGAGGCATGAACATCATGCAAGACCGTAGGTATTCTTTTCTCGTGAGTGCGCTGGGCGCGGCGTTTCTGGTCTCGGCCTTCGCCTGCTCGAAAGAGCCGGGCACGGTCGAGCGTAAGTCGGAATCGACAACCCAGACCTCCCAGGGCGAAGTGAAGACGACCCAGGAGTCGAAACAGGTCGGCAACACGCTGGAGGCGAAGACGGAGACGAAGACCGACACGGGCGCCGGCACCCTCAAGGGCAAGGTCGAAACCTACGTGGGCACCGTCACGCTCTACGAGCCCGGCAAGAAGATCGAAGTCATGACCGCCGAGAAGAAGACCCACACCGTCGCGCTCGACGCGAAGGACACGGCCGTTGCGATCGACGCGAGCGTCGCCGTCGGGTCTCGCGTGCGCCTCACCGAGCAGACCGGCGACGACAAGGCCCGCCGGGTGACGGTCAAGATCGAAGGCTGAAACCACTCCTCTCGGGGGCACAGTCACCCGGGAGAATCTTGGCCGGGAGGGCTATGGTTCGGGACACCACAAGGAGTCGAATGGGCTGGCGGCCGCCGGGGATGAGCTCCCGTCTCGCGGTCGCCATCGGCGTGACGTTCGGCGCCCTCCTGATCCTGGTCTCGGTGACGTGGCTGAACGCGGCGCAGTTGATCGACGACGCGCGGTGGGTGGACCACAGCAAAGACGTCATCGGGGAGATCGAGGGTACGTTCTCTGCGATCAAGGACGCGGAGACGGGTCAGCGGGGGTTTCTGCTGACGGGAGAGGACGTTTATCTCAAGCCCTACCAGACGGCGATCGCCGAGCTGCCTCGGCGTCTCGTTCGCATCGCCGCTCTCATGGCGGACAACCCGGCTCAGCTGGCCCGGGCGGATGGGTTTAGTCGCCTCACCGAGGAACGCCTGTCGCAGCTGGCGCGGTCCATCGAGTTGGCGCGGGTCGGCCGCCACGACGAGGTTCGCGCGTTCCTCCTGAGCGGCGGCGGACGAGAGACGATGGACGCGCTTCGGAAGCTCGACGCGGAGATGAAGAGCGCGGAACGCGTCCTGCTCGCGTCCCGAGACCGGCGCTCGGGCAAGACGGTGCGCACGTTCCTCACGACGCTCGCGATCGGCTGCGGGTTGCTGTTCGCATTCCTGGTCCTGATCTGGTACCTGGTCCGCACCGACCTCGCGCGGCGAAACCGCTCCGAGGCGGCGATCCGCGAGCGCGAGGCGCGCATCCGCCACCTCATCGACGCCAACCTGATCGGCGTCTTGTTTTCCGACGATGCCGGCGTCACAGACGCGAACGAGACCTTCCTGTCGATGGTCGGGATCGAACGAGAAGGGTGGAACCCGCGCGAGCACCACCTCTTCGGCTTCACGGCGCCGGAGTTCAAGGCCCTGGACGACAACTGCGAGAAGGAGCTTCGCGAGACGGGCACGTGTCGCCCGTACCAGAAGGAGCTCCTCCGCGCGGACGGAACCCGTGTCCCGGTTCTCTTCGGCGCGACGAACGTGAACATGGGAGGGGACTCGCCGGTTCGCGCTTCCTTCGTGGTCGACCTGTCGGAGCTCAAACGGATCGAGGCGGAACGCGATCGGCTCTACGAGGAAGCGCGCGATGCCGTGAAGGCGCGGGACGCGTTTCTTTCGGTCGCGGGACACGAGATCCGGACGCCGCTGTCTGCCTTGAACATCACCATGTACCAGCTCGCGCGCCAGGTGCGCGCGCTCGGAAACGAAAAGGCCATCGACCTCGCGACGCGGAGCGAGAAGCAGGTGGCGCGCCTCATCCGACTCGCCGACGAGCTGCTCGACGTGTCGCGGATCTCCTCGGGCGCCCTGCACCTCGGCCCCGAGGAAATGGATCTGGGGCTCCTCGCGCGCGACGTAGTGGAACGCCTCGAAGAGGGCGCCGGGCGAGCCGGCTGCAAACTGACCCTTCACGCGTCGGACGGCGTGATCGGGTTCTGGGATCGCCTCCGGATGGACCAGGTCCTTTCGAACCTGCTCACGAACGCCATGAAATTCTGCGCCGACTCGCCGATCGAGGTAGCGGTCTTGTCGCGCGGGGAGACCGCCCTCATGACCGTGACAGACCATGGAATCGGAATCCACGACGAAGACCAGAGGCGGATCTTCGAGAGGTTTGGGCGCGTCGTTTCGGGTCACACATATCCGGGAATGGGACTCGGGCTCTTCATCACACGCGAGATCGTCGAGGCTCACGGGGGAAAGATAGCCGTCGAGAGCCGTCCCGGAGCCGGAGCCCGATTCGAGGTGACGCTGCCACGGCACATGGGGAGAACTTGAGAATTCTCGTCGTTGAGGATGATGAGGCGATCGCCGAGGCGCTCGCGAGTCTGCTCGAGGACGAGGGCTATGCGGCTGTGCCCGTGCCCGACGGACGGGCAGCTCTCGAGAAGCTGCGCGACGGCGAAAAGACATGTCTCATCCTTCTCGACATGTCCATGCCCGTCATGAACGGCTGGCAGTTTCGGGAGGAGCAGTTAAAGGACGCCGCTCTCGCACCCGTTCCCGTCGTCGTATGCACCGCGGACCACCGCGCGGAGGAGAATGCGCGGTCAATCGGTGCGGCCGGCTGGCTGCGGAAGCCCATCGACCCCGAGCGCCTGCTCGAAGTCGTGGGAAAGTATTGCTCCCGCGCGTCCCGCCCGAGCTCCGCAGGCTGACGGACGAAGGAACACCCAGGTCACCGTGCCGGACCGGGGTGTTCCTTCGCCCGCAGGATCACACGACTCTGCGGCCCTGAATGACGCGGATGATAACGACGACGATCGCGATCACGAGGAGGATGTGAATGAATCCTCCCATCGTATAGGACGTCACCATTCCCAGAAGCCAGAGCACAAGCAGGATCACGAAGATGGTCCAAAGCATGTTCTTCCTCCGGGCTTGCCTTGAGCAACAGCCATGCCGCAACCTCCGTGCCGCGCGCTGGCTCGTTTCGTGCTGGCAATCGCTCAGGAGGACGGCCATGGCTCTCTACTCGGCAAAGGATTCTTCGCGCCTGGACGCGTTTCCGGCGAAGCCGCCCACGCCGGCCTGGTCCGAGCTCAAGCGCCGCTTCGGCTGGGAATGGAACGGCATGCGCCTTCACGAGGTCTACTTTGGAAATCTGACAAGGAAACGGACGAATCTGGAAAAGACTGCCGGTCTCGGGGCGCAGCTGGCCCGGGATTTCGGTTCGCACGAGTCCACACGCCGCTTCGAGATGTCCGCAACGCCGGCCCACGCGACCGTTCACGCGTGACGTGGCACGAAGGGTGCAACTGGTGTCGAAGGAGGTCTACATGAATCGCAAGTTTTTCGTTCCCGTTCTCTCGGTACTTTTGCTCGGTGGTTCTGCCGCGTTAGCGCAGGACAAGCCGATGGAGAAGACCGACGAGAAGAAGGTCACCACGACGGACGGCACGATGAAGTACAAGGGCCACACGGTCGTGGGCACGGTTAAGGAATACGAGGCCGGCAAGAAGATCGAGGTCCTCGTCGGAAAGAAGACTCGTTCCTTCACGCTCGACTCGAAGTCCGTGAACACGACGGTCGACCCGTCGGTAGCCGTCGGCACGAAGGTGAAGATCGTCGAGTCCAAGGATGCGAACGGCATCAAGACGCTCACCGTCAATCCCGCGAGCTGAGGCTCGTCGGCCCCGATGAGGCACCCGAGCCCGCGTCAGGTCGTGCTCGGGCTCGTCGGGGCCCTTTGTGTTTTTCTTGTTTTCGTCGTCGGCGCTACGAACGTCGTTCTGAGATCGGATTGGCTCTCCGGGCAGATCAACTCGGACCCCGCGACGCTTTTCGTCACATATACCGGTGCGCGATCGCTCCTGCCCGGGAGCCTTCGATTCGACACGCTCCTCCTCCGCAGCCGGGATTCGAACATCGAATGGGAGGCCCGGCTCGAGGAAGTGTCGATTCGCGTGCGCCTGTTCGATCTTCTGAGGCGCCGTTTCCGGGCAGGTCCCGTGCGAGCGAACGCCCTGTCGTTCCGCCTCCGGGAGCGTCTCGAGCGGTCCGAGGCGATACCCGCCCGGCTCGCGCGATATCCCCGCATCGTGGGATTCGGCGAACCGCCGCTCCGGGACCCGCCAGCGCTCCCTGCGGACCCGGGAAACCCGTGGCGAGTCGTGGTGGACGATCTCGCCGTCGGCGTCGTCAGGGACATCTGGATCGACTCCTGGCATTGGACGGGATCGGCGCGCCTCGAGGGAGGACTCGACCTGCTGCCGGGCCGTCAGGCCGAAGTCTTTCCCGCCGAGCTCTCCGTCGCCGGCGGGACCCTCCGGTTCGGTGAACGCGAGGTCTCCCGCGAAACTCTGGGAGCCGTCCGTGCTGCGCTGCCGCGTTTCGAGACGCGGGACTATCCGGGCAACGAGGTGTGGAAGCTCATGACGGGGATGGTCGTCCTTCGCGGCACTCTCCAGGGCCTCGACTTTCTTTCCGCCGACGGCGAAGGGCTGCGCGTCGCGGGCGGGATCGGGTCCGCGCGGATCGGCTTGGTGCTCGACGGCGGACGGGGGCGCGCGCGTGTCGATGCCGACGCGCGGCGGTTCGTCGTGCATGCGGGAAAGCGCGTCCTCCGCGGCTCCCTGCGCGCGGCCGTGAGGGCGCGCGCGATCGACTTTCACGCAGGCACGGTTTCTTTCGCCGGGACGAACGTCGCGCTTTCGGATTTCTCGTTGGACGGTGCGGCGGGAGAGGCCTGGGACGGAACGTTCACGACACCAGGAGCGCGTCTCCACCTCACCGACGGCTCACTTGACGCACGGGTCGTCGCCCGCCTTCGGGATGGCCGTCCACTCGTGGCTCTCCTTCCGCCCGGCCTGCCGAAGTGGCTGGCGGGGTTCCTCGATCTTCGCGGCCTCGGGGCGGAGGGCCGCGTCGTGTACACCCCGGGCCGTCTGACGATCTCGAAGGCGAGCCTGGAGGCGGGCACGTTCTTCCTCGCCGGCGACTACCGCGAAGCGCGTCGACGCAGATGGGGGGCGCTTCTGATCCGGAAGGGCCGCCTGTCCATCGGGGTCGGCCTTCAGGGGAGCGGAACGGCCTTCCATATCCTCGGGGCGTCCAAGTGGTTCGAGAAGGAAGGCCGCGCCGGAGGGCTGAGGACGGATCAGCCGCGCGACTTCGGGGAGCTCGCCGCGACGCGGCTAAGCAGATAAGCCGCGGCGATTCCCACGCCGAGCACCCCGAATAGGAGGGGGACGCTCCGGTTGCGGCGCGGCCGTTCCAGCGAAGTCCAGTTGCGGACGAGGATCTTCTTGATCTTCGCGCCTTCCGTCCCCGCTTCGTCGAGGATGCGGCCGACGGAGTTTGCGACCTGCGTCACGGTCTCCTCGGTACGGCTGCCGAGCTCCGAGGAGCCGCCCCGGAGCGCGGAAATGATCTGGTTGAAAGCGTTCTTCGTCATCGTGAAACTCCTTCCGGAAGAGTCCGGCTCCTTACGAGCTGCAAGATCGACGCCCGGGCCTTTCGAGGCGGGTCATGGCACATCCGTTGCAGCCTTCGGAAGCCGGAGGATTCAAATGGAAAACATTTACAGCCCAGAGGTCGAGGACCAGGCAAAGAAGACCGCTCGCGAAGCCCAGAAGCTCGGCAAAGAAGTAAAAAAGAATTTTGACGACGTGGTCTCGCGTGGCAAGGAAGCCGCCGAGGGGTTCGGATTCGATGCCCAGGGTGTCGCCGACCGCGCCCGCGACTACGTGGAGTCCGCGCGCAAGAAGGTCGGAAAGGCTGCCGAGCACGTCACGACTTACGCGGATGACAACACCGCCCTCGTCGCCGTGGCCGCCTTCGGGGTCGGGCTTCTCGTCGGACACCTCGTCACGCGGGAATCGTGAGTGCCGAGAAGACTCAGGAGGAAGAGCACCCGGACGACATGCCCGACCTCCTGAAGTCCTTCAACGGGGAGAAGAAGGCCTGACTTGGCGGTGACCGAGATCCGCGTGGCTTGGGCCACTCTCCTCAAGATTCTGACGGCGGTCCTCGCCGCGTGGGCCCTCGTCCACCTCTGGGTCGGGTTCGAGGTTCTTCTCATCGCCGCACTCTTCGCGGTGGCTCTGAGTCCGGCCGTGGACTGGATGGAAGACCATGGTTTCGGCCGGGGATGGGCGGTCGCGACATTGGCTGTCGTCGGGGTCACGATCCTCGGCGCCTTCCTCGCCCTCGTGCTGCCGCCGCTCACGAACGAATTGTCGGCCCTGTGGAAGAGCCTCCCGCATCTCCGGCAGAACATCAGTCACGAAATGGAACGCAGCGGGCTCGCTTCGCGCCTGGTGCTGCCGCTTCTCGATCTTCCTCGGTCCCCCGAATTCGACGCCTGGCTCTCCCGGCCGATGGGATGGGGACCGACGGCGGTGGAGGCCGTCGCGGCTTCGTTCCTCGTGGCCGTCCTCTCTCTCTACCTGATCCTCGATGGGAGGACGGTCGTCGCGTGGCTGCTGGCCTACGTGCCTCGCCAGCATCGCGGGAAGATGTCGGCCATGATTCCGGAGGTCTTCGGGGTCGTGAAGGCCTACGCGATCGGGCAGCTCATCACGTCCGCGCTATTCACGGTGTTCACGTTTGCCATCCTGACGGCGTTCCACGTGCCTGCGGCGATTTCCCTGGCGCTGTTCGCGGGCGTCTGCGACGCGGTTCCCGTGGTGGGGATTTTCATCGCGATGGTCGCCGCGGCCCTGATCTCCCTCACCGTCAGCCCGGCGACGGCTCTGATCGTCCTCGGCCTCTACCTCATCTACCATCTCTTCGAGACGTACGTTCTCGTCCCGCGCCTCTATGGCAACCGCCTCCGGCTGTCCACCCTGACGGTCCTGCTCGCGATCGTGGCGGGCGGCATGCTGGATGGCGTGATCGGGGCGATCCTGGTCCTTCCGCTCGTCGCGGCGTACCCGGTCGTCGAGAAACACTGGCTCAGCGACTACCTTAATCCCGATGCCATCGAGGACCACGCCGCGCTTCGCGCCGCGACCGACGAGAACGCGAAAGGACAGGAAGCGGCGGTCGAGGCCGTCATGAAGGGCGAAAAGCCCGCCCCTTCGGCTTGATCGCGGACGAGCGGCTCACTTCACAAGGAGTCGCGGGTCCCTTCCGGCTCGGGCGGTCAGGCGGCGTGTGGACGAATACCGCTCACGAGATGGACGATGACGGAGATGACGGCGAATAGGAGCAGGATGTGGATCGCGAATCCAGCGGCATGAAAGAGCATGAGTCCGAGGAGCCACGCCGTTCCGAGAATGATGGCAAGGGCCAGGAACATAGCGCCTCCTTCGTGGAAGGGTTGGAGCATTGAAAGGCGGTCAGGGCACTCTGACGGTTATGAGTGCCTCCGCGGTAACCAGCGCAAGATCGATACCACCCCGGATCTTCAATCGTGCGCGCTGGGAAAACTCTTCCGTGGCGCGGCTCTTGCGAAAAGCCAGGAGCCTCGAAAGAAGCGCTCGGGGCAGGAAGGGTTTTCAACATGGAATCCCACAAGACGAACGAGCGGCAGAAGCACAACGAAGAACGGGAGAAGAAGCAGCCGGACACGCCGGACCAACAGGGCCCGAAGCGTCACGAAGAGGCGCCCGGCCGCAACCCGGCTCCAACCCGCCCCGCGGGCGACCAGCGTCCGAAGAGGGACGGGGACGACGAGCGCGAGGTCGACGACTAAGTGGTTTCATGGAAGGCGCGAAGCTTCGTTTAGGAGGATTGACCATGAAGAAGAAGACGCAGGCCCGGAGCCGTTACGGTGAGAAGGCTTCCGAAAAGGTCGGCAAAGCGCTCCATGAGTTGAAAATAGGCGAATTGAAGTCGGGCGGCTCGGGGAAAACCGTGACGAGCCGCAAGCAGGCGATCGCCATCGGCTTGTCGGAGGCTCGGGAAGCCGGAGGCAAGGTGCCGCGACTGAAGGTGCGCTCAGGCCGGGAAGGCCGGAAGTAAGCCCGAGCAAGAAGATGAGAGGTGCCGAGAAGGCCGGGCGCCGCTCGGCCCAACCTGCGCCGACACCCGATCAACGCGGCAGGGGCGGAACGCTTCCCCCGTGCCCCAGGTCTTTCTCGGCCTTCTTGACGGCGGCGGCGGCGGCGCCGCGCTCTTCGGGGGGCAGCGCGTCGAGAAGGCGGGGCTGGATCCAGACGCTGCGCGCGAAGAGGGCCCGCGCCTCTTCCACGCGGCCGAGTGCCGCCGCCGCCCTCCCGAGGTTCAGGTCGCTCTCGGCGCGCTCCTCGAGACCCACGGATCGCGCGTAGAGCGCGTACGCCCGTTCGCGCTCGCCCTTGAGAGACTGTACTGAGCCCCACGCGAGGACGGCCGTCGCGGCCCGGGGACGAAGCGTCACGGCGCGCCCCAGGTGCGCGTCGGCCGCGGAGAGAAGCTCGGCACGTTCCGGCGCGGCCTCCTCGGGTGCGGAGGCGGCGTCGCGGAGGAAGCTCTCGCCGTCGGCCTGCTCGAGCGTCGCGAAGGAGCGTACGACCGCGAGCGCGACGAGGAGCAGCGCGCCAGCCCCGACGGCGGTGCGGGCGCCGCGGGTCCGAGGCGATTCCGTTCCGGGATCGATGCGTCGGAGTGCGAGACCCGCCAGGAACGCGACGGGTCCGGATGCGACCGCGATCCGCAGAGGAAAGTCGCCGAGGGCCAGGAACGCGACACCGAGAAGCGACGCGAGAAGCGCGTCGGCCGAAGGGGAAGGAGGCGGTGCCTCCTCCCGGCGGCGGGAGAAGAGACCCGAAAAGAGCGCAAGGGCCGCCACGCACGCCGCGCACGCGGCGGGCACGCCGGCCTCGGCGGCGAGCGTGACGGGGTCGCTGTGGGCGTTGTCGAAATGAGCCGAGCCGCTCCGGTGCACGAGACGCCTGCCGGTGTGCTCCTCGGCCGCGAGGCGCGCGGGCACGAAGCGGTTCGAGAACGCTCCCGGCCCCGCACCGAGAAGCGGCCGTGCGCGAACCATCTCCCGTGCCGCATAAAGGCCGATGTCGCGCTGGGTGGTCGCCGTGGCGACGTCACCCGTGCGCAGTTGGTTGAGCTTCACGAGGGCCCGCTGTCCGGCGCCGGTCGCCCCCGCGAGAAGGGCCGCCGCGAGGAGCGCGAAGAGCGCGAGTCGCCGCCTCGGAAAGTCGAGTGCGACATAGAGAAGGGCGCCCGCGCAGAAGGCGAGAGCCGGCCCGACGGACTCGGTCGCGAGGAGACCGAGGAGGGTGGAGAGAAGGCCGAGTGAGGCGAGAACGCGGGTTCGGGTCGCGCCGGGCGTCGTTGCCGACGCGAAGAGAAGGAGCGCGGGCAAGACGAGCGCCATGCCGACGTCTCCGGCGTTTCCGATGAGGCCGGCCGCCAGGAACCGAGGCTCCGGGACGTCGAGCGGCATCCGGAAAAGCCCGGCCCACCGCTGGAGGGCGGCGAGCGCGCCTGTAAACGCTCCGGCCGCCATCAGCGTCGCGAGGGCGGCGGGCGCGACGGCGGCCCCGGCGGCCGACGCTCCGAGGAAAAGGAGCGCGAGTGGAGAGAGAACGGCGGCCGCCGTGAGCGGATCCACGACGTTCGCGTTCGCGATGGCCGACAGGAGCGCGAGGGCGAGAGCCGCGCTCAGGCCGAAGAGGACGACGCGAGCGGCGCGGCCGCGGCCGGGCGCGGGAAGGAGCTCGCCGCGCGCGAGGCCGAGGAGTGCAAGCGAAGCGCCGAGGGCCTGAACGAGGACCTTCGACTCGCGAAGTGTGTCGCTGGATGCCGCCGAAAAGACGAGGAACGGGAGGGCGAGCGCAGCGAGGATTCCAATGCGGACGAGGCGCGCCATGCCCCGCGAGGATAGCCGAGGCGTCAGCGGGCGTGGCGCGCGCGGTGCGCGCGCCACGCCGCGAGGACCTTGAGCAGCAGGCCGCCGTGGGCGTGCCGGGAGATCTGGCTCGGAGAGAGAAGACGGACGCGGCGCGATTCGGGCGGACGCCGAAGCGCAGGCACCGGTGGCTTTTCTTCGAAGGTGAAGAGGGAGACGAGGTAGCGGCGGTCCAGGACCGAATGGCGAAGCGTCGCCACCCTTTCGAGCGCGATGGCGTCCCGGCCCGCGAGCCGCCTCCATCCCCTTCGAAGAACATTTGCAGACCGTTCCCCGGCGGGAATGCGAAACAGGGGCACGACGAGGTGGCCCGGCACCAGCTCTTCGTCTTCTACGAGCAGAATCTTCTTCTCTCTCTCGACGACTCCCGCCGCGAGATAGATCGTGCGCGGCTGCGGGCGCCGCGGCGCTCGCGGGAATCCGTCAGGCTTTCCGCTCGCCGTGGCCCGGCAGAGCGTTCGCAGCGGGCACGCGCCGCAGCGCGGCGCGCGCGGGGTGCACACGAGGGCGCCGAGCTCCATAACGGCCTGGTTGTGGTCGCCGGGATTCCGCGCCGGAATGAGCGGCCTCGCGAGCGCGCGCACCTTCGCGAGCGTTGCGGGCGCCTTCGAGTCGAGGCGCAGGCCGTGGAGGCGGCAAAGGACGCGCACTACGTTGCCGTCCACGACGGGCTCTGGTATCTGGAAGCAGATCGATCCGACCGCGGCCGCCGTGTACGCCCCGATGCCGGGGAGGGCCCTCAGGCCTTCGAGTGTGCGCGGGAATGCGCCCGCCTCCGCGATGGCCCTCGCCGCGTGGTGCAGGTTCCGGGCGCGCGCGTAGTAACCGAGGCCGCTCCACTCCGCGAGGACCTCCCGCTCCGTCGCCCGGGCGAGCGCCTCAACGGTCGGGAAGCGGCGGAGGAAGCGCTCCCAGCGAGACGCGATCACCTCAACCGTCGTCTGCTGGAGCATCACCTCCGAAATCCATACGGCATGCGGGTCGCGCGTCCGCCGCCACGGCACGTCGCGCTTGTGCACGCGATACCAGCGCGCGAGTCGGCGTGTCACGTCGCAGGAGGGCATGGGCTGCACATGCCGGGGATACCATACCTGCCGCATGGACCTCGACTGGGAGGGGCTCACCGTCGCCTTCGCGGCGCGTTCGATGCTCATGAATCACTTTCTCGACCGCGCGACCGGCGAGGTGCACGCGCACCTGAACGGCTCACCCGACCTGCGGGAGGCGCTGCTCCATGAGCGGTCCGGGCGTTATCTGAGGATCCCGAAGTCGACCTCGGACGGCTTCGGGTGTGGCTCGCGGCACATAGGATTCGAGCCGCGCCCGCCCGCTGACGTCAGGCCGGGGCGTCTCCGAAGACGAAGCGGGCGAAACGGCTCGGCACGTGGAAGTCCGGCGGAGCCGCGCGAAGCGTCGGAGACAGCGCCAGAAAGCGCGTCGAACGCCCGCGAGCGATCCGGGTGGCGTTGCCCCGGCGCTCCTCTCCCGGCGCCGGCGCATGGCCGGAGGGAAGCGACGACCAGGGTACGGTCAGGCGGCAGCTCCATCGCGTCCATTCCGTCGCCGGGCGCGTCCTCGGATCTCCCGTGACGCCGATGGAAATTCCGGCGGGCCGCGCGCCGCGGGAGACGCTCCACGTCTCGCGGCTGTCGTCGGGGTTCACGATGCGGGCCATATAGAGGCGTCCACGCGGATTCACGACGAATTCGTCGTACGCGAAGGGTTCGTCGGGCGAGGCGAGGAAGAGCTCCACGCACTCGTCGCGAAAGACTTCTTCGCCGTCGCCCCGTTCGAGGGTGAGAGGCGGCTCGGCCGTCGACTCGAACAGGATCACGAAGGACTCCGCGGTCGCGGCGAATCGAACCCGCGTCGAGACGGACACGGACACTTCCGATGCGGGCGCTCCATCCACACCGGCGAGTGTCCAGAACGGACGCGCCGCCACGTCCTCGGGTGAGGTGACGCGCGCGACCGGAATGACGGGGAGGGCGCGTTTCAGGACCATTCGAACTCCATGTCCTTCAGGCGTGCGAGGAGCCGCTTCGAGGACGCCTGGGCGCGCGCGAGCGCGCGCTCCTCGGCGGCGAGGATCGGCGGCAGCAGGCGCAGCGCGGCACGCCGGTCCACCGTCCGCGAGCGTCCCGCGAGGCGCCGGACCAGGGCGATGAGCTCCGAGAGGTCGTGCGCGGCGCCGGCGGTGTCCTGAAAATCTATGAGGAGGGGAACGAGGGCGACGGGAGCCGGCATCGCGATGCCCGTGAATTCGAGGCCGTAGCGGAGGTCGCGGGCGAGGATTCGCGCCGGATGAAGGCCCGCGGGGCCGGGCACTCCGGCGACCTGAAGGTGCTGCGCGGCCCGGCGCAGGCGGCGCCGGACTTTCTTCGCGAGCCCTTTCTCGTTGCCTTTGTCGGCGGTCCCGGTGAGTGGGTCGTGCAGACGCGCGAGGGCCGCCTCTCGCCGCGTGAAGGCGCGGCGCAGCCGGGCGAGAAGGGCGCGCGTGCGGGTGGGCGAGGGGCCGGGATCGCCCTCTTTCGCGAGCCGTGCGGCGAGCCGCTCGGCGACCGGGCGTCGCCGAGGATCCCTCCGAAAACGGCTCAGAAGAAGCGTGCGTGCGACGTCCGTTGTCCGGCGCGTCGAGAGGGCGCGGCGAAGGTCTCGCGCCGCGATTCTCAGCGCGCGGCCCGAGTCCTTTCGAGGCGCGTCGCCCGTCAGGCGCGCCAGGGCGGCGATCCGTCGCAGCGCGACGCGAAGGTCGTGAAGCGTCTCGCCCGACGGCGGACCCGAGAGGCGCGCAAGGAGGGCGTCGAGGCGCGCGCGCCTCGAAGACAGCGCCGCGGCGGTCCGGGGCACGAGGCGCGGGGGCGGAGCCACTTCAGTCCCCGGTCCCTTCCTCCCGGCCCGAATAGAGCGCGAGCGTGTCGGACGCCGCGTCGAAGTCGAAGAGCTGTCCGACTCGGCCCCAGTTGAGGAGGGTCTCGAAGAGCTCCGACGCGCCCACCGTCGGCAGGCGTTCGGCGAGCAGGTCGCGCACGGCATCTCCCGTGAGCGGCGTGTCGGGATCTTTCGCGAGCTCGCGGATGACGAGGCAGAAGACACCGAGCTTGAGCAGCTCGACGCGCAGGAGCGCGGGCCGCTCGGCGGTCGAGGCGTTCACCATCCGGCGGCCGGAGTCCGTGAGGACGACGTCGTTCTTCGGCGTGTCCACGAAATCGAGCATCTCGGCCCCTTTCGCGACCGCGATCGTGCGTCCGAAGTCGTAGTCCGTCAGCGCGTCGATGTCGAAGAGGTTCATCGTGCCGCCGTGATCCGCCAGGATCTCGAGGAGGCCGAGGATCTCGCCGATGCGCACGGGCGGAAGCGGGGCGACCGGGCCGGCGACGCGGCGCCCCGGTCCCGTGGTCGCCTGGGCGGCGGGAGAGACGCGTTCTTCCTCTCCCTCCTCGGGGAGGTGTACGCGCGTGACGACGTCGTGAATCAGCTCGACCATCTGGAGGAAGGCGGGACTCCGGTACTCGCGCGGGTGGGGCACCGTGTTGACGATCTCGCGGCGTACCGTGCCGGGGTTCGCGCCCATGACCACGATGCGGTCGCCGAGAAACACGGCTTCCTCGATGAGGTGCGTGATGAGGAGAACCGACGAGAGCCCGCTCGTCCGTTCCGTGAAGAGGCGGTAGACCTCGGTGCGGAGCAGCTCCGCGGTCAGCACGTCGAGGGCCGAGAAGGGCTCGTCCATGCAGAGGAGCTCGGGCCTCCCCACGAGCGCCCGAGCGATCCCGACGCGCTGCTTCATGCCGCCGGAAAGCTCCTTCGGATAGTCGCGCTCGTGGCCCGAGAGGCCGACGGCGGCGAGCACCGCCTTCACGCGCTCCTCCGCCTCGCCCGCGGGCAGCGGGCGACCGTTCAGGCCCACGCGCACGTTGTCCGAGACCGTCAGCCACGGAAAGAGGGCGAAATTCTGGAACACCACCGCGGCGCCCGGGTGGATGCCCTCGAGCGGCCTGCCGTGCTGCTCGATCGTTCCCGCGGTCGGCGGGATCAGGCCGATGAGGATGCGCAGCAAGGTGGACTTCCCGCAGCCCGAGGGCCCGAGAACGGTCACGACTTCGTTCTCGCGCACTTCGAAATCGACGTGCTTGAGGATGACGCGATTCCGCCCCGCCTCGTCGGCGTAGACCTTGTCGACGCCAACGGCGGCGGCGATCGGGGGGACGGTCGCGGGGCTCGGGCGGGCGCTCATCGGTTGAGACTGTACTTCGTCTCGGCGAGGCGGTAGAGGCGGCGCCAGACGAGGCGGTTCAGGAGGACAAGAGCAAGGGACATCGTCAGCACTCCCGCGGCGAGGAGGGGGAAGTTCGCGTCGCGCGTGGCCTTCGTGATGAGCGAGCCGAGGCCGAATGTCTCCAGCGTCTTTCCATGCCAGGTCAGTGTCTCGGCGACGATCGACGCGTTCCACGCGCCCCCGGCGGCCGTCACGAGGCCCGTCACGAGGAAGGGAAACACCGCCGGCACGAAGAGCGTGCGCCAGCGCGCGGCGCCCTTCATGGCGTAGACGTCGGCGGCCTCGTCGAGATCGTGCGGAATGGCGCTCGCGCCCGCGAGGACGTTGAAGAGGACGTACCACTGCGCGCCCAGGAACATGAGAACCGCGGCGATCACCCCGAACGGCACGCGGAGCGCGAGAAGGACGCCGGTGACGATGGGAAAGAGCATGGGGGCCGGGAACGACGCCACGATCTGGACGACGGGCTGGAGCCGCCGCGACCAGACGGCGGAGCGGCCCACGAGGATTCCGATCGGCAGCGTCCAGGCCGTCGCGAGAGCGAGAGCCGCGAGGGTCCGCAGGAACGTCGCCCCAAGGGCCCCGACCAGCACCACCCACTCGCCGGACGGGACCCGCGCGAGAAGCCCCACGAGCTTCCACGCTCCGAAGAGCGCGCCGGCGAGGGCCGCGAGGCCGACTGCGACGAGAGCTCCGGCGCGGACGCGCGCGCCTCCCGTGCCGGGGCTGGCGGTGGCGGCGGCGGGAAGCGGGGCGGGGGACGGAGGTGTGGTGCCGCGGCGGCGGCGGCGCCTGCGGAGACGAGCCCTCCTGAGGAACGCCGAGCGGCGCACGAGGTTCAGGACCCACGATTCGGAGGCGGCCTCGCGCTCGACGTCCGCGTTGCGGAAGCGCTGCGACCAGGCGACGAGGGGACGCCAGAGAAGCTGGTCGCAGGCCACGATCATGACGACCATTGCGACGATGGCCCACGCCATGGCCCGCCCATCGCCCTTCTCGATGGCGACGGCCATGTACGAGCCGATGCCGGGAAGCCGGAAGTCCCGGTCGCCGAGCGTGAAGGCCTCGTTGATGGTCAGGAAGAACCAACCGCCCGCCATCGACATCATCGAGTTCCAGACGAGCCCGATCACACCGGATGCCACCTCCACGAGCCGGAAGCGCCTCCAGAACGAGAAGCGATGGATGCGGGCGACCTCGTGCAGCTCCTCCGGAATCGATCGCAGGGACCCGATGTAGGAGAACGTCATGTTCCAGACCTGCCCGGTGAAGATCATGAGGATGCAGGCGAGCTCGAGGCCGACATTCGTGCGCGGGAAGAGCGCGACCATTCCGAGGACGAGGCCCGGGAGGAAACCGAGCACCGGAATTCCCTGTCCGATGTCGAGGAGCGGCAGCATGATCTTCTCGGCGCGCTTGCCGTGCGCGGCGATCGTCCCGTAAACGAGCGTGAAGACCAGGGACAGGAGGTACGCCGCGAAGCCGCGCGACAGCGAAAGCAGGGTGTAGAGAGGCAGGGCCGAGGGCGAGAGATCGATCTCGACGGCCTGGCGAATCGGCGCCTCCCATCGCTGGGCAAGCCCGACGACGCCGGCCACGAGCGCGCCGAGCACGACGATCAGCGCGACATCGACGACGAGTCCCGGCACATGGCCCCTGGGGCGCCGGGGCAATTGGATCAGAGCCGCGGTCTCCGCGGGAGGATGAGGCCCCCGCCCGCCTCGACGATCGGGAGGTCGGGCGAGGGATAGCCCAGGTGCCAGCCCTGCGCGCGATCGACGCCCAGTTCCGGGAGGATCTCCATGACCTCCTCGGACTCGACGCCCTCGGCCACGGTCTTCACGCCGAGGCCGCGGCAGATCCCCGCAATCCCCCGCACGAAGACGCGGTTCGCCTTCACCTTCGGGAGGTCCCGGACGTAACTGATGTCGAGCTTCAGCGACGAGACGGGCAGCTCCCGCAGGTAGCGGAACGATGAGAAGCCCATGCCGAAGTCATCGAGAGCGAAATGGAAGCCCTCGCCGGTGAGCGCGAGCGTGAAATCGCGCACGCGGTCGAAGTCCCGGAGCGCGGCGGTTTCCGTGATCTCGAACGTGACGCGCTCGGGGCGGATGCCCTTGGCCCGAGCCATCCGCGAGATGTCGGCGACGAGCGTGTCGTCGTCGAAGTCGAGGCCCGAGAGGTTGAGGCTGATCTCGAACTCGGGGCTGATCTTCTTTCGGGCCGTCGCGAGGGCGTCGAAGGCCGCCGTGATGATGGCGCGATCGATGGCCGTCACGATGCCGAATCGCTCTGCGGCGCCGAGGAATTCGGCGGGAAGGGCGATGCGTCCATCGGGCTCGCGCATCCGCGCGAGCGTCTCGACGGCGACGATGCGGCCGCTTCCGACCTCCGCCACCGGCTGGAAATAGGGGACGAATCGCGACTCGGCGAGGGCCGCGCGAATGCGATTCGACTGTTCGCGCAGCCGGCCCGTCCGGTCGCGCTCGCGATCCAGGGGGTCATGGAGGCGCACGCGACCCCCGCCGCGGCGCTTGGCCTGGTGCATGGCGAGATCGGCCGCGAGAAAGAGGTCGGCGGCGCCGCCCGCGTGCTCGGGGAAGACCGCGACGCCCGCGCTCGCCGTCAGCGTGAGCGCGTTGCCTTCCCACACGGGCGCGAGCCGGCGGATGAGAGAGATCACGGTCTCGGCGCGCGGCGCGGCTTCCGCCGCACCGGTGCCGGGAAGCAGGATCGCGATCTCGTCGCCGCCCACGCGCCCCGCGGTCTCGCCGGTCATCAGCGTGCCGCGAAGAGTATCGGCCATCGAACGGAGGTATTCGTCGCCCGCGAGGAGCCCGTGCGTGTCGTTCAAGGTCCCGAAATTGTCGAGCCCGAACACGAGGAGCGCGAGGGGCCGGCCGAAGAGGTCGGCACGCGCGATTTCGCGCTCGAGCTCGAAGTGGAACTGCTCGCGGTTCGCGAACCCGGTGAGCGCGTCGGCGGCTTCGGCCACGGTCTCGCCGGGCTCCGCGCGCGCGAGGTCGCCGACCGCCCCGGTCACTTCCCGAGCCGCCGCGAGAAAGCCTCCGGCCGCGGACTCGGCGGCGATGCGCGTCCTGACCCAGAAAATGCGTTCGACGGTTTCGGGTCCGGCCGGGATGCGGACCTCGAAGTTTCGCGCGCCTCCCGGCACGGCCGTGGCCTCGATCAGGCTGTCGCGCCCGGGGGGCGAGAGCCAGAAAGGCGGCGCGCTCTCGGGCGCGCCGTCGAAGGTCCCCGGCCCGGGCGTGCCTTCGGCGAGCGCGGCCTCGTTCGCGAGGAGAACCCGGCCCATGCGGTCGAAGAGAGCCGTGGGGTCCGGCGAATCCACGAGCAGGGACACTGGGCGCCGCATGACGCCGGAACCCTTCCGCCCCTCGCGCACGCGGATGGGCTGCGTGTCCGTCTGCGATCGGCTCTTCTGCACGTCTTGTTGCCTCCCGACCCTGGGTCGATTATTGCCCGAGACGGTTCAGGGCGTCTCCGGCGAGACGGTAGACCTGCCATCCGTCCATCGAAACCGCTCCGAGGCGCTTGTAGAATTCGATCGCCGGTTCGTTCCATGTGAGGACGCTCCACTCCATGCGCCCGCAGCCGCCGCTCACCGCGAGCCGGGCGAGATGCGTGAGAAGGGCTTCGCCGATTCCGAGCCCCCGGAAGGCGGGCTTCACGAAAAGGTCTTCGAGATAGAGACCCGGCCGGGTGAGCCACGTCGAGTAGTTGTGGAAGAAGAGCGCGAAGCCCACGGTCTCGCCGGCCCGCTCCGCCAGGACGACCTCGGCAAATCGCTTCGCGCCGAAGAGATGCTCTTCGAGGAGCTGAGGGTCGGCATGGCAGTCCTCGGGCTGCTTTTCGTATGCCGCGAGATCACGGATCAGGGAGACGATCGCAGGCACGTCGGCCGGCCGCGCGTCGCGCAGGGTGAACGAGGCTTTGCTCATGGAGAGACGATCTTACGGTGGAGGGTGTAAAACCCCCGCGTGTCCGCGCATTCCCGCCCGTCGCCCTTCTATGGCCGGCTCACGAGGCGCGTCGGGGTGCTCCGCCTCGCCGCCGCGCTGCCGCACGTGCCCGCCGGCGCGCGCGTCCTCGACGTCGGCTGCGGCCTGACGGATCTGCCGGGGCGCCTCCCGTCGTACACGGGTTGTGACCGGGATCCGGAGGTTCTCCGCCTGCAGCGCTCGCGATTTCCTTCGTCGGATTTCTTCGAATGGGATTTCGGAGCCGGCGCGGCCCCGCCGGCGCTCGCCGCGCGGGGGCCGTTCGAGGTTGCTCTGCTCCTCGCCGTCCTCGAGCACGTCGCCGAGCCGGGGCGCGTCCTCGCACGGGTCGCGGACCTCCTCGCCGAAGGGGGGCGGGCGATCGTGACGACGCCGCATCCGCGCGGACATCTCGTGCTGGAGGCCGGGGCCGCTCTCGGCCTCCTGTCGGCCCATGCCCACGAAGAGCACGGGGACCTCCTCTCGCGGAAAGATCTCGAGGCGGCGGGGCGGGCCGCGGGCCTCCCCTCGATCGCGTACCGGCGCTTCCTCTTCGGCATGAACCAGATCGCGGTCTTCTCACGGTGACGCGGCGAACCGGGCCCGCGGGGGGCGCGCGGGCGATCACGGTCGTGCGCGCGCGCACGCACAACCTGAAGAACGTGACGTGCTCTTTTCCCGTCGGCGCGCTCACCGTCGTCACGGGTCCTTCGGGCTCGGGTAAATCCTCGCTCGCCTTCGACACGCTTTACGCGGAGGGCCAGCGCCGGTTCGTCGAATCCATGTCCACATACGCCCGCCAATACCTCGAGCGCCTCGAGCGCCCCGACGTGGACCTCATCGAGCACGTCCTGCCCGCCCTCGCGATCGAGCAGAAGGCGCCGGGGCGCTCGGCCCGCTCCACCGTCGGGACCGCGACCGAGATCCACGATGTCCTGCGGCTCCTGTTCGCGGCCGCCGGAACCTTGCGGTGCCCCGACGACGGAAGCCTCGTGCGCCGCGAGACGCCGGAGGGTGTCCTTGCGGCGCTCGTCGCGAAATTCGGGGAGGGCGCGCGCCTGCTCGTGATCGCGCCGCGGAAGGTTCAGTCGTTCGACGCGGAGTGCGCGGAGTGGAGGAGGCTCGGCTTCTTCCGCTACGTTGGTGCTTCGGGGGACGTCCTGGAAATTTCTTCGAATGACAAAGAGATGGGGGAGGCGGCGGCGCCCCTTGAGGCCTTTCCGTTGCTCGTGGGGCGTCACGTGCTGCGCGCAGACGACGGGGAAATCCTCTCTTCACTTTCAATGGCATTCGACGCCGCCGACGGCGAGCTTCTGGTTGTCGAGGCCGGACAGGACCTTGCCTCTGCGTACCGGTTTCGCCGCGGCCTTTCGTGCAACGTCTGCGGGCGGCGCTTCACGGATCCCGTGCCCGCCCTCTTCTCCTTCAACTCGCCGCGGGGCGCGTGCGAGACCTGCCAGGGATTCGGGCGCGTGACGGGCATCGATCTGGCCCGCGTCGTCCCAGACCCCCGAAAATCGCTGGCAAAGCGGCCGATCGCGCCGTTCAATTCGCCCGCCTACGAGAGCGCGTACGACGACCTGAAAGCGGTCTCGCGGCGGAACAAGTTGCGGTGGAACGTGCCCTGGAACGAGCTGACGCCGCGTGAGCGCGACGTCGTGTGGAAGGGCTCGGGCGAGTGGTACGGCGTCGAGGGGCTCTTCAAGTACCTCGAAAAGAAGCGCTACAAGGTGCACGTCCGCGTGCTGCTCTCGCGGTATCGCGGCTACACGCCGTGCCCGGCCTGCGGTGGGGCACGCCTGAAGCCCGAAGCCCTCGCCGTGACTCTCGCGGGCAAGACGATTGCCGACGTCGTGGCCCTGACGCTCGAAGAGCTGCTCGTGTTTCTCGAGGGCGCCCTTTCCCTCGCACCGGAGCGCGCGCGGGGGGCGTCGCTCGTCGACGAACTCCGGCGCCGCGTGTCCACGCTCGTCGAGATCGGACTCTCGTATCTCACGCTCGGGCGCACGATGCGCACGCTCTCGGGCGGCGAGGCCCAGCGCATCCAGCTCGGCTCGGCCATCGGCAACGCGCTCACCGGCACGCTTTACGTCCTCGACGAGCCGACCGTCGGCCTCCATCCGCGCGACACCCACAGGCTGCTCGGCGTCCTCCGACGCCTCGCGGCGGGCGGCAACGCGGTCGTGGCCGTCGAGCACGACACGGACGTCATACGCGCCGCCGACCACGTCATCGACCTCGGCCCGGGCGCCGGCGCGAAAGGCGGACGGCTCGTCTTCGAGGGCACGCCGGCGGAGCTGGAGGAACAGGACACGGCAACCGGGAGGAGTCTGAAGAAAGAGAGAGAAATGCTTCCTGCTTCGGACGCGAGCGGTTACGGGCCGACTGCGTCGAGTCATGCTTTAGCCGCCGAAACGGTGAGCGCCTTCGGCGCTTTCTTAGAAGGGAGTGTGGTCGACGGCGCGCCCGACAAGTCGATTCGCGTCGTGGGTGCGCGAGCAAATAATCTCCAAAATCTCTCTGTCTCCTTCCCCCTCCAGCGTCTTGTCGCCGTCTCCGGAGTTTCCGGCTCCGGAAAGTCGTCGCTCGTCGTGGACGTTCTCGCCGCGGGCGCGCGGCAGCGGATGGGAAAAGGGCTGCTCCCCGGCGTGGACGAGGTCGGCCCGCATGACGCGATCGAGGGGCTCGAGAGGGTCTCGGACGTCGTTCTCGTCGACCAGTCGCCACTCGGGCGCTCCTCCCGCTCGAACGCGGCCACATACACGAAGGCATGGAACGAGATCCGGACGCTCCTCGCCCGCACGCCTGCCGCGAAGGCACGCCGCCTCGAGAAGGGGGCGTTCAGCTTCAATGCGAAAGGCGGCCGCTGCGAGCGATGCGAGGGGGCGGGCGTCGTGACGGTGGACATGCAGTTTCTCGCCGACGTGACGGTCGTGTGCGAGGGATGCGACGGGCGACGGTTCAAGTCCGAGGTGCTCGAAGTCCGGCTGCGCGGACGAAACGTGGACGAGCTTCTCGCCACGACGGTGGATGAGGCGCGCGACCTCTTCGCCGACGTCTCCGCGATCGCCGAGCGGCTCGCGCCGCTCGCGGAAGCGGGGCTTGGCTATCTCACGCTCGGCCAGTCCACCGGGACGCTCTCGGGCGGCGAAGCACAGCGGCTGAAGATCGCGTCCTTCCTGAGGAGCGGCAACCCGGACGAGCCGGTGCTCTTCATCTTCGACGAGCCCACGACCGGGCTCGCGCCGTCCGACGTGGACGTGCTCCTCGCGGTCTTCCGGCGCCTCATCGCGGCGGGCCATTCGATCGTCGCGGTCGAACACAACACGGGATTCCTCGCTCGGGCGGACTTCCTCGTGGAGCTGGGCCCCGGCGGCGGTCCGGCCGGGGGGCGCCTCGTGTTTTCGGGGACTCCCGGGGCTCTCGCAGCCCGCGGCGACACGCCGACCGCCGAAGCGTTGCGGAGCCGGGTACAATTTCCGTCACCGTGACGAACGATGCCTTCCGTTACGTGCTCTCGGTGGAGGGCCGCGAGATCGACCTCTCGGACGGCGAGGCCACGCTCGGCCGCAGCCGAACGTCGTCCGTTCGACTCGAGCACGAGTCCGTTTCGCGCTCGCACGCGCTCCTCACGCTCAACAAGGGCGAGGCGATCGTCAAGGACCTCAACTCCTCGAACGGCACCTACGTGGGCGGCAAGAGGATTTCCCGCGAGACGCGGCTCCAGAACGGCGACCGCATCCAGATCGGCGCGGCCGTGGTCGACCTCCGCATCCTGCCCCCGAACGAGCCGTCCGAACGCACCGCGCTCCTGGGGCGGGACGACCTGCCGCCCCAGCCCGAGGCGCCGTCCGTCGTTCCGCCCGACGAGATGTCGGCCTCGGAGCTCTTCCGCGACGTCGACCGGAAAGGCGCGCCCGCTCGGCCCGGCTCCGGGTTCCGCGAGGCCTTCCCGGCGGACCTCCGGCCCCCGGACGAGCTCTCGACCGTGGCGCCATCCGATGGCATCCCGGCGCTTGCGGAGCCGTTCCCGTCGGTGGTCGCCGCCCGCGAGCTGGCGGACATCTCGATCCAGATGAATTCGTCCCAGGCGCCCCCGCCTCCCGCGACGGTCGAGCGCGCGGCGGCGTTCCGCGAGCGGCGCGCCCCGGCGGTGAACGAGGGTCCGCGAAACGCCGCGAACCCGTTCGCCCGCCTCCTCGCGGCGCTCGTCGATGCCGTCATCCTCACGGCGATCAACCTCCTCCTGTTCGCTCCCGTCTTCCTCATCGACTACTTCCGAGCGGAGCTCCAGACGCGCGACGCGGCTCCGGACTGGGCCTTTCGAGGCATCACGATTCTCTCGTTCCTTCTTGCCGCGCTCGCGAACGCGCTGTATGTCGTGGGAGGGTGGGCGTGGCGCGGGCGCACGCCCGGCAAGTCCCTTCTCGGACTCACGGTCGTCAAACGCGGGGAGATCGGCGGACGGGGCATCGGCTGGAAGGCGGCTTCGATCCGCGCGGTCGTCCTCGTGCTCGCGGGCCTGCCGCTGGGTCTCGGATGGGTGTGGGCCTTCTTCGAGAAGGATAAAAGGGCCTTTCAGGACCTTGCGGCCGGCACCTGGGTCGTCCGCTCGCGCTGAGGCGTCAGGTCCCGTTCAGCGCCGCGAGGAGCGACGGGGAAAGAAGCGCCTCCTCCGTCCGTCGCCCGCCGCCCTTCTTGCGCCAGGAAGCGAGGGCCTTCTTCGCGCGGGCGAGGAGGGTCGGATCGGCCTTCCCCTCGAGGACGTAGCGCGTCCCGAGAACGAGGGACGCGAGGAGGTCCGCTTCCCGGGCGTCCGGGCGGGCGCGCCGGAATCTCTCGACCCCCGCTTCGGCCCCTGCGAAGTCGCCGGCCGAAAAGAGCGTCAGGATGCGCTCGGCGCCGACTCCCGCGGCGCCTTGCGGCTCCGGTGCCCCGGCGTCTCGGGCCGGCACGCCGGCGGTCGGGGCCGTGGCCGGGATGGGGACCGGCACCGTGGGCGTCGCCTCCGGTGGCGCCGGTGTGGGTGATTCCCGCACGGCGGACTGCTGGGCCTCGCGGCGCTCGAGCGCCCCGAGCCGACCGAGGAGATCCGCGGATTCCGAAAACCCGTCGATGACCCCTTCACTCCGGGAGAGGAGAAGGTTGCGCTTCGCCTCGAGAACCTCGCCGAGCTCCATGTGCGCGACGCCCAGCCAGTAATAGGGGTCGTAGAGGTCCACCGTGTAGCGGCTCGCGCCGAAGTGCTGCCTCGCGTGCGTGTGCCCGGTGGCCAGCGCGTCGTTCATCTTCTGGATCACGAGCGGCCAGTCTTTCCGCTGCGCGGCGGCCTGTCCCGCTTGATAGGCCTTCACGGCCGCGTCGGGGGGTAGAATCGCTTGCGCGGACAGCGGGCCCGCGAGGGCGACCAGCAGGGCGGCGATCACCCCCATGGACCCAGGTCGACGTGGGATGGTGCCCGCGCCAAGACACTCCCAAGAGCGCATCGAGGGGGATTCTAGAGAAGGATGAGTTCGAACGCCTGGCTTTCGCGGTCGGTTCTCGGAGCGGCTCTGATCGGAGCCCTGGCGGCCGCATGGGCGCCGGGCGCTCGCGGGGCGGCGTGTCCGGTCCCGGCTCCCGTTCTGACGGGACCCGCCGGGGTCCAGGCGGGGGAGTCTTATTCTCTCTCGTGGACGAACGTCCTCACGAGCCCGACGGCCCAGAGCGCGGACTACTACGTCGTCGAGCGCTCCCAGGACGCGAACTTCGCGTCGGGGGTCGACCAGACCGTCACGCTCCGGTCGGCGATCACACTGACCCCGGGCGCCGCGAGTGCGAAGGTCCTCTACCACCGGATCGTCGTCAAGTCGTCCTGTCCAACGGCCTCACCTGCCGCCATCGTGTCCAACGTCGTCGCCGTTCCCGTGAAGAGCACGTGTGACGCGCCGCTTTCCGTCGGCGAGCTGCACGTCGACCCGTCGAATCCGCCGGCGTATTCGACGTGGGTGGTCACCTGGAACACGCTCGGCTCCGGGCCGGGCCCGGGCGGCGGGCCGACGGGCTTGAAATTCCATATTCGCCGGACGTCGGCCTTCGAGCCGGACGGCCGCGAATGGGTCGTCGACGGAGGCGCCGCGTCTTTCTCGGGCGCGCCCGGCGACTACGTCTTCCAGGTGCGGGCCGAGGCGTCCTGCGGCTCCGTGGGCCCCTGGTCTCCGTCTCTTCGCGTGACAGTGGGCAACGTGCTGAAGCCGGCGCTCCTCCTCGTGTCCGAGCCCGCCCCTATCGCGGCGCTCGTCCCCGCGGCCGGCACCCGCCTGACGACGTCCTTCGTAGTCCGCAACGGCGGGACCGACTCGTTCGCCGTGCGCGCGAAGGCGGACGATAGCGGCTTCGTCCTCGCGCCGGATTCGTTCGCGCTGGCCCCGAACGCCGAGACGACGGTGGTCGTGACGTCGCTCTACGTCTCCGTGCTGGCGCGTCCCGTGCACGCGTCGGTCGTGCTCACGGCGGGCGAAACGACGCTCGCGGTTTCCGTCGACTGCATGCTCTCGGCCGCTCCGGCGAAGGCGAGGGTCGTCTGGAGCGACACGGCCGCGGACATCGACCGCGACGGGAATCCGGTCCTCCGCTCGATCGTGAATCCTTCGGACGTCGCCGCGTCGTTCGTCGCGACTGTCCACACGCCGTGGCTCACCGCGGTGTCGCTGGACGGGCAGCCCTGGGATAGGCCGCTCGCGGCGCGCGAGACGCGCACCGTGCAGCTCGTCGTGGACCGCGCGAAGCGTCGCTCGGGCACCGGAACGGAGGTCGGGGCCGTGTCCCTCGCCACGGTCGGCTTCCCGGACGTCGTCGAGACGCTTCTCGTGACGGACGATGGGCCCGCGGTCCCGCCGACCGCGGGGGGCACGGGCGCGACGCCCGCGGCCGCCGCCCGCACGCGCCTCCTGTATGCCGCCTTCCCGAATGCCGTGGATGCGAAGAGCGTGGGGCGTTTCGCGGCCGACCTGTGGCTGACGAACTCCGACGCGGTGAACTGGGTGCCCGTTTCGCTCCTCTTCAACCCGGTCGGCAGTCCGCCCGACGGCTCGGCGCTCCGCCGCTACGATTTCAGGCTCGAGGCCGGCGAGACCCGCCGCTATCGCAACGTCGTCGGGACGCTCCTCGGCTCCGAAGGGGCGTTCACCGTGGAAGTGCGCTCGACGGCACCCACGCTGACGGCTACCGCCCTCGTCAACAACCGGCCGCTGCCGGCGACGGTCGCGGCGAGGAACGCCTCGCGCCGCGTGCCCCTCGGGACCACGCCGGCGACCGGACAGTACGGATTCGAAATGCGGCCGACGATCCCGGGCGAGGGCGTGAAGCAGAGCGACCCGTTGTACTGGGTGTCGGGCCTCGCGCACGACGCGAACCGCCGCTCGAACCTGCTTCTCCTCGAGACGTCGGGGTTCGACACGCGAATCCTCGTCGAGCTCTTCGACAAGAGCGGTTTTCGCATCCTGAAGAACGGAGTTCCGGTGAGCCTCGACCGGACGATTCCCGCGAACTCGACCGTGCAGCTGTTCGACGACGCGGACCTCTTCGACGCCGCGCCCCTCGCGAACTCCTACGCATACGCCCAGATCACGTGGGAGGACAACAGCGCGGCCGACTCGGCTGGCGGGACGAAGGGCTCCGTCGTCGGAATGGCCACCGTCATCGACAACCGTACGCAGGACTCGTCGCTCCACGTGGGCGTCACGAAGAGCGGCCTTCAGCCGCTGCAGGGTCTCGCCGCGGGCGTCGCGACGAGCGCCGGGGCGCGAACCGCGCTCTCGAGCTTGCCCCTGGGCGGCGATCCGCCGCCTCTGTCGTTCCCGGCGGTCCATGCGGGCGGCGCGCCCCTCGCAGACGGGTCGAGGCCCTTCTGGAGGACGCGCATCACGCTCACGAATACCGGGACGGCCCAGCGCAACCTGACCCTCACTTACATCGACAGCGATCCCAATCCTGACGTCCCCGCGCTGAAGTCGCCATTGCTGGTGCTCGGTGGCGGAACGGTCTTTTCCTTCGAGGACGTGCTCGAGGAACTATTCAATCTGCCCCCGGCGGCAGGCACCTACGGTCACATCGAAATCGCGAACGTGAAGAACATCGACGGCACGTGCTGCAAGCAGGGCTGGGCGGACGTGGACGTGCAGACCGAGGCCTACACGGTGTCGCCCGCGACCGGCGTTGGAGATTTCAAGACCGGCATGGAGGGTTACTCCTACCTGCACGGCTATTCGTCCTTCCAGTCAAACCTCGGGACGATGGAGTTCGACGGCGCCGAGAGCTCGTCGGCCTACCGCACGAATCTCATCCTGAACGAAGTCGGCGGCTCGTACTGCGACGTCATCATCGCGGCGTATCTACCCGGGTCGTTCGTGCCGATCGCAACCGCCTCGAAGCGGATCCCGCCGAACGGTTACATTTCGGAGGAGCTTTTCCGCAGCGTTCTCGGCCTCAACCTCTCGGAGCTGACCGACGTGCGCATCGTCGTGCGCCAGGTGGGCGGCGACGGCGTGTTCCTGGCCTTCGCCTCGAAGATCGACGTCGTGTCGGGCGACCCGGCCAACATCTTCCTGCGTCCGGCGGCGGCCGGCACGGGACGGTGACGGGTTGGCCGCCGGCGCCGTCGAGCGCATCGCCCATTTCCGCATCCTGAAGCGGATCGGCCGGGGCGGCATGGGAATCGTCTACCAGGCCGTCGACGAGCGTGACGGCCGCACGGTCGCCCTGAAGGTCATTCGCGAGGCGGAGGCGCCGGGAGACGAATCGACGGCACACCTGCGCGAGGCGCGCGTGCGCTTCGACCGCGAGGCAGCGATCCTCAAGAGCCTTCTGCACGTCAACGTCGTCTCGTTCTTCGAGATCGGCGAGGAGGATGGGACGCCCTGGCTCGCGATGGAGTACCTCGACGGCGTGCCGCTGACGTCCCTCGCGGGACGGCCGTGGACCGAGACGGTGCCGCTCCTCGTGCAGGCGGCCCACGGGCTCGCGTACCTCGCGTCGCGCGGAATCGTGCACCGCGACCTGTCGCCCGACAACATCCTCGTCATCGAGCGCGGCGGCGACCGGCTCGTGAAGCTCCTCGATTTCGGCGTCGCGAAGCTCTTCGAGAAGTCGACGGGCCTGGAGACCCTGACCGCGACGGGATTCTTCCTCGGCAAGGTCGCCTACGGATCGCCCGAGCAGCTCGGCTCGCTCGAACACGGCGCGGCGCTCGACTGGCGGAGCGACGTGTACAGCCTCGGCGTGATCTTCTACCAGGTGCTCGCGGGCCAGCGCCCGTTCGAGGGCAAGGCTCCCGTCGAGTACATCGCAGCCCACCTCAATGCGGTGGCGCCTCCCGTCGCCGCGCCGTCGGACGCGCCGTCCTTGCCGATGCCCCTCGTGCGCCTCGTCGGACAGATGCTCGAGAAGCGGCGCGAGGACCGGCCGGCGAGCTGGCGCGAGATCGTGGACCGCCTCGTCGCCGTGCTCCGCGACGCGGGCGCGACGCGCCTCCCTCCGGGGATAGAGCGGACGCCGGGCGAGGGCGCGAGCGAGGCGACGAGCGGAACGGAGCTCGTGGGTGTCTCGCCGGCCGAAGGCGCGACGCGGCCCCCCGGGACCTCGCGCCCGCTCCACGAGACGCGCCTTCTCGCATGGCTCGCGGCGGCGGGGGTCCTCCTCGTCGTCTCCGCGTCGTGGTGGGCGGCCCACATCCGGCCGTCGGCCCGTCCGGTGCTGCGCCGGGCCACGGAACCGGAACGAACCCCCGCCGTCGCCGCGGCCGCGTCCGTGGCCGCTGGCCCCACGCCGGTCGTGCTCCTCGCGGGGCGCCTGCAGATCCTCGGGCTGCCCTTCGCGCGCGTCGTCTCGGTCGTGGACGCGGGCTCCGGGAATTCGGTGCCGCTCCCGGCGAACGCGACAACCCCTCTTCTCGTCACGGACCTCGCTCCGGGCCGCTACCGCGTCGTCCTCGCGGGCCCCGGCCCGGAGGGGCGTACCGTCGAGCGGGCCGTTTCGGTGGCCAGCGGCGCGACCGTCCTCCTTTCCGAGCCTTTCGCGACGCCCGGCGCGCTGGCCGACTCGCTGACGACGGGAGATGCACGATGACGACGATTCGAACCCCAGGGCGCGCGGCGCGGTGCGCTCTCTTCGGGCTTCTCGGGGTGCTCGTGCCCTTTCCCGCGCGCGCGCAGACCGACTCGGCGCTCCTGTCGAAGGTCAGCTTCAATCTCACGAATCCGGGCGGCAAGTCGATCGCCATGGGGGGCGCGTTCACGGCGATCGCCGACGACGCGACCGCGGCCCTCGTCAACCCCGCCGGTCTCGGGCTTATTTCCTCGATCGAGTTCGCGGTCTCCGGCAAGCGCACGGACGAGACGCTGGGGCTCGTCACGGCGCGCTCGACGGCGACGGGCCCCCTCGCGTCAGCCTATCCGGGCATTGAGACGATGAACGTGGACCGCGATACGCGCGCGGCGGCGGTCGATTTCGCGGGCGTCGTCGTCCCCGTCTCGCGCCGTCTCGTCGCCGCCCTGACGTACGCGGAGAACCTCCGGTTCGAGGGGGACGCGGGAGACGGCGGATACCAGTACCTCGAGCTCCGGGACAACCGCTCGGGAGGCACGACCCGCCAGGATTTCCTCTTTCAGTACCGCGAGTTCGGGTCGGTGAGCCTCCGCAACAGGCTGCTCGGGCTGTCGCTCGCGTACCGCGTTTCGGAGCGCGTGCGCGTGGGCGGCGGCGTCACGCTGAACCAGGCCTCCTTCGATCTTCTCGGCGACGCTTCGGGTCCGCATCGCATCACGAGCCACAACTACCTGTCGCCCACGGCGGAGGAGATCCTGACCACCACGATGCGCGTGGATGGCGTGTCGGGGACGAAGCTCGGATACCTCGTGGGGATTCACGTAGACCTTCTTCCCGACGGGGCCCTGACGCTCGGCGCCGACTACCGCTCGTCCCCCCGCAACGACGGGACGCTTGTGATCGGCGGCTACATTCCCACGGCTCTTTCGGGACAGACGTCCCGGCCGTTCTCGTTCCGGGTGCCGCGCGACGCGGCCGCGGGGCTCGCCGCGCACCCGATGCCCGGTCTCACGATCGCCGTCGAGATGCAGTGGGTGGCCTACGGGGACATCTTCGACCGCCCGCTTCCCGTGGTCCCGTACGCGGGGCTCGTCGGGCCGTTCGGATTTCCCGTCAAGGACGTGCTCGCGGACGTTTCCCCCGCTCCGGACGTCTGGATCCCGCGCATCGGCCTCGAATATGTCGCCAGCGCGAAGGGCGCGCGTCTCGCGTTCCGCGTCGGTTATCACCGGGAGCCCGCGCACGGAACCACGGCGCGCCTCGCCGCGTACGACGCTTCGGGGGCGCCGTTCCCGATCACGGATCCGCCGTATTCCGCGAGCGTCGCCTCCGTGTTCGACGGCGGCAGGGCGGACGACCGATTCACCGGCGGCCTGGGCGTGACGATCGCGCGGTCGCTCTCGATCGACTTCGGATTCGACGTGGGCCGCGCGTCGCGGCAGCTCGCGGCGAGCCTCTTCTACAGGTTCTAGGCGGGAGACGCGGCGGCTCGCGAGGCGAAATAGGCGACGGTGCTCTTCAGCCCCTCGTCGAGGCCGACCTTCGGCTCCCAGCCGAGGACCGCCCTCGCGAGCGTGATGTCGGGACGCCGCTGCTTCGGGTCGTCCACGGGGAGCGGTTTCCTGACGAGAGGAGCCTTCGTGCCGGTGAGCCGCTGGATCGTCTCGGCAAACTGGAGGACCGTCATCTCGGCGGGGTTGCCGATGTTCATGGGGTCCTTGTGATCCGAGTGGAGGAGCCGGGTGATGCCGTCGATGAGGTCCGAGACGTAACAGAAGGACCGCGTCTGCGACCCGTCGCCGAAGACTGTCAGCGGCTCTCCGCGGAGGGCCTGCCCGATGAGCGAGGGCACGATGCGCCCGTCGTTCGGGCGCATGCGCGGGCCATAGGTGTTGAAGATGCGGACGATGCGCGTGTCGACGCCGTGGAAGTTGCGATAGGCGATCGTCATGGCTTCGGCGAACCGTTTCGCCTCGTCGTAACAGCCTCTGGGTCCGACGGGATTCACGTTGCCCCAGTACGTCTCGGGCTGCGGGTGGACGAGCGGATCGCCATACACCTCGGAGGTCGACGCGAGAAGGAAACGAGCCTTCTTCGCGCGTGCGAGGCCGAGCGCCTTGTGCGTGCCGAGCGCCCCCACCTTCAGCGTCTGGATCGGGATCTGGAGGTAGTCGATGGGGGAGGCGGGCGAGGCGAAGTGGAGGATCGCGTCCACGGGTCCGTCGAGAAAGATGTACTCCGTGACGTCGTGGAAGACGAAGCGGTACTTCCGGTTTCCCGCGAGATGGGCGATGTTCCGTTCGTCGCCCGTGACGAGGTTGTCGAGGCCGACCACCTCGTGCCCTTCGGCGAGGAGCCGATCGGACAGGTGGCTGCCGAGGAAGCCCGCGGCTCCGGTGACGACGATGCGCATAGACCCGCGATTGTACGGGAGCGCGCCGCCGGACCGGGCGCGCGCCGTCTCAGGCGTGGAGCTGGGCGTAGCGGGCTTCGAGGACCGCGCGGGGCTCGGCCGGCTCGGCCACGACGCAGCCCTCGATCGGGCAGATCTCGACGCACTTCGGCGCGTCGAATGCGCCCACGCACTCGGTGCAACGACCCGCGTCGATCACGAACGTGGGATCACCCGCGCTGATCGCCGTGTTCGGGCATTCGGGCTCGCACGAGCCGCAGTTGATACAAGTGTCCTGAATCTTCATGGCCATGAGGACCTCCGATGCCGCGAAGGGTGCCACCTGCCGGCGCCCGGCGGCCATGATACACGCGCTTCAGGCTCGGCCGAGGCCCACGTAGTTCCAGCCGGCCTTCTTCATGTCCCTGGGCTCGTAGAGGTTGCGAAGATCAACGAAGTTCTTCGCCTTCATCGTGCTTGCGAGGCGGTCGAGGTCGAGTTTGCGGAACTGGTTCCAGTCCGTCGCGAGAACGAGGACGTCGGCGCCAGCCGCGCAGGAGTAGACGTCGTCGGCGAGCTTGAGCGAGGGCATTTCCTTCCGCGCGTTGTCCATCGCGGCCGGGTCATAGGCCACGACGTCGGCGCCGCGCGCCTGGAGGTCGGACGCGAGCCTCAGGCACGCGCTCTCGCGGATGTCGTCCGTCTCCGGCTTGAAGGCGATCCCGAGCATGGCGACCCGCTTGCCCGCGAGGTCCGGGCACACGGCCGCGACCTTCTCCACCATGCGCGCCTTTACGTGGTCGTTGACGGAGAGGACGGCCTCCATGATCTCGAACGTGTAGCCGACCTTCCGCGCGAGGTCGACGACTGCGGAGGAGTCCTTCGGGAAACACGAGCCGCCGTAGCCGGGTCCGGGGCTCAGGAACTGAGGCGCGATACGCTTGTCGAGGCCCATGCCGCGCGCCACGTCCTTCACGTCGGCACCCATCTTTTCGCACATGGCCGCAACCTCGTTGATGAAGGAGACCTTGAGCGCGAGGAAGCCGTTCGACGCGTACTTGATGAGCTCGGCCGACTCGACGTCGGTCACGACGAATGGCACGCCGCCGATCGAGAGCGGAGAGTAGACGTCCTTGACGATCGCGATCGCCTCCTCGTCGCGCGAGCCGATGACGACCCGGTCGGGGTGCATGAAGTCCTCGATGGCCGACCCTTCGCGCAGGAACTCGGGGTTCGAGACGACGGAGAACTTGTACCGGCCGTTCTTCGTGCGAAGGATGTCCTCGATCTGTGCGCCCGTGCCCGTCGGAACGGTCGACTTCGTGACGACAACCTTGTACCCGTTCATGTGCGTCGCGATCGACTCGGCGACCTGAAAAATGAACGACAGGTCGGGCGAGCCGTCCTCCTTCGGGGGCGTCCCGACGGCGATGAAGATCACGAGACTGCGTTCGATGGCCTCCGCGAGGTTCGTCGTGAAGCGCAGGCGGCCGGCCTTCTCGTTCTTATGGATGAGCTCTTCGAGACCGGGCTCGTAGATCGGCGAGACACCCTTCTTCAGGAGGCCGATCTTTGTCTCGTCGTTGTCGACGCAGGTCACGTCCATGCCGAAGTCGGCGAGGCAGGCGCCGGTCACCAGGCCGACATAGCCCGTTCCGACCATGCAGATGTTCATCGGGTAAAGCCTCCGGAGAAGAGAATCCCGGGAACGGGGATCTTACCCTCGCCGGGTCACACTTCAGGAGCCGGGCTTGCGGGTCGTGTCGAACGGCCGGCGAAACATTTCGAAGAGCTCCCGCCGCGAGACCGGCTTCGGCGGGTCCGCGGAGGCGGCCGCCGGGGCCTCGGGCCGCTGGTACGCGCGGGCGGCCTCGGCGGGGAAAAGCCGGGCGCGCACCGTATCCCACACGATCTCCCCGAGGCCGAGCTGCGGGGAGAAGCCGAGCGCCTGCCAGGCCTTCTCCATGTCGGCGATCCGGGGCGTCCGCGCGGAAGTCCCGGTCACCGTGAAGCGGCACTCCTTGGAGGCGCGCGCGGCGAGGGCCCGGACGAGCTCGGACGGCTTCACGGCAAGGCCGAACCCGAGGTTCACGATCTCGCCGATCGGCCGCTTGCGCAGGGCGGAGAGGACGCCGCGCACGACGTCCTGCGGATGGACGAAGTCCCGGGGGGCGTCGTCCGCGAGGAAGGCCTCCTCGCCCGCGAGGATCGCCTCGAGCGCGTCCTGCGGGAAGCGCGCGGGCCCGCCGCCGGGCCCTGCGGCGGCGAAGACGCGCAGGATCACGAAGGGCAGGCCCGAGGCGAGGAGCGCCTCCTCCTCGGCCGCCTTCGCGAGGAGGTCGCGGTCCTCTCGGGGCTCGACGGGCTCGTCCTCGCGCGCGCGGAGGCTGGCCTCGTCGCGCGGGCCGTAGAGCGCCGCGTCGGAGAGGTGGACGAGAAGGCCGACGCCCGCTTGGCGGGACGCTTCGACGAGCGGCCCGAGGCCCGCGGCGTCGAGGGGGAGGCGCATCGCGTTCACGACGGAGGCGGGCCGATGCTCGGCGAAGACGGCCTCGAGGAGCTCCGCGTCCGTCCCGTCGCCGCGCGCGACCGAAACGCGCGGGTGGCGCCCGAACGAGGCGAGCCGCTCCTCCTTGAGGGCGTGGCCGTCGCCCGCGTCGTCGAACGTGTCGAGGATGACGACGCCCTCGCCCGCGCCGAGGAGCTGCCGCGCGACGGCGGCGCCGAGAAAGCCCGCGCCGCCCGCGACGAGAACGAGACTCACGGAACCGGACTGGGCATCGGCGTCGGGGCCTGATGCGCCGCGTCGTAGCGTTTCTGGATGCCGGATCTCTGGCGGTCGCGGATGAGCCAGCGCAGGGCCTTGCTCTTGTCGATCCCGACGAGGATGTCGTTCATCGCGTCGGCCACGGCCGGATCGGCGATGAGCTTGCCGGCCGTGCCCTGCGTCGAATCCAGTTTCGCGGCGACGTTCGCGAGGTGGGACGACAGATTCTTCAGGTCGGCAAGGAACTCCTTCGAAAAGTCGCCGTTCGAAACGAGCTGTCCGAGGAGTCCGTTCCCGGACTTGAGGTCCTTGGAGAAAGATGCGAGCCCGGCGGCGGTCGACTGCAGCGAGTCGACCATCGCGAAGAACTTCTTCTTCCCCTCCGGATCGGAGAGGAGCGCCGGCACGAGGCCTTCCCCCGTCTTGACGCCCTTCTCGACGCTCCCGAGAATCCGGTTAAGCGAGGCCGACGCCGACCCCAGCTCGCCGAGAACGCCCTCGGCGGCTTTTTCGTCGTTCAGGAGGCGCCCGACGAGGCCCTTCCCCTGACGCACGTCCGCCATGAGCCCGTTCACGCTGTCGAGCGTCTGGCGCAGCGAGCGCGAAAGCGCCTGGCCGTTCTCGGAATCCGACGTGATTTCGCCGAGGAACCCCTCGCCCTTCTCCGTCCGCCCGAGGATGTTCTTGAGCGACTTCGAGATGGCCACGACGTTGTCCACGAGGTCGCCCGAGCCGGCGAGGATCTTCTCGAGCTCGGCGCCGCGGAACGCCATGATCTCGTGGTCGGGCTCGAGATCCGGCTTGTCGGTCGAACCGGGCGTCACCTCGAGAAACTTGTCGCCCAAGAGGCCGATCGTCTTGATCTCGGCCCGGCTGTCGGTCTTCACGAGGTGTTGGTACTTTCGCTCGATGTCGAAGTGAATCGTGAGGTCCTGACCCGGTACGCGCGGCACCTCGATACCGCGCACGGCGCCCACGATGACGCCGGCGAGGCGCACCTGGTTGCCTCCCACCATGCCCTGGGAATTCGGGAAGCGGGCGAAGTACGACGTGCGGCGCACGAAAAAGCCCTTCGTCCCTCCGATGAAGAGGATGGCGCCGGCGAGCAGCACGAAGGAGGCGAAGAGGATGACCCCGACGCGGGTCTTGGTCTTGACGTCGGCTCTCACGGCGGGCCTCCCTTTGAAGCGGTCAATTCCGGAGCGACCCCCGCGGCGAGGAAGGCGCGGAGGTCGGCGACGTCCGAGGTCTGCGCTTCTTCGGGCGTCCCGACGAACGCGAACCGGGCATCCTGGAGAAAAGCGATGCGGTCGGCGACGAACAGCGTCGAGACGATGTCGTGGGTCACGACGACGGACGTCGTCGCGAGCCGCTCGTTCAGGTCGACGATGAGCCGGTTGATCGTCATCGCGGTCACGGGATCGAGTCCCGTCGTCGGCTCGTCGTAGAGAAGGATGTCGGGCTTGAGCGCGACGGTTCGCGCCAGAGAGACGCGTTTTTTCATTCCGCCCGAAAGCGAAGAGGGGAGCAGGCGCTCCACGTCGCGTCCGAGGTTGACGAAACCGAGCACCTCCGCGACGCGGGCCGAGATCTGCTCTTCCGACCAGGATGTGTGCTCGCGCAGCGCGAAGGCGATGTTCTCGAAGACCGTCATCGAATCGAAAAGGGCGCCGCTCTGGAAGAGCATGCCGACCTTCTTGCGCATGGGGACGAGCTCCTCCTCGGGCAGAGAGGAGACCTCCACGCCGTCCACCCAGACCTCGCCGGCGTCAGGCTGCTCGAGGCCGTTCATTTGCCTGAGCGACACGGACTTGCCCGTGCCGGACCCGCCGAGGATCACGAGCACCTCCCCGCGCTTCACGGAGAGGCTCACGTCGTCGAGCACGCGGTTGGAGCCGTAGGCCTTGGAGACGTGCTTGAGCTCGATGATCGAGGCGCCCGCGGGGCGGGCCGCCTTCACGAAGCGCACGACGGCCGTTTCGCTGTACGTCATTGGAGCCCCAGCGGCAGGACGAGGAAGAGCTTCGTGAGGAAAAAGTCGGACATGAGGATCGCGATTGAGGCCACGACAACCGCGATCGTCGTCGCGCGCCCGACTCCGTCCGCTCCCCCGGAGGCGTTCAGGCCGTTGTAGCAGCCGATCATCGCGATCTCGAACCCGAAGAAGGGAGTCTTGAAAAGCCCGTGAAGCACGTCGTTGACGTGCACGGACTGCTGGATGGTCGACAGGTAGAACGTGGCGCCGATCTTCACCTCGAAGACCGCGATGAACAAGCCGCCCACCATTCCGAGGAAATCGGCGAGGAGCGTGAGGACCGGAAGCATGAGCGTGACGGCCACGACGCGCGGCAGGACGAGCTTCCGGATCGGGGAGGCGCCGAGCGCCCGCATGGCGTCGACCTGCTCGGTGACCGACATGGTTCCGAGCTCGGCCGTGATTCCCGATCCGACTCGCGCCGCGACCATGAGGGCGGTCAGGGTCGGCCCCAGCTCGCGGCAGATCGACAGCACGACGACGCGGCCCACGAACAGCTTGCCGCCGAACTGCGCCAGCGCGTACGACGTCTGGAGCGCGAGGACCATCCCCGTGAAGAGAGCGGTGAGGCTCGTGATGGAGATCGACTGGACGCCGAGGGCGTCCATCTGGCGGATGATCTCGGCCGATTCCCAGCGATTCCGCGCCTCGCGCGCGAGTTGCGCGGTCATCATCGCGACGCCGCCGAGATGGAAGGACACGTTCAGGACCCAGCGCCGGATGCGCGCCAGCTTCCAGAGCGGTTCCTTCAATACCACGACGTACTGCGTCCTTGAATCGAGCTGGGCCACGTGCGCATTCTACGGGCGCGGCCCGCCGGTCCCGTACACTCTCGTTCATGCTCCGCGATTTGGTCGTCTCCGTCTGGAGCTGGGCGGTCATCGCGCTCATGGCGGCCGCCTATGGCCTCCTCGCGATCCTCACATCGTGGATTCCGCCGCGCGGGCGGTTTTACCTTTTCTGGGCCCGCCTCTGGGCCCGGTCCATCCTCTTTCTGACCGGAGTTCCGGCCACGATCGAGACGTCGCAGGAAGCCGCGGCCCTCCCGCAGGCGATCTACATGTCGAACCACGAGTCGGGGATCGACATTCTCCTCCTCCTCCTCGCCATCCCTCAGGACGTGCGCTTCCTGGCGAAACGCTCGCTGTTCTACGTGCCGTTCATGGGCTGGTCGATGTGGCTCGCCGGGTTCGTGCCCGTCGACCGGCGCCGGACGGAGAAGGCCAGGGAGGTCTTGTCCGGTCTGGACCATTGTCTTGCGAGGGGCGAATCCATCCTGATCTTCCCCGAAGGGACGCGCTCACGCGACGGAAGCCTCGGCGCGTTCAAGAAGTCGGGTTTCCTGACGGCGCTGAAGTCGGGCGTGCCAATCGTGCCCGTGGGCGTTTCCGGGGCCCGGGCCGTTCTCGGAGCTCAGGGAATGATCGTGCGACGGGGCCCCGTGCGCGTGCGGGCCGGGCGCCCGATTCCCACGGCGGGGCTGGGCGTCCGTGATCGGGCGGACCTGATGGTTCGCGTCCGGCGCGAGATCCTCCTGCTGCGCGGCTGAGCGGCGGGCGCACGCCCTGATTCCTCTGCATCAGGCTGGGACTGGGCGCAGGCGCCAGCTTATGGCTGAAGGAGTCTCTGCCATGAAATCTCAGGCACACGTCTCACGGGGCCCGCTGGGCTTGCACGCGCACCCGGACCTCTGGAAGGGGTTGCTCGCGATCCTCGTGGGCGCGATCGTCGCCGTGCTGCCCGTGCCGGCGGGTCTGAAGCCCACGGCCTGGTATTTCTTCGCGCTCTTCTGCGCGGTCGTCGTGGGTCTCGTCCTCGAGCCAATCCCGGCCGCCGCCGTCGGTGTCACGGGCGTCGCGCTCGCGACGGTCCTCGGCCTCGTCGAGCCAAAGCCCGCGGACGCGATCAAGTGGGGCCTGTCGGGCTTCTCGAACACGACGGTCTGGCTCATCTTCGGCGCGTTCATGTTCGCTCTCGGCTACGAAAAGTCCGGCCTCGGCCGGCGCCTCGCCCTCGGCCTCGTGAAGAAAATGGGGGGCAACTCGCTTGGCCTCGGCTACGCCGTCTCGCTGTCCGACGTCGTCCTCGCGCCGTTCACGCCGTCCAACACGGCGCGCAGCGGCGGGACGATCTTCCCGGTCATCCGGAACATCCCCGGCCTATACGGCTCCGAGCCGGGTCCGACGTCGCGGCGCCTCGGAGGGACGCTCATGTGGACCGCGCTCGCGACGACGTGCGTGACCTCGACGCTGTTCCTGACAGGCCTTGCGCCGAACCTCCTCGCCCTCGAAATCGTCAGGAAGACCGCGAAGGTCGACATCTCGTGGTCGACGTGGCTCGTCGGTGTTCTCCCGGTCGGCGTCGTGCTTCTCCTCCTCGTCCCGTTCCTCGTCTACAAGATCTACCCGCCCGAGGTGAAGCAGAGCGCGGAGGTCCCGGTCTGGGCCGGCAAGGAGCTTTCGACGATGGGCCGCGTCTCGCGGAACGAGGTCGTCATGGCCCTTCTCGCCGTGGGCGCCCTCGCGTTCTGGATCTTCGGCGGCAAGCTCGTGGACGCGACTGCCGTCGCCTTCGCCGCGATCGCCCTCATGGTGATCCTCGGCGTCGTCGCGTGGGACGACATCCTCGCGAACAAGGCCGCGTGGAACGTCCTCGTGTGGTTCGCAACCCTCGTCGCCCTCGCCGACGGCCTGAACCGCGTGGGCTTCGTGACGTGGTTCGCCAAGCGCGCCGCCGCGCCGCTCGCGGGCTACGCGCCGCTCACGGTCATGATCCTCCTGACCGTCCTCTTCTTCGTGACGCACTACATGTTCGCGAGCATCACGGCCCACGTGACGGCGATGCTCCCGGTCATGCTCGCGGCCGGCACCGCGGTCGCCGGCGTCGACCCGCGGATGTTCGCGATGCTCCTCTGCTACACGCTCGGCATCATGGGGATCCTGACTCCGTACGCGACCGGCCCGTCGCCCGTCTATTTCGGCAGCGGCTTCGTCCCGCGCAAGGACTTCTGGCGGCTCGGCGCGATCTTCGGCTTCATCTATCTCGCCGCTCTCCTCGCGATCGGCGTGCCCTGGCTGCTCTTCATGAAGCCCTAACGCCCGCGCGGCCGCCGGCCCTTTTTGTGAGATCCTCTCTCACCGAGAGGGAAGCAGAAACGTGTCAACGGCAACGCTCAACGAACAGACCATTCTCGACGCGCTCCGGCAGGTCAAGTATCCCGGCTTTTCGCGCGACATCGTTTCTTTCGGCTTCATCAAGGACCTCGCGGTCGGGGGCGGGAACGTCTCGTTTCGACTCGCGCTGACCTCCGACGCCCCCGCGGCGGCCGAGGCCATCAAGCAGCAATGCGACGCGGTCCTACGAGGCGTTCCGGGCGTCACGTCCGTCACGATCTCCGTGCAGGCTGCGCCCCCGCAGGCGCCCGTCATGTCGGGAGCCGTCGGGCGCAAGGACATCCTCAAGGACACGCGCTTCGTCGTGGCCGTGGCCTCCGGCAAGGGCGGCGTCGGCAAGTCGACCGTCTCGGCGAACCTCGCGCTCGCGCTCAAGAAGCTCGGCTACGAAGTCGGGCTCATGGACTCGGACATCTACGGCCCGTCGCAGCAGATGATGATGGGCATCACGACGAAGCCGTTCGTGAACGAGGAGGAGAAGATCCTCCCGATCGAGCGCTTCGGCGTGCGCGTCATGTCCATCGGCTTCCTGATGGACGTCGACACGCCGGTGATCTGGCGCGGCCCGATGATTTTCAAGGCCGTCGAGCAGTTCCTCGGCGACGTGGCCTGGGGTAAACAGGATTTTCTCCTGGTCGATCTTCCCCCCGGCACGGGCGACGCGCAGCTCACGCTCACGCAGAAGGTCGCTCTCTCGGGGGCCGTCATCGTCACGACGCCGCAGGACGTCGCGCTCATCGACGCGCGCAAGGGCCTCGCCATGTTCCAGAAGGTGAACGTGCCCGTCCTCGGGATCATCGAGAACATGAGCTACTACGAGTGCCCGAAGTGCGGGAACCGCGACGAGATCTTCAAGCACGGCGGCGGCAAGAAGACGGCCGACCTCCTCGGCGTCCCGTTCCTCGGTGAGATCCCGATCGACCCGCGCGTCGCCATTCAGGGCGATGCTGGGACGCCGATCATGGTGTCCGACCCGGATTCGACGGTCTCGAAGGCGTTCCTGCGCCTCGCCGAGCAGGTCGCGAAGGCCGTCGGCGCCTGAGCATGGAATGGTGGCTCCGTTCACCCTCGAATCGACCGAAGCGGCCGGACTCTGGCGATCGCGTCGAAGTCCGTGTCGTCATGGAGGAGCGGTAGCTGGCGCTCCAGCGCGAGGGCGGCGATGAAGCAGTCCGTGGAGCTGCGGACCGTCAGACCCTTCCGCCTGCAGTCGAAATAGATTCGTGCGGCCTCGACGTGAACCGCCAGCGGGTCCAGCGGGGCAACGATCTCCTGCGATTCCAGGACGCCGCGGAGCAGTTTCCACTCCCTTTCGTTCTTGGCTCCCTGGAGGACCTCCTGGAGGCAGATGAGCGGAAGGGCCCAGCCGACGGCCTCCCCTGAGGCTTCGATCTCCGAGAGGCGCCGGACCGCGGGAGTGTCCCGCTCACGGAGGAAGTCGATGAGGACCGAGCTGTCAACGAGGACCAAGGTCGCGGCCCCGGAGCGCCTTGTGGTCGTAGCCGTCGGCAAACCGGATCTTCCCCTTCAGCGCGAGGATTGAGCGGCGCTTCTTCGTTTTCACGAGGAGCCGCAATGCCTCGTCGACGAGGGAGCGTTTCGTTCGAATACCTGTGAGCCGGGCGGCTTCCCGTACCAGATTGTCGTCGAGCACGATGTTCGTGCGCACTCTACACCTCCACAGGCATACTACCAGGTGTAGACGTCGGTCTCCGGGGGCTGCTCCAGGCGTTCGGGAACACGACACGTAGCGGCGAAGCTCCCCGCTGACGCGTTGAGCGGGAATTCGGGCTGGCCATATCCAGAGGCCTTTCAGCATCGGCGCGACCGTGGGTCTCGCGTCGGGCCTCTATCCCGCCATCCGCGCTGCCCGCTCGACCCGATCGAGGCGCTCCGGTACGAGTAGGGAAGAGCAGAGGGGCTGCGGCTATCAGCGCCTCTTCTGATACAAAATCTCAGTGGGACCGCTTCCAGGTGACGACCGAACAAACATCCGGTTAAGGGCTAGACTCCAGTATTAATTCGGGCAGGACCTCGGCGGGGGAATGTCAACGCGATCGGAGGAAGCATGAGTGAGCGAGCGTTCCGAAGAGGCCGGTCCGCGGTCTCTTGCAGGGCGTTCAGGCAGGTCTACTGGTCGATTGGATTCACAATTCATAGGAGTGCGCCTCTCGCGAGTTGCGTTCAGAGACCCCACGCGACCCGCGGGTCGTCCCCATCGCTCCTTTCCCCGAAAATCGCCGCCGCCGTTCCCAAACGGCCCCCGAAGCCCTCACTCACGCTGAGGTCCGGAGGCGGTCCCCCGCTACCCGGCTCAGAAAGCTCCTTCGCATCCCCTGAAGCGCCTCGTCGAGCTTCGCCCTACTGTGGGCGCGAATCAAACTGCCTATCCTTTGGAGGCGGCCGCTTTCGCGGTAATCGACCGAACCGCCCAGCCAAGGGTTCGTTTAAAGAAGGCATGAAATGAATGGAATGGACAGCGGGTGGAGCCCGAGAACACGCTTCGAAGGTCACAGCACGACCGGTTGCCGGGCCGTCTTGCTCGCGGTTTTCTTGATAGTCGTTCTCACGGTGCTCCCTTCCGGGGCCGCGAACGCTGCGACCATTCCGGGCGCGCCGAACCTTGCGGCGTCCGCAGGCAGTGGCCTAAACTATCTCGGCTGGCAAGCGCCCTCGTCCACCGGCGGATCAGCGATCACGAAGTACGTCGTCTTCCGCGGAACGAGCAGCTCGAACGAAACGCTCGTCACAAGCGGAGGCTGCGCGAACCTCGGCGCGGTACTCGCCTGCACGGACACGGGGTTGACCAACGGGCAGACCTACTATTACTTCGTCAGCGCGATCAACAGCGTCGGCCAAGGCCCCGGAAGCAACATGGTCACCGCCACACCCGCCGTCGGAGCGACGATTCCGGGCGCGCCGCAGAACCTTCAGGCGACCGCAGGCAATGGCCTAAACTATCTCGGCTGGCAAGCGCCCTCGTCCACCGGCG
>Ga0208587_1000011_pt1 | contig 137325 bp, 130 predicted proteins | sample NGESurdeep092012_7_FD_184472 | JGI IMG/M metagenome (GOLD analysis project Ga0208587, IMG submission 184472) | Arctic peat soil microbial communities from Barrow, Alaska - NGEE Surface sample 210 deep-092012 (SPAdes) | ecosystem: Environmental > Terrestrial > Soil > Wetlands > Peat ...
GGGCTGGCGATGATCACCAGCGGCCGAGAAGAGAGTCCGCGTTTCTCTGACTGACTCATCGCATACAAAGCAGTGAATGCGAGGAGTATACAGCACGGCATCCCGGGAGCTGCAGCTCCGGGAGATCCAGGGGATCCTCAGGGCCGCTCAATCGCGCGTCTCGAACCACCTCATCGTGCCCGCGACCGCCTGAGAGAGATTTCTCAGAAGGTCCTGCTCCACGTCCCGAACGGCTTCCAGGGGTTCTCGCCGGCCGCACGGTCCACGAAGACGTCGATCGTCTTCTTTGGTCCCGGCCCCGGCCTCGTCCCGAGCTCATAGCCGTCCAGCAGGTAGAAGCTCGTCGTCGTCCCCCCGATCGTCACGTCGAACCCGCTCTTCTTCTTCGCGGGCGCGTCGTTGAACCAGAGCCTCGCCGTGCCGCTACGGTGTCCCGTGGCGCCGACGCGCACGGAAAGCCGGATGCTCAGCGTGTCGCCCGGCGAGAGGGACGCTTTCGGGGAGTGGGGAGCCGCGAGGGTGATCACCCTCTGGATGGCACTGCCGAAGCTGCTGCCGCCGCCGGGCACATTCTCGACCTGGCCCGAGCCGATGACGGTGCAGCCGTTCCGGAGGATCTCGGCCCGGAGGTCGAAATTCGTGCCGACGTCATCGCTGTTCTTCAGGCCCAGCCAGATCTGCGTCGGCCCGGGCGCCACCGGCGGGCTCGTGAGCGTCAGCCGGAAGACGACTCCTCCTCTTCCGGGCCCGCCTCCGACGGTCGTTCCGTAGAGTCTCCCGTCCGGGGCCTGGAGCAGGGGGGCCCGCGGTGCGCTTCCGTCACTTCCGTCGAACGAATGGAGCGTGGTCAGGTTCCCGCACGGGTTCATCCTGAAAACTGTCCCGCTATTGTTCTCGCCGTCTAATGCAGTCGTGCCGTAGAAATCTCCGTCCTTGGCCTGGATCAGGCCGGAACTCAGTCCGAATGCGTCAGTGGAGGGAAAGAGGTGGAGCGTTGTCAGGTTGCCGGAACCATCCATCCTGAAGATGGTTGCGGATGTCGTCCCGTAGAAGTTGCCGTCGCTGGCCTGGATCAGGGGAGCAGATGGAGAGGAGCCGTCGGCGCCGTTGAAGGAGTGAAGCGTCGTCACGTTGCCGGAAGGGCCCATCTTGAAAACGGCTCCCCGGTTGTTCGCGCCACCTCTGAGCGCCGTCCCGTAGAAGTCACCGTCGGTGGTCTGGAGCAAGCCGGCGAATGGGCGGAACCCTTCGCCTTCACTCCCGGCAAAGAAATGGAGCGTCGTCAGGTTGCCGGACGAATCCATTTTGAAGACGGTTCCGTCACCTCCGTATCCTTCGGTACCGCCCGCCTCCGTCGCACCGTAGAAGTCCCCGTCCCTAGCCTGGACGAGGGGGCCGTTGGGACTGGCGCCGTCGCCGCCGGTGAATGCATGGAGGGTCGTCACGTTCCCGGACGCGCCCATTCTGAAAATCGTCCCGCTGTTGCCGATGCCGTACCGGGCCGTCCCATAGAAGTCCCCGTCAGCGGCCTGCATAAGGCTGGCGGTCGCGGCCTGGAACATTCCGGGGGGAAGAATTGCAGTGGAGGAATAGACAGGCGTGACCCCTCCCGACGCGTCCATCCGGAACACGATGCCGCTGTTGCTCGAGCCCCCCTCATTCGTGGTGCCGTAGAAGTTCCCGTCCGTGGCAAGGATCAGCGGGGCAAACGGAGAGGCCCCGCCACTCCTGACGAACGAATGGAGGGTTGTCACGTTTCCGGCCCCGTCCATCTTGAAGACGGTCCCCGGGTTCCAAGGGCTTGCGCCCCCTCCGCGCGACGTGGTCCCGTAGAAGCTGCCGTCTACATCCTGGATCAAGCCGGCGAACGGATTGGTCCCTTCGCTGACAGAGAAAGAATGGAGAATCGTCACGTTGCCCGCTGGACTCATCCTGAAGACCGTCCCGAAGGTAGTGCCGGCGGCGGTCGTCCCGCCGACCGCCGTCCCGTAGAAGTTTCCATCCCGGCCTTGGAGCAGAGCCCCATACGGATACAACGACTCGTCGCCGGTCTCGAAAGAATGGAGCGTCGCCACGTTGCCCGAGGCGTCCATCCGGAAGACGGTCCCGTAGCCGTTCTCGCCACCTTGCGTGGTCGTCCCGAAAAAGTTCCCGTTGGCCAGGATCAGAGGGGCGAAGGGAACACTACCGTCACCGCCAGTGAAGAAGTGAAGGGTGGTCACGTTTCCGGCTGAGTCGATCCTGAATACGGTCCCGAGATTGCTCGCACCGCCTTCTGCCGTCGTCCCGTAGAAGTTGCCGTCCGTCGCCTGGATCAGACCGGACGGCCGAGACCCGTCGCTTCCGCTGAAGACGTGGAGCGTCGTGACGTTGCCGGCGACGTCCATCCGGAAGATCGCACCATCGTAGTGCGAGCCGCCGATCTCCTTCACCCCGTAGAAAGTGCCGTCGGACGCCTGGAGGAGAGTGGCGTTCCCGGACGGGCCCTCGTCTGAAGCAAAGGAATGGAGCGTCGTCACGTTTCCCGAGGCGTCCATCCTGAACACAGTCGGTGGAACGCCGGAGCCGAAGCCGGTGGTCGTGCCATAGAAGGCCCCGTCACTGGCCTGGATCAGTCCGGCATAGGGCCCGCCCCCATCGTCGCCGCTAAACGAATGCAGTGTCGCGAAGGTGAAGCCCCCCTTCCCGTCCGGCGTCAGAACGAACACGGAACCGAGCCCGGAGAAACCACCTTGCGGCGCCGTGCCGTACAGCCTGGCGTCGGCCCCCTTGAGCAGGGCGGCCTCCGGGTAGCCCGACTCGGCGCTGAAAGCGTGGAGCACCTCATAGCTTTGCCCGCGGGCGGTTCCCGCGGAAAGGGCCAGCGCGAGAATCGCCACGCTCGGCACCAGGCGGTGAAATTGGCCGGCCTGAGGCCGGGTCTTCCGGCTCGATCTCATGAGTCCTCCCTGGTCATGCCGTTGACTTTCGACATGCTCCAGCGTCTCCCGACGGGAGCCAAGACGAAAGTGTCCTTCGGTTTGAGCAACGTGTATGGCCCTCAAGTTGGCCTGACCTTCTGAGTTGACGTCAGAATTGAATGCGCGCAGCTGTACGCTGTCAATAGAACCTTGGTACTAGTTCTTCTGTCGCGGCTCTCTCTGACCGATTCCAAGAAGATCTTTCTCTATCTTCTTTCCTTCATTCGTGTTCGTATCACGTAAGCATGATCATGTGATATGATCGGCGGTGTTGGACGCCGCCCCCGCCCTGTCCGCTCTCGCCGACCCGCTCCGGCTGCGGGCGGTCCGTCTTCTCGCCCGCGAGGAGCTGCAGGTGCGGGAGATCCAGCGGATTCTCGGCGCCGGGCAGTCACGGGTCTCGAACCACCTCGCCGTCCTGCGCCATGCGGGCCTCGTCGAGACGCGGCGTGCGAACGGGACCGAGAGGTACGCGGCGACCGGAGACGGCCTGAAGCTCTGGATCTCCGTCGCCCCCGCCGTCACCGATGCGGCGTTTCCAGCCGACGACGAGCGGCTGAAGGACGTGCTCGAAGAGCGCGTCGCCGCGCTGCCGGAGGGCAGCTTCGACGCGGTGGCGGGGGAGTGGGACCGCTTTCAGGGCCCGTTCTACTCGGCGGGTGTCCGCGAGGCCGCGCTTCTCCGGCTCCTGCCGCGGGGCCTCCGCGTGGCGGACATCGGATGCGGCACCGGACTCCTCACGCTGGCGCTGGCCGGCGTCGCGGGGACCGTCGAAGCCGTCGACGCGAGCGACCGGATGGTGCGCCTCGCGCGGGAGAAGCTGCGGCGCGCGTGCGCGGCGAACGTGACCGTGCGGCGCGCGAGCGCCGAGAAACTGCCCTTCGAAGACGGTACGCTCGACGCCGTCTTTGCGTTTCACCTCCTCCGGCATCTCGTTCGTCCGGCGGACGCCCTCGGCGAGTTCGGACGCGTCGTGAAAGCGGGCGGCCGCGTCGTCCTCGTCGAGCTGGAACCGCATGGCGTCCGCGCGCTCAGGGCCGCCACGGGTTCGCACCACCTCGGGCTCCCGCGCGAGACCGTTCGCGCCGCCCTGAGGCGCGGGGGATTCGCCGACGCGCGTTTTGCCTCTCTTTCTCCCTACCGCGTCCCCTCGGAATCCGGGGAGGTCGCTCTCGCCACGTACATCGTCGACGCCGTCCGGGAGTCCGCGCACGGCCAAAAGGAGATTTGATGACGACCGCCACCCTCCCTGCCCACGACGTCAAGGACCTCGCGCTCGCCGCGAAGGGCCGCCTGCGCATGGAGTGGGCGGACCGCTCGATGCCCGTCCTCGCCCGCATCCGCGAGCGCTTCGAGAAGGAGAAGCCGCTCCAGGGCCTCCGTCTCTCGGCCTGCCTCCACGTGACGAGCGAGACGGGCAACCTCGCCCGTGCACTGAAAGCCGGTGGCGCCGACCTGGTGCTCTGCGCCTCCAACCCGCTGTCGACGCAGGACGACGTCGCGGCGGCGCTCGTGGCCGAGTTCGGCATTTCGACGTACGCGATCAAGGGCGAAGACAACAAGACGTACTACTCCCACATTCAGGCCGCACTGGCCCACAAGCCGAATATGACGATGGACGACGGAGCCGACCTCGTTTCGTCGCTCCTCTTCATCGCGCTCGGCAAGGAAGGGCAGCTCGAGCCCTCTCTGGCGGCATGGGCGAAGGGGCTCTCGGCCTCCGAGAAGAAGTCCCTCCTCGACGGGATCGTCGGCGGGACGGAGGAGACGACGACGGGCGTCAACCGCCTGAAAGCCATGGAGAAGGAAGGCGTCCTGAAGTTCCCGGTCCTCGCCGTGAACGACGCCGAGACGAAGCACTTCTTCGACAATCGCTACGGCACGGGCCAGTCCACGATCGACGGCATCATCCGCGCGACGAACCTCCTCATCGCCGGCCTGAACGTCGTCGTCGCCGGCTACGGCTGGTGCGGCAAGGGCGTCGCGATGCGGGCCAAGGGGCTCGGCGCGAACGTAATCGTCACCGAGATCAACCCGGTTCGCGGCATCGAGGCCGCGATGGACGGCTTCCGCGTGATGCCGATGTCCGAGGCCGCGAAGATCGGCGACATCTTCGTCACCGTGACCGGCAACAAGAGCGTCCTCGCCGACGAGCACTTCGCCGTGATGAAGTCCGGCGCCGTCATTTCGAATTCGGGCCACTTCAACGTCGAGATCGACATCCCGTCGCTCGAGAAGCGCTCGTCGACGCGCCGGATGATCCGCGAGTTCGTCGAGGAGTTCCGCCTCAAGGACGGCCGGACGATCTTCCTGCTCGGAGAGGGCCGTCTCATCAACCTCGCGGCCGCCGAAGGCCACCCGGCCTCGGTCATGGACATGTCCTTCGCGAACCAGGCCCTCGGTGCCGAGTTCATGGTCAAGAACCACAAGACGCTGGGGAACAAGGTTCACTCGATTCCGGTCGCGATCGACGCCGAGATCGCGCGCCTCAAACTCGCGTCGATGGGCGTCCTGATCGACGTCCTCACGCCGGTGCAGGAGAAGTACCTGGCTGGTTGGGAAGAGGGAACCTAAATCCCCTCTTACGTCCTCACGCCCAAAAGACCCCACGTCGCCCCGAGACCGAAGAACACGTTCGGCGCCCAGGCGGCGATGAGGGGAGGAATGGCTCCCTGCTCTCCGAACGAGACGAGGAGCGCGGAGAGGAACAGGTAGGTCAGGCCGAGGAACAGCGCGATGCCGATGCCCGCGACGGCGCCGCGCTTTCCATATGCGAATGCAAAGGGGAGTCCGACGAGCGTCAGAAGAAGAGCGGAAGCCGCCACCGCCGTTTTCTGGTGCAGCCCGGTCGCGAGCATTGCCGTGTCGGCGCCCGCCCGGCGCCGCACCTCGATGAAGCGCGCCAACTCGCGGTAGGTCATCTGGCGCGGGTCGGCCTGGCCAGAGGCGAAACCGGCCGCGGCTTCGGGAGCTTCGATGAAGAACGGGCCGTCGCGCCGGATGGCGAGGGCGTGGCCCTGCGTGAACGTACGGATCCAGCCGTCCTCCGCGAAGAGGCCTTTCCCGGGGGCGAGGCGTGCTCGAGCGGCGTCGTTACGGGAGACGAGCCTCCAGGTCGACGGATCGATCTGCAGGACCGACACGCCGGTGGCGATGCGGGAGGCGGGGTCGTAGGCGTCCGCGGCATAGAAACGTCCTGCGTCGCCGCGGAACCAGGCGCCGCCGACGTTGCTGACCGGCGGCGTCTGGCCCTTCAGCAGGAACCGGAGTCGATCGGCTTCGGAGGCGGCCGTCGGGACGATGCGCTCGGCGAAGACGAAGAGGAGACCTCCGGCCATCACGGCGAGGACGAGGATCGGGGCCGTCGTCCGGTAGAGCGAAATGCCGTGCGCGAGCAGGGCAGTCGTCTCGGTCGAGCGCACGAGGCTCGCGATGGTGACGAGGGCCGCGACGAGGAAAGCGAACGGCACGATCGTCAGAATGATGGGCGAAAGCGAGGCCTGGACGTATCGCAGGATGAGGGACGTCGGGGGCCGATGCCGCGCGATGTCATCCGAGATTTCCAGGTAGTCGATCAGCACGTAGAGCGTTGCGATCGAGGCCACGACGAGGGCGAAGACACCGAGGAATCGTCTCGCGATGTAACGGTCGATGAGGAGGAGGCCCGGCAGGGAAGTGCGGCGGCCGGCTGTGGCGACCGGGCGTTCGGTGGGAGCGGCGGCGGCGTTCGGGCGGGACCCGCTGACCTCGGAAGGGACGGCCCGGGGCGCCGATTTGAACGGGAGCGCGAAGATGCTCTTGTCGCGCCGCACGCGAGTCAGGGCGTAAGCGCCGAAGGCGAGCAAGAGGAGGTTCGGCAGCCACATGGCGAGACCGGGCGACATGCGGCCCTCGATGGCGCGGGCCTCGCCGGTGGCGAGGAGAGCGTAGTAGAGGAGGACGATCGCGATGGATACCGCAAACCCGGCCGCGCGGCCCCCGCGCCGGTTGACGATTCCGAGGGGGAGTCCGATCAGACCGAAGACGAGGCAGGCGGCCGGTAGAGCGAACTTCTTGTGGACCTCAGTCAGGGCGAGTCTCCGCTCCTCGGGGCGGCGCGTCCGGGCAGCGGCTCGATCCAGCAGTTCGCGGAGGGTCTGTTCGCGGATCTGCTTCTCGGAGACACCCAGCGTCGGCCCGTTGTCCTGCAGAACCATGCGCTGCCGTGAGAACGAAGTGACGTCGTACCGCCGCCCGTCCTCGGCGAGATGGTGCCTCTCGGCGTCCTCGACCCGGAGCCACAAGCGGCCCTGGTCCTCCTCGAGCTCGAGCCAGCCGCGCCGCGCGAGCGTCAACTGGGCGCCTTCGGGATTGGACCGGTCCGAGATGATCAGTCCGGTGAGCTCCCGCCGGTCGGCGGATGCCCCTTCGGCGTAGACGCGGAGGCCGGCGATCTCCGGGCTGAAGACGCCGGGCTGGATTCTCTGGGCGAAGGCAAAGCTCGAGAGGCGGAGCTTCATGGCATACAAGAGATGATTCGTGCGGGGGACGACGGCGAGCATCAGGACGAGCGTCACACCGGCGGTGGCGGCGGCGAGAGCTCCGATCGGGCGATAGAGCACCAGGAGATCCACACCCGAAGCTCGAAGGGCGGTGAGCTCCGAGTCGGCCGAGAGGCGGCCGATCCCGATGAGGAGCCCGAGAAGGAACGCAACCGGCAGCGTAAGGACCACGATGTGCGGAAGCGATAGCGCGACGACGACACCGGCTTCGGCGAGTGGGTGTTCGCTCTGGACGAGGAGCTCGGAAAACTGGACGAGCCCGCGCACGGCCATGAACCCGGTGTAGGCGAGAAACCCCACGAGCGTCGGCCCTGCTACTTCCAGGAAGACATACCGGTTCAATCGAGAGAGCACAGCAGATCGTAAGCCGAACAGGCCTCATTCCGAGGCCAGAACGCAGGGTCCGATAATATTTATTATGTTAAATATTAGGTGCCGGGAGCCTAAAATCATTAGGCAGACCGCAACGGCGGGCCCCGAGGGACTTTCTTAGAAAGGAAGAAGGATTAGGAAGTCTTCTTCTTCGCCTTGGTCTTCACGAACCGGCCCTGCGTTTCGAGGTCGATGTCCCCCGCCCCGATTCGGCGCGCGACGTCCCTTATCGCTTCGAAAATCTCGTCCTTCTTGTGGAGCCGACCCTTGAGAACGAGGCTGACTTTGTAGTTGCGGTCTGCCGGCGTGAAGTCGAGCGTATATGCCTTCTTGAGTCCTCCGAGCTTGGAACCCGTTCCTCGCCGCGTGTCCTTCTTGGCCTCGCGGAGAACGTCGCGGCTCACGCCGTCGCCACTCGCCATCGCAGCGACGGCGGCGAACATGAGGTCCTCATCCTTCAGGCGGCCGAGTTCCAGGAGGAAGGATCGTGAGCCGATGTCGGCGCGCCGACATTCTGCCTGCACGCGGTCCGGAAGACGCGCAATCGAGAGCGCCTCCGTGATCGTGACGCGCGACTTCCCCACGGCATCCGCAATCTGTTCGTGCGTGTATCCGTGGCGTTCCTGGAGCGCCCGATAGCCTTCGGCTTCTTCGAACGGGCTGAGGTCCTTGCGCTGCAGGTTTTCGACGAGCGCAATCTCGAGGAGCTCGTTGTCCGGCACGTCCATCTCAATGCACGGAATCTCCGCGAGGCCCGCGTCCAGCGAAGCGCGGAATCGGCGCTCCCCGGAGATGATCGTGAAGCGACCGTCGCCACGGGGCCGGACCAGGATGGGTTCGAGGACGCCTTTATCGACGATGGACTTCGTGAGCTCGGAGAGATCTCCCATCGCGCTTCGGGGCTGATTCGGATTCGCCTCGATGAGGTGAATGGCGATGCGGCGCCCGATCGGAAGTTCATCCGCGCGGACGAGCTGGTCGACGAAGTGAGAGTCGTGGCGCATGCGCGAGGATTCGGGGAGGCCGCGGCGCTTAGACACGGGAAAGAATCTCCTCCGTCAGGCTGTAGTACTCGAGCGCGCCTGACGAACGCGGAGCGAAGGTGAAGATGGATTCTCGATACGCGGGCGATTCCTCGAGGCGTATGGATTTCGAAATCGTTGTCTTGAAGAGCTTCTCTTTGAAGACCTGGTCGATCTGGCCCTGGATGTCTTTCCCGAGCGTCGTGCGCTTGTCGTGGAGCGTGATGACGACGCCGAGGATCTGGAGATTCGGGTTCGGACGGCTCTTGATCTTCTCGATCGTCTCGAGGAGATCGTCCGTGCCCTCTAATGCAAAGTAGGACGACTGGATTGGAATCAGAATGTGCGTGGACGCGACGAGCGCATTCACCGTGATCATGCCGAGCGTGGGCGGGGTGTCGATGAGAATGGCGTCGTACTCCCCTGACTCCCGAACGACCTGGAACTTGTCCTTCAACCTGAAGTGACCGTCGATCTCCCCGAGGAGTTTGGACTCGACCTTCGCCAGCGAGATGCGGGCCGGAGCCACGGTGAGCTTTGGGATCTTCGTGGGCTTGATGATGTCGAATACCGAGACGTTCGAATCCGTCAGGACGTCGTACATCGACTTCTCCACATCCTTGCGGTCGAGGAAGGACATGGTGGAATTCCCTTGCGGGTCCAGGTCGACGAGCAGAGTACGGAGGCCCTTTTGGGCGAGTGCAGCGGCGAGGTTGATCGCCGTCGTGGTCTTTCCCACGCCGCCCTTCTGGTTCGCAATGGTGATGATCATGCGCTGGAGTCGCGTATGATACGGAGGGTCCGCCGGCGCATCAAGGAAGAATCACTATGCCGTGGTCCGAAAACTACATCCGGTAATTGCCGAGTGTGTCCGGATCGGCTTCCTCGAGCCACTTACGGAGTCGCTCGGAGTTCTGCGCCTCCGAGGTGTCTTCCCCGCTGCGGCTCTTTTCGAGGACCGATTCTTCCACGAATACGGGAGCGGCGAGCCGGAGGGCCAGCGCGATCGCGTCGGAGGGACGGCTGTCCACGAACAGATCCCGGTTCGCGACGCGGAGGTGGATCTGGGCGTAGAACGTGTTTCCCTTGAGGTTGTTGATGACGACCCTCAAGACGTCGCCCTCGATCTGTGTGATGAGGTTCTTCAGGAGGTCGTGCGTCATCGGCCTGGGCGTCGTTACGCCTTCCATCTGGAGGGCGATCGCATTCGCCTCGAAAACGCCGACCCAGATAGGCAGGAAATTCTTTTCGTCCGCGTCGCGCAGGATCACGACCGGCATGTTCGCGATCGGGTCCACGATCAGGGCCGTGACCTCCATCCTGACGCTCAAATGGGGTTCTCCTGAACTCAATCTAGTGAGAGCGCCACTAGAATGCAAGCAGGGCGGCCTCTACTACACGCTTTGATAGGAGATAACTCGTTTTATTAGAATGAGTTAGAAAGAGTTTAGGAAGCCGAGACGAACTGTTGCCTGGCTTTGGAGGCATTGACTCTTATTGCCTTCGAAGAAATCTTCTCTTCGATCTTTTCCTGTCTCCGTCCGAGCAGAGAATTCGGAAATCCCCTCTCGATCCGCACGTCCACGAGTGTGCCGGGTGAGAGGTCCGACTCGCCTGCGATGTTCACGACGCGGCCACAGCGCGATCGGCCCGAGCTGCTCAGCCTCTTGCGGTCGAGGCCCTCGACGAGCACCTCGAGCGTTTGCCCCTCGAGGGCGCGGTTCAGGCCCCTCTGGACGTCCTGCTGGAGCGCCTCGAGCCGCGTGAGGCGCGCGGATGCCTCCTGTGGCGTGACGTCGTGCTCCCACCTGAACGCGGCCGTCCGCGGGCGCGGCGAGTACGTGAAGGAGAAGACGCCGGCGAACCGCACCTCTTCGAAGAGGGAGAGCGTCTCGACGAAGTCGGTCTCCGTCTCCCCCGGGAACCCCACGATGACGTCCGTCGAAAGCCCGAGGCCGGGGACCGCGGCGCGAATCCGCGCGACGAGGTCGAGATACTCCTCCCGCGTGTATTGGCGTTTCATGCGCCGCAGGACCGCGTCGGAGCCCGACTGCACGGGCAGATGAAGAGCCGGAACCACCGCGGGTGTCTCGCCCATTGCGGCGATGAGCCGGTCCGAGAAATTGCGGGGATGGGAGGTCACGAAGCGCAGGCGCCGGATTCCGGGGAGGGCACCGACCGCGCGCAGGAGGTCCGCGAGATCCTCGCCCGTCTCGGGATCGCGGAACGCGTTCACGGTCTGGCCGAGAAGCTCGATCTCGATGGCCCCGGCCTCCACCAGGGAACGCGCCTCGTCCACGACGTCGCGCAGGCGGCGGTTGCGTTCGCGCCCCCGGGTCCGGGGAACGACGCAGAACGTGCAGTTCTTGTTGCACCCTTCGATCACCGTGATCGCGGCACGGTGCGGCACCGCGTGCGCGACGGCGCCGGGCGTGTAGACGACCTCGTCCGGGTCGAACCCGGTCTCGCAGGGTCTGTCGCCCTCTTCATCGACGCGTCGCAGAACCGACGGAAGGGCCTCGATGCGCCCGGTCCCGAGCACGAAATCGACGTGCGGAAGGCGCTCGAGGAGGCCTTCCCCTTCCTGCTGCGCCACGCAGCCACACATCCCGATGACCGTTCCCGGGCGTTCGCGCTTCAGCTTCGCGAGGCGGCCGATCCGGTCGTAGACCTTTTGCTCGGCCTTGTCGCGCACCGAGCAGGTGTTGAGTAGGACGATGTCGGCGTCCTCTGGCGTCGAGGCCTCGACGATTCCTTCGCGCCCGAGGAGTCCTACGAATCGCCGCCCGTCGAGCACGTTCATCTGGCAGCCCCACGTCTCCACGAAAACGCTCCGGGCCTTTCGGGGAAGCGGAACCTCGCTCACCGCGGGAGCTTAGCAGGGCGTCCCGGCGGATTATCGCAGCCAACCGGGCGGAGCGTTCGACTTGCGGGCGTCCTCGGAAAGGTCGTCGACGGTCCTCCGCGCGTCTTCGAGTTCCTGGCGGGCCTTCGTGAGCTCCTCGCGGGCGCGGTCCCAGGCGGGCTTGACGACCGCATCCCGGCGGTTGCCGTCGCTCATCGCGTAGAAGTCGTTCTCGAGTTGCTTCGTCCTGGTTTCGAGCTCGCGCACGCGGGCCTCCCCGTCCGTGACGAGGGCCTTCTGATGGCCCACGAGCGCCCTCCAGTCGGCTTCGCTCCGGCCCTTGTCGTCACGAGCGACGTCGGGAGCGCCCGGCGTGGAAGTCGGCGACGCCGCGCCCCGCGCGGGTTTGCCTGACGCGGTCTTGGCGGACGCCCCCTTGCCCGACGTGCCCTTGCCTGCGGCGGGTGTCGGGGTCGCGCCCTTCCGGAGAGTCTCGTTCGTGATCGTGCCGAGGGACTTTTTCGGGGGCTGATCCTTGCGATTTTCCTTCGACAACTTCACGGCGTCCGCGAGGGAACTGGAGCGTCCGGCGCCCGGTATCACGACCTTTCCTCCGGACAGGACCGAAGAGGCCGGGCCCGGCGAGGGCGTGAGTGACGTCGCCGACGCCGGAGTCGGTTCGACGGTCAGGCCGGACAGCGCGGGCTCCTGCGCGTTCGCCCGAGGAGACGCCAGAACGCCTAGACCGGCGAGGACGAGAAGCGAGGCAAAGAGCCGGTGCTTCATTCCTTGGACGTGCCTTCCCGCCCGTAACGGTCCGAGAGTCTGACGACGTCGTCGAGCTCCGGCGTCGAGACTTCAACCAGGAGGCAGTCCGCGCCTTCGGCATACATCCGGTGGCACGTTCCCGGGGTCACGTGAAAGTTCTCTCCCGGGGCCAGCCGAAGGTCCGCCCTTTCGCCGTCTCTCTCGACCTCGAGTCCGAGCGTTCCTTCGAGCACGTGGATCGTCTCTTCCTTGACGTTGTGATACTGGTACGAGAGCGATTCGCCCGCGCGGATCAGGATCAGCTTTCCGGCGTAACGTCCGGTTTCCGCGAAGATCCGCTCCTCGCCCCAGGGCTTTGGGACGATCCGGGGACGGCGGGAAGAGAGCCGTTCGCTCATGCGCGCGCCCCGGCGCCGTTTCTCGCGAGATCGCGCAGCTCCTGCGCGAGGAACGCCGAGACCTCGTCGGCGGTGGAGAGCGAGAGCGCGGCGCGCGCGACGCGCTCGGCCTCCTGGATGGAGATACCGCGCAGGAACTCCTTCACGATGGGGACGGTGCGCGGCCCCATCGAGAATTCGCGGATTCCGAGCCCGAGGAACAGGACGACGAGAGCGGGGTCCGCAGCCATTTCGCCGCACACGGAGAGCGGCTTCTTCGCGTCGCGGGCGGCCTCGGCGACGCGCGCGATGAGGCGAAGCACCGCCGGATGCGTCGGCCGGAAGAGGTCCGCGACGGTTTCGTTCGCGCGATCGACGGCGAGCGTGTACTGGATGAGGTCGTTCGTTCCGAGAGAGAGAAAATCGACCTCGGGCGCGAGCAGGTCGGCGGTCATCGCCGCCGACGGAACTTCGATCATGGCGCCGAGCGGGATGTCGTCGGGCACGGGGATCCCCCGCTCGAGGACGTCTTCGCGCGCTTCCTTCAGGAGAGTCCGCACGCGTCGGATCTCTTCGACCCCCGAGACCATCGGGACGAGAATGCGCAGGTTGCCCCCCGACGCGGCGGCGAGCAGCGCACGCAGCTGGGTCGAAAACATCTCGGGCCGCGCGAAGCAGAGCCGCACGCCCCGAAGGCCGAGGACCGGGTTCGATTCGTCGGAGCCGATCAGATGACGGGCCCCCTTCTTCCCGCCGAGGTCGTACGTGCGGATCACGACGGGGCGCGGCGCGAGCCGCTGGATGACCTCGCGGTAGGCGGCCGCCTGCTCCTCCTCGGACGGGAACTCGGTTCCCTCCTTCGAGAGATACAGGAACTCCGACCTGAACAAGCCGACGCCGTCGGCGCCGTATTCGATGACGTCGTCGATCTCGCTCGCGAGCTCGATGTTCGCGCGCACGGTGACTTCGGCGCCGTCCCGCGTGCGGGTGATCCCGCCGTGGCTGCGCTCCTTGAGCGACCTCTCGTGGCGGGCTTCCTGATCGCGCCGATCCCGGAAAAAGCCAATGACGTCTTCGGACGGCTCGCGCCACACGATTCCGTCGCGGCCGTCCACGACGACCCGATCGCCCTCCCCGACTTCAGCGAGGAGCTGCGGGACCCCGACCACGGCGGGGATGCCGAACGAGCGCGCGAGGATTGCCGCATGGGACGTGCGCCCGCCGCGCTCGGTCACGAAGCCCACGACCCGGTCTCGCGGAATGCGCACGGCGTCGGACGGTGTGAGCTCGTCCGCCACGAGGACGATTGCCTCGCCCGCGAGGTCCTCCATCCGCAGGCGCGAGTTCTCTTCCCCGCCGAGGTGCTTCTTCAGCACGCGCGCGACGTCGTCGATGTCGTCGGCGCGATGGGCGAAGTTCTCATCCGGGAGGCTCCGGAAACGCGCCATGAGGTCGGCGGTCGTTTCCGATACGGCCCACTCGGCGTTCACTTTTTCATGCGCGATCCGCCGTTCAATCGGGCCGAGAAAGGTGCGGTCCTTCAGGAACAGGGCGTGCGCGTGGAAGATTCCCGCGTACTCGGAGCCGAGATGCTCCTTCACGTGGCGAGCCGTCGACTCGATCTCTCCGGCCGCGGCTTCGGAGGCTCGGCGGAACCGCTCGATCTCGGATTCGACTTCTTCGGGCTCAAGCGTTCGCTTCGGCGACGAGTCTTCCCGCGAAACCCACAGAACCGCCCGCCCGACGGCGACGCCGGGAGAAACGGGAATGCCGGTGAGGGAAAGGGGGCGCTTCACCCCGTTATCTTAACCGCGGCTCAGTCGGCCTCGTCGAACTTGCGATCCACGAGGTCGCGGACGGCGGCGAGTGCCTGCTCTTCGTCGCTCCCCTCGGCGCGCACGACGAGCGGCGTGCCCTTCCCCGCCGCCAGGAGCAGAAGGCCGAGGATGCTCTTGCCATCCACTTCGTCGCCGTCGCGGGCGAGGGTGATCTTCGCGTCGAACGTGGACGCCGTGTGTACGAGCTTCGCGGCGGCGCGCGCATGCAGGCCAAGGCGGTTCTTGAGCGTGAGGGTCTGCTCCTTCATCGCCGAGGCCCTCCCGGAGGGCCGTCGACGAGCTCGGCCGCGGCCACGATCGCCCGACGCCCGCGCTCGACGAGCGTGTGGGCGATGTCGCGGGGGCTCATGCCCTCGCGCGCGAGGGCGCGCGCTTTAACGACCATCGGAAGATTGATGCCCGAAACGATCTCGATCACTCCCGGCTCGAGGAACGCGAGCGCGAGGTTCGACGGAGTGCCTCCGAACATGTCGGTCAGGAGCACGACGCCCTTCCCGCGGTTCGCCTCCGAAATCGCCTTTTCGAGCCGCCGGCTCGCGGCCTCGGGAGACTCGTCCCACGCGAGCGACAGGGCACCGAGGTCGTCGGGCTCGTCGGGCTCGAGCATGTGGACGGTCTCGCGCAGGGCGTTCGCGAGAGGCCCATGAGACAGGAGGAGGAGACCCACGAAGGGACCGGTGGACGTCGTCATGTTCAGTCGAGCGCCTCGTCCCGGTGCGAGACGCGCACCGGATAGCCCATGGTCGCGAAATCGCGCGCCAGGCGTTCGGCGACGTACACGGACCGATGCCGGCCTCCCGTGCATCCGATGCCGATCGTGAGGTACGCGCGGTTCTCGCGCCGGTAGTTCGGAAGACAGAAAGCGAGGAAATCCTTCAGGCGGGTGTAGAAGGGCTCGGTCTGGTCCCCGGCCTCGATGAACCGCGCGACCTCCGGATCACGCCCCGTCCGGGCCCTGAGGCGCGCATCGAAGTGCGGGTTCGCGAGAAAACGCACGTCGAAGCAGAGGTCGAGCGCGGCAGGATACCCGTGCTTGAACCCGAAGGAGATGAGCGAGACCGCCAGGACGCCCGGGTCTCCCGGCTCCCGGAAGTGCTGCGCAACGGCGGCCCGCAGCTCGTGGACGGTCATCGCCGTCGTGTCGATCACGAGGTCGGCCTTCTCCTTCACCTCGGTCAGGAGGCGCCTCTCGAACGCGACGGCCTCGTCGAGAGAGCGCCCATCGGCGAGCGGATGAGGCCTCCGGGTCGCCGAGAACCTGTTCAGGAGCGCCCGGTCTTCGCAATCGAGGAAGACGACCGTGATCGGAAGTCGCTGGCAGAGCTTGTCGAGGAGACCCGGAAAGCGCTCGGCGAAGTCGGGATTGCGGACGTCGAGCACGACGGCGTTCTTCCGGCGTGGCATCCGGCCCGCGGCCACCTCGCCGGCGAACTCCTCGAGGAGGGAGAGAGGCAGGTTGTCGACCGTCGTGTAGCCGATGTCCTCGAGCGCGTGGGCGACGTAGGACTTTCCCGAGCCGGAGAGTCCCGTGACGACGACGAGGCGCGTCCCGTTCCCCGTCACCGCGCCCTCTCGCGGGCGTGCAGCTTGCGCCGGGCCCGCCGCGCGATCGTGAATCGATCGGAAGCGGACTTCCGGGCGATCTCGTCGTGCACCTTGGCCGCAAGCTCGCGCGCGGCGTTGAAGCCGCGCCGCTTCAGGAGCTGGTTGCGCGCGGCGATCTCGACGAGGAGGGCGACGTCGCGGCCGGTCGCGACCGGCATCCGCACGCGCGGCACGGCAACGCCGAGGATGTCTTCGAATTCCTCGTCGAGCCCGAGGCGGTCGACCTTCTGCTGCGCGTCCCAGTCGGTCAGCTGGATGACGAACTCGACCGTGTGACGTTCGAGGACGGCGGCGACACCGAAGAGCATCGGGACGTTCACGATCCCGAGGCCCCGCAGCTCCATGTGATGCCGAATGAGCCCGGACGAGGACCCGATGAGGACGTCGTTCGGAAAGCGCTGCACGACGACGAGGTCGTCCGCGACGAGCCGGTGCCCGCGCTGGACGAGGGAGAGCGCGCACTCGCTCTTCCCGACGCCCGAGTCGCCGAGCAGGAGAGTGCCGAGACCGCCGACCTCGAGGAGAACGCCGTGGAGAGTCGCGCGCGGCGCGAGCGATTCCTCGAGAAACGCGGTGAGCCCCTCGATGACGATGCTCGTCATGCGCGAGGTCTTGAAAAGCGGGATGCCGCGTCGCCGGCACAGATTCGTCAGGACCGAGCCCGGGTCGATTCCCTTCGTGACGACGACACAGGCCAGAGGCAGCCGTGTGAAGGCGTCGAGGCGCTCCTTGGCCACGCGCGAAGACAGCGTCTTCAGGAAGTCGAATTCGCTTTTTCCGAGGATCTGAACGCGATTCGGCTTCACGTAGTCCATGAAGCCCGCGATCGCGAGGCCGGGCTTCTGCACGCGCGGCCAGTCGACGGGACGATCGAGACCCTTGTGCCCGGCGACGAGCTCGAGGCCGAGCGAGGTGAGGCCGGGAGAGCGCAGATCGCCGGCGCGCACCAGGGGCTTGGTCTCGGCGGGATCTCTCATGGTGTCTCCTCGCCTACTCGGGGACGACGAGGCCGAGCGTCCCGTCCTTGCGCCGGTACAGGAAGCGCAGGGCGTGGTGGGAGGCCGGATCGCGGAAGACGAAGACCTCCCGCCGCGAGGCGGCGAACGCGGTGAGGGCGTCCTCCTCGAACATCGCGCGCGGCGACTGGGTTTCGCGCCGGGGTCCGGCGTGACGCGCCACCTCGGCCGGCGGCTCCGCCGGCCAGGTTTTGGGGTTACGGACCGGTGAGGCGGCGCGTTTCTTGACGCCGGTTGCCTTCGTCTTCGATTTGACCGCCTGCGTGGCGATCCGGTCCATGACTTCCTGCGCGGCGGTTGTCTGGTCGCCCGCGCGGGCCGCGGCGGTGAGCGTGCCGTGGCGTCCGGCCACCGAGACCTCGACTTCCAGGTCCTTCTTGCCCGCCGTCACGACGACGTGCGCCTCCGCGTCACCCGGAAGAGTGCGCCCGAGCTTCGCGAGCTTCGTCTCGACGATCTGGCGCAGGCGCGGGTGGAGCCGGACGTGCCGGGCGGTGAAAGTGGTCTTCATGGTTCCTCCTCGGGGACGGCGGGGTCCGTCCCGCCGATCTGCTGGGGTTCCGCCTCGTCCGGACCGGCCCCAGCGGCGGTCTCCCCGACGCGGCGGATCGAGCTGGCCGGAATGCGGAGCTCTTCGCGATACTTCGCGACCGTGCGCCGCGCGATGCGAATCCCGTCGCGAAGAAGCAATTCGGCGAGGCGGGCGTCCGAGAGAGGATGCGTGGGGTCTTCCGCCTCGACGAGACTCCGGATCTTGCCTTTCACGGCGAGCGAGGAGACGTCCTCCCCCACCGACGACGCGATCGCCGAATGGAAGAAGAACTTCATCGGGACGAGGCCTCGCGGAGTTGCGATCCACTTGTTCGAGACGACTCGCGAGACGGTGGATTCGTGCATGCCGATGTCCTCGGCAACGTCGCGGAGGACGAGCGGCTTCAGATGAGCCACCCCGTAGTCGAAGAAGTCGTGCTGCTTTCTCACGATCGACTCGGCGACGCGCACGATGGTGCGCTTTCTCTGGTCGAGGCTCTTGAGCAGCCACTGAGCCGCGCGCATTTTTTCCCTCAGGTAACTCTTGCCCTCCCCGTCGAGGGCGCCGTCCCGGGCGAGGAGCATCCGGCGATAGAGCGCCGACACGCGAAGGCGCGGCAGGCCGTCGTCGTTGAACAGGACGACGTATTCCTCTTCGACCTTCACGACGGCCACGTCGGGCTCCACGTAGATCGTCCGGGAGGAGTCATAGGCGCGCCCGGGTTTCGGGTCGAGCCTCCGGATCCAATCGTGAGCCTGCTGGATGTCTTCGAGCGGCACGTTCATCTGCCGCGCGAGCAGGGCGGCGGGCTTCGAGCCGAGCTCCGCGAAGCGATGGGTGACGAGCTCGACGAGAAGCGGGGTCGCGATGTTCGCGGCCCGCGCCTGGAGGAGGAGTATCTCGGCAAGGTCGCGCCCGCCGACTCCGCACGGGTCGAACGACTGAAGGAGCGCCAGCGCCTTCTCCGCCGTTTCCATCGAACACGGCATGGCCGCACAGACCTCGTCGAGCGTCAGCCGCAGGCAGCCGTCCGGGTCGACGTTTCCGATCAGGAACCCACAGGCCTCCCGGACGCCCGGAGGAGCATCCGAGACGCCGAGCTGCTCGGTGAGGTGCGGCTCGAGGCCGGGCGGCGCGTCGGCCCGGTTTTCCAGCGAAAACTCCTCGGCCTGCTCGCTCATGCGGGGAGCCGTCGCCGTGCCGTCCATGTAGTCGCCGAAGTAGGCCTCGAGGTCGATGTCGCCGAGGGCGTCTTGCAAGGTCTCGGACGGTGCAGCGTCGACGACCGGTTCGGGAGCGAGCGCCTCGGGTACGGCGGCGGCGGGCTCCGAGCCCCCGTCTGCGTCGTCGGAAAGGGTTTCGACGTTTTCGGTTCCGGTCCCCGGCGTCTCGGCGAGCTCGCGCTCGCGCGTCTCCGCGGCGCCGGAGTCCTCGTCGGGCGTTGCCGTGCTCTCGGGATCCTGTTCCTCGAGCACTGGATTCGAGACGAGCTCCTGGTTCACGACGTCCTGCAGCTCGAGGCGCGTCATCTGCAGCAGCTTGATGGCCTGCTGCAGCGTCGGCGTCATGACGAGCCGCTGGGAGAGTCTCAACGAGAGTTTCTGTTCGAGTCCCAATGTGTTGTCCGAGGCCCCGCTCAGGCAGAGGCCGCGCTGATTCTACCGCCGCGAGCCCCGGACTCAGTCGAGCCGGAATCGCTCGCCGAGATAGACGCGGCGCACCTCGGGATCGCCGGAGAGCTCGGAGGGTGATCCCGTCCGGAAAATGGCGCCCGCGTGGATGATGTAGCCGCGGTCCACGATCGCGAGCGTGTCGCGCACGTTGTGGTCCGTGATGAGGACGCCGATTCCGGCCGCCGCGAGATCCCGGATCACCTGCTGGAGGTCGAGCACGGTGATCGGGTCGATCCCGGCGAACGGCTCGTCGAGCAGGATGAACCGGGGCGACAGCGTCAGGGCGCGGGCGATCTCGAGCCGGCGCCGTTCGCCCCCCGAGAGCGTGTCCGCCACCGCGTGGGCGAGGTGCGAGAGCTTGAAACGATCGAGGAGGCCGTGTGCGGTCTCTTCGCGCATCGCCCGGCTCCCGGGAAGCGTCTCGAGAATCGCGAGGAGGTTCTCGATGGCGGTCATCTTCCGGAAGATGGACGCCTCCTGCGGCAGGTACCCGAGCCCGCGCTGGGCGCGCCGGTACATCGGGAGCGTCGTGATGTCCTGCCCGTCGAGAAGCACCAAGCCGGCGTCGGGCGCCACGAGGCCCACGACGATCGAGAACGTCGTCGTTTTTCCCGCTCCGTTCGGGCCCAGGAGTCCCACGACCTCTCCCGCGGAGACGAGGACCGACACCCCGGCGACCACCGTGCGGCCGCGGTAGGCCTTCACGAGGTCGCGGGCCTCGAGAACCGGTGAGGCCGCGCTCACAAGCCTTCCGGCTTGAGGATCGTCTCGGTGGGCACGGATCCGCCCGTCTCCACGTCCACCTGAGAGCTCTTCTGCCGGAACGTCAGGATCGCGCCGGTCGAGCGGTTCCCCTTCCCGTCGAGAGCCGTCGCGGGCGCGCCCTCCAGCGTGACCGCCTCGGTCTGCGGGCGCCAGATCGCCTTCGTGCCCTCGCCCCGGCGGTGCTGCACGCGATCTTCGACCACGACGGCGCCGCGCGCCTCCGTGTATTCGATGGTGCGGTCCGGGGCGAGGCGGATGTCCGTCACGTCGGAGCTCATCGTGAAGATCCCGGACGTCATAGTCGCATGACCCTCGAGGCGGACGAAGCGCTCCTCCTCCCGATGGATGAGGACGTCTCCCGCGGCGTTGACGGTCTCGCTCGGGCGACCGCCCGGCGGCGGCCGCGTCCCCTTCACGGGCGCCGTCTCGCGCCGGAAAAACGCCTGCACCTTCTGCTCGGCCCGCATGGTTTTCGCGGCGTCGTCGAGCTCGAGCGTGCCGCATCGGAGGACGTTCTCGTTCTGCCAGGCGCGCACCGAGCCCGTGAGAACGAGCCTCGACGTTCGGGACAGGAGCTTCAACGTGTCGGACTCGGAGAAGAATGGGCTCTTCCCGTCGCCACCAAGGAAGCCGCCCCGGCCCGGCCCGGCTCCGGGCGCGTACGAGGCCTTCACCGTGCCCGCGGCGTCCAGACGCTCCTCCCGTGCGTTCCACGAGAGCGAGCGGGCCGTGATCGCGCCGCGCTCGTCGTGGTAGCGCGCGGGGACGTCGGGCTCGCCCGAGAAGACAGCCGTGTCGTCCCGCCCGCGCAGCGTGCCGTGCGGGGCCTTCAGGGTGGCCCTCTTTCCGTCGGTCAGTTCGACTCCCTTTTCGAAGGTTGCCGTCTCGATCGAGCGCCCGTCCGGCAGGAAGAGAACCCGGGCGAAGCCGGCGGTGAGTGTGCGCAGCCCCGAGCCGGCGGATCCGCCGGCTCGGCCGGACTCGGCGGCGTCGAGCCGTTCGGGCACGGTGAGCTCGCGGAAGCGCCCGTTTTCGAACCGCCCCGAGAAGTGCGGCGCAAGCGCGCGGCGCGCTCCCGATGTGCCTGATGTACCTGATGTACCTGATGTCCCGGCGGGGCCGAGGTCGAGCCTAGCGAGGCCACGGGCGCCCCCATCGGCTTCGAGACCGGCCGGTTGCCCGGACGCGTCGAGGCGCATCTCGAGGGCGTCGCCCTGCGCCGTGAGCGCGGCGGGCAGCTGGTCTCCGTCCGGCAGCACGAGCAGGAAGGCGTCCGTGGTCGAGAGGAGGCGGCTTCCCTCGGGCTCGGCGAGCCTCGAGACGCTTTCGCTCCGCAGGATGAAACGATCCGTCTTCAGGACGGCGCCGCCCGTCGCGTCGAGCCTTCCGTCGCGGGAAACGACGACGTGCGGCGCGGCCAGGTCGACGGCGCGCCCGCCCTCGGCGCGCCCGCTGAGGTGCGCGTCGCCGTCGAGCACGAGATTTCCGTCCCTGACACCGAGCTTCCCGGAGGCGGCGTGGGCTACGAGCGCGCCCCGGAGCCCCACGACCGGACCCTCCGACGCGAGCATGCGGAGCGCCGGATCGTAGCGGAACGAGGCGGCCGAGAGACTCGTCTCCTCGCCCTCGATCCTCACGCCGTCGAAAATGCGGAAGGCTCGCGAGCCCTCGATCATCTCCGCGCGCGGCGCGCGCACCGAGATCACGCGTTCGCCCGCGCCCTCCCGCGACTCGAACACGACGTCCTTGAGGCGGAAGAGCTTCTCCCCTTTTTCCTCGAACTTGACGGCCTCCGTGGCGCGCACGCGATACCGGCCCTCGGAGGCCCGCGTTTCGTCGTACTGAAAGTCCCGGAAACGCATCGTGTCGCGCTTCCCTCCGGACTCCTTCAGCAGCGTCTCGGCAACCGGATCGCGGGCGCCCTCCGTTCGCGCTCCGGGCTTGCGGTAGGAGAGGATGACGAGGAGCGTGAAGCCGGCGACGAGGGCGAGGACCGCCGCGCGGGCGATCCGCCGGAAGCGCGTCATGGCGCCGCCGGTGCGAGGTCGACGACGGTGAGCGAGGGGCGGCCCGTGTAGGAGTCGATCGCGAGGTTCGCGGCCACGTCCACGCGTCCGGCGCGTGCGGCCGGCGGGATGTCGGCAAGCGTCCAGCCCACGGCTTCGAGGCGCCGCCCGTTGGACGCGAGCGCGACGCGAAGACCTCGTTCGCCGACGGTGCGGCCGCGGCCGTCCCACTCGAGGCCGCGGAACCCGAGAAGCGGTTTCGGATTCTCCTGGCCATGCGGCTCGAAGCGCTCGAGGGTGCGCGCGAGCGCTTCGTCCGCCTCGGCGGCCTCGACTTCGGTGTCGACAAACAGCTCCTCGGCCCACTCCTCTTCGTCGCGCGCTTCCGCAAAGGCGGCGCGCAGGTCGTCGCGAAAGGCCTCGAAGGACGCGGCCGGCAGGGTGAGGCCGAGCGCGGCGGCATGACCTCCGAGCTCGGACGTATAGCGCCGCGCCACGGGCGCGAGGCGCTCGAAGAGCGGCGTCTTCCCGTAGCTTCGGCCGCTGCCCGACACCACGTCTCCTTCGCGGGCGAGGAGCAGCACGGGCCGGGCCAGCTCCTTCGCGACACGGGACGCGGCGATTCCCAGGACGCCGCGGTGCCAGCCGTCCGCGGCGTCCCCCGCTTCGACCACGATGGCGTCGCGCGCGGCATCGAACCCGCCGGCGAGCCGGGCGAGCACGACGTCGATGACGCGCTCCTGGACGACGCGGCGCTCGTCGTTCGCGGCCTCGATCTCGCCGGCGAGGACCTCCGCCCGCGCGGCGTCGGTCGTGGTCAGCAGCTCGAAGGCGCGCGCCGCGAGGTCGAGGCGCCCCATGGCGTTCAAGCGCGGCGCGATGCGGAACGCGACCTCGCGCGTGGAGGGCGCGCGCCCGACGGGAACGCCGGCACGCTTGAGGAGAGCCGCGAGGCCGGGAGCACGCGGGTCCGCGAGTCCCGCGAGCCCCCAGGACACGAGGACGCGGTTCTCTCCCGTGAGGGGGACCATGTCGGCCACGGTCGAGAGCGCCGCGATCTTCGCGAGGGACGCGAGCCAGCGACGGCGGCCCGCGGCGTCCACGCCCACGCGCTCACCGGAGTGGATGAAGAGAGCCTCGGCCAGCTTCCACGCGATGCCGGCGCCGCACAGCTCCTTGAAGGGATACCGGCAGCCCGGGAGTTTCGGATCCACGAGCACCGCGCCGTTCGGCAGCGCGGCCGGAGGCAGGTGATGGTCCGTGACGATGACGTAGACGCCGCGGCTCGTGGCCTCGGCCACGGTCTCGACCGCGGTGATGCCGCAGTCGACGGTGACGATGCCCTCCGGCTCGTGCTCTTCGAGCGCGCGCCGGAGAGTCGCCGCCCGGAGGCCGTAGCCGTCCTGGAGCCGGTGCGGAATGAAAGGCCGCGCGTCGGCGCCCAGCTTCCGGAGGACCGTCGTGAGAATCGCGAGCGCGCCGACGCCGTCGCAGTCATAGTCTCCGAAGACAACGATGCGCCCGCCGCGCCGGGCGGTGGCCGCGAGAAGCTCCACCGCGGCGGGCAGGCCCGCCATGGCGAAGGGATCGTGCAGGGCGTCCGGAGCGGGCGCGAGATGCGTGCGCGCGGCGTCGACGTCTTCGAAGCCCCGCGCCGCGAGGATGCGGGCCGCGGGCGCGGGCAGGCCGAGCTCCCGGGTGAGGCGGTCCGCCGCGTCCGGGCGCTGGGGCCGAAGGTGGCGCCGCACGAGGCGCGGCGCGCGCGCCCGGGCGTTCACGCGTTCTCCCAGGCCCCCATCACGCGGAACTTCGCGTAGCGCGCCTCGAGGAGCGTCTCGACGGGCAGAAGCGCGAGGCGCTCCAGCCGTTCGTCGATCGCCCGGCCGACGGTATCGATGGTCGCGACGGGGTCCGCGTGCGCCCCGCCCGGAGGCTCGGGCAGCACCTCGTCGATGACGCCCAGCGCCTTGCAGTCCGCCGCCGTCAGTCGCATCGCTTCGGCGGCCTCCTTGGCGCGGGCCTGGTCCTTCCAGAGAATCGCGGCGCAGCCCTCGGGCGAGATCACGGAGTAGACCGAGTGCTCGAGCATGAGGACGACGTCGCCGATTCCAATCCCGAGCGCTCCGCCGGAGCCGCCCTCCCCGATGACGGTGGTCACGATCGGCGTGCGAAGCGCCGACATCTCGAGGAGATTCCGGGCAATGGCCTCCGCGACACCCCGCTCCTCGCTCTCGAGGCCCGGGAACGCCCCCGGTGTGTCGATGAACGAGAGAACGGGCTTGCCGAACTTCTCGGCGAGCTTCATGACCCGGAGCGCCTTGCGATAGCCCTCGGGGCGCGGCATCCCGAAATTGCGCCGGATTTTCTCCCGCGTGTCACGGCCCTTCTGGTGTCCGATCACCGCCACCGCGCGCGCCCCGAGAAACCCGAAGCCCGCGACGATCGCCGGGTCGTCCGCGAAGGCGCGATCGCCGTGCCATTCCACGAAATCGCGGATCAGGACCCGCACATAGTCGAGCGTGAACGGGCGGTTCGGGTGCCGCGCCACGAGGGTCTTCTGCCAGGGCGTCAGGTTCTCGTAGACCTCGCGAGAGAGCTTCTTGAGCTTCCCCTGGAGCCTCTCGACCTCGCGATCGCGCGCGGGGCTCTCCGCGAAGCTCTTCAGCTCCCCGAGCCGTCGCCGTACACGCTGGATCGGCTCGTCGAACTGAGCCTCGTTCGCCATGGTGGAGACTGTAGCAGAGGGGGCTAGGCGGAGTTGCCTACAGGAGGTTCTGCGGGTCGACGTCGAGGCGCGGCGGCTCAGGCAACGCCGCGAGAAGACGCCCCGCCTCGGCGATGGCCTCGCGGCGTTCGGCCTTGATGAGGAGGTGGTAGCGCCAGAGGCCCTTCAGGCGTTCGAGCGGCGCCGGGGCGGGCCCCAGGATGCGGATCTCGCGTGCGACGTCCGCCGACGCGAGGGCCGTGAACGCCGCGCCGGCCGCGCGATGGGCCTTCGGCAACTCGATGTCCACGAAGAGCGCGAGGAGGAGATGCGTGTAGGGCGGATAGCGGAACGCCTTTCGAAAGCGCAGCTCGGCCCCGGCGAACGCGGGATGGTCCTGCTTCACCGCGGCGCGAATCGCCTCGTGATCGGGCCGGGACGTCTGGACGGCGACGAGCCCCGGCCTCTCCCCGCGGCCGACGCGCCCCGCGGCCTGCGTCACGAGCTGAAAGGTCCGCTCGGCCGAGCGGAAGTCCGGGAACGAAAGGAGCGCGTCGGCGTCCAGGACGGCGAGAGCCGTCGCATTCGGAAAGTCGTGCCCTTTCGCGACCATCTGCGTCCCGAGGAGCGCCTGCGCGCGCCCCGCCTCGAAATCCTGAAGCACTCCCGCGGCGCCGCCGCGCCGCGCCGCCGCGTCGCGGTCGAGAACGGCATAGGAGATCCCCGGGAAGCGCTCTTCGAATCTGTCGGCGAGGCGTTCCGTGCCGAAGCCGATCGGCTGGAGCGCGTCCGCGCCGCACTTCGGACAGGCCGCCGGGCGGCGGATGTCGTCGCCGCAGTAGTGGCACAGGAGGCGTTCGTGCCGGCGGTGGTACGTGCGGGCGACCGAGCAGTTCGCGCAGCGAAAGTCCTCGCCGCACGCGCGGCAGAGCAGGCTGGGCGAGAACCCCCGCCGGTTGAGGAGGAGGATGGCCTGCTCTCCCCTTTCGAAGCACGCCGTGAGGATTTCCGCGGTGCGGGCGGCCAGCAGGATGCGTCCGTGATCGCCTTCGCGGGCCTTTTCCTCCCGAAGATCGACGACCTCGACCTTCGCCCGCGGGCGGGCTCCGGGACGGTCGGGCAACGCGAGGCGCGGCAGACGGCCCTCGCGCGCGGCGCGCTCCTGCTCCATCGAGGGCGTGGCCGAGCCCAGGACGAGCGTGGCGCCCTCCTCGTGGGCGCGCACGCGCGCCACGGCTCGGGCGTCGTAGCGCGGCGACTCCCCCTGCTTGTAGGCCGCGTCGTGCGCCTCGTCGACGACGATGAGGCCGAGCTCCGGCAGCGGCGCGAAGACGGCCGAGCGCGGGCCCACGACGGCGTCGACGTCTCCCCGGCGCGCGCGCTCCCACTCCGCGGCGCGCTCGCCGTCCGAGAGGCCGCTGTGGAGGAGCGAGATCCGGTCGCCGAAGCGCGCCACGAACCGTCTCACGAGGGCCGGAGCGAGCGCGATCTCCGGCACGAGGAGGATCCCGCGTCGGCCCGCATCCCGCGCGGCCTCGAGCGCCGCGAGGTAGACCTCGGTCTTGCCGCTGCCCGTCACGCCGTCGAGAAGGAATTCTCGCGGCGTGCGCGCGCGGACGCTCTCGGAGATCGTCTCGATCGCCGCCCGCTGCGCTTCGGTGGGGACGGGCCTGCGGTCCTGACCGGTGCCTCCGACGTGCCGGCCGATGTCCGTGCGGCGTTCGGTCTCGATGGCCGAGACGAGGCCCGCCTTCGCAAGGGCGGAAACCACGGCAATCGTGCCGCCCGCTTCACGCACTTCCGCGATCGAGGCGGGCCGGCCGAGGGCGAGGAGCCAGGCGTGAAGGGCGCGGCGCTTCGGCGCGCGCGAGAAGGCGGTGTGATCGGCCGGGGCCGGGCGCGCGACCCAGGCCCGGTCGGACGGAGCCTTGGCCGCGCGGAGGCTCTCGGAACGGATCCGCGCGAGGCCCCCCACGACGAGCTGCTTGAGCGCCGACGGGAGGCCCTTCCGCCCGACGCGTTTCACGAGATCGGGCAGGCGGGCCTCTCCACTCTCTAGAAGCACGGCGAGAATCTCGCCGGCAAGGCCTTCGGTCCCCGCGCCGACGGTGCCAGACGTCGGCACGTAGACGGCTTCGCCCGCCGCGAGCAGCCGGGCGGGGACCGCCGCACGGAGGAGCTCGCCCGGTGGGACGAGGTAGTAGGCGGCCGCGCGGACGAGGACCTCGACGAGACGCTCCGAGAGAAATGGCGCGTCGTCGAGCGCCGCCACCACGTCACGTTCCACCGTGCCTTCGGGGGTGGGCGGCGGGTCGAGCGACGCGACGAGGCCGGTTGCGAGGGCGCTTCCGAATGGTGCGGCGACGCGCGCGCCGAGGATCAGAGGCCCGACGTCCTCCGGCACCCGGTAACTCGGCAGTCCGGGAAAGCGGTTGGGAAGGAGAAGCGCGACGCGCGTCAGACGCGCGTCCTCGGCTTCTGATCAGGGGTCTCGTCGGGCGCGTCGTCGTCCGCGGGGTCGTTCCGCCGCGATGCCTCGTCGGCATCGACGAAACGCCTTTCCGCGGGCTCCCAGCGCCAGCGGCGCGTCGGATCCAGCCCGAGGTCAGGCGTGATGATGATGAGCGAGCGCTCGATCGTGAGGTCGCCCGAGTCGAGCGAGATTGCGCGCTCGACCCAGATCGGCGGCTGGAACGTGCCGTCCCCCGCGCCGAAGAACATCGCCACATGGAACCATGGGCCGCCGGATCCCTTTTCCACGAAGGCCTGCGCGAAGTCCAGACGGCCGTCGCCGTCGAGATCCCCGCGGACGAAGAACGGGTGATAGCCCCCGTAGACCTCCTCGAGGTCCCGGTGTTCGTCCGATTCCTTCGCGTCGGCGTCCTCCGCCGCCCTCACGAGGAGCCCGTCTTTCTTGAAGGAATCGATAGCCTGCTCGACGGCGAGCCGTTCGGCCTTCGTCCGGCCCGATGCGTCGAGACCGCGCGCCTCGGCATTCGGCGCCCTCGCCAAGGGCTTCGCCGGCTTCGGGGCCGGCCTCGCCAGGAAGAGGGCGGCGCCGGCGGTCGCGCCGGCGGCGGCGAGGGCGAAGATGACGTAGCGAATGCGAACGCTCACGGCTGCTTCCCCTTCCGCGCCGGAGCGTCGATCCCGAGCCTCGCGAGCACCGCGAGCAGATCCTCCCACGCCTCCTTCTTAAGGGCCGGTTGGCGGAGGAGGTATGACGGATGAAGAGTGGGCATCACGGGAATGTCGCGGTAGATCCCCCATTTGCCGCGGAGGCGCGTGATGCCCTCGTCGGTTTCCAGCAGAAATTGCGCGGCGAACTTGCCGAGGGCGACGATCACCTCGGGCTTCACGAGGTCGATCTGCCTCTCGAGGTAGCCGCGGCAGGCGGCGATCTCGTCGGGCTCCGGATTCCGATTCTCGGGCGGACGGCACTTCAGGACGTTCGCGATGTAGACGGACGAGCGAGGCAGCCCCATGCCGTCCTCGATCATCCGCGTGAGAAGCTGGCCCGCGCGCCCCACGAACGGCACGCCCTGCGCGTCCTCGTCGGCTCCCGGGGCCTCGCCGATGAACATGATCCGCGCGCCGGGTGAGCCGTCGGCGAACACGGTCTGCTTGCGGGTCTTAGAGAGACGGCATTTGATGCAGCCGGAGACTTCGTGAGCGAGAGGTTGGAGCAGGGCGACGTCTTGTTTCGCAGTCTTTCTATTCACAGAAAAATCCCGGTGCTCTTCGGACCTCTCATCGAGGTATAGCTCCGCCACTCCGAGGTCGCGATAGTAGGCGAGGGTTTCCCCGAGCGCGTCAGTGCCGGGGGGCCGCGCGGGGGTCACCCGAAGATCACTCGGTCGGGAGCAGGTCGACGGCCGGGATCTCTTCGACGGCCGGTTCGGCGGACGCGAGCTGCCAGCGCACGAGGTCGGCGGTCACCTCTTCGAGAGCGACACGGGTGACCTTCGCATGTTTGCTGTCGATCTTTGGGCGCGCGCCCTGGACGAGCTGCTCGGCCCGCCGGGAAACGATGTGAACGAGGCGGAACTTCGACTCGACGTTTGGCGGAAGCTGCGACATGAAGAGATTGTCCTCCGTGAAATTCAGGGTGCGAAAGTCCTGAGAATCGATTCGAGGCGTTCGCGCCGGCGGCCTTTGCCCGCCCGCCGCGCCACGAGGATCGAGCGAAGCTCGTCCACCGCGGCCTCCAGATCCTCATTGATTATCGCATAGTCGAATTCGCCCCATTCCTCCATCTCCTTCCGGGCCGCGGCGAGCCGGCGGAGAACCACGTCCGGAGCGTCGGACCCCCGGGCCTTGAGCCGTTCTTCGAGGACCTCGCGCGAGGGCGGGAAGACGATCACCTTGACGGCCTCCGGCACGTGGGAACGCACCTGGCGGGCTCCCTGGACGTCGATGTCGAGGAGAACGTCGATTCCGCTCTCGAGGCGCGGCTCGACCTCTTCGCGGGAGGTGCCGTAGAGATTGCCGTGCACGACCGCCCACTCCAGAAACCCGCCGCGGGCCTCGATCGCGCGGAACGCGGCCTCGTCGACGAAGTGATACTCGACTCCGGTGCGCTCCCCGACCCGCGGAGGCCGCGTCGTGTGGGAAACCGAGAAGTGCAGGGAGCCTCCGATCCGCGGGTCGCGGAGAACACGGTGAATCAGGGTCGTCTTTCCCGCCCCCGAGGGCGAGGAGACGATGAAGAGGTCGCCACGGCTCATCGCGGTCCTCTCATTCGACGTTCTGGACCTGTTCCTTGAAGGCCTCGAGATCGGACTTGAGGTCAAGGACGAGCCGTGTGGCGCCCGTTTCCCGGACCTTGGATCCCGAGGTATTCACCTCGCGGTGGATCTCCTGCACGAGATGGTCGAGGCGCCGGCCGATGGGCCCTCCCGCGGCGAGAAGGCGCCGCAGCTCGACGAGGTGGGTCTTGAGACGATCGATTTCTTCCGTGATGTCGGCGCGGTCGGCGAGCAGCGCGACCTCCTGGACGAGCCGGGACTCGTCGAGCGCCACGCCCGCGGCCAGCTTCGCGATGCGCTCGCGAAGCGTGCCTTGAATGCGTTCCGAGATGCCGACTCGTTCCGCGTCGAGGCGGGTCACTCCTGTTTCGATCCTCTTGAGGATTTCTTCGAAGGTAAGAGAGAGAGCGGCGCCTTCCCGCGCCCTGGTCTCGTCAAACTCGCGCAGCGCTTTTTCGACGAGAGAGACGAGGGATGCTTCGAAGGAGGAATCCGCGTCGGCCGCGGCCTCGTCCGCGCGGACGACGCCGGGCAAAGAGAGGAGGTCGCGCGCGGACAGATCCGCCGGCAATCCCCTTTTCGAAGAATCTTCTCTCCACGCCGCTGCATATCGTGCCGCCGCGTCCATGTCGATCTTCACCGCGGCGCCCACGGGCCGCGTCGTGCGGATCAGGACATCGATGTGGCCCCGGGCCGCGACCGCCGAGACGGCCTTGCGGATCGCCGGCTCCGCGAAGGCGTACTCGTCGCGCAGCTTGAGGGAGAGGTCGAGAAAGCGATGGTTCACGCCGCGGACGACGACCGAGACCTCGGTTCCGTCGGGAAGTGTCGCCGCCGCGCGGCCGAATCCGGTCATGGATTTCATGGTGCGTTGCTCCCCGCCTCCGGCGCGCCGCGCGGCGCGTCGAAAACCTGGAGGTCGTGAAGGCGACGATACATCCCCCCGGCCGCGAGCAGTTCCGCGTGCCGTCCGCGCTCCACGATCCGGCCGGCGTCGAGGACGACGAGCTGGTCGGCGCGGCGAACGGTGGAGAGCCGGTGCGCGATGACGAGAACGGTGCGTCCCGCCATGAGGCGTTCGAGGGCTTCCTGCACGGCCCGCTCGCTCTCGGCGTCGAGCGCCGACGTCGCCTCGTCGAGGACGAGGATCGGGGCGTTTTTCAGGAGCGCGCGCGCGATCGCGAGCCGCTGGCGCTGGCCGCCCGAAAGGCGGGCGCCGGCCTCGCCCACCCGCGTGTCGATTCCGGCGGGGAGCGCGTCCACGAAGGCGAGCGCGTTCGCCGCCGCGAGGGCCGCGCGCACGTCGCCGTCCGAGGCGTCGGGACGACCGTAGGCCACGTTGCGCCTGATGCTCTCGTCGAAGAGGACCGTCTCCTGCGTCACGAGGCCGATCTGGGCCCGCAGCGAAGCGAGCGTCGTCCCTCTCACGTCGGTCCCGTCCACGAGCACGCGGCCGGCCGTGGGATCCATGAAGCGCGGCAGGAGGCTCACGAGCGTGGACTTGCCGCCGCCGGACGGCCCGACCAGCGCCGTCACCGAGCCGCGCGGGAGGACGAGGTCGACGTCCGTGAGCACGCGGAGCTCACCGCCATAGGAGAACGACACATTCTCGAAACGAATCTCCCGTCCGAAGGGGCCTAGCGGCCGCGCCGAAGGAGCGTCGGCGACGTCGTTCGGGGCGTCGAGCACCTCGAAGAGGCGGCGCGCCGAGGCGAGCGCCTGCTGGAGTGCCAGGTTCGTCCGGGTCGCCCGCTTGAAGGGCTGATACATCATCGCGAGTCCGACGCCGTAGGAGATGAACGTACCGAGCGTCATCTTCCCCGCCGCGATGCGCGTCGTCGCGTACGCGAGGAGAAGGAGGAACGCGAGGACGGAGGCCGTTTCGACGAGAGGCGACGAGAACGCCATGACGCGCGCGCCCTTGCGCGCGAGACGGAAGGTCCGGTCATTCACCTCCGAGAAACGCTCGCTCTCCCACTTTTCGGCCTCGTAGGCCTGGACGACGCGGGCCCCGCGAATCGTCTCCGACAGGACCCCCGTGAGGTCGCCCATGCGTTCCCGCGCCGCGCGCGAGAGGACGCGCAGGCGCTTCGCGATGAGGATGACCGGGACGACGATCGCGGGGGTGATGAGGAGGGCGACGAGCGTGAGCTGCGGCGAGAGCGAGACGACGACGACCGAGAGAACCGCGAGGGTCGCGAGGGACTGAACGAGGTCCGCGAGGTCGGTTCCGAAGAGGCTCTGGATACGGTCGACGTCGCCCGTGACGCGCGCGATGAGGTCTCCGGAAGGGTTCCGGGCGAGGAAGGCTCCCGATTGGCCTAGGATTTTCTCGTAGAGGGTCTTCCGGAGGTCGCGGACGAACGCGAGCCCGACGGCGTTGAACCGGTACTCGGCGACGAACGCGCAGAGGTTCTTGAGCACGAAGGCGGCGAAAAGGAGGAGCGGCAGGACGAAGACACGCGTCTCCGGCGTGACGCCGAGAATGCTCTCGAAAGACGCGAGGCCGGCGTCGAGGGCTTTGGCGATCGCGGTGCGCCGCACGAGGGACTTTTCGCCCACGACGGATCCGAGGCCGGGCGCCTCGCCGGCGTGGGCCATCACGGCGGTGCGCGCCTCCGGCGCGAGCACCTGATCGAACAGCGGGCCGAAGAGGTACGTGACGACGCCCGTGAAGAGGGCGACGCCGATCATCGCGAGGATCGCCGCGACCGCGGCGGCGCGGTGCGGGCGGAAGAGCACGAGGAGCCGCCGGAAGTCCTTCATGCGTGACTCCCCGGCCCGGCCGGCCGGAGAGCGGCGAGAACCGCTTCGGCCGTCCGGCCCGGCGCCCCGGGAGCGCCCAGCTCCGGGAGGCCGCGCGCCAGTCTCGCGCGTGTCCGAGCAGCCAGGCCGGGATCCTCGAGGAACGCGGCCGCGGCGGCGGCGATGTGCTCCGGGGTGGCGTCGCCCTGCAGCAGCTCCGGCACCGCGGAGGTCCCCGATCCGTCGTCGCCCACGAGATTCGCCATCGCCACGAAGGGAACCTTCACGATCCGACGCGCGAGCCAGAACGTCAGGGGATGCACGCGGTAGACGACGACCATGGGGACGCCTGCGAGAAGTCCTTCCACGGTCGCGGTCCCGGACGCCATGAGAACGACGTCCGCGGCCGCGAGAAGCGCGAGGTGCGGGCCCGTCGCGATGCGCCACGAAGCCAGGTCCGGTCCGGCCACTTCGCTGAGGAGGTCTGTCGGAATAGAGTCGGCCTGCACGACGACGACCTCGAGGTCGGGGTGACGCTTCCCGAGGAGACTCACCGCGTCGCGCAGGACGGGCAGGTTGCGGCGGATTTCCCCCGTGCGCGAACCCGGCATCAGGACGATGCGCCGCGCGCCCGAGGCCGGCGGCGCCGCCGGGATGGCGAGCTCCAGGGCCGCCTTGTCCACGAGCGGGTGACCCACCCAGGTCACCCGCTCTCCGAGGCCACGGGCGTCCCACCAGCGTTTTTCGAAGCGGAACAAGACGAGGACCGCACGGCCGAGGCGAGCGATCGTCCGCGCGCGGGAGCTCCGCCACGCCCACACCTGGGGCGAGACGTAGAAGACGACCGGAATCCCCGCCTTCGTCAGCCGACGGGCGAGCGGGAGGTTGAAGTCGGGGGAATCGATGAGAACCGCGGCGTCGGCCTTCTCAGCGGCGGCTTCCTTGACGAGCATCCGGATGAGCTTTCGCGCGAAGCGCAGCTTCGAAAGCGCCTCGACGAGGCCGACGACGGCGAGGTCCTTCTGGTGCGCGACGAGGCGCATGCCCTGTCCCCGGCAGCCGTCGCCCCCGACTCCGAATGCGGCGAGAGAGGGCACCCGCTCCTTGAGAGCCGCGAGGAGCGCGCTCGCGTGCTGGTCGCCGGAGACCTCCCCGGCCACGACGAGGAGCTTCAACGCGACACCGCCTGAAACAGGAATCCGAGGGCGACCGCGCACCCCACCAGCCCGAGAAGGGCCTTCAGAAAGAAGCGGCGCGCGTCTTTCGGATCGTCCTTCCAGAGCAGCGCGGCGAACGCGGCCATGAAGGCCGCGAGGAGAACGAGGAGCGGGAAATGATCGGAGACGAGGCTCACGCGCGCCTCCCGGAGGCGCGCTCGAACACGTCGAGGACGAGCAGGAGCTGCATGATCGCGGCGACGAGGAGGTACGTGCGCCCATATTCATACGTGGCCGCGGTCGGATTCCGGGGCTCGAGGGAAAGCCCCACGAGGGCGGTCGCGAGGACGACGGCGAACAGGGCGCCGCCGCGGGCCTTCAGGCCGAGCAGGACGTGACCGAGTCCGGGAAGGACGGCCGAGCCGAGCACCAGGAGGACGATCTTTCCGCCCGAGCGCTTCACGGACGGCGGGCGAACGCGGCGGCGAGCTTCGTCCGCGTCGCCCCGAGCTCCTCGGGAATCGTTCGCGTGGCGCCGAGGACCGTCAGGAAATTCGTGTCGCCGTCCCAGCGAGGGACGACGTGCAGATGCGCGTGGTCCGCGACGCCCGCGCCCGCGCTGCGGCCGATGTTGAGACCCTCGTTGAAGCCGTCGGGCCGGTACGCCGCGGCCAGGATCTCCTCGGCGGCCGCGGCGAGGTCGAGGAGCTCGTGCCGCTCGTTCGGGGTCATCGCGGACAGCGAGGCGCGGTGCGCGAACGGAGCGAGCATCAGGTGTCCGTTCGTGTACGGGTACCGGTTCAGAGCGGCGAACACCGCCTGACCCCGGTGCACGATGAGGCCCTCCTCGTCCGTGCGGCCTGGAAGAACGCAGAGCAGGCACCCCTTCACGGGCTCCCCGCCACCCGCAAGGTACGCCGCGCGCCACGGCGTGAAAAGCGCCTCCATCAGCCCGGGCCGGGTCCCGGAGTCCGTGTTCCCGGAACGCCGGGCGCGGCGGAGGAAGCGGAAGCTTCGGGAGTCACCTGGTTGATGAGCTCCTTCAGCTTCTTGCCCGGCTTGAAGTACGGCACCCGCTTCGGCGGCACCATGACCTTCACGCCGCTGCGCTTGGGGTTTCGCGCGATTCGCGCGCCCCTTTGCCGCAACCGGAAGCTGCCGAATCCCCGGAGCTCGATCTTCTCGCCCGACCGGAGCGAGGCGATGATCCCGTCGAACACCGAGTCGACGATGATCTCCGCCTGCTTTTTCGTCAGGTCGGTGGCGTGGGCGACCTGTTCAACGAGGTCCGCCTTCGTCGTCGTGCCTTCCGCGCGGCCTACCACAGAAAGAAGACGTTCCATCCGCCCCCCACCGGTGCGCCCGAAAGCAGGCGCCCCGTCCACGTCGATTCCGAAGGTCCCGTCAGGAGTTCGATGAGTCCCGGTCTCGTGGGCCGCGGATGCCAGACTTCCGCGGGCACGGCGAGGTGCGCGAGGCGCGCGGCGAGATCGACCGCGTCGCGGTAGTCGCCGATCTCGTCGACGAGTCCCAGCGCAAGCGCTTCCTCCCCCGTCACGACGCGCCCGTCCGACATGTGGGCGAGCGCCTCGGGCTTCAGCCGGCCCTTGCGGCCCTCTGCCACGGCCCCCTGGAACTGCAGGCGCAACCTCTGGATGAGGTCCTCGAAATATTTCCTCTCCTCGTCCGTGAGAGGCCGGGACGGGTTGCCCGCGTCCTTCAGCGCGCCGCTCTTGAGCGTGACCGCGCGGACCTTCGCCCATTCGAGGAGGTCCCCGTAGTTCATCCACTGCATGATGACGCCGATGGATCCGGTGATCGTGCCAGGGTTCGCGACGATGCGGTCGGCCGCCACGGCGGCGTAGTAACCGCCGGACGCGGCGACCGATTCCATCGAGACGACGACGGGTTTGCCCGTCTCCTTCCGAAAACGGCGGATCTCGCTGAAGAGCTCCTGTGACGCGGCCACGCCGCCGCCGGGCGAGTTGATGCGAACGACCACGGCCTTCACGCCGGGCGCTGTCTTGAACTTGGCGAGCATCTCGCGGAAGCGATCCGCGGACAGGATGATTCCTTCGATGTCGACGACGCCCACGCGCCCGCCGAAGGCGAAGGACGGCGCGCCGCCTCGCGGCGCGAACACGAGAGCGACGGCGCAGACGAGCAGGAGCAGGAACGCGAAGGCGCCGGCCGCAACGATCCAGGCGACGGTGGAGCGCTTCACGCGGTCATTCCCCGGACGCCGGTCACTGATCCGCTCCGGCTACTCGTGCGGATCGGTCCCGGCGGGAACGGCCTTCTCGACCGCTTCTGCCGTCCTGGTTTCCGCCGTCTCGTCCGACGCTTGGGACGCGTCCCTCACGGGCTGCTCCACGTCGCGGGACGAAAGCCCGATGCGCTGCTCGGCCGGCTCGATCCGGAGGACGCGCACCCGCACCGGGTCGCCCTCGGCATAGTGGGAAGCGGGCTTTTCACCGCGCGGGAGCGGTGTCTCGGAGACGTGCATGAGGCCTTCGAGGCCCTCGGGCAGTCGCACGAAGACGCCGAACTCGGCCACCTTCGCCACGATGCCGTCGACGACGTCTCCGGGCTGGTGCTTCGCGGAGAATTCCTCCCACTCGTTCGGGCGGAATTCCTTGATCGAGAGGCTGATCCGGCGGTTCTCGACGTCGATCGCGGTGAGTACGGCTTGCACCTCGTCGCCCTTTTTCAGGACCTCGGACGGGTGCTTCACGCGGCGGCCCCAGGACATGTCGGAGACGTGGATCAGACCGTCGATTCCCTCTTCGATCTCCACGAACGCTCCGAAGTCGGTCAGGTTGCGCACCGTGCCCTGGATGCGGTCTCCGATGTGGTACTTCTCCGCGAGCTGCTCCCAGGGATTCGGCTCGGTGGCGCGGAGCGACAACGACAGCCGCCGCGTCTCGGGGTTCACGTCCGCGACGACCGCCTCGATCGTGTCGCCCACGTTCAGGAGCTTGGACGGGTTCTTGACCCGCTTCGTCCAGGACATCTCGCTCACGTGGATGAGGCCCTCGACGCCCTCCTCGAGCTCGACGAACGCGCCATAGTCGGTCAGGGAGACGACCTTTCCGCGCACGCGTGCGCCCACGGGATAGTTGGAGGGCAGGTCGTGCCACGGGTCCGGCTTCAGCTGCTTCATGCCGAGGGAGATGCGGCCCGTCGCCTCTTCGAAGCGGAGGACCTTCACGTTGACTTCCTGTCCCACGTGCACGGCGTCCGAAGGGTGCGCGAGGCGGCCCCACGTCATGTCGGTCACGTGAAGGAGGCCGTCGATTCCGCCCAGGTCCACGAACGCGCCGTAGTCGGTGAGGTTCTTGACGATGCCCTTGAGAACGCGGCCGTCCGCGAGAGCGTCGGAGGCTTCCTTCTTCTTGACCAGGGCGATCTCGTCGAGGATGGCCTTGCGCGACAGCACGATGTTGCCGCGCTTCTTGTCGAGCGAGACGACGCGGAACTCGAGTTCGCGCCCCTTGAGAACGTCGAGGTTCTTGAGCGGGCGCGAGTCGGCGATCGAGCCCGGCAGGAACGCGCGGACGCCGATATCGACGGAGAGGCCGCCCTTCACGCGCTCGAGGACGCGACCCTTGACGGACGCATTCGTGGCGAACGCCTGCTCGACGAGGTCCCATGCCTTGCCGCGGCGGGCCTTTTCGTAGGAAAGCACGACGTAGCCGTTCGGGCCTTCGGTGCGCTCCAGCACGGCTTCGATCTCCTGCCCGGGATGCGGGAGGCGATCGGCCGGCATGTGGTGGAACTCGGAGCGGGGAATCATCCCCTCCGACTTGTAGCCGATGTCGACGAGGATCTCGTCGGCCGTCACCTGAAGCACACGGCCCCGGATGAGCTCTCCCTCCTTGAGAGAGCGCTCGCTCTCGGCGAGAAGGCGTGCAAACTCTCCGTCCTGCGCGCCCTCATCGGCCATCTGGCCGTCGTCGTTCTTCGGGTCCCTAGGCGACATGTACGGGTGCTCCTTCGCGGGTCTGATATTGGGTCGCCTGGATCGCCTCGAGGCAAACGCTCAAGCGGCCGGAACCGTTGATGTTAGACGGGCGGGGGGAGGCCGGTCAACCGGCCGGCGGAACCGGCCGTCCGACGGCCGAAAGCACGCGGTCCACGACTTCCGCAACGGAGAGCGCCGATGTGTCCAGCCGGGCGTACGTTCCGTCGTCCGTGAGCGGCGAGTCGGCCCGCGTCGCGTCCGCATGGTCGCGCGCTTCCATGTCCGCGAGGACCTGTTCGTAGGTCTGCGGCGAATTCTTCGCCGACAGCTCCGCGAAACGCCGGCGCGCCCGCACCGCGGGGGACGCCGTGAGAAAGAACTTGTGCGGCGTTTCGGGAACCACCTTCGTGCCGATGTCACGGCCCTCGAGCACGCCGCCCCCTTCCAGCGCGAGTCCGCGCTGCATGCCCGCGAGCCGGCGCCGGACGCCCGGCACGGCGGAGATGGCCGAGGCGTACTTCGAGATCTCGGGCGTCCGGATCTCCTTCGAGACGTCTTCCCCGTTCAGCCAGGTGCGCGCGTCCTCGGCGCTCCCGGTCACGCGGACGTCCACGCCCGAGGCGATCGCGATGACGGCGACGGGGTCCTCGAGAGGAAGGGCGATCCCCTTGCGCTTCACGGCGAGGCCGACCGCGCGGTACATCGCTCCCGTGTCGAGGTAGGGCACGCCGAGGCGGGCGGCGAGCGCCTTGCCGACCGTGGACTTCCCCACGCCGGAGGGCCCGTCGATCGCGACGACAAGTGCCTTCAAGTCCTGGCTTTCGGGGGCGCCGAAGGGCTCGGTGCCCGGTGGGTTCGGGGACGCGCCGGCCGCGGGCGGGGCGGCGCCGGCCGGATCGCGCGCAGCGCCATGACTTCTTCGGGCGACAGGTCGCGGAAGGTGCCGGGAGGAAGTGTCGCGTCGCGGATCGGGCCGATCGCGACCCGGCGGAGCTTCGTGACGGGATGGCCGACGAGGTCGAACATGCGGCGCACCTGGCGCGAGCGCCCCTCGCCGAGCGTCACCTTGAGCCAAGCGTTGCCGCCGGCCCCGTTCTTCTCCGGAGTCGTTTTCTCGAGCTCGATGTCGGCGGGCGCCGTCCGCGCGCCGTCGTCGGGCAGCGTGACGCCCTTCCGAAGCCTTTCGAGCTGCGCGGGCGTCGGCACGCCGGAAACCTTGACCTCGTATTCCTTACGGCAGCCGCCGGAGGGATGCGTGAGCTTGTGCACGAGCGGGCCGTCGTCGGTGAGGATGAGAAGCCCTTCGGATTCCACGTCGAGCCGTCCCACGGCCACGACCCGCTCTCCGACGCGGCCTCTCAGCAACTCGAAAATGGTCGGGATGCCGCCCGGATCGTCGCGCGTGACAATGAGGCCCTTCGGCTTGTTCATGAGGATGTAGCGCCGCGCGACCGCGATGCGCACGAGCTTCCCATCCACCTTGACGTGATCCTTCGTGATGTCGGCCTTGACGCCGAGCTCTTTCACCTTGTGGCCGTTCACCGTGACGCGGCCCTCGAGGATGATCTGCTCGGCCGCGCGCCGCGACGCGATGCCGGCGGCGGAGAGAATTTTCTGAAGACGCTCGGCGCTCATGTTCGATTAACCATTCGAAGAATCTTTCTCTTCCTCTAATCCTGAATTTTCTTCAGCAGCATTGTCTTCCGGAAACAGCTCGGTCTGCGCCGTATTCGTCTCGACGCCGTAGAGCGCGTCGAGATCCTCGGGGCGCGGAAGATCCTTCAGGTCGGCCAGGCCGAAATGGACGAGAAATTCCTTCGTCGTCTTGTAGAGGAACGGGGTCCCGACGACTTCCTTGCGGCCGGCCGTCGTGATGAGCTTCTTGTCGAGGAGGGTGCGCAGGGAGGACGCCGAGTTCACGCCGCGGAGCTCCGCGATCTCGGGCGCCGTGACCGGCTGCCGGTAGGCGACGATCGACAGCACCTCGAGACTGGCGATCGAGAGCTTGTTCTTCCCCTCGAGCCCGAGGAGGCTGCGGACGGGCAGGTCGAACTCGTTCCGCGAGACGAGGCGCGCGCCGCCCGCGACGCGGTCGACGCGGACGCCCCGCCCCTCGGCCTCGCAGGCCTTTTCGAGCGCGTCGAGGGCGGCCTCGACCTCTTCCTTCGTGATTTCCGCGGCTTCGGCGAGGCGCTCGACGGTCGCGGGCTTACCGGACGCGAAAAGCAGGGCCTCGAGGAGCGCGACGTAGGTGGTCACCGATAGGCCTCCTCGTAGCCCTCGAGCGATGCCGATTCGCCCGTCGGGTCGAGATAGATCTCGTTGAATTCGCCGTCCTGGCGCGCGTGGACGACGCGGAGCCGCAGGAGCTCGAGGACGGCGAGGAAGATGGCGATCGCCTCGCCGCGTCCGGAGAGTCCGCGAAACACGTCCGAGAGCGGTACGGGACCGTTCCCGGCCTTCACCCGCGCGAGCATCTGCTCCATCTTCTCCTTGATGGAGAACTTCTGGTGGGCGATCTCCATCGAGGGCGGATGCTGGGCGCGGTATCGGTCGACGGCGCCCTTGAAGAAGGTCAGGAGATCGAACAGCGAGACCTCCGAGAGGTCGGTCTCTTCGGCCTCCCCTTCCCCCATCTCGACCCTGGTGGGCGGTCGGCTCCAGAGTCCGAGGCGGACGGCTTCCATCTCGTGCAGCGACTCGGCGACGCCCTTGTACTTGCGGTACTCAAGGAGCCGCCTCACGAGCTCGTCGCGCGGGTCCTCCATCGGCTCGCCCTCCACGGCGGGCGCGCGCGGCAGCACCATCTGCGACTTGATGTGGAGGAGCATCGCCTCGACGTAGAGGAACTCGGCCGCGACCTCGAGGTCGAGCTCGACCATGAGGACGATGTACTCGTGGTATTGCCGGCAGATGTCGGCCACGGGAAGATTCCGGAGGTCGACCTCGTTCCTGCGGATGAGGTGGAGGAGGAGGTCCAGCGGCCCCTCGAACATCGGCAGCTTCACCGGGTAAGGCTGCATGAGGTCCGCGCCGGCCGGGATGGGGATGCGGATGCCTTCAGCCATGCCTACAGCAGCCCCATCGCATCAGAGACTTTCTCCATCGTCTCCGAAGCAATATTTCTTGCCCTCTCGTTCCCGGCCTCCAGAACATCTTTGACATACCCCGGCTTCGCGACGATCTCCGCGCGCTTCTGGCGGGCCGGCTCCATCGCGGCGTTCATGTTGCGGATGAGGTGTTTCTTGCAGTCCACGCAGCCGCGCGCCGCCGTGCGGCACTCGAGATCCACCTGCTTCTGCTCGTCCGGCGGCGAGTAGAGAACGTGGAAGGGGTAGAGATTGCAGACGTCGGGATTCCCCGGGTCGGAACGGCGCGCGCGGGCCGAGTCCGTGACCATGCCCATGACCTTCTTCTCGACGTCGGCCGACGAGTCGGAAAGCGCGATCGTGTTTCCGTAACTCTTCGACATCTTGCGGCCGTCGAGGCCCGGCACTTTAGGCATCGCCGTGAAGAGCGCCTGCGGCTCGGGGAAGACGTCGCCGTAGAAGCCGTTGAAGCGCCGGACGATCTCACGGCAGATCTCGAGATGGCTCTCCTGGTCCTTGCCGACGGGCACGTAGTGCGCGCGATAGAGCGCGATGTCGGCCGTCATGAGGACCGGATAACCGAGAAAGCCGAACGTTCCGAGGTCCCGCTCCCGGAGCTGTTCGATCTGCTCCTTGTAGGTCGGCACGCGCTCGAGCCAGCCGAGCGGCGTGATCATCCCGAAGACGAGCGCCAGCTCCGCCGTCTGCGGAACCCGCGACTGCACGAAGATGACGGACTTCTCCGGGTCGAGGCCCACGGAAAGCCAGTCGGTGACCGCTTCGAGCGTCGACTCGCGGATCGCGGACGTGTCGGCGTAGTCAGTCGTGAGAGCGTGGAGATCGGCGACGAAGTAGCGGCAGTCGTAATCGGCCTGCAGGTCCACCCAGTTCTTCACCGCCCCCCAGTAGTTGCCGAGGTGGACCCGGCCCGTGGGGCGAAGACCGGAAAGAACGATTTTCTTGGAAGGGTCAGTCATCAGGAGCTCAGCCACTGGATCACCAGGTTCTGCACGGGCCGCATGACGAACCCGAGGGCTCCCGTGAACATCGCCACGATCAGGATGATGAAGCCGAATCGCCTCAGCCAGATGATGGCGGGGAGCGCGTCCGCGGGCGCGAGGCTCTCGACGACGCCGAAGCCGTCCAGGGGCGGGATAGGCAGCAGATTGAAGATCGCGAGGGAGACGTTCACGAGAACCGAAAGGGCGAAGACCAGCGAGAGCGGGTACAGGGGGCTCGCTTTCGAAGGCACCTGACTGCCTTTGATGAGTGCGAAGGCGGCAGCGAAGACGACCGCCAGCAGCAGGTTCGAGAGCGGCCCCGCCGCCGATACGAGGAGGTTGGCCCGGCGCGGATTCGGGACGCCCCGGAGCGAGATCGGAACGGGGCGCGCCCAGCCGAAGATGGGAAGTCCCGAAAAGGCGAGCATCGCCGGGAACAAGAGGCTCCCGATCGGGTCGAGGTGCTTGAGGGGATTCATCGTGATGCGTCCCAGATCCCGCGCCGTGTTGTCGCCGCACTTCATCGCCACGTAGCCGTGGGCCGACTCGTGGAACGAGACGGCGAACAGCAGCACCACGATCTGGATGACGATTTCGAGCGTTTTTTGGGGGTCCACGGCGCCTTCGCGCGCGGATTCACCGCGCGGGCGCGGATGTTAACCCGGAACGAGAGGGCGTCAGTCTCCGGCCGGCAGGTCCGCGGCGCGGAGCAGGAGGGGCGTGCGAAAGGGCGCGTCCGCGTTCCGGGCGAGGAGGCGCGAGGCTTCGTCGCGGGCGCGCTTCATCCAGGCGACGTCGCGGACGAGATCGCCAACGCGGAAGAGGGGCACGCCGCTCTGGCGCGTGCCGAGCGCGTCGCCGGGGCCGCGGCGCTTGAGGTCCTCCTCGGCCACCACGAATCCGTCGTCCGTCTTCTCGAGAACGGTGAGCCGCTCGAGCGACTCGGGCGACGCTTTCGTGCCGAAAAGAAACACGCACCGGGAGGCCCGTTTCCCGCGCCCGACGCGTCCCCGGAGCTGGTGGAGCTGGGCGAGACCGAAGCGTTCGGCGTTCTCGATCAGCATGTAGGAGGCGTTTGGCACGTCGACACCGACTTCGATGACGGTCGTCGCCGCGAGGACGTCGAGCCGGCCGGCCGCGAACTCCCCCATCGTCCGCTCGCGCTCTTCGGGCGGAATGCGGCCATGGACGACGCCGACACGCCTTCCGGGCAGCGCCCTGCGGATCTCCTCCACGTGCTTTTCGACCGCGCGCGCCTCGACCTTGTCCGACTCCTCGATGAGGGGGACGACGACGTAAGCCTGGCCCCCGGCCCGGATCTCGGCCTCGATCTCGCGGAACGCGCCGCCACGCTCGGACTCCGGAAGGACACGCGTCGCGACCGGCGTCCGCCCCGGCGGCTTTTCGTCGAGCGTCGAGACGTCGAGATCCCCATAGAGCGTGAGCGCCAAAGAGCGCGGAATCGGCGTCGCGGACATCACGAGGAGGTGCGGCTTTTGGCCGGTCGTGTCGGCCTTGCCGGTCTTGTCGGCTTTCGCCGAGAGCGCCGTGCGCTGGGCGACCCCGAAGCGGTGCTGCTCGTCGATCACGATGAGCCCGAGCCGCAGGAACTCCACGGGATCCTCGAGAAGCGCGTGCGTTCCGACCAGCAGGTTGACGCGGCCGCCCGCGAGCTGGTCGAGGAGCGCGGCGCGGGCCTTTCCTTTGACGCGGCCGGTGAGGAGCGCGGGCACGAGCCCGGACTTCGCGAGCAGGCGGAAGATCGTCGCCGCGTGCTGCTCGGCGAGGATCTCGGTCGGCGCCATGAGAGCGGTCTGGTACCCGCATGCGGCGGCGAGCACGGCCGAGAGCACCGCGACGATCGTCTTGCCGCTCCCGACGTCGCCCTGGAGAAGCCGCCGCATGGGCGTGCCGCGCCGGAAGTCCTCGCCGATCTCCCGGATCACCCGCTTCTGCGCGCCGGTGAGCGCGAACGGGAGGAGGGCCTTGAGCCGCGCCCGAATGGCGTCGTCGGCGGCGAGCAGGGGGGCGGGGTCGGCCGCGCGCGCGCGGCGCCGTCGCTGGAGACCGACCTGGAACTCGAGGAACTCCTCGTACACGAGGCGGTGGAGGTACGGCGATTTCCGTTCCGTCCACGCCTCCGCGTCGGCGGGGCCGCCCGCGCTCCCCGGGAAGTGGGCCTCGCGAAGGGATTCGGAAAGAGAAGGCAGCTTCAGACCCTCGCGCGACGACAGGGGGATGCGCTCCGGGAGACGGTCTGCAAAGTCTCTTAGAAGGCGAAAGACGAGAGTTCGTCTGGCGCGCGGGGTCAGTCCCGGCAACTTGCGATAGATGGGCACGACCCGCCCGACCGAAAGAGGATTCGTGCCCGCGCCCCCTCCCTCTTCATCTTCAAAGAATTCTTCTATCTGCGGATTCTCCATGCCGAGCCCCCGCCGGAAGCGCGAGGGCTGCGTCGGGACCCCGTAGACCCAGAAGACTTTCTTCGGAAGCATCCACCTTTGGAGGTACGGCTGGTTGAAGAAGACGAGGCGCAGGGAGCCCGTCCCGTCGTCGAGGATCGCCTCGAAGATCGTGAAGCCGCGGCGCCGCGTGCGGATGAGGCGCGCCGACAGGATTTCGCCCTTCACCGTGATCGCCGGGCCTTCGGGCACGAGCGTCGAGATCGGCGCAATGCGCGTGCGGTCCTCGTAGCGGAACGGGAGGTGGAGGAGGAGGTCGAGCGCCGTCTCGACTCCAGCCTCGGCCAGCTCCTTCGCGCGCGTGGGGCCGATGCCGGGCAGGGACGCGAGGGGTGGAAGCGGGACGGGAATGTCTCCTACGCCTTGCTGACCCGGAACGTGAGATCCACGAGCCCGAAGCGCGTGCGGTCTCCGTCCTTGATCGTCACCGGCTGGCCCGTGACGATGCGCGTGCCGTTCACGAACGTGCCGTTCATCGTCCCGATCTCCTCGACGACCCTGAACTCGCCGTTTTCGTGGACGATTTTCGAGTGCCGGCGCGAGACGGACCGCTGCGTGTCGAGGTTCGCGAGATCGACATCTGGTTTGATACCCGTGACGGGGTCGACGCGCCCCACGGTGGTCTCTCCGTCGCGGTTCAGGAAGAACTCCTCACCGCCGGCGGCGGCCACGAGCCGGAAGATGTCGTGGCGCTCTGCGACCTTCGCGAAGATGTCGGAGGAGCTCTGGTCGAGCGCCGGAGCCGCGCCGGTGGACTGCTCGAGGAGCTTCGTCGTCTCGCGCAGTCTCCGGGACAGCTTGCGGAGCATCCGCACGGCGATCTCCGCGTTGTGGCGGAGCATCTCGTCGAACGTCGAGTGGTTGATCCGGACGAGATCGACGTCCGACTTCGCGCGCGCCGAGGCCGTGCGCGGCACGTCCTCGAGGATCGACATCTCCCCGAAGAAATCGCCCTTCTCGAGCGTCGCGAGAAGCTTTTCCTCGCCGCGCCGGCTGCGCTTGAAGATTTCGACCGTGCCGGACTGGATGACGTACATCTCGGTGCCGACCTCGCCCTCCTCGAAGATGGGAAGGCCGGCGGAAAAGCGCGCGAGGTAATCCGTGAACCCGCCCGGCGCCCCCGACTTGACGACCACTTTCATAAGAGCGGGGCAAGTCTATCCGATGAGAAGAAAAGTGACTCGGGCCGGACGATAAGCCGGATTCTGTAACCGGTCGGCTCGCGCCTTCCGGCCGGCGGTCATTCCTCCAGGCCCGGCCTTTCGGACGGGCTCGAGCGACCGACCCGGTGACGTCGGCCGAAGCCGCGAGGGCGGGCGCCCCTTCCGTCACCCTATTTGGTCTTGCTCCGCGTGGGGTTTCGCCTGCCAGTCCCGTTGCCGGAACCGCGGTGCGCTCTTACCGCACCTTTTCACCCTTACCTGCGCCTTGCGGCGCGTCGGCGGTATGTTTTCTGTGCCACTTTCCTTCGGGTTACCCCGACCGGAATTTCTCCGGCACGCTGCCCGCGGGAGTCCGGACTTTCCTCCCCTCCTTCCGCCGAAGCGTCGAGAGCGGCGACCGCCTGTCCGGCCCGAGTCGGGGCGAGGATATCAGTTGATGACGACCATCGGGATGTACGAGCCGTCCGACGTGCGCGAGCCGGTCGAGGGCCCGTCGTTCACGACGCCGTAGACGACGAAGTCCGACGCGCCGGACGCGGGTCGCACGCGTACGTAACCGTGCGCGATCCCTGCTCCGGAGAGGATGCCGTTTACCTGGTCCCACTGCCCGCCGGCGAGCGGGCGCGTCAGCGTCTGGACGGGAGTCGTGGAGCCCGTGTCGGCATCGAAGACGTCGACGACGTAAGACACGGACCCGCCGCCGATCCGGGCGTCGGCGAGCGCGAGGTTGCTGCGCACGTCCGCGTCTTGCCTGAGGCCGTAAACCCAGGCCTCCCCTTTGGCGCGCGCGGACGCCGCGAGCGCCGGGTACGACAGGCCGTAGGAGCCGCCCACGGTTGTGTCGGGGTTCGGGTTCGAGGTGCGGGCCAGAGCGACGGCGCCCGCGACGAGCAGCGTGCCGCCCTGTTTACCCGTCGTGGGAATCGCGAGTCCGAGCTCGCGCAGATACGAGAGCGCGTTCGACGTGACGAACTGCTGGCGCGTGGCGAGCGTCATCGTCTTCGTTCCGCTCCCCTCCCCCGAGAACGCCGTCGACGCCGTGTACGTCAGCGTGACGGTGACGGGCGCCGACGTTGGGTTCGTGAGGGTGAGATCCGTCGTGAAGTGCGGGGACCCCGGCAGGTCGAGGAGGATCGGGATCAGGCCCTCCGTCGCGTCCGCGACGAGGAAGCTGCCGTCCGAGGTGCCGCCGCCGGTGCTGCCGCCGTCGTTCACGACGCCGTAGACGATGAACCGGTCGGTGCCGGAAGTCCGGCGGAGACGCGCGTAGCCGTTCGCGACGCCCGTGGACGTCCTGGTGAGGACCCGGTCGTACTGGAAGAACTCTCCCGGCTGGAGCGTGTGCGTCAGGGGCGCGCCCACAGGTGCGCCGCTGTCGCCGTCGTAGAGCTGGATTTCGAGCGAGACGGGCCCTGACGTCGTGCCAGACGCCGAGCCGGGCGCGTGGACGATCGCGAGGTTCGAACGGAACGACGCGTTCTCGCGCAGGCCGTAAATCCAGGCGTCCGCGGAGGAGGTCGCGCTTCCCGACGGAACGGCCGACGCAAAGGTGCCGAACGCGCCGCCTACGGAGGCCGAGAGGTTGGGCGTGGACGTGCGCGATCCGACGAAGACCGTGGCGGGGTCGGTGACGCCGACGAACGTCGCGAAGAACGTCCCGAGCTTCGCTGAGCCGTCCGAAGGGAGCGTCCATCCGTTCGCGGCGAGGAACGCGATGACATCGGGAACGTAAAGTTGCCGTCCGGCGGGGAGCGCGCGGGCGACGGCCGGTCCGCCGGCACCGGGGGTGCCGGATGCCGGAACGTAGACGAGGATGAGGGTCGCGTCGGAGGCGCTCCGGTTCACCGCCACGAAATCCGACGTGTAGTGCGAGGAGGCGGCGCCGAACACGTCGAGGACCACGGGCGCCTGCACGATCGCCCCGGAGGGAGGCGCCGCCGCGCCGCTTCCGATCGTGAGGAAGAGTGTGAGGCCGCGCACGACCGACCCGGACGTAGCCTGGAGATGAAGGGGATAAGTGCCCGCTGTGACCCCGTTGGAGGCGCTCAAGGTCAGCGTCGCGGGCTGCGTTCGCGAGAGGACGCCGGTCACGGGGTTCGCGGCATTTCCCGGCCTGAACTCGGACGTCACGCCCGAGGGAAGGCCGGCGAGGGTCACCGTCGCGACGGCGTCGCCGTCGGCGGCGCCAATCTGGAAAAGCGCCAGGTTCACGACCACGCTTCCTCCTGGGGCGAGAACCGGCGTCGCGGGATTCGCGCCGAGGGTGAAGTCCGTCGTGTCCGACGCCGAAGCCGGCAGCGCGGACGCGAGCGCGGACGCGTCGACGGAGCCGAGGCCGGTCGCGGCGTCGTAACCGGGGCCGCCCTCATAGCCCAAGACGCCGTTGAAAGAGTTGTTTCCCGTTGTGATGTCGTGGAAAACCGGCGAACCGACGGTGCCGTACTGAGCGCGTCCGAGCGCATAGAGAAGCGGATTCAGATTTCCGAGGCGAGTCCCGGCCTTCTGCGACAGGAGCGCCACCAGCCCGGCGAAGGCCGGAGACGAGAACGACGTTCCCCCGTAGCCGAGAATGAGGCCGGGCGAGGTGTCCGTGTGTCCCTGCACGGCCATGTACGACGTGAGGATCGAGGCGGCGAGCGAGACGTCCGGCACGTAACGGGCGTTGTCGGCGGGCAGACCGGCGATGTTCTGCCAGGGCGGGCGCGCGAAGAGGATGCTCTTGCCGCCGCCGCTTCCGCTCCAGGTGGTCTCGGGGATGTAACCCTTGACGGACTTCTTAGTCGTCGCGTCGTTGGTGGTGTTCCAGTAGGTCGAGGAACCGCCGCCGTCGTTGAACTGCGTGCCCCCCACGCAGGTAGCGTAGGGCGACGAGCAGAGCCCGTTCACACTCGCGCTCAACGCGTTGACGCCTTTCGGATCGCAGCCTGCGGCGCCCGAGTCGCCGGAGGCGACGAACACGCTGATGCCCTGGGCCGCGGCCTGCGCCCAGACGTTCGTGTAGAACGAGATATCGACGTCGCCGAAATCAAGCTCGCACGCTCCGTACGACATGGAGAGGACGTCCGCGAGATTGTTGCTGACGGCGTAGAGCGCCGAAAGGTCGACCCCGTACGCGGTTGCCGTGTCCTTCGACGTGATGAGAAGCGTGCGAGCGGAGGGCGCGACGGCGCCCGACCACTGGAGATCGATGTCGGCCTCGAGCTCGTCGCCGCTCACGATGCCGGGATCCGCCCCGTTCAGGACAACCTCCGGGTCGTTCACGGGAAGCCCGAAATACTCCCGGAAATAGGTCGTGTCCGGGACGTTGACGTTCGTCTGCGCGAGAAGGCCGATCGTGCGGCCGCTTCCGTTGATCCCCGCCGCGAGCAGGGGGTCGACGTTGTAGATCGCGGTGAAATCGGCCGGCGCGAGGTAGTGCCTGCCTCCCGAGGAGGTGTACGCGGGCGCGCGGCGCGCGAGCGGGTGGCGCCGGGGGAACGAGTGCAGCGAAAGCACGCCCGTGACCCGGCGGGCGAGATCGAGCGGAAGCCGCGGCGGCCGCACATTCGCGATGCGGACCTGGCCCTCGACGAAGAGCTCGTGAAGCTCGGTGTCGAAGGCGCTCTCCACGTCCGCGGCGCGGCCGGAGAAGACGAGGGCGGCGCGGCCGGCGGGCGGGTCCTCGACTTCGAGGCCGTGGCTCGTCAGCCAGGCGCGCAGCGCCGAGACGTCCGCGTCCGAGGCGCCGAAGCGCTGCTCGAACTCCGCGGGGAAGAGCCACCGTCGAAAGTCCGGCGAAGCGGGATCCTGCTGGGCGGCGAGAAGTCGCGCGAGGACGTCCGGGTTCCGCTGCGCCAGGACGAGGAGGATGCGGTCCAGGCGGGCGTCGCCGTCGAGTCGCGCGATGTCGCGGGCGCCCGTCACCTCCCGCGGGACCCCGCCAACGGTCGAAAGGACTTCGTCCGGCCGCGCCCCGAACGCGGCCGGCGCGACGAGAAGCAGGCAGAGAACGGCCGTGCCCGCAGGCGGCCCTCCGGAGCGGCGGCGGCCGAAGAGATCGATCGACCGCGCCATGCGAGGAACCGCCAGCACGAAGAGGACCGCGATGGTCGCCACGACGAGCAGGGCGACGAAAGGCAGGAAGATCGAGACGAGGCTCTGCAGGAAGGCGAGGATGTCCTCGGCGAGGGAGATGCCCGCGTTCGCGATGCCCGCCGTGAGCGCCGTCGACGTCAGGCGCGTGGCGCTCTTCACGAGGTGGGAGACGAGGGCGACCGTCCCGCCGGACCCTCCGGCGATGACGTCGAGAAGCGGCGACCCTTTGGGCTGGACGCAGGCGATCGCGACGAGCGCACCCACGACGGGCCGGACGAACGAATGGAGAAGATGCCAGAAGTGATCGAGCCCTGGGATCTTGTCGGCGAGGAATTCCATCAGAAAGAGCACGGCCGCGACGGTGAGGGCCGGCGTCGAGCCCAGGAGTCGCGCGATCGAGCCCGGGTAGTCCTCCGGAAAGAAGCGCGCCATCGCCCCGTATACGAGCAGCACCGCGTAGGAGTTGAGGCCCGCCGCCGCCGAGAGCCCGAGGCCGGTGCCGAAGAGTTGGGGAAGTCCGCCCGTCACCGGGCCGCCTTCGCCGTGATGTCTTGGAGCGCGACCTGCGCCCTCCGGTTTCCGGGGTCGAGCCGCATGACTTCCTTGAGGGCCTTCACGCGCTCCGGTTCGTTCCGCTCGCTAAGACAGGCCTCGGAGAGCTCCCACCACAGCTCGACGTTCTCGGGGATGAACTTGACGGCCCGCCGCATGGTCTCCGTGGCGTGCCGCACCCACTTCGGGTTCTTCCGCTGGATTCTCGCGAGGAGGACCCAGTACTCCTTCTGGCCCGGGTCGAACTCGACGGCCTGCCGGACCATTTCGTACGCCGGGTAGTAGTCCTCTTCCCCGTACAGGGTCTTCGCGCGCGTGTAGTTCTTGCGGGCGATTTCCCTCTGAATCTCGAGGGTCGGTTCCGTTCCGGGCAGCGCGATGGTATCGGCGCTCACCTCGAGGGTCCGGTCGTACGCCTGACGCGACTCGGGCGTCCGGAACGTGCGCTCGGCGCTGCGGAGGCTGGCGAAGAGCGCCTCGAGTGCATCGCGCGCGTCCGCGAGGTGCGGCTTCATGTGGTGGTCCGGATGGAAGATCCGCGCGCGTTCATGGAGCGCCTTGGCGATGACCTCGACCGGAGCGAGAGGCTCGACGCCGAGGAGGTCGTAGTGCGAAGCCCAGTCCAGGCGGCGATAGGTATTCCAGACGAGCTCGCGCTGGAGCTCGTTCTGCTCGGAGACGCGCGCGGGAAGCTGGGCGCCCGAGATCTCGACGTTCAGGAAGAGGAGGCCTTCGGCGACGCCGCTCTTCTCGATGGGGCGTCCGTGGGCGACGAGCTGAAGAAGTCCCGTCGCCGCGAGCCGGGCGACGATCCGCTGGTCGCGATGGATCTGCTCCACCGTCGTCGCCCCATCGACTCTCCCGAGCACTTCCGCCTCCGCGGCCGAGACGAGAATGGCCTGGTAACGGAAGAGGATGTCCGGCGCGAAGACCGGCCGCGAGCCCGGATCGAGGGGCGAATTGAGTTGAGAGGCGGGAGCCGGCAGGCGGCGCAGGGCCTCGAGGAGGAGGCCCCCGGTCGGCCGATCCATCTTCGCGGGGACGGCCGGAGCCGCGTCCAGAGGCGTGACGGTGAAGACTCCGGTGGTCCACTTGAACGTGTCGAAAAACAGGCGCTCCGAGAGAGCCCGCACCGCGGCCTCCGCGACATACCCGGGCACCGCACCCGATTCGGTGAGCGCCCGGGCCAGGCCCTGCCCGGGCTCGTTGAGCGCCTGTTCGAATGCCGACAGGAGGAGGTTCTCCTCCGCGAGACCGAACGTCCGCAGCAGCTCGCCCACGAGCTGGGCCTCGCGGTTCGAGCTCGCGAACAGGATCTGGCCCCGGTCGAACGAGAACGTCCGCTCCTCACCGCTCCGGGACACGAGCAGCTTCGCCGTGGCGCGTTCCCGATAGAGATTTCGCACGACCTCGGAAAACGGTCTGCGCTCGATGGACCCGCCGGTCAGCATCTTGACGCGGCTGTCGCTCAGCATCTTGACGCGGCTATCGCTGTTGGGAGGTGTCATTCCTCTGAAAGTGTAGCAGCGACGGCGGATCTTTCGCCGCCCGGAGCCTGCCGAAAGCGCGCGATCCGAGCGGCGACGGACTTTCCCGCGACCGCCGCGAGGGCCTCATCCGTCGCGGCAAGGACCGCTTCGGCGCCCCCGAAGGCGGAAAGGAGCACCCGAACCCGCCCGGGGCCGAGACCTGGAATCGCGAGAAGCGGGCTCTCGAGCGCGCGCTTTCCGCGCGCGCGCCGATGGGTCTTCAGGCCGAATCGATGCGCCTCGTCGCGCGCCCTTTGGAGGAGCTTGAGGCCCGCGTTCGTCCTTGCGAGCACGATCGGGGCCGAACGGCCGGGCACGAACACCTGCTCTTCGCGTTTCGCGAGCCCGGCTGCCGGCATCCCGATGCCGAGGCGGTCGAGCGCCGCGAGCGCCGCCGACAGCTGCCCCTTGCCCCCGTCGATCAGGAGCAGGTCGGGCAGGGGCCTCCCCTCCTCCATCGCGCGCGCGTAACGGCGCGACACGGCCTCGGCGATCGACGCGAAGTCGTCGATGCCCGGCCGGTCGATGCGAAAGAGGCGGTACTCGTCCTTTGCGGGCTCGCCGTCCACGAAGACGACGCAGGAGGCATACGTCTCGCTTCCCTGCAGATGCGAGATGTCGAAACACTCGATCCGGGAGGGGCGGCGGTCGAGGTCGAGCGCCTTTGCGAGCGCGAGCGTCGCCTTCTCGCCGCGCTCCCTCACCGTTCGAAAGCGCCGGAGATGATTCTGGCGCGCGTTGTCGCGGGCGATCTGCACGCGCTCGAACGCCGCGCCGCGGCGCGGCGTCTTGATCGTGACGCGCGACCCTTTCCGCTCCGTGAGCCACGCCTCGATGGGTTCGAGCGCCTCTTCGGGCAGGTCGACGGGCAGGAGGATCTCGCGCGGGAGGAATCCCGCGATGGCTCCATCTCCGGGCGCACCCCCGACCACGGTGTCGTAGTACTGGGACAGGAGCGACACCCAGAATTCCTCGGCGGGGACGTCGCCGATGCCTTCCCAGAAGTACTCGCGCGAGTCGAGGACGGTCCCGCCCCGCACGAAGAGCAGAGCGACGGCCGCGTGACCGCCGTCCCAGAAGTCTCCGAAGATGTCGACGTCCTCCCCCGAGACCGACTGCACGCGCTGCTTCTCGGCGAGCTCCTCCACCGTGCGCAGGCAGTCGCGATACGCCGCCGCCATCTCGAAGTTCTCGGCGTCCGCCGCCGCGCGCATCTTCTCCTCGAGCCGCGGCGTCAGCTCTTCGCTCCGCCCGGAGAGAAACAGGAGCACGTCCCTTACCGCCTCGTCGTAGGCGCTCTTCGTCGTGAGGCCCGCGACACAGGGCCCGAGGCAGGCATGCATGTCGTAGTAGAGGCAGGGCCGCGGGAGCTTGCCGTCGATTTCGATGCGGCAGGTGCGGACCTGGAACATCCGCTGGACCATCTTCATGGCGCCCCGGCACGTGCGCGCCGGGAGGAAGGGTCCGAAATAACTGTGGCCGTCCTTCAGGACGCGCCGCGTGACGAAGGCCCGGGGCCAGTCCTCGCCCGTCGTGATCTTGATGTACGGATACGTCTTGTCGTCGCGAAGGAGGATGTTGTACCGCGGCTTGTGCTTCTTGATGAACGCGTTTTCGAGCGCGAGGGCTTCGCTCTCGGTCGTCGCGACGACGGTGTCGATCGTGGCGAATTCGGCGAGGAGGGCCTCCGTCTTCGGATGCCGGGGTCCGGCGTTGAAATACGACGCGAGGCGCTTGCGGATGGAGCGCGCCTTGCCGACGTAGAGGATCTTTCCCTTCGCGTCCTTGTAGAGATAGATGCCCGGCTGGTCGGGATAGAAGGAGAGATCCGGAGGCGCGCCCACGTGTTCGATTCTACGGAGCGTGTCCAGCTCCCGGTCCGCCGGGGCTAGAACACCTTCCCGAGCCGCGTCGCGAGCGTCGAGACCTTGATGTACCCGCGGAAGCGGCCGCTGCCCACCAGCCCGAGGGCGCCGGGAACCTTCGTGCGAGGATCGTTCGAGTACAGGGTCCCGAAAGCGCTCTTCGTGAACGCATGGAAGGCGGCGTCGTAGGGATACCACCACGGCATGGCCGGGGCGTCTCCGAGATCCAGGCTCACGTGCTTGATGTTCACGAGCTCGAGGAGGCCGAATCCGGCATGGCTGCGGCCGAGCCCGGACTTCTTCACGCCGCCCCACGTCGCGGTCGGCTCGCCGAACGAGAACAGGTGGTCGTTGATCGTCACGGTTCCCGCGTGCAGCTCTTCCGCGAGCCGGCGCGCCGTGCGGCGCGAGCGCGTCCAGCCCGAAGCGGTGAGACCGAACGCGGAGTCGTTCGCGAGCCGGATGCCTTCCTCGAGAGAGTCCACCGCCATGACGGGCAGGAGGGGGCCGAACGTCTCGTCGCACATCGCGTGCATCGCGTGGTCGACGCCGGTGAGGACGGTGGGAGGGAACCACCACCCCTTCGCCCGCGGGCGCTCCCCTCCCACGAGAATCTTCGCGCCTTTCGAGACGGCGTCCTCGAGATGCGCTTCGACGAGGTCCCGCTGGCCGGACGTCGTGAGGGGGCCCATGTCGGTCGTCGTCGAGAGCGGGTCGCCGAGCCGGAGCATCTTCGTCCGCGCCACGATCTTCGAAAGCAGTTCGTCGGCGACGTCCTTCACGACGTAGACGCGCTCGACGGAACCGCACGTCTGGCCCGCGTTCACGAACGCGCCCCAGACGAGTCCCGCGGCGGTCCGGTCGAGATCCGCGTCGGCCGCCACCACGGCGGCGTCCTTGCCTCCGAGCTCGAGGACGACGCCCGTCAGATTCTTCGCGGCGCGCTGCATGACCTCGACGCCGGTCGGGACGGAGCCCGTGAAGAGCACCTTCGCGATGCCGGGATGCTCGACGAGGACGTTCGTGTCGGCGCCGCCCGCCGTCACGACGTTCACGACGCCGGGCGGCAGGCCCGCGCGCCGACACAGGTCCCCGACGGCCAGCCCTGTCAGGGCCGTGGCGGATGCGGGCTTCAGGACGACGGTGTTGCCCGCCGCGAGGCAGGCCGCGATCTCGACGAAGGGAATGCCGAACGGGAAGTTCCACGGCGTCACGACCGCGAGGACGCCCAGCGGCTCGAAGCGGGTGCTGCCCTTCTTGTGCGCGAAGAGGATCTGTGCATAGTCGATGGGCCGCTCGGCGAGGAGCTCGCCCGCGTGCCTGGAGAGATAGCGCAGCGTATCGGCGGCCGGCACGATGTCCACGGCCCGCGCCTCGCCGACGGGCTTCCCCTGCTCGGTCGCGATGAGACGCGCGATGTCTTCGTGCGCGCGGCGCACCTGCTCGAGGAGCCGCGCGAGATACCGCTGCCGGTCGGCGACCGGCGTCTGCGACCAGGAGAGGAAAGCCTTTCGCGCCGAGGCGACGGCCATCTCGATCTCGCGGGGGCCGGCGCGGACGACGTCCGCGAATGGCTCCTCCGTCGCCGGGTTCACGGCGGCGAAGGACGCGCCCGTCTTCACGTCCTGGCCGTCGATGATCGGGGCGCTCGTGAAGGGAAAGGGGGACTTCAAATCATGGCTCCGCGCGTGATGGCGTCCTTCTTCGTGCGCCAGAACGCCACGAGCCGCTGGACGTAGTCGGGGAAAGGCGGGCAGGCGATGCCAAAGCGTGCGAGATCCCTCGTGGCCTGCTTCGCGTCGTAGTGCACCGGATGGTCGAAGTAGTCGAGTGACTGGACGGGCATCCCGAACCACTTCTGGATCTGTTTCGGCGTGAAGAGCAGCTTCGCGACGAGGAGAGGCACCGGCACGTAGAAGAACGACTTGCCGAGCGCCTTCGCGAACATCTCCTCGATCTCGAACGCGGTCGCAGGGCTCGGGTCCGTAAGATGGTAGGTCTTTCCGATCGCGCCCGGCCACGTCGAGAGGCGGGCGATCGCCTCGAGCACGAAGTCCACGGGGACGAGGTTCACCTCCGCGTCGCCCGTTCCCACCTTGATGAAAGCGCCGGGGGACGGGAGCACGCCCATCGCGTTCAAGGAGAAGTAGGGACCGTCGAACTTCGCCGTTTCCCCCGTCTTCGAATTGCCGACCACGATTCCGGGCCGGTAGATCGCGGCGGGAATCCGGCTTTCCTTCACGGCCACTTCGGCGAGGAACTTCGTCTCCTCGTAGAAATTCTTGAACTTCTGTCCGACGCCGAGGTCGGTCTCACGGTACGTCCCGACGGCGGTGCCCGAGACGTAGGCCGTCGAAACATAGTCGAGGCGCTCGAAGGCGGGCGCGCCCGCCAGGAATTCGAGGACGTTCTTCGTGCCCTCGACGTTGATCCGAAGGCCCACGTCGCGCGCCACAGCGAGGTCGTAGACGGCGGCGAGGTGGAAGCAGCCCGCGAGGTTCTTCAGGAGCTCCTTCGCCTGCGACGCCGCGAGTCCTAGGCCGGGCGACGTGATGTCGCCGACGACGAGGCGGATGCGCCCCTTCGTGCCGGGATGCTCCTCGGCGAGCGCCGCGACCGACGCGTCTGCCGCGGAAAGGAATTTCTCCTGTACCAGGCAATGAAACGTCGTGCCGGGCTCGAGTTCGAGGAGCCGGGGGATGAGCCTCGCCCCGATGAAGCCGGGGAACCCCGTGAACAGGACGTGGCGGGAGGCGACGGTGTGGCGAGGCTTGACCATAAGAGGGAAAGTGTAGTCCCTGCTAAAGCTCCGTGCCAAAGGCGGGATCATGAAGAAGCCGGCGATTGAATTCGGCGATGCGCGCGAGCATCTCGGGCGGGCGGGCGCAGGGCGCGCCGTCCAGCGTGAGAAGAGGCGTCGCCATCGTGAGCGAGCCGAGGAGGATCGCCCCTTCGCGCAGCTTCTCCGCGGTGAGCGGCGCCGAGGCGGACGGCCCTCCGAAGAACGCCGCCGCGGTCACGCTCTGGAGGACGCCTTTCGCGGCGAGCACGGGCGCTCCCCCGTTCCAAGCCGCGAGGCCCGTCGTCGTGCCTTCGAGGTAGTTCCCGTCCGGAGAGCGCAACAGCCCCTCGTCACCGCCGGCCTTCTTCGCGAGTCGGCCGCCCTGGATCGCGGCGAAGTAGCTGGTGGACTTCACGCCCGGCGTGTCGCGCTGCAGGTCCAGCGGGAGCGAGACGGAATGCGAGCCCTTGCGGCGCGCGATGCGGCTCTCGGGGATCGGCAGAAGATGCGCCTCGAGGCGGAACGAGGCCTCGTCGTCGAGGTCGTCCCCTTCCGCGAACCAGGTGAGACGGAGCGCGCGCTGTTCGTCCGGCCTGGCGGCTGGCGACGCGTCGATGATCCTCCGCGCGGCCGCGTTCAGGCGCTCGCGAGAAGGTTTCGGCAGTTCGAGTCCCGACAGAATCCGGTTCATCCGGTCGAGGTGCGGCTCCCACAGGACCGCGCGCCGGCCGGCGAGAAGCGCCGTCTCGAAGAAACCGAAGCCGCGCTGCACGGCGGGTGAAAGGAACGGGACGGGGGCGTACTCAACGGGCATCATTCACGTTCCCGGCGGCGAGCGCGGCCATGGCCGCGCCGAATTCCCGCGATTTCGATTCCATTTCGCGCCATTCGGCATCCGGCTGCGAGTCCCACACGATTCCGCCTCCGGCGTGGTAGTCCACTGTATCCCGGCCGACGATTGCCGTGCGGATCGCCACGTTGAAAACGGCCCGGCCGTCGCCGCGCACGAATCCGGCCGCGCCGCAATAAGCTCCGCGCGCGACGGGCTCGAGGCCGTGGATGAACCGGAGAGCCGCGCGCTTCGGCGCGCCCGTGATCGAGCCGCCGGGCAGCGTTGCGTGCAGGACGTCGGAGAGCCGCACGTCCGCCCGGAGCCGCGCCTCCACCGTGGACTCGAGGTGGTGGAGATGGCGGAACGATCGGAGCGCGCGGAGCGCCGTCGTCTCGACGCGCCCCGGCTCCGCCACCTTCCCGAGATCGTTCCTCAGGAGGTCCACGATCATCACGTTCTCGGCGGCGTCTTTCGCGGAGGCGAGCAGTTCCGCGCGGAGCCTGGCGTCCCCTCCTTCGTCCGGCGCGCGCGCGATCGTGCCCTTGATCGGCTTCGTGACGACGCGCCGCGCCGCGAGGTCGACGTCGAGGAAGAGCTCCGGCGAGTTCGATACCACGGCCCAGCCGCTGCCCGCGAGCGTCACAGCGAACGGCACGGGGTTGTCGGCGTCGAGAGCACGCGCGAGAGCGAAGGGGTCGACACGCGACCGGAAACGCGTGCGACGCGAGAGGTTCACCTGATAGACGTCGCCCCGGGCGATCCCATCGCGAATCGTCGCGATACCGCTCGACCACTCGTCCGAAGAGAGCGACCGCTCAACGGTCGCCGATTCTTTGAAGGTGAAGAGAGAGGATTCAGCCGGGGATGGCGGCGCGCGGCGACTGGTGGTGGAGCGTCGGAAGACAAAGAATTCTGCGAAAGGAAGAAAGTCATGCTCGCGCGCGAGGGACGTCGATCCTTCGAGGAAGACACCGGCCTCATAGGAAATAAAGCCTGCGGCGAAGAGATCGGGGTCGCCCGACCGCGCCACGTCGTCCAGCGCGTCGAGAAGCTTGGGCAGTTGGGCCGTCAGGTCGGCGCGCCTGAGCGTTTCTCCACCTTCTAAGAAAATCCCCGGTCCTTTCCCCTCTCCCAGTCCCCAACCGTCCCCTCGGAAGAGCGCTTTCATCGGCATCGTCTAGTCTATGAGGATCGTGCGCGCCCCACCTTCCGCCGTCGAGACGTCCATTCAGGTGCGCTACGCCGAGACCGACGCCCAGCGGGTCGTGTACCACGGCAACTACGTCATCTGGTTCGAGGTCGCGCGCACGACGTTTTGCGAACGCGCCGGGTACCCCTATCCGCGGATGGAGACCGAAGGCTCGTTCATCACCGTGACCGAGGTGCGCGTGCGCTACCGCCGCTCGGTGCGCTATGGCGACACGGTCGTGGTGAGGGCGCGGATGACCGCGCTGAAGAGCCGCGGCTGCACCTTCGCGTACGAGGTCGTCCTGCCGGACGGCCAGCTCGCGGCCGAGGGCGAAACGCAGCACCTCTTTCTAGACGGCTCCGGAAAGCCGCGCACGGTTCCGGAGGCGATCGCGGACGCGTTCCGCTCGTTCGGTGGGCTCTCCGCCTAGCCGCCGTTCGGCATCTTCTTCGCGAGGGCGCGCTGGACGAGGGCCGGAACGAGGCCCGTCACGTCTCCGCCGAGCTCGTGCACCTGCTTGACGAGGTGACTCGAGGTGTAGGAGAGCTCCTCCTTGGGAGTGAGGAACAGCGTCTCGACCTCCGGGTCGAGGCGGCGGTTCATGAGGGCCATCTGGAACTCGTGCTCGAAATCCGACACGACGCGCAGGCCGCGCACCACGATGCGCGCCTTTTCCTCTCGCATGAACCTCACGAGGAGACCCTTGAAGGACTTCACCTCGACCTTCGGCTCGCGTCGGAAGATCGCGCGGATCATGTGGACCCGCTCCTCCACGGTGAAGAGAGGCGCCTTCTCCGTGTTGATGAGCACCGCAACGAGCACCCGGTCGAAAAGGTGGCAGCCTCTCCGAATCAGGTCGACGTGGCCGTTCGTCATGGGATCGAACGTGCCCGGATAGACGGCGGTGCGCTTCACGCGAGCCGGGATTGTACGTCCCCGCGCCTTCCGAGGAACGCATCGCCGAGCCGGCGCGCCGAAAAGACGAGGAGGAAGAGCGCGACGCCGGGCGGAAGGACGCACCACCAGGCGCCGGGCAGCAGATTGCGCGCCTCGGCCAGCGCGCGCCCCCAAGAGGCGGCGGGCGGCGGCGCCCCCAGCCCGAGGAAGGACAGCCCGGCCTCGGTGAGCACGGCCGATCCGAGCACATAGGGCAGGGTCGCGAGTGCCGGCGGGAGCGCGTGCGGGAGCACGTGCACGAACAGGAGGCGAGCGTCCGAGGCGCCCGAGGCGCGCGCTGCGTCCACGAAGGCTTCACTTCTCAGGCGCTGCGTGCCGGCGCGCACGAGGCGCGCCGCGTCCGTCCAGCCCGTCAGGGCGATGAGGAGCGCGGCGACGAGGAACGACGGCCTCAGGAACGCCGCGCCCGCGATGACGAGGACGAGGGCCGGAAGCGCCTGGACGATCTGCAGGAGGAGAAGCACGGCTCGATCCGTGCGGCCGCCGGCCCAGCCCGCCAGCGTCCCGAGCGCCGCTCCGAGCCCGAGCGCCAGCGCGGAGGCCAGGAGGCCGGCCGCGACGGAGAGCCGCGCCCCGTGGAGAACGCGCGCGAGCACGTCGCGGCCGAGCTCGTCCGTGCCGAGGAGATGCCGGCCCCCGGGAGGCGCGAGGCGCCGGTCGAGATCCACGCCGTCGGGGTCGAACGGCACCGGCGCGCTGAGAATCGTCTCTCCCGCGCGGCCGGAGACCCACGGCTTCTCGCGCGCGACGAGCGGAGCAAGGAGCGCGAGCAGCGGAAAGAGCGCGAAGGCGATCCCCGCGCGGCGGAGCGCGGCCCGGGCGTCCGTCATGGGGCGATTCCTCGTGGCGGGGCGTCGTCCGCGCGCACGGTGCGGGGATCGAGCGCGGCGGTCACGAGGTCCGCCGCGAGCGATGCGGCCACGACGACGACGGCCGACAGAAGAGTGAGCGCGAGTACGGTCGGCAGATCGCGCGCGAAGACGGCCTCCGCGAGCAGGCCGCCGGCTCCGGGAAGCGAGAAGACGCGCTCCACGAGGATCGAACCGGACACGACGGCCGGCACGAGCGCCGCCCCCATCGCGGCGAAGGGAGCCGACGAACGGCGGAGGGCGCGGCGGATCTCCGCAGGCGGTCCCTCCCCCCGGGCGCGTCCCGCGCGCGCGGCCGGATCGGCAAGGGCCGCCGCGACGCAGACCCTCACGAAGCGGGCGACGAGCGCGAGCGACGCGAGCGCCAGGGTGACGACGGGCAGCACGAAACCGCTGAGACCGGTTTCCGCGTCGGCGAAGACAGGCGTGACGCGAAGCCATCCGGAGAAGACGAGGAGAAGGAGGAGACCGAGGACGAATGTCGGCGTCGAAAAGAGCGCATCGCAGACGAAGCCGGAGATCCGGTCCAGGCGTCCGCCCGGCCGTCGGGCCGCCGCGACCCCGAGGGGCACGCCGACGAGACACGCCAGAAAGAGGGCGGCGAGGTTCAAGGCAAACGTCGTGGGGAGCGCCCGGGCGATGCGGGCCGTCACGGGCTGGCCGTCCACGAGGGAACGACCGAAATCCAGGCGCAGCGCCCGCCAGGTCCACGTGAGGAAGCGTTCGGCCACGGGCCGGTCGAGGCCATAGAGATGCCGGAACGCCGCGAGCGCTTCGGGCGAGACAGAGACGGCGCGGTTTCCGCCGGCGCGCGCCGCGAGTGCCGCCGCGTCGCCAGGCGCGGCTGTGACGAGCCCGAACACGAGAGCGAGGACGCCGAGCAGCGTCAGGAGGGCCGAGGCCGCCCGCCGCAGCGTGAATCGGAGCATGGGGAGAGATGTTACGAGATCGGACCCGTTGTGGCGCTCGTCCGCCAGCCGGCCGCCCCCGGCCAGAACAGGAAGAGGCCATACGGCGACGTCCTCACGTTCGTCAACCGCGAAGCGACGCCCCACTTCGTCAGCGGCACGTTCAGGAACGTGACCGGCTCGTCCTCGTGGATCAGGGCCTGCACGTGCGCGAGCAGGGCGCGCGTCTCTTCCTTGTCGAACGTCGTCTTGAGGCGGTCGAGAAGCGAGTCCACCTCGGAGTTCCGGTAGAACGCCGAGTTCAGTCCCGTCGGAGGTACCTGCCCGGAGTGCCAGCTCACGGCGAGGTCCGGGTTCGGGTCGAGGTTCAGCGCGGCCGCCCAGGCCTCGAGCTCCCCAGCGTCCATCTTCGCCGCGAAGGCGGCCCACTCGAGCGGCTGGATCGCCATGTCGATGCCCGCCTTCCGATACGACTGCTGCGCCAGCTCCACGATCTGCCGTTGAATGTCGCTCCCCATGCCGAGCGACAGCGTGAACGCGAGGCGCAGCGCCCCCTTGCGGCGGGTGCCGTCCGCTCCCTTCCGGAATCCGGCATCGTCGAGAAGCGCCTCGGCGGCCTTCGGGTCGTACGGCCACGGCGCGATGGACGAGTCCCAGGCCCAGTGCGCCGGTGGGAGCGGTCCGTTCGCGAGCTTCGCGAGACCCCCGTAAAGGTTGCGCCCGATGCTCTCGCGGTCGACGAGCATCGTCAGGGCGCGCCTCACGCGGCGGTCGGCGAAGACCGACAGGCGGTTGTTCCAGCCGAAATAGATATACGAGAGCTCGTCGAACGTGATGACACGCGGGACGTCGGCTGTCCCGGCCGTGCCGGCCTTCGCGTCCAGTTCCTTCTTCTGCGCCGCCGTCAGGCGCATCTCGTCGAGATCGCCGGTTCCGAGGGCCGCGAACGCCGGCGCCGTCTCGGGCACGACCCGGAAGATCACCTGCTCGGGGGCGGGCTTCTCGCCGAAGTACTGCGTGTTGCGCACGAGCGTGAGCGTTCGGCCGGCCTCCCACGAGCCCAACCGATACGGGCCGTTCGCGAGCGGATTCCGGTTGCGCGGGTGCGTCGCGACGTCGCCGCCCGCCCATGCGGCAGCGGAGAGAAGCGGCAGGTTGAAGGCGTCGCGCCGCCCGGCCGCGACCGTCTTGAACATGACACGCGCGGTGCGGGCATCCACGGCCTCCGCCCTCACGAAGCCGTCGAAAAGGGCGCGCCGCGTGAGCGCGGGCGTCTTCGGGTCGAGGAGAGTCGTCAGGGTGAAGACCACGTCCGCGGAGGTGACAGGTGTCCCGTCCTCCCAGCGCGCGTCTTTTCGAAGGCGGATCGTCGTCGTGAGGTGATCCGGGGAATCGGAGACGTCCTCCGCGAGGCCCGGCACGAGGTTCAGCTTCTCGTCGTAGTCCAGGAGGTTTCGCTCGACGAGCGCGAGGACGATCTGCTCGGCGTCCGTCGTCGCGAGGATGGGGTTCAGCGTCTTCGGCTCGCCGTCGAGGCGGCGGCGGACGACGCTGTCCTGGCTCTTGCCGCGCACTCCGCACGCGGAGAGGAGAATCGCGGCGGCGAGAAGAGCGAGCTTCTTCAAAACGGCCACTCCACGGAAATCGCCGCGACGTTGCCCATCGCATCGAGCACGCGCATCGACAGGACGGCCGGTCCCGGCGGCTTCGGCACCCGGAAGACGAAGCGTTCGATCGGAGAGTCCGCCGCGCCGTCCTCGGCGGGCAGGAGGCGCCAGCGATCCGCGTTCACGGCGCCTTCGGCTTTCGTGACTGGCGAGAGGGCGTCCGTGGCGAGAACCGTCACGACGACGGAGTCCCCTTCGGCCTTTTTCGACTCCACCTTCAGGACAGGCGGCGTGTTGTCGATGACGACGACCCCCGTTTCCTCGCGCGCCGTGAGCGCTTCGCTCTCGGGCTGCGAGAGGCGGTCCGACGCCGTCACCCGAAAACGGTAGCGCCCATCGGAGAGCGCCGTCGTGTCGAAGGAGAGGTACGTGTCTTCGAGGTCCTTGCGAACCGGAAACCACGCCGAACCTTCTTCGCGGCGCGCCTCCACCTCGTAGCGCAGGGTGTCGCCGTTCGGATCCGTGCCCTTCCACGTGAGCGTCCGGTAGCCCTTCCGGAAGAGCCGCTTTCCGGATCCCTCCCCCGCGCCGTCGCGCGGCGCCTCGAGTCCGGAATAGATCCCCGACTCGTCGGGATTCGTCACGGAGAGGACGCCCAAACCCGTTCCACCGCGGGAGAAGACCGCGCCGGGCTCGAGAAGCGCGAGATTCTCGAGCACCGGACGGGCATTGCGTTCGGAGTAGGAGAGGTCCATGCGTTCGAGGACCGGGGACTCGCCCTTCGGCGAGGCCGTAAGGGACGCTTTCCACTGGAAGAAGCGGGCGACCGGGGGTCTCGCGCCTCCGTCCGCGCCGACCGGCATCCAGGCCGACCACGTGGCGTCGGGCTTGTCCGAATTCCCGGCCCGCACGAAGAGCGACAGCGCCGCTCCCGCGGGCACGTGTCCCTCCCAGCGGAGGTGTCCGAACGTCGACAGGCGCGAGGCGTCCTTCACGGCAGACGTGAACGTGCCCGACGGCGGGTTCCCTACGTCGGGTCTCAGAATTCCCGCCGCGCCCATCGTCACGACGGCGAACCCGGATCCCACGGCCGGGACCGCGAGTGCGAGCTTCTCGCCGGTCGAGGCCACGAGGCGGACGCGCCTGTCCTTCCACTCGTAGACGCGCCCTCGCGAGCCCGTGACGACGAGGAGCGCCCCGTTCGCGTCGAGCCGGAGGCCGAGAATCGACTCCTCGGGAAAGAGCCAGCCCGGCTCCACGAAGCCATCGGGCTGAATGACGGCGATCTCGGAGCTGCTCGCCGAGCGGGTCTCCGCGGAGGGCCGAACCGTGAACGTGGAGGCGGACACGGACACCGAGCCTCGCGGCGCTTCCTCCGTTCTCGCGGGCGCCGGCGTGGGCGTGGGCGTGGGAGCGGGAGCGGGCCGGAGCCGAAGGTCCGTCAGCGCGGGCCGGCCCGAGGCCGGATCGATCTGCGAGGCCGCCGCATAGAGGACGCCCCGAGCGTCCACGGCGAGGCCGGTGACCTCCGGGCGGGAGAAATCGTAAAGCGTGCGCGGGCTGCCCTGGAGCGGAAATGCGACCACGAGACCGCGATCGGACGTGCCCGCGTACACGGTCCCGTCGGGGCCGACCGCGAGCGCGCGGATGTGCACGTCCTCGATCTCGTGGAAGAGCTCGAGCGTGCCCGAGGGCGTCTTCCGATAGACGCGGCCCTTGTTCCCCGTCCCCACGTAAAGCGTGCCGTCCTTCGCGAAGGCGAGAGCCCAGATGGCGGCCTCCTTCGGGTCGCCGACCACCGCTCCGGACTTCGCGGCGTCCGCGGCCTCCGGGTCGACGCGATAGATCTTCCCGTTTGGGGAAGACGCGCACACGACCGCGCCGTCCGGGGCCACCGCGACCGCCGTGATGTTCGGTTCGGGCGCGGTGAAAAGGAGCTTCACATTCGCGCCGTTCGAAACGAAGAGCCGGCCCAGCCCGCCCCCCGTCGCCACGAAGACGCGGCCGGAGCCATCGGCCGCCGCGGCGAAGACCGCGGCATCGGCCGCGTCGTCGGGCCACGCGCGGGCCGCGAGGGCCGCGCCGAGCGTGAGCCTTCCGTCGGCGGAGACGGCGACGCCCTTCGAGTCGCCCGCGAGGAAGTCGCGCGCTCCCGCCGTGACGGCGATGCGTGACGTCCCGCCGAGGAGAAGCGGCGCCACGAAGACGGCAGCGGCGAGAGAGGCGAGAACCATGGTGGAGCGTCGCATCAGGAGCGGGGCCTTTCTATCTCGAGCTCGAGGCGCACGGAACCGGACGCGGGCCGGTCGAGGACGAGGATCTCCTCGGCGAGGATGCGGGACGGAACGGAAGGCCGCGGGTTTCCCTCGCTTCCCTCGGAGAGGACCATCGCGAACGAGGGGGGAAGCGCTGTCAGGGTGCCGTCCCCCGTCGTCGCCCCGCGCCCGGGGACGAGGAGCAGCGCCGCGAGGCGGTCCGCGGGAACGAGCCGCGCGATCGCGGCGCGGAGGCCCGCGAGGCTGCGCGGCTCGGACGGTTCGGCCGCGAGACGCGCGCCGGAGGCCGCGTTGCCGTCCCCGACGAGCACGATCGCGCGGCCTTCGGGCGTTTCCTTCGGCACGGTGAGGGACAAGACCCGCGTCTCAGCGCCGCCGCGGCGATCCACGAGGCGAACCGTGACATGCAGCGTTTCGCCCGGCGCCGCCTTCCGCGTGGAGAGAGCCGCCTCCACGACCCGGAGCCGCCTCTCGCCGCGCGTGCTCACGATCGAGACGTCCACGCCGGTGATTCCTGGCTCCTCGTACTCGTTCTGGGCGATGAGCCCGGTCAGAACGTTCGCGGTCATGAGGGCGAGCTCCTTGGCGCGCGGGCCCGTCATCTGATCGGCGTAGACGAAAGGCCCCACCTTCGTGTCGACGGCGACGCGGAGGCGAAGCGTCCGGTCGACGGGCGTCGCGTCGAGCGTCGTGAGCGCAGCATCCAGGGAGATTGAGAGCAGGATCGGAAGCAGCGCCGTCTCGCGCGCGACGCCCCACGACAGCGTCCGGACGCTCCCCCCATCCGACTCGAGCCGGAACCGCACGGGAACGAGGGGCACGGTCCGGTCCGTGCGCCCGGCCACGCCGCTGTCGCGGTCGTGCGTCAGGCGATAGATCGGGGCGAGGGCGTAAGCCATCTTGAACGAGAGCATCGCGCTCGGAAAGACCGTCACGACTTCCGCCGGAGCGGCCGGCAGCTCGATGCTTCCCGCTCCGAGGAACCGGTGCCCGAACGCGAGGAATCGTCCCTCTCCGTCCACGCGCGTCACGGTGCCCGTCGCACCGAGTTGGAGGTCGCCGTCGATGAGAAGGGCCGTCATGGCGGAACCGGGCGCGAGCGGCGCCGCGGGGCGCGCCCGTTCGGCCGCCTGCAGGGCGGTTCCCGGAAATGCGGGCAGCGTTCCCGACGCGAGGGGGATCCCGAGGCGCGCGAGGTCGGCGCTCCATCGCCCGAGTGTGTCGACCGGGAAGCCCGTGGAGACCGGAGCCAGGAGCGAGGAGGGCGCGTGCGCGGGCCATCCCGGGCGCGCGTCGACGATCCGGCGAAGGGCCGCGAGCCTTTCCTCTTCCGGAAGCGCCACGGCCGCGGCGAAGTCCCCGAATCCGGTCGGGGAGGACGTGAGCCGCGCGCCCCGTTCCGATCCCGCGCCGGCCTCCGGGTCCTGGGCGCCCTCGCCGGCGTCGATCGCGAGCATCGATTCGATCGGCGTGACCGCGCCTATGGGCTCCTTCGCGAAGCCCCACGTGGAGGCCACGGCCCCCGCGAGCCGGCCCTCGAAATAGACGGGGCTGCCGCTCATTCCCGCGAGAATGCCCGTCCTTTCGAGACCGAGCCCGCCGACTCGGATGATGATCTGCGAACGCCCGAGGGAGTTCGGCACGATCCCGAGGACTTCGACGTCGAAACGCTCCACGAGGGAGCCGCGAAGCACCGTCAGGCCGTAGCCCTTCATCCCGGTCCGGATCGCCGAAAGCGGCAGGATGTCTGCCGGGAGGGACGCGGCGGGCGCGGACCCCGTGAGGCTCGTCGCGAGAAGCGCGGAGAGAAGAGTAAAAGCCGCCGCGCGGAGCGCCCAACGCTTTGACCCGCTTGAAGATTCCATGCTACCTTGACGGGACGGCCCGAGACGGGTCCGTCGCGGAACGCATCCCGAGAGGGAGTCACACGAAACGATGACGGAAGCCGGCGGCGCGAACATTGTCCAGCTTTTCACTTCAGCGGGACCGACGGCCAAGGCCGTCCTGCTCGTCCTCGCGTTCTTCTCCCTGGTGTCGTGGGCAATCATCATCGGCCGGATCTGGAGTTTCTCACGCGCCGCATCCGACTCGCGCGCGTTCCTGAACCACTTCCGCAAGAGCCGGAAGTTCGCCGACGTGCTCGGGATCTGCGACAAGTGCGAGGCGAGCCCGCTGGTCGGTATTTTCCGCGCGGGCTACGCCGAGCTGGACCAGCAGGTCAAGGACGGCCGCGAGGTGGCGCCGGCCGACACGGGACGCCTCTTCGTCAAGAGCCTCGCCTCGATCGAGCGCGCCCTCGAGCGCGCGGCCGGCGTCGAGACGACCCGCCTCACGCGCGGGCTGCCTTTCCTCGCGACCACGGCCTCGTCCACGGTTTTCATCGGCCTCTTTGGAACCGTCATGGGCATCATGATGGCGTTCTCGCAGATTGCCCAGAAGGGCTCGACGTCGATCGTCGTCGTGGCGCCCGGCATCGCCGAAGCCCTCATCAACACCGCGGCCGGCCTCGTTGCCGCGGTGCCCGCGCTCATCGCATATAACAACTTCACCGGGAAGATGCGCGCGGCGCGCGCCGAGATGCGCGACTTCGAGCTCGAGTTCATGAACCTGGCCGAGCGCCACTTCACCTAGGGCAGGACGACACGTGGCTTTCAAGCTCGACGACGACGCGAACGCCTTCTCGGACATCAACGTGACGCCGCTCGTCGACGTCATGCTCGTCCTCCTCGTCATCTTCATGGTCACCGCGCCCCTCCTGCACCAGGGCGTCGAGGTCCAGCTCCCGAAGTCCGTCGCCCAGAACCTTCCGAAGACGCCCGAGGACCCTCTCATCCTCTCCATCACGAAGAACGGGAACTACTACCTGAACGAGACGCCCATTCCGAAGGCGCAGCTCCGGGACCGCCTGAAGCTCATCCTCTCGCGTCGCCGCGACAAGGCCGTCTACCTGAAGGCCGACCGCAACCTCACGTACGGCGTCGTCGTCGAGACCATGGACACGCTCAACCGGCTGGGCGTCGAGAGCCTCGGCATGGTGACCGAGCTCAGGAGCGAGGGGGCTCCGTGACCACGCGCGCGGCCGCCCTTCCCGGGCCGCCGACCGTTTCGGAGATCCTCGAGCGGCGCGCGCACGGCGGGCGCGCGCCCCGCGGCCTGACGGCGGCCCTTTCCGTCCTCGCGCACGCGGCCTTCCTCGCGATGCTTCTCCTCGTGGGCCGCCCCCGCAAGGCTCCCGTCTTCGTGCCGATGTCCCTTCCCGTCCGCGTCGTGAGCCCGGCGTCTCTCGGCCGGCCCCAGGCCGCGCCCGCTCCGGCTCCCGTGGCCGCGCCGGCCGAGCCGGCGCCGGTCGCGAAGGCGAAGCCCGTCATCGAGAAGCCCTCCGAGAAGATCCTGCCCTCGGCGAAGGCGCTCCCCGAGCCGAAGAAGCCCGCGAAGGCGGAGAAGCCGAAGCCGGCGCCCGGGGGCGTCAAGGCCCTTCCCGGGCCCGCTCTCGATCTTCCGAGCGCCGCCGGAGCTGCCAACGGCGCGACGTCGGGCGCCGGCATCTCCTTCGGGGCGTCGGTCACGTCCTTCGACGCGGACTTCCCCTTCGCCTATTACGTCGAACAGCTCCTCTCCCTCATCGGCGCGAACTGGTTCAAGCCGGAGTCCGCCGAGGGCACGAACTGCGTCGTCTCTTTCCGCGTCCTGCGCTCCGGACAGGTGACGGAGGTCAAGGTCGATTCCACGTCGGGTGTGAGCTACTACGACCGGGCCGCGGCGCGCGCCGTGTACGCCGCGAACCCGCTCCCGCCCTTGCCGCCCGACTACCGCAACGATTCGCTCGGCGTGCACCTGAAATTTCAGTAAAGGGGAACTTGTTGAGAAAAGAAGAAGAAAAGAAGATTTCCGTGAAAGGAATCAGAGGGGTCGGCGCGCTTCTGGCTGCCACTGCCCTCGTCTGGGCCGCTCCCGTTCTCGGGCAGGCGCCGAAGCACGCGACGGCGTCCCCCGCGACGTCGACCGCTCCCTCCGGTTTCGCGCAGGCCTCCAACATCGACCTTTCGATCACGGGCAGCTCCAGCGCGCGCCGCCCCCTCGCGATCCCGATGACGATCGCGCCGCTCCTGACGGAGCTCCAGACGAAGGCCGTCGATCCGTTCTACACGACCCTGTCCGACGACCTCGCGGGCTCGGGGGTCTTCGTCGTGGCCGATCCGGCGCTCTACCCGAAGGGGATGCGCCCGCCGCAGAGCCGCGAAGAGGGCGACGCGTGGAAAGCCACGTCGGCGCAGTTCCTGCTCGACACGCACCTTTCGCCGGACGGCGGAAACGTCGTCGTCGAGGCGCTGCTCTGGGACCTGAGCACGCTGAAGCCGATTCTCAGCAAAAAGTACTCGGGCGAGACCCGCGCCACTCGCCGCATCGCCCACACCCTGGCGAGCGACCTCGTGCGCCAGTTCACCGGCAAGCCCGGCCCGTTCCTCACCAGGCTCGCCTTTTCCTCCGACCGCGACGAGCGACGCGTGAAGGAGATCTACACGATGGACTTCGACGGCGAGAACCAGCGGCGGATCACGAGCTCCCGCACGCTGTCGCTCGCGCCCGACTGGTCGCCGGACGGCACGAAGATCGTGTACCAGTCCTACGAGAAGGACACGCCGGGCCTGTGGCTCATCGGGAAGGACGGGACCGACAAGCGGCCCATCCCGGTCCCGACCCAGCTCAACGCGTCTCCGTCGTTCTCCCCCGACGGCAGGACGATCGCGTTCTGCGGCAGCGTCCGGGGGAACACGGAGATCTTCACCGTCCAGACGGACGGCTCCTCTCTGAAGCGCCTCACCGAGAACGCGGCGATCGACTCCACGCCTCGCTGGTCCCCGAATGGCCGCGAGCTCGCGTTCACGTCGAACCGGCAGGGCACGCCCCAGATTTTCATCATGGATCTCGAAGGCGCGAACGTCCGGCGCGTGACGCTGGCCGGCAACTGGAACGACGAGGCAGCATTCTCGCCGGACGGCGGGCGCCTGGCGTTCGCGTGCCGGAACGAGGGCGATTTCCAGATCTGCGTGATGGATCTCTCTTCGGGCCGGACCGTGCAGATTTCGAGCGGACCGGGCGCCCACGAAGGACCCACATGGTCCCCCGACGGCTCGAAGATCGCCTGGGAGGTGCAGCACGGCAGTTCGACGCAGATCGCCGTCGGGAACGCCAACGGCAGCGGAACGGCGCGCATCGTGACGTCGTCCGGGAACAATTATTCCCCCTCGTGGGTCAAGACGCTAGAATAGAAGGCCCACGGGGAGATGCCGTCCGGCTTACCCCCCACACAGCAACCAACGGAGGCTCGATTCCATGAAGCAATCCCTCAAGGCCGGTTCCATCACCCTCGCTGCCGTCGCGTTCGTCGTGGCATGTTCCAGCAAGCCACCTGCCGCGCCGCCGCCCTCACCGACGCCCGTTTCGACGCCGACCGTCGTCACGGTCGAGCCGGTCGCCACGCCTGCGCCGATGCCCGCGCCCAGGGTGGAGGCGGACGACATCCGGGCGAAATCGCTCGTCGAGATCTCGAGCTACCTGAAGCCCGCGTTCTTCGACTACGACAAGGCGGACATCCGCGGCGACTCCCGTGACGTCCTCGCCACGAACGCGACCTGGCTGAAGAAGTACTCCTCTGTGCAGTTCACGATCGAAGGCCACGCCGACGAGCGCGGCACGGCGCAGTACAACCTCGCGCTCGGCGACCGCCGAGCGAACGCCGCGAAGGACTACCTCGTCTCCCTTGGCGTCGACGCGTCCCGGATCAAGACCGTTTCGTACGGCAAGGAGCGTCCCTTCGCCACCGGACACGACGAAGACTCGTGGCAGAAGAACCGCCGCGCCCACTTCGTCGTCACCGCGAAGTGAACCGGGAGCGCGCCTCGCGCGCCATTCGTTCCGTCGCCGCCGCGGGGGTTCTCGCGGCGGCGGTCGGCTGCGTCAGCGGAAGCGACATCGACGGCCTTCACACGCACCTCTCGACGGTCGAGAAGGAAGTCGACGTCGTCGCTAAGCAGTCGTCGTCCAAGGACGAGGTCGCGAAGCTGAGCGAGAGACTCGCGAAGCAGGCGGAGACGCTGCTGCGCTCGAATGCCGATCTCGGCACGAAATTCGACGACCTGACGCGCGAGATGCAGGCCCTCGCGGGCAAGCTCGAGGACGCGAACCGGCGCCTGACGCAGCTCTCGCAGCAGATCGCCGAGTCGCAGGCGCACGCGGGGTCCGCGCCCGCTTTCGCCCCCCCGACCGCTCCCGCGCCCGGCGGAGCGCCCGCGGCCGGCGCGGGTCCGGGCCCCGTCGCGGCTTCCGGAGCGGCGCCACGCGGGGGCGGTATCACGCCCGCCGAGCTCTTCGCGCAGGCGACGGCCGACTACCAGCGGGGTCGCTACGACCTCTCCCGGCAGGGCTTCGAGGACTACGTCGAGAAGTTTCCGCGCACCGATCTGTCGGACGACGCCCTCTACTGGGCCGGCGAATGCTGGTCGGCACAGAAGAAGCCGCGGGAAGCGATCGCCGCGTTCGACAAGCTCTTCCGCTCCTATCCCCAGAGCGACAAGGCCCCGGCCGCCCACCTCAAAAAGGGCATCGCCCACTTGGAGCTCGGCGAGAAGGCTCAGGCCATGGTCGAACTGAATTTCGTCGTCAACCAGTTTCCCGGCTCCGACGAGGCCAAGAGCGCGCGCCAGCGCCTCAAATCCCTCGGCGGCGATTCCCGCTGAACGGCTCTCCAGAGAAGACTCGAGACGTCAAAGAGAAAGGCACACCCGAACTCCATGGCCAACACCAAGCAAGCCAAGAAGCGCGCCGCGCAGAGCGATCGGCGCCGGGTCCGCAACCGGTCCGTCTTGACGAAGGTCCGCAACGTCGTGAAGAACCTGCGCAAGACGGCGGAGACCGAAGCCGCGAAGGTCGGCGATCTCCTCTCGAACGCGGTTTCCGACCTCGACGTCGCCGTCCGCAAGGGCGTCCTCCATAAGAAGACGGCCTCCCGCCTGAAGTCGCGGATCTCGAAGACCGTGAACAAGGCGAAGAAGGCGGACGCGAAGAAGTAGAAGCCTGGCGCTCCGGAGCGGCGGCTAGAACCCTTCCAGGATCGTCGTGACGAGATTCTGGGCGAACGGGCGGGCCATCGCGTCGATGGCCTCCCGTTCCCGGTCGTAGTACGAGCTCGCGCTCGACGGCACCGTGTACGGCTGTCGGAACAGGTACGCGGGCTCCGCGAAGATCGGCTTGTCCGTCGCCTTTTCCGTGAGGACGAGCTTTCCCGTCACGGTCACCTGATACTCGACCGCGATTCCGTTCGCGTCGAAGCGCACGGGCGCGACGTTGCAGGACGTCAAATGCCCGGCGAGCTCCGAGTCCGCCGCCGACCGGTCGGAGACCGGCTTCAGGCGGCCGCGCGCGGACAGCTCGCGGATGACGGCGTCCGTGAGCCGCTGCTCGAGGCCGACGACCGTGGTGTCGTTCACGAACTGCGCCACGTACACGGTCTTCACCGTCGCGGGAAGGGCGCTCGAGCCCGTGCCCACGAGCGCATAGCCGCAGCCAAGAAGACCGAGGAGAAAAGAGAAAAGCAAGATTTCTTTGAAAGGTTTCACTTCACCACGATATTCAACAGGCGGTCTTGCACCCAGATCGTCCTCACGCGCTGCCTGCCCTCGAGCCACTTGGCGATGATCGCATTCGCTTCGGCGGCGGCTACGGCTTCCTTGTCAGAAGATCCTCTTCGAAGCTTGATCTCGGCCCGGACCCTCCCGGAAATCTGTACGGCGATCGACGCGAATTCTTCGACTGCGAGCGCCGGATCGTAGGCCGGCCAGCCCGACATGAGCAGGCTTTTCGTGCCGCCCATCCGCTCGTTCAGCTCCTCGGAGAGGTGAGGCGCGATGGGATGGAGCAGGGTGACGAGCGTCCGAAGAGTCGTCGCGGTCTCCCCCGCGTCCGAGCCCGCTTGGCCGACGAGACTCGTCGCATGGTTGAGAAATTCCATGAGGTGCGCCACGGCGGTGTGGAATGAGAACGCCCGGAAGTCCTCCGTGACCCTCTTCACGGCCATATGGCGCGCGCGCGCGGCGGGCGTGTCGGCCACCCTCGGCTGGGTCTGCGGATCGGCGCCGGTCTGAAGGAACCGATCGATCGTGCCCCGGACCCGCCAGAGGAAACGCTCGGGGCCGCTGATCCCCTCGTCGCTCCACTCGGAGTCCTTCTCCGGCGGTCCGAGGAAGAGCACGAACGCGCGGACGGCGTCGGCGCCCTTTTCGGCGATGAGCGGGTCGAGCGACACGGCGTTGCCGCGCGACTTGGACATCTTCTCGACGCGCCCCGTCGGAGACTGGCGCGTGATCATGCCCTGGTTGAAGAGCGCGGAGAACGGCTCCTCGAACGTCACGAGGCCGAGGTCCTTGAGTATCCGTGCGAAGAACCGTGCGTACAGGAGGTGCAGGATCGCGTGTTCGATGCCGCCAATGTACTGGTCGACGGGCGCCCACTCCTTCACGATGGCGGGGTCGAAGGGCGCGGCACCGTTTTTCGGGTCGATGTACCGGAGGTAGTACCAGGACGAATCCACGAACGTGTCCATCGTGTCCGTCTCGCGGCGCGCGGGGCCGGAGCACCGGGGGCACGTCGTGTTCACGAACGAGGCAACCTTCTCGAGGGGATTGCCGCCCTTGCCCGTGAACGGCGCGTCGGGAGGCAGGACGACGGGCAGATCCTTTTCGGGGACCGGGAGCCAGCCGTCCCTTTCGCAGTGGATCATGGGGATCGGCGTGCCCCAGTAGCGCTGGCGCGAGATGAGCCAATCGCGCAACCGGTAGCGCACGCGCGGCCCGCCGATTCCTCGCTCTGCGGCTTCGGCGGCGATGGCCTCGCGGGCCAAAGAGGAAGACATTTCTGAGAAGGGGCCAGAGGCGATGAGGCGGCCTTCGCCGGTGTAGCAGCCGTCAACTGGCGTCGGGGGCTCGATGACCTTGACGATCGGAATCCCGTATTTCTTCGCGAAGTCGAAGTCGCGCGTGTCGTGAGCGGGCACGGCCATGAGCGCGCCCGTGCCGTAGTCGGCGATGACGAAGTTCGCGAGCCACACGGGCACTTCCTGACCGGTGAAGGGATTGATCGCCTTGCGGCCGGTGTCGCGGCCGTCCTTCTCGGCGCCCTCGGCCTCGCGCACGATCCGCTCCTGGCTGCGCACGGACGCGACCCAGGCTTCGAGGTCGGCCTTCTTCGCGTTTCCCTCCAGAAGGCGCGGCACGAGCGCGTGCTCGGGGGCGAGGATGAGCGCCGTCGCGCCGAAGACGGTATCCGGACGCGTCGTGAAGACGCGAACCGTTTCCTCGAGTGACGGGATCGCGAAGTCGAGATCGGCACCCGCGGACTTGCCGATCCAGTTGCGCTGCATCGTGACGACCTTCTCGGGCCACGCGCGGAGCGTGTCGAGGCCTTCCAGCAGCCGTTCGGCATAGTCGGTGATTTTCAGGAACCACTGCTCCAGCTCGCGTTGGACCACGGGCGTCTTGCAGCGTTCGCAGACGCCCCCCTCGGCCTGCTCGTTCGCGAGGACCGTGAGACACGACGGACACCAGTTGACCGCCGATTTCTTCCGGACGGCGAGGCCCTTCTCGAGGAGCCTGAGGAAGAACCACTGGTTCCAACGGTAGTACTCGGGTTCGCAGGTCGTGACTTCCTTCGTCCAGTCGTAGAGAACTCCCCACGCCCGGAACTGTTCTTTCATCGCCGCGATGTTCGCGAGCGTGGAGGTTCGGGGATGAATCCCCTTCTGGATCGCGTAGTTCTCCGCGGGAAGGCCGAAAGCGTCCCAGCCCATGGGGCAGAACACGGTCACGCCGGTCTGCCGGAGGAAGCGGTGGAGCGCGTCGGTCAGGAAGTAGGTCCGGGCGTGCCCCACGTGCAGGCGGTCGCCCGACGGGTACGGGAGCATGACGAGGAGGTACGTGCCTTCGCCCGCGGGCTTCGCGGTGTCCACGAAGGCGGCCCGATCCGCTTCCCAGCGCCCGCGCCACTTGGCCTCGATCCGGAGAATTTCGTCGCTCTTCGTCGTCGTCGTCGTGCTACTCATCGAGCCGGCGAGTGTAAACGACACGAAGGCCCCGCGTCAGCGGCGCGGGGACGCCGCGAGCGCCCGGGGATCGAGGGGCGCGCCCTCGACGGCCGCAACGACGGTCGCGCCGCGCGGCCGGTACAGGGTCAGGCCGCCCTCGGCCGTCTCGAGGATCGGTCGCTTCAGCTCGGTCGAACGGCCGGCGACGTCCACGTGGAAGCCCGCGGGCGGCTGCCGGTCCAGCGCGAGATGCCGCGCCGTGACCGTGTTCGCGAGCCCCCCGGGATCCGAGGGCACCCAGCCCAGCCCCGGGACGAAGACCTCGATCCAGCGATGACGGACGCCCCCGAGCTCCGCGTTGAAAACGTTGCGGGACTCTGGCGTGAGCTCCCGGGCGCGCCGGGCGGCGAGGATGCCCGTGACCTGCCGGGCGGGAACGCCCGCCCGGAGGAGCAGCTCGGCCGCGAGGAGCGACCGCCCCACGCAGGAGCCCCGGCGGGCGCGGAGCGTGGCCGAAGCGGTCTCGGACGATCCGTCCGGCAGCGCATAGCGGATGCGGTGAGCCGTGAAGGCAATCACGCGCTCGACGGCTTCGAGGGTCGTCTTCGCGCCCGCGAGGAGCCGCCGGGAGAGCGAATCCAGTTCGGGATCGTCCGCGAGCGGATCCGCGAGCACCGCCCGGCCTTCCGCCGAAAGGGTCGCCGGGGACGGAGGGAACGGGGCATCCACCGTAAGGGGGGCCGCCTCGACCTCGACGCGTGCTTCCAGCGAACGCCCGTCCGGCGAAGAGAGCGCGATGCGATAGCCGGCGTCCTCCACCGGGCGCGCATAGCGCCATGGCGCGGAACCCTCGAGGCGGTAGCGGGCCCACTCCCCCGGGGACGGACCTTCCTGTGCCGCGGCCATGCCGGCACACGCGAGGGCGATGGTCCAGAACGGCACGCGGAGCCGCATCAGCCGCCCTCTCCGGCGGGAATCCGCGGGCCGAACGTGGCGCGGCGGATGGCATCGAGCACGCCGTTCACGAACGGACCGGAGGACGGAGTCGAGAACTTCTTCGCGATCTCGACGGCCTCGTCGATCACGACGGCGTCCGGGATGTCTTCCTCGAAGAGAAGCTCGTAGAGCGCGAGCCGCAGGAGATTGCGATCGACCGCCGCCATCCTGCCGAGCCGCCAGTGTTCGGACCGCTCGGACAGTTTCGCGTCCAGCTCGTCACGCCGCGCGAGCGTCCCCACGACGAGGCGTTGGGCGTATTCCTGTACTTCGGGACGCGCGAGGACGTACTCCTCCGTGCGCATGAACATCTCCTCGGCCGGTGTTCCCGCGAGGTCGTTCTGGTAGAGAAGCTGAAGCGCCAGCTCTCGAGACTTCCGCCGGCGGCCGCTCACACGCGTCCCCTCCGCCCGGCCGTCAGCGCGCGGAGCGCCGGGAGGAAGCCTTCTTCAGGTTCGCGCGGAGGTCGGCGGCCTCGACGGCGGCCATGGCCGCCTCGAAGCCCTTGTTTCCACCCTTGGCGCCGGAGCGCTCGAGCGCCTGCTCGAGCGTGTCGCAGGTGAGGACGCCGAACGCGACGGGAAGATCGAGCTCGAGGGAGACCTGGAAGACGCCCTTCGCCGTCTCCCCCGCCACGTATTCGAAATGCGGCGTGCCGCCGCGCAGCACGGCGCCCAGCGCCACGAGCGCGTCGAACTTGCCCGAGCGCGCGAGGTCGCGGAGAGCGAGCGGGATCTCCCAGGCGCCGGGCGCACGCACGAGGACGACGTCCTGGTCGGCGGCGCCGGTCCGGCGGAACGCATCGAGGGCCCCGTCGACGAGGCGCGACACGACGAGGTCGTTCGTCCGTGCCGCCACGATGCCGAAGCGGCGCCCCGCGGAGGAGAGATGGCCTTCGATCACGTTCATGGGACCGGAGAGTGTACCAGCCTCAGCGGGGCAGGAGCTCGCGGACGCGCGCGTGCGGACCTTCGCAGCCGAAATTCTCGCGATAGCGGTCGACGAAGTCGGCGATCGCGTATCGTGGCGGCTGTGGACCGAGGGCCTCGAGGGTGTAGACGGCGGCCACGCTCCCGACCCGCCCGGCGACTTCCCACGGCAGCCCGTGGTGCCGGGCCGCGAGGAGCCCGCCCCGGAAGGCATCGCCCACGCCCGTCGGGTCCACCGCGGGACCGCGCAGGCTGGCGGGCGGGATCCGGAAGGTGGTGGCGCCCGCGGGAGCCTCGGGTTGTCCGCCCTGGAGGGCGATCGTGGAGCCTTCGGAGCCGCGCGTCACAATCAGGGCGGGCACCTGCTCGAGCATCTCGGCCTCGGAAAGACCCGTCTTTTTTTCGATGACGCCGAACTCGTACTCGTTGGCGATCAAGAGCGCCGCACCCCTCAGCCCGGCAAGGAGGTCGCTGCCCGAGAGTCGCGCGACCTGCTGGCTCGGATCGTAGACATAGGCGATGTGCAGCTCGCGACACTCCTTCGCGTATTTCGCCATCGCGTCCGGGTCGTTCGGCGCGATGACGGCGAGGCTCACGGCGCTCAGGGAGAGATCGCGGAAGGAGAGCGTCGCGGCGCGCGCCATGGCCCCCGAGTAGAACGTCGCGATCTGGTTCTGGCATTGGTCCGTGGAAACGAAGAACGAGGCGGTGTAGAGGTCGTCGCAGATGTGGAGACACGAGGTGTCCACCCCCTGCTCGGCCAGCCAGCGGCTGTAATCGAGCGCGTCGACGCCCGCCGTCGCCATGATGACGGGCTTGTGGCCGAGGAGCGCGAGCGTGTAGGCGATATTCGGGGCCACGCCGCCCCGCACCTTCCGCATCGAATCCACGAGAAATGAGACGGAGAGGCGATCCATGCGGTCGGGCACGACGACGTCGAGGAACTTCCCCGGGAACGTCATGAGGTAGTCGTAGGCGACGGAACCAGTGACGACGATGCGGCGTGCGGTCATCTGACTTCTTTCTTCACTCTTCTTTCTCTCTTCACTTTCTCAGGAACAGCGCCAGGCGCTTCGCGGCGGCGGGTGAAATATGCTCTTTCGTCGTGAGGACGGCCCACGCGAGGGCGTCCGCGCAGTCGCTCGGGCGATCGGGATCGAGATGCCGCGCGGCGTTCGCGAGGACGCGATTCGCGGTGCTCGCGTTCTGCTTGAGGACGGCGAGGACGGCCTCCACCGAAACGGCGGCCTCCTCCTCGTGCCAGCAGTCATAGTCGGTGACGAACGCCATGGAGGCAAAGCCGATTCCGGCCTCCCGGCAGAGCTTCGCCTCGGTGGCGTTCGTCATGCCGATTACATCGACGCCCCACGAGCGGTAGAGCGACGACTCGGCCTTCGTGGAGAACTGCGGCCCCTCCACGCAGACGTACGTCCCGCCCCGGTGACACACGGCCCCCTCGGCCTTCGCGGCCGCCGCGAGCGCATCGAGGAGCACGGTCGAAACCGGGTGCGCGAACGAGACGTGACCCACGCAACCGCCGCCGAAGAAGGTCGAGACGCGGTGTTTCGTCAGGTCGATGAACTGGTCTGGAAGCACGATGTCGGTCGGCTTGTATGCCTCCTTCATCGAGCCGCAGGCCGAAGCCGAGAGCAACCATGAACAGCCGAGCTTCCGGAAGCCCCAGATGTTCGCGCGGTAGTTGACCTCGGTGGGGAGGAATGAGTGGTGGCGCCCGTGCCGCGCGAGGAAGGCGACGGGAACCGAAGAAAGATTTCCAAGAAAGTAGGAGTCGGAGGGGGCGCCGAAGGGCGTCGAGAGCGCGACTTCGCCGATGACCTCGAGGCCAGGAAGCGAATACAAACCCGACCCTCCGATGAGGCCGATGCGCGGGACCCTCTTCCCTCTTCCATTCGCAGAAATCCTTCTCTTCTCTTTCTCCTTCTTCATCTGCCTCGTCCCATCTCCTGCAGGATGTCGAGCGCGAGCTTCAGCGCCGCGCGGCCGGCCTCTCCAGTGACTTCCGGTTCGCTGCGTTCGGCGCAAGCCTTCAGGAACGCCGCATCCTCGGCGGTGAGGGCGTCCGCGGGCTCGACCTTCACGGGCCAGGGCACGATGCGCGGCGGGCCGCTCAGCCGGTCGAGACGGAAGGCCGTCACGTCGCGGTTCTGAGTGTCGATCGAGAAATACCAGTCGGGCTGGAAGAACCGGAACTTCCGGGTCTTCTCCTGCGAGACACGCGAGGCCGTCAGATTCGCCACGCAGCCGCCTTCGAACGACAGCCGCACCGAAGCGATGTCGATCTTTTCGCTCAGAATCGGTACGCCGACCGCCCGGATTTCGGTGACCGGCCGGCCCACGAGATCGAGCGCGATGTCGAGGTCGTGCACGAGGAGGTCGAGGACCACGTCCACGTCGAGGGCGCGCGGCACGAACACACCGAGGCGGTGTGCCTCGATGAACTTCACGTCGGTCACAAGCGGGCGCACGGCGGCGACGGCTGGGTTGAAACGCTCGATGTGGCCCACCTGCAGAACGCGTCCCTTCGCCCGCGCAAGGGCCACGAGCCGATCGGCCTCGGCGAGCGTCGCGGTGATGGGCTTTTCGACCATCACATCGGCCCCCCCGTCGAGGAGCTCCTCCGCCACCGCCGCGTGCGTGGAGGTCGGCGACGCGACGACGACCGCGCGGGCGCCCGCGTCGAGAAGCTCCTTCACGGAGCGTCTCCTCACGAGACCCTTGCTTCCGTGCGCGGCCTCGATCGTCGCGGCCGTGGCGTCGTCCCCGTCGACGAAGCCCACCGGCTCGGAGCCGGCGAGCTCCGTCAGGATTCGCGCGTGGTGCCGACCGAGATAGCCGCACCCGACGATGCCTGTCCGGATTTTCGCCATGCCGGCCGCAGTCTAAAGGATGGCACGGCGTCACACACATCCGCCGTCTTGTCCGACAGGCTCCGACCGCGTAACCTCCGCGGCTCACATGAGCGGACGCGACTGGAAATCCACCCTCCTCCTCCCGAAGACGGAGTTCCCCATGAGGGCGGACCTTCCGAAGCGGGAGCCCGCGCGCCTCGCGCGCTGGCAGGACCGGGACCTCTACGGCCGCATCCGCGCCGCCCGGCAGGGCGCGCCGCGGTTCCTCCTCCACGACGGGCCGCCCTACGCGAACGGCCGGATCCACATGGGCACGGCGATGAACAAGATCCTCAAGGATCTCGTCGTCCGCAGCAAGACGCTCGCCGGCTTCGACTCGCCTTACGTGCCGGGGTGGGACTGCCACGGCCTGCCGATCGAGCTCAAGGTCGACAAGGAGCTCGGCCCGAAGAAGCGCGAGATGACCGACGTCGCGGTCCGCGACGCCTGCCGCGCCTACGCGGAGAAGTGGATCGACGTCCAGCGGGCCGACTTCATACGCCTCGGCGTCCTCGGAGCCTGGAAGTCGCCGTACCGGACGATGGACTTCTCGTACCAGTCCGAGATCGCAAGAGCGTTCGGCCGGTTCGTCGAGAACGGCCTCGTCTCGTTCGGCTTCAAGGCCGTCCTCTGGTGCGTCCACGATCGCACGGCCCTCGCCGAGGCGGAGATCGAGTACGAGGACAAGACCGACTGGTCGATCTACGTCGCCATGCCGTTGGAGAAAGATTCTTCGAACGGCGCGTGGCCGAACCTCGTGGAGGCGGTCGGCGCGCCGCGCCTCTACGCCTTGATCTGGACGACGACGCCCTGGACATTGCCCGCGAACCGCGCCATCGCATTGGGTCCGAAGATCGAATACGTTTTTCTGAGAAGGGAATCCGAACCGGGCGCCGCCTACCTCGTCGCCGACGCGCTGGTGCCGCAGGTGACGGCCGCACTGGGCTGGACGGATGCTCGCCCTCTTCCCCATTCGAAGAAAAGCGGCGAATCGATCGCCGCGGCGTCGCCCGCGTTGCGCTACGCGCGCCCCTTCGCGTCCGACCCATTCGACAATTTCGGATTCCTCCTGGGCGAGCACGTCTCGACGTCGGACGGCACGGGCCTCGTCCACACAGCTCCCGGCCACGGTCGCGACGACTACGAGGTCGTGAGGCGCGCCGGTTTCAAGGTCGACGACCCCGCCCTCTGCCCGGTGGACGAGGGCGGGTACTACGACGCGAATGCCCCGGCACCCCTCCGCGGAAAACGCGTCGTGACGCCGAAGACGCCCGCCGACGACGCCAATACGGCGGTTCTCGAGGCGTTGACGGCAGGAGAAGCGTCGGGCGCCCTTCTCCTATTTTCCAAGAAATCCCCGCATTCCTATCCCCACTGTTGGCGCTGCAAGAACCCGGTCATCTTCCGGGCGACGCACCAGTGGTTCATCGACCTCGGCGCGCTGCGCGACGGCGCGATGGCGGAGATTCGCAGCCGGGTCGCGTGGATCCCGTCCTACAGCGAGAACCGCATCGGCGCGATGGTGGATAACCGCCTCGAGTGGACGATCTCCCGCCAGCGCCGCTGGGGCTCGCCGATCACGTTTCTGAGGTGCACGGACTGCAAGGCGAAGGGCGTCGTGTCGCACTTCCCCGCCGTGGAGGGAAGCGTCGGAGAGAAAGAGAAGAAGGAAAGAGAAGATTTCTTTGAAAAGGTAAGAGCGACTTTCCGCGAGCACGGAGCGAACGCCTGGTATGACGATGCGTTCCCTCCGTCTTACTTTCTAAGAAATATTTCGTGCTCGCGCTGCGGCAGCACCAGCTTCGAGAAGCTGAAGGACATCCTCGACGTGTGGTTCGACTCCGGCGTCTCGCACGCCGCCGTGCTGCGCTCGGGCGACTACGGCCTCGCGGACCCCTACACGGCGCAGCCGCCCGTCCCCGTCATGTACCTCGAAGGCCACGACCAGCACCGCGGGTGGTTCCAGTCCTCGCTCCTTACGTCCGTCGCGATGACGGGCCGCGCGCCGTATGACACCGTCCTCACGCACGGCTTCGTCGTCGCGGGCGACGGCCACAAGATGTCGAAGTCGCTCGGCAACACGATCGAGCCGCAGGATCTCCTCAAGACGGACGGCGCGGACGTGATCCGCCTCTGGGTCGCCTCGCTCGACTACACGAACGACGACCCGCTCTCGAAGGAGATCCTGCAGCGCACCGCCGACGCCTACCGGAAGATCCGAAACACGGCGCGCTTCCTCCTCTCGAACCTCTTCGATTTCGACCCGGCGACGCACGCGGTGCCGGAGGCGAAAATGGAGCCTCTCGACCGCTGGGTGCTCGATGCCGCGGCGCGCTTCGCGCTGGAGGCGCGTGACGCCTACGCGCGCTACGAGTTCCACGCCGTCGCGCGCCGGCTGCTCGACCTCGTCACGACCGACCTCTCGGCTTTCTGGTGCGACGTGCGAAAGGACGCTTTTTACGTCCTTGCGGCGAACGATGCCGTGCGGAGATCCGCCCAAACGGCCGCCTGGAGAATCGTCGAAACGATCGCGCTCGCGCTGTCGCCGATCTGCCCGTTCACGGCCGAGGAGATCTGGGAGTCTCTTCCGGGGAATGCTTCGGACCCGTCCGCGCTGTTCCTGCGGAGCTGGAGCGACCTCACGCTTCCGGAGATTTCTGCAAATGAGAAAGCGGCCTGGGACCGACTGCTCGCGCTGCGGGCGGACTTCCTCGGTCAACTCGAGCCGCTCAGGAGAGAGGGGAAAGTCGGCTCCCCCTCGCAGGCGGTGGCCGCCGTGGGCCGAGGCGGCGACGTGGACAAGGCGCTCCGGACTCTTTCCCTTTCAGAAGAAAAACTGGCTGACGTGTTCGGGACGCCGTCTGTCGTGCGGGAGGGCGAGGCGGACGCTATCGCCGTCCGCCCCGCCGAAGGCCTGAAGTGCCCGCGCTGCTGGCAGGTCCGGAACGACGTCGAGTCCGGAGACGACGGCATCTGCGCGCGCTGCCGGCGCGTCGTCGGCGAGTAGAATCCCCGTCGTGTCGCGCCGGCTCGTCTATTTCGGAATTTCCCTCGCCGTCGTGGCTCTCGACCAGCTCACGAAGGCGATCGTGTCCGCGCGCATCCCGCTGCACGACACGATTCCGGTGATTCAGGGGTTCTTCGACCTGACGCACGTGAAGAACACGGGCGCAGCCTTCGGCATCTTCGCGTCCTTCAGCTCGCCCGCACGCGCGACGATCCTGACGCTCGTCGCCGGCGGCGTCTTTCTCGCCGTTCTCGCCTGGTCCCTGTCGTCGCCCGTGACGTTCACGCGACTCCAGACGGCGCTCGCGCTCGTCCTCGGCGGGGCTGTCGGGAATCTGATCGACCGGATGCGCTTCCATTCCGTCACGGATTTCCTGCGCTTTTACGTGGACCGCTGGGAATGGCCGTCGTTCAACGTGGCCGACAGCGCGATCAGCGTGGGCGTCGTCCTTCTCGCCTGGGACATCTGGCGGCATCCCGGGAAAGAGCCCGAGACATGCACCCAGAACTGATCCACATCGGCTCTTTCGCGCTGCCGAGCTACGGCCTGATGCTGGCACTCGGCTTCCTCGCGGGGCTGTGGCTCGTGAGAAGGCGGGCTCCCGCGTTCGGCCTCGCGCCGGACGCCGCGTCGGACGTCGGAATCTGGCTTCTTCTGTCGGGTCTGGTGGGCGCGAAACTCCTCCTCGTCATTGTCGAATGGCCGCAGTACGTGTCGTCCTGGGACGGCCTCAAGGATCTCGCGCGTGCAGGCGGCGTCTTCTACGGCGGCCTGATCGGTGCGGTCCTAGGCACGGCGATCCTCCTTCGGAAGCGTGGGATCCCCTTCTTCACTTTCGCCGACAGCGCGGCGCCGTCGATCGCGCTCGGGCAGTTCCTGGGTCGCGTGGGTTGCCTCCTCGCGGGCTGCTGCTGGGGTCGCCACTGCGAGCTGCCCTGGGCGATCACGTTCTCCGACCCGAAGGCGAACGAGAACGTCGGCGTCCCGCTCGGAATCCCGCTTCATCCCACGCAGATCTACGAGGCCGTCGGCACGCTCGTCCTCTGCCTCCTCCTCCTCGTCTTCGAGCGCCGCCGGTATTCCGGGGAGACGTTCGTGCGCTACCTCTTCGGGTACGCGATCCTGCGTTTCACGATCGAGATCTTCCGCGGCGACCCGCGCGGGTCGGTCTTCGGCGCGATGTCGACCTCGCAGTTCATCGCGCTGTGCCTCGTCGCCACGGCGGCCGCGATCTGGGCCCTGCGTCGCAAGACGGCGCCCGCGCCGGCTGCCGTTCGAGCGGCGTGAGCGACGCGCCCCGGCCCCGGCGCGCGTTCCGCGCCGACCGGGGTGATGCCGGTGAGAGGCTCGACCGGGTCCTCCTCAGGCATTTGAACGACCTGCCGGAGGCCTCGCGCACCCGGATCCAGGAATGGATCGACGGCGGCTTTGTTTCCATCGGGGAAAGAGGATCGAAGAAGAGCTCTGAAAAGGTAAAGACCGGAGACGTCATCGAGATCACCTTGCCCGCACCGCCGGCGCCGCGGGCCGACCTCCTGGCTCAGGACATCCCCCTCTCTGTCCTTTTCGAAGACTCCGAAATCCTCGTCCTCGACAAGTCGCCCGGCCTCGTCGTGCACCCCGCCGTCGGCCATCGCGACGGGACGCTGGTGAACGCGCTCCTCCACCGCTCGAAGGACTGGGCCGGTCCCGCCGACCGCCCCGGCCTCGTCCACCGGCTCGACAAGGACACCTCGGGCGTCCTCGTGATCGCCAAGACCGAGAGGGCGATGGCGGTGCTCGGGAAGGCAATGAAAGAGAGATCCTTAGAAAAGGAATATCTGGCGGTCGTCTACGGCCACCCGCCCGTCCGCAAGGGGAAGGTCGAGCTCGGCATCCTGCGCGACCCGAAGGACCGCAAGCGCATGGCCGCTTCGAAGACCGAGGGCCGGCCGTCAACCACCTTCTATGAAATCCTCTCCGAATCCTCGGGTTCTCTCTCCGGCCTTTCGCTCCTCAAGTGTCGGCTCGGCACCGGGCGAACGCATCAGATCCGGGTCCACCTCAAGGCGTTGAACCTTCCGATCGTCGGCGACCCCGTGTACGGCTCGCCGCGCTGGAAGGGCCTGAAGGGCGAGGCGCTGCGCGAAGCGTGCCGAACGTTCCCGCGGCAGGCGCTCCACGCGTGGCGCCTCGGGATCCGCCACCCGGCGACGGGCGCGGCAATGACGTTCACGGCGCCGGTCCCCGCGGACATGGTTGGTCTGCTCTCGGCTGCCGGGCTCGAGGCGCCCGGCCTTTGCTAATCTGACCGGCTATGAGCACGATCAGGACAGCCGCCCACGTCTCCGCGCGCGGCCTCGCCATGCCGGCCTCACCCATCCGCAAGCTCATGCCGCTGGCGGAAGAGGCCAAGAGGCGCGGCCGCCACGTCTACCACCTCAACATCGGCCAGCCCGACCTCGAGACGCCTGCCGTGATGCGCGCGCGGCTGAAAGACGCGCCGAAGGTCCTCGCCTACAGCCCCTCGGGCGGCACGCCGGAATACGTCGAGTCGCTTCGCCTTTACTACGCCCGGCTCGGAATCGAGCTCTCCCCCGGCGAGATCCTCGCGACGACGGGAGGCAGCGAAGCTCTGCTCTTCGCCTTCATGGCGTGTGCGGACGCGGGCGCGGAGATCCTGACCGTCGAGCCCTTCTACACGAACTACCGGAGCTTCGCCGCGATGGCGGGCGTCACGATCGTTCCGCTCGTGACGCGCGGCGAAGACGGCTTCCATCTGCCTCCGCGGGCGGCATGGGAGGCGAAGCTCACCCGGAAGACGCGCATCGTCCTCCTCTGCAACCCGAACAATCCCACCGGCACGGTGTACACGCACGAGGAAATCCTCCCGGTGGCGGAGTTCTGCCGGGACCACGGACTCTTCCTGATCTCCGACGAGGTCTATCGCGAGTTCGTATACGACGGCCGCCACGCCGTGAGCGCGCACACGCTGGGTTTCCCCGACCTGGTCGTCGTCGTGGACAGCCTCTCGAAAAGGTATAGCGCGTGCGGCATCCGGCTGGGCTCGCTGACGACACGAAACACCGACGTAGCCAGCGCCGCCAACCGCATGGCGCAGGGCCGCCTCTCGCCGCCTGGCCTCGCTCAGCTCATCGCGCCGGGCGCGGCGGAGCTCGGAGAGGACTACGCCATGGGTGTCGTCTCCGAGTACGAGAAGCGCCGCGACATCCTGTTCCGCGGCCTGGGCGAGATTCCCGGCGTCTTCCTCAGGAAGCCCGAGGGCGCGCTCTACTTCGTGGCGCGCCTTCCGGTCGAGGACAGCGAGGATTTCGCCGCTTGGCTCCTGACGAGCTTCGAGAAGGGCGGCAAGACGGTCATGGTCGCGCCCGCGCCGGGCTTCTACGCCACCCCCGGCCTCGGGCTGAACGAGATCCGCATCGCGTACGTCCTCAAGGAGGACGATCTCCGCGACGCCGTGCGCATCCTCGCGGCCGCGCTGCCGGCGTATCGCACGGCGAAGCGTCTGGGCGCCTGACGAGGCGCCTCAGGCCTTCATGTTCTTCTTCGGCTTCGACGGAGGGGCCCCCGCGGGGACGTCGATCTGGGCCTTCTGGATCGTCCCGGAGTAGTCGACGTAGATCGACTTCCACTCGCTGAATACGTCCAGCGCGGCGAGCCCCGCTTCGCGATGCCCGTTCCCCGTCTTCTTGGTGCCGCCGAACGGCAGATGAGTTTCGGCGCCGATCGTGGGGAGATTGACGTAGAAGATGCCGGCCTCGAGGTCGCGCATCGCGACGAAGGCCCTGTTCACGTCCTGCGTGAAGATCGCTGACGAGAGGCCGTAGTCGCTGTCATTCGCGATGTCGATCCCCTCCTCGAGCGATGCGATCGGCACGATGCACGTCACGGGCCCGAAAATCTCCTCGCGCGCGACGCGCATCCTGCGATTGCAGTCGGCGAAAACGGTGGGCGCCACGAACCAGCCCTTCTCGTGCGCCTTGCCCGCAAGGCGGCGGCCGCCGGCGACACACTTGGCGCCTTCGGCCTTTCCGATGGAAATGTAATCGAGGACCGTGTCGAGCTGACTCTCGTTGATGGAGGGCCCCATCTCGTTCTTTTCGTCGAGCCCGCTGCCGACCCTGAGGGCGTTCGCGCGCTCGGCGACCATCGCCGTGAACTTTCTCGCGACCTTCTTGTGCACGAGGAGCCGGGAGGACGCCGTGCAGCGCTGGCCGCTCGTCCCAAAGGCGCCCCAGATCGACCCGTCGACGGCGAGCTCGAGGTTCGCGTCGTCCATCACGATGATCGGGTTCTTGCCGCCCATCTCGAGGTGGACATGCTTGAACGTGGGGGCGCACGCCTCGTTGATCGTCTGCCCCACCGCCGTCGAGCCGGTGAACGAGACGACCTTGACGCGCGGGTCCTTGAGGAGCGGCATGCCCACCTTCGAACCGCTACCCGTGACGACGTTGAAGACGCCGGGCGGGAGGCCCGCGTCCTCGAGAGCGCGCGCGAAGTTCACGACTGAGAGCGGCGTGTCCGTGGCCGGCTTGATGACGACCGTGTTGCCGCACACGAGGGCGGCCGTCGTCTTCCAGGCCGGGATCGCCATCGGGAAGTTCCACGGCGTGATGAAGGCGCAGACGCCGATCGGCGACCGCACCGACATCGCGAACTTGTTCGGCAGCTCGGAAGGCGTCGTCTGCCCGTGCAGGCGCCGGCCCTCGCCGCCCATCAGGAATGCCATGTCGATGGCTTCCTGGACGTCTCCGCGGGCCTCCTTGAGAACCTTCCCCATCTCGCGCGTCATGTCGCGGGCGTACTGCTCCTTGCGGTCGCGCAGGATCTCGCCCAGGCGGTAGAGAATTTCGCCGCGCTGCGGACCCGGCACGAGGCGCCATGACTTGTACGCCTCGGCCGCGACGTCGACGGCCTCCTTCGCGTCTCGCTCGTCAGAGTCGGCGAAGCGACCGATCAGGTCGGTGACGTCCGCCGGGTTGCGGTTTTCGAACGTTCGGCCGGAGCGGGCCGGAACCCACTTTCCGGCGATCCAGTTTCCATGAACGGGTACGGACGAGGCCGACGAAGCCATGTGATGCGTTCCTTTCGCGTGGTGGTCAGCGCGACGGCGGCAGGGTTTCGGCCCGGCTGCTCATGTCGATGCGCCCCGTGAATCTGGCCCCCTCGCCGATGACGATGCGGGGAGCTTGAATGTTGCCTTCGAGAGTTCCGGTGGGAAGGAGCTCGACGCGCCCGGCGGCACTCACGTTCCCGACGACGTGTCCCGCGATGGCCACGGTGCCGGCGGTCACTTCGGCCAGGACGACGCCGCTGAGTCCGACCCGAAAGGCCTTCGAGACCTCGACGCGGCCCTCCACGCGCCCTTCCACGAGGACGTCCTCGTCCCCCAGCAGTTCTCCCTGAATGCGAGTCCTCGAACCGATGAAGGAGGACCGGGGAACCGGCTCTCCGAAGCCCTCGGGCGCCGGGCCCCCGCTCTTTCCGAAGATCGCCATCGCGCGGCGGGAGTCTAACCGGGGGCAGGCGAAGCCGCCACCGTGCCCGCGGACGCCCGCGCGAGGACGGCCGCGCCCGCGAGACCGGACAGCAGCGAGCCTGCGAGGACCGCCGCTTTGGCCGTGTCCGTGAAGTGGGGCTCACCGCCGAAGGCGAGACCCGTCACGAAGAGCGACATCGTGAATCCGATGCCCCCGAGAAGAGAGACGCCCCACAGATATCGCCGGTTGCGCCCGTCGATCGACAGGTTTCCGACGCCGCGCCGCGCGAGAAGGAACACCGTTCCGAAAATGCCGACCTGCTTGCCGGCGAAGAGGCCGACGATGATTCCGAGCCCGATCGACGACCCGAGGACGCTCGAGACGAACCCCGGCTCCAGGGTCACGCCGGTATTCACGAGCGCGAAGACCGGCATGATGAGATACGCGACCCACGGGTGAAGGGCGCGTTCGAGACGCCGAAGGGGCGCGGCATCGCCCCCCTCCGCCGGAAGGGTGAATGCGAGGAGGACTCCGGCCACCGTGGGGTGGACACCGGACTTCGCCATCGCGGCCCACATCACGACGCCGATCGCCAGATAGGGGGTCAGGACCCGGACGCGGGCCCGGTTCAGGCCGAGGAGCGCGGCGAAAGCGGCCGCGACGAGCGCGAGGGCGCGAGAGTCGAGGCCCCCGGCGTAGAAGATCGCGATCACGCCGACCGCGATGAGATCGTCGACGACCGCGAGCGCCGTGAGGAAGACCTTGAAGGCCGGGGGCACGCGACTTCCGACGAGCGCGAGGATGCCGACCGCGAACGCGATGTCGGTCGCCATCGGAATTCCCCATCCGTGAGAGGCCGGCCCGCCGGCGTTACAGGCAAAGTAGAGGAGCGCCGGAACCACGGCACCTCCGAACGCGGCCGCGACCGGGAGGATTGCCGCACCCCTGCCGGAAAGCTCGCCCGTCAGGAACTCGCGCTTGATCTCGAGGCCCACGACGAGGAAGAAAATCGCCATGAGACCGTCGTTGACGGCGTGCTGGAGCGTCGTCCCGATGGCGAGCGTACCCGTCCCGAGAGCAAAAGGAAGGTGGACGGCGTGGTCAAACGCCCGCGACAGACCCGAGTTCGCGAGAACGAGGGCGACGACCGCGGCCAGGAGGAGCAGGACGCCCGAGGCGGCTTCGGTCTTCAGGAATTGCTGGAGCGCGTCGAGAGGACGGACGAGTACCGAGTTCGATTTCATCCAGGCGCCGCTCGATCAGTACTCTTCGTGGATCTTCACGTCCTTCGTCTCGCGGAGGAACAGGCCGCCGATGACGACCGTGATGACCGCGACGATGATCGGATACCAGAGCCCCTGGTAGATGTTGCCCGACGCGGCGACCCAGGCCGTCGCGATGAGCGGGAGCATGCCGCCGAACCAGCCGTTCCCGATGTGATACGGGAGCGACATCGAGGTGTATCGGATCTTCGCCGGGAAGAGCTCCACGAGGAATGCCGCGATCGGCCCGTACACCATGGTCACGTAGAGGACCATGACGAAAAGGATGAGGAACGTCATTCCCCAGCTCATCTCTCCCTTCACGAACGTGGCGGGATAGCCGGTCGCCTTCAGGGCCGCCATGAGCTTCGCCTCGTCGTGGCCCGTGATCTCGATGCTGCCGATCCTCGTGACGACGTCCGTGGCGCCCTCGGCCGGCTGCGTCGTGAAGGAGAGGCCGGACTTCGTCAGGAAGTCCCTCGACTTGTCGCAGGGGCTGAACTTCGTGAAAGGGGTCACGAAGATGTGCATGCTGCAGTCGGAGGCGGCCACCGAGATCGGTGTCGACTCCGCGTATTTCTCGAGGCCCGGGTTCACGTAGTGCGTGAGGCCCTTGAAGAGCGGGAAATACGTGGCCGCCGCGATCAAGCAGCCGAACAGGATGATCTTCAACCGGCCGATGCGGTCCGAGAGCCAGCCGAAGAAGACGAAGAACGGCGTCCCGACCACGAGCGAGCAGGCGATGAGCGTGTAGGCGGTCTTCCAGTCCATCTTGAGCGTGATCGTGAGGAAGAAGAGCGCGTAGAACTGGCCCGTGTACCAGACGACGCCCTGGCCCGCCGTGGCGCCGAAGAGCGCGAGGGCGGCGTACTTGTTGTTCGGATACTTGAAGAAGCTGTCCTTGATGGGCGACCTGGAGCCCCTCCCCTGCGCCTTCATGCGCTGGAAGATCGGCGACTCCTGTAGCTTGATCCGGATGTAGAGAGAAATCGCGAGAAGGAAGAGGGAGAGGACGAACGGAATGCGCCAGCCCCAGTTCGAGAAGTCCGCGGGGCTCATCACCGTGCGGCAGGTGCCGATGACGGCGAGGGAAAGGAAGAAGCCGACGGTCGCGGTCGTCTGGATCCAGCTCGTCGCGTAGCCGCGCTTCTCGTCGGCCGCGTGTTCGGCCACGTAGGTGGCCGCGCCGCCATACTCGCCGCCGAGGGCCAGGCCCTGCGCGAGACGGAGGAGGACGAGGAAGAAAGGCGCGAACCAGCCGACGGTCTCGAACGTGGGCAGGAAGCCGATGAGGGCCGTCGCGCCGGCCATGACCGAGATCGTCATGATGAACGTGTACTTTCGGCCGACGAGGTCGCCGATCCGGCCGAAGACGATGGCGCCGAACGGACGGACCAGGAATCCCGCCGCGTACGTGACGAACGCCGAGAGGAGGGCCGCCGTGGCGTTGCCTTTCGGGAAGAAGAGGCTCGCGAAGAACGGGGCCAGCGTCGCGTAGAGGTAGAAGTCGTACCACTCGAAGACCGTACCGACCGACGACGCGACGATGACGCGTCTTTTCTCAGCCGCTGAGATGGTCCGTTCGCCGGTTGCCGCGGGTGCCGCAGTACTCATCAATTCGCTCCATGCGGTGTCCACCCGACGATGCCACCGCCGAGGATGGCAACGTCGAAGGGCGTCTTGGTCCTGATCCCCGGTGAGTATAGTTGTTGGAGGCGAATTCATTGTCGAGCTGGAATCTTTCAAGATCGAGGAGAGTGAGGCGGGAACATGTTGGTCCGGGACATCATGAGAAGTCCGGCGGTGTCGATCTCAGGGGACACCACGCTTCAGGACGCCTACACAGCGATGCGGGAGAAGGGCATCCGGCATCTGCCGGTGCTCGACGAGGACCGGCTCGTCGGTGTGATCACCGACCGTGATCTCCGGCTGGCAACCAGCGCGCTCGCGCCGGCGCCGTTCCCACCTGGCAGCCTCGTCTCGGCGGTGATGTCCCGAAAGCCGGTGACGGCGGATGCCTCGGACCCGGTCGAGGACGCGGCGCGCATCATGCGCGAGCGGAAGATCGGCTGCCTCCCGATCCTGGACGACGGGCGATTGATCGGCATCATCACGGGCCTGGATCTGTTGGACGCGCTGATCTCCATGACAGGAGTTTCCAAGCCCTCGGGTCGCTTGGAGGTGCGTTTGCCGGATCATCCCGGCGAGCTGGCCCGCCTCACGAGCTTCGTCAGCCATCGCGACCTGAACATTCACTCGATTCTGACGTATCCCGAGGGTCCCGACTCGGTTCGGACGGTGCTGCGGATTGGCTCGATCGAGACTCGGTTGCTCGCGCAGGACTTGCGTCGTGCCGGGTTCGAGGTCCTCTGGCCACCGGAGAAACCGTGCCCTCGGTGATCTACGCGCCGGCCTACCGGACGTATTCGTTCGGCGACGAGCACCCGTTCAGCCCCATCCGCGTCGACATGACGCTCGACCTTCTGGACGCGCTGGGACACCGCGTGGAGACGGTCGAGCCTCTGCCCGCCACGCGGGAGGAGATCCTCGACGTACACGCGGACTCCTACGTGCGCCGCGTGGAGGAGCTGAGCGCGGGCGCGGAGGTCCCCGACTCCCATGAGTACGGGCTAGGCACCCAGGACACGCCCGCATTCCCCGGCATGGATCAGGCGGCACGATGGCTCGTGGGTGGCACGCTGCACGGCGCACGCCTCATCGCCGAGCGGGGAGAGAGACGTGTCCTTCAGCTGGGAGGGGGACTGCATCACGCGCGGCGCAGTTTCGCGTCGGGTTTCTGCATCTACAACGACCTCGCGATCGCGATCAATTGCCTCACGGGGCATGGTTTGAAAGTCGCCTACATCGACATCGACGTCCACCACGGCGACGGTGTTCAACAGATCCTCTATGAAGACCCGCGCGTTTTGACCATGAGCCTGCACGAGTCGGGCAAGTACCTCTTCCCCGGGACCGGTGAGATCCGCGAGCTCGGCTCCGGAGTCGGTCGCGGCCTGAAGCTCAATCTGCCGCTGGAGCCGTTCACCGAGGGCGGGAGCTACCTCGAGGTGTTCGAGCAGGTGCTTCCGGCCGCTTTGCGGCACTTTTGCCCCGATGTCCTCGTGGTCCAGGCCGGGACAGATGCGCATTTCGACGATCCGCTCTCCGATCTCATGCTGACGACGCACGATTACGAGGCCCTCTTCAGGCGAATTCTGGCGTGGGCGGATGAGTTCACCGCGGGCCGGGTGCTGTTCACGCTGGGAGGCGGCTACTCGTTCCGCGCAGCGCCGCGCGTGTGGGCGATCCTCTATCTCGTGATGCACGACCTTCACGTGGCGCGGGATCTTCCGGAGTCCTGGCGGAGCAAATGGAGCCGCACTTCGGAAAACGAGCTCCCGCACACTCTCCACGATCCGAATCCGTCGCACGCCGACATTCCCAACCGCTACGAGATCGCGCACCGCAACAGGCATGTGGCCGAGCGACTCCTGGATCTGGCGCGGCAGTACTGGTTTCCGCAGTAGGCTCAGATCGCAGGCAGAGGCTGCCGCGCTTCCATCAGCAGTTGCCGGGTCCCGTCGGAGCGGGCCGTGTCCCGCTCCATCTGGATTGCGGCGAGGCGGGACCGCCACGGCGAAAGGTCGAAGGCTTCGTCTTTCGGGGAGGCGATACAGGCGTCGATCAGATCCCGGTAGAACCTGACCACGCTCTCCACGAGAGGCACGGGATACTCGCGCCCCTGCACCTTCAGGCACTGGACCCCCAGGTCGATCAGGTGCGGGATGTCTTCCAGAAGGAAGAACGCATCGTTCTTCAGGGCCACGCTGTTCTCCCACTTCTCCTCGCCGGAGTAGAGCTCCCACGACTCCATGCAGACGCGGTAATCGAGGCCGCCGCGGTTCGGGCTTCCCTTGAACAGGTCCTTCCCGAAGGAATCCGTGGTGCGCTCGAGACGGTGATAGGGAGACATCCAGCATTTCCCGAGGTAGGTGTAGCACTTGTTCGCGTGGATCAGGATTTCGATCCCGACGTCGATCTGCTCTTTCCGGGAGGCCAGCTCCCTGAGGGTCAGCTTCGTGTCGGCCACCACCTGAGAGACGCCGATCGACCGGTAGAACCTCACGTCCTCGTCGTTGAGGATGTTCGCTCCGATCGAGGCGTGGATCGTGAGATGCGGAAATCTCCGGTGGACCTCGGCGATGGCCCCGATGTCGGTCATGATCGCCCCGTCCACCCCCCAGGACACGAAACGCTCCATCTTTTCCAGCATGGGGGCGATCTCGTGGGACTGCATGTTCGTGTTGAAGGCCACGCGCAGCTTGGCGCCGCCCGCGTGGGCGATTTCGATCGCGGCGCGGACGTCCTCGTCGGACATCTCGTACCGGTCGCGCCGCCGGCTCCAGCCGCGAGGCCCCACGTAGACGGCGTTGGCGCCGTTCGCGACCGCCCCCTCGACCATCGGAAGATTCCCTGCCGGCGCCAGAAGCTCGACCATGACCCTTCCTCCTTGACCTGCCTATGACTCCGCGCGCGAAATGGTCGGAAGGGACCCGAGCGCTTCCGGCCGGAGCCCCTGGTAGTCCATTCCGCTCCTGCCGAAGTAGAACCCGTTGCAGAGACCGATCCGCGCGTGACGCCGAAGCGTCTCCCACGATCCCTCATCCACGTTGCCGTCGCCGCCAATGACCCGCTCCAGAGCCGCGTGATACACCGCCGCGACCTCGCGCCGGTATTCGGGACTCTCCGAGACGGTTTCGATCCGGAAGTGCCGGTGGCTCTCGGCGAGGAGACGCGGCAGGTGCTCGAGCATGCACACGTCTTTGCCGCTCAGGACTCCCTTCCCCAGCGACTTCATCGCCCAGTCCCCCTGCTTCAGGAACAGCTCCTTCTGGCAGAGGTCGGGGCACTTGACACCCCACTTCTCCTCGTAATCCAGCAGAAAGCAATAGTCCGAGACGCCCAGGGGCATCTTGCCGTGCAGCAGGAGCTCCAGGGGCGCGCCGCAGGTCGTCGTGATCTCGTGGATCTCGTCCAGGCTCAGCTCGTAGTTCGGCGTGAACCGCACCGCCCCGAACCCGCGCAGGACCTCGGCGCCGGCCGCGGTGTAGATGTTCGCAAAGCCCCCGACGTGCACGGGGAGCTCGGGAAACTCCTCGTGGGCGATCCTCAGGATCCCGAGGTTGTGGACTTCGACCGCTTCGGCGCCCGCCGCGGCCGAGGCTTCCAGCATCTTCCGAACCTTGGGCAGGAAGTCGTTCCGCGGTGCCGCATAGGTCGTCACGTAGGCCTGCTTCCCCTGATCCCGGAGAATGCGGAGCCCCTCCTTGAGATCACCGAGCTGCTCCAGGAAGTTCGCTTCGTAGAGCCGGCAGTAGGTGTCACCCAGGTAGACCCCGTCGTAGTCGCGGAGGTCCGAAGCCTGAAGGTCCCGCAGGTTCGCGATCGTCGTGTTCAGCTCGAACGAGCGGGTCATTGGCCGTCTCCCCTCATCGTCCGACCACGGCCCACGCCGTAGGCAAAGCGGCTCGCGGTGGCTCGAACGCGTCCGGAATCGTCCGGGCATCGATCGCCTCACGGTAGCGGCGAACGAGCGGCGTGAGCAGCTCCACCGGAAGGCTTCGCCCCTGAAGCTTCAAGACATCCACTCCGGCTTCGGCGTAGGCCTCGACATCTGCGATCCGGCTGATCTGCCGGCTCGGAAAAAGCCGCGTGTCGACCCGCCGCCCGGCGGCGAACAGCTCCCAGGGTTGCTGGCAGATTCTGAAGCAGGCTCCGACGCCCCCCCGCTTCATGCTGCCGGTCTGCCGCAGTCCCCGGAAGGCGCCCTCCGGCTTCTCGCCCGCGTCGGCGGCCTCTGATGGGAACGCGGCCGGAAGGGGCGATGGCTTCAGATGCACGTAGCTCGGCATCCAGCATTTTCCGAGCAGGACGAACTCCTCGACCATGTGGACCATGATCTCCACCGAGATTCCACGGACGGTCCTGATCTCGCGCATCTCGGCGGGGCTCACCGTGGCCGGCAGGACGAGGGCGTGAGCGCCCAGGTCCCGGAAGAAAGCGGCATCTGCGACCGTCTTGGCGCCGCAGCCGACGCTGGCCGTCAGCCGGAGTTTTGGGAACCGCGGTCGCAGCGCCGCCAGGATCCCGATGTCGTTCACGATGACGTCTCGAATCCCCAGATCCAGGAGGGCGGGGATGCGCGTGAAGAGCCGGGCGCGCTCCTCGGGCTTCGGGATGGTGTTCAGCGCGACGTGGAGCGTCCGGCCGCCGGAGGCGACCTCTCGCTGCGCAGCCACGAGCTCGTCCCAATCGAGCTCCCTCCGCGCCCCGCCGCGGCTCCAACCCTCGAGGCCCACGTAGACGGCGTCCGCCCCCGCGTCGAGCGCGGCCCGGACGGCCTTGGGACTGCCGGCAGGCGCGAGGAGAACGGGCGCTGGAAGGGAGCTGGATACTACGTGGGGTCGACTATTCATCGTGTCGAGTGATTGTAGGCCGCGATTCCAGCCCGGAGTCAAGCGGTTTCTCGGGCCGTCGTTCCCTATAATGCCGGTGATGGCCACGCGTCCGAGCCTCTCGGAGACTTACCGCACGATGGCCCACCTGCGGCGGTTCTTCGAATCGGTCCGGAGGACCATCACGACCGAGTCGACGAACGGCGGCCTCACCCCCGCGCAGGAGTTCGCCCTCCTCACGCTCGCGGGCAACCCCTCGAGCGACTCCCTGACCATCGGCGATCTGGCGCGCCAGACTTTCGCCACGATGAACACGACCTCCGCCCTCGTCCGGCGGATGGAGCGGGCGGGGCTGGTCCGCACGGCGCGCTCGTCGAGCGATCGTCGCTTCGTGTACGTGAAGCTGACCCCGCTGGGCGAACGCCGCCTGCGCCCATCTACGGCCGCGGTAGTCGAGGCCTTGCGCGCGGCGGCCGACGAGCAGGGGCGGACTCAGCTGCGCGCCGCGTTCGACGTGTGGTTCGACAACTGGGGCGCCGTCATCAAGGCGCTGTCTTCTTCTGGCACGAGCGGGCGCCGGCCGCGCCGCGTGCTCGCCCCGAGACGGCGCTCGCGCCCCTCGGGTCGCTAGTTCCTCTTGTCGCTCACCTGGGTGAGCAGCGAATCGGTCACGTGCGTGACGAGGCTGTGAAAGACGTGCTTCACCTTCCGGAAGCCCGGATCCGTGAGGATCTTCTCGAGCGCCGCGAGGCTCTCCAGGTCGACCTGGACCAGCCGCTGCGGAGAGGACCCGCCCAGCATGCTCTTGAACACGCGGACCCCTTTGACGCCCTTGAACTTCAGCCAGATGTTCTTGCCGGGGCCCTTGGTGTATCTCTCGTACTCCCTCAGCTTCCCCGGGAGAACGTCGAACCGGTATTCGAAGGTGATCATGGAACGCCTCCTTCTTTCTTTATCTGCCCGTCCAGCAGGCCGCCCTCTTCCCGAGAAAAGCGGAGATTCCCTCCTGGGCGTCTACCGCCATGGAGTTCATCGACATGATCTCCTTGGCGTATGCGTACGCTTTCGCCTGGTCGAGGTCGATCTGCGTGTAGAAAGCCTGCTTCCCGATGGCGAGCGTGACGGGGCTCGCCTCCGCTATGCGCGCCGCGAGCTTTCGCGTTTCCTCACGCAGCGTGCCGGCGGGCACGACGCTGTTGACGAGCCCCCACTCGGCCGCCGTCCTCGCGTCGACCGGGTCCCCGGTGAGGAGCATCTGGAGGGCGCGCTTCCGGCCAACGGCGCGGGTCAACGCGACCATGGGGGTCGTGCAGAAGAGCCCGATCCTGACGCCCGGGGTGGCGAACCAGGCCTCGTCGGCCACCACCGCCAGGTCGCAGGTCGCCACGAGCTGGCATCCGGCCGCTGTCGCGGCACCCTGGACTTCGGCGATGACCGGCTGCGGGATCGACTGAATCTTCATCATCAGCTCGGCGCAGACGTCGAAGATCTGCCGGTAGGCGTTGATATCCCTCCCGACGAGCTCGCTGAGATCGTGCCCCGAGCTGTAGACCTTCCCGGCCGCGGCGAGGATGACGGCGCGAAGCTGCCTGTCCTCCCCGATGCGTCCGAGGCAGTCCAGGAGCTCCCGCATGAGTCCCAGCGACAGGGCGTTGCGCCTCGCGGGGCTATTCAGCGTCACGACGGCGACAGACCCCTCCGTCTCGAAGCCGAGGTTCTCGTACCCCATCTCGTGCCCCCCCGCTCTAATGCCCGCAGTATTGTGGGTAGTACTCATCGTCTCCGATCCACTCCGGGAACTGGGCGCGCACCTCGCCGAGAGGGTGAAAGTCGGCGTCGAACTCCAGGGCGACCACGCGCTGGTCCTGCCCGTCGTAGTAACGGAAGACATAGCGCCCGCCCGGCAGAGCCTGCGCGTCGATGGCCCGGCTGTCGTCGAAGTTGAGCGCCATGCAGACCAGAAGCTCGGAGGCCGAGTACACGACACCCTTGATCGTCAAGTTCTGACCGCCGCTCCCAAGGGCGCCGTAGCGGCTCTCGATCAGCGCCGGGCCTTTCAACCCAGCCACAGCGCTCACGCTCCCTGCGGAGCTGCAACGGGCCGCTTGAAGATCAGGTGCAGGCCGATCGTCCCATAGGCGACGCCGTCCTTGTTCGGAGCGATGAGAGGGGCCGCGGAGACGAGCTCCCAGCCGTCGGCGCCGGAGCCGTTTATCCAGGTGTCCAGGCCGCTCACCATTCCCCCATCTCCATCGCTGAAGATGACCATTCGATCGAAGTATTCCCACTGCATGATCTCGCTCCTGTCTCCTTTCAGCCTAGCACACGGTCCGGAGAGAACGTGTGTCTCGTCAGGCCTTTGCGAGGTGATCGGCGAGCCAGGCTCCCGTGGTCTCGCAAGCCGATCGGTTGAAGCGGAGCTCGCTGTGGTTGAACCAGCGCGGGAGGTAACGGACGAGGCCGTTCTCGTGTTGCACGTCCGGGCGGATATCCTGGGAAACGAGACGCTTCTCGGCCCCGGGGAGCTGGGCCTGCAGGGCTGTGGCGCCATCCAGAAGCGCCTGGATGTCGCGCTCCGAATAGAGGAGGAGACAGGGGCGGCCGTGCGGCGGAACAGGGCCGAGCTTTTCGAGGAGCTCGAGGACATACCCCGAGTAAGGCTCGCGGAGCCCAGGGCTCGGGAGGTTCTCGAACATCCACTTGCCCTGCGGGGACATCTGCATCATGACGGACGGCGACATCGCCACCATGACGTCCGCCGACGACATCAGCGCGAGCCTCCCCCCGAGGCTGTGGCCGATCACCGCTGTCTTGCCGAACCGCCGGACGAAGGCAACCGCGGCCTCCATCTCATCGCGCATCGCCGGGCCAATTGGCGCCGTGTTGTCCCCGTGCCCGCACAGGTCGATCGCCAGTGCGGCGATTCCTTTCTCCGCGATGGCCGTCACGACCCCGAGCATCTGTTCCTTCGACGAGCCGTAGCCGTGACACACCACGGCGCCGCCGCGAGGCGAATCTGGCACAAAGAGGAAGCCGGGAATGGCATGGCCGTCCGGAGCGGTCAGGCCGCTCACCCGCTGAAAGTCCATCTCAACCCTCCTTCGCCTTCGCCTCGAGGGCCGCGAGGCGCGCGTTCATCTCTTTTTGCTTCTGCCACCGGGCGGTGACGTCCTGGACCATCGCGGCCACGCCCGCGAGCTCGCCGCTGTCGGAGCGGACGAGGACGACGTTGAACTCGATGGAGATCCGCGAGCCGTCCTTCCGCATGGCCGGAACCGCCAGCGGGTCGCGTCCATACTTCGTGACCCCGCTCGCCATGACCTTGTCCCAGCCTTCCCAGTGCCTCTGCCTCTGGCGCTCGGGCACGATCAGGTCCAGCGACTGTCCAAGCGCCTCTTTTGCCATGTAGCCGAACACGGTCTCGGCTCCCGAGTTCCAGAGGCGAATCTTCCCCTCGCGGTCCGCGAACATGATCGCCATCGGGCTGTTCTCGACGATTTTCCGGCAGAGCCAATCGTGGTCAGCGGACTCGGTCATGTGATGCTCCTTCGACGGTCGTCTTCGCGAACTCTAGCGGAAGCGTCTGCGGCGCGCGGGCGCGCGGGCGCCGACGTCGTGTACCGGGCGGCCCGTCCCTTCTGGGGGAGCGCCACGCGGATGCGCGAGTCGAGGATGCGGCAGCCCTCGCCGGGAGGCGCCACGAAGATCGGGCTGAGCTCGAGCTCCGCGATGTCGGGCACCTCCTCGACGAGGCGGGAGACGCGCAGGAGGACGTCGTGGATCGCCTCGATGTCGGCGGGCGGGTAGCCGCGATAACCCGCGAGCAGAGGATAGCCACGGGTTTCACGCACCATGGCCACGGCCGCGCGGTCGGTCAAGGGAGTCACGCGCACGGCCGGGTCCGCGATCGCCTCCACGTGAATTCCGCCGAGCCCGAATGCGATGAGAGGCCCGAACGAAGGGTCCTCGAACATGCCGACCGTCACCTCGACATCGCTCTTGACCGTGGGTTGCACGAGCACCCCCTCCTTCGCCACGAAGCTGCCATCCGCTTCCAGGGAATCGCGAATCACGCTGAAGGCTCGCCGGACCGCGGCCTCGTCCGTCACGTTCAGATGGACGGCCCCTTTCTCGGTCTTGTGAAAAACCTGGGGGCTAGCCGACTTGACGGCAACCGGGAACCCGACGCTCCGAGCCACCCGGGCGGCCTCATCGGCCGTGCGGGCGACCCCTCCCGGAGCGACAGGAAGGTGCATGGCTCGAAGGACCGCTCTCGCCTCATCCGCCATGAGCCAGCCCGCTCCGCGCTTCTCGATCGCCCACCGGCAGGTTCCGCGCGCGGAGGCGGGGTCGATGTCGTCGAAGTCGGGCACGATCCCGTGCGGGCCCGCTCGCCATACCGCATATGTGGCGACCTTTCCGAGCACGCGCGCGGCCGATTCCGGGTATGCATACGTGGGAACGGTCTCGCTGGCGAGCACGATTGGCCCGCTGGCATCCTCCTTCGCCACGAGACAGGCCAGGACCGGCTTGCCGGCGCTTCCCGCCGCGCGCCCTCCGGCCGTGCCCCGCCGGATCGCCTCCAGCATCGCGGCCGATTCGTCCGCGTCGAGCGGGGTCTGGATCGCGATGACGGAATCCACCTCGCGATCGACGAGGAGCGACTCGAGCGCCCGGGCGTACTGATCCGCCGTGGCCGGGGCGGCCAGCTCCAGGGGATTACCGATCGCCGTGCCGACCGGGAGGAAGGCCTCGAGCCGCTTTGTCGTCGAGTCGGAAAGCGGAGGAACGGTCAGCCGGGCGGCCTCGCAGGCTCCCGCGCAGAGGATACCCGGGCCGCTTTGGTCCGAGAGGATCGCCACGCGGCGCCCCGCCGGCAGAGGCTGCCGGTCGAGCGCGGAGGCGAGATCGAACATCTCGTCCAGCGTCTCGGCGCGGATGACGCCCGTCTGGCGGAAGAGCGCATCCACCGCGGCGTCGTCCGCGACGAGCGCCGCCTCACCCGATCCGGTCTCCAGGCTCGGCGCCCGGCGCCCCGGCTTCACGACCACGATCGGCTTGCCTCGGCTCACGGCCCGGGCAACCCGCGCGAACCGGCGCGGATTCCCGAACGATTCGAGGTAAAGGAGGATGACCCGCGTCGCCTCGTCGCCCTCCCAGTACTGCAGAAGGTCGTTGCCGGAGATATCGGCCCTGTTTCCCACGCTGATGAAGGTCGAGATGCCCACTTGGCGCTGCCGCGCGAGGGCCAGCATGGCGAGGCCCAACGCGCCGCTCTGGGACAGCATCGCGACGCTCCCGCTCGGCGGAAGAGTCGGAGACACCGAGGCGTTGAGCCGGACGGCCGGATCGGTGTTCAAGAGACCCATGGAGTTGGGCCCGACCACGCGCATCCCGTGGCCCCGAGCTTTCTCCAGGAGCTTCTCCTGCAAGGCGCGCCCTTCGGCGCCCGCCTCCGCGAATCCCGCCGTGACGACGACGAGCGCCCGGACGCCGGCGGCGGCGCAGTCGTCCACGGCTTCCAGCACCGCGTCGCGCGGTGTCACCATGATGGCGAGATCGGTTCCGTGCGGGATCTCTCGTGCGGAGGGATAGGCCGGCCACGGCGCGATGGATGGCAGGGCCGGGCTCGCCGCGTATATCGGGCTCTGGAATCCTCCGCGAGACAGGGCCTCGAGAATGCGCGTGCCGATGCTCGAGGTGTCGCGCGAAGCGCCGACGACCGCGATGGACCGCGGCTGGAAAAAGGGACGAAGCGAGGCGGTCGTGAAGACGCGGTCCCTCATCTCCGAACGGCTGACGCTGTCCTCGCTCGGAGCGACGGAAAAGTCGATCTCGACGGATTCATCCTCGATTTTCGAGTGAATCGGAAAGCCCGACTGGCGGAACGTCTCCAGCATCATCTGATTCCCGAGGCGGGTCAGGGCCCAGAAGCGGACGAAGCCGTGCCGCGCCGCCAGGAGGGCCAGCCGCTCGAGAAGAAGGCCTCCGAGGCCCTTCCCTTGAAACTCGTCATCCACTGCGAAGGCGACTTCGGCGCTGGCCTCGTCGCGCGCGCCATAGGAGCCGGTCGCGATGATCCGGGACGTGCCCTCGACGACCCGGCTCACGATCAGCGTGAGCTGCGCCCGGGGATTGGACGAATCGCATTGCCGCCTGAGCAGCGACTCCGCCGGGTCGGCGGCCGAGAAGAAGCGGCGCCGCTTCGACTCCGGCGAGAGCTGATGGAAGAACTCGCGCAGCGCGTCGAGGTCTTCCGGCTTCGACAGGCGGATGAACGCGGTGGACCCGTCGCGCAGGATGAGACGGCCGGATTCCGCGGAGTCCTGATAGGTCGGCGGCAGGAAAAGGGTTCGCATGAAAGCGGACGTCATACCTTCCCCGCGCGTCAGCGGGCTGTCCATGTTAGCACCGCAAAGGCGGCAGACACGGGTCCGCTATCATCCCGCGCGTGTCCCTCGCCATCCCGGTTTTCGACGCCCACATCCACGTCGGTCCGCATGACCGGATGAACGAGGGAGCCCGCCGCTTCATGCTCGGCGGGCGGGACGACCTCGACCTTCTCGGGCGGGTCATGAGCTCAGCCGATGCTCTCCTCAGGGTGATGGACGCCGAGGGGATCGCGCGGGCCGCCCTGATCAACTCCGTGGCTCCCGACGTCATCGGGATCACCGACCTCGTCAATCCCTGGATCGCGCGCTACGTGGAGGGCCACCGCGACCGGCTCGTCCCGGTCGGGGGGATCCACCCGAGGCACTCCCGCGACGTCGCCGGGGACATGAGGAGGCTTCTCGACGTCTACCGCCTCGGCGCGATCAAGCTGCACCCGCCCCACATGGAGATGGCCGCGAACGCCTACAGGACCGATTGCCCCTCCCTCGCCGACGTCTACCGCCTGGCGGGCGAGGCGAAGCGGCCGGTCCTGATCCACACGGGGACGTCCATCTTCCCCGGCGCCCGCAACGTCTACGCGGACCCGATGGCGTGCGACGACGTGGCGGTCGACTTCCCCGCGACGACCCTCGTCCTTTGCCACGCCGGCCGCCCTCTCTGGTACGAAACGGCGTTCTTCCTCGCGAGGCGCCATCCAAACGTCCTGCTCGACATCTCGGGGATCCCGCCGCGAAAGCTCCTCGAGGTTCTTCCGCGGATCTCCGAGATCGCCGATCGCGTCCTGTGGGGAACCGACTGGCCCTCGAAGGGAGTCCGCTCGATGCGCCGGAACGTCGAGGATTTCCTCTCCCTTCCTCTTTCGGACGCGGTGCAGCGGAAGATCCTCTTCGACAACGCCGCCGCGCTCTTCGCCTCGAAGTAACAGCGCGCGGTGCTAGCATCCCGCGACGAAGATGTTGGCGCTCAGAACGTCTGAGATCCGCGACAAGTACACGGGCGAGGTGATCGGCGAGGTGCAGGTGGACACGCGCCGGGACCTGCGCGCGAAGATCCACCGGGCATTCCAGGCCAAGGGGGCCGCCAGAGGGACGAGCTTCGAGAAGCGCGCCGAGCTCGGGCGCCGCATCGCGATGCGGCTCACCGAGCGCCGTGCCGAGCTTGAGGAGCTGATGGTTCGGGAGGGCGGCCAGCCCCGCAAGTTCGCGCGGTGGGAGATGGATCGGGCCATCGCGAGCGCAGCGAACCTCGAACGCAGACTGGAGCTCCTCAAACCGCGGGAGCTCCCCGCCGCTTCGGGAAGGAACTTCCTCACCCGCGAGCCATACGGAGTGGTGGGAGTCCTCCCGCCGCGCAACACGCCTCTCGTCGTGCCGCTTTACACGATGCTTTGCGCCCTCGGGGCCGGGAACGCCGTGGTGGAGAAGCCTTCGAGCCTGGTTCCTCTCATCTGCCAGCAGCTCGTCCAGATCGCCATCGAGGCGGGCTGCCCGGCCGACAGCGTCCAGTTCTCCACCTGCCCCGGGGAAGACACCGTGTGGGAGTTCATCGAGAACCCCGAGGTCGACGTCCTCGTCCACTACGCATCCAGCCCCGTTGGCAAGGACAACCTGATCAAAATGGGCTCTTACCTCGAGAGAACGAAAAAGACTCTCGGCGAATGCATGCTCCATGTGGGCGGGCGGATGAAGAAGTACGTCCCCGAACTCGCGGGAAACGACCCGTTCATCGTGCTCGAGAGCGCGGACCTGACGAAGGCCGCCGCCGCCGGCCTCCTCGGAGGTTTCGCGCACAGCGGGCAGCTCTGCATCGCCGCCAAGCGGTTCCTCGTGCAGCGCTCCATCGCCTCGGATTTCCGGGAGCGTCTCGTCGAGGGAATCCGCCGGCTGAAGGTGGGCGACCCGCGCGACGAGGAGACGGACATCGGCCCGATCGGAAAACACGAGAGCCTGGACATCGCGACGTACCAGGTCCGGGAGGCTTTGGAGCGCGGCGGCCGTCTACTCATCGGGGGCCGGGCCGAGGCCCCGTTCTTCACCCCCACGCTGATCGAGTTCGAGAAGACGCAGATCCTGGGGCGGAGCGAGGACGAAAAGCCCTTCCTCTGGACCGAGGAGGCCTTTGCTCCCGTTCGTTCCTTCGTGGTCTTCGACACCTTCGAGGAGGCGGTCTCTCTGGCCAACGACGGCCCTTACGGGCTCGGCGCGAGCGTCTTCGGAGAGCCGGCGGCGGCGGCGGCCATCGGCCAGGACCTCGCGGCCGGAAGGGTCATGATCAACGAAGGGCCGCTCTACGGAGACATTTGGCTGCCGATCGGCGGGATCCGCGACAGCGGGCTGAACGGCTCGACCGACAAGCTCGAAGAGATGGCCTACATCAAGCGGATCCACCTGGCGACGTGAGGGGCGCTCCCAGAAAATCCGAGAGCTCGGGGACGGTGAAGCCCGCTTCCTTGAGCGTCTTCTTCACGGCCCCCACGTCGATCGTCGCGAGCCTGACGAAGGCCACGAAGCCGTTCTTCGAGGGAGACAGGATCAGGCTCCTGATCTCGGTTTTCATCTCCCCGAGCTTGTGCACGAGCTGAATGAGGGAGCCGACGTCGCGCGGGAGAAACACCTCGATCCTCACGCCGGCGCCCTCGATCCTCAGGGTGTCGCAGAACGCCGCCAGCACGTCCGCCTTCGTGATGATTCCCGCCAGCCTCTTCCCTTCCACGACCGGCAAGGCGCCCAGTCTCCTCTTGTGGAAAATGAGGAGCGCGTCCTCGACCGTATCCCACGGGCTCACCGTGACCACCTCGCGCGTCATGATCTCCTCGACCGTCTTGTTCTTCACGACGATCTTGCCGGTCTCGGAGACCGTCGTCTCCTCGAACGTCGAGTTGCGTATGTCGGTACCCGACACGAAACCGATCAGCTCCCCGCCTTCAACGACCGGCAGTTGATGGATCCTGTGCTCTTGCAGGACATGGCTCGCGAACCTCAAGGTGTCTCCTCGCGAGACCGTGATGACGTTCCGTGTCATCCTCTTTCCGACGAACATTCCTGACTCCTTCCCTGAAGCGTCTTCAGATGGGCCACGGCCGACGCCGCGAGGGAGGGACCGTCGTACCCTCCCTCCAGGACCGATACGATCCGGCCCCCGCAGTGTCGATCCGCCAGCTCGCAGACTCTGCGCGTCATGTGGACAAAGGACTTCTCCGTAAGGTCGAGGTCGGCGATCGGGTCCCTCTCGTGCGCGTCGAACCCCGCCGAGATCATGATCAGGCCGGGCTCGAACCGCTCGATCTCCGGGACGACCTCCCTCTCGAATGTCTCGATCAGCTCCTCGTCGCCCGCGTGCGGCTTCAGCGGCAGGTTCAGGGTGAGCCCCGTGCCCGCCCCCGTCCCCCGCTCCATCCTCCGGCCCGTGCCCGGAAAGCAGAACGTGGGATGCTCGTGGAGGCTGCAGTAATACGTCAGAGGATCTCCCTCGAAAATCTCCTGCGTCCCGTTGCCGTGATGGACGTCCCAGTCCAGGATGAAGATTCTCTCCACGCCGTAGATCGCCCTCGCGTAGACCGCTCCCACCGCGACGTTGTTGATGAAGCAGAATCCCATCGCGGAATCCCGCCCCGCGTGATGTCCGGGCGGCCTGACAGCGCAGAACACGTTGTCGACCCTCCCGTTCAGGACCGCGTCCACGCCCGCCATCACGCCGCCGGCCGCCAGGAGCGCCACATCGAAGCTCCTCGCGCAGATCGAACAGTCCCTCGTGGAGAACACCTTCTCGCCTTTCCGGACGCTCTCGCGGAATCTCGCCAGATACTCCGCCCCGTGGATCCCCTGGAGAAACTCCAGGTCGGGGACATACGGCGAGAGGGTGACGAGGGTGCTCGTCAGGCCGTGTTTTCGGACCGCTTTCAGGAGCGTGCGGAGCCGCGCGGGGCTCTCGGGATGGTCGGCCCGCGTTTTGTGGTCGAGATAGTCGTTCGAGGTCACGAAGCCCGTCCTCCGCGGGGTGTTCGTGTAGATGGTCTTGTATCCGTCCCACCGCGCCGAGGAGAGAAGAAACGCTTGCCCAACCGGAAGGGAGACCTCCTCACGGAAGCGGTCCCCGGCCGAGAGCGCGTAGAAGCCCTCGGCGTCCCGGTAGACAGGAATCCTCAGGTCTCTCCTGAAACGGGCGAAATCGTAGGCGTGGTTCAGACGTCCGATCTCGATCTCGCGGACCGGAAGGCTCCGGTCCTTCACGAGAGCCCGCAGAGCCACCTTTCTCCTGCCGGCCTCCGATCTGTCCGAGAAATCGAATCCCTCCTGGGCCCAGTAATACTTGCCGACCGACAGGGAGGCGTTCAGCCGGAACTGGTTGAAGCCGAGGTCGCGGAAGAAGCGCTCGTAGTGCCGGAAGAGAGTCGAGGCATAACCCGACCTCTGCGCCGTCAAGCGGATGTGCTCGATGTAGACGACCCTCAGCCTCGCGCCCGAGAGGTAAGCGAGCACGCCGAGCGCCGGGTCTCTGAGGGACGCAAAGCTGATCGAGAGCTCGCCGACGCTCTCCTCCCCCTGAAAGATCTGCGTGTCATAGAGGATCCGGTCCCTGCCGAAGAGAAAGAGATTCTCCCGGTGCTCGAACTCGTGGGTCTTCGCGGAGAGCGCGTCGAAGAGGGCACATGGCGAGATCGCGTTCCTGAAGAGGCTCTCCCAGCGTCCGAGCAGCTTCGTCCTCGAGGGGATCCTGCTGATCAGGAACCGGGTACCCTTGCCGCTCTTCTTGATGATCGTCGGGTCGAGCTCGGCGCCGAAGAGCTTCCTCTCTTCGATCAGCTTCTCGAAGTTCCGGAGGATCTCCTGTCTCGACGGAGGATGAACCGGCGTGAAAGGGCGTACAGACAGGTTTCGCCTCCTGAAACATATTGGATCACGGGAAAGGAGGTGGGGCGATGAAAGGTTTCTCCTGCGTCTGACCCACCAGGACCTGGCCAAGTTTTTGTCTCGGGAACTACATTTCACTTGGATGAAAAGGAGGTGAGGACGATGGAAGCCATCTTCCTGAGCGTTCTTGTGTTGCTCCTGTTCGTCATCGGAGGGTTCCTCGTGAACCATCTCGCCGATCAGGAGAAAGCCGGAAAGCGGTTTTTCTGGACGGAATCGTCTCTTCCGGAGGCGGAGCTGCGGGACTTCCTTCCCAGAGGGGTGGGGAGGCTTCACGCGACCTGAAGACCTAGGCTCGAGAGCCGTGGTCCGGCCCACGGCTCTCAGTTGTTTAACCGCATCTGAAGCGCGAGGGCCCCGCACTTCGTCAGGTCCATGCGCCGGAGCGTGGAGGATTTCGTCTCTCTTCCGCTCCCGGACGCCGTCCGGCGCGGGTTACGCCTTCGCCCCCGCCCCCACTGGTACGTCCACGCGAGCCTCAGCCGGAACCGCCGGCCGCCTCGCCAGCAGCTCGCACACGAGGGCGACCACCGCAAGGCCCGCAGCGGTGTAGAAGGCCGCTTCGTAGTTCTTGTACTTGTCGAAGAGGACGCCGCCGATCAGGGGTCCGATGATTCCGGCCACGCCCCAGGCGGTGAACAGCAGGCCGTAGTTGATGCCGGCGTTCTTCGTGCCCCAGAAATCGGATGTCGTGGAGGCGTTCACCGAGAGCTGTGTGCCGTAGCACCAGTAGACGATGAAGACCATGAAGTAGAGCATGGCCACGTTGCTGCCGGTCAGATAGAGCAGTGGCATGGCAACTGCCGAGATGCCGATCATGAGGCGCAGGACGTTCAGGCGGCCAAGGGTGTCGGACATCCAGCCGGAGAAGATCCGGCCCGAGGCGTTGCCCGCGGCGCCGATGAACAGGGTGATTGCCGCCAGTGCCTCTCCCGGGATCTTCATGCTCTTGGCGAACGGAACGAGCTGGCTGATGACCATCAGCCCCGCCGAGGTGCCCAGCGCGTAGGCGACCCACATGAACCAAGCGGCCGGTGTGCGCCACATCTCGCCCGGGGGGAACTCGTGCGTCGTCGCCAGGACCTTGGAGGCCGGAGCCGGCACCCAGCCCGGGGGGCGATACCCGGCCGGCGGGTTCTTCAGCAGGAAGGAACCGATGAGCGTCATGACGAAGAACACGACTCCCAGCACGACGAACGTGGCGCGCCAGCCGAATGTGGGAATGAGCCAGAGGTTCGCCAGAGGCCCGAAGATGGCCGAACCGCCGCCGTAGCCGGCTACGGCCAGGCCGACGGCAAGGCCGCGCTTGTCCGGGAACCACTTCGCCATGACGGGGATGGGCGTCGCGTAGCCGAAGCCGTTGCCGATGCCCACCAGGACGCCGAAGCAGACGATCAGGTAGGTCAGGCTGGACGTTCGGGCGCAGAGGAGGAAGCCCAGCGTCAGGAGGATGCAGCCCGTTAGGGAGACACGGAGGGGACCGAGCTTGTCTTGCAGCCGGCCCGCAATGATGAAGCTGAGAGCGAATACGACGATAGCCCAGGTGAACACGAGGGAGGTGTCCGCCCGCTTCCAGCCGAACTCCTTCTCCAGGGGCGCCACGAAGACGCTCCATGCGTAAAGGGAGCCAAGGGCCAGGTTCATGAACAGGCCCCCGACGATGCGCCAGGACCGACCGAGCGTTCCCTGTTCCACGGCGTTCTCTCCTCATGCAGCCCGAGGGCGCGACGCGAAAGGTTGCGCAGAAAGGTCGGGCCTTATTGCCTGCCGATCTGTCTCTCAACAGATAGGCGGGCGTTCCCTGTTTGGCTGTGAGACCTTTCACAATCCGGAGAGAAAAACGTGAAAGGCTTCGCTTTCTTTAGAACGCCATTCCAGGGAATCCGGAAGCTCGGCGATGGTGAAGCCGGCTTCCTTGAGCGTCTTTTTCATCCTCTCTTGAGGGGGGATGTGAAAGGTCGTACAGAAACATTCCAACCCCTGGAACATATTTCGACTCAAGAGGAACGGCACATTGATCGCACGTTCCCACATGTAGAAAGAAGGTGAGGGCGATGGAAGGTATCCTTTCGGAATTCACGGTCGGAGCGGGAGTTTTCCTGAGCGCCTTGGCGCTTCTCGTGTTCGTCATCGAAGGCGTCCTTCTCGGCCGTCTCGCGGATGAAGAGAAGACCGGGAAGCGGTTCTTCTGGGCGGAGTGGCCTCTTCCAGAGGTCGAACCTCGCGTTCCCAGCGAGTACGAGGAGCTGCGGGCTGCCGCCTGAGGAGGGCCCGTCACAAATCGTCGAGAGGCTCCGTGAGGGAGCTTCTCGGCGTTCGTGTTTTCCGCCAACTCGTGAGCCGGGCGTGCCGGAGGTAAACTTGAACCCCTTGGTTCGACCTACGGCTCTCGACCTGTTCAGGGGTTTGTCCGATGCGGATCTCGGCCGGATAGCCCAGCTCTGCACAGAACGGCGCTATCCGCATGGCGCCACGATCTTCTCCGAGGGAGATCCCGGCGACGCCATGTTCATCGTGACGGAGGGGCTGGTGAATCTGGTCTCGGTCTCGGACAAAGGGGCCGAGACGATTCTCCACATCCTCAAGCCGGACCAGATCTTCGGCGAGCTCCTCTTCGCAGAGGAAAGGCGGGCTTTCGACGCCGTCGCCTCGACGGACGTCCTCGTCATGATCATCTCGCGGAAGAGATTCGAAGAGATCCTCGCCTCTTTTCCGGGGATCGCGCGGAACTTCATCCGTCTTCTCTCCAGGCGGCTCGTCCGGGTCGAGCGGGGCCTCGCCGGCTTCGGCCATACCTGGTCCTACCACAGGCTGGGAAGGGTCCTCCTCCAGCTTTCGAAGGAGCACGGCCTCCCGACGCCCGGAGGGATCATGATTCCCCTGCGTCTGACCCACGAGGACCTGGCCAAGCTGATCGGAACCACCCGCGAGACCGTCACGACGCAGATCAACAGGTTCAAGAGGCTGGGTCTCCTGAAGCGCGAGGGCTCGCACTTCGTCGTGGATACGGATCTGCTCGCGAAGTTCCTTTCCCCGGAGGACGTGTCCTCCGGAAAGCTCGCTCACCTCCCGCGATAGACTCCGAAAAGAACGATCGCAAGGAGTGACATGAGCGGCTCACTGGAGGCACTTTTCCGCCCCAACGGCCTGGCTGTCATCGGCGCCTCCGCAAAGCCCGGGAAGCTGGGATTCACGATCCTGAAGAACATCCTGGACGCGGGGTTCGGCGGTCCTGTCATCCCCGTGAACCCAAAGGGAGAGACGATCCTCGGAGTCCCTTCCGTCAAATCGGTGGACGACATCCCGTCAGGCACCGATCTGGCCGTCGTCATCATTCCGGCGGCTTCCGTCCCCGGCACCATCCTCCATCTCGGCGAGCGAAAGGTCCGGGCGGCCATCATCATCACGGGCGGGTTCGCCGAATCGGGGGCGGACGGGGCCCGCCTGCAGGAGGAGGTCAAGCAGAACGCGGCCCGGTGTGGAATCCGCGTGGTCGGGCCGAACTGCCAGGGCGTGAACTACCCGCACCATGGCCTCTGCGCGTCCTGGCCCCTCATCACCCGGAAGGGCGCGATGGCCATCGCGTCGCAGAGCGGGACCGTCGGCGCGGCGCTCGCCGACTGGGCCTCCGAGGAGAAGCTCGGCTTCTCGGCCTTCGTGAGCATGGGAAACAGGATCGACGTGGACGAGGCCGACCTCATCGAGTTCTTCGCCACCGATCCGAACACGAAGGTGATCACCCTGTACATCGAGGGGGTGAAGGACGCGCGAAAATTCCTGACCGCCGTCAAGAAATGTCAGAAGCCCATCGTGATCTTCAAGGCCGGACGGACCGAGCAGGGACGCAAGGCCGCCGAGTCACACACCCGCTCGCTCGCCGGAAAAGACGAGATCTACGACGCCGTCTTCCGGCAGTTCAAGATCCACCGCGCCGCCTCGCTCGAGGAGTTGTACGACTTCGGGAAGGTGCTGGCCTACGTTCCTCCTCCCGCCGGGCCGCGAATGCTCATCGTCACGAGCTCCGGAGGATCGGCGATCATCGCCACGGACGTGGCGGAGGAGAACGGGTTTCGCGTCAGCCCACTCCCCGCTCCCCTGGCGTCGCAATTGCGTGAGATCCTGCCGCCTCATTGCATCGTCGGCAACCCGCTCGATCTGACGGGTGACACCGACGCGGAGCGTTACCGCAAAGTCCTCGCCGCCTCACGGGAACAGTACGACGTCGTCATGACGATCTTCGGAGATCCGATCGTCGGCGCGTCGGAGATTCTGGAGCCAGGCGGACCCGAGCTGGTGGCCTATCTGGGCGGCGCCGACGTCGAGCGGGCCGAGCGGCTTCTCCTTCACGAGAAAGGGATCGCGGTTTTTCCGACGCCGGAGCGCGCCGTCAAGGCCTTTTCCTGCCACGTTCGCTTCGCCCGGGATCGGTTTCCCCGGGCGCTCGAGGCTCCCCCGCCGGCTGCGGCTCCGGCATCGGCCGGGAAGTCCCTTACCCCTGCCGACTCGATGGCGTTCCTGGCGCGCGAGGGAGTGAGCGTCGCCCCTTCGCGGCAGGCGCTCCGCGAGGAGGAGGCCGTCGCCGCCGCTTGCGAGATCGGCTATCCCGTCGCGGTGAAGATGAACTCCCCTGACGTGACGCACAAGAGCGACGTCGGAGGTGTCCTTCTGAATGTGGAAGACGACGCGGGAGTCCGGAAGGCCTTTCACGACCTCGAGGGCGTCGCGCGGCGGCTCGGGGCGCGATCGGGCGGAGTGCTCGTGAGCGCTATGGCCGCCCGGGGACTCGAGATCATCGTGGGCGTGACCCGCGATATCCAGTTCGGCCATGCCGTGATGTTCGGCATCGGGGGCACCCTCGTCGAGGTCCTCCGCGACGTCTCGTTCCGGATCGTTCCCTTCAGCGAGAAGGACGCGGCGGAGATGATCGAAGAAACCCGGGGAGCGAGGCTGTTCCAGGGCGTGCGCGGTGGGAGGCCCGCCGACGTGGCGGCTCTTCGCCAGCTTCTCGTCCAGGTCTCCGGCCTCGTGACGCGACATCCCGAGATCGACGAGATGGACCTGAATCCGGTCATCGTGCACGAGAACGGCCTGACGGTCGTGGACACCAGGATCGTCTTGTCCGGTCGGACCGCCTGACCGGCAAGTCGGTTTCAGCGTCCGGCGTCGAGTGTCTTTCGGACGAACAGGACCGCCGCCGCGAGGACGTCGTCCGGCCGCTCCGAGTGCGGGGAGTGGCCACAATGCGGGAGCAGCAGTGATTCGGCCGGACCCGTGACCCGGGTCACCACGGCGTCCACCTGCTCGAGAGTGCCGTAGGCGTCGTCTTCACCCTGCACGACCAGCACGGGGCACTCGATGGCCGGCAGATACTCTTCGATGTTCCACAGCCGGAACTCGGGCCTGAGCCAGACGTCAGTCCACGTTCGGAACATCGAGTCGGTGTTGCGGCCGTGATGCCGTGCGAGCCGCTCTCTCAGGCCCGTCGTCTCGTAATCCGCCGCGATTCGCGTGATGCCTTCGATGCAGACGGGCTCCACGAAAGCGTGCGGCGCCTCGAGGACAAGCGCGCGAACGGAACCCGAACGGGCGCCGGCATGAATGAGCGCGATCGACGCGCCGTCGCTGTGCCCGAAAAGGACGACTTCCTCGAGTTTGAAACGTTTGATGACGGCGGGGAGCACTTCGAGCGCTTCGTCGTGCATGAAGCGAACGGGCCGCGGCCCACGCACCGGGTCGGACGCGCCGTAGCCCATCCGGCTGTAAACGAGAGCGCCGCAGCCGGTCGCGGATGCCAGGCGGTCGGGAAAGTCCCGCCACATCCCGAGACATCCAAGACCCTCGTGCAGGAACACGATCGTCGGCGCGTCGGCGGGCCGCGGTCCGATCCAGCGGTATTCGAGGTGAGATCCGAGGACTTGGAAGCTCGCCAGCGAGGGGTCAGAGTTCAGGCCTTCGCTCCACGGCGAGCCGCACCGCCGACGAGCCTTTCGACGGTGACGACCGCACGCTTGTGTGTACAGCGGCCGATCTCGCCCCCGTCATCCACGGCCGAGATCTCGAAGAGGAAGAGCTTTCCCTCGCGCCCGATGAACCGCGCGGTGGCCGTGACGGTGGCGCCCGGAGGAGTGGCGGCCGAGTGGACGACGTCGACCGAGACGCCGACGGAGGTCTCGCCCTCGCGCAGATGTGGGCGGAGAACACGCGCGGCCGCAAGCTCCATGAGAGCCACCATGCGGGACGTCGCGAACACAGGCGGGAATGCGTCCGCGGGCTCTAGGTTGAGAGCGCTGGCGAGATCGGAGGGCGCGACGGTGAAATGTGCGGAGGCCGTGGAATCGACGGCGGGTTCGCTCATGGCTAGCTCGTGGCGGTTGGCTCCTTGTCCCGCAGGATCCGCCGCAGGAGTTTTCCCTGCAGCGTGCGCGGAAGCTCGGTGACGAACTCCACGAGCCGCGGCAGCTTGTAAATCGCGACGTGGTCCCGGCAGCTGTCGATGAGTTTCTGTTTCAGCTCTTCGCTCGGCGTGTGGCCCGGTTTCAGGATGACGAAGGCCTTGACGTTCTGCCCGCGGATGGGGTCGGGGAGTCCGATCACGCCCGCGTCGGCCACCGCAGGGTGCTTGAGCAGCGCGTCCTCGATTTCCTCTGGACCGATTCGGTAGCCGGAGCTCTTGATCAGGTCCTCCTGGCGCGAGACGAAGCTGAGGTATCCGTCCTCGTCCATCGTGCAGAAGTCGCCGACCAGCACCCAACCTTCGCGGATGAGGGATTTTTGTTTCTCGAGAAGGCTTCCGCCCTCCTCGAGCGGGCGCCAGTAGAGGGTTCCCGTGGGACCGCGCGCGTAGAGCCGGCCAAGCTCTCCCGGCTTCGCGACTTTGCCTTCGTCCGTGATGACCTGGATCTCGTACCCGGGGACCGCGGTGCCGATCGCTCCCGGTTTTACCTTCCGGGTGACCACGCTGGAGACGAAGACGTACATCATCTCCGTCGTGCCGAGGCCCTCGTAGATCTCCTGCCCGAAGCGGGCCTTCCAATCCAGATACGTCTTGGCCGTGAGCGATTCGCCGCCGCCGGTCAGGACGCGGAGGCTCGACAGGTCGTACTTCTTCTCCGCACCTTCCAGCTCGAGCATCTTCCGGTACGCCGTGGGGAGCGCGCTCAGTATCGTCACCTTGTGGTTCTGGATCGTCTCGAAGAGCGCGTCAGGTGAGAATCTGGCAATCAGAGAAGCCGCGGCGCCGAACCGGAAGGGGATCGTCGCCACGGTCGAGTACCCGCCGGCCAGCGAGATGGGAGCGGGGCCGCAAAGGACGTCTTCGGGCTGGACGTTCCAACCGTACTTGCCCATGGTGTCCGGGATGATGAGGGCCTCTTCCATGTAGTGGGCCGTTCCCTTCGGCATACCCGTCGTTCCCGACGTGTAGAGAAGGACGGAGACCGCCGTGCGCGAGCGGCGGACCGGATCGAGGGCCGGCGACTCGTTCGCGACGAGATCCTCGTAGCAGAGGAGTCCCTGCGCCTTCAGCTCCTCCGGCTTCCCGCCGAAGACGATCACGTGTTTCACCGTCTTGAGGTTCGGCCGCGCCTTGACGACCCCCTCCAGGAACGCCGCCGCCACAACGATCACTTTTGCCTCGGCGTTGTTGGCGATGTGGGCGATCTCGTTCGGAGAGAGCATGTGCGAGGTCGGGACCATCACGGCCCCGAGCCTCAGGACGCCGAAGTTCGTGAATAGGGCGGGCGGAACGTTCGGCGACCGGAGCATGACCCGGTCCGTTTCCTCGACGCCGAGCTTCCTCAAGGCATTGCCGATCTTGCAGGCGGCCCCCAGGAGCTGCTTGTACGTGATGACTTTGTCACCGAACAGGATCGCGGGGCTGTCGCCCCTCCCCGCCGCGACCTGCTTGTCGAGAAGCTCTTCGGTGCTGTTCAGCGGATCCGGGTAGCTCGCGAACTCTTTCAGCTTGTAGATTCGCTGGGGCTGGAACTCCTTCGGCGGGAGGTAATTTGCGGGAATCGTGCTCAACGGATCGCCTCCTACGTCTTGGACAGGTCGTCGAGAGCCTTCTCGCACCCCACGAGTCCCCCCCTGCCCTGATCCTGCCGCGGGTAGGCGTCGGTGGGATAGCGGTCCTTCGGGTCGCCAAAGATGAGGACGGCGGGGGTCGCGCGGCCGAAGTCGGTCTCGAGCCCGCCCTTCATGCCGAAGACGGCTCGGACGGTGGCGGGAGGACCCGTCAGCGCCGAGTGGTAGAAGCGGAACACGTCCTTGACGCCGGCCACGTCGATTGCCTCGGCGTCGACGCCGTATCCCTTCAGCGCCTTGACCTTCTCCAGGCAGGCCGCGACGTTGCACGGGTACTGCTCGGCCGGCTTGTCCTTGCTCGAATAGTAGAACTTGACTTTCATGGTGTCTCCTCTCAGAAATCCATGGGGCAGTTAACCTGCCATTCCGTCGTGAAATAAGCTTCCCCGAGCCACTCGGCGATGTGAACGCGATGCTCCTCCAAGAGAGCGAGGTTGACATCCACTTCGAGACTCACGATTTGCCGCGCCTCCCCGTCGAAGAAACGGATGGCCCAGCGGCCAGCTTCGGCCGGGGGCGCGTCGATGATCTTGAGTCCCTCGAAGCCGAAGCCGATCCTGTGCATCACCTCGTCAAGCTCGTAGGTGATGCCCCCGATCGAGAGAGACGACGCTCCGGACCAGAGCTGTCCGTACCGCCGCTCGAACTCCTCACGGGGGCTTGCCACGCCCGTCTCTGGCCGTCTTAAGCTTTCTTCTTGATTGGGGGCTTCGGACACTCACCCTCCAGACCGCCAATGGGAACCATTACGGTGAAGGGCCATTCCCGCGCTTTGCAGTAGCCGACGTACGCCCTCAGGATGTTCGGATCCAGCGCCGCCTCGAAGTGCTCGCAGCACTTGTAAGTCGACGCGTGCTTCTTCTTTTCAGTCTCTTGCACGATTGTTCTCCTCTTCAGGCCTTGTGCAGGTCAGCGATGAACCTGGCCCGGCTTCCCACGAGATCTTCCTTCTTGAGACGACTGCCGCTGAGCGGCTTGCCCCGGAGGCTTTTCGTGACCTGCTTCTGCTGCCCGGTGAAGGGATCGGGCCGCGACTGCGGGGCCGGGCGGATCTTTCCTTCCCCGGTGATGGCGGCCCCGTTCTTGTCTTCGGCATAGCCCGGCAGCAGATCGGCCTTCCCGGTGCTGGCCGTCGGTCCGCTCACCTCCTGGCCATTGACGAACTTCACGGCATAGAGGGCGTCGCAACTGGCGCACTTCGTATTGCCGCTGAAGTTCCAGAACGGATACGGGTCGAGGTAATTTTTGGTGGAGCACTTGGCGCACGTGAGCACCAGGCCCTGTTTGATGACGCCGGAACTCGTCTCGGTGGCCATCTCAGATCACCTCCATCTCTTCCATCTTGGCGAGCTTCGATTTCGTCCAGCCGAGGAGCCTGCCGTAGACCCTCTCGTTGTCGGCGCCCACGGGCTTCAGCGCCCACTTCAGGCGTGGAGGCGTGTCGGACATCTTGAAGGCGGGACCCTGATGGTGGAGGTCGCCGTAGATCGGATCGTCGATCCACTGGACCGCGCCGCGCAGCTTCCAGTGGGGATTCTCGGAAACCTCCTTGGCGTTCCAAACGGGCTGGTTGTTGATGCCGGCCTTGTCGAGGAGCGTTGCCACGTCTTCCTTGGTCTTGTCCTTCGCCCAGGCCTCGATGGCATCGTAGACGGTGCCCTGATTCTCGGCCTTGACGCGGTCGTCGTGCTTCGCGAGCGTCGTCGCGAGGTCCTTCGCCCCGATCACGCCGCACAGCTTCTTGAAGTCCTCGTCCGTGTGGGCCGTGACGAGGATGTACCCCACCTCGGCCTCCTGCGGGTTCTTGGAGCCTGGATAGGACGACTTGCCGCACTGGACGATCCCGTGCGGGCAAAGCTCCGTGTCCCAGTTGCCCCAGCGCTCCCGGCGGACCCCGTACCGCCCATAGAGCGGAAGGGCGTACTCGAGCATCCGGGTGACGCCGTGAACCTGCGAGTACTCGATGAAGCACCCTTCGCCGGAAACCGTGTCCCGACGATAGAGAGCCGCCATGACGGCTACCGCGGCCATCATGCCGCCCCAGTAGTCGGCCAGCCAGATCGTGTGTTTGGACGGTGTCCCGCCCCGGTCTGCGGCTTCGCCCGTGATCCCGAACGCGCCGCCCATGGCCTGGCCCAGGATGTCGTAGGAGGCGCGGACGCGTCCCGGCCCCCAGCCGCCGAACCCGCCCAGCCACTGGTAGACGAGGCGGGGGTTGACCTTGGAAAAGTGCTGATACCCCATCCCCCACCGGTCGAACGTTCCGGGCCGGAAGTTCTGGACCATGACGTCCGACTTGGCCGCCAGCTCCAACATGGCCTGCCTCGCCTCCGGCCGGTGGAAGTCGAGGGTGACGAACTCCTCGTTGTCGTTGGCGCCGAAGAAGCCCAGGCCCGTCCCCGCCTCCGGCACCCAGCGGGACAGCGGGTAGAGGAGAGGCTCGTTGAACGGGGTCGTGTGACGCATCGGCTCGCCGCGCCGCGGCGTCTCGATCTTGATGACCTCGGCTCCCAGCTCGGCCAGGTAGGCCGCGCAGGAAGGACCGAGGATGTACTGCGTGCAGGAGAGAACGCGATAACCCTTCAAGACCTCCGGCTTTCCGGAAGCCGTCTTGTGGTCGAAGAGCCCCTGACAGTAGGTTTCGAAATCGGGTGTGGCCATCTGTTCTGCCTCCTCTGCCCTAAACCACGCCGCGCTTCTTGAGCCCGGCGACCTCGGCCGGACCAAGCCCGAGCAGCTTCAGGTAGATCTCTTCGTTGTCGTATCCGAGCGGCCGGCCGATCCACTTCAAGCGCGCGGGAGCCTTGTCTTCGAGCAAAGGCGACGTGCCGTAAAGGACTTTCCCGTAAAGCCGGTCGTCGATCTCGTCGACGTGTCCGCGGTACTTGAAGTGCGGGTCCTCGGCGACCTCGTCGATGTAGTTGACGCCGCCGGACGCGACCTGCTGGGCGAGCAGCTGGTGCATGGCGTCTGCCCGGGAATGGTCCTTCTGCCAGTCGGCGAGGATCGTGTAGGTCTTTACCTGCTTCATGTGCGGAAGCCGCGCCGTGACGACCCGGAGGCTCTTGTCGTCCAGGATCTCGTCCTCGAGGTCGGGACGCGTCTGCCCCACCGTCCGCCAGATCCGGTACCAGAGGCGATCGTGTCCGCCGCCCACCATGAAATAGCCGTCCTTGCAGGGATTGACTGCGTAGATGTTGATGGCCAGATCCCAGTTACCGTAGCGGGGGCGGATGCTCCCGTCGAATCCGTACCAGCCCCAGTTGTAATCCAGAATCCGGATGACGGCCTCGGCCGCCGTCGCTTCTATGAATTGGCCCTTGCCCGAGACCTTGTCGCGATAAAGGAGCGCGGCGAGGATCCCGATGGCCGCCGAGGTCCCGCCGACCTGGTCCGCCATCCACATGGCCGAGCGGGTCGGCCGTCCGCCGAACTCTTTCGGCTGGCCCGTGCCGTGGACGAATCCGCAAGCCGCCTGAGCGGTCGGGTCCAGGTTACCCGGCTTGTCTTTGGACGGCCCCCACTGGCCTTTCTGCCCCACCCAGCAGTAGACGAGCCGCGGGTTGATCTCCTTCAGCTGCCGATAGCCGATTCCCCACGCGTCGAACTGCCCCGGTGGGTAGTTCTCGATCAGGACGTCGACGTGGACGGCGAGCTTCTTGAGGAGCTCGCGGCCCTCCGGCTTTTCGAGATTGAGGGTAATGGACTGCTTGTTCCTCATCTCGTTGAGGAAGTGGAGGCCGATCGGTTCCCCGGTCTCGGCATCCTTGATCATGTATTCCTTGCGTCCGAACGGCGTCTGCCACCGCAACGGGTCGCCGTCTGACGGCTCGCACTTGATCGTGTCGGAGCCCAGCTCCGAAAGCATCGAGGAGCACCAATTGCCGATGATCATCCCCTTGCTCAGGTCGAGGACACGAACCGTCGTCAGGTTCTCGGGTTTCTTGAAGTTCTCGCTCTGTCTGAGCTGCTTCTCGAGGGAAAGGGGGTATTCCTTGGCCTGATCCGTGAGACCCGCGTAGACCTCGTCGGGTGTCGGGATCGGGACCGCCGGCCAAGGCAGGACCTTGTGCTTCGCATATCGGGTGTTAGCCATTCTCTTCTCCTGTTCGGTGTGGAAAAGCGTTCGTCTTCATGGTCGGCCCGCTCCGCTACGCGGCCGCTACTTCCGGTTTCGGGGGCTTCGCGATGGCGGTTAGGATGATCCCCACAACGCAGGCGCCCGCCGTAATGTACATCGCATTCGTAAAGGCTCCCGTCTGCGTCTTGATGAAGTCGATCATGAAAGGTCCGCCCACGCCGGCGATGCCCCACGCGCTGAACAGAAAGCCGTAGTTCGCTCCGAGCGACTTCGTGCCGAAGTAGTCCGCCGTGAGCGAGGGCATCAGAGCGAGGTATCCGCCGTAAGCGAAGCCGACCGCGCAGACACCCACGAGCCAGAGTATGAAGGTGTCGCTGTTCGGGAGCACGAAGACAAAGGCGAGGATGTACATGACGAAACACGCGATGATCGTCTTCGTCCGGCCGAGCTTGTCCGAAACGCTCCCCCAGACGAGCCGCCCGAGGCCGTTCAGGAGGGCCATGATGCCGAGGCCGCCGGCGGCAACCGCCGGGGTGAGCTTGGCGACCTGGACGCCGATGGGGACCGCCTGCCCGATGATCATGAGGCCGGCCGCCGCGCCGATGAAGTAGATGACCCAGAGGGTCCAGAACGACCCGGTCTTGACGATCTCGCTCGGCAGGTAGTTCGTCTTGACGATCTGCGCGCCCGGCGCCGGGGCCGGGGGATTCCACCCGGCGGGCTTGTATCCCGCGGGAGGAACCTTGAACATGGCGGCCGCGCCGCAGACGAAGACGAGCATGATCACCGAGACGGTGTAGAACATGGTCGCGATTCCGCTGCTCTTGATCAGGTTGCTCAGCAGCGGCCCGAAGACGAGCGTCCCGGCGCCGAAGCCGAACACCGCGAGCCCGGTGATCGTCCCTCGTTTGTCAGGGAACCATTTGATGCACGTCGCGATCGGCGTCACATACGCGAACCCGACACCGAGTCCGCCGAGGACACCGTACCCGATGATCAGCCAGGTGAGATCCTTGTACATCGCTCCGGCGACCGCGGCCCCGATTGCGAGGAGCACGCCGCCGACGATCCCGACCTTCCGCGGGCCCGCCTTGTCCTGCCAGCGGCCGGCGATGATCATGCCGACCGCGAAGAAGAAGAAGGAGGCCATGAGAGGGTACCCGGTTTGCTTGACGGTGTAGCCGAGCTCCTTCGTCAAGGGGCCCCGGACGACGCTATAGGCGTATAGAACGCCGAGACATATCTGCATGACCAGCGCCGCGACGACCATCGTCCACCGATTGGGTAGCTTCTCGTCCATCATGAAACCTCCTTAGGGTATCGAGAGAATGAGATTCGGCAACACTCGGGCCGGGACATCAAAATCATCAAAGTTTCCTTTTCCAGTTCGATCCAGACACCTGTGCCGCGTTAATGCACACGATGGAGAGGACGCCCGGTACTTCCGGACCGGCGGCGCCCGCCTCATGTGAGGCAGGGCTGCCGCTGCGCGATTGCGCGAAGCGGACTCCATAGGCTGAATTCACGTCGAACAAGATTGACCGGGAGTCTTTCAGACTCCCGGTCGATGTCAAGCCGAAATACTGGCTCCACGTCAATGCAGATGCATTACTCGAAAACGAAAGATTCCTGTTGACGCGGAATCCACCTCATGACTATCGTTTCGGCATAAATGCGTTCCAATCGTGCCGCTCGTAGGCGTGCTGACGTGAAGGAGGAAGGTGTGCGTTCAAGGATGAGTCTGAACCGTTTCGCCCTCGTTTCCGTTGCCCTGCTCATCGCGTTTCTGCCGGGAATCGCGAATGCCCAGGCCATCATCAAGGTGAACGACACCGTCAACTTCAAGCTCGGCATCCTGCTGCAGGGCTGGGCCGACTGGAACGGCCAGTCCAACGCCGTGGGGGAAACGGCCGGGTTCCAGCAGAACCTGTTTCTGCGCCGAGCCAGGTTCTTCGTCGGCGGGCAGGTCGCGAAGGACGTCACGTTCTTCTTCATGACCGACAACCCGAATCTCGGAAAGTCCACGCAGACCCTGACGAGCGGCACGACCGGCGTGAAGGCGCCGGGCACGGGCTTCATCGTTCAGGACGCGTTCGTCGAGTGGAAGATAGCGAACGAGTTCGCGATCCAGGGCGGCCTCATCCTCATTCCGCTCTGCCGCAACTGCAACTCGAGCGCCGCGAGCCTCGTCTCGATGGACTACGGAACCTTTTCCTTCCAGGAAAGCGCCCCAACGCAGTCGTCGGTCGGACGCGATACGGGCTTCCAGGCGAAGGGCTACTTCGCGGACGACCACCTCGAGTACCGCGCGGGCGTCTATTCCGGCTTCCGCGCTCCCGGCGTGAAGAACTCGTTCCGGTTCACGGGGCGCGTGCAGTACGACGTGTTCGACGTCGAGAAGGGCCAGTTTTACGCGGGCACGTACTTCGGCAAGAAGAAGATCCTCGCGATCGGCGCGGGTTACGACGCGCAGAGCGATTACAGCGCGTATGCCGGCGACGTCTTCTTCGACTTTCCCGTCGGCGGAGGCAACGGCATCACGGCGCAGGCCGACTACATCCATTACGACGGCGGAAACACGTTCGGCTTCACGGCTCCGACGGCCACGAAGAGCCCGGCGCTCTACAAGCAGGACGACCTCTTCGTTGAAGCCGGATTCTTCCTGGGCGGGCCGAAGATCATGCCGTTTGTTCGCTACGAGCAACAGAAATACTCGGACGACGTGAATAAGACACTCAATAGGACCAAATACCAGGGGGGCCTCGGCTTTTATCCCTACGGGGCGAACTTCAACATCAAAGCCGGGTTCGGGCGCACGGACGCCCCGGACAACCCGAACGTGGCCTCGACAAACCAGTACACGATCCAGGTTCAGGTCTTCTACTTCTGACACCTCTCCGCGTGGCTCCGCGGGGCGCTCGGCGCCCCGCGTGAGCCCGGAGCGCTCGTTCAAGCCGGCTTCAGGCTTCCGTCCTCGACCCAGCGCGCGAGCAGCCTTCGGATCCGGAACGAGTCGGCGAAGACGGCCGCTTCGATCGCGCATGCGCTCAGCCCCGACACGGCTTTCGCCCAGACCCCCTGCTGAAATGAGGTGTCGGGCTCTTCAGGCTCGGGCGTGGGCTTCGAACCGGTCTGCTTGAGAACGATTTCGTCGGGAACGAGCGCGGAAAACCGCTGGAATTCGTCGTAACGGCGCATGCCTTCGAGCAGGATCGAGACGACCTCGCGGGTGGGCGGTTCGCCCTCGGCCCGGGGCGGCAGGTTCGTCTGCTTCACGAACGCGAACGTTCCTCCGCCGGGGCGCTCGAAGAGCTGGTAGGCCGCATCGTCTCCGCGCAGGGCACCGCTCTCGGCGGATCGAATCCGCCCGGATTCGATCAGGAGGCGTCCGGTGACCGCACCGGGTGCGTTTCTCATGGTCAGCGTCCCCGTGACCTCCGAGGCCGCGAGGCTCTGGAGGAGTGACGGCAGCTCGAAAGTGGCGAGATCACCCGAAAGGCTCGCGACCGCGCCCTCGTCGGCCTTGGGCGCGTCGAACGCCGCCAGCGTTCGCGCCGCGGCCTTCGCATAGTCGGTTCCAGGATGGCGCTCGACGACCTCTTCGAAGGCCTTCCGGACCTGGGGAAGCGCTGGAGGAACAGCACGGCCGTGATTCCGAATCCGATCACGACGACGGCGATCCGCGCCTTTTCCTTCCCGATGCGGCGGGCGAAACCCGCCCCGATCCAGCCGCCGGCGATCGCACCGGTCATCATGAGGAGGGCGAGCATCAGGATGCCGGCTCCGGCGCCGAAATAACCGCCGTAGATTGCGACGAAGAACTGGGCGATCGACGCGAGCCCCCAGGACGCGCGTTCGCCTCCCTCCGTGCCGGGCGCCCGTCACGGACCCTTGCCCTCGAACCCGGGCAGCCCGGCGCCCGTCACGAGGTAGACCGCGAATGTCCCGAGCCAGTGCCCGCCCTCGTAGTGCGCGCCCGTGACCGCCGCGAGGCCCGACTCCTTGTGCGCCGCCGCCGCCGAACGGAGGGCGGAAAGTCGTGGGTCCGCCTGCGGCAGGGACGCCGCGATTCCGTCCAGCATCCACGCGCGCGAGAGATTGAGTCCGTCCAGATGAGCGAGCTTTCCGTCGGAGGGGTCGGTGACCGCCGCGACGGGCAGCCAGGATGAGCCGCCCCGGGGAATTCCGGGCAGGAATTGGCGAAGCCAGGACGCGAAGGCGGGGGGAGCGAGGATCCGCCGCATCAGATCGGCCTCCGCGAGGCAGGGCGAAAGGAAATCCTGTCCCGAGGGCTCGTAGGCGAGCGGACAGGCCCGGTCCTTCGAATAGAGGTCGCGGGTCTTCGCCATCACGAGACGTTCCATCGTCGCGTCGTGGGCCACGCGTGCCCAGTCGAGGACGAGCCCGAAGGCGAAGGCCGTTTGCGCGTGTTCGCCCTCGCGAATCGGGTACGCGAGTTTCGGGAGCCATTCCGCGAGCCGGGAGGCCGCCGCGCGTTCGAGAGGCGCGAGCGCGGCCGCCCAGGCGCGCGCCTCCGGGTCGTCCCAGCCTCTGAGCTCGGCCCCGAGCCTCAGCAGCCACGCGAGTCCGTATGGCCGCTCGAACGTCGCGCGACCCTTACCGGCGAGATAAGCCACCTCTCCCGCCACTCTCTCTGGCGTGAACGAGGCGCGGAGTGCGGCCCGCGCCGGCCCGGCGAACGGACCACCCGGAAAGCGGCGCGCGAGCCGCGCGAGAAGCCAGTGCCCATGGACCGACGAGTGCCAGTCGTAGCATCCGAAGAAGACCGGTGTCAGGAGCCGCGGAGGCTTCGCGTCTTCGTCGCTCTCCAGCGTGTGCGCGATCTTGTTCGGATACTCCTTCCCGACGCACGAGAGCGCGAGGTCCGCAAACCGGGAGGCGGCCGTCTCGTCGAACGAGCCGGGAGCGGCGGCCGAGAGGGACGACGCCGCGAGGAGCGCGGCCGCGAGAATCCGTCGCACGCGGGGGATGCTAACCCGCGGGCGGGCCGGTATCCTGCCGCGTGCGCTTCCGGAACCCCGCGGGGAGTCCCCCACAGACGGCGGGCCTCGCCGACTTCGCCCCGTTTTTCCTTCGCCGCGCGGCAGACGCGGGGCCGCCGGCGGTCCCGCCGGGCCACGTCCTGCCCGAGGCCGAGGCCGTTTCGGCGCTGCGGGCCGCGGGCCCGGAGAGCCTCACGTGGCTCGGCCACGCCTCGTTCCTCCTGCGGACGGCCGGCCGGACGATCCTGACCGATCCGTTCCTGTCGGACCGGGCGAGTCCCCTCTCGGTCCTCGGTCCGAAGCGCTATGTCCCGCCGGGAATCCCCGTCGACGCCCTCCCGCGAATAGATGTGGTCGTCGTCTCGCACAACCACTACGACCATCTGGATGCGAGGACCGTCGAGAGAATTTCTTCGAAGGAAAGGATTACGGCCGTTGTTCCGAAAGGCCTCGGCGGTTTCTTCCTCCAGCGGGGCTATCGGGACATACGCGAGCTGGACTGGAATGAGAGCGCCTTTCTCGGAAACGTCGTTTTCACGGCTCTTCCAGCCATCCATTTCTCGGGCCGCACACCCTTCGACCGCAACGCGACGCTCTGGTGCTCGTGGGCGATCGCGTCCCGCACCCGCAAGGTCTTCTTCGCCGGCGATACGGGCCACGGACCCGTCTTCGAGGAGATCGGTCGCCGGATCGGCCCGTTCGATCTCGGCCTCGTGCCGATCGGCGCGTACGAGCCCGCCTCGATCATGCGTCCCATGCACTGCAATCCCGAGGAGGCCGTCGCGCTCGGGCGCGACGTCCGCGCGTCCACGCTCGTCGCGATGCACTGGGGCACGATCGTCCTCACGGACGAGCCCCCGTTCGAGCCCCCCGGTCGGTTCCGCGCGGCCGCGAACCGCGCGGGTTTCCCCGACAGCCGGGCGTGGGTCATGAGAATCGGAGAAACTCGAGAAACCCGGTGACGAGCGCGATCGCGCGCCGGAGCGTCGAAGAGAAACCGCTCCACCTACAATCGCCCCGTGACGAACAAGTATCTCTCTTGTGACGACCAGCGTGGACCTAAGGTGCGGGAGATGTTTTCGCGCCTCGCAGCGCGCTACGACCTCGTGAACGACCTCATGAGCTTCGGGCTCCATCGGAAGTGGAAGAAGGACACGATCCGGCTCGCGCTCGAAGGACGGACGGACCCGGCCCGGATACTCGACCTGTGCTGCGGCACGGGAGATCTCTCGTTCCTCGCCGAGGAGAAGGCGCTCCCGGGCTCGCGCGTCACGGGCGTCGACTTCACGCTTCCCATGCTCGGGGTCGCGACGCGGCGCCGTCTCGAGACGCGCAGCCGGAGCGGATTCGTGCAGGGGGACGCCCTGCGCCTTCCGTTCCCGGACGGCGCCTTCGATGCCGTGACCGTGGGTTACGGCCTCCGGAACATCGCCGACCCGCTCGCCGCCCTTCGCGAGATGCGCCGTGTCCTCGCGCCCCAGGGGCGCGTCGTCGTCCTCGACTTCGGAAAGCCGGACAACCCGATGGCGGGCGCTTTGTATCAGGCTTTCCTCCGCACGGTCATGCCCGTCATGGGATGGCTCTTTCACGGGGATCCCGAAACCTACCTCTACATCCCCGAGTCGCTGGAGCGCTACCCGGCCCAACGGGGCGTGCAGACGCTGATGCGGGAAGCGGGGCTGGACGGAGCGCGATACGAGAGCCGGCTCCTCGGCACGATGGGCCTCAACATCGGGGAGGCGCCCCCGTATCCCCGCCAGCTATAATCCCGCGTGTCCAACTCGGGAAAAGAGAACGCGTCGAGGCCTCGCTCCGTGACGACGGCGGTTGCCGAAGCCCCTTTGCCGGTCGCGCGCTGGATTGCGATCCTCGTCGCCGGCTTCCTCATCGTCATCGTCGCGCTCGTGGCGGTCGGCGCTTCCGGGCTGAACCTCCTTGCCGGCCTGCAGTCGTTCGTGAGCGCCGAGTCCCACTGGTCCAAGGGCCAGAAGGACGCCTCGCTCGCCCTCTCCCGGTATCTCGATACCGGCGCCGAGTCCGACTACAGGCGCTTCGTGGGCCGTCTCGGCGTGACGCTCGGGGACCGGAAGGCGCGGCTGGCCCTGGAAGGGCCCCGGCCGGACCTGGCGGCCGCCCAGCAGGGCTTTCTCGAGGGACGCAACGGCGCGGCCAACGCGGCCAACGCGGCCGAGATGGCCCACCTCCTCCTGCGTTTCCACGGCGTCTCGATTTTTTCCCGCGCGATCGAGATCTGGGATCGCGGGGACCGGCTCGTCGACGAGATGCTCGAGCTCGGGGCGCGGATCCGCGAGACCCCGTCCCCGATTCCGCCCGACGTTCATGCGAACTTCGCGAAGGAAATCGACCGGCTCAACGATCGCGCCACCATCATCGAGGACGCCTTCTCGGCGACGGTGCTTCAGGCGACCCGCTGGGTGCGCAGCCGGCTGATCGCCGCGATTCTCGCCATGACGGTGCTCCTGGGGGCCCTCGCGGTCGGCGCCTCGGCGCTGATCGCGCGCCTCCTGCGCCGCCGCGACGAGGCTCTCCGGTCTTCCGAGCGCCGTTACCGGCACCTCTTCGAGCGGAATCTCGCCGGCCTTTTCCGGACGACGCTCGACGGCAGGATCCTCGATTGCAATTCCGCCTTCGCGCGCATCCTCGGTTATCCCTCCCGCGAAGACGTCCTGAAGGTTTCCGCGCTGGATCTTTACGCCGAGCCCTCGGACCGCGAGTCCTTCCTGGCGCGGCTCGCGCACCAGCGGGTGCTCGTCAATTTCGAGCTCTGCCTGAAACGCCGCGACGGCACGACCGTGTGGGTGCTCGCGAACGAGAGCCTTCTCGAACCCGAGGGAGGAGGCGAGGCGGTGATGGAAGGCAGCCTCATCGACATCACCGACCGCAAGCGCGCCGAGCAGCAGCGCTGGCACCAGGCGAATCACGACGCCCTCACCGATCTGCCGAACCGGGTCCTTTTCAACGACCGGCTCTCCCTCGCGATCCTGCACGCCCACCGGCGGCGCCAGTCTCTCGCGGTCATGTTCCTCGACCTCGACCACTTCAAGCGCGTCAACGACACGCTCGGACATTCGGCGGGCGACGAGCTTCTCGTGAAGGCGGCCGACCGCCTCCGGCGCTGCATCCGCTCGGAGGACACGGTGGCGCGCGTGGGCGGAGACGAGTTCCTGCTCCTCCTGAACGGGATCGCGCGCGAGGCCGACGCGGCGACGATGGCGCGAAAGATCCTGCAGGTCATCTCGGAGCCGTTCCTGATCCAGAAACGCGAACTGTTCGTCGAGGCGTCCATCGGCATCGGCCTCTACCCGGGCGACGGCGAGGACGCCGAGATGCTCGTCGCCAACGTCGACACCGCGATGTACCGCGCAAAGGAGACGGGCCGCAACAGCTTCCAGTTCTTCACGCAGAAGATGCAGGAACAGTCGCAGGAGCGCGCAGCGATGGAGAGCGGACTCAGGCGTGCCCTGCCACGCGGCGAGTTCATCCTCCACTATCAGCCGATCTTCCGCCTCGCGACCCGCGTGCCGATCGGCGTGGAAGCGCTCGTCCGCTGGCAGCACCCCGAGAAAGGGATCCTGCCGCCCCGCGAGTTCATCCCACTCGCCGAGGACGTCGGCCTCATCACCCGCCTCGGCGAGTGGGTCCTCCGCCGCTCCTGCGAGCAGCTCGTGGCGTGGCACGCGCGCGGTGCTTCGAGCCTCCGCATGTCCGTGAACGTGTCGGCGCGCCAGTTTCACCAGCGGGATTTCGCCGTCGCGGTGCGCCGCATCGTCGAGGAGACGGGACTCGCTCCGGCCTTCCTCGAGCTCGAGATCACGGAGTCGATCGCGATGCAGGACGTGACGCACACGGGACGCATCCTTTCCGAGCTGAACGACCTCGGCGTCCACATCTCGATGGACGACTTCGGAACCGGTCATTCGTCGCTGAACTACCTGAAGCACTTCCCGATCCGGCGCTTGAAGATCGACCAGTCCTTCGTGGCCGGCATGGCCCGGGACGAGAAGGACAAGGCGATCGTCGCCACGATCATCGCGATCGCCAGCAACCTCGGTCTCGACGTCACGGCCGAGGGCGTGGAGACGGAGGAACAGGCGGCCCTTCTCGAAGGCATGGGTTGCGCGGACGTCCAGGGCTTCCTGTTCGGCCGACCGGTTCCCGCCGAAGAGCTCGAGGTCACGCTCGGCCTCGGCGCCGCCCCTCCGGGCTTCGAGGTCGTGCGCCCCTCGAAGCCCGCGACCTGATTCAGGGGAATCATCGCTCCGCCCGGCCCTTCCGGGTTGAATCAAGGCAGCGACGGAGGTTTGCCGATGCGCGTTTCCAAGTGGATGACCCCGAAAGTGTTCACGCTCCAGGCGTCCGACTCGATCTCGACCGCGATCCACCTGATGAAGGAGAAGCGAATCCGCAGGATCCCGATCGTCAACGGGGGCGGGAAGCTCGTCGGAATCGTGTCCGACCGCGATCTCAAGGACGTCTCCCCGTCCCGCGCCACGACGCTCGACATCTGGGAGCTCCACGCGGTTCTCGACAAGCTGAAGATCGGCGACATCATGACGAAGAAGCCCGTCACGGTCACGCCCGACACGCCGATCGAGCGGGCCGCGCAAATCATGCTCGAGAAGCGGGTCGAGGGCCTGCCGGTGCTCGACGCGAAGGGGACGCTCGTCGGGATCCTGACCGAGGGCGACGTCTTCAAGGCGCTCGTCGACATCACGGGCGCCGGAAAAAAACGCACGCGCGTGAATTTCGTGATCCCCGACCGTGCCGGCAGCATTCGGGAGGTCGCGGACGCCGTGCGCGCGCAGGGCGGAACGATCTTCTCGATTCTCACGTCCACGTCGAAGGTTCCGACGGGGAAGCGGGAGCTCGTGATGCGCGTCGAGGGCCCCACGCCCGACACCCTCCGCACCGAGCTCGCGAAGTCCTGGAGCGACGTCGCCGTCGAGACCGACTAGCCGTCTTACTTCCCGAGTTCTCCGGCCACGCGCGCCGCCGTCTCGACGCCCCGCGCCAGCACCGACCGGATCCGGCCGTCCTCGAGCGCGAGGATTCCCGCGATCGTGCAGCCGGCAGGCGTCGTCACGTCGTCCTTGAGAGCGGCGGGATGCCGCCCGGTGGTCAGGACCATCTCCGCGGCCCCGAGCGTCATCTGGGCCACCAGGGTCGTCGCCACGCTTCGCGGCAGCCCGCGCATCACGCCGCCGTCCGCGAGCGCCTCGATGATGATGTAGACGAAGGCCGGGCCGCTGGCCGACAGGCCGGTGACCGTGTCCATGTGCTTCTCTTCGAGCTCGAGAACACGGCCGAGGGGAGCGAAGACCTCGGTCGCGAGGGCGATGTGCGCGTCGGTTGCGTGCCTGCCCTTGGCGAGCACCGTCATGCCCTTGCCGATCAGGCACGGCGTATTCGGCATCGCCCGGAGGACCGGCGTGTCGTCCCCGAACAGGCCCTCCAGGTAGCCCGTGCTGATGCCGGCGGCGATCGAAAGAACGAGGGGCCGCTTGCCGCCCCGCCCGAGGCTTTCGACGGCCTTCGCGACGTCCTTCGGCTTGACGCACAGGATCACGAGGTCGGCTCCCGCGGCCGCCTCCGCATTCGCGGTCGTGCACGTCACGGACAGCTCCGCCGCGACCTTCTCGGCGCTCGCCCTCGTCCGGGCCGTGGCCCGGATCTGCTTCGGCTTCACCAGGCCGGACTTGAGGAGTCCGGAGGCGATGGTCCGCCCCATTGTTCCGGATCCGATGATCGCGATGCGCTTTTGGGCCAGCATGAAACCTCCTCCGGCGAGATTAGTTCATCCGAATCATCGCAAGATTGAGGGGCGACGGTTCAAATATGCGCGGATACTGACAAACAGCCCAATGGAGGTGGATGATGACGAAACCGCGCCCCATGCAACTGGTGACACTCGCGCTCCTCGTCGGGGGCATGAGCGCCTCTCCCCTGCTCGCCCAAGGCAAGACCTTCAAGGTCGGCGTGCCCCTTCCGCTGACCGGCGCGGAAGCGAAGTTCGGCGAGATGGAGAAGCAGGCCTACGAGATGGCCGTGGACGAGATCAACGCGAAGGGCGGCGTGAAGGGAACGAAGCTGGTCCTGGACATCCAGGACTCAGGCGGCAAACCCGAGACGGCCACCGCGATCGTCGAAAAGTTCATCACGGTCGACAAGTACCCGATCGTCGTCGGCGAGTACACGAGCCAGTGCAGCTACGCGGTGGCGGGGGTAGCCGAGAAGTACAAGGTGCCCTACCTCGTCGTGACGGGCGCCGCCGACAAGATCACGCAGCAGGGCTGGAAGTACGTCTACCGCCTGAACCCGCCGTCGAGCCTCTACAACATGGGAATCTTCAGCTTCTTCGAGGGGGTCGCCAAGCCCAAGAGCATTGCCCTCCTCTACGAGAACACTGATTTCGGCACCTCCACTTCGAAGGCGATGAAGGAGTACGCCGACGCCAAAGGGATAAAGGTCCTCCTCTACGAGGGTTATTCCGCGGGAGCGATCGACTTCAAGCCGATCCTCCAGAAGGTCAAGTCGCTCCGGCCCGACGTCATCTACATGGTGTCGTACCTCATGGACGCCTCGATGCTCATGCGGCAGAGCAAGGAGCTCGACCTCAACCCGCAGGCGTTCATCGGCGGCGCGGCCGGCTTCACCCTCCCCGAGTTCCTCCAGAACGCCGGTGACGCCTCCGAATACGTCATGTCCGGCACGCTCTGGACGCCCCAGGCGAAGTACCCGGGCGCGAAGGAGTTCTTCGATAACTTCAAGAAGAAATTCAGCAAGGAGCCGGACTACCACGGCGCCGAGGCGTACGCCGCTACCTACGTCCTCGGGGACGTGCTGAAGCGGGCGAAGTCCTGGACCCCCGACGACCTGCGCGCGGCGCTTGCCGAGACCAACATGATGACCGCTTTCGGCCCGGTGAAGTTCGTCTCCTGGGGTCAGTTCACGAACCAGAACAAGATGGACACGCTCCTCCTTCAGGTCATCGGCAAGAAGTTCGAGACGATCTGGCCGAAGGAGGGCGCATCCGCGAAGTACGTCTATCCGGTCCCGAGATGGCGCGACCGTAAGTAGGCCCTCGGTAAGCGAAACGACCTCCATGTCGCCGCAGGCCGCCGGACAAATAGAGCTGCTCCTGCAGGTGCTGATCTCTGGGATCCTCCTGGGTGGGCTCTACGCTCTCATCGGGCTCGGGATGTCCCTGATCATGGGCGTGATGAAGATCATCAACCTCGCCCACGGCGAGCTGATGATGGTCGGGATGTACATCACCTTCTGGGCGTTCACGCTGCTGAGGATGGACCCGTACGTCTCGATCCTGCTCGTCTTCCCCGCCCTCTTCCTCCTCGGCGCTCTCCTGCAGAAGTACCTCATCGCCCCCGTTATGGAGGTCGACTCCATCCTTCCCGAAAACCAGGTGTTGCTGACGGTCGGCATCGGCATGGTCCTGTCCAACCTCGCGCTCCTCCTCTTCAGCGCCGACTACAGGTCGGTTCCGGTCTCCTACGCCAGCAAGACGATCTACCGGGACCTGAAGCTGGGCGGCCAGACGATCTCGCTCTCCTTCAGCGTGCCGATGCTCGTCGCCTTCGGCATCGCCCTCGTTCTCGGCGCGGCCCTGTTCCTGTTCCTCGGGCGAACCGACCTCGGCCGGATGATCCGGGCCACGGCCCAGGACAAGCGCGCCGCGGCCCTGATGGGCGTCAACACGAAGCGGATCACGTACATCACGTTCGGCCTCGGCTCCGCGCTCGTGGGCGCCGCCGGCGCTCTCCTGGCTCCCGTCTATTACCTCTTCCCGCAGATCGGCGGCCCCTTCACCCTGAAAGCCTTCATCATCACGGTCCTCGGCGGGATGGGGAACATCCCGGGAGCCGTCCTCGGCGGCGTCGTCCTCGGGCTCGCCGAGTCGCTCGGATCGGTCTACATCTCTCTCGGCTACAAGGACGCGTTCGGCTTCATCATCTTCGTCCTCGTCCTGATCTTCCTGCCCAAGGGACTCCTCGGAAAGGGACGGGCGTGAGCATGAGCCGTTCGACGCTCCTGTCGCTCGGCGGGCTCGTCTTCCTCGCGGTTCTCCCCGCCGTCGTGCGCAACCCCTACGTCCTCCACATGCTGGTCCTCTGCCTTCTCTGGACCGTCCTCGGCCAGAGCTGGAACCTCCTCGGGGGGTACACGGGGCAGGTCTCCTTCGGTCACGCCGCCTTCTTCGGCATCGGCGCGTACACGACGGGCATCCTCGTGAAGTCCGGGCTTTCCCCGGCTGCGGCCTGGTGGGGCCTCCTCCTCGGTGGCCTCGCGGCCGCCGCCGCGTCTGCCGTGATCGGCTGGATCTGCTTCCGGCTACGCGGGCCCTACTTCGCGCTCTCCGTCCTCGCGCTCGCCGAGGTGCTCCGGCTCGTCGCGCTGAACTGGAGGTCCCTCACGAACGGGGCCGAGGGCATCCTCTTCATCCCGGCCTTCAACTCGAAGGCCTGGTACTACTGGATCATCCTCGCGCTCGCGGCCCTGAGCATGGCGGCGATCCGGTTCGTCATGCACGGGAAGCTCGGGTTCTACTTCCTCGCTATCCGCGAGGACCAGGACTGCGCCGAGTCCCTCGGGATCAACGCGACGAAATACAAGCTCATCTCGCTCCTCATCAGCGCGTTCTTCGCGGGCGTCGCGGGGAGCTTCTACATGAACTATATGGGCTTCATCGACCCGGGCATCGTCTTCTCGATCCACGACATCTCGATCATGATGATCCTCGTGACGATGCTCGGCGGCGTCGCGACGACGTGGGGACCGGCGGTCGGCGCCACGATCTACATCCTCATGTCCGAGGCGTTCCGCACGTACTTGAAGTCCGGACACCTCGTCTTCTTCGGCGTCCTTATCATCCTCATTATCGTCTTCTTCCCAAACGGGATAGTCGGGACGTGGAACGAGCGGGCCGCCAGAAGGAGCCGCCGGCGCGCGCCGGCAGGTCCGGAGACGACGTGAGCCTCCTCGAGCTGAAGGACGTCACGAAACGTTTCGGCGGCCTCCAGGCCGTCGGTCACATGACCTTTGCGGTCGAGGAGGGGGAGATCTTCGGGCTCATCGGCCCGAACGGCGCCGGCAAGACGACCGCCTTCAACGTCATCAACGGCTACTACCCGCCCACGGAAGGTCAAATCCTCTTCAAGGGCGAGCGCATCGACGGCCTCAAGCCCTACGACATGTGCCATCGCGGTCTCGCGCGGACGTTCCAGGTCGTCAAGCCCCTCGCCCGCCTCACGGTCCTCGAGAACGTCATGGTCTCGGCGTTCTGCCGGACGGACCACCGCGACGAGGCGCGCGCGATGGCGATGGAAGCCACGGCGTTCACGGAGATCGAGGCCTGGCGCGACCGGACGGCCGGGAGCCTTCCCCTCGGAATGCGCAAGCGCCTCGAGATGGCGCGCGCCCTCGCGACGAAGCCCGACATCCTCCTCCTCGACGAGAACTTCGCGGGGCTCAACCCTTCCGAGGTCGAGAAGACGATCGCGATCGTCCGCAAGATCCACGAGAGCGGCATCACGATCCTCATCATCGAGCACAACATGCGCGTCATCATGTCGATCTCCCAGCGCCTCCTCTGCATGTGCTACGGCGAGAAGATCTCCGAGGGCACGCCACAAGAAGTCGCGAACGACCCGAGCGTGATCGAAGCGTATCTGGGAGCCGCGCATGCTTGAGGTCAAGAACGTCGACGTGCTCTACGGGGACGTGCAGGTCCTCTGGGACGTGAGCTTCAACGTCCAGAAGGGCGAGATCGTCGCGCTCATCGGGGCGAACGGCTCCGGCAAGACGACGTGCCTGAACACGGTTTCTTCGATCCTGAAACCGCGCAAGGGTTCCGTGATGTACGAGGGCCAGCCACTCCACACGCGCGCGCCCCACGACCTCGTCGGGCTCGGGATCGCCCACGTGCCCGAGGCGCGCCGTCTCTTCCCCGAAATGACCGTCAAGGAGAACCTCCTTCTCGGCGCGCTCACGCCCGAGGCGAAGAAAGCGCGTCCGGAGATGCTCGAGAAGGTCTACGGGATCTTCCCGCGCCTCAAGGAACGCGAGAAGCAGGCGGCCGGCACGATGTCGGGCGGCGAGCAGCAGATGTGCGCAATCGCCCGCGGCCTCATGTCCAAGCCGCGCCTCCTCATGCTCGATGAGCCCTCGCTCGGCCTCTCCCCGATCCTCGTCACGGACATCTTCCGCGTCATCACGGAGGTCCACGACGCCGGGGTCACGGTGCTCCTCATCGAGCAGAACGTCTTTAAGACGCTCGGCATCGCCGACCGCGCCTATGTGCTCGAAAACGGGCGCGTCGTGCTGGAGGGCAAGGGGAAAGACCTCCTGAACGACGAACACGTCAAGAAGGCCTACCTCGGCGTCTGACGCTTCAGTGGTGACCGGGCGCTCTCTCCACGCCAACCGCAGGGCGCTCCTCGCCCTCTTTTTCGCGACGGTCGCGGTCTTCGCGGACCTCTATGTCACGCAGCCGATCCTGCCGCTTCTCTCCCGTGAATTCGGAGTGCCCGCGCCGACGGCGGCGCTCACGCTCTCGGTTGTCGTCCTCATGATCGCCCTCGTTTCGAACGCCTGGGGCCCCCTCGCGGACGCGTTCGGACGCAAGCCGGTGATGGTCTGGAGCTGCGCGCTGCTGGCCGTCCCGACGTTCCTCTGCGCCGGCGCACCGACCCTTCCGCTCCTGGTCCTTCTCCGCGGCGCGCAGGGGCTCCTGGTGCCGGGCGTCACGGCCGTCGCCGTGGCCTACCTCGGGGATCAGTTCTCAGGGCCCCGACTGGGGCCGGCGGTCGGCGGGTGGGTCGCGGCATCCGTCCTGGGCGGGCTTACCGGGCGTGTGGGAGGCGGATGGATCGCGAGCCATTCCAGCTGGCGGACGCCGTTTGTCGTCTTCGGGGTCGTTACGCTGGCCGCGGCGCTCGGGATGGCGCTTTTCCTCCCCCGTTCCGTGCGTAAGGGGCGGATCTCGGTCGGGCTCGCATATCGCGAAATGCTGGGCCATCTCCGCGACCGGCGGCTCGTGGGCGGGTTCCTGATCGGTGGTTCGGTGTTCTTCGGGTTCATCGGGATCTTCACGTACCTCCCCTACTACCTCAGCGCCGCTCCGTTCGGCCTCTCGACGGGCTCGATCTCCGCGATCTACCTCGTCTACGGGGCCGGGGTGCTGACGTCCATCGTCGTCGGGAACCTCTCGGGGCGCTTCGGCCGCCGCGCGCTCATGGCGACGGGGTTTCTGATCGCGGCCGGAGCCGCGGCCCTGAGCCTAGTTCCCGTCCTCCCGGTCGTGATCCTCTCCCTCGTCGTCCTCTGCGTGGGGATGTTCTTCGTCCAAGGCACGGCGCCGGCCTTCGTGAACGCCACGGCCCGGGAAGCGAAAGGCGGCGCGAACGCCCTCTACACGACGTTTTACTATGTCGGGGCGACGTTTGGCTCGGTTTTGCCCGGATATGCCTGGCAGGCCCTCGGGTGGCCGGGGGTCGTCGCGGCCTGCCTCCTCGCGTTCGGACTGGGGCTCCTCGCGGACCTCGTCCTTTGCGCGTAAACGCCTTGAATGATTCAGGTACATCAGCGATTGAACTCCCCGGGGTGTTCCATTATCTTTTGCGTTATCCGAAACGTCCGGCCGAAGAGGAGAAACGCTCTCATGCCGATTTCCGCGCACCGCGCCCTGCGGACGACTGCCTGAGGCCTCATCGCCGCCCTTTTCCTGCTTGCGTTCGGCCGGGCCGAAGCCCAGGCCCTCATCAAGGTCAGCGACAGCATCAACTTCAAGATCGGCACGCTGCTCCAGTCGCAGGCGGACTTCCAGGAGGTCCGCAACCTTACGGACGACGGCAGCGGCGGCTTCCAGCAGAACCTCCTCATTCGCCGCGTCCGCCGAGTGGCGCATCGCGAAGGAGTTCAACATCCAGCTGGGCCTCATCCGGTCGCCGATCAGCCGTGAGGGCCTGAAGAGCAGCCCGGCCCAGTTCATGCTCGACCAGTCGGCGTACAACCTGCCGACGAGCGCCGCGCTGCAGAACAACTCCGAGCGCGACACGGGTGCGATGCTGCGCGGCTACTTCTTCTGCGACCGTCTCGAATATCGCGCGGGCGTGTTCTCGGGGTTCCGGGCGCCGGGCGTCAAGAATGAACCGCGTTTCGCGGGCCGGCTGCAGTACAACTTCTTCGATACCGAGGTCTACAACTTCGTGTCCTACCCGGGTGTGTACTACGGCACGAAAAAGATCCTCGCCGTCGGCGGCGGGTACGACATCCAGAACGACTATCGTTACGCGTCGGCCGACATGTACATCGACTGGTCGATCCCGCTCGGTTCGTTCGAGTCGACGATTCAGTACCAGTACATCAACGGCGGCAAGACGTTCGCCACGGCCCTGCCCGAGCAGAACCTCTTCCAGATCGAAGGTGGCGTTTTCCTGAAGGGCCTCAAGATCGTGCCGATCGCCCGGTACGAGCAGAAGGCGTTCACCGCCAATGTGAACGCGCCGAAGAATGAGAGCCGCGTGGCCCTCGGCCTGAACTTCTATCCGATCCCCAAGGCCGAGAACAACTTCAACATCAAGTGTTGGTGGCAGCGCGTCGCGCTCAAGACCGGTTACGCCACGAACGAGTTCACGGTCCAGATGCAGGTCTACTACTTCTGATCGAACCGCGAAGGGGACGCCCGCCGGCCCGGCGCGTCCCTTTCCGCCGGGTCCCGCCGAAATCCCCACCCGTTTCCGAACGTCGGTAATCGCCGCGAGCGCGGCACTGGAGGCCTCCATGCTGAAGGCCTCCATGACACGCGGCCGCGGGCGGAAGGGCGTCGGGTTGTCAGCCGGGTACGGCCGCAGGACCCGGCCGGTACGGGCTGAACTGTGGCTCCCACTGGGCCTTGCGGACGACGCCCTCGA